>Ga0209450_10000005_pt1 | contig 239656 bp, 189 predicted proteins | sample FrelakmetLWP11LW_FD_187149 | JGI IMG/M metagenome (GOLD analysis project Ga0209450, IMG submission 187149) | Freshwater lake sediment microbial communities from the University of Notre Dame, USA, for methane emissions studies - LWP11 LW (SPAdes)... | ecosystem: Environmental > Aquatic >... | reverse complement strand
AAACTTTTTTCTTCAGAAAACAAATACCAACCATATTTTGAAATAGGCGGGGTTAAATATTTTAATCAAAATTCAACTGTAGCGGGTATTTACGATCTCTTTATTCCACTACTCCAAAAAGACGATCAGCTGCTGTTTACTGATTTGAGACTCTTTGATCGCAGCGGCAGCTCTTTTGAAGGCAATGCCCATCTTGGTTACAGAAAATTATATTCCGATACTGAGCAAATGTTTGGTATTTATGGAGCATTTGATCGAAAAAGAACAGCAGAAAAAAACTGTTTTAATCAATTAACCTTCGGCTTTGAATATTGGCAAAATAAATTTTTCGTAGGAGGAAATTTATATAAGCCGATCGGGACAACACAAAAACTACGACCATCGACTTTACAAACACAGATCTCTCCAAATTTTAATTTTTCAGAAATGACAGTAACTGAAACTCAAGTAACCAGCCAGGGTACTGAAAAATCCCTCCCAGGAGCGGATCTAGAACTAGGCTATGCAATTACTGATAATTTAACTGGTTATGCTGGGGGTTATTATTTTGCTGCACACGATACAAAAACAGTTGCCGGTCCTAGAGCTAGATTTACTTACGATTATAAAAAACCTACAGGGCGCCTATTAGGAATATTGGATGGGATAAGCATAGAAGCAGGTGTGCAACACGATAAACCAAGACGCACTAGCGCTTATATTGGAATTAAATTTAAAATTGGCCTAACCAATCTCAAACGCACTAGCAATATCCAAGGATTCGATAGACATATGGTAGAGCTGGTAAGGCGCGACCCAGACATTGTGTATCAACCTACAGAAATACCGTACGTTACCATAAACATAAGACCGAACATACCGATAAACGCCCAGCACATCATAGATCGTTTTGGAATATCTAGTGAAACAACTCCTCAAGAATTGATCAGAATACATGGTTATTTACTCAATTATCTAGTCAGTCATCTTATTGATGCAGATAAAGTTATGAAAGCTGGTATTTACTATCTTCATTTAATATACGAGGCTGGAATTGCGCTTATACCCAGCTTTGCAGATGCGGCGCAAAGTTGTTGGGACGAGATTAAAGACCCAAAAACTTGGTGGAAATCTTCCAATATTTTCGAGAGAGTCCTTGGTAAGAAGGGGTTTTCTGAAATACCAAAAGCGCAACAAGATCTTATCCGAACAGTTCATACAGAAGATATTATTAAAATACAGGGAATAATAAATATAAAAGATATTAAGAGGCTTTACAGGCAAGCAGTATTTATATGTCATCCTGATAAAGGCGGAACTGCTGAAGATTTTGAAGCGCTTACTAGTATCACAAAAGAATTAGAAGAAAATATACTTTCTTTAACTGCTGGTAAAAGTGCAAACACATCTCAGCAAAATACTGATACAACTCCAAATTCGACTCCACAATATTCGACATCAACAACTACACCTGTCACACCAGCAAATACACCAGTTCCAGTAAGTGGCACACCTGAACAGCCAGATTCAGCAACTGATGCGTTTCCAACTGACCTGCCATCAGTGGCTTCAATGAGATCAAATATAACAGCTCGTGCGCCAACGCCAGGGTATAGTAGAAGGTTGTTTAGCTGGGCTGATGATGGTATTGCCAAACAAGAGCAGCATATTTTCCCTACTCCACCTATTGTAGCTGAAGGATGTTGCCCTATTAACGGCATGTCTATTGCCAACATGACAACAACCGAGGAAATTAAAGAACTTCAGAAAAAATCACAAGCTCCAACAACTGAACAACATGTTTCCGGTGTTTCGTCAACATCTAACGGAGTTGTTAAAGGAGCTTTTGCATACTGGCTGACCACACAACCTCTCAAATTAGTACTTGAACCATCTTCTAAAGATCATCCGGCCATCATTTGGTTTGCTTTTGAATACCCTATATTACGCGGGCTTGGCAGTATGGAGGACAAATACATCAATGGTAAAGCTTTTAGCTTCTCTACAGCAATGTTACAAGCTTTCGCTAGTGACAGTTACCTATACTCTAGTATATTTGGTATTCCACTATGCGAAATTAACAATCTAGATAAAATACTGATTCCCGTTGCTTCTAAACACTACCTTACAGCTAACACCAAAAGCACCTTAGAAGCACTCGAATACTATCTACCACTGTATATACTGGCTCCCGAGCTTGGAAAATACATATATTTGTTATGCGAAAGATTCCAAGATAATTGGTTTTGTAAACCAGCAAGTAACTTTGCTGCTTTTTTTGTAATGCACATGTCATTAAAAATTGATTCCGATTTTAATTTTGTTAAAAATATAATCAATACAATAGCGTCTGCTATTGATTCACATCCGCTGGCGGTATCAACTTTGGCATCCTTGGTGAATCTGAGCATATTATATCTTAAGTTGAAACCGATTGTAGTAGCAGCGAAGATGGGTACGTCAGTTAGTTTATTTGTTCCTGCACCAACCGTTTGGTCGTTTGCTAGTCCAAGTATTGAATATTTTGCTAACTCTTTTGTAAGTGGATTGTCTGGTAAAGTAGTAGGAACAACTTTGGGTACATATGCTGGGGTAGCAACCATAACAAAATTATCAGGCTCTGGAGTAGCTATGTTTTTTTCTTACGTTCCATCGGGAACATCTTTTGTAGTAGCGGCAGGTGGGATTGTTGCAGCAACAGCCGTGGCAATACCAGCTGGAATAGGTACTGTATTAATTGTTGATCATTTCATTACTCCACAAGTTGAGTACGCTACTCAAACGGATTATGGTAAAAATATTGGAATATTTACTGGAGCAATTGGTGGGGCAGCTGCTGGGATGCTTGTGGGAGTAAAAGTTGCTGCCGCACTATCTTTTATCGGAATATTTGGTGTACCAACAATTATTGGATTAGGTGCTGGGTTGGGTACTTTTGCAGCTTTAGGAACACTTATTGGTATGGACGTCGGACATGGGGTTGATAATATCATAAAATGTAACACCCCTCATTATGAAGATTGTCCTTGGCTATGAAAATGAATGCTGCATAAATTTATAAACTGCTCTCTTGATGTTTTGCGCCAAAATGTCAACAGACCATAATTTTGACGGTTCGACTTCTGCAGCCATGATTATTACCCAGACGCTGTTACCCAAACTCTTTCTACGACAATGTCGCGTTACGGACAGCTAACTCTCATGCGATATAACCCCCCTCAACCATCATTAGACGATCCGGCTTGTCACAAACATCAGATTGGTTCATTATTATTCTTAGTTTCGACTATAACTCATCAATGAGCATTAGTTGCGCAATAATAAGGCTTGAGTAATTACAACTTTTTTAAATCTTGGAGGATTGTTATGAATATTATTGAATTAAATCGAAAAGAAATTGCTACTGTCGTAGGTGGATATGGCGCTGATGAAGATGCTAAGATTGATGCTGTTGTGGGAGTCGGTGCACAATTTGGTTTAGTTATAGCGAACATTGCTAGTATTGTTGTTTTGGCTTGTGAATATGTCCCTGCCCCATACGCCACTATTGCCTCTAGAGTAAAAACTGCAGCGGTACTAATTGGTATTGGGTGCTTGTGTACTAGCGCATGTGGTGTTCTATTGTTCAGTAAACACTTAGATTTTACTGAACTGTTATTTAGCTAAATAGAAAAGAAATTGCTGCCGTTACAGGAGGCGATCTTGGTTATGAAAAAACAAAAATCATCGACGCCATTGTTTTTGCTTGTTACTATGCTCTGTTGCCGAGATGTGTAGGGAAATTCCTGAGTCAAAGCGTATTACACTAAGAGATGTAGCAATAAGTATTGACGACAAATAAACATAAAAAGGCAGAATTGGTTGTTATAGATGATGATCAAATACTTGCTGATTCTCTGGCAAATTTGTGCTTTTTTTGGTCGGGGCAGAGGGATTTGAACCCCCGACGGCCTGCTCCCAAAGCAGGTGCGCTACCAGGCTGCGCTATGCCCCGATTTTTCAATAAACATAAAGTATGGATAATACCCAGCACTTTTGCTAACGTCAAATGTTATCACTCATAAGATTGCGTTCATATTAATTATGGGTTAGTCTTTCTGCGCTTTAAAGTTGATTAATATGTAATATATAAGGCAAGCAAGCCATTTATTATGCGAGAGTGGCGGAATGGCAGACGCGCTGGATTTAGGTTCCAGTGGGGAAACCTGTGAGAGTTCGAGTCTCTCCTCTCGCATTCGTATTCATAAAAATATTAGCAAATACAATATGTGGGAGAACATATGCAAGTAACGTTTGAAAAATTATCTGGTTTAGAACGTAAGCTCAATATAGTAATACCAGCTGAGCAGGTTGAGAATGAAGTGCAAAAGAAATTGCACAAGTTTGCATCTACAGCAAAGATTCCAGGTTTTCGTCCTGGTAAGGTACCGCCTGCTATGATCCAGCAACGTTTTGGGGATTCTGCTCGTACTGATGTTATTGAAAATTTAATTCGCACGACTTATGTCGAAGCAATTAAACAAGAAAAATTAGATCCAGTCAGCATGCCTAAAGTTGATATTGTTTCAGCCAAACCCAAAGAATCTTTTAGCTATACCGCTATTTTTGAAGTATATCCTGAAGTTAAATTGACAGATTTTGCTCAGATTGAGGTTGAAAAATCTACTTCTAAATTAACCGATGCAGATATTGATGAGATGCTTGGAAAGTTGCGTAAAGAACATGTACAGTGGCAAGAAATTGTTGAGCCATCGCGTAAATCTCAAGCTGGTGATCAAATAACCGTAGATTTTACTGTTAAAGTTCTTGATGATCCTTCGACAAAAACAAGTACCGAGAAAGATATTAAATTTGTACTTGGTGTTGGTTCCATGTGGCCAGATTTTGAAAAACATCTTTATGGTGTAAGTTTTAACGAAAAAAAGAAATATACTTTGCAGTTTCCACAAACCCACGTGGACAAAGAGCTAGCTGGGAAGAATGCGGAATTTGATGTGGAAATACGCAAACTTTGCGAACCAATTTTACCGCCCCTAGATGATGAGTTTGCTAAAAAGCTGAGTATCAAAGAAGGTGGTTTGGCAGAATTAAAAGCAGAAGTGCGTAAAAATATGGAACGTGAGTTACAGGCAGTCATTAAAAATTCGTTTAAGCAAGCTGTTTTAGATAAATTATTAGATAAGAACTCAATTGAGATTCCAAAAGCTTTGGTTGAAAATGAATTAGATCGTTTGGCTCATAACTGGCAAGAGCGCTTTACTTCGCAGCAAAAAACCGCAAAACAAATTCCAGAATTTCCACGCAAAGATTTTACAAAACAAGCGCAGCATAATGTGTCTTTGGGTTTGTTATTATCTGCAGTGATTAAGGAAAATAAAATTCAGGTCATGCCACAAGAGTTACGCGCTAAGGTGGAGGAGTTGGCTTCTGTTTATGATGATGCAAGTAGAGTGGTCGATTATTATTTTTCTGATAACAATCGCATGGCGGAAATAAAATCGCTGCTACTCGAAGAAAAAGCTGTCAATTACATTGCTTCTAAAGTTAATGTAGTAGAGAAAGAGGTTGGATATAAGGAGTTGATTGTAAAATAACATACAGTTGCTCCGAAGGAGACAGATTTTATTAGCCCAGCCTAAACCGAGCGTTGTTTGCGAGGTACAGGACTGAGGGAGATGTTGGAGATTTAATAGGTGTTGTTTTATGCGCAAATAATTTTGGAGAAAAACATGATAAATCAAAACTTAGTACCTATGGTTGTTGAGCAAACCGCACGTGGAGAACGTGCGTATGATATTTACTCACGCTTATTAAAAGAACGAGTGATTTTTTTGGTCGGTGAGGTTGAACCGCATATGGCTAATTTGATTATTGCGCAAATGTTATTTTTAGAATCAGAAAATCCTGATAAAGATATTTCGCTTTATATTAATTCTCCTGGTGGTGTGGTAACTGCTGGACTAGCAATTTACGATACGATGCATTATATCAAGCCGGATGTTAGCACTATATGTATTGGTCAAGCGGCAAGCGCTGCTGCATTATTATTAGCATCTGGTGCAGCAGGAAAACGTTTTTGTTTGCCTCATGCGACGGTAATGATTCATCAAGTACTTGGTGGTTATCAGGGACAAGCAAGTGATATTGAAATTCATGCGCGCGAGACTTTGCGGGTTAGCCAACAGGTTAATGAAATTTTATCTAGGCATACTGGCAAAACTCTTGATCAAATTAAGAAAGATGTTGATCGTGATAATTTTATGACGCCGGCAGATGCAGTTGCTTACGGAATTGTTGATGGAGTTATGGAGAAAAGAAGGAATGAAGTTAAATGACGCGATTTTTAATTAATCCGTATCTATTTAGCACAATTAATCTATATAATGGTTAGTTATGTTAGAAAAATCAAATCCAGATCGCTACCGTAGCCATTAGAGTTATGCCCAGTATTAATGCTAATATCCCAGCAGGGTTTTCAAATGATTTTGTATCTTCGATCACGTGTTTGGCGCCTAAATATAAAAAAGTTCCTGCTGTAATCGCAGTAAAAATGGTTCCTAAAGTATTGCCTGAACCAGTTTGTAATGTATATGTAATGAGAGAAGCTATAAAAATACCCAGAGGAGTTATAAAAGAAAATATTGCCATAATCAACTGAATGTTTTTTGTCGATAAATCGTAATGATGTAAATTTACAGCTAAGGCAAAACTTTCTGATGCTTTATGCGCAATTACTGCAAAAAATATCATTGATGTTTCGGCCAAATTTATACTGGTGCCAATTGCAGCTCCCTCTACCAATGAATGGATAGAAAGTAACATTACCAAAAGAAAAGGCGCTGTAATTTTGCTGCCAGAAAAATGGAGTTTGCTATAGGTGGTTACGCTACGTTCCATAATCAATAATAAAACAAAAGTTGCAATACAAATTAATTGTGCAAATGGGTAACAGCCATTGCTTAGAATATGACGAAATCCATTGTCGGCTTCTGGGAGTAAATGTAATAATGCTGCGCTGATGAATACACCGCTGGCAAAAGCATCACCCAAGTACAAAAACTGTACTTTGTCTTTTGCTATTTTTAGTGGAAGCAGTCCAGCGATTAAGGTGAGCAGAAAAATGCTAGTAGCAGCGATAGTTTTTAGTAGAATTAAATACATATAAAAATCAATATACCTCAATTTTCTTTGCAATTTTAATTTGTTATAATCGTTATATAAAGTAAAATGGCTGGATAGTCAAACGGATATATAAATGAACTTAGATTTTTTAGATTTTGAACAACCAGTAGCCGAATTACTCGCCAAAATCGATGAGCTGCGTTACGTCAGCAACGATAATGGTATCAATATCAGTGAAGAAATTAAACGGCTTGAAGAAAAATCTCGTGATTTAACTAAATCAATTTTCTCATCACTGACTGCGATGCAAATCGTAAAGTTGGCGCGGCATCCACAGCGGCTACATTCGCTTGATTACATAAAACTTATTTTTAGTGATTTTGATGAGCTGTTTGGGGATCGGCATTTTGCTAAGGGGCCCGCTATTGTTGGTGGCATCGCCAGACTAGAAGACCAACCGGTTATGATTATTGGTCAGCAAAAAGGGCGCACGACCAAAGAAAATCTTGAGCGTAATTTTTCTATGGCGCATCCGGAAGAGTATAGAAAAGCTTTGCGCTTAATGGAGTTAGCAGAAAAATTCCAATTACCAATTATCACTTTTATTGATACTCCTGGAGCTTATCCTGGAATTGGTGCGGAAGAGCGCAATCAAAGTGAAGCTATTGCGCGCAATTTGTTTGTTATGTCGAAGTTACGCACGAAAGTTATTTGTACGGTGATTGGTGAAGGCGGATCGGGTGGTGCTTTGGCGCTTGGAGTAGGGGATAGGATATTGATGTTGCAGTATAGTATTTATGCCACTATTTCTCCCGAAGGCTGTGCCTCAATTTTGTGGCGCAGTCAGGATAAAGTAGCAGAAGCAGCCGAAACTATGCATTTGACTGCCAATAAACTTTATAAACTAAAGCTAATTGATCAAATTATTCCCGAACCTCTTGGCGGTGCCCATCGTGATTATGAAATGATGGCGCAGCGTCTCAAGCAGGCGTTGATTGATAATTTACAACAACTGGGAAAGTTATCTTTAGATCAGTTGGTAGCTGCGCGCTACGAGAAGCTGATGAGTTTCGGTAGATGAATAAAAAAATATTTATTGCCTATAGCGGTGGCCTCGATTCACATGTGTTGCTGCGCCTGCTGGTTCAAGTTCGTAAAGTTAATCCTAAGCTGCAATTAACTGCTATTCATGTTAATCACAATTTGAGTTCAAATGCAAAACGATGGACTGAGCATTGTAAGAAAATTTGTCGAGAATTGCGCGTTGCATGTATTGTTAAAAACGTCAACGCAAAAATCAAAATTAAGGATCATAGTCCGGAAGAAATCGCGCGTAAGTTGCGCTACGAAACCTTTGCTGAAACCTTGCCCAAAAACTCTGTTCTAGTAACTGCGCATCAGGCGAATGATCAAGCCGAAACTTTGTTGCTGCAGCTGTTTCGCGGTGCTGGGCCAAAGGGCTTGGCCGCAATGCCTCTAAAAATAAAATTTGCCAAAGGTTGGTTGGTGCGGCCACTATTGGATTTTTCTCGGGAAGAATTGTTGCAATATGCAAAAGTGCAAAAATTAAATTGGATCGAAGATGAAAGTAATACTGACACGAAATTTGATCGTAATTTAATTCGCCATAAATTAATGCCAATAATTAAAAAAAATTGGCCGGGAATTATTACTACTTTAAATAGAGTTGCTAATCATTGTGCCGCAGCAAGCGAGTTGTTGGAAAATTTAGCAGCAGAAGATCTGGCGGATGTTATCAGTGCTAAAGACACTATCAATATTGAGGTGTTAAAAAAACTTTCGTCTGCGCGTCAAGATAATGTCTTGCGTTTTTGGTTACGTACTTTACATTTATCTACGCCAAGTGAAGTGAAGTTGCATGAAGTCATACGCACTGTGGTAAATTCGCGCAGTGATGCAAGTCCAATGGTCGGGTGGCAGGGGACAGAAATACGGCGTTTTCAGAATCATTTGTATGCGATGCCGCCACTTTTGCCGCACGATAAAAGAAAGGTTTTGCGTTTTAATTTCAAGCGGCCATTAAAATTGCCAGCTGATTTGGGAGTATTACGCGCAAAAGTAAATAAGAAATTTGTAGCCAGTGCTAAAAATAAAATATTTACAGTGCGGTTTCGCCAAGGTGGTGAAAAGTTAAAAATAGCTAAACGGCTGGGAACTCATCAACTTAAAAAACTAATGCAAGAATGGCAAATCCCACCGTGGTTACGCGACCGTATTCCGCTGATTTATTGTGGTGCAGAAATCGTTGCAGTTGTTGGTTATTATAGTGTGGCAGGGCTTTTAACAACTATTTTAAACAACCCATCATCCAGAAAAATACTTGCCTAATTTGATGTGGTCGTTGCCGACATGGGGTAGGGTTAGCATTAACAAAATACGTGCTTTATTGCCTGATAGATCGCCGCCCAACACCAGTTTTAGCTTTTGCAATGTTGCACCGCCGCCTTGGCTTCCATAAATTGGATAAACTCCGCCTTCGTGTACTTGGGATGTTATAACAACAGATATGTTTTTATCTATTAAATATTTAATTGCTTCATATACCGCAATATTTACATTTCCTGCACCAAGGACTTCAACAACAACTCCTGCAAATTCAAAGTCGGTAATGGTACGTAGCAGTTTTCCATCGTCTCCAGCATAAGTTTTAACTAAAGCAACTTCAGCTGGTTTATCGGGTAATGGTACATACAACTTATGAGTACGATCATGAAAACGTCGTACCTTACTTTCTTCTATGTACCCCAAACATCCTCTTATACCAGAGGAAAAAGTTTGCATGTTGGTTGTGTGGGTCTTAGATACATCGCGCGCCGAATGAATATATTGGTTTAAGTTGATGGTTACTCCCCAATTGTAAGCATCTTTAGAGCTTGCTTGAACTACAGAATTATATAAATTAGCTGGACCATCAAAGCTAAGAGCAAATGCATTGCGCATTGTCCCAGTAAAAATAACTGGTTTTTCGCTATTTATAGTCAAATCTAAAAAATACGCTCCTTCAGGCATAGTATCAGTTCCATGTGTAATCACGACACCATGAATTTCATCTTCAAGTAAAAGTGAGTTCACCAGTTTACTTAATTTAAACCACATGCCTGGATTCATATGCGAACTATCGATATTCGAAAATTCTACCAACCTTATATTTGCAACTTTTAAAAGCAACGGATTGTTTGCAATCAGTTCAGATCCGGATATAAAAGGAACACATGCTCCAGTGGTAAGATCAGGTTTTTGAGCTATTGTGCCACCAGTAGTTACTATGGCTATCGTAGGCAAATCAGGGTTGTTACCAAAACTCATATGTTATCCGTTAGTTTATAAAGATGTGCTATCGTATCGCAATGACAGCAGTTAAACAATTCAATAGCCATTTTTTTGATTCCATCCTATAATTCGGCATCTAAAAATCAATTGGTTAGAGTGGGTTATGAAATTTGGAATAGATGCCATTAGTTTTTATACTTCGAATTATTACATCGACCTTAAAACTTTAGCTGATGCGCGTAAAATCGATGTCGCTAAGTTTTATGATGATCTTGGGCAAAAGAAAATGGCAATTGCCCCGCCAAATGAAGATGTTGTAACGCTTGCCGCTAATGCGCTAGAGCCTGTTCTAACCAGCGAAGATGCGGCCAAAATTGAAATGGTAATGTTTGCAACTGAAACTGCAGTTGATCTTTCAAAAGCCGCTGCAACTTGTATCCATAAATTATTTAATTTGCCCAAGCGTTGTCGCGTAATTGAATTGAAACAAGCTTGTTATAGTGCGACGTTTGGTTTGCAAATGGGACTATCTTGGTTGCGGCAAAACCCAGAGAAAAAAGTTTTGTTGTTAGCCTCTGATATTGCGCGTTATGAATTTAATACGTCAGCAGAATCATCACAAGGTTGTGGTGCGGTAGCAATACTTTTAAGTGCCAATCCAAGATTGCTTGAAGTGGAATCTGTGGCTGGATTTTGTACCAAAGAAACAATGGATTTTTGGCGGCCGAATTATTCTGAGGTCGCACTGGTCGATGGGCGTTTATCCTGCGATACTTATATGCGTTTTGCCGAAGAAACTTGGACTCAATATGCACAATTAACTGGACGCAAATTTAGCGATCATGACCGATTTTGTTATCACTCTCCGGTTGCGAAATTAGTAGAAAGAACGCATAAAAAATTAGCAAGAATAAATGGCATAAAAAACTTGGACGAAGAACAAATTGATTATCAAATTGGACAATCGTTAATTTATAGTCGTGAAATTGGCAATTGTTATACGGCATCATTATATTTAGGCATTGTTTCTTTATTGGAAAATGTAACGACTGATCTTGCGGGAAAGATTATTGGTTTATATAGTTATGGTTCTGGCAGTAGCGGCGAGTTTTTTGCCGCGCGCGTAGTGGATAATTATCAAACTAAATTATTAGGCGATCGCCACCAGGAAATATTGAGAGCGCGCCACGAGCTTTCTTTTTCTGAATATGAAGAGCTGTATAAATTTAAATTACCGATGGATGGCAGTTCACTAAAATTATTTCCATGGCAAACTGGGAAATTTCGCCTGCAGGGGTTGGCAGAACATCGGCGTATTTATGAGAAAGTAGCATGAGGGCAAAATCACAAAATATTGTAATTACTGCGCGTGCTCCTGGAAAAATAATTTTATCTGGTGAACATGCGGTGGTTTACGGTAAACCAGCGTTAGCAGCTGCAGTAAATCGTTTTGTTGAAACTACTATTTCAGAGCGCTCGGATAATAAAATTCAATTTGAGTTTATGCATGATAAGTTGTGTCATGTGCTAACACTGCAAGAATTGCAAGTTTTGCAGACAGAAATGGATAAGCATTATCAGAATTTTATTGCGGGTAAATGTCACATCAAAAGTGTTATTCATAATCCATTAGAATTAATTCAGTATGCTTTTATTTATTTGGTAGAAAATTTATCTTTAATCATAAAGGATGGTCTTAAAATACAGGTGCAATCAACTTTGCCTATTGGATGTGGGATGGGAGCTTCAGCTGCGGTGATATTGAGCTTAATGCATGCATTAGTTAATTATTTTGGTTGCGCACTTGCAGTAGACAAATATCTATATTTTGGGCGCGAAATAGAAAATTTGCAGCACGGCAGATCAAGCGGGTTAGATTTGTTTTTATCCCTACATGGAGGTTGTTATTTTTTTGCCGAGGGTAATACGAGCTCGCGTAATTTGCCAAATATTCCTTTAATTTTAGTAAATACCGGAAAACCGCAAACTTCTACTGGTGAATGTGTGGCAGCGATTGCCAAATATTTTCAAAATGGCGAAATTGCTGATGATTTTGCTGAAGTAACAACGGTTATGGATGTTGCACTACAGCAAAATAATTTACCTGCAGCACAACAGTGTATCCGAGAAAATCACCAGCTTTTAAAGTATATAGGTGTAGTTCCAGATAAAGTATCAAAGTTTATTGCTGCAATTGAAGAGTTGGGCAGCGCCGCTAAAATTAGTGGTGCAGGTGCAGTGAGTGGCTCTAAGGCTGGAATAGTTTTAGTTGTGGGCGAAGCAGAGGTTGTAGATCTTGCCAAAGAATATGGCTATGAAATTTTGCCAGTGCAAGGAGAACCGAGTGGACTCCAAATCATATAAAGTTTCGGTTCCTGGCAGTTTGATGCTTTTTGGTGAGCATGCGGTTTTACGTGGCAAACAAGCAGTGGTTACTGCTATTAACCATTATATTTATGTTGAATTAGTGCCGCGCTCTGATCGTAATATTCGGATTGTTTCTTCTGGGTTTGGTGAACACCAAGTTACGCTCGATGAATTTATAATTACCAAGCCTTATGATTATGTTCTCACCGCCATCAAACAATATTTAAATAAAATTAATTGTGGCTTTTTGTTGCGTATAAAATCTGACTTTCCCGCTGATATTGGTTTTGGCTCTTCTGCTGCAGTTACTGTGGCGACGCTTGGTGTTTTGGCAGTATGGTTACAGGGTAAAGCGCCAGATTTAATGAAATTGTATAAACAAGCAGCTAGCGTAGTTCGTTTGGTGCATGGTGTTGGTTCAGGAGCTGATGTTGCTGCAAGTGTGTTTGGTGGTGTAATTGCGTACAAAATGAAGCCATTGAGAATCCAGGGGCTTGATGCTGATTTGCCGCTGGTTGCAGTTTATTCTGGTTGGAAAACTCCTACATTTGAAGTTATTGCTGTAGTTGAAAAAAAACGGATGCAATTTCCGACTATTTTTGCTGATTTATATATTGCGATTGAAAGGTGTGCCAAAGCGGCAATCGCGGCGATCAAAAAAAATGATTTAGCGCGTTTGGGTACGCTTATGAATATTCATCAAGGGTTACAGGATGCGTTGGGAGTAAATAATGCTACTTTAGCTGAATTGGTTTTTGCTTTACGCGTCATGCCAAATATTTTTGGAGCCAAAATTTCAGGCGCCGGCATGGGTGATTGCGTAATAGGGTTGGGAAATCAAAGTAATACCGAGCAAAAACTTAAAGGTAAGCAGATTGTTGTTGCAATTAGTGATGCTGGTTTTACCTATGAAACTGACTGAATATCACAAAAAAAGAAATTTCAAAAAAACTTCTGAGCCAAGTGGTGAGGCGCAGGCTAGTTCTACGGATACGGATAATGTTTTTGTGGTACAGAAGCACCAAGCTAGTCATTTGCATTATGACTTTCGGTTAGCAATTGATGGCGCGCTCAAAAGTTGGGCGGTTCCCAAAGGTCCAAGTATAAACCCTAAAGACAAACGCTTGGCAGTTATGACTGAAGATCATCCGCTTGAATATGTAAATTTCGAGGGCGTAATTCCCGAAGGTGAGTATGGTGCAGGAACTGTGGAAATTTGGGATAAAGGAACATGGGAGCCAGTTGGTGATGTGCAAACAGGATTACAGCAAAGAAAATTAGAATTTATATTGCATGGTAAAAAATTGCAAGGCACCTGGGTGTTGGTTGGTTTTAAAAATGATCCCAAGAATTGGTTGTTGATTAAGAAAAGATGATTCTAAATCAGTGCTAACTCCACTTGACACCAAATACGGTAATGGTGTAAAGTTCAAGTGACACTGTTAGATAAACAAAAATGACAATAAATAAAGAAAAAATAAAAGAATATATTAATGAGCAAATGGCACAGGCTAATTTTCGTGCAATGGCATACGTTTTTGATGAACACAATAAAAAACGACCAAATAGAAATGTTTTTACGCAACTACAATCGCACTTAGACAAATTTTTGGCTGGGAAAAAGGCTTATCGATGGATAACTCTTACGGGTTTGCGTGGAGCTGGAAAAACCACGGTTATGTACCAATTATATTTTGCGAATAAAAATATTGATGGCTACTTTTTAGTTTTATCGGTTGATGAGGTAACGCAAACATTGGGAAGCAATATTTACGAAGTTATAAATGTCTTTGAAGAGACGATAGGAAAATCAATTACTAACTTAGATAAGCCATTGTTTTTATTTTTGGATGAAGTTCAATATGACGAAAAATGGGGAATAACACTTAAAACTATTTACGATCGTGCTCAGAATGTTTTTATTTTTTCAACTGGTTCAGCAGCAGTGCTTATGAATAACAATCCAGATATTGCGCGAAGAGCCATATATGAAAAGATATATCCCTTGTCATTTACGGAATTTGTTAAGATTAAACACAATAAGCATGAAAGCGAAAATCTAGCATCAGAATTAATGGGAATTATTTTTGATGGAAAAAACGCAAAAGATGTGTATGCCAAATTAAAAAATAAAGAGAAGGCAATTAATGAATATTATTTAGGTGTTAGTCGTATTGATTTTGTAAATTATCTTTACTATGGTTCATTGCCTTTCATGATTGCACTGGAAAATGAAGCGTTGGTGTATGATCAAATAAATAAATCTCTTGAACGCGTGGTGAATGTAGATGTTCCAAAAATACAGGGGCTTTCGCCTGATATTGTAAGGCGAATACCCGCCATTTTATACGCATTGGCAGATATGGATGCCCTGAATTTTACAACACTTGCGGAAAAGTTTGGTATTTCTCGATCTAAAATAGCCGATATTTTTTCAATTCTTGAGCAAACCGAAATTTTACATCGTATTTATCCGTATGGATCACATTTTAAACAAGTTACCCAAAAACCATCAAAATACTTGTTTTCGTCACCAGCTTTTCGCGCTATGTACTACAAGACGATTGGTAATAATATCACTCCGCAAAATGCGCGTGACAAATTACTTGAAGATCTTGTAGGGATGTATATATATCGTTTATACGATAAGAAAGCTTCATTTTCTCTTACTTATGATAGTGCGGATGGAGGGGCTGACTTTATTGCGACAAACGGAGAAAAGAAAATAGTTATTGAAGTTGGAGTTAACAAAAAAGAATATAGGCAGATTATTCAAACCGCACAAAAAGTTAAAGCCGCATATGGTTTTGTGATTTCCGAGCAAGCAAAAACTTTGGAATATAGTTCAGATATAAATGCATTAAAAATCCCTTTAAATTATTTTATATTACTTTGATCAAATGGATGTATATGGAAAGAATCGATGCGGTAAAACATGTTTTACGTAATATAAATCATGGCCAATTTTTTAATAGTGCAGGGGGGTCTGCTTGGGCGCCCAGCAATGTTGCACTTTGTAAATATTGGGGTAAACGTGATGTTGAATTGAATTTACCTGTCACTTCGAGCTTATCAATTTCACTCGGGCATAAAGGCGCTTTTACCAAAATAAAACAAGAAGGTGAGATTGATAATTATATTGTTAATGACGTCCATATTGATTTAGCGAGTAAGTTTGCCATACGACTGCGAAATTTTTTGGATTTGTTTCGTCCTCATGGTGCGCATTATTTAGTTAAGGTTGATACTAATGTGCCAATTGCCGCTGGTTTTGCCTCGTCGGCGTGTGGTTTTGCTGCTTTAGTTCAGGCGTTAAATCAACTTTATGATTGGCGCTTAAATAAAAAAGATCTTTCGGTTTTAGCACGTTTGGGTAGCGGCAGCGCTTGTCGTTCTTTGTATGAGGGTTTTGTCGAATGGCAAAAAGGCGATAGCTATGATGGGATGGATAGTTATGGTGTTCGACTAGAATATATTTGGCTCGAGTTGCGTGTTGGTGCTTTAGTTGTTTCAACTCAAGAAAAACCAATTTCATCAACTGCGGCGATGCAGCACACTGTAAACACATCCCCACTTTATAGTTTTTGGTCTGAGCAAGCGGCTCAAGATTTAGCTTTGATCAAGTTAGCATTAGCACGCAAAGATTTTTTAATGCTTGGTCAAATTGCTGAAAATAATGCACAAGCAATGCATGCGCTTATGCAGTCTTCCCAACCACCAATTGTTTATGCTTTGCCTGAAACAATTGCGGCGATCCAAAAAATTCAAGAATTACGTTCGGCAGGCATCCCAATATTTTTTACCCAAGATGCTGGTCCAAATTTGCAGTTATTATTTTTAGCTGAGCATGAATTAATGGTTCTACGTGCTTTTCCCGAACTTGATGTTGTGTTGCCATTTGCTATGAGTGGTGCCGAACAAGTTATTTTAGTTAGTGAAAATAATGTTGAAGTTGGTACTAGTGAAAAATTAGCCGCGCATATTCAGGGTAAATTGCATCGAGCATTTTCTGTTTTTATTTTACAGGAGCGCGAAGGCAAAACCGAAGTATTGTTGCAACAACGGAGCTCAACCAAATATCACAGTGCCAATCTTTGGTCGAATACTTGTTGTGGTCATCCACGTCCGGGAGAAAATATAATAACGGCCGCCAAAAGGCGCTTGTGTGAGGAGATGGGGTTTAGTGCCTCGTTACAAGAAATAGGGCAGTTTCATTATATTACACAAATTTCTGGTACTGACTTGATTGAAAATGAAATTGATCACGTGTTGATTGGTTTTAGTGATCGTGATGAATTACAGATTAATTTAGATGAAGTACAAAATTGTTGTTGGGTGGATATCTCTACTTTACAGGCCGATCTTCAGCAAAACCCACAAAAATATAGTGTTTGGTTGCCGCAGGTTTTAGATTTGTTGTTGCAACATCTACAATTGATATAAAAAAAGCCCCAAAATTGGGGCTTTTTTCTACAAATGTCTATATTTTGTTTATAATGTTTTTGTGGTGTCAGTTTGATTTTTAGCTGCTATGTTTTTAGAAATTTGTCCTATTATGGGAATAGCAACAAAGGCAACTCCTGCCATTACAGCGGTTGCCCCAGCACATACTGGTCGTGGCAGTATTATAGGGCATATAAGAGAAGTTGCGGTCACAGTAGCACTATAAATTGATGATGCACATAGAGTATCTTCTAAGCTTTTTGTGAAATCTGACAGACCGCCGGAAACAGTGCCAACTTCTTTTTTATTTAATTCTATTAGTTTATTTATCTTATTTATCATAGTTGTTTTCCTTTTTAATGGATTAATGTAATTATTGTATTATTGGTCGAAAATGGAATCTAATGTGTTTTTAGTTTCTTGGGTGTAGGTTTTGCCTTCTCATAGGCGACCACAGCTACAAACAAAAAACATCCGATGGTAATTGCAGGTTCAATTACGTATCTCCATGAGTCCTCGGTTATGCTTTCGGCTATACCTTTTGTGCCATCGATTATGCTTTTTGTGCCCTCGGTTATGCTTTCGAAAATTGAGTTAATCTTTCCTTCTCCGCCAGCAATTGTTGCAATCTCTTTTTGATTTAACTCGACGATTTTATTTGTCATAATTATCCTAAATTAAAAGTAGTTAATGTGACTATAAACATTTAACTGTTTATAGGGTTTTTATGATTTTTCGCAAACAAGAAGTTTGGATAAAATCGAGCAATAGGCTATCATGTTTTCTGTGCACAATACTAAGGAAATTTTAAGGAAAATTTAAGATAATTATAATTAATTAAAGCAGGCTTTTGGTATTGCTGTTATGGTATATTTTGTTTTATGTTTTTGTAAAAATAGTCCAATTATATCGATTTTTATTCGGATTTTTTAAAATTTTAGGTTTTTAGCATTAGTGTATAGTGTAAATAAAAAAATACAGGTACATATTCTTATGAAATTTGTAGACGAAGTTAAAATTAAAGTCAAAGCTGGTGTAGGTGGTAATGGTTGCATGAGTTTTCGGCGAGAAAAATTTGCTCCTTTCGGTGGCCCGAATGGTGGCGATGGCGGTAATGGTGGCAGCATTTTCTTTGTTACTGATCGCAATCTAAATACTTTGGTTGATTTTCGTTTCAAAAAAGTTTTTGAGGCTGAGCGTGGTCAAGATGGGATGGGAACTCAATGTACGGGTAAGAATGGCGATGATTTAATTGTTCGAGTACCGGTAGGAACTTTGATTTATAATTCGAACACTGATGAATTAATTGCAGATCTGACCAAAGATGAGCAAAAAATTTGTATTGCGAAAGGCGGGTTCCATGGATTTGGCAATTTATATTTTAAAACTAGTACCAATCGCGCGCCACGTCAGACGACCAAAGGCAAGCCAGGAGAGGAGCATGATTTAAGACTTGAGTTAAAGCTATTGGCAGATGTTGGGTTGCTAGGATTACCAAATGCTGGCAAATCTACTTTTATTCGCGCTGTTTCTGCTGCCCGTCCCAAGGTCGCTGATTATCCATTTACGACTTTGTATCCTAATCTTGGCGTAGTGCGTGTTGATGCCGAGCGTAGTTTCGTAGTTGCGGATATACCCGGTTTGGTTGAGGGAGCAGCTGAGGGCGCAGGACTTGGAATTCAATTCTTAAAACACTTATCTCGCACCAGTATATTGTTGCATTTAGTTGATATTGTGCCAGCTGATGGTAGTGATCCAGTTGCATCTGTAAAAACCATTGTTAAAGAAATCAAAAAATTTAGTCCAGAACTTGCAAAAAAAGAGCGGTGGTTGATATTAAATAAAATTGATTTGTTACCTGAAACAGAACTTAAAGTGCGAGTCAAAGATATTGTTGGCCGGCTCAAATGGAAAGGGAAGATTATGCAAATTTCTGCCATAAAAAAAATCGGTACACAAGAACTTTGTTATAAGCTTATGGATCGTGTTTCATCAGCAAAAGTTACATATTAATGTAGCCAAGTGTGTTAGCAATACCGTATAATTGCGCAAATATAAAAAAATCTATGCTTAAAATTCGGCTTAAAATATTAGATCAGAGAATCGGGACGGTTTATCCATTACCGCAGTATGCAACTGATGGTTCTGCGGGTTTGGATTTGCGAGCCTGTCTTTCCCAAGATTTAACGCTTAAACCAGGTGATACTGAATTAATTCCGTCTGGAATAGCTATTCATATAGCTGCCCCTGGTTATGCTGCGATGATTTTACCAAGGTCAGGGCTTGGACATAAACATGGAATTGTGCTTGGCAATTTGGTGGGTTTGATCGATTCTGATTATCAGGGACAAATTATGGTTTCATGCTGGAATAGAGGGACTGAAGCTTTTACTGTTGCGCCAGGCGAGCGTATTGCGCAATTGGTAATTGTTCCAGTTTTACACGCTAATTTTGAAGTAGTTACTGATTTTACTACTTCTAAACGTGGTGAAGGTGGTTTTGGACATACTGGGAGAAATTAATTATGGCGAATTATAAAGTTGTTAAAACAATACCGAATGAAATTTTTCGTGCCTACGATATTCGCGGTATTGTCGACGAAGGGCTTACCCCCGATAACATTTATACTATTGGTTTGGCAATCGGTAGTGAAACTATTGAGCGTGGAGAAAGTGTAATTGCCATCGGTCGTGATGGCAGATTATCTGGGCCGGAGTTGCTTGCCGCAATGGAAGCTGGAATTTTAGCCAGTGGTTGCAATGTAGTTAATATAGGTGAAGTGACTACGCCTATTTTGTACTATGCTGCAGCAACTATGAAATCACAGTCAGGAGCTATGTTAAGCGGCAGTCATAATCCGCCCAACTATAATGGAATTAAAATCGTGATAGGCGATGAAACTTTATATGATGCGGCAATTCAAAAATTATATCAGCGCATTATTAATCAAGATTTTAAATTTGGTACTGGTAAAGCGGAAAAAATAGAAATCATTGATGATTATATGCAGCGCATTGTGGGCGATGTTAAGTTAACGCGCCCGCTAAAAGTAGTTATTGATTGCGGTAATGGTGTTGGCGGTAAAGTTGCGCCAAAGCTATTTCGTGAGCTTGGTTGTGAAGTGACTGAGCTTTATTGTGAAGTTGATGGCAATTTTCCGCATCATCATCCGGATCCATCAGTCCCTGCAAACTTAAAAGATTTAGTTGCTTTGGTTAAAACAAAAAATGCTGATATAGGTTTGGCTTTTGATGGTGATGCTGATCGGGTTGGGGTGGTTACAGGAAAAGGTGAAATAATAGCGGCCGATCGTTTATTGATACTATTTGCCATTGATCTTTTGTCGCGATATCCGGAGTCTACTATTATATTTGATGTGAAGTGTACCCGACATTTAGTCGAACAAATTACAAAACATCAAGGTATACCATTAATGTATAAAACTGGTCACTCATTAATTAAATCCAAGATGAAAGAAATTGGTGCATTGCTTGCTGGTGAAATGAGTGGGCATATGTTTATTAAAGAGCGTTGGTTTGGGTTTGATGATGGTATTTATGTCGCTGCTAGATTTGTAGAAATGCTTGCAGGCGGTAAAAAAAGCTGTAGCGAAATTTTTGCGGCATTACCAAATAGTATTAATACTCCAGAATTAAAAGTCTCGATTGACGAAGCACAAAAATTTTTGTTTATGGAAAGATTTGCACAAAACGCTAAATTTCCAGGGGGGCAGATTAATAAAATTGACGGATTGCGTGTCGATTATAGTGATGGTTTTGGTTTAGTCAGACCTTCAAATACCACCCCATGTTTGGTTATGCGTTTTGAAGGTGATACTGCTGAGGCACTGAAACGGATCCAAAATGCTTTCAAAGAGCAGTTGCTTTTGCTAGATCCTAAGTTGCAACTGCCTATATAGGTATAGTTAAGTCTTTTAAAATAGTTTTTGCAACATACAGTAGCCCGAAGGGATAGCCCTGTCTAAACCGAGCGTTTTTTGCGAGGTGCAGGGCTGGGAAGATTGGTGTGGAACGATCTCAAGCTAGAAGCGAAATAAAAAAATCGAATTACAACAACCCCATCAGGGACGTACAATAACTTCAGTGCTATTTTTACCAGTCTCAATAAAGTTTTTGTTTAGCCATTTGGCATCTTCGTAGAACAAACGAACACACCCATGACTGGCGTTATATCCTGGTACTTCTGCACTAGCATGTAAGGCATAACCGCCATGAAAGTACATACAATAGGGCATGGGGGCTCCACCATCTGGTATTGGAAATTTAGATGAATAACAGCCAGGTCCCCCTTTACTTTGAATATAATAGGTTCCAGTAGGAGTATGGCAACCGCTGCCTATATCAGGACACCAATCCTTGCCAGCAGATATTGGTCCCCAACGTACCAGTGATCCAAAGGTATCATAAGCAGCAAAGGCAGCATCTTCTAAATCAACAATTATAACAGTTCGGTCGAATGGTGTAATACGAACAGGAAAAGGTGCAAATACTAGTGAATCGCGTCCTTCTAAATCATTTGGTAGGGCTAATATCATTCCCGGAGTTAGTTCAACATTCATACGGTTAATTTTTCTTATGATGTCTTGTTTTCTTAGGTCGGGAAATAATCTATCCCAAGTAGAACCTTTTTTAACTTTAATGCAGGTATATTTAGGGTTAGAACACAATTGCTTATTGTAATATTTGCTAGCAGATACTGTATTTGAAAGGGTTAAAAGTGTTATTAATAAAACGGCTAGGGTCGATTTTATTGACATGGTGTATCTCCTTATTTTTGCCAAATTGCAAAACAACGCGTTTCCTTAATAAAAAACATACTTGTAAGTGCGGCAATAAAACAACAAGTAGGTAATACTAAAAGCGCTATTTGGTAGCTGTGCAAACTATATACATGAGCTCCATTTTGGATCATTCCCTGCCAGTGCATATCTAAGATTCTACCAATTAATGGCTGGAAAAGTCCACTTGCAACTAAAATCATATTATTAAACCCATTGGCAGCGCTGTTAGTAAATGGTGAATTATTGTCTTTAATTAGTGCAAATGACAACGTTTGTCCGGCGGAAGCAAATCCAATTACAAACATCAATAGATATAAAATAGGCGTCGAAATATTGGTGACAAAGATTACAATTGCCATAGCAATTGCCCCGGCCAAGGCGCAAATAGTCATAAGAATACAGCGTCTTTTAATAAAATCTGAGATCCAGCCAATAGCAGGACTTGCGAGCGCTACGCCAATCCATATAAATGCAATAGTATGGGCGGCAGTCATTTTGTCGAAATGGTGGCTAATACGTATAAATTCTACGCCCCAAAGCGCAGAAAAGCCTAAAATTGGTGCCCAGATGAGAAAAGAGTAAATGCCTATCGTCCAGGTTTCGCGGTTATGAAGAATGGTTTTTAAATCAAACCAGATAGAATGATCGTTCATTTTGGTGCGTATATTTTTGTGTTTCGAAGGTTGGTTACGAACAATAAGCATAATTAAAAGCGCCAAAATGAATCCGGCATAGGCAAACCAGGAGATGGTAGTGCGCCAATCAAAATATTTTAGCAGTAGCGCCACATGTTCGGTTCCACCATAGCCTCCCATTGCCCCCATCGTTCCGATAATACCAGCAAATAGTGCGAAATGAATTGGTGGTATCCAGCGAGCAGTAAGATGAAGCACGCTAATAAAGGCACAGGACGCTGCTCCACCCATAATAAAACGCCCCGTTGCTGCTACATAAATATTGGTTGCATGGGCAAATAATAAAACCCCAAAGGCAAAAGCAGCGCAAATACAAGTTAAAATCATACGAGTGCTGTAGCGGTCTAAAAGTAGGCCAGCGGGTAGTTGGAGTGCTGTATAAGACAAATAAAAGCAACCTGTTAGCAAGCCCAATTTAGTTGCATCAATAGCAAAATCGCGCATAAGTTCTTGCTGAATTACCGAAGGCGCGATTTGCATATAAAATTCGTAAAGATAAAAACACGCAGCAATCAATATGATCATGACTGCTTGAAAGGTGATCTTTTTCACAAATGTATTTTCGAGTTGCATCTGATATACGATACGCAAATCCTATGATTTATGCAAATTCTATAATCATTAGACGCTAAGAAGATAAACCCCTTGCCTCTTGCTGCTACCGTTTTTCAAATGTTGCCGGCGACATACCAAATTTTTTTGGACAAACAAAAATTTCCCTTTTGCTTCCCTTTTGCTTAAAAAACTAGTATATTCTGCTTACTTTGTGGTGGTGTGTGTTGTCACGAAGTTGTTATTCACTTAAATTAAAGGGGAAAGTTATGCCAAAGAAGACTACAAAAAAAGGCAAGAAAGTAGCGCCGAAAAAAAACGTAAAAAAAATCGTAAAAAAAGTTATCAAAAAAGCTACGAACATGGGTAAGAAAATTTGTGCCGTACGTCCAATTGATGTTAAATCACCTTTTGGTAAATCGCAGACTGCCACTGCCATTGCCGACATGGTTAGTTTATGTAAAAAGGATGCTGCTATGGCAATTGATGCTTTGTATGAAGTTATTGCTTCGCATCTAAGAAAACGTGGGCCAGGTGAATTTACTTTGCCAGGTATTGCTAAATTCCGCGTAGTGAACAAGCCAGCGACTAAGTCTCGTCAAGGAATTAATCCTTTTACTGGTCAGCCGATGGTGTACGCAGCAAAACCTGCTCGTAACGTGGTCAAAGTAAGATTGTTGAAAAAGCTAAAGGACGCTGCTAAGTAGTTTTGCAGAAAGTCTCTTTGTGTATTTGTTTTAGTTGCAAATTCAATTCCCGCGTTTTAATTTAAATTAAAACGCGGGAATTTTTTTCTATATGCTATAATGATGGTACCAATAGAATGTTTTTGGGGGCGATCGGCTTCGACGTGGATTGCGAAGCCCGAGGTGCATGTCGAGGACGTAATCTTACTCGTTAAAAAGGCGATTACAAACAAAATAAACGTCAATACATCACGTAAGCTTGTTGTTAGAAAGCGTTCTAAGTTAGTTGCAAAACTTCCTAGAATAGCTGCTAACACTAGCTCGTATGCTTTAGTTGCCTAAACACCAACTATGACCTGTTCACAAGATGTGCTTATGCGTTTTGCCGAACAGTCATTTACATAAGACCGCAGGAAGGTCTGTCTGAAACCTACCTGTTAAAACTAAATCAGGCTAACGGTTGTTTCTCCTGTTCGTCGGGGGGGTAACTGCGAAGCTTAAAGACTGAACTAAACATGTAGTACCAAAGGTAGAGAATTTGCGGACGCGGGTTCAATTCCCGCCGCCTCCACCAATTCAAAGTTCATAGATATTTAAAGAAATCCTAAAAACCCTGCAAAACTCGAAAATTGTAGGATTTTTATTACCTATAGCGTCCTAAGCAATTTTATAAAATCTCATTACGTTTGAGGGAATATCTTATTAAGGGATTTGCCCTGAATGATGAGCGTTTTAAGAGCGGAAGCTCAATGAATTACTTCACGGAACTGCAGGAGCGCATTCGTGAAATTCGATTATCAGAACGATTGTTTTATGAAAAGATCAAGGATATCTATACAACAAGTATCGATTATAACCCGAGTGACGAAAAGGCTATTGAATTTTTTAGGGTAATTCAAAACAAGTTTTTGTGGGCTATCAGTAAGCAGACCGCGGCAGAATTGGTTTATCGTCGAGTAGATGCTGCGCTTCCATTGATGGGAATGCAGTCGTTTGACAAACAGAGCGAAGCTTTTGTTCGTAAAAGTGATGTGAGTATTGCTAAGAACTATCTGAAAGAGGATGAGATGAAGTTACTGGGATTGCTTGTGGAGCAATACCTTGCTTTTGCTGAAACCATGGCGCAGCAAAGGATACCCATGTATATGAAAGGCTAGAATTGACTGAAGCGATTTCGCCCTCTGGGCTTGGATATTCTCATGCCCATATTTCTAGCCCTGTACAACGCAAACAGCGCGTTGTTTGAGCTAGGCTATCAGGATTTAGCCCTTCGGGCATGGAGTTGATAAAAAAATATTTTAATTATTCCGGCTTGCAACAGTCCAATTCCCGCAGCCCCAATTAACTTTCTGATAAGATTTCATCAACACTCTTTGTTTTTTACAAAAATCGATTGAAAATAATTATTAGCATTGACCATGAAATCTTTTTGTGAAATCCACGATTGATGCAATTTATCATGAGTATCTTGATCGATTTTGTTTTTTCCAATAAGCTGCTTACCGGCCTCTTTTAATAATTCAGTATATGATTTTGCTATTGGTTGGAATTCAGACATATCCATCATTCCAGCTGATGGTCTTAAAATCTCACCCAAATACTCATCATTTTCACTCGAGTTTACCAGCTGTTTAACAGTAGCAACCAAAGCATCAAAGTGTTTTAGTTCAGGAAATCCACATGGTGCTACCAAAAAATGTTTCTTTGGTTTTTCAGGATAGCGCGAAGGATGAAATATTAACTCTGATTTAGACATCTCCATAAAAGGTACCACTCGTGGAATACTTCGATCTAAAGCATTTTTTAATAACCCGGTCATGGTGAAACAATATAATGGTGTACCATATATAACCAAATCTGCAGCGACAAGTTTTTCGAGAATCAAACCCATATCGTCTTTAAACACACACTTACCTGGCGTTTTGAACCAACAAGTAAAACAACCTATGCAATGGTGAATTTTTTTGTTCGCTAAATAAATCGTTTCAGTTTCTGCACCAGCATGACGCATTCCTTCTAACAAAGAATGTAGTATTTTTTCGGTACAACCTTTATCCCCGCGTGGCGAAGCATTGATTGCTAATACTTTCATTAAACTTTCCTCATTCTCATTCTGTTTGTAAAGTAAATTAAGTCCGAAATTTTATTGCGAGTGTGCCGTAATGTACAGCAAAATCCGTGCAATGTTGTTAACATGTGATATGACAGTTGCTAAAGCTGTGCTGGATTATTTTAATCGCTTGTTGAATACGGGAGATTTGAGAAGTATGGAAGATGTAATGCTTGAGTTCGACGAATTCAATGCGTTAGTTGATTTAGATGAAATTAGGCTAAAGAGCAAAAGTATAAAGCTGAAGTTAAAGAGGAAGTTGGTCAATGGTGGGATCCCCACATCCTTTGAGTCAAATTGCGGTAAAAACAATAAAATCTTTACTTGTTATTTTTTCGTAATTTTCGCTATTAAAACTCCTGTTTTTTGTGTAAGATAAATTTCATGTACATAAAAAAATCATTGTATTCATTTTTCTTCGCGAGCGTGTTTTTGCTTTGTGGTTTTTATACCTTAGCTTTTGCCGATAACAATAACCTAAAGAATGATGGAACTAACAAAGAATTTTCTGATTGTCTAATCATAAAAAATTGTCAGGGCGCCAAAGGAATTAGAACCAACAAAAAAGTTGTGGCTCTTACTTTTGATGATGGGCCTCATCAAAAATACACCCCAGAAGTATTAGCGGTTCTGAAACAAAATAATATTAAGGCTACATTTTTTGTTGTTGGTAAGAATGCCCAACGTTATCCAGATATAATTAAAGCAGTGTATGTGGATGGACATGTTATTGCGAATCATTCTTATTCCCACTTTTTTTTGACTAAGTTATCAGATGATGATGTTGAAATTGAGTTGACTAAGGCTAGTAAGATAGTTAATGGAATAATTGGTAAATACCCAATGCTTTTTCGGCCTCCCTATGGCGCATGTTCTGATAGAACAACAAAAATAGCTACTGAATTGGGTTTTACAACAGTCTTGTGGAACGATATGACCAATGATTATGAGGTCAGTAAAACAACTTCTGAAAAAATTGCTGATGATATTATAAGGCACGTACGACGTGGAAGTATTATCGGCTTGCATGATGGTGGCGGTAATCGTGAAAAAACAGTTAAAGCCCTTTCGCTTATTGTTAGCGAACTAAAGGATAGAGGCTATGAATTTCTTACGATTCCGGAGTTACTCAATATTGATGGATACCGTGTTAAAACCGGGTAGCTGCTTTGCTTGGTTTTGTGTAATAATGGTTCCAGTTTATTAACTTTAAAAGAGGTAAAGTTTTTATGGATGACAATCGTAAAAAAGCGTTGGCAGCAGCGTTGTCACAAATTGATAAGCAATTTGGTAAAGGTTCAGTTATGCGTTTCGGTGAGTATGAGGCTATAAAAGATATTCAAGTTGTTTCGACTGGATCGTTAGGTTTAGATATTGCTTTAGGTATTGGAGGTTTGCCGCGTGGACGAGTGGTTGAAATTTATGGACCAGAGTCATCAGGAAAAACTACTTTGACTTTGCATGTTATTGCCGAGTGTCAAAAATTAGGCGGTACTGCAGCATTTATTGATGCAGAACACGCACTTGATCCATCTTATGCTGAAAAGCTAGGGGTGAAAGTCAGTGATTTATTAATTTCACAACCAGATAATGGTGAACAGGCTTTAGAAATTGCCGATATGTTAGTACGCTCCAGTGCGGTTGATATGGTTGTAATCGATTCGGTTGCTGCCTTAACTCCTAAAGCTGAAATTGAAGGAGAAATGGGTGATCAACATATGGGTTTGCAAGCACGTTTGATGTCTCAGGCATTACGTAAATTAACTGCTAATATTAAGCGCTCTAACACTTTAGTGATATTTATCAACCAAATCCGTATGAAAATTGGGGTCATGTTCGGTAATCCTGAAACAACGACTGGTGGCAATGCTTTAAAGTTTTATGCTTCAGTGCGCTTGGACATTCGGCGTACTGGTTCAATTAAAAAAGGTGAAGAAATAATTGGTAACGAAACCAAAGTTAAAGTGGTAAAAAACAAGGTTGCGCCGCCATTTAGGATAGCTGAATTTGAAATTCTTTATGATCAAGGAATTTCCCGCGAAGGTGAGATTATTGAACTTGGGGTTCTGCACGAACTAATCGAGAAGTCTGGCGCTTGGTATGACTATAAGGGTAGCCATATGGGGCAAGGCAAAGAAAATGCTCGCGAATTTTTAAGAGCGCACAAAGACGTGGCAAAGGAAATCGAAGAACAATTACGTGCGAAATTACTAAGTAAACCCGTAACACCACCACTTGAGGAAGAAGAAAAAAGCAAAACTAAAAAATAAATTTTTTAACCTACAGAAATGCTTCACCAGCCCAGCTCAAGACCCGCGTTTTTTGCGGGTCGCAGGGCTGAGGGAGATGTTGGAGATTGAACGGGCGCTATTTTAGGAGATGTTGGAAATCTAACAGGTGTTATTTTGATAAATGATTTATGTGGTGGTTGTAATGTTGATAACAGCACACAATTGTGCCCTTAATTTGCTTGCCATGCGCGAGCATACAAGGTTCGAGTTGCATCGTAAATTGATGGCTAAAGGATTTGCTGCTGATGAAATTGCCAAAGTAGTGCAAGAACTAGAAAAGCAAGGATTGCAAAGCGATAAACGATTTACTGAGAGCTATGTTACCATGCGCTCTAAGCGTGGTTTTGGTCCGATACGTATCAAAGCGGAATTGTGCGAGCGTGGGGTTGATCAAGAATTGATTGAACAAATTTTGTTATCCGGGTATAAAGCGACCTGGGCTGAGTTAGCTCAAGCGGCACGTTTGAAAAAATTTGGTAAAGAAATTCCCCATGATTTGCACGAGCAGGCAAAACAAATGCGATATTTGTATTACAAAGGGTTTGACGCTGATTTGGTAAGAAAAACTTTGAAAGCCAATACATAACATCTCAATCTAAACTTTAATAATAACTATTACACTATTGTTTTATATGAAAAATTATACCACTTCTGAAATCCGCCAGGCTTTTTTAGATTATTTTCAGCATAACGGCCATGCTGTTGTTTCAAGCAGCTCATTAATTCCAGCTGAGGATCCGACTTTACTTTTTACTAATGCTGGTATGGTGCAATTTAAGGATGTTTTTTTAGGCAAAGAAAAGCGCCAAAGTACACGCGCTGTTACAGTGCAGCGCTGCATGCGTGCTAGTGGTAAGCACAATGACCTAGAAAATGTTGGTTATACTACACGACATCATACTTTTTTTGAGATGCTTGGTAACTTTAGTTTTGGCGACTATTTCAAGCGTGAGGCAATTCATTATGCTTGGGAGTTTTTGACTAAAAAGCTTGGTATTGATCCCCAAAGACTCTGGATTACGGTGCATGAAAAAGATACAGAGGCGGAGAAGCTTTGGCAGGAAGAATTCGAAAAAACCAACTCCAAAGCTCAAGGTTTAAGTCACTGTGGTGATAAAGATAATTTTTGGGCGATGGGAGAAGTCGGTCCATGCGGATATTGTAGTGAAATTTTTTATGATCATGGCGCGCAACTTCAAGGCGATCCGCCGGGTGGAAAATTAGAAGGCGAGCGCTATGTCGAAATTTGGAATTTAGTTTTTATGCAGTTTGAGCGTGATGCACAAGGCAAGTTAACGCCATTGCCCAAACCTTCCGTTGATACTGGAATGGGACTAGAGCGTATTGCAGCAGTGATGCAGGGAGTGCATGATAACTATGCTATCGATATTTTTGCGGAAATTTATGGCGAGTTTTCTAAAGTTTTGAGTGATAAGTTTGGTATTAGTGCTAGCGTATTAGAATCAAAAGAAGCAGAAATCGCGTCTAGGGTTGTTGCAGATCATATTCGCGCTGCAGTATTTTTAATTGCTGAAGGAATAATTCCATCGAATGAACGTGCTGGTTATGTGCTTCGAAGTGTTATTCGACGCGCGGTTTATTATTTATATCGTTTAGGAGTTCGTCAGCCATTCTTTTTTCAATTTACTTTTCCTTTGATACGCGCTTTAGGAAATGTTTATCCAGAATTGCAATTAGAAAAACGCCAGATGCAAATCGCAATTGTTATTGAACAAGAAGAAATTAAATTTTTAGATACGCTAGATCGTGGCGTAAAAATTTTAGATCAAGAAATTGCTAAGTTAAAAAATAATATTATTCCTGGTTCGGTTATATTTAATCTTCACGATACTTATGGGTTTCCGGCAATTTTAACTGCTGAAGTTGCATTACAACGTGGTTTGATATTAGATCAAGTTGGTTTTGAAGTTGCTATGGAAAAACAGCGAGAAGCCTCGCGTGCTGCTAGTAAATTTGGCGCTACGAGTACGATCAAGTTGGAGCTAAGTGGTGCAACTGAATTTTTAGGTTATGAACAGAATAATTGTATCGGCAAAATACGGGGTTTGTTTAAAAAAGATGGCGTGGTAGTAAAGTCTTTAAATAAAGATGAAGAAGGCATCATCGTTTTAGACAAAACTGTTTTTTATGCAGAATCTGGTGGTCAAATTGGCGATACGGGTGAGATTTATTCTGGCGTTGGCGTTTTTACGGTACAAGATACCCAAAAGGACGGCGCATTATATTTACACCATGGCGTAATGAAAAAAGGATCTTTTGTTGTGGATAATCAGGTCACTATTGCTATTGATGAGGGGCGACGTCAAGCTATAAGATTAAATCACTCCACAACACATTTGTTGCATACTGGTCTTAGATTTGTTTTGGGAGATCATGCTATGCAACGTGGTTCTTTGGTTGATAATAAAAAACTGCGCTTCGATTTTACCCACTCAGCGGCTTTGACTGCAGAAGAATTGCGTGAGCTTGAGCAGATAGTGAATAGTCAAATTCGTACTAATTTAAAAGTGCATACCACAATTAAATCGCTTGAAGATGCAAAGAAGGAAAATGTGTTTGCCTTATTTGGTGAAAAATATGGTGATGAGGTTCGTGTTGTTAAAATGGGAGATTTTTCTCGTGAACTTTGTGGTGGTACGCATATTAAAGCAACTGGCGAAATTGGTTTGTTCAAAATTGTGGCGGAAACCAGTGTTGCTGCCGGTGTTCGCCGTATTGAAGGTGTTACTGGAGAAAATGCACTTGTTTGGTTGGAGAAAATAGAAACTGAATTAAAAAATATAGAACAATTTTTGGGTGTTGGTGCGACCAAAATTGTGAGTAGATTGCGGCAAATTCTCGATGAAAAACATATTCAAGAAAAAGAGTTGATGAATTTGAAAAATGAAAGAGTAGCCAACAAAAGCCAATCTTTAGTTGATCAAGCGACTGCTCTTGGTAAAGTTTTGGTACTAGCAACTAAGCTGCCCAATGCTGATAGTAAAGCATTGCGTCTGACAGTCGACACTTTAAAACAGCAATTACAATCTGCAGTTGTAGTGTTAGCAGCAGTAACAAGTGATAATAAAGCGCAGTTGATTGTGAGTGTGACACAAGATTTGCTTGATAAAATTCGCGCTCCTGAATTATTACAATATATAACTGAACAAATTGATGGTAGTGGTGGTGGTAGGGCTGATATGGCACAAGGCGGCGGCACTAAAATTGCAGCACTTCAGAGTGCTCTTGATTCAGTTGTGCCATGGGTAAAAAGTAAAATATAAAAAAAATATTAGAGTAAGTCGACATGGATGTGAGTTTCTTTACAAGCTGTTTTTCGTTTTAAAGACTTGGTTAGCAACACAACGGGGTTCCATTCATGTTTTTTAATGTTGCCTTAAGATTATATTGCGATTTTTTTATTGCACTTAAGAATTCCTTAATATTTAGGTGCTAGGATAAGTTGTAAGTGTGATCCATGATGAATGGAAACACGAGTTTTGTAAAATGGAACAATAAAGTGGAGAAACAAACATGTTAATTCTTACAAGAAGAATCGGAGAGACCCTGATTATTGGGGATGATGTAACAGTTACAGTGTTGGGGATCAAAGGTAACCAAACACGTTTGGGAATCAATGCACCTAAAGAAGTGTCTGTACACCGCGAAGAAATATATCAGCGTATCCAAGATGAAAAGAAGCAGCAACAGCTCGGCGGTATGATTATAGAGCAAGATAGTGTTTCTATTGCTGAGAGCGTTGAGTAAATCTAGATTTAGCAAATCAAATTGTGAAAAAACGGACGCGATATTTCGCGGCCGTTTTTTTGTGACTATGCTTTAATCGTATTCTGCCAAATACTAGTGTAATTTGGTATTGGTTTTGCTAAATCAAATCCACAGAACCATTTGTCCGTGTTGTTTTCTTGCAAACAGCGCACTAATTCTTTATCGCTTAAATCCTCAAGAAACTGCAGCAATAAACATTTTAACAAACGTAATACTCTATATCCCTTATGATTGTTGTCTTTTTCAACATCAAGTTTGTGGAAAAAACACGGGGTCTGAAGAAAATTTATTATCTGTAAGATAGACAATTATTGATCTTATGGGAGTAAAAATTTGTGGTAAAAACATGTGGTAAGAATTTATTGCGTGATAATTTATGATGTAGTGCTATGTCCTATCCTTTGTTATTGGGGTTTAGCGAGTGAATAGGATTAAAGCAACGCCGAAATTCATGCTGTTGGCTCGAAAGCTGTTGACTGATGAAAAACTGTAAGAGCTTGTTGAGTGGCTTGTTTTAAATCCAAAAACAGGGGTTTTGATTTCTGGTACTGGTGGAATCCGTAAGTTACGTTGGCAAACTGGTAAAAATAATAAAGGTAAGAGTGGTGGTGTTAGAGCCCTTTATTATTATGATAATAAAGGACTCACTGTTTTGCTTATAACGTTGTACCGAAAGTCAGATCAAGAAAACATAGATGCAGGTGAAAAAGCGTACCTAAAAAAAATATTGCAGAATTATTAAGAGATTATGTGTATGAGTAAATTAGGTAAAAAATTAATTAGTGCAGTTAAAGAAGCAAAAAAAAGGGTCTTATAACGGTAGAAGTTTTTCCTGATAAGGCAGTTTTGCGTAAAAAATTACATCTTTCGCAGCAACAATTTGCAAATACCTATTGTATTAACCCCGAAACATTAAAAAAATGGGAACAACGCAAACGTAATCCAGATTACATTAGTCGTGTTTATCTCAAATGTATTGATAAACAGCCAAGACTTATAGAGCGTATTGTTAATTCTTAGAAAAAGCAGCAAATCGAAAGCAATTTTTGTATCGCGAAAAACACATGTATTTATATGGAGTTTGTGGATATTTAGGGATGAAAAATGCAGTTGTAATATAAGAAAAGAAGTGTTTATGAAACTACAAGTAGGGTCTGATTTCATAAATAGTCCTGCTTATCTAAAATGTAAACGGCTGATCAACCTTTTAATTATCCACAATTTGCATCGCCATATTAAATACTAATTCAATGTCAATTAATCGTGTTAACCCGCGCCACATAACAACGGTTCCTGGTGGTGGGTCTAATGCTCTCGCAAGATAACCGCCAAGCTTGGCAGGTAAAGGGTGTGCTTTCGCCAACACCAACCCATAATCGTTCAAATAGTTTTTGAAATCTTTTTCCGAGTCGCGCATCTTTAAATTTACAACACTCAAGCTCCTTCTTTATCCAACCATTGTTATCTGTACTTCCTTTATTAATAGGTAGTTTTGAGTTTAAATCTATTTCTTTTGTCACCATTACAATCCTCTACTTTTTTTGTAATGGGTTAATTATATAACAAAAGTTGTGGGTAATTAAAAAGGTTGGTCGGCCATTTACGTTCTTGAAAAATGCTATATTTATAAGGTGTTGTACATAAGGTTTATCGTATAAGCAAATTGTAATTTATTCTTAAGATAAAATTTTATTAGAAATTTATAACCAAAATTTTATCTAGCTTTCCAATCTTAGACAATTATTTTACTCCCTTAAGCTTTTCTTAAGGTCATTTAAGATTTCCTTAATGTTTTATATAAAAGATCTGTTATAAATTACACAAGAGAATAAAAAATATTAATTGCTGAAGATAGAGAAGGTAAAAGAAGGAAGAGAGCGAAAAAAACGACGGAGCTTCTGTACCATATTTTTCAAATTTTCTCTAATATTTATTTAAATAAAGTCGGTGCTTAAACTCTCAGTACAGTAGCATATTTATGCTGCTATTGCACCAAAAGTGGCGATACTGTTTGAAGTTGTCTCGACCATTTGTGGTAAAGTTTCTCTGTTTTTTGTTTAAGTGTGCTGCCGTTTTAAAACTATAAGCCTATGGAGCTTTAAATTATGAAAACAATAAGTACAAAAAAATTAGTATTACTTTTATCAGCACTGTTTTTTGCTAGCAGTGAAATGAGTTTTGCTAATTCAGTTTTAGATTCAAAAGGTAGTTCTGGCGCCTCAAGTATAGCCGGAAAAAAGAAATGCGGAATGAGTGAAAAATACGCTTCCGAGGAAAAAAATCCTGCAACAGATGCAATCACAATAAAGCCAAGCGAAAATAGTTATCAGCCTTATTTGCAATTTGGTGGCACACGCTTTTTTCATTTACCACAAGCCAATACTGCAGGAACCGTTGATTTGTTTGTTCCTATCTGGCAGCAAGATCTCACCGATTTAGTTTTTACTGATGTTAGAATTACCGATCGTAGTGGTACTCCTTTTGAAGGAAATATCCATTTGGGTTATCGGCATTTATTTTCAGAGAGCCAACAGTTACTCGGATTTTATGGCGCCCTTGATCGCAAAAAAACCGCGTTAAATAATTATTTTAATCAGATTACAGTAGGTGGTGAATATTGGATCCAAAATTGGTTTGTTGGCGCCAACTATTATCAGCCGATTGGAGGCAAGACTAAAGAGCTTTCACCTATCCTAAATGTGAATAGCGCTCCCATGGGTACGTATAGTATGACATGGGTAACGAAAAATTTTAGAAATGAAAAAGCAATGGCTGGTATGGATGCTGAAATTGGTTATGAATTTATAGAAGGTTTGGTTGGTTATGCTGGCGGATATTATTTTGGCGCGAGCAACGTGAGCAATGTTGCTGGTCCAAGAGCGCGATTAACTTATGATTTGTCCTTGAAGAATGGAAGAATTTTGGGAATATTTGACAAAGTCGGTTTAGAAGCAGGCATTCAACATGATAAACCTCGAGGTACAGTTTGGTACTTAAGCGCAAATGTTAGAGTTGGTTGGTTACCAGATAAAAAATCAGCATTGGAAGGTGTTTCGCGTCACATGGTTGATCCAGTACGTAGAGATATAGATATTGTTTCTGGCGAAGTAACGTCCAAACAAGAAAAGAGAAGCTATGCATCGATAGATGCAGGTAAGGGCGATCAAGCGTTCTCCGACGCTGTAGATAGCGCAATTAAAGATGGTGTAAATGCTATTGTTTTGAATGGTAAAGTTACAAAGGCCATAGCAGAGAAAATTATGGAAGTGCATGGAAAAAAGAGAAGTGAAAACCAGATCCAGAAAATTCCGGCAATTATTGTAAATGGTGAAGTCTATGGTTTCAAAGATGTTGTAGAAAAGTTTAAAAGCGATTCAGTAATGATGGAAGTTATGTCCAAGTTGCCTGAGCATTTCAGCAAAGGTGTGTATGAGTATTTGAGTGGTAAGGTTGAACCAAAAGTTGAACCAAAAGGTGAACAAACATTAGAAGATATTTTTGAAGCACTAAAAGCAAGTTTTTCAGATTTACAAAATAAAGAAGAAGTGACGGCTGGCGAAATTAAAGATTTTGAAAGATCTCTTCGTGCGATGAAAAAAGCTATTGATGATGCTAAGAAAGGGCTAGATATTGCTACATTAAGTAAACAATATGGCCGTCTTACTCTACAGTTTGTGAAGTTTAAGGCATCAGTTGCTAAAGATTAGTAATTGGTTTATCAATCTTTCATGTACACAATGCTATATGTCTAGGCCTATAGCACTTGATGAGAATGAAAATAGTTTGTGTTTATGTAGATGATTCTTGACTGTTAGCAGTTTGATAGCAGGTTGAATAATTTTAACAAATTTAAATTAACTGAGGTGGAATACTTTATGAATAAAATATATAAAAATAATATAGTGCTACTGTTTTCTGTATTTGCAGCTATGCATGCTAACGTTAGTTATGCACATGAGTTTGTTGATATCGATAGAATTGCATATAAAGAAGCTTCTGGTGATGTATTAGAGTCTATTGCTGAGAAAGGCGATGGTAGTTTTCGGGTAGATTTTTCCTTAGAAAAAACCAAAATAGACGGAAAAGAGGTAAAGTTTATTGTAGTTGATAACAATATTGATGGTAATGAAATTGGAGAAATTGTTTCTAATAGTGACACCTGTAATGCTGTAAATGTTGTGAGTGATTATTATCCTTGCAGTATATCTGTGCGTTTTAAATCACTGGATATCGATACTATTAAGTCCTTTGTTATTAGAGTGGTAAGTACTGATGACGAGGATGATATATTAGATACAATTGAAGTGAGTATGCCGAAGTTAAGAGCTAGCTTTAAGGATTCTGTCAGAAATGTTTTGGTTTTGAAAAATCTTTCTTCACAAGATATAACAATAACCGAAATGAAAAGTGGTGGTAAAGTTGTTGCAAAAGAGCAAGGTACAAAATTAACTGCGAATGTCGGATTGCAAGAGGTGACTTTAGATTCTTCTTCTAGCTTTTCCCCTGTTAGAATTAAATACGAATATCAAAGGGATGGTCAATCAGTAAAAGTAAAAGGAAGTGTTGATATCACCGGTTCTACAGTGGCTGTTAATAAGGCAGCATATAAAGAAGATCATGGTACTACGCTAGAGTCTATTGCTGAGAAAAGCGATGGTAGTTTTCGGGTAGATTTTTCTTTAGAAAAAGCCAAAATAGACGGAAAAGAGATTGATTTTATTGTAGTTGATAACAATACTAATGGTAATAAAATTGGAGAAATTGTTTCTAATAGTGATACCTGTAATGCTGTAAATCCTGTTGGTGAGTATTATCCTTGCAGTATATCTGTGCGTTTTTATAAATCACAGAATATGGATACCCTTGAGTCCTTTATTATTAGATTAGTAAATAGTAATGATGAAAATGATATACTAGATAAAATTGAAGTAAAAATACCGAAGTTAAAGGCTGGTTTTAAGGATGCTGGCAGTAATATTTTGGTTCTGAAAAATATTTCTTCACAAGAGATAACAATAACTGAAATGAAAAGCGGCGGTAAAGTTGTTGAACACACGAAGGATACAAAATTAACTACAAAAGGCGAATCTAAAGAGATTACCCTAGATTCTTCTTCTAACTTTTTCCCAGTTAAAATTAAATACGAATATCAAAGCAATGGTCAAAAAGTAAAAGGAAATGTTGAAGTTACAGGTTTTAGAGAGAGTATTGCCTTTGAAGTGTTTTCTACCGGTCTTGGTACAGCGACTTTAGCTGATATAGAAAACCTAAGAGCTGAAGCTGTGAGACTTGGTAAAGAGACAGAACTTGCTACTAAGAAGCAAAGATTAACAGACGAGCAAAAATTTACTACCGATCTTGGTACAGCGACTTTAGCTAATATAGAAGACCTAAGAGCTGAAGCTAAGAGACTTGGTAAAGAGGCAGAACTTGATACTCAAAAAGTTAGTTTGCAAAGATTAGCAGATGAGCAAAAATTTACTACCGATCTTGGTACAGCGACTTTAGCTAATATAGAAAACCTAAGAACTGAAGCTGTGAGACTTGGTAAAGTGATAGAGCTTGATACTCAAAAAGCTAAATTAGTAGAGCAAGCATTTACTACCAATCTTGGTACTGCAACTTTGGCTGATATAGAAAACCTAAGAGCTGAAGCTGTGAGACTTGGTAAAGAGACAGAACTTGATACTAAGAAGCAAAGATTAACAGATGAGCAAGCATTTACTACCAATCTTGGTACTGCAACTTTGGCTGATATAGAAAACCTAAGAGCTGAAGCTGTGAGACTTGGTAAAGAGACAGAACTTGATACTAAGAAGCAAAGATTAACAGATGAGCAAGCATTTACTAACGATCTTGGTACAGCGACTTTAGCTAATATAGAAAACCTAAGAGCTGAAGCCAAGAGACTTGGTAAAGAGATAGAACTTGATGCTCAAAAAGCTACATTGCAAAAAATAGTAGATGAGAAAGCATTTACTACCAATCTTGGTACAGCGACTTTAGCTGATATAGAAAACCTAAGAGCTGAAGCTGTGAGACTTGGTAAAGTTAAAGAGAAAGAACTTAATAATCAAATATCTCATTTGCAAAGATTGCAAAAAATGGCAGATGAGCAAACATTTACTACCAATCTTGGTACAGCGACTTTAGCTAATATAGAAAACCTAAGAACTGAAGCTGTGAGACTTGGTAAAGAGACAAAACTTGATGCTCGAAAAGATACATTGCAAAAAATAGTAGATGAGAGAGCATTTACTGCCAATCTTGGTATAGCGACTTTAGCTAATATAGAAAACCTAAGAGCTGAAGCTGTGAGACTTGGTAAAGTGATAGAGCTTGATACTCAAAAAGCTAAATTAGTAGAGCAAGCATTTACTGCCAATCTTGGTATAGCGACTTTAGCTAATATAGAAAACCTAAGACCTGAAGCTGTGAGACTTGGTAAAGAGACAGAACTTAATGCTCAAAAAGCTATATTAGTAGAGCAAGCATTTACTACCGATCTTAGTACAGCGACTTTAGCTAATATAGAAAACCTAAGAGCTGAAGCTGTGAGACTTGGTAAAGAGACAGAACTTAATGCTCAAAAAGCTACATTGCAAAAAATAGTAGATGAGAAAGCATTTACTACCAACCTTGGTAAAGCGACTTTAGCTGATATAGAAAACCAAAGAGCTGAAGCTGTGAGACTTGGTAAAGAGAGAGAACTTAATAATCAAATATCTCATTTGCAAAGATTGCAAAAAATGGCAGATGAGCAAACATTTACTACCAATCTTAATATAGCGACTTTAGCTAATATAGAAAACCTAAGGGCTGAAGCTGTGAGACTTGGTAAAGAGACAAAACTTGATGCTCGAAAAGATACATTGCAAAAAATAGTAGATGAGAGAGCATTTACTACCGATCTTAGTACAGCGACTTTAGCTAATATAGAAAACCTAAGACCTGAAGCTGTGAGACTTGGTAAAGAGACAGAACTTAATGCTAAAAAAGCTATATTAGTAGAGCAAGCATTTACTACCGATCTTAGTACAGCGACTTTAGCTAATATAGAAAATCTAAGAACTGAAGCTGTGAGACTTGGTAAAGAGACAGAACTTAATGCTAAAAAAGCTATATTAGTAGAGCAAGCATTTACTACCGATCTTAGTACAGCGACTTTAGCTAATATAGAAAACCTAAGACCTGAAGCTGTGAGACTTGGTAAAGTGATAGAGCTTGATACTCAAAAAGCTAATTTGCAAAAATTAGAAATAGAGCAAAAAATTAGTACATTAAACGGTACTTTAACTACCTTAAAAGACAAAGATAGTGTGACAGCTGATGACATGCGAGACTTTACACGGGAGCTTAATATAATAAAAGGATTGATTACATCGGCGAAGGCAAGTGGACTAGATGTTACGACATTAAATGCAAGTTATGGCAGTCTTAGTAAGCAGTTTGCAAATTTTAAGTCAACGGTAACTGTTGATTAAGCAGAAAGTTTTAACAATCATCATATACACAATGCTATAGGTATAGGCCTATAGCATTTGATGAGAATAAAAATAGTTTGTGCTTATGCAGATAATTTTAGTTGTTAGCAGTTTAAATGGTTTTAATAAATTTGATATTAACTTGGTTGGATACTTATGAAAACATATAAAAACATTACGGCGTTACTATTCTCTATATTGGTATTTACACATACTAATGTTAGTTATGCACATGATTTTGTTAATATTGATAGAATTGCATATAAAGAAGCTTCTGGTGATGTACTAGAGTCTATTGCTGAGAAAAGCGATGGTAGTTTTCGGGTAGATTTTTCTTTAGAAAAAACCAAAATAGACGGAAAAGAGGTAAAGTTTATTGTAGTTGATAACAATATTGATGGTAATGAAATTGGAGAAATTGTTTCTAATAGTGACACCTGTAATGCTGTAAATGTTGTGAGTGATTATTATCCTTGCAGTATATCTGTGCGTTTTAAATCACTGAATATCGATACTATTAAGTCCTTTGTTATCAGAGTAGTAAGTACTGATAACGAAGATGATATATTAGATAAAATTGAAGTGAGTATGCCGAAGTTAAGAGCTAGCTTTAAGGATTCTGTCAGAAATGTTTTGGTTTTGAAAAATCTTTCTTCACAAGATATAACAATAACCGAAATTAGAAGTGGTGGTAAAGTTGTTGCAAAAGAACAAGGTACAAAATTAACTGCGAATGCCGGATTGCAAGAGGTGACTTTAGATTCTTCTTCTAGCTTTTTCCCTGTTAGAATTAAATACGAATATCAAAGGGATGGTCAATCAGTAAAAGTAAAAGGAAATGTTGATATCACCGGTTCTACAGTGGCTGTTAATAGGGCAGCATATAAAGAAGATCATGGTGCTACGCTAGAGTCTATTGCTGAGAAAAGCGATGGTAGTTTTCGGGTAGATTTTTCTTTAGAAAAAGCCAAAATAGACGGAAAAGAGATTAAATTTATTGTAGTTGATAACAATATTGATGGTAATGAAATTGGAGAAATTGTTTCTAATAGTGATACCTGTAATGCTGTAAATCCTGTTGGTGAGTATTATCCTTGCAGTATATCTGTGCATTTTTTAAAATCACAGAATATTGATACCCTTGAGTCCTTTGTTATTAGATTAGTAAATAGTAATGATGAAAAAGATATACTAAATAAAATTGAAGTGAAAATGCCAAAGTTAAAGGCTGGTTTTAAGGATGCTGCCAGCAATATTTTGGTTCTGAGAAATCTTTCTTTACAAGAGATAACAGTAACTGAAATGAAAAGCGGCGGTAAAGTTGTTGGACACACGAAGGGTGCAAAATTAACTACAAAAGGCGAGTTTAAAGAGGTAACACTAGACTCTTCTTCAAACTTTTTACCTGTTAAAATTAAATACGTATATCAAAGCAATGGCCAAGAAGTGAGAGGAAATATTGAAGTTACAGGTTTTAGAGAGAGTATTTCCTTTACAGAACCTGATACTAAAAAAGCTGGTTTGCAAAGGTTAGCAGATGAGCAAGCATTCACTACCAATCTTGGTACTGCAACTTTGGCTGATATAGAAAACCTAAGAGCTGAAGCTGTGAGACTTGGTAAAGAGACAGAACTTGATACTCAAAAAGCTAAATTGCAAAAATCAGCAGATGAGCAAGCATTCACTACCAATCTTGGTACTGCAACTTTGGCTGATATAGAAAACCTAAGAGCTGAAGCTGTGAGACTTGGTAAAGAGACAGAACTTGATACTCAAAAAGCTAAATTGCAAAAATCAGCAGATGAGCAAGCATTTACTACCAATCTTGGTACAGCGACTTTAGCTAATGTAGAAGGCCTAAGAGCTGAAGCTAAGAGACTTGGTAAAGAGACAGAACTTGATACTCAAAAAGCTAAATTGCAAAAATCAGCAGATGAGCAAGTGTTTACTACCAATCTTGGTACAGCGACTTTAGCTGATATAGAAAACCTAAGAGCTGAAGCTGTGAGACTTGGTAAAGAGACAGAACTTGCTACTAAGAAGCAAAGATTAACAGATGAGCAAAAATTTACTACCGATCTTAGTACAGCGACTTTAGCTGATATAGAAAACCTAAGAGCTGAAGCTGTGAGACTTGGTAAAGAGACAGAACTTGATATTAAGAAGCAAACATTTACTACAGCGAATACGATTGTCAGTAGTGTTGCATCCATGATTGTTGATTTGCAAACAGAAGTTGACGATGTAAAAAATAAAATAAACACTGATAGAATTAGCTCGGTTAACTATAAAGATATACGAGACAAGTTAAACATTCTAAATACAAAAGTTAATGGTTTGGAAAGTGCAGCGGATACAAAGACATTTAAACAATCTGCAGGATTAGCTGATAACAGTCTAATTTTTGGGGCTCAACAAGAAATGATTGATGATTTACTAAGCTTGGTGCCGAACATTTCTAATTTTGAAAAAGAGTTTGAACAGATAAAATCAGATGTTTCTAACAAGAATGAAGCGAGTGCAGAAGATAATAACCATATACAATCTATATTAGATGAGCTAGAAAAAATAAGGACAGCGGGGACAAAATTACAAATCTCTGATGTAGAAAAGTTAGTTACTGATCACCCTGCTACTAAATTGTATGCAGATGTTGTAGCTTGCAAAGACGTATTTGCACGTTTTATTGAAACTAACCAAATAATAATTGACAGGGATAAAGCTAAAAAAGAACACAGATATGCAGATGTTGTTTCATTGACAAGCAAATTATTTGAGAGGAATAAAGCCCATCAGTATATATACAAAAGAGAAAACTTAGGGTTTGGTTTACGTAATATTGATGTCGAGTCTTTAGTACTGAGTTTCTCACAAGAAAGAACTGCTGCTGAGACATTGGAGCTTAAGAGTAGCGGACTAAACACAGATTTTGCTTTGATAGTACGTACAATAAATGGTGGGCAAGTTAGTACCTTAAACAATGATGTTGTTGTTATGTTAAATGATTTGGAAGCAAAAATCGATTTATTAGAAAATGATTCTGAAGTGAAAGCGGCTAAGTCTGCTTTAGGATTGAGTAGTTTTAGCTTGAAGAATTATGGTTATGTATATGAAAATGTTTTCTCTTCCCAAAAAGAGAAAGTTAATAATTTAAGAGTTTACGCGGTTGAGATCCCAGCTTTGCAACAGAGGTTTAAGTCTGTGAAGTTAGAGGATATTTCAGGAATTGCTGGTTTAATAAACGAGTTGGAGCAAAAATTACCGGCAATAAAAGATAAAAATGGAATAAGCGATAGCGCTAAACGCTTAGGTATTTCGGAAAGTGTTATTGCCTCTATTGAGAAATCATATAACGACGCTAAGAGTTTGCATAGTGATTGGCAAACCAAACAAGCAGCAAAAGTAGCTATTAGTGCTGCGGTAAGAAGTATGTCGTTAAAAGCTAATGCATTAGAAATGGGTTCAACTGCTGCAAAAATTCAAGAAGTATTACAAGAAATAGAAGCTGCAGAAGTAGGAGTAAAGAAACAGCAGGATCTTTTAGGAGTAACAGGTCAGTTTGATAGTTCAAAAAATCGTATTGAAAGAATTAAGCAAGATGCAGCAAAAACTATTAGTGATAGTATAGAACATTTAACAGGTGAAGTTAATGGTTTGAATGACGACTCAAGCGCTGTGGAAATTCAAGCAGTGTTAGGTGCTATTACTAAAGATTCGCAGAATGATAAATATATACAGAAAGCACAGGCTAGCTTGGGAGTGTCAGATCAATATGTGGCAGTGAAAAAAGATGCTGATAATAAAATTAAACAAATCAGAAAGAAGGCAGGTGATGTTGTTGGTACTGCAATGCTACCATTAAGGGAAAGGGTTTCGAGCGTGAAGCTTGGCTCAACGGCTTCAGAAATTCTAGAGATATCAAATGCAATAAAAACAGCAAAGGAGTTAGATGAAGTAAAGAAGGCGCAAGATACTTTAGGAAGTGCGACGCAATTTGATAGACTTGAAAAGAATGTTGCGAAAGTCATTAATGCGGCATCAACAATTATTGATGCTAGGATAGAGAAGTTAAAAACAGATTATCCTTTGCAAATTGGCTCAACTCCAGCACAAAATCAAATAAGATTAAAGGCAATTGACGACGCAATGCTAGAAGACCAAGTAGCGAAAGCGTTGAGTACTTTAGGAGAAAATGCAACAAGTAAATTTAATGAATTGAAAAATAATTTTGAAGGAACCAAGGTTGCTGCAGAAAAGGTTATTAGTGATAAGAAAGCAGAATTAAGTAAAGACGTTGATGCTTTAAAAGTAGGATCAAGTAAAGATCGTATTGAAGAAGTATTGAATAAGATTGATGCTGCGAAGCAAGATAGTACAATAGTAGCTGCGCAAACTACTTTAGTAGTGTCAGATCAATTCGAACCGTTGATAGAGCGTGTGCAAATGATCACGAAGGCTGCAACAAAAGTTGTTAATGATAAAATAGATGACTTAAAGCCAAAAGTTGATGCTTTGGCAGTTGGCTCAAGCGCTGAACGAATTCAAAATGTACTAAATGGCATTTATGCTGTAAGCCTGTTCGATGGAGCTATAAGAGATGCACAAGCTACCTTAGCAACATCAAATCAATTTGAACCGTTAGTGGAGCATGCGCAAAAAGTCAAACAAGATGCAAAAGGTATTGTTGATTCTGAGATAGCAGCGTTGGAGCCAAAGGTTAAGTTTTTGGAAGAAAATGTTGTAAAAGCTCAGCAAATTCAACAAATATTAACTGAAGTTTATATTGCGATGACTAAGGTACAGAATGCACGAACTACTTTAAACGAAGTTCCAGACCGTTTTGATCTTTTGGTAGGACGTATTGATGCAGTTAAGCAAGCTGCAACAAAAGTTGTTGCTGATAAAGTAGGTGAGATAACCTTGAGCGTTAAAGCTTTAAATAACAGCTCAACTGCTTTGCAAATTCAAGTAGTAGCAAAGGCAATTGAAAATGCTGAGATTGAAACCAAGAATGCTCAGGATGTTTTAGGAGTGTTTGATCAGTTTGTAGGAATCAAACAAACCGTAAGTGCATTGAGCAGCGGTTTGAGTACTGAGCAAGCTCAGGGTGCAGCAGAAGCAATTAGAGTTGCGAAGAGCAGTGGAAATAGTGTAACGCCAGAAGATGCATTTATACTTATGGATAGTGTAGGTGTGTTACAAGGAGTTATTAATCAGGCGCAAGGAGCAGTAACGGCTAATGAACGTGATAAAGCCTGTAAATCATTAGGTGGTTTAGATGTTGGTGCTTACCAATTAAAATTGAATGGACATTTTGACCCTTCAATTTTAGATCCTCAGATATCCCAACTTGATGGCTTAAAGAGCAATTTAATATCGGGCTATGTAGAGTTTTTGAATATTTTATTACCGAAATACAAATCAATTGCTTTAAAATCGCCAGCAGGGTCTTCTTTAGCTGTTGAAAGATATTTAGATAAGTTACAGTCGGTGGCAAATAAGGCAGGAGATAACACAAGCACTAGATTTAAACTGCTAGAAGGTCTAATTAAGAAGACGGATGTAACATTAGATGTTGCAAGTAAAGTCGTAAGTGAATTTAATAAACTTCCACAAGCAATTGAAGATGTAAATACTAAAATAACATCAAGAGAGTATGTAGAAGCTGAAAAATTAATAGCTGCTTTAGAAACAAGTATGAAAGAATCTAATAAGCTTTTAGATGCAAGTCAATTAGATTTTGGTCAATTCCCAATTTTTGATCTTAAAACAATTGATGATTTAAGGGCTAAGTTAAAAGATGCAATAATAAAAACTAATAATGCAGCTACTGTTGATGGTTTTACTACAAGCATGCAGGGTGTAACAAGTCAAATACAGACATATAGTTATGCGGGTGCTGATAGCTCACTACAGAGTATGTTAACTAAGTTAGAACAAGATTTGCAAGCTCTGGAAAATAACCCAAGTACAAAAGCGTTGAATGTTGGTAAAGATGGGATTCTTCTTTCTCAAAAACAGCAAATCGTGGATTTAAAAGCTAAGTTATCTCGTTTGTTGTCGATAGAGCAAGAGATTGTTTTATTTGAACAACAATTTGCTCAAGAACAGACCAAACTTTCAGGTAAAAATCTAGCAGGTGATGATGTTAATCCGCAAAAGGTGATTAACAATCTTAATAGAATAAAGCGTGTATTTGAGCACAATTTATTATTAGTAAAACAGGCAGCAAAGGATTTAAAGGTTGATACTGGTGATGCTGGATTAGTTAGCATATTGAGTCGTTGTGATGCGGCGCTTATAAGTGTTAATGCCTATATCGCCGAGCTTAATATTATTGTTAGTCTTAACAAAGATTATGCTAAGGGTAAGGAAGATGTGAAGGAGTCTGGTAGGGATGATGGTAATTTGTCAAAGCGTGTAAACCTAATAAATAGTATTTTGAATGATAAGAAGTATGAACCAAAATCAGAATTTAAATTACAATACAATATTGACACTGATAGATCTCTTGTAGACCAAAGGGGTGATCTTGAGTATTTGATTAATAAGTTAAGAGAATTGAAAGGCATGAAAGATAAGTATGATGCCGATATTAAAGTTTATGAAAGGTGGAATAAAGGTACAAAACCTACCCCTGCTTCCTACACTGCATACTTTAGTAATTATAAAGGTACGATGGTAGAAAAATTTACAAAGCTTGGGTTGTGGGGATGGAGAGATAGGAATATTGAAGATTATCTGAAACTAGACTGCTATAAATAGCTGTTAAAAATGGGGGTATTAACTGAGCGTGTCAGTAATAATACTCCCATTTTTATAAGTATCTATTTTCTTTAGCCAGTAACATTAGCACAATTGGCTTTCGTAGTAGCGATGATCAAGGAAAAACACTAGAAAATATTGTTTTTCTGGAAGTTAAGCGCTGTGCTTGTGAAATTTATTTTGACAAGCACAAATTTGATTTCAAGTTTTAACGAAATTGTTTAGTGGTCGCGCTATTTAAAGTTTTTGAATTTATACTGACCATTTGGGTAATAAATTAGAACACTTCCACCCGTATCGTTCCATTCGCCGAGTGAGGTGCGACTCATCTTTTGATTGTTTATGGTAAAATTCGCAACTTCAACATTATGAATATGGCCATGAATAATTTGGTTGGTGTTGTATTTGATCATAAGTTTTTTGACGGCATTTATTTGGGGCAATAAAGTGTTTTTATTTTTTGATAGTTTGGTTTTAGCGCTATATTTTTGAATGTTGCTTGCTAACCAAATACGGAATTTCAGCGGCAGTTTTAAAAAGATTGCAATCGCAAAGGGTAGACGGGTAATAGCACGAAAAAAGCAATGTTTTATATCTTTAGTGCAAAGAATATCTCCATGCGTTAGTAGAGTTGGTTGGTTATAAAGATCAATTTTGCAAGGGTCGGGAAGTAAAGTGCAGCCACTTGCCTTGGCAAAAGCTTGACCCAAAACAAAATCACGATTACCGGGCATCAGATAAATTGGTATTTTTTGGTTGAGTGTTTTTAGCGCTGTTTTTATTTGTTCATTAAACTCTGAAGTATCGTCATCACCAACCCAAAACTTAAAAAGATCACCGAGAATATAGAGCGCTTCAGTTTGCGGTGCAATGCCTTCAAGAAATTTTAAAAATAAATTTACGACTTTTGGCTCGGCAGGACCCAAGTGTAAATCAGCGATGAAAATGGTGTGTTTGTTCGTCAAAGTAGTCTCTCAAAATTTTATGGTAACTATTCAGGCTTTTTTTTGTTACCGTCATTGCGAGCGCTGTTTGCAAAGCAATCCAGCAAGTGCCTCAATTTGTGGTTTATGGATTGCTTTACAAACAACGCTCGCAATGACAACGGTGCTAATCGTGCTTCATTCCGTGTTCTTAAATATATGCTGAATAGTTACGTTTTATGCAGTACATTGTAATAGGGTTTTGCTTAATTTTATACTAATAAATTATCTAAAATTATCATAAATCCAAGCATGAATAACAGGCTCAAAATTATTTCTGGCTGCTGTGTTTATGCCACAGGATGGTATAGTTTTTTCTTTTTTATATTTCCTTTATTTTTGCATTACATTTTTCTCTATCTTCATTACGAATGACAGATCTCATTCGTATTAATTCTTGTTTACAAGCATTCTCGCAAGCATTCTGCATACCCTCTACTGTCTCATACGCACATGGTGGAGGTATGAAAATTGGTGGTGAAGTTGCTGGGTTTGCACGTGGTGCGTTGTTACGAAGCGAATTTGACCCAACCACTTTTTTTTGTATTTCTTTTACTTTTGCATTACATTTTTCTTTGTCTTCGTTTCGAATAACAGATCTCATTCGTATTAGTTCTTCTTTACAAGCATCTTCGCAAGCATTCTGCATATCATTAACCGCTTTAGCTAATCTCTCTTGTTCTTCAGTTGATAATTTTCGAGGCTCTGGTTTTAATGATTTGCTCAGTTTCATTTTAAAAACTCCACCGCCATGAGTCCCTACATATAAATAATCATCGCTTGAATGTAAAGCCGATACTCCTGTATATGTCAATTCGTTATTAACCGCCATCCAATTTGCTCTACAACCATTGGTTTTGAAAACCCCGTTCCAAGTTCCTGCGTATAAATAATCGCCAGTTGAATGTAAAGCCGATACTCCTATATATGTCAATTCGTTATTAACTACCACCCAATTTGCTCCACCATCATTGGTTTTGAAAACTCCACCGTTAAAGGTCCCTGCATATAAATAATCGCCGCTTGAATGTAAAGCCGGCACTCCTGTATATGTCAATTCGTTATTAACTGCCACCCAATTTGCTCCACCATCATTGGTTTTGAAAACTCCACAGTTAGAAGTCCCTGCATATAAATAATCGCCGCTTGAATGCAAAGCCCACACATTCTTATTTATTAACCCATTGTTAACTGCCACCCAGTTTGCTCCACCATCATTGGTTTTGAAAACCCCGTCATTAGTTCCTGCATATAAATAATCGCCGCTTGAATGTAAAGCCTGCACATGTTTATCGGTCAACCCATTATTAACTGCCACCCAGTTTGTTCCACCATCATTTGTTTTGAAAACTCCACCGCTATAAGTCCCTGCATACAAATAATCGCCGCTTGAATGTAAAGCCTGCACATGTTTATCGGTTATACCATTATTAACTGCCACCCAATTTGTTCCACCATCATTTGTTTTGAAAACTCCACCGCCATGAGTCCCCATATATAAATAATCGCCGCTTGAGTGTAAAGCCAGCACAGATTTATCTGTCAATCCGTTATTAACTGCCACCCAATTTGCTCCACCATCATTGGTTTTGAAAACTCCACCGCCCCAAGTCCCTGTATATAAACAATCGCCGCTTGAGTGTAAAGCCAGCATAGATTTATCCGTCAATCCGTTATTAACTGCCACCCAATTTGCTCCACCATCATTGGTTTTGAAAACTCCATAGCTAGAAGTGCCTGCATATAAATAATCGCCGCTTGAATGTAAAGCCTGCACATGTTCATATATCAATCCGTTACTAACTGCCACCCAATTTGCTCCACCATCATTGGTTTTGAAAACTCCGTCATTCGTTCCTGCATATAAATAATCGCCGCTTGAATGTAAAGCCTGCACAGATTTATCTGTCAATCCATTATTGACTGCCACCCAATTTGTTCCTCCGTCATTGGTTTTGAAAACCCCGTCATTAGTTCCTGCATATAAATAATCGCCGCTTGAATGTAAAGCCTGCACAGATTTATCTGTCAATCCGTTACTAACTGCTACCCAATTTGCTCCACCATCATTGGTTTTAAAAACCCCATCGCCAAAAGTCCCTGCATATAAATAATCGCCGCTTGAATGTAGAACCCGCACATATTTGTTTGTTAATCCGTTACTAACTGCTACCCAATTCGTTCCACCATTATTGGTTTTAAAAACTCCACCGCCATTAGTCCCTACATATAAATAATCGCCGCTTGAATGTAAAACCCGTACATATTTATTTGTCAATCCATTATTAACTGCCACCCAATTTGCTCCGCCATCATTGGTTTTAAAAATACCGTCAGTAGTCCCTGCATACAAAAAATCAACTCCATTTTTGTTGACCGTTGCAAAACTATTTGTTAAACCAGATATGCTTTTTATATTAGTATTGTCATCTACGGGACTAAAAAAAACATCAGGCTTTACGCTAATTACATTTATAGTTAGGGAATCAGAAAAGTTTTTATTATTGCCTACTACTTCAAAACGTATTGGAATTCTTGGTAGTGAGTCCGGTGTTTTAGTATGGCTAATACTAAACTCACACATACCGCCAGACTCAACAGGTTTGAAACAGGAAGAGGCAGGATCAACAACTATCGGAGAAACATCACCTTTTATACTAAATTTTTCAACTCTATAATCACTATTATTTTTTACAAAGATTTTACCCGAAGTAGTTTTACCATCCTCAGACAATAAATTATGATTAGAAGAGCTGAAAATAACCGGACCCGATTGCGAGTTGTCGCCACTTGCACTACATGATTGTACAGGAACCAGTATCAGCAGCAGTATAGCAACTACAAATTGTAGTTGCCTTTTGATATTTTCCATTAAGTCCATAAATTCCTCCAATCAAAATTTTAATTAAAGATAAACTGCACCGAACAAGTCAAACAAAAAAATGTAGCAATACAAACAATCCATTTTTTTGATTAGGTGTTTTTTATATAAACCAGTTAATCTTGTAACTATTTAACACTCTTTTGTTGTTACCGTCATTGCGAGCGTTGTTTGCGAAGCAATCCAGCAAGTACCTCAACTTAGGGCTTATGGATTGCTTTGCAAACAACGCTCGCAATGACAACGGTGCTAATCGTGCTTCATTCCGTGTTATTAAATTATACTGAACAGTTACTTAATTTTTACTTTTTACCACTTGATCAATTTTCTGGAGCAGTATCAACAAAGACTCCATTTTATCAAGTGGTAGCATATTTGGGCCATCGCACAGTGCGGTACTCGGTTCCGGATGAGTTTCAAGAAACAAACCAGCAATTCCTACAGCAACTGCTGCCCGCGCAAGCGCCGGTATAAACTCAGCTTGTCCACCTGACGAACAACCGGTAGCGCCGGGTAATTGCACTGAATGGCCAGCATCAAAAATTACCGGGCACTCAGTTTCGCGCATCACCACCAACGAGCGCATATCAACAACTAAATTATTATAGCCAAATGAAGCGCCGCGCTCGCAAACCATAATTTTATCGTTGCCGCTAGCACGTGCTTTTTCCACAACATTTTTCATGTCCCATGGCGACAAAAACTGTCCTTTTTTCATGTTAACTGGTTTGCCGAGATCCATTACTTTTTTGATAAATCCAGTTTGGCGACATAAAAATGCTGGTGTTTGTAATATATCTGCTACAGCAACAACTTCATCAAATGGCGTATATTCGTGTACATCAACGAGAATTGGTACACGCACTTCTTCTTTAATTTTGCGTAAAATTCGCATTGCTTCACCAAACTCTGGGCCGCGATAACTGTGTACCGAAAGGCGATTAGCTTTTTCAAAAGAAGTTTTATAAACAAAATTGATTTTGAGTTTTGTAGTGATTTCTTTTAGTTTAATTGCAGATTCAACAGCGATTTTTTCGTTTTCGATTATGCATGGGCCAGCAATTAAAAAAAACGGTTTATCATTGCCAATTTCAAAATTACAAAGCTGCATAAAATTACCTCATCAAATTATTCAATTTTTGGTGTGTATAGTCGCCTGAATAAAACTAATAAAAACCGGGTGTCCATGGCGTGGATTAGATGTAAATTCAGGATGGAATTGGCAACAGAAAAACCAAGAATGATTGGGTAATTCTACGGTTTCGATTAAATTGCCATCAGCAGAACGCCCCGAAACACGAAGACCCGCACTCTCTAGCATTGTTATCAAATTACCATTGATTTCGTAACGATGACGATAACGTTCAACAATTATATCCGTTTCATAAATCTTGTGTGCTAGCGTCCCAGAAATAATATGACATGGATAATCACCAAGACGCATGCTGCCACCCAAATCAACTTCTTCGTCGCGTTTTTCAATCCTGCCAATATTTCCTAACCATTCTATGACTAGTGCAACTACCGGATGTTTTGTTTCAGGATCAAACTCAGTGCTATTGGCACCCCGCATATTAGCAACATGCCGCGCAAATTCAATCACGGCGATTTGCATTCCCAGACAAATACCAAAATATGGGATGTTACGTTCGCGTGCATATTGTGCTGCAATAATCATGCCTTCGGTGCCGCGCTTGCCAAACCCCCCAGGTACTAAAATCCCATCAACTGCTTCCAAAATTTTGCTGCCTCGCTTTTCTAAATCTTCGGCGTCAATATATTTAATATTAACTTTGGTACTGGTATGTAAACCAGCATGTTTTAATGCTTCATTTATTGATTTATAAGAGTCGACTAGGTCAACGTATTTGCCGACCATCGCAATAGTAACTTCATGCGTAATTTTAGTAGCAGCCGCGACAATTTTTTCCCAGGAGGTTAAATTAGCGCTTCCATGGGTTAAGCCCAGTTTTTCTGTAACAAACTCGCCAATTCCCTGATCGCGCATTAATAAAGGTATTTTGTAGACATTATCTACATCCGGCAAAGAAACTACTGCACGCTTTTCGACATTAGTAAAAAGGGCAATTTTCTCACGGTCATGGTCGGAAATTGGTTGCTGGGAGCGACAAATCAGCATGTCGGGTTGAATACCAATTGAACGCATTTCTTTGACCGAGTGTTGGGTCGGTTTGGTTTTAATTTCACCAGCAGAGGCAATGAAGGGAACCAAAGTTAAATGAATATATAAAGTATTATGGGCACCGAGCTCAATGCGCATTTGACGAATGGCTTCTAAAAATGGCAAGGACTCAATATCACCAACAGTTCCGCCAACTTCTACTAGGGCAATATCGCTATTAGCCGCGCCATCTTTAATGCGGGTTTTAATTTCATCAGTAATGTGGGGAATAACCTGGACAGTAGCACCCAAATAATCGCCGCGACGTTCTTTGCGAATTACCTCAGCATAAACGCGACCCGAGGTCAAATTGTTATGTCGCGTCATTTTGGTATCGACAAAACGCTCATAATGGCCAAGATCCAAATCAGTTTCTGCACCATCTTCGGTAACAAAAACCTCGCCGTGCTGAAACGGACTCATGGTTCCCGGATCCACATTAATATATGGATCGAGTTTGATTAGTGTAACTTTGAAACCATAACTTTCGAGCAATGCACCCAAAGAAGCCGAGGTTATGCCCTTGCCCAAAGATGAAACTACACCACCAGTCACAAAAATATAGCGCGTCATTTTTTTGTCCTATCGATTTGTTTGATATATATGCCTAATTAATTTACCTGTATTGTATACTGATCGCAGAAAAATTTAAACATGCCATTTTGTTCAATTATCTGGCCTTGTGCCTCGTAAACTTCCCTGTATTTATATTGTTACCAGCAAATATTTGGCATTTTTGGTAGCCGCAAGCTATTAAACAATAGTTATACGTCAGCTTGTGGGTAACGATATGCGGTTTAGGCTGGACTGGTGTTGAATTTCTGTATGTTATAAAGATTTATTTTATATATTGTAGAATCTCTTCGGGGGTCATTGGTGTTGTTGTTATGATCTCTTCGTCTCCTAGGGCTTTCTTGATTGCCACAGCTACCTTTTTCGCATCGCGACCTTTGCTAAAATAGGCGGCTAAACGTGCGGCCAATTGAATATCATCTGGATTTGTCTTGCCATCAAGCAATATTAATGCTCCCGGGTGGCTGGTGCTTTGCAACAAAACATATTTATTCTGGTAATTTGCAATAAAATTATTTTCGGTTTCATCGCGTCCCACAATAATTTTTAAATCTGAATTAATCCTTAAATGTCTGCCAACTCGTAGCAGCAAAATATCATCTAAATTATAATTTTGGTGCAAGCGGTGATCCAACAAATCTTGTAGACGTTTGCAAAAATTTTCATCAGTCAGAACACATCCGCCAGCTGGTTGAGGAAATTCCTTAAAACCAAAATGCTCGGCTAACTTAATTTGTGGTTTGCGGCTACGGCCATTAAAATCACATAACAATTCACGCTTAATCCAGCCTTCGCGTTCGGGTAGTGTCGGTTGGAGCAGCTTGGCGGATAAGGGCCGGACAATTCGATCATCGGTTATTTGGGTTGCAAGTGGTAGGGTATCTTTGCGTTGTGATTTTGGACGTTGGCCCAAAACTTCGCCGGTAATTAAAAAATCAAAATCATGTTGTTTCATCCATATTCTAGCTTTTGTAATCATAAACAGTTTACAATCAAGACACGGATTGAGGTTTGCGCCATAACCATATTTTGGATTTAATAATATTGGTTTAAATTCAGTAACTACATTTATCACATGCAGTTTTATTCCTAGCTTCTTACAAACCCAATTGGCATTTAGCGCCTCTTTTTCTAACTGTTTAAAACAATAACTGTGGTCACCAGTAAAACCCGTAAAAAAATTGATGCCTTCAACGTGCACGCCTTGCTCCATAATTAATTTAGTTGCAAGTAGAGAATCAAGACCACCAGAAATCAGGGAGAGTGCTTTATGCATTTTGTTTGTTTGACCTTTTGATGATTTTTTAATACCCCCTGTATTTTGAGGGATTTTGTTATGATTATAATGTATCACAAAAATTGACATAGCCTAAAAATAAATTCGATCAACAGTTTTGTAATTATGTTCGGTAGACGCAGGCTTTAGCCTGCGTGATTGATCTGATTACGCAAGCTAAAGCCTACGTCTACCGATCAAAACGCTAACATATCATAATTAGGATTATTTAAAATACCGTTAAAAACACTGTTGGGGATATTATTTGGTGTTGTATCTACAAAGCACTCCAAACTTACACTGCCTGCAAACTTGAGGGGAGAGGGGTTGAGGTTCGGCGTGGCCAGAAGTAAAATCTTTTGCTAAAGCAACTAAAATTTCTTGCCAATAGCCAATTAATTCTTGCCAATTTATATTATTTTTAAAATTGGTTTCATCGGCTGAGCGCAACCCCAAAGCCAGTTCATCTAGAGTTATACTTTTAAATTTAATTGACTCAACGTTAATTTGGGCAAAAGCTAGCGCTTGGGCTTCACTAACTGCAATACAATAAAGCGGCAACTGTGGATTTTTTGGACGCTTGCCAAACCAATCAAAAATAGTGGGCAATTTCTTGCCAGTTTTATAATCGATTAGCAACAAACTGCCGTCGGTAAGTCTATCAATGCGATCGATCCGCAGTTTAATTTGCATTGGACCAAGAGCAGTTTCGATGGTTTTTTCGGTTGCAACTACTTCAAAAGGGGGTCTGGCTTTTTCGATTTCTAACCAGCGATTTAGTATTTTGATTAAACATTTTTGTTCAAGTGAATATAAGGTTTGCGACAAATATTCTTTGTTTAAAGCATATTCTACGCATTTTTTAATTAATTCTTGTAAGGTCGCTTGATCGAGTGCACATAAGTTTTGATGGTTTTTTACTTCATGCCAAAACTTTTCAAGAGCTGTATGGATTAATGTTCCGCGCTTGAGCTTGCTTATTCCGGGTTCAGGTTGTTTAAATTCTTTTGCACTCAAGCGAAATTCTGCAAATGCTCGAAAAGGGCAGAGTGATTGCGACTCTATAATTCTACTGCCGCCGCGAACTAATTCATTGGGCATTAATGCTAAAGAGGTATAGGCGTTAGTAACCGATTTTTCCATTTTTCGATTAGCATAAATTTCTTCTGCGCGTGGGGTAAACGCAACCAAATCCAAATCATCGGCGCAAATTTCGGGAATATCTGCGACTAAAGCGCTTGATTCAACTGCGCGATCTTCATTTTGTTTGACATAACTAAAAATTACTTCGCGGGCGCTACGCTTAAATCTTTTAATTAACTCTTCAGAAAAATGTAATTCACGTTCCGCCGATGAGTGGGGCAGGCCGAATTTTTTTTGGATTTTGATGGGAATAAAAGGGTTTGGGTGCGGCGCTTCGGGCCAACTTTCTTGATCTAGTCCCATAACCCACAAATAATCAAAATTAATACCAGCTGCTTCAAGAGTTCCCAAAATATTTATTGAGCTATCTCTATTTGTTTCATGTTCTGCTTGAAATATCGTGTGGCCGGCCATGTTGTGTAAAAATCGTAGCGCTTGTGTATATGAAGTTTTCCCAGCAATTAGATCAGTTGTTGCAAATTCTTCAAGTAGCTCTGTAAAACGTTTTATCGCGTTTGATTCGGCCTCGGTTAAATTTTCATCTGGCCATCCTAGAATTTGTAAGATTTGGGCAAATATTTTTGTCCATTCGGAATTGCATAGCTTTTTATTTTTTATTTGTGTAAATATGTCACGTGTTTTTTGCAATGTATTTATTAATATCGAGATATCTTTTGCGTACTTTTTGGCTAAAAATTCAATATCTGTTAACCAAAATTGTGATTGGTTAAGTTGGTGCAATTGAAAATCAAAAAGTGCGCGATTGGATTTTTCGGTTTTTGCTCCGTGGATATATGGTGATAACAAAACTTTACTAAGCGCTATTAAGTCAAATGGTTCACGCAGCGCCAATAAATCTAATGTCTGGCTAATCATAGGTAGAGAGCTGAAAATGATTCCAGCTGAAACATTAATGCTTTTGGTGTTACCTAAAACATCATTAAAAATTCTTATAATTTCAGGCCGCAAATCCGTCAAATTTGCAACTACAACACCAATATTTACTGTGGAGTTATGGTTAGTAAGTTGCTTAGCCCAACGGGCAATTGTGGTAATTTCATCACATTGCTTGGCGAAGCTTAATTTTTTATAGGAAGAATTTTTATAGTTATTTGGATCATGATGCGCAATTTGGTAATTAGATTTTTGCAGAGTATCAATAAACGTTTGTAACTGTGGTGGGTATTCGTTAAATCCGGTAAAGGTAATTTTTAATTCACGTTGTTGCAAGTAGGGAAGAAGTAATGACGGAAGTTGGCAAGTAGTAGCTAAGTTTTTCTTTTTGCAATATTCTTCAAATTTATTATTTAAGCGTTTGAAAACAATAACATCTTCGGACTCATACTTGGACCAATTTGCAACGTCTAATTGCCAATTAATTAATAGTTCATGAGCTTTTATTACGGTATCGGTGATACTACTAAAATTTTTACCTAAAACTTCTTCGATAATTTGTTGCCACAATAATCGTTCTTGATGTGAATTTATTAAGGTTTGGGATTCTGTGTATTCTTGCCAACAATTTGTAAGCCAGGTAGTGAGAGACAAAGCTCGTAAGTGCCTGGCGAGTCGATTGTTGGGAGTAAGGATGATTTCTTTTTGCATTTTTCCCTAATTTTGATGGGTCGGTTTTTTAAAACAAATATATTACATTATATTCCATAGTGCGAATCATTATGAGCCATCATTGCTGGTTGCCAAATGTGGTACTACCTCGCAATGACGATTTTTTGCGGTGATAAATTCTTGCAACGGCAATCCCTCGTAGCAACGGCTTTTTGCGATGATGACTTCCAATGAGGCAATGCTGGCTTGTGTTTTTTGCACAGCCCTGATCTTATTCGAAAACCTTAAGATTTATTTTTCGCACTAACACAATGATTTTTCAAAAGGTTGTATAACTGTATGATAAAAAAGAAGATTTTTTTAGATCAAAATTTGCGCAATTTATTGAAAGGCCGCTATTTTCAATACTTATAGGCGCGATTATGTAAAATATCCACAGAGTTATCCACAGATTTTGTGGGTAATTTTTGATGGATTAAAATAAATTCTTACAACATACAGCAGCTCCGAAGGAGATAAATATCGTTAGCCCAGCCTAAGCCGAGCGTTGTTTGAGAAGCGCAGGGCTGAGGGGAGATGTTAGGAGTTGGAACAGATGTTGCTTGGGGGTTATTCAGTTTTCGATTTTTCCAGCATATATCCAACACCGCGAATAGTGATGATTGTGCGGTTACCAAATTTCTTGCGCAAGTTGTGAATATGTACCTCAAGCGCATTGCTATCAATGTCATCGCTCCAGCCATACAAACTTTGCGTAATTTGTTCTCTTGAAAGTACACGCCCAGAATTTTCCATCAACATTTGCAACAGTACAAACTCGCGGCGTGATAATTCCATTACATGTCCAGATTTGAAAACCAGCCGTGTCGAGGGATCTAAATTAATATCACCAACTGTAATAGTTGGCTCACAACGAGATGAAATACGTCTTTGTATGGCGCGAATACGCGCACATAATTCTTCTAGGTTAAAAGGCTTTACAACATAGTCATCTGCGCCAGTATCTAATCCTTTAATAAGGTCGCTAACAGTATCGCGGGCGGTTAAAATTATGACTGGGACATTGATATTTTTTTGGCGCATATTTTTTAGGAGCTCTTCGCCGGAAAGCTTTGGCAGTCCAAGATCCAGAATTACCATATCGAAATGTTCTGATTGTAAAGAAATCCATGCGGCCATGCCGTTTTTTACCCAATCAACATTATATTGGTATTGAATTAAACCAGAGCGCATGCCGTCTCCAAGCAATTCATCATCTTCGGCAAGTAAAATTCGCATTGTAACCTCGTTACATTATCGTTAAGTTAATGTTGTTTTTTGTTAAAATAATCAATACCATTACGTCTAATTTTTTTAATATATACCATAATGATTGAATATTATAAAGATATTTTTTTATTAAAAAATATCTTTATAATATTCAATTGGTTAACTTTGGGTTATCAAATGGTTGGGTTATTAAGCCAATACTTTGTGCCCCAGCTTGTTGCAAAAGAACCATCGCTTGCATAATTCTGCCATAATCAATGTTTTTATCCCCTTTTAATAAAATTTGGCGTTGGGATGGTGCATGTTTTAGCATGTTTGTAACTTCGTTAAATAAATTTTGCGCGAGAATAGGTTTTGTAGGTTGTGATGCAATATTTAGGAAGTAATTACCATGACTATCGATCGATACAATTATAGGCTCTAGCGGTTTGGAATCAACTGGCTTTGCATTTGCGGTCGGTAAGTTGACATTTACCCCTTGAAATAAAAGCGGCGCTGTTACCATAAAAATAACGAGTAATACCAACATCACATCTATGTACGGAACCACATTGATTTCAGCAAGCTGGCGGTGGCGTTTTTGTTTTAACATATTGGTAATTTAAACCGTCTGTCTGTGCAAAATACTTGAAAACTCTTCCTTAAAAGTATCATAAATATTGATAAGTCGTTCTACGTCGCTAGCATAACGGTTGTAAGCTATCACTGCTGGAATTGCTGCAAACAGACCCATTGCAGTTGCGATTAACGCTTCTGAAATACCAGGAGCTACCATTGATATTGTAGCCTGTTGTACTCCACCAAGAGCACGAAATGAGGTCATAATTCCCCAAACCGTACCGAATAAACCAACGTATGGGCTAGTCGAACCAACAGTAGCAAGAAAGGATAAGTGTTGTTCTAAACCGGCAATTTCACGAGCAAGTACAACTCGCATAGCACGTTCCGCTCCCTTAATGATCGCTTCTTGACTTGCTGCTGGTTGTTTATTTAAACGTGTATATTCACTAAACCCAGCATAAAAAATTAGTTCAAGTCCATGTAAATCGTCGCGGTGTGTGTTCAATTCTTGGTAAAATTTATATAACTCATTTCCTGACCAAAAATGTTCTTCAAATTTTTTGACCGCCAAGTGTGCTTCTTTCAAAAAAAACCAACGTTGAAAAATTATCGTCCAAGACCAAATTGATGCTGCTAATAAAAGCAACATTACCATTTTTACTATTAAGCTTGCATTTGCTACAAAGCTCCACAACGATGGTTCGTGAGCCATATTTTTTTCCTCTCAAAACAATACTAGTTAGAGTTGTAAAATGATTTGGTAGCCGCAGGCTTTAGCCTGCGGCTACCACAACCTTACCAAATAGATATGTATTTGGTTTTACCGCATACAAGCAAAACAAGATCTAAATAACATTTTTTCATCCTAATTGCCGTTTTTTAGGATTATATTATATTTTTATTTTCTAAAACACGCTTTAGTTTGTTTTTATCGGCGGTGTTTTCCATTGGTCCAACTTGTACTCTATATATACCGTTTTTCTGTTTGATATGAATTGCCTCATCAGTAAGTTTGGCTATTTTGGCATACAATTGCTTCGCATTGGATAGTTGAGAAAACGCTCCAACCTGTAAATATATTGCTCCATTTTTGGTAGGTTTGGTAGATAAATTTGTATCTTCGGATTCATCCTCGCTGCATTTGATTTGAGATTTTTTGCCCCAAGTTTTAGGATCAATACCTACGACCTTAACAGGTGCGGTGCCAATATCAGTAAAATCAAGTTTTTTGGCCGCTGCATAGGACAAATCTATTATGCGTTTGGAGTGAAAAGGTCCGCGGTCGTTAACTCTAACAATAACTTGTTTGCCATTACGTAAGTTTGTTACTTGGACATAGGATGGGAGTGGCAACTCAGTGCTTGCGGCTGTCATGCCATATAGATTGTAGCGTTCTTGGGTTGAAGTTTGGTTGCCGTGAAATTTGGAGCCGTACCATGAAGCATTGCCATACTTGACATAACCTTTCGTGCTTTTTAGTACATGATAGCGATGACCGCCAACAACATAATCTCTGGAACCGTTGTGGTATGGATGGTATGGTTCTTCTTTGGGAATGGCATCTACAATTTTGGAAGCGTCTATGTCAACTTTAGGAGCGCCGTCGATATCTTTATGTCCTATTCCAATAAAACCACAGCCACTCAATTGTGCCAAACAAAGAACAAACACACCTATGACTGCTGAATTGCGATATATTCTAAAATTATAATAATGCATAAGCTATATTTATTCTCTCGATTAATGCTGGGCGGAGGAGTGTAACACATGTTTAGAAAAATACTATTCTAAATGTGTAAATTTTAGTATTAAAACCATATAACTATTTGATTTTTATTACAAAAATTATGTTTTTAGAAAAAATTGCAAAAAATACTGATTTTTTTAAAAATAATCACAAAAACAAACAATTACAGTGTCTTTGTGATTAAGTTAATTAGGTTTAGGCTTCTGAAGTATGAAGATATAGCCTTTGATGATTGTTTCATAATGTTTTCTTAGCATAATTTCATTTGATTTCAATATGATAAATCTATTGTGGTTTGCTAAGTTATTGATATATTCTACCGTATGAGCAAATCTGGCAGAACGTTGAAGGGTGTAAGGGTATTGATCAGTCTTCTCAACTGTAAAAGCAAAAATTCCTCCAGGTTTGAGTATGTCGTAGCAGTCAGTGAAAATTTTCTCAAGCTCTCCAAAATACACCAAAGACTCTGCGGCAATAATCAAGTCTATGTCAGAAAATGTGGTTATAGCTTCTTCAATGGAGAGATTCTTTAGGTCGGTATATACATTTTTTTGGTGTGCCAGCTCTAACATCTTTTCTGACAGATCAATGCCAATAAGTTCCCGTGCCATCAATTTGAACTTGGCTCCACACATACCGGTACCACAACCCAGATCCAAAATCTTTAAAGAACAGCCACAATTTGTGGGATCAACTATAATTTGGATAGCATCAAATATATGTTCTGGCACTTGGTAATTTAATAGTTTTAAATGTTGCTCAAAATATGGAGCATATTGATCAAAGAGATGCTGGATGTACTCTGTTGGCGCTTTTTGTAGATCGGTGTTTTGTTGCAGCGCCGCCAAAATGTAAGATATTTCTTGATTATTTGGCTGTAAGCGGTGGGCTAGATTATAGTATTTTTCCGCTTCAGCAAAGTTTTGGCGGCGTAAATAAATTATTCCTAAATTTACATATACAGCAAAATCATTAGGTCGTATTTTGGTGGTTTCACAAAAATAAGTAATTGCTTCGTCAAATCGTGCCAAGTCCATGTAAATTACCCCAAGATTATAATAGACATCAAAATCTTGTACTAACTGGGCTAAGCGTAAAAAGTACGGCAATGCTTCAACTGGGTTTTTCTGTAATAAGAAAATCGAACCCAAATTATGTAGGGCTTCTTGGTGACTGGGATCTAAATCCAGCACGCTTTTGAAATGAGTTACTGCTTCCTCGATTTTTCCGGCATTGGTTAAAAGAGCTCCCAAGTTGTGGTGCGCCAAGATATTATTAGCATTGAATTTCAGAGCCATTTGATAATGATAGATTGCTTTATCTGTTTCACCTTGTAATTGTAATAGGTGGGCTAATTGTTGGTGTGCTAGATCGTGGTTTGGTTTTAATTGTAAGGCTGTTTCTAAATGTGCGATTGCTTCTTGCTGGAGATTTTGCTTGGTTAAAACTAAACTTAAATTGCAATGTGCATCAGCATACTGGGGTTCAAGGAGAATTGCTTTACAATAATGCTCTTTTGCAATCTGTAATTTCCCAAGTTGATATAAAACATTGGCAATATTGTTGTGGGTTGAGGCAATATTAGGGTTTAACTGTAATGCTGTTTGATAGTGCAAAAGGGCGTCTTCATATTTATTGAGGTTTTTTAAAATACCTCCCATGCTATTATGAAAGCTATAGGATTTTGGATCGATTTTAAGTGCTTGTTCTATAAAATGCTGGGCGCTTAAAAACTCATGCTGTTGCGCAAGTAAAATCCCAAGTAAATGTAATACTGCCGCGTTTTGTGGGGTGATTTCAAGGATATCGCGATAAAGTTTTTCGGCCAAGTCGAGATTGCCTGCTTGGTGTTCTTTGAGTGCTATCAAATATGAAGCATTATCCATGAATTAACTACCAATGAGTTTGCGATGTTTATACGTCGACATAATTATCCCAAAACCACATATAAAAATTACGAGTGAACTACCACCGTAGCTGACGAGTGGTAGTGGCAAACCGACTACTGGCAAGATTCCGACAACCATACAAATGTTTATAAAAAACGATGCAAAAAAAGATAAGCTTAAGCTACCTGCGAGCAATCGTGTAAAGGTGTCTTGGGCAGAGGCGCTAATATATAGGCCACGGCCAACAACATAAAGAAAAACCCCAATCAATAAAATACAGCCGATAAAACCAAACTCTTCGCCGCATACGGCAAAAATAAAATCAGTATAATGTTCAGGTAAAAACTGTAAATGAGTTTGCGATCCCAACAACCAGCCTTTGCCAAGTAACCCTCCAGAACCGACTGCGATTTTTGATTGAATAATATTATAACCACTGCCGTGTGGATCGTGTTCAGGGGATAGAAAAGTGAACAAGCGTGCTTTTTGATAAGAATGCATGAAATGCCAAACAATGGGAGTTGCAATGGTTATTAGGCCGGTAATTCCTGCCATAAGTTTCCATGTAATCCCAGCTAGCAACAACACGAAAGCACCAGTAGCAGCAACTAATATAGCAGTACCCAAATCAGGTTGTTTTGCAATGACTAATACAGGCACTACAATAATTAGACAACTAACAAATAGATCTTTTGTGTGCAAAGGGAAATCTTTATTGCGTAAATACCATGCCAACATCATTGGCACAATGAGTTTCATGATCTCTGAAGGTTGAAACCGTAGTAAGCCAAGGCTTAGCCAACGTTGTGCCCCTTTGCTAATACCGCCAATGGCTATTACCGCAAATAACAACAATAAAACTGCGGCATAAACCCAAGGTACCAAAGATTGATAACGATAGGTAGGAATTTGTGCAAACAAACACATGGCAGCAAAAGCTAAAACAAAGCTCATGAATTGGTGGCGCAACAATACAAAATTTTGATTGCTTGCACTGTAAAGAATGCCAAAACCAATTGCTACGAGTGTTAGCACGCCAATCAAAAGTAAAAAATCAAGATGCGATTTCTTCCAGATTTTTTTGAAAACCTTTTGTTTGTGTTCGCGGCTATTAGATAGTAGTGGGCTATTATTCATTGCCAATCTCAATAATTATCGAATATTAAAATGGTTACAACACTATACAAAGATTATGCACTATGTTGCAACTCCTAATTGCGACTGCAAGGTTCACATTAGAAAAGCAAAAATTCTAACAAAACAAAACAATTTGTCACGCCCTTTCAGGGCTTAAAATCTTGGGGGCATGCTTCCCGGGGTTCCCCCGTCACACTTTCAGTGTTAGGTCACCCCAGGAAGCATGCCCCCAAGATTTTAAGCCCTGAAAGGGCGTGATAATTATTCAATAATATAGTCCTGGGTTTGGATCAAACATCTGCTAGAATTTAAATTTTGCTATGTTAGAATGGCCGCTGTCTTATAATTTGGATACGGAGAATTTCATGCTAGCTAAGTTGGGTGTAACCGCTAAATTTATTGTTATTTTTTCTATATTTTGTCTTTGGCAAAACGCGTTTGCAGCTAAACATCATCATACGGTTCGTTTGCATAAAACTAACAAGGTGCATTCAAAACCAATAACGAAACCAACAATACCTCAACCTGAAGTAAAACCAATTGCAGATGTGATAAAAACGCCAGGGTTTATTCCCGCTCCTCCAGATTTTGATGCTAAAGCATATATTTTGATTGATGCTAATAGCGGTTATGTTATGGCCGAAAAAAATGCGGATCAACATCTGGCGCCAGCGAGTTTGACCAAAGTAATGACTTTGTATTTGGTGGCCGATGCTTTGACTACCGGCCATACTCATCTTACCGATATGACAGTCGTGAGCGAAAAGGCCTGGCGTTCTGGCGGTTCACGTATGTTTATTAAGGTTGGTTCTGGTGTATCAATTCAAGATTTAATAAGTGGAATTGCAACAGCTTCTGGTAATGATGCTACTGTGGCTATATCTGAACATCTTGCCGGTTCTGAAGAAAGTTTTGTTAACCTCATGAATCAAACTGCGAAAAAGTTGGGGATGAACAATACTAATTTTACTGATAGTAATGGATTACCAAATGGTAATCATTACAGTACGGCTCGAGATCTTTCGGTGTTATCCAAGGATTGGATTGCAACCTTTCCACAGTATTATCCATGGTTTAAGGAAAAATGGATGACTTATAATGGTATCAAACAACCTAATCGTAATCGTTTGTTATGGCGGGATTCTTCTGTTGATGGTTTCAAAACAGGCCACACAGATGATGCGGGATATTGTTTGATTGTATCAGCATTGCGTAATGGAATGCGTTTGATTTCTGTGGTTTTGGGTGCTAAAGGCGACGAGGCGCGTACTAAATATAGTGAAGCTCTATTAAATTATGGTTTTCGGTTTTTTGAAACACGCAAGCTGTTTGCTGCCAATACTAATTTAATTACGCCACGAGTATGGTTGGGTAAAGAAAAAACAGCTGCTTTGGGCTTGAAAAACGATTTGTATCTTACTTTGCCAGCTGAGCAGCATTTGAGAGTTAAAGCCAAAGCGAATATTGATGGCAATCTAAAAGCTCCTATTATTAAGGGGCAGGCTTATGGTAATTTAAATGTTACGCTTGATGGCAAAATAATAATTTCGCAGCCTTTGGTAGCCTTGCAAGATAACAAACGTGCTAATTTTATTTTTGTTTTATATGATTATGTTCTTATGATGTTTAGCGCAGGTTAAAGCCAGCGGCTACCAACCAATAGGATAATACACACTATGATAAATATTAGCGATTTCAATATACAGCCATTAGTTAATTTTTTTCATGCTTACCCTTACAGTTCCGGTATCATTACCTTTTGCATTGTATTTATAGAAACATTAGCGGTAGTTGGTGCAGTTTTTCCAGGTGTTATCATAATGCCGCTTATCGGATTTTTGATGGGTTCAAATGTTATTCCTATGGGCAGTACTTTTTTGTGTATAATTGCTGGCGCAATCGTTGGTGACTATGTTAGCTATTTTATAGGTATTTATTTTCAGGATCGCATTCATCGTATGTGGCCTTTTTCCAGATGGCCAGAACTTTTGGAAAAAGGTGAAAAGTATTTTCGTGCACATGGCGGAAAAAGCGTATTCATAGGTCGTTTTGTTGTGGTGATACGCACTGTGATTCCGCTGATTGCCGGTATGCTCAAAATGCCGCTCGTGCGTTTTTCTATTGCGACAATACCTGCAGCTTCAATGTGGGCTGTTGGTTATGTTATTCCAGGGATATTGCTTGGGGCATTATCATTGGAGTTGCCGCCAAATGTTGCCGGTAAATTTACTTTATATGTATTTTTAATAGCTATTGCGCTTTGGTTAGTGGTGTGGTTAACACAACGCTTTTTTAGACAAATTGGGAAGATGATTGATCATGGTGTAATGCGATTGTGGAAGTGTTGTCAAAAGTATAAAACTACTGCATGGCTTACAAAAATTTTGGCTGATCCAAGGCGGCCAGATAATCACCTACAATTAACTTTGGTAATTGCTGCAACATTCGCTGCTATCTTGTTTTTTCTTATTTTAGGTCAAGTTTTGACTCATGGGTTTTTAACTAAATTGGATAGGCCAATTTATTCTTTGCTCTGTAGCTTACGTGGCCCAAACTTAGATTCTCTAGCTGTAGTAATTACGCTATTGGGTGATAGCACAATGCTGGCAATTGCATCGGGGCTATTTTTCATCTGGCTGGTACGAAAACGCTATTTATATATTGCAGTACATTGGTTGGGTGTTATGGCATTCAGTGTTTTTATCGTAGGTGGGGCAAAAATTTTGATGTATATACCAAGGCCAGGTGAAGTTTTATATGAAAGATATGCTTCGTCATTCCCGAGCGCTCATACTGCATTGGCTCTAGTTTTTTACGGGTTTTTGGCAGTAATCATAGCGCGCGAATCAAAAAAACAAAAGATGTTGACGCCATATCTTATATCTGGAGCATTGGTGATGTTGATAGCTTTGTCGCGTCTTTATTTAGGAGTGCATTGGCTAACTGATGTTGTGGGTAGTTTTTTGGTTGGTTTGGTAGTGCTGTTATTAGCAACAATCTCCTATCGCCGTCGGCATAATTTGCGCTTTCCTGTGCATAAAATTACTTTGACTGCAATCGGTGTTTTTACAGCGGTATGGCTTGGTTACAGTATGATTATGTTTCATCGACAGCTTGGCGAGTATGCTTTAACTTGGCCGGTGCAAACAGTTTCTTTTAATCAAGTACCAACTGTGGCGCCGTTATATCGACTTAATCGCTTGGGTGTAGCAACTGAAAGCTTGAACATCGAATGGGCTGGTGATGTTGAAATAATTAAACAAAATCTATTGAAGCAAGGTTGGAAAATTCAGCCGACAAAAATCGATTTTATGAACATTGTAAAAGGTTTGTTTGATTCTTCAGCGATACATCATTTACCAATCTTTCCACAGCTTTATCACAACAAACCTTCAGTAGTATTACTTACTAAAGAAACTAATCAGGATAATACTATTTTAGTTTTGCATTTATGGGCATCAGATATTAATTTGAGCGATATTAATTTGCCGCTTTGGGTTGGTTCGGTTAAATATTACAGTCCTGATTTAAAAGTGCTATCTCTAAATCACTTTAAGCATAAAGCAACATTTGTAGGGGCTACCGAGGTTCTTGTCAAAGACTTGAAAGGTTTTCAGGTAAAACAAAAAGTTTATTCGCCCAAGCAACAGCCACAAGCAATGGCAGAATTGCATTGGAGTGGAAAATTGTTGATGATTAAGCCTTAGGAAAAATTATGAATTGTGAAAAAATTACAAATACATTTGAGCTGGCAAGTAAAATCTGCGCAGTTATGACAGCTGCGGCAATTGTGCTTTCAACAGCAGCTACCAATGTATTGTTTCTAGTCACAGTATTGTTTAGCCTGGCCGCAGGAAATTGGCGAATGAAATTTGAGCAAATTATTCGCAATCCTGTTGCCGTAATGTTTTTGTTTTTTTATTCATTATTTCTTGTGGGTGCTTTTTATTCCACTGCTGCGTGGCCAGATGTATTATTAATGTTTCGTAAGTATGATAAATTTTTGTTTGCTATTTTGTTTATTCCTTTGTTTGTCGAAGAGCGTTGGCGTAATTATGCAGTTAATGCTTTTTTGGCAGCAATTTTTGTGATGCTAGCAGTGTCGTATTTAAAAGCTTATGATTGGTTGCCTCAAGTTACTTTGAAGGGGACTGTGGAAGTTTTTAGAGACAGTATTGGGTTTAATTTTTTAATGGCTTTTGCTGCTTATTTATGCTTGTGCAGGATTACAACTGAGCGCTGTTATCGTTGGTTATGGACAACTTTTTTATTATTTATTGTTTATACCATTTTATTTCGCAGCATGGGGAGATCTGGATATGTCGTTTTTGTTAGTTTGATGGGCTTGTTTTTTTTTCAAAAACTACGTTGGCGTGGATTATTAGTAGCGATCATAAGTACAGCGGTGCTTTTTAGTTTAGCTTTTGCTTTTTCGCCGATATTTAAAAACAGAATTAATACAGTTGTTAGCGATATTAGAATGTATCGTCAAAACAATAATACGTCTGTTGGTCTGCGTATGTCGTTTGTGGAAAACAGTATAAAATTAATTAAGTCTCATCCTGTTTTTGGTACGGGTACTGGTAGTTTTGCTCATGAATATGCTGCCATTAATCATAGCCCCGTCCACAATCCCCACAACGAATATGTTTATATTACTGTACAATTTGGAGCTTTAGGTTTAGCGATATTATTATTGCTTTTTGGAATTCCTCTTTTGTATAGCCGATTTTTGCCAGAAGAGTGCGAGTATATTGTGCGTGGTGCAGTTGTGGGAATAATGCTTGGTTGTTTGGCTAATTCTTGGCTACTAGATACTGCTCAAGGGCATTTTTATGCATATTTTATTGCTTTGGCTTTTTCTGCTTTTCCAATCAAAACAAACAACTCATTATTGTTGCGTTCGAAAATTAATTGATCGCTCTGGGTACCACAAGATGCTCGCGCGCAATTTTGGCTACTTTAACCCAATCCACGATAATACTGTGATTTTTTGTGGCCTCGGTTACAATATCAAACACTGGTTTTACATTTTCACCCATTTCAAGACGTTGCTCAAATAATGGCATGTGAGCTTCTAAATACAGCTTTTTGCCATGCCAGCCGGCCTTATAAGGTTTGTTTATGGTAATCACATGCGTACCAATCTCGACCATATTATATAATTGCTCAATATCTTTTGCATACAAACGAATACACCCGGCTGTTCCTCTGCGACCAACCATGTCTGAAAAATTGGTCCCGTGAATTAGAAAAGCAGGATTTGCTAAGCGCAGTTTGTATTTTCCAAGTGGATTATCCGGACCCGCTGGAACTACGTGTTGATCCTTAATGCCAATTGATTTACGAAACTCATAAACTGACTTTGGGATTACCCATTTTGGATCTTTGATTTTTTCTACTATGGTCGTCTCGCCTAGTGGTGTTTCCCAACCTTCTTTACCAATACCGACTGGAAAAATATAAACTTTATTGCCATTTTTTGGCCAATAATAAAGCCGCATTTCGACTAAATTAATTACTATAGTATTTCGTTTTAGTTCAATCGGTAAAATATATTGTGTAGGCACAATTAAAATAGTTCCAACAGGTGGATTATCAGGATCAACCCCAAGATTAGCTTCATGCATTTCGTAGTAGCCGACATCAAATTTCTCTCCAATAGCAGATAAATTTTCCTCACTCGAGCGTATCTGAGAGGTTTGCGGCGTGCCAATTAAAGCATCTCCTGGTTTAGGTAAATCAAAAGTTAAGCCATAACTAATAATTGGAAAAATCAAAATTAAAATCGCAAGAAAAAATGTTTGCATATGTCTCACTTATAAATTTTTTGGTAAGCGAAGGCTAAATGCCTGCGGCTACCAGGCACATCGTGCCTACCGATTTTATTAATATTCAGCGTGTTTCGAAGTACGCGGAAAAGGAATGGTATCACGAATGTTTTGAATACCGGTTGTATACATAATCATTCGCTCAAGTCCCAAACCAAAACCCGCATGGGGAACTGTCCCATAACGACGCAAGTCTAAATACCACTTATAAATTTCCTTATCTAAACCCATCTCATCCATGCGCGCGCTTAATACATCATAACGTTCCTCACGTTGACTGCCGCCGATAATCTCACCAATTCCTGGAACTAAAACATCCATTGCGGCAACAGTTTTTTCGTCAGAATTAAGGCGCATGTAAAAACCTTTTATTTCTTTAGGGTAATTCATCAAAATCAGCGGTCCATGAATTAGTTCTTCCGTTAAATAACGTTCGTGTTCTGATTGTAAATCTAAACCCCACTTCACCGGAAACTCGAATTTTTTGTTAGCTTTTTGTAAGTGTTCAATTGCATCGGTATATTCCATGTGAATAAACTCGCTCGCAACGATTTTTTCTAAACGTGCAATACAATCTTTGTCAATTCGTTTGGCAAAAAATTCCATATCGTCTTTACGTTCTTCGAGTACAGTTTTAGCTAAATAGCGAATCATGTCTGCTGCTAACTGGGCATTAACGGTAAGATCGGCAAACGCTATTTCGGGTTCAACCATCCAAAATTCAGCCAAGTGTCTGCTGGTGTTTGAGTTTTCTGCACGAAATGTTGGACCAAAAGTATAAACTTTAGTCAAAGCTTGCGCGTAGGCTTCAAGATTCAATTGACCTGATACGGTTAAAAACGCTTCACGACCGAAAAATTCTTTTTCAAATTCAATTTTACCATCTGGCTTAAGAGGGACGTTGGCCATATCTAAACTGGTTATACGCAGCATTTGGCCAGCACCCTCACAATCACTTGAAGTAATAATGGGAGTATGAATCCAATAAAATCCACGTTCGTGAAAAAAGCGATGAATGGCCATAGAAAGACAATGTCTAACGCGAGTAACAGCGCTAATAACATTAGTACGTGGACGCAAATGTGCATGTTCGCGCAAATATTCGAGAGTGTGATACTTGGGAGAAATAGGATAAGTATCGGGATCGTCAATCCAACCAACAACCTCTATGTTTTCCGCTTGTAGCTCCACCGGTTGACCAGCAGCTGGCGATGCGACTAATTTTCCGGTGGCAATTATCGCACAACCGCTTGTTAGTTTTAAAATTTCTTCTTGATAATTTGGAAGTAGGTTGGCAGCAACCACTTGTAATGGTTCAAATCCAGAACCATCGCTTAAGGCAATAAAAGAAACTCCAGCTTTGGAATCGCGACGTGTTCGTACCCAACCATGAACTGTGATAATCGAATTAACTGAAACTTTACCTGTAAGTAAATCCGCAGTTGCATAAGTTGTGCTGTGTTTTTTCATTTCTTTTATTTCTTTCATAATTACCCCAAAACATTTTTTACAAATGGTATCGTTAATTTCCTTTGTGCGGCAAGTGCTGCTTTATCTAGTTGTTCGAGCGTTGCAAATAGGCTTTTAGTGTCGCGCGCATAATGATGTAATAAAAATTGAGCCACCACATCATTTAATTCCAAACCGCGCAATTCGGCGCGTAATTTCAACCCTTCAGTTTTTTCGGCATCGCTCAAGGCTTGGGCTTCAAAAATCAAACCACTCGCCATACGCGACTTTAAATCAGGAAGAACTAAAGGCAAAGCCAGCGGCGCAGCATTAGCAGTAATTACTATTTGTTTGCCATGTTCCATTATTTTATTAAAACAGTGGAAAAAACTTTCTTCCCACACCGGATTACCTGCAATCAAACTTAAATCGTCAATACAAAGTAAATCTAATATCTCCAAATCCTCGAGCATTTGTGAATCAAGTTGCATTATTTCTTCTAGAGGTAAATAGGCTGTTGTCTTGCCATATTCACCAAACAGTTGGCATAGTGCACTTAGCAAATGAGTTTTACCAGTGCCCTGTTTTCCCCAAACATAAACAAAGCGTGTTTCATCGTTCGTATTTAAACTACTAAGTACCTTAACCAACTGCTTATTTGCACCGACAAAAAAGTTAACAAAAGTTGCGGCATCTTTAAGGCAGAGGTTTAGCGCCAGTTGCTTGAAGTTGTTCATTGCTTACAGTAACCCATTTATAATCTAAATCAACACCTACGGGAGCGTCAGTATTTCGTACCAGTTTATTTTGTGTATTGAGCATGTTTATAAACGCTTGTTTATCGCCTTTAGTATTTACACTTAACTCAACTTCTGTTGGACCAATCTTAGCTAAATCTATTTGCGTGGTCTGATTGAAAGTATTTAAATATTGAACAACTTCATTGTATTGGTTTAATCCGTTAACATTAACAACTCGTAATGTTAGCTTTTTTGTTTGATTACTTAGCTGCTTTGTTATGCCCGTAGTATTCGATGCGATAACGCTCATTGCTTGCATAATAATGTCTTCAGCTGTTGTGCCAGAAAAACTAAAGTTATTGCTCGTATTCTCGCGTAGCAATAACCATTGACTAGTCCACATATTATTTGCAACTGGCTCCGTAATACAGCCGGCAACAATAGTAGGCGTTTTATAACGTTCTGAAGCGCTTTTGATGATTTGGGTGTTTAAATTGCAGATATCATCAACTTTAATGCGATCGGCATCCTGTAAGTCAGACATCGGAAGCATAATTGGTATACCAAGATTTTGCGCACTTTTTTTCAGAATAGGTACTATTACATCATTGCTACTTTCATCTTCCATAATTTTATTACCAGACGCAACAACCTTAACTAACCATACTAAAGTCTGTTGTTTATCAGTTTTTTGTTCTGGTTGAGTTGCAAGGTGTAAAAGTTGTGTTATTGCTGCTTGATCAAATTGAATTTGTAAAAACAAAGCTGGTTGACCAGCGGAAGCGCCAGGAAGATTGTGGATAACATAAGTATAGCGTTGTACATAAAGACTTGGATTAGAAAGTGCAGTTTTAATAGTTGCCAAGGTAGTGATTTTTGGGTTGTCACTGTTTTTAGTTAATACCTGATCTAGTGCTTTAACAAAAGTTTGTTTGCGTTCATCTTCCGTTTGGGTATTTACTTGCAATTCTATAGTGGCTAATGGGGAGGGCGGTAATTGTTGGGTAGCTGTGGGCGCGGGTGTGCCAACAGGATTTGTTATTTTTTGTTCGGCAAAAGCACTAATACTAGCTGCTAAAGCTAGTAGTACTATGTCGATGCAAATTAACTTTAATATTTTGTTTTTCATAATTGATGATTTCTTAATATTAACGGTTCCAGTACATTTATTTATGACAAAAAAATATCATAGAAATGATGACTTAGCACTAAAATTAAGTATAATGATGAAAAATAACGTAATTAGTTTGTTGAGGTTTTTATGGTTAAATCTGAACTTATTGCACGTATTGCAAGTAAATTCCAACAATTGCCTGAAAATGATGTTGAATCAGGTATTAATCAAATTTTAGAATGTATGAGCGAGGCTTTAGCCAATGGTAATCGCATAGAAGTTCGTGGTTTTGGCAGTTTTTCATTGCATCATCGTCCTTCCCGCAATGCGCATAATCCCCGTACCGGCGAAAAAGTAGTAACTATGCCAAAATATGCGCCTCACTTCAAACCAGGAAAACAAATGCGCGATCGCATCAATGAATCGCGCACCAAAAATATTCCTATCGTGCAGGATGATAGAGAAGAAAATTAATCCTGAGTTTGAGCTATTTTGTTTTGTTTTAGTGGCAAAATCCCAGCTAAATCACCAATAACGTTCACAAGTTGAGTATTTGCTGGTACAACAATCTTAGAGTTTTCGGCAAGAGAATTTTCTACGACTTCAAGTTGTTTAAGGAGTTGGGCGTTTCCAACGAAATATTTTTGTGCTGCTTCATTAACTAAACGAATTGCCTCTGCTTCACCTTCAGCGGCAAGAATTTTAGCTTGTTTTACCCCTTCGGCTTTTTTGATTTCTGCGCGACGCATGCCATCGGCGTCAGTTTCTCGGGCGGTTGCAAAATCAATTGCAGCGATTTTTTCGTTTTCGGCTTTAACTACTTTATTCATGGTTTCTTGTACGTCTTTTGGTGGATCAATTTCCTTAAGTTCGGTGCGAACAATTTCAATACCCCAAGTATTAGTTTCATTCATGAGAGTTTTGTGTAGTTCATTATTAATTTTGCCACGTTCACTATTGGCAGATTTTAAAGTTAAAGTTCCAATAATGTTACGTAAAGTAGTGCGGGCTAAATTCACGATTTGAAAATCATAGCTATTAACGCAGTATTGGCTGTTTTTGACGCTTTCCTCGTCGTTTTTTACTTTGAAGTAAACTTGGGCATCAACTTTGGCATTAAGATTATCAAAAGTTATTATTTCCTGTGGTTCAGCGTTTGCCATTTGTTCAGTAACGTTGACGAGAAAAATTCTTTCAATCTTTGGTATCAGCCAATGGAAACCAGGGCCAGCAAAGCGTTTGTATTTTCCGAGTCTTTCAATTACTCCGCGATGGGTGGGGCGAACAATTCTAATGCCAGAAAGAAAAACAAAAAATGCAAAAACCAAAAAAGCTAAGATAGTAGTAGTATTCATAGTTGCCTCGTTTTGATGATATTTTTTTAAAACTAAATACAGATAGTCAAATTCTAAAGTAATTTGCACACTTTGTCTGTTAAAAATTAATGCGAGTTTTCTGTGCCGCGACTGACTAACCTTTACTGATGAGTTATGGTCGAAGTTAAGGAAATGATGATGTATGCTATTGATTAAGTATAGTTAGGTAGATATTATTTCTGGCGTGTTGTTGCGTTTTTGAGTAAGATGTTACGTGTTTTTAATGAACCGAAATTTGATAAGGAAAAGATGCCGCATATCATTATCATTGCTGGACCGAATGGCGCGGGAAAAACCACCACAGCACCTGCTTTGTTAAAAAATGCTCTTAATGTAAGTGCTTTTGTGAATGCTGATACAATTGCTGAAGGCTTGTGTGCTTTTCAACCGGAAGTAGTTGCCATTCAAGCAGGCAGGGCGATGTTAAAAAGAATGAAACAGCTGGCGGAAGAAAAAGCGGATTTTGCATTTGAAACTACTCTAGCAAGTCGGACGTTTTATCCGTGGATTTCAAAATTGAAAACTGAAGGGTATATTTTTCATTTAGTTTTTTTATGGTTAGAAAGCGCAAATCTTGCTGTTTCCCGTGTGTTGGAGCGAATAAAAATGGGGGGACATGCAGTTCCGGAGCAAACTATACGACGACGTTATCTATCAGGATTAATTAATTTTTTTGATTTGTATAGTCCCTTAGCAGATTCTTGGCAATTGTACGATAATTCCAATAGAGAGCAGTTAACGATCGTTGCTTCGAAAATTCGAGATGATGAAATACATGTTAGTCTAAATAATATTTGGCAAAAAATTTTGGAGAGCTATAACCCATGATGCAATACAAAAACTCGGAAGATCGTATACAAAAAATATTGAACGACCCAGAAAAAGTAACGCAAATTCTTCAAGAGGGAATACGCAGCGCTCTACTAAAGCACAAACAAGCGGGTAATCCCGTGTGTGAGTCAAGAGATGGCAAAGTGGTATGGATACCGCCAGAAGAAATATAGTGAGTAAGTAAAGAAGGCAGTTTATCTGAGTCTGTGCAAGGTAATAATACCAGCATCAGTACCAAGCAATAATGTATCTGCTGGTTTTATTGCAAACAGACCATTGGTAACTACGCCGGTGATGTTGTTTATGGTTTGTTCAAGTTTCGCCGGCTCTAAAATTTCTAAGTTCCACACATCTAAAATAACATTGCCATAATCGGTGATTACGCCTTCGCGGTAAACTGGGCTGCCGCCGAGTTTTACTATTTCGCGTGCGACATAACTTCGCGCCATTGGAATCACTTCGATTGGTAGGGGAAATTTGCCAAGGATTTCTACCTTTTTGCTTGCATCGGCGATACAAATAAATTTTTTGGCAACAGCGGTAATTATTTTTTCTCCGGTTAAAGCCGCGCCGCCACCTTTGATCATTTGCAAACTATTATTAATTTCATCGGCGCCATCAATGTAAACTTGAAGCTCATCTACTGAATTAAGTTCAATTATCGGAATTTGTAGATTTTTAAGTTTTGCGGCAGTTGCTTTGGAGCTTGCAACTGCACCAGCGATAGTATGTTTGACGGGGAGGAGGGCATCAATAAAATAATTTACCGTTGATCCAGTGCCAACACCAATGATGGCGTTTTCCGGAATGTGTTTTATTGCTGCTTCAGCCGCAGCTTTTTTGAGCGAGTCACTGTTCATAAGCTCTCCATGAAATGTTTTTATACCCACGAATCATTATCATATTATCCCATTCTGCCGCAGCAGGGCTTCGATTGTTGGTTCGTGGCCACGGAATTTTTTGAATAAAATCATTGGATCTTCTGAGCCGCCCATTTCTAAAATATTATGCAAAAATTCTTTGCCGGTAGCGCGATCAAAAATGCCGTTTTCTTCAAATTTAGAAAAAGCATCAGCTGATAAAACTTCTGCCCATTTATAACTATAGTAACCGGCTGCATATCCGCCGGAGAAAATATGGGTAAAACTATGTGCCAGACGTGAAGATTTAAATGTAGGTAAAAAATTAATTTTTTTGTTTATTTCAGCGATAATTTTTTTGAGTTGTTGGTTTTTTTGCGGTGCAAATTCCAAATGAATTTTAAAATCAATTAATGCTAGTCTCAGTTGGCGCAGCATGTGAGTTGCCGCGTGATAATGGTGACTTGCCAAGAGATGATCCAACAATTTTTTCGGAATTGGCGCTTTGGTTTTATAGTGTTTTGCAAATAATTTTAGAGCGTTTGGTTGCCAACACCAATTTTCCATAAACTGACTTGGCAGCTCTACTGCATCCCATGGCACATTTTTGATGCCTGCGGCCGAAACATAATCAACTTTTGTTAGCACATGATGTAAGCAATGACCAAACTCATGAAATAGAGTAAGGGCATCTTGATGCGTAAGTAAAGACGGTTGCCCAGCAATTGGCGGAGAAAAATTGCAAACTAAATGCGCAACTGGAACTTGGATAGTGCCATTTTTTAAACAGCGGCGTGTTTTACATTCGTCCATCCATGCGCCATTATTCTTGTTTTCTCTGCAATAAAGATCTATATAAAATTGGCCTACCAAAGTTTTGCTTGCATCACAAATTTCAAAAAACCTAACGCTTGGATGCCACACTGGCACGCCTGTTTTTTCTTTGATTGTTATACCATACAAACGATGCGCAATCGTAAACATGCCATTTAATACTTGTATATCTGGGAAATAAGGGCGTAGTTCCTCTGACGATAATTTAAGTTTTTCTTTGCTTAATTTTTCTTCGTAATAAGCAATGTCCCATGGAGCTAACTTTTTAACCCCAAGTTTTTTTGCGAAGCGCTTTAGTTCGGCTGATTCCTTTTTCCCAACTGGTAAGACGCGCTTTACTAGGTTATTTAAAAAATCTAAGACTTGGGTCGGATCTTTGGCCATTTTAGTAGCTAAAGAATATTCAGCGTAATTGTTAAAGTTAACGAGTATTGCGAGTTGGCGGCGAATTTTTAAGATTTCTTCAATGATTTTTGAATTATCCCACTTGCCAGCAGTTGGTCCAATGTCTGAAGCGCGAGTTGCATAGGCAATGTAGATTTTTTTTCGAATACTGCGTAAATCAGAAAAGGTGATTAGGGCATGATATGAAGGAAAATTGAGCGAAAAACACCAGCCAGGTTTATTTTTTTTGATCGCATTAGCGCGGCCAAGTGCCAGAGCATGTTCGGGTAAACCTTTAGTTTGTTTTTTTGTAAGATTTATTGACCAACTTTGGCTTGAATCTAGGACGTTACTATTAAATTTGTTGCTAAGTTTTGCTAGATGCTGAGTTAGTCGCATGAAAAGGCGCTTTTTTTGTGCTGGTAAATTAACCCCTGCAAGGCGAAAATCACGTAGCTCATTGTTAATGATTCTTTTTTGCACAGAGTTTAAGTGTTTATATTGCTCGCATGTGGTGATGCTGCTAAAAGCACGGTAGAGATTGGTGTTTTGCGCTATTTCGGTAAAATATTCGGTTATGAGTGGCAAGCAGCTTTCGTAAGCCTTGCGCGTTTTTGGCAGACTCATAACGGCATTTAGATGATGAATGGCTGACCACACAAAGAGTAAGCGTTCATTTATAGTTTCAAATGGCGCGACCAGGTTGTTCCAGGTATAGTTTTTTTGTGTAAGGAGTTTTTTTGTTAGTGCGCGACTGTTTTTTAGCAGTTTTATTATTGCCGGTTTAAAATGTTTCGGACGAATTTTATTGAATTGGGGCAAGGTTGTTTTTTTGAGAAGTGGATTTAGTGTCATATATTCAGCCTATACGCCAATCTTATTCCTTGTAATACCAAATCTGGCTCGATGTGATCAAAAACTTTTTCGCTTTCAAATAAATGAGCAAAGCCCCCTGTTGCGATTAATGTAGGTATTTCTTGCGAAAAGGCCTCTTTGGTGATGCGAGAAACTATTTCTTTGATTGCGCCAAGTTGCCCAAAAAATAATCCGGCCTGCATACTTTCTACGGTAGAGCGGCCAACAACTTTTTGTGGTTTAATAATTTCTACGGGAAATAATTTGGCCGCAGATGTTTGTAGGGCATTCATAGCAGTATTCATTCCGGGGATAAATGCTACTCCAAGAAATTCCTTGTTTTTAGAAGCTGCGGCAATTGTAGTCACTGTGCCAAGATCGAGGACAATCAAGTTTTTTTGTGGATATAAATTGGTTGCTGCAATAATTCCAGCAATAATATCTGTACCACCTTCAGTTGGATTCTGGGTTTTGATTTTAATTTCAGTTTTTACTCCAGTCTGTAAAACAAAAGGGTCTAGTTGAAAATATTTTTTACAAGCAGCGCGAAGTGAATAATCGATTGATGGTACTACGGAGCAAAAGGCGATTGCGGTGATTTGTTCAGAATCAAAATTATTTTCGCGGATGGTGTTTTTTAAAAACACACCCAATTGATCCGAAGTAAGACCACTATAAGTAGCGTGACGAAAACGCAGCAATAACTTAGCGTCTTTAAACACGCCGCCGCAAATATGAGTATTACCAATGTCTAGACAAAGAATCATATTAAGAATTTCATTATAGTTTTATATCACATGCCTACGATATTTTTTCTAGCCAACTCTATATCATTTTTAGTAAAAAGACCATTGTTCGCTTAGGCGCTTATATTAAACAAACTATATAATATCCATTTTTCTTCATACTCTTTATAAGGATAAACTCTTATATAGTTGTCGATAATTTTTTTTATCTCGGCTTTGTCATAGGTGCCATATAGCTTTTTAAAAAGTCCCCATTTTTTTTCGCTAAGTATAAAATAGCGTGCGTTTTTGGTTAATTCTTCATTGTTTTTAACCCATTCAAGGTATTTTTCAATTTTGTTAGAGTCATCTTCACTAGCAAATCTATAAACAATTCCTTTTATAAACATATAAATTTTTTCATCTATTTTTTCTGGTTTTATGTTTAGTGGAGTAACATTACTTTGAGACAACCAGATTGTTACTAGAGTATCTAATGTTTGAGTATAGATATCATATTTTTTTATTTCGTGTTTACCTTTATCGTCTGGATATTGATCCAGGTTTGTCAAATGTTCATAGAGCTTTTCTATTATGTCGTCACCAATTAATTTGTTATTTAAAAAATCCTCTATTAATGTTGCGTAGTTGCTATGCAAACTTAGTTTGTTTATTAAATCTTTAGCTATTTGTAAGTGGCCAGTTGTTTTACAGTTTTTTAAGGTTTCTAAAATTAAATTTTCTGCTTTTGTAGTATCCAGTTGCAAAACTAATTTTTTTAAAAACTCGGGATTGTGTTTTAAACAATATTTAACACAGTTTGCCATAAGTTGTATATCTACGGATAATGTTATTACAGTATTGTCTACATCTTCTTTTTGGCATAAGAAATTGATTAAAATATTTTCTCCATTTTCAGAAGTAAAGTCTGAAAGGATATATGCATCTAGCTGTGGTGTACCCCGAGAGCTTTTTTCTATCCTCATCGTTTTATTTTTGGCTATAGTAATCAATTCTTCAAATTCTTCTTGGGTATAATCTTGAGTTGTTATTTTAGTTAAGAGTTCACAGACTTTGATTTGTCTATTAATATTTTCTAAGTTATCTTGCACATATGTAGTAGTAAATCCTACTTCTTTTAGTAACGTTAAGAATTCTGCTAAATTCTCTATGGCTCTATATTGCAAAGCCGTTTGTATTAATTGTGTGATCTCATAGCTCTTTAATTTCATTTCTTTGTTTTTCACTAATTCTAGGTACATTGTCAAATGTTCGGTTGTTTTGCTAGCACCTAAAACTTTTTTGGCTAAGTTCTTTGTTTTTTCGTTATCTAGTTTAAGACTTATTGTTTTTAGTAAGTCATATGCGTTGTTTGCTAAGCAATAATTAACAAAAGCTTCAGCAATATCGTTATCTGCAGATAATATTTTAACGAGGTTGTCTACATCATTTTTTTGACATAAAAGATTAATTAAGTCGTTGTTACTAGTTTTTGAAGTAAAATTCATTAATATAATGCTATTTCCTTGTATGTTTGGTGTTAAACCGATATTAATTAATTCTATAATATCTTGGGCTGTGTAAGTTTTAGTTGTTATCTTAATAAAAAGATCACAGGCTTTAATTTGTTGTTCTAAGTTTTCAAGGTTATCTTGTATGAGAGTCTTAACTCGATTTAATTCCGTACGCTCACCTAAAATATCAAACAAATCGCTTAGCTCATCTAAATACTCTATTTTAAACTTACTAGGTATTAAATTTAATGATTTTAAAGCTTTCGCACCTCCACCAAAATATCTGCTTGATGGTGTGACTACTTCCTCTGGAGATCTGAAACCCAGCGAGTCACTAAAATCTATAAGTGCGGAATTAACAATGGTGCCATTTTTTACAATAAAACCTACATTGCTATGGTGGTAGTCTTGTTGATTGATAAAGTTTGCAAGTAAATTTGCTTCTACAAGAATATCGGAATAGCAAAGTTTTTCACATATTTTTTCAATGCTTTTACAACGTGGTAATATATTATCTGTTGTTGTTCCTGCCAAAAAATAAGCTAGCTTTTCTCCGAGTTCATCTGCTTTTTTTAAAAAATCGGGATTGCTAATTATTTCTCCATTTCGGACGTAGTCATATAGCGAAGTAAAATTTTCAATTAATCTTGAGGCTAAACCAAGTGTTTTTCCATCGTTATTGCAAATAATATAGTTAAGTGGGACTCTGTCTCCAATAATTTTACGCAGGATAAACGCGCCAATAAAATCGGCATATACTTGTTTGGGATCAACTTTTTTAATTAAATACTTTGTTCCTGATTCGGAATTTAAAGTGTATATTCCATATCCTTGCGTTTTTTTGTCGCTAGAAAGAGTGAATTCATCTATCTTTTTAACATATTGACTAAAGGATAGTAGTTTTTGTGCTTTTTCTTGAGTTTTTCTTACTTGTTTTTCCTGTTCTAACTTTATTCTTCCTCTTTCAGCCTTTTTTCTTTCTTTTTCTGTTTGTTCTAACTTTATTCTGTCAACTTCATCTTGTTTAGTGTTGTTTTTATTGTCGTAGCCATAAACATCGCCAATTACAACAATGATGATTATTACAGTGAAAAATATTTTGATATATTTGATTTTCAAATCAGTGCCGTTTCTTATTTCGCGATTTCAAAAGATAAGTGCAACTAACCAAAAAAATTATACACATGTAAATGAAAAAATGAAATTGTTTTATTGAGCATGTTTATCGCATATTTTTTATTGGGTCGTAAATTTTGTTTTGCATTTGTAGTGTTTTTCATCGATTAATACAGCCAAATATTTGCTTGTATATAAAAAACACAAATGTGGCGTTATAAACATGCATTTTATCGCGTCCCTTCGGGGCTCAAAATCTCGGGGGCATCTTTTCCCTGAGTTCCCAACACTGCTTCGCAGTTCGGTCACACCGGGCTATATATATTTTATTTCCTTCGGAACATTTTGATCGTACCAATCTGACAAATTATTCTGCTCGATAAGTATTTTGCTTTTTTGTACCAGTTATTGGTGCCTGGGGGGAGTTACAGATTTATTAATACCTCTTAATATTTTCTTAATAATTGGCTGCTATATATTAAAAATTGATAACTATTTTATTGGAGCATGTAAATGAAATTAAGAAAAAATACACTTGGGTTACTTATCGTACTAATAGTTTCCTTTGGTGTTCTTATGAACGCCGCGGTAGCTGCTTCTTCAGATGAAACACAGTTTCTCTCCCCAGTAAGCAACGCTCTTTTTCCAAATAGTCTAACTGAGGATCAAATAAAGGATCTTGAGGCGGGTGCTTCGATAATTGCAAGCTACATTAGCAATGGATTAATTTCCCAGGGTAAATCAGTTATTGATAGCGAGAAAACAAAAGAAATTTTTGCCGATAAACTTTATGATTGCGATTATGATTACGATTATAAAACCGTTTATGAGAAACTAACTTCAGAACAGCGAGTAGAACTTTTTATAAGTATGTTATGTGATATGGTGTTGCTCAATCCCGATACTCATTCTGGACATTTTGGCATTACTCAAGATGGACATTTGATATCCTTTAATAAGGGACACGCCTATTCCAGCATATTTACTGCTGAAAGCGTAACTGGGTTTAGTCTGTCAGATAATTTTCTATCAGAATCCAAAATTTATAAAGATTTTGTCCAAGAACTTAAAAACCATCCTGAAGAATTAGAAAAATTGTTAAATGATCCGCGAGTAAAGGAAGCTTTTCTGAGAATAAACGCTTTAATGGTTTTACGAGCAGAGCGTGAGTGTGTTAAACAAACTCTTGCACCATTATTTACATTTATTAAACAACAGGTTAATGACAGTAATAGGGAAACACAGCTTAGTAACGATTATTTTGAAATGCTTGGAAATATTTCAGAATTTTTAGCTACGGAGCTTGATGGTAAAAAATATTTTCCCAAAGAAGAAATAACTGTTAAAAATATCGATTATGTCATTGATAGTATGAAGGTGGTTACGTTTAATTCTAAAGCTAACAAAATGCTTTTGATTGCCGCTCAAGAACAAGGTTTTTCAGAAGGAGAACGGGTAGATGTAATTGCTAAAGGCTCAGGCGCGGCTTTAGCTATTAACGGTGGTTTTTTTACCGAAGGAAAACAATCTGCTTCTAAGTCTGGTCGGATATTGGGAAAATTTTATAGCTATACATATGCAGTTACGGGTGTGACTGTTGGACAAAACTATGCTTTTCCATCTGCCATTCAAAAAGTTAATAACGAACTTTTATCAGATACAAGTAATTATTTACCAGCACTAGGCATCAATGATTCTGGAGATATAAAAATCGGGGAAGTGAAAGTAGTTTGGAGTGCAACACGTTCTGAAAATGGAAAAAAGATTATGTTAGAACGTATTTCAAATATAGACCCTCAGACTAAAGATGCTACTGTTTATTATAATGGTGATTCAGGCATTAAGGAAATAGCTATTTCAAATAGCAAAGTTTCTAGTGTTAAAACAGTTGTCGAAGTTGCTGAAAGAATTCCTAATTGTTATCAGTTGTATAAGCCATCAACAGAAACCATCAGCGAGTTTAATTCTTTAAAGGTGGGAGACTATCTTAGCTACGGTTATGAGTTGGTGGCTGCCGCATATTCTGAGCAAGAAGAAACCCAAGATCCTGAGCTAAGTTCCTTCTTTAATAATTGTCCTTATGTGGTTTCTGGAGGACAACTCCTCATAAATAATGGTGAAGTTGATAATCGTATTTCTAAGAAATATGGTGGTAACATAGGAGGGTACCAATCATATAAAACAGCCATTTGTTTACATAAAGATGGCATGGTAAATTTTATAGTTAAAAAATGGTTTGGTTTGTCTAAAGATGATTTAGTTGAGCGCCTGAAAGAAGAAAAGTGTGAATATGCAATAAGCCTGGATGGAGGTGGATCAACAACTTTGGTTGTTAAAGATAAAGAGCAATTATTTGGTTTTAATCGAGTAGTGTCTGATATAATCGCGGTTATGCCACGTTATAGCAATTTTTTATTATCACAATATTTAAAGAATTAGAGACTTACGGAAAGCTGGCATAAAAAACTATTATGCCGGCTTTTTTTGAAATAATATTAACATAGCTATACCAATAGTAATCACGGGTAGTGATAGCAGCTGTCCCATTGTTAACCAGTCGAAAGCGATAAAGCCGAGGTGTTGATCTGGGTCGCGAAAAAACTCACAACCAAAACGAGCTGCGCCATAAACCAAAAGAAATAAGGCGCTAACTGTGCCACGAGGTCTTGGTTTTGCAGAATAAAACCAAACTACAATAAAAAGAAAAATCCCCTCGGCAAGCGCTTCATAGAGTTGCGATGGATGGCGCGGCAATGATCCGCCATTTGGAAATATCATACCCCAGGGCGCTGCAGTAACACGCCCCCATAATTCAGAATTAATAAAGTTACCAATTCGACCAAAAGCTATGCCAAGTGGTGCAAGGGGCGCAGCAAAATCAAGCATGGATAAAAAGGGTAGTTTGACTTTGTGAGCAAAGAAAAAAAGACTAATTATTAATCCAATTATGCCGCCGTGAAATGACATACCGCCATGCCAGATTTCGACAATCGATAACGGATGATGCAGAAAATAGCTGGGCTCGTAAAACAAAACATAACCAAGTCGTCCGCCCAAAATTCCCCCGATGGCACAATAAAAAATAAAATCGCTAATTATATTGTTGTTCCAATTAAACTTTAGTTTTTTTGCTCGCAATGTTGCCAAGACCCAAGCTAAAGCAAAACCAAAAAGATACATAATGCCATACCAATAAAATTTTATTGGTCCAATTTGTAGAGCAATTTTTTCTATGTTTGGGTATATGAGCATAGATTTAGGATTATAATTTTTCAGCTTTTAATTTGATTATAGTGGGTTCGAGCTCAGTTAATACTTTGCGATAAATGTTGCGCTTAAAATAAATAACTTGTTTTAGTGGATCCCAATATTCTATCCAATACCACCTATTAAATTCTGGTTTTTCGGTGGCGGTAAGGCAAATTTTGTTGTCGGAGCCAGTTAACAGTAATAAAAACCATTTTTGTTTTTGCCCAATACATAACGGTGTTTGAACGTGACGTTGCATCCTGGTTGGTAATTCATAACGTAGCCAGCGTTTGGTCGTTGCTATAATCTTTACGTCTTTTTTTGTTAAGCCAACCTCTTCATAAAGCTCGCGGTACATGGTTTCTTCTAAGGTTTCGTATGGGTGAACGCCACCTTGAGGAAATTGCCAACCTTGGGATTTGGTACGTTTCCCCCAAAATAATTGTCCTTTTTTGTTTGCCAGAATAATGCCTACATTTAAGCGATAACCATCTTTATCAATCATAACTGCATTTTTCCACAAAAGAGTGGGATTGGCAATAAAAGCGTAAATCAGTAAAGCCGATCTGGGCAGCGGAAGTTGTTGATGATTTCCGGGATAAATGGATTTATTGATTCATTAGTAGATAACTCGTATTTGACGGCGTTACCATTAAGGTCGAAAGTTAGCGTGAAATTTTTTGTATTATTGGCTGCTACGATATTAGATTTGTCAATTATTCTGAACCATGCCCATGGTCCAAATTGTGTAGCATTAAAATAATTTCCCTGTTGGTTAACGAAATCGATTGTAACCAATCCCGGATTGGGTCCAGGCCAGGCTAAATTGTAGGTGTGTTTATCTGCATTCGTAAAAATAACTTTTTGTCCTTCAAGATGCAGAGTAAACCCTTGCGTATTTGGTCCCATATCCATGGGCGCCAAAGTAAAATATATTTTTGGGTTTGGTGTTTTATTAGCATAGAACATTTTTTGGATTAAAGCAGCGCGGAGAAAGACCTCTAACGAATCTTGGGAAAAATTAATTTGTTGTCCATCAATATCTTTCCAAGTCCAGCTGGTTTTATCAATATCAATAAATGGTCTGATATGTTTACTAAAGAAAGTATCGATTAAACCATGCGGTCCGAAGAACTTATTAAAATCGTTCAAAAGTACATCCTCTTTGCTATCCTTAAATAGAGGATATTTGTTTTGCAGTATTTTTTGATATTGCGGCATAATAGTAATATGCCAAATTTTGTTAATATGATTGCCCGTTGCCTCAAGTAAAACTGGCAGACTCTTTCTTATTATAGTTTGTAACCACATTTGCAGTGGGAGCGACTGATAATTGGCAAAGGTTTGTAGGTTGGTAAGAAAATCCAGTTGATCTTTTTGTAAATGATTAATTATCGCATCAAAAGCAGCCTGGTTAGAGTCCGGATTTTGTGCGATAGTGTTAAATCGAAGTGCTAAGCTACTAAGTTCGTGCTGCAAATCTGCTGAATTAATTGTATTGTAGATTTGAAATTTTGTTTTGGTAGTGTCAGTAAATGATGTCGGCGCAGTCTTGATGGTAGTGTTAGCTTTGATTTGTTGTAGTAATTTAATAAGGGGTGATTCGTTACCGGCAAGAGTATTTAAGTCTTTGGCTGCAGCGTGTAAACTTTGGGAGTCTATTTTTATGTTGGGACTACTGGCCGCTTCTTCCCATGCAGATATATAATTTTCAAGATACAAATCTTTTACAGTTTTAATTATATTATTGTCAACTTCAGCCTTTGCCTGTAATTGTAAATTATCGCCTAAAACCCAATCTTGTTCAGGCAATTTATTTATAAGCTCAGGGATTTTTTGGGTATAAATTTTGTCGAAATATTCGCTTGTATATATTTTGGAAATAGGTTTGATTGAACCAACATCTATGTTTTGGTTGTTAAAAGTGTTTTCCAAAATCAAATATATTAATGGCGCTATTGGGGGGTCATTTAAGCGCTCGCGTGCCACATTAATGGTTTGTTGGTTTAGTTCAACTTTAAATGAGCGTTTTAAGGTTGTCTCTAATTGTCGCTCTAGCTTGATTTGTTGAGAAGTGTTGTCTGTATAGATATCTGACCAATAATTATTAAACCAGGTTCTAATGTAGGTTTTATCCAATTTGTTAGGATCCCCCAGCATTAAATAAACACGCAAGGCAGCGTAAAGTTTTTTTGGATTAGATTTTAATTCGGTTGAAGTGATAAGAGAGCTTATATTGTTTTCCAGTTGTGATACCAAAGTTTGTAAAAATGAAACCTGATAGGTGTGATGGAGTGAGTGTATAAGCGATTCTGCTTCGTTCGAACCTAGTTTTAACCACACTGATTGCGATTCTTGATCAAGTTTCTGGAGCTTTTCGTGTAAGTTGTCAAGATTGGTAATTATTTCCGGATTTTGAAGTAACTGTCCCATCTCCTGAATTGTTGCAACATTCTTATGATAGTTCTTGTAACCAATAAAACAGCTTGCTCCGATGATTAATCCTGCGATTAGTAGCGCATAAATATAATTGCGGTGAAAACTTATTTTAGACAAACGCCATTGTTTGGGTTGCTTGGAGACAGTAATTATTTTTTTGAAAATATCTTCGATAAAATAGCAGTAATTATTGTTGGGTTCTAATTTGTAGGTTTGTTTTTCTTTTAAGTCAAATGCGTTAAGGAGAGGGCTTTTGAGAACATCAATTGGTGCGCCATTTTGAATGCTGCTGGTAAAATAAATCCCTGATAATGATATTTGTTGACCGCTTGGGATTTTGCTAAGAACTTCAAGAATTGTTTGGTTTAATTGGCCCAGTTGGGATGGAAAGGCCTTAATAAGTAGGCGCTCATCCCGATTAGAGGCTTTTTGTAGACGCTCAATAACTCGCTCGTTTACGTGTTCAAGTAGTTCATTGAATTTGGTTTCAAATATCGGTACCGGATCAATTCTTTCTTGAGCGGTAGAAAAATTAATACCAAACGGTTGTACGCGTTCTTCTTTAGTAAGTAGGGAAAAAAATTCGGTAAAACCCGCAATGTGATCGCATTTGGTAAAGATAACATGAAGGGGTAAGTGTTTAATGAAGGTAGCTAATTCATAAATACGTTCACGAATACAAAACAAAGTTTTGTTTCTGAGAGCCTCATCTTGAGCAATGGCGGGTAGGTCAAGAATAACTAGGACACAAGATATTGCATTTTTACCAAAATATTTTTGCAGTAATTTGATAAACCCTTGCCAGATTAATTCGTTGCGTGGTTTGGTACTGTCAGGTTTGGTATAAGTTCCTGCGGTATCAATATATAAGGCATCTGGCGAAAACCAAAAAGAACAGTATTTGGTTGGAGTGACGCGGCTTAGGCTTTGATGATTAAAGTTTTTCAGGTTCAAACCAGCTTGAGAAAGAATAGTGGTTTTGCCAAAACGCGAAGGTCCTAAAATTAAGTATAGTGGAATTTGTTTTTTACCAGCAAAATACTTTTTGCGATTTTTACGCAAAAAATCATACGCGGCAGCAATATCGCCCTCAAGAATTTTCAACTCTTGTTCTGCCTGTTGCGATTCCTTTTTTTGGAGAGTTTTTATGTGCCACTTCATGTTAAATTTTCGTCCATGCTTTTAATGTTGATGCCGTGTTCGATCTGTTGGTAAAGTGGTTGACTGATGTTATGTAGTTTTACGTGAATACCAAAATAAATCACACCGCTCATAATTAAAGCTAAGGCAGTTGCAATACCAAACAGTTTTAGCATTGTAATTTGTGGAGTGTGATAATCTTCTTGCGGCTGGGGTTCAGTTTGGATTTCTTTGTCGTAAATAAATAAGCCGTGACCGTTTGTACGATGATGTTGACAGATGGCTTGATAGAGATTATTAGTAACAGCAGCCAATTCATTTTTACCGTATTTTGTATTGCGATGCTTACCCGCAAAACCAAAGCTAAGGCAAAGATATAACAGTTCGATTAAATGTAGATTTTGGGGGATGTTTTTTAGTGCGTTATTGATAATTGTAAAGAAATACTTTCCTCCATAATTTTCATTATGAAACATTGCTAAGAGATTGTTATTGAGCCAACCATCATTTTTACCCCACTCTGAAGTCAATGCAATGGTTTCGTCTGCTAGACAACAAAGAGCGTAGCGTGCTGCTGTGATTATATTTTCTGGATAATTTGCATGTAGAGCGCGATGCTCAAAAGCGCGAATTTCATGGGCTAAGTTTTCTAGAAATCTATTACGGTCAGTTGGATATTCAATAGTTTTTAAAGTTGCGATCAAAGTTAAAATTGGATCGCATGCGACAATTAGTGGGTTGATGCTTATATTTGAACTATAAATGCGTGATCGATAAAAGCCACTTGAGATAGCCTCCGTGGCATTTAAACTTCGTGAGAATAAATTTACGTTCGAGTCCATGATTTTGTTTTTTTATTCTAGTTTGTTTCTAGTTTATACTGTTTTATCTTTTTACGTAAGGTGCCTCTACTAATTCCTAAAATAGTTGCTGCAATGCTTTGATTGTTTTTTGCATGTTTCATGACTGATTTAAAAAGGGGGCTTTCAATTTCCTCAAGTACCATCTTGTAAAGATTGGTTGCTTTGTGGCCGTCAAGTTGGTCAAAATAATCTTCAAGTGCCTCGCGTACGTGTTTGTTTAATGGCGCTATTTGTCGTGCTGCCTGTGTCATTTGGTTAATCTCCAGTGTTTGCTTTTTATTGTAATCGTATTTTATTTTTTCATTAATTGTTGAAAAAAAACACCCCCGTGTTTTTCACGGGGGTGGAACATCAGATGCGGATTATAACATCGGTTAAAATCAGCTCAATGGGGGGTGAAAAATAAATTTGTAGGCTAGACGATTGCATTTATTTTTTATGGGGCTTAGGTCGTCATTGCGAGCGTTTTGTGCAAAGCAATCCAGAGATCCCCATAAATCACTGCTTTTTGGATGGCTTTTGTTGCTGGGTTGCTTCGCACAAAATGCTTGTAATGATAGAAAAAACCTTAATTCCTCCAATTCTCCTAAATTACGGGAATGTAATTCCCCTAATTTGCATAAATTGGGGGAATTACGTATAATAAGGCCATGATACCAAGAATAATAAACATCGAAGACAGTATTGAAAAAAACAAAGTCGTTATTATTTATGGGCCACGCCAAGTTGGAAAAACTACGTTGGTAAACGATTTTCTTTCGCATACGCGTCTTAAGTATAAAATGTTTAGTGGCGATCGACTTGATTTTGCCAATAGTTTTGGTAAGTGCGAACTTAAGTTGATTAAAAAACTATTGGGGGATACTCAACTTTTGGTTATAGACGAAGCGCAAAAAATAGAAAATATTGGTAGGGCTATAAAGCTGGTTGTAGATAATATCCCAGATGTTTATGTGATAGCTATAGGATCGTCATCATTTGATCTTGCCAATGCCACAGACGAACCGTTAACAGGCAGAAAAAATCTTGTAACGCTTTATCCCATTGCTATGATGGAGCTTTGTAAAATTCATACGCAATATGAGTTAGATAAAAGCTTGAGCGAATATTTAATTTATGGGACCTATCCTAATATCATTACTTATATGACCAATGACCAAAAGCAAAATAGAATTATCGAAATCAAAGATGCTTATCTTATTAAAGATGTGCTTGAATTTCATGGGATTAAGAAATCGCAGGTGGTTATAAATCTTTTAAAGTTATTAGCATTTCAGCTTGGGGGCGAAGTTTCCACTTCTGAACTTGGAAGTAATTTGGGGTTAGATCGCAAAACTGTTATGCGTTATCTTGAACTTCTTGAAAAATCTTTTGTTATATTTAGGCTGAATGGATTTTCAAGAAACCTACGTAAAGAAGTGAGTAAGATGAGTAAATATTATTTTTACGATTTAGGGATTAGGAATGCATTGATTTCCAACTTTAACGATCTTGATAGTAGAGATGATATTGGGCGGCTATGGGAAAATTTTTTGATGATTGAGAGAATAAAAAGAAATTCATATAAAAAATTTTCGACAAACTGCTATTTTTGGCGTACCTACGACCAAAAAGAAATCGACTTAATAGAGGAGCGGGGCGGAAAATTATACGGTTATGAGTTTAAGTGGAGTAAAAACAAGGCGAAACCGCCACAAGATTGGTTAAAAACCTACAAAAACGCGAGTTATGAGGTTATTAGCGCCCAAAACTATTTTGAATTTATAACATAACCAGTCCGGCCTATTAGGATTGCAGCGGTTTCTCAAGAAGAAATATATAAATAGTTGAAAATAGTTGCTTGCATCGGGCTTAAATTTTTCGTAGAATGCGCGACTACTATTGGTTATGAAAAAATGAGGCGTCTTAAAATGTATGCAATTATTGCGACTGGCGGCAAACAGTACAAGGTAACACAAGGCGAAGCCTTGCAAATAGAAAAGCTAAAAGCTGATGTTGGTGCAGAGGTAGAGTTTGACCAGGTACTAATGTTGGTTGATGGTGAAAAGATTGAGATTGGTGCGCCTTATTTAGAGGGTGTTAAAGTTGTTGGTGAAGTGGTAGAGCAGGGGCGGGGTGAAAAGATCCATATCATCAAATTTCGTCGCAGAAAGCACTATATGAGGCATCAGGGGCATAGACAAGATTTTACAGAAGTAAAGGTAAAAGCAATCAAAAATTAAAGATATTTAAAGGTAATATATGGCACATAAAAAAGCTGGTGGTAGTACAAGAAACGGTCGTGATTCTAATTCAAAGCGTTTGGGCGTCAAACTTTTTGGCGGTCAAGCCGTTCGTGCCGGTAACATCTTGGTTCGTCAGCGTGGCACCCAATTCCATCCTGGGCGTAATGTTGGTATGGGTAAAGATCATACTTTATTTGCCCTTGTAGATGGCTGTATCAAATTCACTCCTCGGGGATTCAAAGATCGCATTTTTATTAGTATTGAGTAGCTGTAAAAAATGACAATTGTTCCCGTTATCTTAGCAGGTGGCTTTGGCACTAGGTTGTGGCCAATATCACGGCAGCAAAATCCCAAGCAATTTGCAAGTTTGGTCGGCGAGCAGACTTTGTTTCAACAAACCTTAAATCGAGTACGTGATTTACAGGAGTGTGCTAATCCAGTCGTGGTTTGCAATAATAGCCATCATGATTTGGTTGTCGAACAGTTGCAATCAATTGGAATTGATAAGGCGCAAGTAATTCTTGAACCGATCGGTAAAAACACGGCGCCTGCAGTTGCGATAGCAGCATTTAAGCTGCTTGCCCAAGGTTCTGACCCTTTGTTATTGGTTTTGCCAGCAGATCATGTTATTGCCAATATACCCAGATTTCACGAGGCTGTTGCGATTGCCAAAAAATATGCTGAACAAAATTTTCTTGTTTGTTTTGGGGTTGTACCACAAAACCCTGAGACTGGTTATGGCTATATTGAGTTTGGTGAGCAGTTGGATGACGGCGATGCCTATAAAATTTCAAGATTTGTCGAGAAACCCAACATTGAATTGGCAAAGCAGTACGTTGCTTCAGGCAAATATTATTGGAATAGTGGGATGTTCATGTTTCGTGCTAGCTCCTATTTGCAAGAATTAAAACAAAACGCACTAGATATTTATCAAGTTTGTAACGATATTGTATATGACAGAGCTGGTCTAGAAGAACTGTTTGAAATAGATAGCGAAAAATTTAATACATGTCGCAGTGATTCAATTGACTATGCGATTATGGAAAAAACTCAGGCAGCAGTTGCCGTGCCGCTTGATATTGGTTGGAGTGATCTTGGTTCGTGGCAGGCTTTATGGGAGTTTGGCGAAAAAGACTCTGCAGGTAATGTTATTATTGGTGATGTCGATACCAAAAATATAAGCAACTCTTATATCCATGCAACCAAGCGTAAAGTGGTGGCGCTAGGCATAAGCAATTGTGTTATTGTTGAAACTCCGGATGCAGTTTTAGTTGTATCAAAAGACCATTGCCAGGATATTAAGAGCATCTTTAAAATTGGAAATTTTAAATGGTTTGTTTAATACTGATAGCTGTTTGGCCACTAACGAATTATTTGGCTGCTAATATATACAACCTGGCTGATTATACCGATGTCTCTATAATAGCGCTCATTCTTGTTTTGGTGGCTGTATTGACATACTTTGTAGCCAAGAAAATATTGAAACAATCTGTAGATAGAATAATTCTTCCGCTGTTTGTTTGTACGGCTTTATGCTTTGGATATGCAGATATAATTGAAAGAATAATTTCCCTAGATACAATTCATTTAACAAGGCCTTTGTATATTTATCTTTTTACTTTCGTATGTCTGGTTTACTTTGCATGGAGAATTTCTTCGAGAAATGCTTTTCGGCAGGCGTCAAAAGTTTTGGTCTGTGTTGTTTTTGTTGTTTCTTTTGCAGGTTTAATAAAAACAATACTCGGTTATAGAAGTATCTCAATGATAGAAGCAAAACCAGAAACTTTATTATTTCAATTTCATCACAAACCAAACGTCTATTATATTTTAATGGATGCTTATGCCAGGCAGGATACTTTGCGAGAAATTGCAAACTATGATAACGAATCGTTTTTGAAAAAATTGGAGAAAAAAGGTTTTATTGTGAGTAGGAATGCATGGTCAAATTATCACTTCACCAAGGCATCTTTGTCAGCAACAATGAACATGTCTTACCATAATGCAAGTGACAAAAGTAAATTATTCTCCCCTGTTTTTATGGTACAATCTTTAAGGGGGGAAAATAAGGTCAGAGAAATATTTCGTCAAAACGGATATCACATAACAAATGTACCAGCTTTTACGAATGAAATTGGTTGCTGTGGTAATGAAGATTTTTGTATCAATAGGCTTGCTTTTTTTGAAGCCTACCAAAGCTTTTTGTCACCAACGCCTTTTAGACATTGGCTATGTTCCGTCCAATACGTAAATCTTGAATCAGTTAAGAGCGTTGATGATATTGCTCCTAATAAACCAAAATTTATTTTTATTCATATTGCGCAAGTACACGATGCTGTTTTTGATGAGTCTGGTAATTTTCTTGCACCGCTGACCTCATATAATATTTCAGCAGGACATGTCAGCATTCGCTATGCGTCTTCTATCAAAGTAATGAACTTAAAAATTCTAGAATTTGTTGATTATATTAAAACAAAAGATCCAAAATCGATTGTAATCGTTCAAGCGGATCATGGTTGTCGTAATTTCCCAAACAACACTGATATTAATTATTGGATGAATCATCATAGTTCTTATGAAATGAGCCGCACGGTAGATGCTAGAAATTTTGGCATTTTTACTGCCATTTATCTCCCAAATTATGATAAAAATAGATATAAAGAAATTCGAAAGTATTTTTCTGGCTTCTTTACGCTAGTAAATACATTTAGATATATTTTTGCATATTTGAGCGATAAAGATCCCATGCTATTGCCAGAAAAGGCATATTTTTTGTTTCCTGATAAGTATAGTTTTTGGTATAAAAAATCCGAAATTGATCCATTAATAAACTAGGAGTTTATTGTGAAAAGAAATATTTTTGTTCTGTTTGTAATGACCGTATTATATACTTCTAACGCTTATGCTTATCTTGATGCTGGGACTAGTGGGATGGCTATTCAGTTTTTATTGGGTGCTATTGCTGCGACTGGGGTATTTGCGAAGGTATATTGGCAAAAGATAAAATCATTTGCAAAAACACATTGGCATAAGATTAAATTGTATTTTAAACATAAGCGATTAAGTAAGGATAAATAAGTGTTTAAAGATCAAGTAACATGGGATGCTGGATCTTTTAGAGATCCGGACGGTTCCGTTTTTTTTGTAGATGATTCTGTGTATCGTTCAATTTCAGAAAAATTTTTACCTATCATAAAAAATTTGACACAATCTGAGTTTTTTCAAAAGTACATTGAAGAAGGCCGAATAATTTCGACAACCTTAATTACAAACAAATTCAATATATCTGGCCATTACGTAATTCAACATGAAAAAATACCATTTTTAAGTTATCCATATGAATGGTCATTTTATATGTTAAAAGACGCAGCGCTATTAACTCTGGATATTTTGAAGAAATGCCTGGAGAGCGGATATATTTTAAAAGATGGTACTGCCTGGAATGTAACTTATCATTGTGGAAGAATGGTCTTTTTTGATGTTATGTCTATTGATATTTATACCGAAGGACAAACCTGGAATGGCTACCAACAATTTTGTAACGAGTTTTTGTATCCACTTTTTATAAAGGCCTACAAGGATATAGACTTTCAACCATTGTTCAAAGGATCTTTGTCAGGTATAGATCCTATTTTGGTACGTAAAATCTTTAAAACAAAGGATGTTTTTAAGCCTGGTATTTTAAAGCATGTTTTTTTAAATACAATGTTAATAAGCAATAAAAAGTTAGCAGCAGCTACTTTAAAAAATAAATTTAAATTACCTAAGCCGGTTTTGCTGGGTATTGTCGATGATTTAGTAAAAGTTGTCGAATCTCTCAAATGCGATAACAAAAATTCGGTGTGGATTGATTATGCGCAAAACAATACCTATGCTGATCAGGATGAAGTGGAGAAAATAGCCTTTATAAAAGAATTTTCCGCCTATTGTCCAGCAAATTCAAAGATTATCGATCTTGGTTGCAATACCGGAACTTATTCTTTAGTTGCGGCAATATCGCATAATATTATATCTTGCGATATTGATAGCAGCTGTATCGATGCTGTTTATAAAAAAGTTGCTTTAAATACAGCGGTTGCAGTTACTCCTATGGTTTTGAACTTAATGAACCCATCTTCCAGTTCAGGTTGGAATCTTCAAGAAAGAAAGTCTGTTTTTGAACGAGTTCGGGCAAATGCTTTTTTTGCTCTAGCATTAATGCACCATATATGCATTGCGAATAATGTTCCGCTTGAGCATTTTATTCGATTTTTATACAACATTGCCCCAAAAGGAGTTTTAGAATGGGTCGATAAAAACGATCCAATGGTGCAAATTTTATTGAGGAATCGTGCTGATATTTTCCCTGAATATAATTGGGAAAATTTTGTAGATGTAGTGAAAAAATACTTTGTGATTAAAAAAACCCAAACCATTAATAATGGGTTTAGAAAACTATGCTGGTTAGAGCAGCGTAATATGAGTATTGTATAACTTACTATACAATATTCATGGCTTTTGTGAGCGCTATATGCTAACATTCGTAGCTTTGCGAGCTAAAGCTTAGCTTATATTTATGTGAGGGTATGGTTTAAATGAACGAGGATATTGATAGTTTTTCTTCCGAGGAAGCTGTTAGTCTATCAGATGTTTGGGAAAAGTTGGTTCAATACAAAAAAGTATTTTGGTCTATATTTTTTGTAGTGCTTATTATTGGTGGATCGATGACCTTATTGACACCCTTGAGATATACTTTTAGCCAAGCGATTGAAATTGGCAAGTCTCCGGATGAAAAAGGGCAAAACACTATAAATATGAAGTTAGATGAGACAATAGTAAAGATAAAAAAAGTGTTTTACCCTGCAGCGGTACGTATGTATAACATGAAGGCAGCAGAAAAGATGTACCTGACTGAAAGAGATTTTTTGGCTGAGAATGCAGGAAATGGTGCATTGTTGATATCTATGACCGGGCCGATGAAAAATCTTGATATATATAAATTTATTTTCCAGAAGGTAACTGAAGATTTTTCTAATGAGACCAAAGAATACATCGATTACCGTAAAAAAACTTTGAGTGATACTAAACTAAATTTAGAGCGTCGCCTGGTTGAAACAAATGATTTTTATAAGACCATGACAGAAAAATATTTTACTATTGTAGGTAAGCGAAAAGATTTGGTTTCGGTAGAAAGTAGAATAATAACGATGTATCTCAATGATCAAAATGCAGCTATGGTTCAGATTAGTAACAATATTAATATGTTGCAAGCACAAATTATGGGTACCTACAATACAAGGCCAATTTCTGGTTTGATTGTTTCTGATCTGCCGATTGGACCATCTAAATTTGTGTTATTAATTTTGGTAACTGTAGTATCGCTCTTTGTTGCTTTTTTTGGGGTTTTTGTCGCGTATTTTATGGTTGATTCAAGAGTAAGGAGTGGGCGAAATTAGCTTGTTTTGTTATCTGGATTCAAGTGAAAAACACAAGATAGAATATACTAAAATTAAAATTAGTGAGATCAAACGTAAAATGAAAAGTCTATTGGTCAGCAAAATTTCTACCCCAAAACCTCTTTTTGGATTTTATATTTTTTAGTCTGCTTGATGGTGGAGCATATTATATGAAACGAGCTTTAATTACCGGTATTACTGGTCAAGATGGTTCTTATCTTGCCGAATTGTTAATGGGTAAGGGTTATGAAATTCATGGAATTGTCAGGCGTGCCAGTACCTTTAATACTGAAAGAATAGAGCATCTATATAAAGACCCGCATACTCCTGGAACTAAGATTTTTTTGCATTATGGCGATCTTGCTGATGGCAGCAGTCTTCGATGTTTGATTGAAAAAATTAAGCCTGATGAGGTTTATAATTTGGGTGCGCAGTCGCACGTTAAAGTTTCGTTTGAACAGCCGGAATATACTGCTGATATTGATGCGATAGGAACACTACGTTTGCTAGAGGCGGTTCGCGATTATCGTGAGCGTACGGGACACAATGTTAAGTTTTATCAAGCCTGTTCGTCTGAGATGTTTGGTAAAGTAGCGGAAACACCACAAAAAGAGACTACGCCTTTTTATCCGCGCAGTCCCTATGGTGTGGCAAAAGTTTTTGGTTATTGGCAAGTAGTCAATTATCGAGAGGCATATGATTTTTTCGCTGTTAACGGCATTCTTTTTAATCATGAGTCGCCACGCCGAGGCGAAACTTTTGTTACGAGAAAAATTACCCGTGCTGCGACCAGAATAAAACTGGGTTTACAGGATAAGATTTATTTAGGCAATTTAGATGCCAAGCGTGATTGGGGGTTTGCTGGCGATTATGTTGAAGCCATGTGGCTTATGTTACAGCAAGATAAACCAGATGATTATGTTATTGCGACTGGAAAAACCTATTCAGTACGTGATTTTGTCGAAAAAGTTTTTGCAGAACTTGATTTACCAATAAAGTGGCGGGGACAGGGGATCAAAGAGCAAGGATTAGATGCTAAAACCGATCAAGTAATAATTGAAGTTGATGCCAAATATTTTCGTCCAACCGAGGTTGATTTATTGCTCGGTGATTCTACCAAAGCACAAAAAAAACTTGGTTGGCAGCCAAAAGTTGATATAGATGAACTGGTTAAAATGATGATTGCGCACGATTTTGAATTGGCAGAACAAGAACAAACTCTGAAAAAAGCCGGGCATCTTTTTAACAACAGAGTTAATCATGAATAAATCTTCATCTGTTTATATCGCAGGTCATACGGGTTTGGTTGGTTCTGCATTGGTGAGAAAACTGCAAGCAAATAGCTATACGAATTTATTGTTAAAAACGCAAGATGAGCTGAATCTCGAAGTACAGCAAGATGTGACGACTTTTTTTGCTAAAGAGAGGCCTGAATATGTTTTTTTAGCAGCAGCAAAAGTTGGCGGTATACTTGCGAATAATACTCACCCAGCTGAATTTATCTATAATAATTTAATGATACAAACTAATGTTATTCACGCTGCGTATAAATTTGGAGTAAAAAGTCTGTTGTTTCTTGGTAGTTCTTGTATTTATCCAAAGTTTGCACCACAACCTTTGAAAGAAGAATATTTATTAACTGGTGAGCTCGAATCTACGAATGAGGCATATGCAATTGCCAAGATTGCCGGTATAAAAATGTGTGAGGCGTATAATCGTCAATATGGAACAAAATTTATTTCGGTTATGCCAACCAATCTTTATGGATCAAATGATAATTTTGATCTTGAAACATCACATGTATTGCCAGCAATGATTCGCAAATTTCATGAGGCCAAACTAAATGTTGCCCCGAAAGTTTTGTTATGGGGAACTGGCTTGCCGCGTAGGGAGTTTTTGCATGTTGATGATTTAGCTGAAGCAAGTGTTTTTTTAATGAATTTAGATGATGAGCAATTCGTTTCAATTTTACGTTCTGAAGCGACACATTCTACCTCCAAGTTGCTTTTTAATATAGGTACAGGAGATGATATTACTATTGAAGCCCTTGCCGAAATAATAGCGAAAATTGTGGGTTATTCTGGTGATATAGTTTGGGATAAAACCAAGCCAGATGGCACACCACGAAAAATGCTTAATATTGGTCGGATAAAAAGTTTAGGATGGATGCCAAAAATTAAGCTTGAGAACGGTGTTAGAGATACTTATGAGTGGTATATAAACAATGGTAAATGATTTTAAAGAAAAATTGGCCATTCTTGTGGTTTCTTGTGATAACTACTCTGACTTGTGGGGTTCCTTTTTTGAGTTGTTTTGGCGATTCTGGCCTGATTGTCCCTTTTGCGTTTATTTAGTTAGCAATAAAAAAAAAGAACGGTTTTCTAATGTTATTAATATTGTTGTAGGAGAAGATAAATCTTGGTCAAGTAATCTTTTGTTGGCGCTCGATCAGGTGAAAGAGGATTATGTGTTGATGCATCTTGAGGATCTGTTTTTTTATAAGAAAATTAATAATGAAAAAATTATTAAATTAATAAAATGGGTTGTTGAATCTGGTGCCAATTATGTTCGTATGAATCCCACTCCCAAACCAGATAAACATTACAATAAATTGGTAGGTTTAGTATCGAAAGGATCGATATATAGAGCATCAACAGTTATGTCTATATGGAAAAAAAGTGTGTTACAAGATTTGTTGAATCCGAAAGAGAATGCGTGGGAGTTTGAGACATACGGTACTGAAAGATCAGATGGTTATGACAAATTTTATGCGGCTTCTGAACCTATTTTACCGGTGTTGAATGGTGTTATTAAAGGTAAGTGGCAAAGATCGGCAGTGGATAAAATAAAAGCTTTAGGAATAGAGCCAGATTTTACAAAAAGAAAAGTTATGACTTTTGGTGAGACCATAATGCTGCATTTGCTTGTGATACGATCTATGCTATTAGGTTGTATCCCCGCTAGATATCAACGACGGCTGAAGGAATTATTGGTTGGTAGAAAGTGTTCTTATAAAGGGTCTGCGTAAACTGTCAGCTAATAATTTTGGTTGTAAGGAATAGAAAGCAAGTGAAGATCAAGGTCAGTTATCTGCCTGGTATGTGTTGGCTGCAGTTGGGATTTTTGATGTAAGTGGAAATTGTGCTAGAACCAACAATTATTACGCGATTCCGCCCTTATTCAAAAAAATTATCATACAAATTAATAGTAAAAAGCTTGTTATTATAAATAACACTAGGTTTAGTAAAGATAACAAGTTTGCCACATATTATAATGGTGAAAGTCACAATCCTTCGTTTTCTTTTGATGAATTAAATAATGGTGGAGAGATAGTATACAAATAACAGCCCGCAAAACTGGGTAGTAGCATATTTTGTAAAGAGGGGTTTCTTTTGTTGTTTTATGGTCTAAACTATTCAAATGTTTTTCGGCTATATATCAAAGACGACTAAAAGAATACGTTGTTTGTAGAAAATGAGTTTATAGAACAAAAAAATGATACTAAAATCCTCCATTTCTGTTACCGCAATTGCAGTTTTATCAATTTTAATAAGTTTTATTAATCAACTAATGCTAGCAGATTTTTTTGGGGCTTCTGCGAGTGTTGATGCTTATTTGATCGCGATAAGTATTCCAACTTTGCTATCTGGAACTATAGTGGCTGCATTAAGTTATTCTATAGTCCCATTTCTTGTGCATTATAATTTTGATCAAAAAAAATATTATCAGTTTTGTGGTGCTATGTTGATAGGCATTGTTATCCTAGCATGTTTTGTTTCGACAATTGGTTTTTTTACCTCACGGTATTTTTTATTATTGTTGGGTTCAATGTTGCCGTTGTCAGTTTTTGACGAAGCTGTTTTTATGAGTCATATTGCATGGGTAACCGCTGGTTTTGCTATTGTTTCTGCTTATTTGGCTGCAATGCATAATTCCGCAAAGCATTTTATCAGGCCAGCTATTGCTGGAATTTTTCCTTATATAGGTATGATTTTGTTTATAGTTTTTTGGGGTAAGCATTTAAGTGTTGTTTCAATAGTATGGGGCATGTTTGTTGGTACAATTTTATCTATTGTATTTCAATTAACAGATGTTTATAAACACATTGAAATATCGCGAAATAGCTTTGTTTATGTAAAAGATGTAGTGAGATGTTTTTCTATAATGCCAATGGTTATTATATCTATGGCATGTTTTACAATTTATCAGTCTATTGATGCCTATTGGGCACCCAGACTTGGATCGGGTAACCTCGCATATTTGGGTTATTGTCAAAGAATTCTAATAGCGCTTGGGCAGTTTATTATAGCAGGGCCATCAATAGTTATCATGCCACGACTTTCTGAAGCTCACCGGGATGGCAGGCATATTGAGTTTTTTAATGATATGTCCCGAGTTGTAAGGACAGTTTTAGTTTTTGCGTCTCCTCTTGCTGTAGCAGTTTCTGTTTTAGCGGTACCGATAGTGGAGGTGCTGTTTCAACGGGGTGCTTTCGATAGAGTTACAACAGTTGGGGTAGCCACTCTTATTCCGTTTATGATGCTGGGAATGGTGCCGATGTTGTGTGTGGTGATGATGTTTCGAGCTTTTTTTTCCAAAAAAAATATTTTTATAGTTACGTTTCTTGGTTTTTTGATGACGGTTCTATATTTTACTTTATCAGGTATTTTAAGTGGTATTTTGGGGGTCAAAGGAATTGGTTTGGCTTACGCATTTTCATGGTGGATAATTATGTTTTTGTCCATGTATTTTCTTTGGCGGCAAAATCTTGATTTATTGTTGTGTAAAGAAAATTTTAATTTTTTGTTGCAATTATTGGTGATTAATATCATTGTTGGAATAGTGGTATTTTTGTTAGGGCATTTTACAATAAGTCCAATTGAAGAGGTAGGCTTAATTGGGCTGATTTTACGATTAGGTATACTTGTTTGTGTTGCGCTAATTGTGTTTTATTTTCTTAGTGTTCGATTTTTTAAGATAAGAGATATCAAAGATATTTTTGTTTTTATCGAGAATAATGTTTTTAGAGTTTTCTTTAAAAGAGTTAACTAGTTTAATGAGACGCTTATGAGATTAGCAGTTAGATTTTCTCCGCCAAAAAATACCAAAGCTGGAAGTCAGAATACTATTGCACAAGGTTTAATACCTGAGTTACATAAGATGCATCCAAATATGGTACTATTTACTTCCAATCCTGAAGTATTTTCCCATATTTCTGGTTTGGAGATATGTGAGGTTAGAGAAACAGGTGTGTCTCGATCAATGCTTGGTTCCATCAAAGAGAGGATGTTAGATCAACTGACGTTCGAGTTAAATTTACGAAAACATAAGTGTGATATTGTTTATTATCCATATACTCATGAGGCGATTTTATTAACTTTCACCATCCCTCAGGTTATAACTGTTCATGATGTTATCCCGCTTATTTTTCAGGAAACATTTCCTTTGATGTCTAAACAGTGGAAATTTTTTACCATTCCTACTTTGAGGTTTTCTAGAAAAATCATAGTTGTTTCCAAAAACACCAAACAAGATTTGGTTAGGTTAATTGGTGTGGATGAAAGAAAAGTCAGTATAGTTTTAGGCGGATTTCGTGAGCGATTTAGTAACGATGCTGTTTTTAAGCAGAATAGTTATGGAAAATATTTATTGTATGTATGTAGCTCACAATATCCCTATAAAAATATTTTTAGATTGTTAGAAGCCTTTGCAAAACTCAAGGATGTTATTCCTCATAGTTTGGTTATAGTTGGTACTAGATATGTGAGAGATGAAGGTAAAACAATAGAAACTATAAATATGCTTGGGCTGAATGAGCGAGTGTTTATTTTAGAAAATTTACCGAATGATAGATTATGTGATATTTATTATCATGCTGCTTTATTTGTTTATCCTTCCTTATATGAGGGATTTGGTATTCCCCCATTGGAGGCAATGAGTTATGGAATCCCCATCATTGCTGCGCATACTGCTTCAATACCTGAGGTTTGTGGTGATGCAGCATATTTTTTTGATCCAAACTCAGTTGAAGCATTAGCAAATGCAATTATATTAGGATTGTCTAACCAGCAATTGCGGGAGCAGCTTATAGCGCGTGGTTTGGAGAGGGTTAAAATGTTTGGTTGGGATAAAACAGCTGCAGGAGTGCTAGATGTTTGTAGGTCTACGTTGGGTTAAAAAGTTTTGGTTTGTTTGTCATAGTGTGTGTTACGTTAGTAAGAATGAGGTTGTTGGGGTTAAAATGTAAAAAATGAGAATATTAAACAACAAGCAAGAATGTTATCTTTCAGAAAGTTTACTAATAAGTAAGTGTTTTTTAATCATTGCTTTTGGGTTTGTATGGTCTTTTGTTTTAGCTTTATCTTGGGAATATGAAGAGCCAAGTAAAGTTGTCACTATTTTGGTGTGTTTGATTGTATACTTGACAGGATTGTTTATCATAAATTATGCAAGACGGACTGGTATTTTAGTAAGCCACTATAAATGGATTTTTGCATTTATTGTTAAGATGACAGTCTCATATTTGATAGTCAAATATTTTTGGGCATTGCCATTAGATGCAAATAATATGTTAAGAACTCCAGAGCAAAGCAACCTTGTTACCGATTCAAACTTTTATGATTATGTGGCAGTTCAGGTAGTAAACAATGGTGTTTTGAATAGTATTCATTTGTTTTTTACCACATGGCTATCTTTTGGTGTTATTTCGTATATTACTTGTATATATAGTTTGTTTGGTATAAGTATATTTTACGTTGCAATGTTTAATTCTCTTTTTGTGCTACTTGGTGTTATTGCTATTAAGGGAATTGTTATGTGTTTTGATCAAGAAAACATTAAACGTTGGGATATAGTTAGATGGTTAATGATTCTTCCATATGGCTCTTATTATGATGCGATTCCCAGCAAGGAGCCAATCACTAGCGGTTTTTTTTATCTGTCTTTATTTTTTATAGCCAGACTTATTACGGACAAAACAAGCAGAAACAAAAATATATTTTTGTTTTTAATTGGTTTTGTTTTTCTTTTACTGATCAGGCCAAATGTTGGTATTTTATTATTATTAGCTCCCCTGTGTTTTGTTGTAAAAAAAATTGGAATTAAAAAAAGCATAGTGTTTTTAAGTTTGATATTTTTGGCGTTGTTTACTGTTATATTAGTCACGACAGATTTGAATCGGTTTTTATATGGAACTTTTAATTTGCAAAATAGGTTAGAAATTGCTAATGGCTTTTCGACTCTATTTGTTAAGGAAGGATCGGCATTAAAAACGATGGTTTGGAACACTTTGGCGCCCAGGAGTATTGTTGGTGGTGTTCTGTTATCTCCAGTTAGAGCGTTAGTATGGTGGTATTTGCCATATCCCATGATTATCCCAAAGTTTGAAGTGCTTTTTCATTTGGCGTACGTTTTAAAGCAAAATTGGTATCTTTATTTTAGAACGTTAGAGGTTTGTTTGCGTATGATGAGTACGTGGATTTTATTGGCAGCCTCACCTTTTGTTATTTCTTCTATTTTTTGCAGAAAGTCATACAAAAAAAATGGCTATAGTTTTTTGCTCTTAAATTTCATGGTTCCTTTATTGCTTATAAGTAATCTGATGTTTGTTATGGGAGGTCGTTATAGGGTTTTAATTGAGCCATTATTTCTTGTTTTGGCCTTGTGGGGTTTTTATAATAACAAAAGAACCATCAGTAATGTTGCGCTTTTTATTTGTTTTTACGCAGCTTTTCTTGTTGGTGTATTAATCTATGGCCTGGTTCAGTAATTTTTATTACTCATTATTGAATTCGATAGAATGCATGTTTATTCAGGTAGGAATTTTATTATGTTGTTTCGATCTATACTAAAGATGAACTGCTTTGCAGATAATAAGGTAAATAAAAGAAATGGTATTTGCATTATTGTCTTTGTTGGTTTTTGTTTTTTTGTCGGTCTTCTAATGATCAATTCAGTGGTGCCCCTAATTGCGGATGATTATTGTCGTGGAGCTACCGCGCAGCATTTGGGTTTTTTAGCTATACTCAAAGCCGTGTATAAAGAATATTTTAGTTGGGCTGGACGTATTGTGCCAACATTTTTTACCTATTTGTTTTTGCAGCACGGAATATTTTTTATTGGCGTAATAAATTCTTTAATGCTTCTGTTTTTATCTTATGTAATTTTTTTGCACGCTTATTTGCGGCAACCAAATAAAATTTCTGATGGTCTTGTGTTAATTTTAATTTTTGGTTTGATTTGGTTTTTTCCCACGGCTGGTGGGGAGACGTTTTTTTGGAAAACTGGAGCTATACAGTATTTGTGGCCGATGCCGTTAACGCTTTGTTTTATTTATTATTATAGACTGTTGTTGTCAGGGAATGATAATTTTCCAGATGAGCTTTATATAAGAGTTGCGTTTTTTGCATCAGGGTTATTGCTTGGTACATGGCTGGAAAATTTATCTGTGACTATCAGCGCATTTCTAGTGGCAACGCTTCTTTATATAAAGTTTTTACAGAAAAAAAACATTAAAACTTGGGCTTGTTTGGGTTGCTTGGGATATGTTATTGGAACAACTATTTTAATTATAGCTCCTGGTAATTTTGTTAGACTTCATTCGGGTGCGGGTGTCTACAACTATAATTTATTGGAAAAATTTATTCCAATCGCAAAAATGATTTTTTATCACTACAAACATCAGGTTGAGATGTTTCCTAAATTGTTATCTTACTATGCTCCTATCCTCTTAAGTCTCCCTAGTTATTTAAGTTGTATGATAACTATGGTTTTTGTTGTGCCAATAGTTTTTGCTTTATCTTCTGTTTTTAGATTTAAAAATTTTAAAACATGTTTTGTATTTCTTGGGTTGGCTCTATTGTCTGCGTTTGCTATGTTGGGTCACCCTGGACTAAGTTTTTCCGGTAGAACTGCATTTGTAAGTGATATTTTTATAGTTATAGTGATTGTTTCATTGGTTTCAATAGATAAAAGAAATTTGGTGTTGAAAATAATTTTAGGAGGTGTATGCGGTATTATATTTTATTGTTTGGTTGTAGACATGTTTTATACGTATGAAGCTTACAGAGTTCACTATTATCAAGACAGATGGCGGCAACTGTGGATTAATAAGAGTTTATTAAAAGGTAATAAAGATGTAGTGTTAAGATCCATCTATTCTGCTCCTAACGGTAGGAGCAGTGGTAGATATTTTTTCTTTAATGATATTACAAATGATGTTAATGGTTTTTGGAATGTTGCTTATTCCCGTTATTATGGATTGAATACTGTAAAATTGATTTCGAATAAAGATATTGTGCAACATGATTTTATTAAAAATTGCGTTGTAACCAAAAATTTACCTTTTGCTGTAACTGTATATGACAATAAAGTGTATTATATGAATACAGAACATGGTTGTTCTAGTATTGGCAACAAGAATCAGTTTTTTTTACATGTTTATCCGAAATCAAGAAGTAGTCTTTCTTCTGTTTATGGCTTGGATTTTTCATATGATGTTAATAATCAGGCACTGGTTTTGTCAGATGATTTTAAAAATACAATTAATAATGTGTGTGTTTTTGTAGCATTTTTGCCTTTTTATCCTATTGATCACATTAAAGCGGGGCAATATAAAGATAATATTATATATTGGGAAATAAATATTAATGTTGACAATATGGGGCAAGGTAATTTTGACGGAAGTAAATTTAGTGATTGGTTAAACGGCCTTCGGTAACAAATGGATTCGGTCGCCAGGGTGGGGCACATAGTCTTAATTACGTAATAATTTTTCATAAATAAAACCTCTTAATATACTGGGTGCTAAAAAAACTAAAGATCTTGCGATTCCGTGCAAGAGAGCCAGGGGAGGGTCTTTTATTCTACATTTAACCAGATGCTTTTGTAGAGCTATTTCGCCAAGTACATATCTTAAGCCTCCGCGACGGGCATACATCTCTTTGCCGGCAGATGCATCTACTAAGACGTCGGAGATGTTTATTACTTTAGCCCCATTTTTAATCATTAACGCCCAAAGCCCATAATCTTCACGTAGATAAATATTAGGATAACCACCGCAAAGTCTGGCCAGACTTGTCCTATAAGCAACAGTCATGTGATTAAAAGGATTTCTGATGCGAATAAACTTTTTTATGGATGTTGCATCCAAAGGTGGATTTCTAATGCCGAGTATTTTTCCATAGGAATCTACTTCTCTGATTGCGCTGCCAATCAAGTCATAACCTGCATTCATGTAATTTAGCAATGTTTCAAATCTATTTGAATGATTTATATCATCAGAGTCAGCACGTATAATCCAATCTGTTTCAACAAGAGATAGCCCAACATTAAGTGCAAAGGCCAATCCTTTGTTTATCGGTAATCTGATAACAGTGATACTTTTGTTGTGCTCATAGAATTCAATAACAGCATTCAATTCGTAAGTAACTGGCCCATCCACAACTAGGATTGTTGAGGTAGGCAGGATTGAGTTAGAAAATATGCTGTTTAGTGCAGCTTTAAATAAGCTAGTTTTATCTTTTTTGTAAACAGCCATGACAACTGTGAATTTAGTTTGCATCTTCATGGGATATAGTCGCTTTAGTTAGTAACGTTCCAATCATGTATTCCAAGGTGGTTTTGATAAGTATACACGAATTTTATGTAAATAAATTTGAAATTCAAATATTGTGTTGACTCAAATTAAAATGTTACCGAACGGATGATATTAACCATTTCCTGGCTATAAAAAATATGGTTTAATATAGCTTATAAAGTAACTATTCAGCATATTATTTAAGAATATATAATGAGTGTCGTCATTGCGAGCGTTGTTTGGCAATAATATAGTGCCAGGTTGGGCATCGACGGTTTTGCCGACATATTTCTTGGGAGGGTTACAGATTTGTAGAAAGAGGTTGTCTAAACTACGAAAAACATGGCTTTGAAATAGCGATGGGTTTTTGTGGGATGTGTTTAATATCGCTAAGCAAGCTAATGAGTATAGAAATGGGTAGAAAATTTTTTTTGACTAAGTTTGACATGCGGTTTAGACGCTTTGTGGTTGTGTTTACGAAATATTGTACTGTGGGAGTTGTTAATACACTTATTGGTTTGACGATTATGGTTGTGTTAAAATCTCTTGGTGCTAACTATCTTGTATATACGGCAGTTGCATATATTTGTGGGATGTGTGTTAGTTTTTACTTGAATTTTAAATTGACTTTTGCTGTAAAAGGAATAGTTAAAAAGAGGTTTGTTAGTTTTGTTTTGGTTAATTTGATTAATTTGATAATAGTGGAATTTCTTCAGTGGTTGTTGATAAACCGTTTCAATTTTAAAGAGATATTTGCTGTGGGCATAGGTATGGTGTTTTATGTGCTCTTTGGATTTTTGGCAAACCAAAAGTTTGTGTTTTATGGATGGAAAAATGGATTGGTAAAAAAACAATCAGTTGATTGAATAATACAGTATAAAGAAACAAGAGCAATCGATGAAAAAAAAAGTCTTGATTACAGGAGGCATGGGGTTTATAGGTTCCCACACCTATGTTGCGTTAGTTGGTGTGGGGTATGTGCCACTTATTTTAGACAACTTGTCCAACAGCAACCCCTTGGTTCTCGAACGGTTAAACCGCATTACCAAAGTACGATCCGAGTTCATAAAGGGTGACGTTCGAGACAGATTGCTTCTTGATAAAATATTTTCTGAAAACCAAATTTCTGCAGTTATACATTTTGCTGGTCTCAAAGCTGTTGGAGAGTCTGTTGAAAAACCTCTTGTGTACTATGACAATAATGTTCATGGTACTATTGAACTTCTGTTTGCAATGGAAAAGGCAAATGTAAGAACTTTGATTTTTTCGTCATCAGCCACCGTTTATGGTGATCCAAAGGCAATACCTGTCTGTGAAGATTTTTCTTTGTCTGCTACCAATCCATATGGTAGATCAAAACTAATGATAGAGGGGATTCTCGGCGATTTATATAAATCCAACCCTAGATGGAATATTGCTTGTTTGCGTTATTTTAATCCAGTGGGGGCGCATCCAAGTGGTTTAATCGGTGAAGATCCCAGTGGCATACCCAATAATCTTATGCCATATATCTTACAAGTTGCTGTTGGACGGCAGAAAAAACTTTATATTTATGGGAATGATTATCCAACGCCAGATGGCACTGGTATGCGCGATTATATTCATGTTATGGATTTAGCTGAAGGACATGTGGCCGCCTTGAAGTTTTGCGAGAAACATGGTGGAATGCTTACTGTTAATCTAGGTACTGGTGAAGGAACTTCAGTATTGCAAATGGTACATGCTTTTGAAAAAGCGAGTTTACGATCAATTCCATATGAAATTGTTGCTCGAAGAGCTGGTGATGTTGCTAAATGCTGGGCGGATCCGAGTTTGGCGCTTGTTAAACTTGGTTGGAAAGCAAGTCGTGGACTTGCTAAAATGTGTGAAGATAGTTGGCGTTGGCAAAATAACAATCCTGATGGCTATAGATGAAAGAGACTGGTATATAAAAAATAGGAAATTGTTTTTGTGATTAATAACAAATTAAATCATACGGTTCAATCCGAAAAACAAAAGAATAATTCTTCTTTATACCAGTTACTCAAAGCTCATCCACGATGGTGGATGTTGTATGATCTTGCGATTGCTGCCTTGTCTTTAAAAATAGCTTATTTGTGTTATGCAAAATATGTGTCACATCACCTTTCTTTAACAGAATATTTTTGTTTTCCAATTTTCTTTTTGATAGCTGGAGGTATTGTCGGTCTTTACGAAAGAAATGCGTTCAACAGTTTTGTTAAACTATTTTTATCTTTACTCGTTACCGCTATTTTAGCGATTATTGGTTTAATTTTGGTAAAAAATATATTTTTATATGCGCAAATTGGTAGACATGTATTACTGCTTATTTTTGTTACTACTATCATTGGCTGTGGTCTCATAAGATTGATTTTTGGTTATTACATTAGGAATTTTTCTTTGCGAGTTTTATTTGTGGGTAGTGAAAGGAAGGCTTTAGATTTAAAAAATTATTTTAGATCCGGTGCTGGATATTATGTTTTTATGGGTTATTGTGATGATAGCATAGAGCCGCATACCCTGAAGTTGGGCAGTATCAGTGATATTGATAAAATTTGTCGTGAGCAGCAAATTGATTTGGTAGTGGTTTCTGGTGATTATATTGGCCAATTGAATATGTTCGATAAATGTTTAAAATTGGTTAAGTTAAATTGTGTTGTTATAGATAAAGAAACTTTTGTTGAGCAGAGCTTCGAACAAGTTGCAGTAGATAAAATAGATCCTGCTTGGTTTTATAGGGCAAATCTTGGGGTACAAGATAGCTTTCAATGGATTCTAAAACGGTCTGTTGATGTTTTTTTTGCTGTTATTGGGTTATTTTTTACGGCATTAATCTATCCTCTTGTTTGGGTGTTGATTAAACTAACATCTTCAGGTCCTGTATTATACTCGCAAACTCGTTGTGGACGTTTTGATAAAGAATTCAAAATTTACAAATTTCGTACTATGCAAGTTGATGCTGAGACGAATGGTGCAGTTTGGGCAAAATACAATGACGAAAGAATAACTAAGATTGGTAATATCTTGCGTAAAACACGGTTGGATGAACTTCCGCAGTTTTGGAATATCTTGATAGGCGATATGTCACTTGTTGGTCCAAGACCGGAACGTCCTGAGTTGGTAAAAAAGATAGAAGAGCAAATCCCGTATTTTTATTTTCGGCACTTTGTTAAACCAGGAATTACTGGCTTTGCCCAAATAAAATATAGATATGGCGCTAGTGTAGAAGATGCAAAAGAAAAGCTCAAATACGATCTTTATTATGTTAAGAATTGGTCTGTTTTTATGGATATACAAATAATACTACGTACTATTGTTACGGTAATGAAGGGGGCAAGATAATAAAGCAAGGATGGTTTTGGGTATGTAAAAGTTTTAATTGGTTAAATTAAGAGGGCAATAATGAAAGTTACAGTTTTTGGTACCGGTTATGTAGGTTTGGTTACAGGCATTTGTTTGGCTGAAATTGGTCATGATGTTATTTGTGTCGATACCAATGTTGACAAAATTGCGATGCTTAAAAACGGCAAATCGCCGATTTATGAGCGTGGACTCGATGAATTATTGGTTAAAAACATTGCTGCCAAAAAAATAGAATTCACAGTTGATGCTGTAAGCGCTGTTAAACACGGTGAATATTTGTTTATTGCTGTGGGTACGCCTTCATCAAATGATGGATCAGCTGATTTACAATACGTTTATGCAGTTGCTAGATCAATTGGGCAAAATTTGGATCATGCGGCTATTATCGTTAATAAATCTACGGTGCCAGTTGGTACTGGTGATAAAGTTATGGCGATTTTGCAGAAAGAGCTAGCAAAGCGTGGTCTGAAACTTGATTTTGACGTAGTTTCAAATCCAGAGTTTTTAAAGCAAGGTGATGCGGTCAAAGATTTTATGAAGTCTGATCGCATTATTATCGGAGCAGAAAATGACAATACATTCAAACGCATGCATCTTTTATATGAACCATTAAATGCAAAAATTATTTCTATGAATGTGCGATCCGCTGAATTATCTAAATATGCAGCCAACGCTTTTTTGGCAACAAAAATTAGCTTTATCAATGAAATTGCACAATTTGCTGAAAAGTTTGGTGCCGATGTTTTTAGCATACGCGCTGGTATCGGAAGCGATCCGCGCATTGGTTTGGATTTCTTGCATGCGGGTTGTGGCTATGGTGGTTCATGTTTTCCCAAAGATGTTAGCGCTTTAATCTGGATGGCGCGTGAATATGGGATGGAAACTCCATTGTTCAATGCGGTTGAAAGCATAAACTTGCGGCAAAAGCATTTGATTTTTAATCAGCTTAAAAAATATTTTGCTAATGATTTAGAAGGGAAGGTGATTGCCCTGTGGGGACTAGCCTTTAAGCCCAATACTGATGATATGCGTGATGCTCCGAGTAAAGTATTGCTTGAGTCTTTGTGGCGCGCAGGGGTCAAAGTTCAAGGTTATGACCCTGTTGCGATGAATGAAGCTCGTAGAATTTATGGCGAACGCAGCGATTTTACTTTATGCAAAACCGCCGCCGAGACCCTAGAAAACGCTGATGCTTTGATCATCGTTACGGAATGGGATGAATTTCGCCAAGCGGATTTTAATTTGATTAAAACTAAATTGCATAATCCAGTTATTTTCGATGGGCGTAATTTGTTTGAACCACAAATGGTAAAAACACTAGGAATTGATTATTATTGTATAGGACGAAAAAAATATGAAAAATGATAATTTAACCGCACAAATAATGATTGCTATGTTTGCTGGTGCTGTTTTTGGCATCATTATCAAATTTATGCCGGAATATTTTGCTATCGATACTCGTTTTATAAATCATATTTTGGATTTGGGCGGTAATGTTTTTATATCTCTAATGACGCTGTTAGTAGTTCCAATTGTATTAGTTTCAATTGTTTGTGGGATATGTTCTTTGGAAAAGGTTAATACTATTGGGAGTATGGGTTTTAAGTTGTTAAAATGGTTCATAATAACGACCACAATTGCAGTGGCATTGGCGATAATTTTTGCGTACGTTTTTCAAGTTGGTGCAAATTTGTATCTTACTGCAACTCCAGGTTTCGAAGCGCAACCGGTTCCATCTTTTTGGCAACTTATTGCTGATATTATTCCAAGCAATCCGTTCAAGGCTATGGCTGATGCGAACATGCTGCAGATAATTGTGTTTTCAGTGTTGTTAGGAGTTGCTATAAATGTTGCGGGTGAATCTGGCAGGAGAGTTGCGTCGTTTTTTGCTGATTTAAATGCAGTTCTCATGAAGTTTGTCATGATGTTGATGCGGGTTGCGCCTTACGGGGTTTTTTGTTTGATTGCTGCTTTATTTATCAATCAAGGATTTGAATTGGTTTTGGGAATATTGAATTACTTCCTTGCAGTTACATGTGTTTTATTTTTGCATACGACTGTTATTTATAGTCTGCTTCTGTACTCCCATGGCCTTTCACCAAGAATTTTTTTCCACAAGATGTATGCGGCAATGTTGTTTGCATTTGGTGTATCAAGTAGTACTGCCTCGATTCCAATTGTTTTGGATACCATCGAACACAAACTGGGAGTTAGTAGTGCGGTTGCATCTTTTGTGATTCCGCTTGGCATAAATATGAATAAAAATGGTTCGGCAATTATGCAGGGTATTGCTGCTATTTTTATTTCTCATGCTTATCACCTTAACACCAGTCTCATGGGAAATTTTATTTTATTTATTACGATTGTTTTAGCGTCGGTCGGAACGGCAGGAGTGCCAGGTGTTGGTATGATAACTTTGGTTATGATTTTGAAACAAATGGGTTTGCCGGTTGAGGGAATTGCGTTGATTATTGGGGTAGATCGCTTGCTTGATATGCTACGTACTACTGTTAATGTTGCTGGAAATTCTGTGATTGCTTGTTTGATTGCAAAGAGTGAAAGGCAAATGGATCCTAGAGTTTTTCATGCAAAAGAATGAAACAGAAAAAACATCCTACGTTGATATAAGTTGAATATTTTTATGAGTAAACCCAGATATTAGCTGGTGGAAAGTTGTTGAGAACAGTTTTTCTTTTTGATTCGTAGGCAAACTCGACAGCTTTTAGTGGGCTTTGTAAGCCATAAGTATAGGTTATGCACCACTTCAGTAGTCCAGATCGATATAAATTATTTAATTCTTTAACAAAAGAATGTTTAAAGGGGTTGTTTATCAGTGGAATAGATATAACCAGACCAAATTGTGTTGAACTTGTCGCTGTTAGGAGAATGTTCTGAATATAGTCTATTGCACAAGTATTAATGATTTCTAAATGCGGGTATTTTTGTTTTAATAAATTACTAAACTCTACATCAATTTCTATTACCAGTGGGTTTGTTGGCAATAGAATGTCTGTTATGGCTCCAGTGCCTGCTCCAATTTCTATAATCTTACATTTCTCTAATGTTTTAATAATTTCATAGATATTTTTCCCAAGTGATTTTGATGATGGCACAAAGGAACCAATAGTTCTGGGATTGGTAATATATTTTTTTATAAAAAGCATGGTTTTCATTTTTCTTAGCAATTAGGTTCCTTGGTATATTTTTTTATACGAGCCAATTTTCTGGCTACATTTCACGTTTCGTTACCTATATAACATACACAGTATTGGGAGTATTTCAAAGGCTATGTACGTTATTGAGGTTGGATCTTCAATGCCAACTTCATAGTAAAGTATACGTTTTGAGCATACTAGCCTGTTTTTTTTAGTTTGCAAAATCTATTTGTGATGTATTTATGATTAATATATATATCCAGGAGTTGTTGCAATATGAATGGTTGTTGAGTCGGTATAAAAAATAAATCAACAACTTTTGTTGAGCAGGAATTTATTCGGTGATTGCTTGTTTGACTGCAAAGAGCGAAAGGCAAATGGATCTACGAGTTTTTCACGCGCCGAATTGTTAATTTTGGTCTGATTTAGGAAGCCAAAAAGCGTCATAGATAATTGAGTGATTGAGTATGTTATTATCGGTTACTTTGCTGAAGTGATTAGAATAGTCACTTTTGCTTAGTTTTGAAAAAAGAGAAAAGCCCAGGCCGAATTGTGCATTTTCGCCATTTAGAATACCCAATAAATCTAAAATAGTGGGGGCTACATCAAAATGTACCATTCTATCTCTTGTTGGTGTTTTTTTGTTATCTCTGTCAATTATTTTGAAATAAACGTATCTTGGTTTTGGAAATAAATAAGATTGTTTTGGGGTATCCATAAATGGATGATCTCCCATGATTATGACCATGGTGTTGGCCAACATTCCTTTTGCATCTAAATCATTAATGAAATTAGCTACGAATTGACTTGAACAGTGAAATGCACCTCTAAAGCCGGAATCCTTATCTTTTGCAGAGCATCGTGGAGACGCCCATCCATTAGGAGCATGGCTGTCGATTGTGATTAAGGTTAAGTTATATGGCCGTTTAAGCGCAGCACTTTTAGCGATTATCTTTTTTGCTTCGCTAAAAAGAGTGTCGTCGTGAATGCCATTACCCCATCCGTTAAACAGAGAGGCATTAACTCCCTTTTGTTTCCATTCGTTCGATCCATATATATAGTCATAGCCGTGGTTTTTATAAAACTTATCTTTGCCCGCAAATTTCACCTCATTTCCAGTAAGGAAATATTGGGTATAACCATAATGTTTTAGAATGTCTCCTAAACAAATTAGATTCGGGAGAAAGGTGTTTTTAGTATTTAGACTATTTCCATAGAATGATTTCAATGGTATCGAGCATTGGCTCGATGTCATGCCTGCTATACTCCATCCGGTGCCAGGAGCAGGAGTTAATAAAACATTAATACCGTCGAGGTTATCTATTGCTTTTATTAAGTTAGAGTTGTGAATTTGAGAGTTTCTGAGGTTGTACTCAAGTGATTCGACATATATGAGGATTAGATTTTTTTTATTAGAAGGCTTTATAAAGTCAATCTTTTTTGGATTTACATATAAGGTTGTAAAGCTATCTTTGCTGTAGAATGTTTTTACATAGTCCAACAAATGAGTAGTATATGAAAAACAACCCAATGAAAACAATAAAAAAAGAAAGTAAGTTGCTTTTGTACCTGTGATTTTAAGAATTATATCTCTGGTGAATATGCAACTTTTCTTTATAAATTTTAGCCATAGGAAAGCTTTATGTTTTAGGCAATGTAAAAGGTTTTCTTTTTTGCTTAGATGGGCAATATGAATAACTAAAGTAAAAATCACTGCCATGCTTATTGGTAAGATTATGTTCCATTTGATAAAACTCTTAATAACAGAGAAATCAGTACTTTCTACAGCATCCCTGCCAACTAAAACATGAAAAACCATTTGTTCCATGGTCACGCTTTGACCAAAAAGGTGCGTGATCCAATGCGAAATTGTTAATAGAAAAATAGATACAAGGAGGAGAGCAAACTTTAACATAGATTTCTGATCTGTTTGATATAATAATTTATGGAGTTTACTGTTTTATACTTGCTTAGTCAAAACTGCGACACGTAGTGTGAAGCATGTTGATTAATAATGTTATGATGCAATTTGGATTTTTATGTATCCAAATTACTGGTAAATCTGTCATTACAATGTCCATTTTACCGGTTTTTAAAAACTTACAAGAACTTTTACATTGATTTGTTTGTTTTTGCGGAGATTAATTACTATAATCTCCATAAAAGGTGCGGAGATTATGATATTCACGAACTTCCTAAATTTTCATACACAAGAATAAAATGGAAAAAATCTGGCTTAATTCTTATCCCAAAAACATCCCGCATGAAATTAATCCTGATAAATACTCGTCTCTAGTAGAGATGTTTGCGACAAGTTGCCGTGAGTTTTGTGATCGGCCAGCGCTTTCTAGTTTAAATTGCATAATGACTTATGGTGAACTCGCCGCTAAAAGTCGTGCTTTTGCTGCTTATTTACAGAACAAATTAGAGCTTAAAAAAGGCGAGCATATTGCTTTAATGTTGCCCAATCTCATGCAATATCACGTAGCGTTTTTTGGTGCACTGCAAGCCGGTTTGATTATCGTAAATATTAATCCGCTTTATACTACTCGAGAATTAATTATTCAGCTCAATGATTCTCAAGCAGAAACTATTGTGGTACTTGCAAATTTTGCAAGCGTTCTGCAACATGCTTTGCCTGAAACTCGTGTTAAAAATATTATTGTTACTGAAATTGGTGATTTGAGCGGGTTTTTTAAAAGACAAATTATTAATTTTATTACGCGTCGCGATGTTAAAAAGAACCCGCTTTGGGATATCCCGAACGCGCATAGTTTTTGTCGAGCGCTAGCCGTTGGTGAAAAATGCGCGTTGACTCCCGTGCCAATAAAAAATTCTGATATTGCGCTCCTACAATATACGGGAGGTACTACCGGGATTAGTAAAGCAGCTATTTTGACCCATCGTAATTTGCTGGCCAATGTCGAACAATGTGCTGCTTGGATTGGCGGCATATTAGTCCCAGGGTATGAAACTAGCATTACGGTTTTGCCGCTATATCATATTTTTTCATTAACTGCGTGTTGTTTGCTTTTTACTAAGCTTGGCGCTTTGCAAGTTTTGATTGCCAATCCGCGTGATTTGTCGCAATTAATAAAAAAAATCGCAGCGCAGCCAATATCGGTTTTTGTCGGTTTGACAACCTTGTTTAACAGTTTGGTTAGTGCATCTGAATTTTGTCGTTTAGATTTTAGTAAGTTGAAGATTACAGTTGCTGGTGGTATGGCGATGAACACTGCGGTAGCAGAAAAGTGGTATAAAGTAACCGGAAATATTGTGCTTGAGGGTTATGGGCTAACTGAGGCAAGCCCTGTGGTTAGCATGAGTCCACTCACGCAGCCAAAAGAATTTATTAATACTCTTGGTTTGCCATTGCCGGCTACTGAGATTTCTATCCGTGACCATGATGGTAATGAAGTTGCTATTGGCGAAGAGGGTGAGTTGTGGGTTCGTGGTCCGCAAGTAATGTGCGGATATTGGCAACGTCCAGATGAAACAGAAAAAGTTTTAACTCAAGATGGCTGGTTATGCACTGGCGATATTGTTGTTATGGATGAGCGTGGTTATTTATATTTAATTGATCGTAAAAAAGATATTATTGTGGTTGCAGGTTATAATGTCTATCCAAATGAGGTTGAGGCGGTTATTGCTGCTCATTCTATGGTATTTGAAGTCGCAGTTGTTGGTGATACTAGTAAACATGCAGGTGAAGTAGTAAAAGCTTTTGTCGTAAAAAAAGATGAATCATTGACTAAAGAAAAAATAATTGCCTATTGTAAAGATCGTTTAACTAGTTATAAAATCCCAAAACGAATTGAGTTTGTGACGGTGTTACCCAAATCAAATGTGGGGAAGGTTTTGCGCAGAGCTTTAAAGGAATTCTGAGGCAGGGCTGATTAGATGTTTGGATTGCAACGGTCTCATTATTTTGGAGAGTGTTATGCGTGTAACTGGTTTAAGAAAGTTAATTGTAATGTTTCGTATTATACTGACCACCGTAGTGTTGGCGGCATTAGTAACTTTGGGTTTAATGTTTTCCAATAGAGGTCGCGGTTATGTAAACAGAAGGGTGCATTTATGGAATAAAAAAATGCTGCAAATTGTTCGGGCTAAATGTAAAATTTTCAATCCTCATGGGTTTGAATTTAAGCCAGAGCGCCCATATATTATTATGAGCAATCATCTTAGTTTGTACGATATTCCGTTGATTTTTGCGACCTTTCCTGGCGCTAGTGTTCGTATGATAGCCAAGAAAGAATTATTTCGGATACCCGTTTTTGGTTGGGGGATTAAGGTCGGTGAGTGTATTTCGATTGATCGTATGCATCCTCGACAAGCATATAGAGATTTGATTATAGCCAAGCAAAAGATGCTAAGCGGCATTAGAATATGGATTGCCCCAGAGGGTGGACGTTCCCGTACGGGCAAGATGGGTGCGTTTAAAAAGGGTGGTTTTAAATTAGCCATGGACGCGCAAGCGATTATTGTTCCCGTTGCAATTGTTGGCAGTAACAAGATTTTGCCGCCGGACACTTTTGATTTTAGTGTTGATGAAACTGTCGAAATGCATGTTTGTAAGCCAATTGATACAATGAATTATAATTTAAAAGATCTGCCAAAATTAATGGAAAATGTTGCTTTAGAAATTAAAAAACAGGTGAAAATATGAATGAAATAAACGAAACTAATCAAACCGAAACTTTGGGTTTTCAGACTGAAGTCAAACAATTATTGCATCTAGTTACGCATGCGCTTTATAGCAATAAGGAAATTTTCTTGCGTGAGTTAATTTCTAATGCGTCTGATGCCGCCGATAAGTTGCGATTTGAATCACTAGCCAACCCTGCGCTTTATGAAAATGAAACTGATTTGAAAGTGTGGGTGGATTTTGATGCAAAAGAGCGAACCATTACGATGCGTGATAATGGTATCGGGATGAGTCGCGATGAAGTAACTGTAAATTTGGGTACGATTGCAAAATCAGGGACCAAAGATTTTTTAGCGGCATTAACCAATGACCAGGCAAAAGATGCGAATTTGATCGGTCAGTTTGGCGTAGGATTTTATTCGAGTTTTGTGGTTGCCGATAAAGTTACAGTAAAAACTAGGCGCGCTGGTTTACCCAAAGAATACGGTGTGGTATGGGAGTCAAATGGTGAAGGGGAGTTTACAGTTGGGTCTTTAGAAAGGGTAGCACGTGGTACTGAAGTGATTTTGCATTTAAAGCAAGATGAAAGTGAGTTTCTCGAGTATTTACGCTTGCGTCAGATTATTATCAAATACTCTGATCATATTATGCTGCCAATAATCATGAAAAAACCATTGGCGGAAAAAGAAACAGTAGCGCAAGAAGAGGTAGTAAACAGAGCTACTGCGCTTTGGGCTCTACCGAAAAAAGATATTAAGGATGAAGATTATAAAACATTTTATCGGCATATCAGTCACGATTTTGAAGATCCATTAGCTTGGAGCCATAATCAAGTTGAAGGAAAACTTGAATATACAACCTTGTTGTATTTACCAAGTCATTCCCCGTTCGATTTTGGCATGCGGGAAAAAAAGCATGGTTTAAAACTATATGTGAGACGCGTATTTATTTTGGACGATGCTGAGCAATTGTTGCCCAATTATTTGCGCTTTGTGCATGGTGTTGTTGATTCTAAAGATTTGCCGCTTAATGTTTCGCGTGAGATTTTGCAGAGCAATCGAATTATCGAACAAATGCGTGCTGGAGTAGTTAAGCGGGTTTTAGATATGCTAGAAAAATTAGCAACTGACGAACCAGAAAAATATACTAAATTCTGGCAGGCTTTTGGTAGTGTGTTGAAAGAAGGGGTGGTTGAAGATTTTTCTAATCAAGAGCGTATTGCAAAATTATTTAGATTTGCATCAACTAAAACTGATAGTGCAGAGCAAAATGTTTCGTTAGATGAATACATAGAGCGCATGCACAAAGATCAGGATAAAATTTATTACATTACAGCCGAAGGTTTTAATGCGGCAAAAAATTCTCCGCATTTAGAAATATTTCGGCAAAAAGGCATTGAAGTATTGTTGCTCGATGAGCGGGTTGATGAGTGGTGGCTTGCCCATTATCATGCGCACGCTGGCAAAAAATTCCAATCAATTGCCAAAAGCGATATTGATCTCGGCAAATTTACTGAAGGCGCCAAAAAAGAAGAAAAAGAAAAGCTAAAAACCGATTGCGAAGCATTATTAAAAAAAATGCAAAGTGTTTTGACGGATCGGGTAAAAGAAGTTCGCATCAGCGAGCTTTTGACGGATTCTCCAGTTTGTATTGTGACTAGCGAAAACGATATGAGCTACAATTTACAGCGAATTATCTCAAATATGGGTCAAAGTGCGCCAGCGATTAAACCAATTTTAGAAATCAATCCAGAGCATGTTTTGATCCAACAATTAAAAAACATGGCGGATGAAAAACTTTTCACCGAGTGGACACATTTGTTTTATGAACAGGCGGTTTTAGCTGCAGGCGGCAAGTTGGATGATACTGCCGCATTTGTAAAGCGATTAAATGATCTGCTGCGTTGATAGGCGCGATGCGCCGGGTAGCCGCAGGCTTTAGCCTGCGTGGTTGGTATGGTACCAATCTAAATACGCAGGCTAAAGTCTGCGGCTACCGACCGATTGACGCAGAATAAAGCCTTTTTAGTTCTCCTATCATGTAGAGTGGAATTGTTAGGATATTGTTTTGCATAGATAATGGTCGCTGTGAAATTTGAACTCCAAACGCAGAGTTTTTTTCACTCATAAATTGCTTTAGTGATCTAAGTCTGCCTATTGTTCCTGCTTTCACTTCAATGGGAACAATGCTACCGTTTAAATTTATAACATAATCAACTTCAGCTTGGCTGCCTCTTTTGTCTCTTTCCCAAAAATATAATTCTGGTTCTTCTTCGGGATTTTGATAAGCCAGTAATTCTTGTGCAACAAATTGTTCGGTGATAGCACCTTGATTAATTAAGAGCAAATCTTGCAATAACAAATTGCTCAAGTTTATTTTTCCAGCACGATTCATTAGTCCAATATCAACAAACGTTAATTTGAACTTTTTTTCATTAATTAACGCATTTAAAGGCAATCCAGAACAACTTGAAGCATTGACTTTATATAAAAGCCCAGCTTTCGTCAGTAATGTTATTGCTTCTTTGATATCAGATGCTTTACTTTCTGCATCAATATTGCTGTATTTTATTTGCTTGCCAATTAAGTTCGGCGCTTTCATAAAAACTTGTTGTAAATGTTTGTGTTTAGTGAGTTTTGCATATTTACCAAAATCATTTCGATAGGTAGCCAATAGATTCGTTTGTAAATTTTGACAAGCATTTAAATCTTGGTATTTAATATAATAATCTAGTACCGCAGGCATTCCGCCTATTACTAAATATTCTTTTACCAGTTTTAATAATTCTTGGTGTGCAACATCGGAGGGCGGAGTCGTTAGGGTAATGTTGTTTATGTGACTCAGAAGTGCGGATTTATCTTTGGCTCTCAAATATTCATAAAAAGACAATGGTTGCATATACAAAAATTGAACTCGCCCAACCGGCATTCGAAACTTTTCATCATTTAATGCAAATTCTAACAGTGATCCAGCGCCAATTACATGCAGTTCTGGCATCTGTTCTTTGAAATATCTGAGCGCCATAATAGCTTGTGGACAATTTTGGATTTCATCTAAAAAAAGCAAGGTTTTTCCGGGAATAATCGGAGTGTTTTGTTTTAATAAAATTTGATTAATGATTTCTCGGGGCTTTAATGTTTGGAAACAATCGGCATAATCTGGTTCTAATTCGAAATTAATGTTAATTAAATGAGAAAAATTGGCGTCGGCAAATTTTTGAACGACGGTAGTTTTTCCTATTTGTCTTGCGCCACGCAGCAAGATCGGTAGGTGCTCTGGTGCTTCCTTCCACTTAACTAAATTGACAATAATGCTTCTGTGCATGCAAAACACCCCCTTATTTTCACCTAATTCTGTATATTTTATGGGGGTAATTTTATACAATTGTTAGATATTTTTCAAGTCTTTCTGTATTTTTATCGATTTGCTCAATGATTTGAGTAAAGTTACTCAAATCATTGAGCAATTATACTCAAATGTAAATCAATAGGAAATAATAGCTATAAATGCTTTTTCAGTAGCAATAGCTTAATCATGTGTTGAGTTTCTTCTTTTATAATAGCATCAATCTTTTCTTTATCATGTGAAGGAAGATAATTTTTTAGTCCAACGTAAAAAAGAACAGACTCTTTTTCGCGAGCTATACCGTAATCTAAGGCTGCTTTCATGTCGGTAAGTTTTTCTAAATTCAAGGGAGGAGCAAATCTGCTTTCACGTATTAGCTCTTGCATATAAGTTTCGTATTCAGCGTCTTCTTTTACGCCAGGGGTTTGTTCTTTGGGTACGTTATCAAGAAGCTTAGTATAAAAATTTTCGTGCTGTGCTTCTTCCAGCATTAATTGGTGAAAAAGACCTTTCATCTCTTTATCGTTGACCGTATCACTTAGTGCTTTATAAAGAGCCGCACTTTCTTTTTCTTTTTCGATAGCAAATTTAACGATTTCGCTCAGATAGAATATTTTTGTCATGGTTGTTTTCCTTTATAATTTTATTAGTTGTTGGGCTTATTTTATATCTAAAACAATTGTATATCAAAAAAAGCGTTGGTGCCCCGGAGAGGATTTGAACCTCCGACCTGTCCCTTAGGAGGGGACTGCGCTATCCAGCTGTGCCACCGGGGCAAGGAAGTAACGCAGGCTAAAGCCTGCGGCTACTAACCTATGAAAATAACGTTTCGACATTTAGTATCAATTGTTTGGTTAATTCTATTGGTAGACCAGTGATACTATCTGGTGTCCCTTGAATTTTCGCAATATATTTTTTTAATAATGAATCATCAAGAGAAAATCCGCCAGCACAATTTACAACATATTCTTGATTTGCGATTTGTTCAATCATATTTTTTGCAATTGGATGAAACCAAATTTTGGCAATACCAACTCCAAATTCCTGCTTTTTATTCGAGGTATTAGTAACTACAACTGCTGTAATTGTTTCAGCGGGATGCTGCATATACATATGCAAAAATTCGCGTGCTTCATTTTGGTCTTTAGGTTTTTCTAAGATTTTACCATTGCAACAAACAACTTGATCAGAGGTGATTAATATTGCTGCTTCATTTATTTTTGGTAGTAGCGCTTGGGCTTTGGCGCGGGCGATAGCAACAACTAGTTTTTTGGGATCATCATTTCGAATTGCTTTTTCGTCTATGTTGGGATCGAGTACCGTAAAATCATATCCCATTTTTGTCAGTATTTGTTTTCTTCCAGGTGATTTTGAGCCTAAAATAATTTTCATTGTTTGGTATGTAAAACTTAAATAAAGTGGTGGAGCCGAGGAGGATCGAACTCCCGACCTCCGCATTGCGAACGCGGCGCTCTCCCAACTGAGCTACAGCCCCACATAAAACAACGGTTCAGCAAAAACATGTGTACCAAGTATCCCATCCATGGTGTATCGACCCAGCCCAACGTCCCTGTTGGTCGTTCGGCGGCGCAAAACTACGTTTTGCGAAAACCCCGCCTCACCCAACTGAGCTACAGCTTCACATAGAACAACGGTTCAGCAAAAACATGTGTACTGGTAGCCGCAGGCTTTAGCCTGTGGCTACCACCAGCCCACAAAAATAACGCTTCAATATTGGACGGCGATTTTAGACCATAAATAGGATAGAGGCAAAGAAGTCTTTAGTACTTATGTTAAATTTGCAAAAATGGCGGTGCTAATGCCACAAATGCTGCCGAAATGCCGGGAAGCGCCTGTCGCTTTGGCAGTAACCTACCCAGAACGCTAGCTAAAGTTTGCGCCTACCGTTTTTTGTGTTATTTTAATGCCTAGAAAATTTGGTGATTGATGAAGCTAAAAAAAATAAAAATGTCAGGTTTTAAATCGTTTGTTGATCCAACAACAATTCAGCTGCAAAGCAGTTTGACTGGCGTTGTTGGGCCGAATGGTTGTGGTAAATCAAATATCATAGACGCAGTGCGCTGGGTCATGGGTGAAATCTCCGCCAAGCAATTGCGCGGTGAGTCTATGACTGATGTTATTTTTAATGGATCTTCTTTACGCAAACCCGTGGGACTTGCTGCAGTAGAGTTAACCTTTGATAATAGTGATGCCAGTCTTGGCGGCGAATATGCCCAATACAGTGAAATTTCAATTCGGCGCGAAGTTGATCGGAATGGGTTTTCTGATTACTTTCTTAATAATGTCACTTGTCGTCGTAAAGATATTATTGGTATTTTTCTCGGTACTGGCCTTGGTCCACGTAGTTATGCCATTATTGAGCAGGGCATGATTTCTAAGATAATCGAAGCAAAGCCCGATGAGCTGCGGGTGATGATAGAAGAGGCTGCTGGAATATCTAAATATAAAGAGCGGCGTCGCGAAACAGAAAATCGCATCAAGCACACAAAGGAAAATCTATTAAGATTGAATGATATACGAGAAGAACTTGATAAACAACTTAAGTATTTAAAATCACAAGCCAATGCCGCCGAGCGCTACAAAAAATTAAAGCAAGAAGAGCGCTTAACCAAAGCTCAATTGCATGCACTACATTGGCAAGAATTAGCCAAAAAATTGGCAGAACATGAAAGTGCAATTAAAAAGGAAGAGTTGCAGTTAGAAAATAAAATCACCGAATCGCATACGCTTGAAGCTAAAAGTTCCCAATTGCGCGAGAAGCGTAATACTGACACGGAAAAGTTCAATAAGGTCCAGGGAGATTACTATAGTATTGGCGCTAATATTGCGCGTTTAGAACAACAAATTCAGCATATCCACGAACGGCGTGAGCAGCTGACCAAAGATTTAGCACAGGCCAATCAAGTTTGGCAAGAAACTGTAGCGCATCAAACGACTGATCAGGGTCAAATTGAATTGCTTTCTTCTGAAAAATTAAAATTTGAGACTGAGATTGTTGAACTAAAAGCAAACTCCACGAAAGCACAACAAGAATTGCTTGAGGCAGAACAGCAAATGCAATTGTGGCAGGAGAATTGGGACAGTTTTAATGCTGATGCCGCACAAATTTCCAAGCAGTTAGAGGTTGAGCAAACCCGCATTCAACATTTGAATCAAAGAATTTCTAGCGAAAATCAGAATTTGGAGAAATTTAAAAGTGAATTAGCAAGTTTAGAATTTACGCCTTTGATCTTGGAGGTTGATACCTTAAATAACAAATTTGCAGATTTAAAAACTAACCATGAAAAACTGCATAATAATTTGGCTACTAAACAAGAGCAAATTATTGCGCAGCGCGCGAGTAATGACAAGCTTTCCGTGGCGCTTGATCAAATCCGTAACAAACTGCAAACTCTAACTGGTCGTTGCTCTTCACTTGAAGCTTTGCAACAAACAGCGCTGGGAAAAAACGATAGCGTTTTAGTTGATTGGTTAAAGCAACATAATCTTGAGCAAAAACCACGCCTCGCGCAAGAATTAAAAGTGGTTCCTGGTTGGGAAACCGCGGTTGAAACAGCGCTTGGTGTTTATCTTGAAGCAATATGTATTGACGATATTAATAGCGTTATTTCTACCGTTAAAACTTTAACCCATGGTAATTTAGTTTTATTTGATACTACGGCGCAACCGCTCGCAGAAGCAACTATTCATGCAATAACTTTAACAAGTAAAGTAAATTCAAATCTTCCCATTAACAATTTGCTCCAAGGCATTTATGCCGCAGAAAATATTGCCGAAGCTTTGACGCTTAGGTCTGAATTAAAGCCTGGCGAATCAATTGTTACGAAAGATGGAATTTGGTTGGGGGCAGGGTGGGTGCGAGTTGCCTATGATACCAATCAAAAAACCGGCATTTTGCAGCGCGAACGTGAACTGCAAGAGCTCAGTTTAATTATTAAACAAGAGCAAAGTAATCGTACCCAGCAAGAAGAAGAATTTAAGCACAAACAAAATATTTTGGTGGTTTTAGAACAGGAATATCAGGAGTTGCAGCAGCAATTACGGTTGGTTACCACGGAGTATAGTGAGGTGCAGAGTCAGGTTAGCTCCAAACAAACTCATTTGAATCATCTGCGTGAACGGAAGCACACTCTTCTAGAAGAAATTAAAACGCACGAACAAAATCTGCAAAATGAAAAAGAACAATTAACTATAGCACAAGCAGCATGGCAAGAAGCAGCTACCAAAAAAACTAGCGATGACTCAAAGCGGATCGTTCTATCCCAAAAGCGTGATCAAATTCAACAGCAGTTGGCGACAGTACGCATACATGCTAATCAAGAACAGCAAAACGTTACAAATGTAACGATGCGTTTGCAGTTGTTGCAAAAGCAAATTGACTATTTGGTTCAAAGTTTGGATCGCAATACTAATCGCATGACCGGTTTGAAAGAACATCAAGCTAATATAGAAAGTTCTTTGGCTGAAAACGAAGCGCCCTTGGTTGATTTACAACAGGAATTACAGAGCGAATTGGATCACCGTCTTAAAGTTGAAGCGGAATTAACTTTAGCTAAACAGCAAGTGACAAACATTGAACACGAATTAAGTGAACTAGAACGTAGGCACACGGAGTGTCAGGAAATTAATTCGCAAATCCGTACGTCTCTAGAGAAATTACGCACCGAGCGCCAAGGTTTGCAAGTGCGTAGCGCTACTTATCAAGAACAAATTGTTGAACTTGAAATGCAATTGGATAGTTTGCTACCAACTATCCCTGAAAATGCTGCTATCAATGAGTGGGAGGAAAAGCTTGCTCATCTAGCATCGCGGATCGAACGTCTTGGCTTGATTAATCTGGCGGCTATTGAAGAATTTGAAAAACTGCAAGAGAGAAAAAATTATTTGGATGCGCAAAATCAAGACTTGGTAAGCGCTTTAAATACTTTAGAAACTGCGATCCATAAAATCGATCACGATACAAAAGAACGCTTCAAAGAAGCTTATGATAGTATCAATGCTAAGTTTCAAGATTTATTTCCAAAAATTTTTAATGGTGGTAAAGCATATTTAGAACAAACCGCGGATAGCCTTCTTGAAACTGGAGTGTTGATTATGGCGCAGCCACCAGGTAAACGTAATTCCAATATTCATTTACTGTCTGGTGGTGAAAAAGCGTTGACGGCTATCTCCTTAATTTTTTCTATCTTTCAATTAAATCCAGCGCCGTTTTGTATGTTAGACGAAGTTGATGCGCCGCTTGATGATGTCAATGTACTGCGTTTTTGTAATTTAGTAAAAGAGATGGCAAAAACAGTTCAGTTTATTTTTATAACGCATAATAAACTGACCATGGAAATTGCCGAGCAGTTGATTGGTATAACAATGCAAGAGGCTGGGGTATCACGCATTGTTACAGTTGATATTGATGCGGCGGTTGCCTTAGCTAGTTCAGATAAATAAAAAGGAAAAGTAATATGTCGTCAGTATTTTTTTATATAATACTTATATTGATTTTTGCTGCAATTGGCGGTCTTTTTTGGTATAAAGATATACGAACAAAAAAACGTCAAACTAATACCAAACGGGAACCCGTTATTGATTTTAATTTGCCTTGTTCTATTGTAGCTTGCGATACTTCCGATACTCCTAAACAACCGGCATACGATCCCAATATCATCGTCCTGCAAATCCAAGCATTTCCTGGCAAGCCTTACATGGGTTATGAGCTGTTGCAAACTTTATCATCAGTGGGACTCTATTTTGGTAACATGAACATTTTTCATTATTATGAAGACAAAAATGGTATGGGTAATGTGTTGTTTAGTATTGCAGCAGCCACACCAAATGGATCCTTTGCCATAGATGATATGGGCGCTTTTAAGTGCCCTGGTTTAGTGGTGTATATGAAATTGGATGCCAAACAAAAGTTAATGATGCGTTTTGATTTAATGTTGGATATTGCGCGTCAATTGATTGAAGAGCTTGGCGGTGAAATTTTTGATGATCTATATCAACCAATAAATGCGGCAGTGATTCGGCGCTTGCGTGAAAAAATTTGTACGGTAGAAACGAGTAATTTGTATGCGGCGGATTTGTTGGATAACTTAGACTGAAAATATTTCATGATTGTTGTATTAAAATAAGCAATAAATTCGAGCAAAGCGATTTATCGTGCTCTTTCAGAGCTTAAATTCTGGGGGTGCCATTCTTCTTGGGGTTCCCGTCACACTTTCAGTGTTAGGTCACCCCAAGCTATATATATTACGTTTCCTTCGGAACGTTTTTGAACTTACCGATTTGATAGATTATTTTGTTCGATAAGTATTTTGTTTTTTTAGAACATTTTTGTGAGAGTGGGTTTTAGAAATGTTGTTATAAAATATGAGTTTTATGGCACAGCACAATCTATCGAGTAGATCGATTAAAAACGTTCCGAAGGAAACGTAATATATATAGCCCAGGGTGACTTAACCACGAAGTGGTGACAGGAACCCTGGGTAAAGATGTCCCAGAACTTAAGCCCTGAAGGGGCGTAATAAAATATCTTTATTAAAATATCTATGATTACTGCAACAAAAAACATTATCAAGCGAGTTGCTGAGCTTAAAAACCTGCTTAATGATTACAGCTATTGTTATTATGTTCTAGATCAGCCCAAAGTTCCTGATGCTGAATATGACCGTTTGTTTCGCGAATTACAGCAACTTGAGGCCAACCATTCCGAGTTAATTACAACAGATTCACCAACGCAAAGAGTTGGATCGAAACCCGTAAGTTTTTTCAAACAGATACACCACTCAATACCAATGCTATCACTTGATAATGCTTTTCTTGATGACGATGTATTAAATTTTGATCGACGTATTCATGAACGCTTGAAAGTTGATGATGAAATTGAGTATGTTTGTGAACCCAAAATTGATGGTATAGCGGTAAGTTTATCCTACGAAAATGGGGTTTTATTTAAAGCTGCTACTCGCGGTGATGGGGTTATCGGTGAAGATATTTTGCAAAATGTGCGAACTATTCCAAGTATTCCGTTGGTGCTTCGTGGTCATGGGTTTCCGCATATACTAGAAGTTCGTGGCGAAGTTTATATGCCACTGGCCGGCTTTAAAAAATTTAATGAGGCTTCCGATAAACTCGGCGAAAAAGCTTTTGTTAATCCGCGTAATGCTGCAGCAGGTAGTTTGCGGCAACTTGATCCCAAAATAACTGCGAATCGACCGCTAGATATTTTTTGTTATACGGTTGGTGAGGTTCGAGGCGGGGAGTTAGCAACTAAGCACAGCAGTATATTAGCAAAGATAAAAGAGTGGGGTTTGAAAATTAATCCGGAAATAAAAGTAGTTACTGGGATAAAAGAGTGTTTAGATTATTACCAAGCAATTGGCAAAAAACGTAGTGGCTTATCATATGAAATTGATGGCGTGGTTTATAAAGTAAATGACCTACTGCTCCAAAATAAACTAGGATTTGTTTCGCGCGCACCACGCTTCGCAATTGCGCATAAATTTCCTGCGCAAGAAGAATTAACTAAGGTTTTAAGTGTTGAATTTCAAGTTGGGCGTACGGGAGCGATAACTCCAGTTGCTCGATTAGAACCAGTTTTTGTTGGCGGTGCAACCATAAGTAATGCGACTTTACACAATATTGATGAGGTTTTGCGCAAAGATATACGTGTTGGTGATACCGTTTTTGTTCGGCGTGCTGGTGATGTTATTCCCGAAGTTGTTGCGGTGGTGAAGGAGCGGCGTCCCAAAGATGCAAAACCAATAAATCTTCCGAAGCTATGTCCTGTGTGTGGTTCTGAAATAGTAAAAGTAGAGGGTGAAGCGATAGCGCGTTGCAGTGGCGGCTTGTATTGTAATGCCCAACGCAAAGAAACAATTAAGCATTTTGCCTCACGTGGAGCCTTAGACATTAAAGGATTGGGCGACAAATTAGTAGATCAGTTAGTTGATTATGGTTTGATTAATAATGTGGCTGAACTGTATTCTTTAACTGAAGAAAAAATTCAAGCGTTAGAACGCCAAGGAGAAAAGTCAACACAAAATTTATTGCAAGCAATTGCTGAGAGTAAAAGTACAACACTCGCTCGATTTATTTATGCTTTAGGCATTCGTGAAGTTGGAGAAACCACGGCGCAAAATTTAGCCAAACATTTTGGCGTCATAGATAAGTTGATGCAGGCGAGTATTGATGATCTTGAGGCTATTACTGATGTTGGTCCCGTTGTGGCTACGCAAATCGTAACTTTTTTCCGCCAAAAACATAATCGCGAATTAATTGAAAACTTGCTCAAATCTGGAATTTACTGGCCAAAACAAGAGCCGATGCTTGAGCAGCCGCTTGTTGGTCAAACCTTTGTGTTAACCGGTGGCCTAGAATCAATGAGTCGAGAAGAGGCAAAAGAAAAATTGCTCGCGTTGGGCGCCAAAATAAGCGAAAGCGTTTCTAAAAACATCACTTATGTTGTAGTTGGATCCGATCCAGGATCGAAGTTGGCAAAGGCAGAAAAACTTGGGATAAAGATAATTGATGAAAAGGCTCTATTAGAAATTGTCAATCTGTGCAAAGCAATTGCTTGAATTTTTAATGTGTGCATGAGCCTAATTATATAATATAATAACACCTAGGTAGGAAGTTTTATGTTTTAGCTTTTATCAAAAACATTTACAATCTGAAAGGAGTATTTATGTATACAACACCAGCTGTCACGGAACCTGTCCAAAACCATGGTTTAGATAAAGTTGAAGAAGAAAAAAGAAGGCTGTTTGAAGAACGAATGAAGAGTGCTGACACAGCTCTAGAGGAGCTTGAATCTGGAATTCAAAAATGTAAAGTGGCTATATCTAAAAAACCTGATGCAACTGAAGAAATTGAAGCATTCAGTACTCTTGTAGAAAAAACAAAAACAGATATATCTAATTCTCTAGCTTTACAACAAACTGAATTAAAACAAGCTAAAACAGAATTAGAGATACTTTTACAAAAAATAAAAGTTATAGAAAGTTCTCCGGTTCCTTCTATTCTTCAACTTAAAGGTTTGCTCGAATCAACACCAAAAACACATTTAGATAGCTTACCAACTGACGTCGTTGAACTCTTACGAAAATACATCATGGATGAAGAAGCTAAAGCTGGAATAATTGGTCATGCGGCGGCTGTAGGCCAATATTTAGCTTCATGGTTGCCTGCTGCTAAAGTACCAAAACAAACGAATATCCAAGAGCTACTAGGTCAATTAAAAAAATCAGCTGAAGAAAAACTTGAAACAACTAAAGAAACTATAGAAAAAAATATTACCATATTAGCTAAATTAGAAGAGGTATCAAGCGAAACCGAAAAGCTTAAAAAAACGGCCAATAGAAGAAAGAAATTATCTTCACTAGACGATCTCGATGCAAAAATTAGTAATATACGGTCAAGATTAAAAAGTTATAGCAAATCATATGTTAGATTGTTTTTCGGATACCTGTTTAAAACAAAAACTTATAAAGAATATAGGAACGTTAAAAAAGAGCTGGGAGATGTTTTAGTAGCAAAAGAAAAGTTTGAACAGAAAATTTCAGAAAATCTTGCTCAAGAAGATATGGATGCGCAACTTGAAGTTTTTGAGCAACAAAAAAAAGGATTACATGTTGCTGTAGATGACGTACGGCGACATGCACAAAAGTTTAGAAAAGAAACAAGAATTGGTGATATTGGACTTGAAGATATATGCCATGATTTATCTGATGGCGATATCCCTATTAATTATGAAAATCTTAAAATATCACACAATGATATTACAGAAAGAGGAACAGAAATTCTTGCTAATACATTAGCAGAAGCGCAAACACGGCCAGGATTTAAGGTACATGAAATTGATCTAACTGGAAATTCTATTGGAACAAAGGGGCTAGAAGCATTACAGCAGGGTTTATCACGAAATTTCACAGTGACTACTCTAAATTATGATGCTGAATACGCAACTCGAGTAAACAAAGAAAATATTGATAAACACCTGTTAATGAATCGCTATCTGCAAGGCTTAGAGCTTAGTGGATACAAAGAACAAATCGAAACATTATTTGGTAGTGAAGCCAACCTTAAACAACAAGCAATAGAGAAAGTAAAAAGCAACTATAGTATAACTATTTTTCCATCACGAATCCATGAAGACGAAGAAGTTTCTATTGTAATCAACCAAGTAATGCAACAAAATGTCTTTTTTTTAAAGCTACGTTCTGAGAACCCAGCTTTAGAACTGCATCTAGCCGCACTTAAGCTTGACCCAAAACGATACGTTACCTTCATGGAAACGGCAATATCTAGAGATAAAAAAGAGGTTGAAAAGCGAAGAGGTCAGATCTATACAGCCGTTGCAGGAAATCTACTTAAATTACGTTCTTTAAATCTAGGAGAGTGCCAAGTGATGCTACAATCACTTTTCCCTGTTCCTCTTAGTGTAGATCTAGCAGAAAACATTAAATTACTTTCAACAATTATAGGGGAGCTCCCAAAAGAAGAAAGTGATGCTATCGCTTTGAGTATGCAAGATATCCTACAGGAATCTTTTACATACTTAGGCACCCAAACATCTGCTGAGTTTAAAGCAAAACTTGAAGAAAAACTTGAAGCAAAACGGCAGGAAATAGCCAAAAGCGCTGCTGGTGAGCAAAAAAGAGATGTGATTCATGACAAACAACAAAGGAGAGGAATACTTGAAACTACCGATTCTATGCTACACCAAGATTTAACTGATCCAATAGCTCTCAAAAAATTTCAATTAAAAAAATTAGTTGCCGATCATCTTGTTAACTTGGAACAACAAACTTTTGCAGAGTTTATAAAAATTTACAACGAAATTTCGAAAGAAATTACGAAAGAAGAATTAGCATTGTTCTTGTCTGAAATCGATGCAAGCAAGCTTGTGAGTTTAATCAATACAGACTTTCCTGCTCAAGGCCAAGAAATGGCTGCCCAATTAAAAAAACTAGATGGATCAGCTCGTATAGCATTGCTTGAGGTTTGTTTCAAAGATGAACCTGATTGTAAAAAGAAAGCCATTCTTGTTTCTAGCATGATTGACGTTGTAGGTAGTGAAGCAGTATTTCAAACAGAAGAGCGCATAGAAATTCGCGATAATTATCTACATGGCGCTTTTATTGCAGGAACATATTATTATCCTAAACATGATTATGCTAAATTAAAAAGAGAATTAGAAGATGCAAGAAAAGAAGCAGTAAATGCCGGTAACACTGAAATAGCCAAAGCAGCAGAAACCGCATTACAAAATGCATTGCAAGCAGAGGTTAGAGATATTTTAACTCACAAGGATGGATTTACAGAACTAAAAGCAGCGGTTAAAAAAGGGGACTTTACTTTATTGAGACAACCTCCAGAAGGCGTTACGGGAGATGCTAAAGAATACATTGATGTTATTGCTAAAGGAAATGAGCAACATAGTGCGATCTTCGATTATTCCACTCCGAAAGTGCAGCTTGAAAAATTCTTAGAAATATATTCAAAAATCAAATCTCCTGGAGAACGACAAAAGTATTTAGATGCTTTTCTAAAAACAGAAGGTGTAGGCAAGCTTGTGATTTTAATCAATACAGACTTTCCTGCTCAAGGCCAAGAAATGGCTGCCCAATTAAAAAAACTAGATGGACCAGCTCGTATAGCATTGCTTGAAGTTTGTTTTAAAGATGAACTGGATTTTAAAAAGAAAGCCATTCTTGTTTCTAGCATGATTGACGCTGTTGCAGTATTTCAAACAGAAGATCCCATAGAAATTCGCGACAATTATCTACATGGCGCTTTTATTGTAGGTTATCTAAGTTATAAACATAGTTATGATAAATTAAAAAGCGAATTAGAAGACGAAAGAAAAAAAGCAGTAAATGCCGGTAACACTGAAATAGCCAAAGCAGCAGAAACCGCATTACAAAATGCATTGCAAGCAGAGGTTAGAGATATTTTATCTCATGAGGGTGGACTTGCAAAACTAAAAGTAGCTGTTGAAAAAGGGGAATTTGCTTTATTGAGACAACCTCCAGAAGACGTTACGGTAGAGGGAGCTAAAGAATACATTGATATTATTGCTAGAGGAAATGAGCTACGTAGTGCGATATCCGATTATCCCACTCCAAAAGTACAACTTGAGAAATTCTTAGAAATATATTTAAAAATCAAACTCGAAGAACGACAAAAATATTTAGATGCTTTCCTAAAAACAGAAGGTGCAAGCAAGCTCGTGAGTTTAATAGATACAGATTTTTTTACTCAAGGCCAAGAAATGGCTGCCCAATTAAAAAAATTAGATGAACCAGTTCGTATAGCATTGCTTGAGGTTTGTTTCAAAAATGCCCCTGAGTTTAAAAACAAACTTGAAGCGAAACGACAGGAAATAGCTAAAAGCGCTAGTAGTGAGCAAAAAAGCGCTATGCTCGATATCCTTGACTCTACACTGAATCCAGGCTTAGGACAGCCAGGATCAGTAGAATTTAAAACATATCAATTACAGAAATTAATTACCGAACATCCTACCGATCCGGCACAAACACTCGCAGAGTTTATGAGCCTTTACGATTTAGTTAAGGAAGAAAATATTGAGTCTTTGTGTAAAGCACCTCCACTAAGTGAAAATGCCCAACAAAACCTAAAGTTATTTATCACAATGATAAGTAAAATTCCGGCAGAAAGAATGAATGACCCAGTTATGAAAGATGTCCTCCAAAAGGCTTTTGCGCATTTGAGCGAAAACCCTGAGGTGTTTAAAAGTGGGCTTGAAGAAAAAAGAAAAAAAGTACTCGTGGATATTACTATTCATGACGAACAACAAAGGAGAGAAATACTCGAAACTATCGATTCTACGCTACATCAAAATTTAACTAATCCAATAGCTCTCAAAAAATTTCAATTAAAAAAATTAGTTGCCGATCATCTTGTTAACTCGGAACAACAAACTTTTGCAGAGTTTATAAAAATTTACAACGAAATCTCGAACGGAATTCCGAAAGAAGAATTAACATTGTTCTTGTCTGAAATCGATGCAAGCAAGCTCGTGAGTTTAATCAATACAGACTTTCCTGCTCAAGGCCAAGGAATGGCTGCCCAATTAAAAAACTTAAAGGAACCAGCTCGTATAGCATTACTTGAGGTTTGTTTCAAAGATGAACCAGATTTTAAAAAGAAAGCTATTCTTGTTTCTAGCATGATTGACGCTGTTGCAGTATTTCAAACAGAAGATCCCATAGAAATTCGCGACAATTATCTACATGGCGCTTTTATTGTAGGTTATCTAAGTTATAAACATAGTTATGATAAATTAAAAAGCGAATTAGAAGACGAAAGAAAAAAAGCAGTAAATGCCGGTAACACTGAAATAGCCAAAGCAGCAGAAACCGCATTACAAAATGCATTGCAAGCAGAGGTTAGAGATATTTTATCTCATGAGGGTGGACTTGCAAAACTAAAAGTAGCTGTTGAAAAAGGGGAATTTGCTTTATTGAGACAACCTCCAGAAGACGTTACGGTAGAGGGAGCTAAAGAATACATTGATATTATTGCTAGAGGAAATGAGCTACGTAGTGCGATATCCGATTATCCCACTCCAAAAGTACAACTTGAGAAATTCTTAGAAATATATTTAAAAATCAAACTCGAAGAACGACAAAAATATTTAGATGCTTTCCTAAAAATAGAAGGTGTTGCTAACGAATTCTTAAAATTATTAAAAGACGACATTAACTTACACAATTGCGAAAACCTAAAAAAATTAACAGAGTCAGAAATGTCTGAATTGCTTATGGTTGGTCTAAAAGGGACTCCTCATGCTCATAGTATTGCCACTTTGACTTCTTCGCTAATTAAAATTGACCCTCCAGTACCACCGGAATATTGGTATGGCATTTTTGGCTATCCAGGTTATTTTACCGCTGCCCCAAAATTGAGCCTTCAACAATATGTCGATAAATTGGCAGAATTAAGCAAAACTAGACCTGAAGTTCTCAATGTATTTAGTTGCTTGAACGGAAATAAGATACCTAAGGAGCGACCACCACTATCTCTAAGTTTAATAGCAAAAGAACACCCACTATCCTTTAAATCACTACAAGGGGTATTAGAAAAAAACTATACTTTAATGGATATAAAAAAACTTAATTTAGAAAAAGCAACGCCAGATGTTAGGAAATATGTGGAATTTATTTGCCAAAGGAACCTACTAAAAAATTACCTAGCAACATCTGATTTAGATAAGTTTATAGCAGAATATGCTTCAGTTAAGGTTGATGATTGCAAAAAAGCTCTTCAAGCAGTAGATGACAAGCTGAAAATCTTGCAAATTATAACTACTGAAGACCTAAAAGACTCAGGTAAAGATCCTACTTCATGCGAAAGGTTGCGTAAATTAGATCCAGAGCGTCGTATAATGTTATTGGAACACTGTTTTTCTCTTAATGACTCCCCTGAAAACGCTCATAAAAAAGCAGTATTAATTTCCACATTGCTAGAAACACCGAAGTTATTTGATCGTACTGATAAAACTAGCCAAGCTATCAAATCTGAAATTTATTGGGCCATAACACCTTATGGTTCTAAGGGTATAGGCAGAAATGTACCTTACTATGATTTGAGCTATACCCAATCTAGATTACAAGGTATCTTAGATAAAATACCATCTGGAGATGAGGCCTTAAGTGGGGTTAGAACTGGGTTAAGTAAAGCACTTGCAACTCTGGCAGCACCAGAACCTGCTAAAGTGGAGACACTACAGCCTCTTAAATTATGATGCATGAGATCTGGGATAGATAAGTAGGGCGGCAATTGCATTTAAAAATTTCCCACGTCATTGCGAGCGTTTTTTGCGAAGCAATCCAGAAAAATTCTAAAATCAAAGCCTTCTGGATTGTTTCACTCCATGAAAAGCATGAAGTTCATAATGACAAGCTCTAAAATAAAAAGTAAATGCAATCGCCCTAGGTAGATAAAAGAGATGGTTGTTATTAAGAATAAATGAAGTAGAATTTGCCGACTATTTTTTTTAAATCAAGGATAAAATGGAAATTCAATTTTTAGGTGCAACTAAAACCGTAACCGGATCAAAATATTTATTAAAAACCGATAAAAAAGTATTAGTTGATTGTGGTTTATTTCAAGGTATCAAAGAATTGCGTTTGCGCAATTGGCAACGTTTCCCAATCGAGCCTTCAACAATTGATGCAGTAGTATTAACCCATGCTCATTTAGATCATACGGGTTATTTACCTCTGTTAGTTAAAAATGGTTTTCGCGGTAAAATTTATTGTACCCAAGCTACCCAAGAAATATGCAAGGTTTTATTGTTAGACAGTGGTCATTTGCAGGAAGAAGATGCAGCACGCGCTAATAGGCACGGATATTCAAAGCACAAACCGGCGTTACCGCTTTATACCAGAGCTGATGCCGAAGCAGTGTTTCCTCAATTAACTGCTGTGCCTTTTCATCAGGATTTTAGTGTTGGTGATTTGAGCTTTTGCTACAATCATGCCGGGCATATCCTTGGCGCCGCATGTTTATTGGTCAAACACAATGACACCTCGATCTTATTTACTGGAGATTTGGGACGTGCTAATGATCCCACTATTGTTGTTCCAGAGAAAATCACAGCAGCCAATTATTTGGTCGTAGAGTCAACATATGGAGATCGCTTGCATGGTGATGTTCATCCCAAAGAGCAACTTGGTGAAATTATTAAACGCACCGCTAAGCGCGGTGGAACCGTAATTATTCCAACGTTCGCAGTTGGCAGAACCCAGCTTATTTTATATTATATTTATCAGTTGCTACAAGAAGAGAAAATCCCCAAAATTCCGGTTTTTTTAGATAGTCCTATGGCGGAAGAAATAACTGACATTATGCTAAAGCATAAGGAAGAGCATTCTCTTTCGGAAGGGATTTATACGGCAGTATCACATGTAGCGCGTTATATTAATACTGTAGAAGAATCTAAACAACTTGATACTAGTCAATTTCCAAAGATTATTGTTTCAGCTAGTGGCATGCTTACTGGTGGGAGAGTGTTGCATCATATTAAAGCTCTTGCCAATGATGCACGCAATGCGATTGTGTTTTCTGGTTATCAAGCAGCAGGTACTCGTGGTGATGCTTTGTTGCATGGTCATAATGTAATTAAAATATATGGAGAATTGGTTACGGTAAATGCTGAAGTTGTTGCTTTAGACAATATTTCTGCACATGTAGATTACCAGGAAATGATAAGTTGGTTAAAGAACATACCAACTCTGCCGCGTAAAGTATTTATAATTCATGGTGATCTTGCTGCGACCGAATCGTTACAAAAGAAAATCATTGATGCTTTGCATTGGCAATGTGTAGTGCCGGATTATCTACAGGTTGAACTATTGTAGTCCAAGTTTTGATTGTATTTTTATGAATTGCGCTCTTCGAGCTTGAATTTGTGCGACCTGCTACCCAGCCCTGCGCCGCACAATAGATAGAGCGTGTGGCTTAGACTGGGTTATTATATTTTGCCCTTCGGGCGTTATTTATTGTTTTATATAAGAAGATGTTAAGGATCGGAAAAAATTATGCAAAGAAAATTAAGAAAATTAAAAACTGGCGCAAATGTAATTGAAGCCAAGCAATTGAATACTATTCGCGATTTCATTCGTTTTGCAGTCAGTCAGTTTGGGCAAGCACAGATTTATTTTGGTCACGGAACCGATAATGCTTGGGATGAAGCGGTTTATTTAATCTTACATACCTTACATTTGCCGCAAAATATAGATGCTTCTGTGTTAGATGCGGTACTTATGACTAGCGAAAAACAAGCGATATTAAAAATTATTAATCGACGGGTGAAAGAGCGTATTCCCGCCGCATATTTAACCCAAGAAGCATGGTTTGCTGGATTATCTTTTTATGTTGATGAGCGCGTGTTAATTCCTCGTTCGCCTATGGCGGAATTAATCCAAAAGCGTTTTACTCCGTGGGTTGATCCCAAAAAAGTGAAACGAATTTTAGATATTGGTACCGGCAGTGGTTGTATAGCTATTAGTTGTGCGTATGCATTCCCTAATGCCACAATTGATGCTGTTGATATTTCGCCAAGGGCATTAAAAGTTGCAGCAATAAATTGTGCCAAACATAATTGCACCAAACAAGTGCGGCTTTTGCAATCGGATTTATTCAGCGCGCTTAAAAATGCAACTTATGATATTATCATTAGTAATCCGCCATATGTGGGTAAAGCAGAAATGCAATTATTGCCAAAGGAATATCGGCATGAACCAAGTGGTGCATTACTTGCTGGTAAAAATGGTGATGAAGTAATTGAAGTAATTCTTAAAGCAGCGCCAAAACATTTATCTTCCGCAGGAATTTTGGTGGTTGAAGTTGGCAATAGTGAGACAGTAGTCTTACAAAAATATTCACATTTGCCGTTTACTTGGTTAGAATTTGAAGAAGGAGAAGCAGAAGTTTTTCTTTTGACAGCAGATCAATTTCCTGGTCATTAAGCAAAAATTCTACTATCATACCTATCATACATAGTACGGCCGGTAGCGCAGGTTTTAACCTGCGCTTTTTGGAGAATTAATAGGAGTTTGATTATGCGTAAACTTTTTATTTGCATTATTTGCAGCTTTTTAATCACAGTAAGTGCTTTTGCAGCGCCGGGTACAACTTACGGTCCAACAACTGCAGATGATACTCTTTGGCACATTGCTAGTGAATTGCGGCCGAACAACGATGTTTCGGTGCAGCAGGTTATGCTTGCTATATTTTGTTTAAATGAAGATGCTTTTTATGCTAACAATATAAATGCTATTGAGACAGGAAAGATTATTAAGTTTCCAAGTCTTGATAAAATTTGTAGTCTTTCACGAGAACAAGCTTATTTTGAAGTAGAAAAACAAGACCGTCAATGGAAAAGAGCCAATTTAAAACACTCAAAACAGCTCATTAAGCATAAAAAATCTGTCAAGAAATCTAAAAAGGCTACGACAACTAGTTCCGAACAATCAGAATCGCCATTGACCGAAACAGTATCTTCAGCGCAAGCAGAGCAGCAATTAGCTGAAACAGCGCCAGAGCAAACAGTACAGCAACCTGCTGAAACAGTTCCACAAACAATGCCTCCAGCACAAGCAGAGCAAACAGCACAGCAACTAGCTGAAACAGCGTTACAAACAATGTATCCAGAGCAAGCTGCACCACAGACAGTGGCTACAAACGCACTGCAACCTCCAGCAACACCGGCTTCAAATGAGACTGTTACTCCACTTGCACAAGTACAAGAAATAGCCCCTGCTGCTGAGGCAAGCGTAGTTACTGCTAAAATGATTCAGTTTGATGAAAAGATAAATTCCATTGAGCAAAGTGTAGAGCAATTAAAAAAGTATATTTTGGAAAACAAAAAGAGTTCTCAGAATAGTTTTAATATAAGTTTTAAACCCGTACAGCAATATATAGATGGATTAGCTGCACGTTTGGGTCAGCCACTGTTCACTATTTTGCTTGTTTGTGTGATTGTTTTGTTGCTCTTGATATTGCTTTGCTTATCCGTACGTCGTCGTAAAAGGTATGATGCAGCTAAATTCCTATCTCCTAACGCTAATCCTCATGAAGAAGAATGTGATTTTATGGAGGGCAAGGAAGGGGTTGCAGCCAAACTAAATTTGGCTCGTGCTTATATTGATATGGGAAAAGAAGCTGAAGCACATGTTATGCTTGATGAAGTGTTAGCAAAGGGTAGTGCGTCTGAGCAAGAAAAGGCAAAAGAACTTTTAGCAGAAATTAAAAAATCTTAAAAATAATTCTTTTTACATCCAGCAGCCTGAAGGGATAAATATCAATAGCCCAGGCTAAGCTTCGCGTTGTTTGCGAAGTGCAGGCCTGGGAGTTTGGTGGAGACAAGTGCTTCTCCAGCCCACCCTAAGACCAGCGCTTTTTGAGGATTGCATGGCTGAGGGAGATGTTGAAGATCAAATAGGTGTGATTATGCGTATTGCGTTAGGTGTTGAGTACGATGGCACCAATTATCATGGTTGGCAGCGACAGAATAATATTTGTACTATCCAAGAAAAAGTTGAATATGCTTTAAGTCAAATTGCCGCACATCCAGTTGAAGTGATCTGTGCCGGACGAACTGATGCAGGGGTGCACGCCCTTGGACAAGTCATACACTTTGATACTCAAGCTGCACGATCCGATCGTTCGTGGATTTTAGGAGCTAATACCCATTTGCCGGCAGATATCCGTATTATTTGGGCGCGGCATATTACCGATAATTTTCATGCACGCTTTTCAGCAACTGAGCGCCAATACCGTTATATAATTTACAATAATGTAGTTGCCTCTGCTATTTTACGCCATCGAACGATGTGGACGCCGTTTATGCTTAATGAAAAACTAATGCATGAGGCGGGGCAGTACTTGATCGGGAAACATGATTTTTCTTCATTTCGTGGCAGTGGTTGTCAGGCGAAGAGCGCAGAACGTAATGTTATGTCGTTGCTAGTTGCTCGTAGTGGCAACATGGTAACTATTGATATTAAAGCCAATGCATTTTTATTACACATGGTTCGTTGTATTGTTGGGATGTTGGTAGAAATTGGCAAGGGTGAAAAACCGCCGAGTTGGGCGAAGGAAGTTTTAATCGCCCGCGATCGTAAAGTATCGGCCACAACCGCTCCAGCTCAAGGATTGTATTTGGTGGGGGTGGAGTATGCTCCATAATTGCTGTACCCATCCGGGCAAGATTAGCAACCGTAATGCTTGATAGAGGTTTAGATTTAGGAGATCAGGGAGCAGCCTTAGCTCAAGAACTGATTGGAAAACAACTCTCTGGGCAATGTTAGCATTCGAAAAGTTTTTTCAGAGAACGATTCCCGCATCCGGCGTGGTTGCCTTTTTGCGCTACGCCATTTTACATGCGGTCTTTACTAAGATTTTTTCTTAATTTAAGAGGCTCATAACCATGTTAAACTTTACTCTACAAAATGCAACAAAAATACTTTTTGGTAAAAATCAAATTGCTAGTCTCCCCCAGGAAATACCACAAAATAAACGCATTTTACTGACCTATGGCGGTGGCAGCATTAAAACCAATGGAGTGTATAAAAAAGTAATACAGGCGTTAAAAAATCATACAGTATTTGAGTTCGGTGGCATTGAACCCAATCCAAAATTCGAACAATTGTTACAGGCAGTTCCTATTATTAAAAAAAATAAAATAGATTTTTTACTTGCAGTTGGTGGCGGATCGGTGATTGACGGTACTAAATTTATTGCCGCTGCCGCTAAATATAAAGGGGAGCCATGGGATATTGTAGTAAATGACCCATCACCAATTGATGTCGCCATACCATTTGGCTGCGTTTTAACTCTGCCGGCAACAGCTTCAGAAATGAATTGCGGTGCAGTCATTAGTAAGACCAACTCACCGGATAAACTAAGTTCAGGGCATGATCTTTTATATCCTAAATTCTCCATTTTGGATCCAACCACCACTTTTACTCTGCCGCCAAAACAAACCGCAAACGGAATTATCGATACTTTTGTTCATGTAACAGAACAATACTTAACTTATCCGGTTGGCGCCTCGTTACAGGATCGATTTGCCGAAGGCATTTTATTAACCTTGATCGAGGAAGCGCCAAAAGTATTCATCAACCCTACAAATTACAATGTCCGCGCTAACTTAATGTGGTGTGCTACTTGGGGTTTGAATGATTTTATCGGCGTTGGCGTACCAAACGACTGGGCTACTCATGGATTAGGACACGAAGTAACTGCACGTTTTGGACTTGATCATGGAGAGACGCTTGCCGTGATTCTGCCGAGCCTTCTCAATGTCAAACGAAAACAAAAAGAGGAAAAACTATTACAATATGGCGCACGGATTTGGCGTATCACTAAAGGATCAGATGACGAAAAAATAGATAAGATAATTATGAAAACCCGTAAGTTTTTCGAAAGTCTTGGAACCAAAACAAGGTTTGGTGCTTATGGTATCTCTCAAGACCAAATTCCTCTTCTGATAAAACAGCTAAAACAGCACGGTCGTATAGCATTGGGCGAACATGGTGACATTGATCTAAAACAAAGCGAGTTGATTTATCGTGGTTGTTTTTAATCTACTAGCGGGGAGTTGTGAATCAAGTTCGCGCGAGGGCTGATTGGAAACCAAAATATTGATGTAGATGACCTGGCAATGTTAGCAATCGAAATCTAATTTACTGGCGAATAGTTGCGAAACGTTTTGATAAATCTTTGGTAGAACCGTTCAAGTTTTAGTTACATCAATCCCAAAATCTTCTAAATAATTCGAAAAGTTTTTCCAGAGTATGTTGTCAGAGTCTTGACTAAAGGCTTTAGTGTAACATTTCAAAATTTGTACATAATCAGGCTGTGCCAAAACACTTAAAATCTTATTTGCTTTGTCCCTATCATTTGGGTTTTTGTAGTCACATGACTGAAACAAAATTGCGGCTAACAATGCAGATTTTGTTGCTCTTCTTGCTGGATTTGATGAGCTTAAACTTTGTAAACAAAAATCTAAGCTTCTGCTTTTGTCCCACTGGTGCCATTCATTATAAAAATACAGCGCTTCTTGCTCGCATTCTTTAGATTTACCACCACGTTCCTCAGATAATAATAAAAACATGAGAGCCGGAACAACAGCTTCAGCATTTGCCCAGGAACAATTGCCAGTTTTTTGTACCGGTAGGGGCAAAGTCTTTTTTGGTTGTAATCCCAAATGATTGGCCAAGCCATCATTGATAAATTCTGGATGTTGACGTTTGTATAAGAGTTCACGGCAAAGAGTTTTGGTTAGGCGTGTCGGATTCCGCATTTCATAATAAATGACAGTTCCATGCTCTACGCCATATGCACCGCGATCACAGCGAACAAACCAATCGTTATATTTAATTAGAGTAATAGCGTGCCCACCAAAAGAAATTGGCAAAATCAAAGGATCGTTTCCTAAAAAAGAATTTATTTTGTTTAAGAAGTGATCAATGTTGATCAAATAGTTCTGGAGTTGAATTAATCCGATTGCAACTTGTAATGCGTGAACAATAGCATCGAGTTTAGAAAAATACTTGCGCAACTTTTTTGCACCAAAATTATTTCTAAAGTTAATAAGTGAATTGGCAATAATTTCTAAGGTAAATCGAAGATAGAACCCTTCCAATTCAACTTCAATAAAAGTATTGTTAGTGTCAACAATATCAACTCGACCTTCGAGCTCAAAACTATGACCCAGCAGTTTTGCATTTAAAAAATCTTGAGCAAAATCAAGCTTTGCGCCAAAAGAAGTCAATAGTTTTTTTACATCCTGCTGTTTTTTTAGTAGCGGCATAACAAGCACTGGTTGGGCGCCACTTGAATAGGCATTTGGATCAGCGCCCTGTTTTAAACACAATTTGGATAATTCAAGGTTATCATTGTCGGCAGACCAAAAGAGTGCGGTTCGGCCAGTTAAGTCTGGAAAGTCAACTTTAGCTCCAGCATCAAGTAATATTTTTGCTTTTGCGGTGCTATTAATGATGGCGGCTTGAATTAATGGGGTGTAACCATATTCGTCAACAATATCAAGCTCAGGACCGGATTTGAGAAAGGCTTTTACTTCTTGGTCTGTACCATAAATTATTTTTTTTGATAGAGACATAAAAACAATTCCCTGTATATATTAATCGTTCTTAATAAGGTTGCGGTTTTATATTAAGATGATACTGCTTTTTATTTTGCAATTTATTCCCTAGAGTTAAATCTAATTTGTTTTTTAACTCATTCGTTAATTCTTCTTTACGCTCATTTGCTTCGTCTAAAGTTCTTTCATCTTCAACCAATATAGAGGCCAAATCAGATGGTGCGCCAATTGGAACCTCGGCCAAAAATGGATGATCCTCAAACATTTTGCTAGCAGGTGCGCCAGTGCCAGTGCTTTCATCGTCTTCGTGATAAGGACGACGCGGAGCTACTTTGCCTAAACGGCGATACCAATCTGCCAGAAGCTCGCCGAGCTGTGATTTATATTTTGCTGGGATTCGCTTAGACATGTGCTAATTCTATAACACTTTGATTTAATATGCACAAAATATCTTATTTGCCTAATGGGCATTATAATTTATAATCTAAGTTATGAACTGGTTTAAACGTTTAATTACTACCAAAATTCACACGGGACAATCACAGCGCAAGGGGATTCCTGAAGGTGTGTGGACCAAATGCAATTCTTGCAATGCAACCCTTTATCATGCTGAGTTAGAACGTAATTTATTTGTGTGTCCCAAGTGTAATTATCATATTCGTATTACCGCAAGACAACGAATTGATTTGTTTTTAGACAATGAAAACAGAGTAGAATTGGCCTCGGAGATTGAATCAGTTGATTGGCTTAAGTTTAAAGACACGAAAAAATATAAGGATAGATTGGTTGATGCGCAAAAAACAACAGGCGAAAAAGATGCTATTGTTATAATGAAAGGTATGGTTAAAAATATCCCAGTAGTAGGTGCCTTTTTCGATTTTAGTTTTATTGGCGGATCAATGGGTGCAGCTGTCGGTGAAAAATTTGTACAAGCAGTTGATGCTTGTTTAGCCGAACGCTTGCCACTTGTATGTTTTTCTGCCAGTGGTGGCGCGCGGATGCAAGAGGGGCTGATTTCTTTAATGCAGATGGCAAAAACCAGTGCCGCACTAGCCAAACTTGCAGCATACAGTCTTCCATTTATCTCGGTTTTAACTGATCCAACAACCGGCGGGGTCTCTGCAAGTCTTGCTAATCTTGGCGATATTATTATTGCGGAACCCGATGCTTTGATTGGTTTTGCTGGGCGGCGTGTAATTGAGCAAACTGTGCGTCAACAATTGCCTGAAGGTTTTCAGCAGAGTAAATTTTTGTTGGATCATGGAGCAATAGATATGATAGTTCCTCGCCATGAAATGCGAAACACCATTGCGCGTCTTTTAGCTAATTTATTGCATCTAGAACAGCCATCAGCTGATATTGAATGATGAATTTAACTGCATGGTTGCAATATCTTGAAACTTTACCTTCCGGCTTGAACAATAATTCTTTGGTTAACGTAAAAAGTATTGCTCAAACATTAGGCCTGCTCAGCTTCTCTGGAAAAATTGTTACTGTTGGTGGCACTAACGGTAAGGGTTCGTGTGTGGTGTTTTTAGAAGCTGTTTTACTTGCTGCTGGTTATACAACTGGTGCTTTTATTTCACCGCATGTTTTACGATATAACGAACGTATACGTCTAAACGGCAAAGATATCGACGATGCAACTTTGTGTCGAGTTTTTGCGTATATTGATAAGGCACGTGCAGATACTGTTTTGAGTTATTTTGAATTTAGTACTTTGGCAGCGCTTGCAATATTCAAAAAAAAGAAAGTAGATGTATTAATTCTTGAAGTGGGACTCGGCGGTAGATTTGATGCTGTAAATATTTTAGATGCAGATATTGCCATTATCACTACGATTTCGCTCGATCACACCAAAATTTTAGGCAATACCAGAGAAGCCATTGGGCGCGAAAAAGCGGGTATTATGCGAGCTTTTAAGCCGGTTATTTGTGGTGATGCAGATGCGCCTAAAAGTATTTATGCTAGAGCTAAGCAGACCAAAGCAATTTTATACTCTGCCAATAAAGATTTTTTTTATACCAAGCAAAATGGATCTTGGTGTTGGCGTTTTGCGCAAACTAATATAAAAAATTTGCCCCTGCTAAAACTGCCCATTGCCAATGCTGCAACCGCGTTTATGGCAATAAAATTATTGCAAAAAGATTTTAAGATTCCTAAAAAAGCAATTAATGTCGGATTAAAAAAAGCTTTTTTACCTGGCCGTTGGCAGCGTATAATCGTTGCTAATAAAGAAATTATATTTGATGTTGCCCATAATCCAGAATCTACAGCTTTGTTAGCGCAAAATTTAGAAGGGCTCGCATCAAAGGAGCGTTTTTTTGCAGTAGTGAGCATGTTGCGTGATAAAGATATAACCACTACTTTGCAACCACTAACTAAAATAGTGGATAAGTGGTATTTTGGCGTACTTACTGGTGCTAGGGCAGCTAGTGCCAAATTTTTAACTCGAAGTTTAATAAAAGCAGGTGGTTCTAATTTTGTTGTTTTGCCCAACGTTAGAGAGGCATTGCAACAAGCAATTGCAGAATGTGGAATAAAAGATAGAATAGTAGTGTTTGGATCGTTTCATACAGTTGCGGAAGGGTTATGTACCTGTTGTTAATATAAATTTAAAATAAAGCTTTATAATGCTTCCATCAGCCCAGCCTAAGCCTTGCGTTGTTTGTGCAAGGTGCAGGGCTGAGGGAGATGTTGGGGATCGAATAGGTGTTGTTTTAAAAATTTAAAAAATTTTATATTGCGGAGATTAAAAATTATGAGTCCTGAAAATAAACAGCGTATTGTAGGTGTCGTAGTATTAATGGCGTTTTTTGCCTTACTAGTTCCATTTTTATTTAGTAGTGGTATTAGAAAGAAATTATCTACACCAGCTGATGAGATACCAATTAATGCACAAAAAAGGCAATTAATTACTCAACAAATTCAAAATATCAATACTACGAATACAGCTCCCGTAGCGGTAACTACAACAACAGCTGATGCTGTTGCAACGCCGATACCTATGACAGGGCAACAATCTGAAAATACCGCACAGTTGTCAGGATTGCCTCAGGATCAAATTGAACAGCCTGATGCATTGTTGCCACCTGAGGAAAATGATCAAGCCGAAATAGCAAAAAATATGGGTATAAAATCTGATGAAACGGCACCAACAATAAATACTTCAAATGCAACCAGTCAACCAAGCGCTAATTCCGTTGTGTCTGTTGAGTCAGCGGCTCCTGTTACTCCGACGAAAACGCTGCCGAAAAACAAAATTACTAAATCTAAAGTTATGGCAAAAAATAAAAATGCAAAGCCAATAAATGCAAATACTGGCGCCAAAGAATTCTGGTCAGTACAAGTGGGTAGTTTTTCTGATGAAGCGCGCATGCAAAATCTAATAACTCAGCTGCGTAGCAATGGTTTTAACGTTTATACGCAAAAAATTGTTACCGCTTCTACAAAATCATTAACTCGTGTTTTGGTTGGGCATGAGGTGGACAAGGTAAAAGCAAGCAAAATTGCTAAGCAGTTGGAAGCAACTATGAAGGTTAAAGGACATTTGGTTAGGAATTAGAAATGACAACCAGCGAAGGGTTACTGCAATTAAATACTACTGATTATATTATTGTAGTAGTAGTTCTCATGTCTACGATTATTAGTTTAACCCGTGGGTTTTTCAAAGAATTAATTTCTTTGGTTATTTGGATACTTGGTTTTTGGGTGGCGATAAAGTTTCATGACACCTGCGCGACTATGCTTATCCCATATATTGCTAATGTTTCAATTAGAATAATAGTAAGTTTTTCTGGATTATTATTAACGGTATTGGTTTTTGGATCTATATTTAACTATTTGTTGTCATTCATTATCATTAAGTCTGGATTGGGAGGGTTTGATCGCTTGTTAGGAATGATCTTTGGCTGCACGCGCGGAGTTTTATTAGCTGCAGTGATTTTATTGATGATTTCTACGACTTCTTTTGTGCAAGATGAGTGGTGGAAAAAATCAATTTTAATTCCGCATTTTCAGGTCATAGTCGATTGGCTGCGCGTCTTTCTGCCACAAAAAATTACTAGCTTGGTTGCGGTTATTAAGTAGTTTAATATCCCCCCAAAATCTTCTTCATAAGCAACCCTCCAGTATTGGGATTACCAGTGGAAAACTGGAGAACGTATAAAAAATTACTAATAAGTTAACCGAAAATAATATTTGGATGATAGGAATATCCATGAAAATAATAAAAAAATATTTTATTAAAACGGTACTAATGCTAATTTTATTACTAAGCTGCAGTAAATTCTGTTATGCGGGATTTTCGGTATCAAAGGAGGGCGATAAAGTCGAGGCTGATGGTTTTTCTACTGGTATATATCGACTTATCCTAGAGAAAGAAATATCAGAAACAGAAGCGACAGATGATATAGAATTTTTGATACATCATCTTTCTGTATACCAAATGATGAAATGGCTAACTATATTGGGAACTGTAACTTTTTTGACACCCAATGCACGTAAAATCGTATTTAGATCTTTGCAAAATAGTAAATCAATAGTCGAAGTTGAATTTTATAATCTAAAACTGGATATTGAAACTATTATAGAACTTGCTAATGCCTTAAGAGAAAACATTGCTGTAACCACCTTGAGTTTTTTTGGAGCTATAATTGATGATAACGGTATCGGTATCATAGCAGAGCTTTTAAAAAAGAGCAGGATAATACGCGTTCTAAACCTCACTCATACTGTTATCCATGAGCCTGGTATTATGGCTCTTGTCGATGCTATAGGTGCAAACCTAATACTAGAAACTTTAAACTTTGCATATACCGGTATTGGTGATTTTGGTATTAGAGCGCTTGCTCCTGCTTTAAAAGCACATAAAACAGTAACCACATTGAATATAGCTCATATTGGAATTGGTGATGAAGGAGCTATGATAATGGGTGAAATTTTAGAAAGAAATGTAACTCTAACTACTTTACATATCGAAGAAAATGATGCTATCAGTGAGCGCGGTTATTTGTTTTTTTTAAACGCTTTAAAAACCAATACAACTTTAACTAATTTACACATTGGAATAGTTAGATCAGACATCTTTTTGAATATTATCACTACATTATTAGGAACTAATATAACGATAACCGAGTTGACTTTAGATGCAGTACCTTCACAAAACGCCACCGTAGCTACTATTTGTCATTTAGCAACAAGCATAAAAAAAGTCTATATTGCAAGAAATGCGTTAATAACTACGCTAATACATACACTATCACAAAAAACTAATGTTTCTTTTGCAGAACTTCGCCAATTAATGCTATTAGTTATTAACGAACCTGAGAATAGATGCGATAGAATAGCCAAACTTAAGCAATTAGCTAATGGCGATTTACAACTAGAAAAAATAATAAACGGGATCATCGATTTACAAGACGACATGGGTCTTTATTTGCAACAACTGATGACTACTCCTACTGTTCTAGAACAACTACCAATGCCAACAACTACAGCTGTAGCTCATCATCCCGTACAAGGGGTGGGGCTTGGAACATTTTACGGTATGTTTAGAGGTGTTCCTTTTGGCTATTTTTTCTCAACTTAAACTTGAGCAAATAAATCGCATTTAAAATGCTCTCGTGGAAGATTGACGAGTTCTTTAGTATCCATGACTATTCAAATCCGGAATAAGTGTCTCATCATAATCAATACGCACTATTTCAGTTTGAAAAGTGCCATCATCATATAAATCGATCCAACGATATCCGGGCATTAAAGTATCTAATTTGAAATCGTGAGATTTAACTGCAAATTGCCAACTGGTTGCGGGGGCAGCAAGATAAGGTACACTAAGACGTGAGATATTATTTTCTTGGTGAATATGGCCACAAATCACCGCTTTGATATTTTGGTATTGATCAATGATTTCTAAAAATTGTGCAGCGTTGTTTGTCATGATTCTATCGAGCCAAGCACAACCGGTAGGTAGTATTGGATGATGTAAAAAAATCATAACATGTTGTTTGCGTGAAGTAGCCAAAGTTTTATATAAAAAATCCAGCTCATTTTTTGCAAGTTGTCCACCAACGTGTTCTGGCCAATGGGAATTTAAAAATAATATTTGCCAATTGTTGAAAGCGAATGTTTTATTAATTTCTTGGCTGGGGTCACCAAAAACCTTGGTAAATGCAGTGGGATAATCGTGATTTCCCATGGTTGCTGCAATTGGACATGGGAAAGATCTGAAAAGTTTTATAGCAATTTCATATGAAGCTTGCGAGTAATCTTGTGAAATATCACCAGTCAATGCCAATAAGCTAGGTTGTTTTTTTGCAATACCATCTGCGACGCTAACCAATATCGATTGCAAGCTTTTATATGGATTAAAGCCAAGTAGCTTTGTTTCTGGATCGCTAAATAAGTGCAGATCAGTGAGTTGTAAAATCCTTGTAGGTTGATTCGTCACCAGTTTTTTTCCGTGTATTCTATATCTATAAACATAAAGCTTTTTAACATACAGAAATGCTTTACCAGCTTAGCCTAAGCCTTTTGTTGGTTGTTTGCAAGGCGCAAGGTTAAGGATGTTATTTTAATATAAATATGGAAAATTGCATTATTTAATTGGGCTATTTCGGATTTTCTAAGCTAAGTTGCCCCGTATTGTAGTCGTAGGCAAAGATCTCGGCGTAACGCCCCCATTCTATAACTATGCGTTGTACTTCTTTAGCAGCATCTTCACTTAAGTAATCTTCAAGTTCACTTAAAAAGCGTTTTTCGGGGGCACAGTGTTCGGGGCGTTCGTCCAAAATACGGCGAATATAACGTGCCAGTGGTACGTAACTGAGCAGATGATTGGCGAAGATCTTTTTGCGTTCGAGAATATCGGCATCAGCAAAAGCACTGCCGGCAGCGTTGAGTTCGATATCACCTTTTGATACTTGTGCAAACCGCAGTATTTCAAGTGCTTCGGTAATTGGAAATAAATCATCGATATCCAAATGTAATTCATCAGCTAGAATTGGCAAATCAACTTTTTTATCGCGATATTCAGGTTCATAAAGCTTGTCGAGCAAGCCAGTAATTTCAGAAATTTCCACATCGGGCAAACGATAACCAAAATTAATAGTTTTATAAGGGTAAGCAGCACCAACATCAGAGCTAGAAGTTGTCATTAAAGTATAAATATTATCTATTAGTGGGCGAAATTTTGGATCCTGATCGGTGCGTGGATGTGGGATATCGACCATCAGTTCGGTTCGTATATTTCTTGGACTGCTGCCAAAAATAATAATTCGATCAGCTAAGAAAACTGCTTCTTCGATATTATGAGTCACCAGCAAAATATTTTTAATTTTAGTTTTTTTCGATTGCCACAAATCTAAAAGATCGCTAGATAAATTGTCAGCAGTTAATACATCCAATGCAGAAAAGGGCTCGTCCATTAATAAAACATCTGGGTCAACCACTAAAGCTCTGGCAAATCCTACGCGTTGCCTCATGCCACCGGATAGTTCCTTAGGATAAGCTGATTCAAAACCATCCAAACCGACGATATCAATAGCTTCAAGCGCGCGGGTACGGCGTTCATTTTTGGGAACTCGTAGCGCCTCCAAGCCAAGTTCTACATTTTGTAATACAGTAAGCCATGGCATCAAAGCAAAACTTTGAAATACCATGGCTAACCCTTTGGCTGGGGCAGTAATGCGTTCACCACGGTAAATTACTTCACCCGCAGATGGTTTGGTTAGACCGGCAATAATACGAAGTAGGGTGGATTTGCCAGATCCAGACTTACCTAAAATGGCGGTGATTTCACCTTCATGTAGATCTAGATTAACATCTTCAAGCACCAATAAATCTTGATGATCGTTTTGTTTAAATGATTTTTTTATGTTTTTAATTTGAATAATTGGGTTCATAATTTTTCAAATACCTTTTAATCCAATTGAAAATTTTATTTTTTGGTAGCCGCAGGCTTTAGCCTGCGTTCAATCCAACTGAAATTTTTTAATCGCAACATTAAAGAGTGGCCGCCAAAATAAACGATTAATTATTAGCACTATTATACACATAGCTATTGTACCAGAAATAACCCTTGGAAAATCACCGCTGGTAAATTGTTCCTGAATATAAGAGCCAAGACCTGTTGCGCGCAAACTTATTGTCCCCCAGTTAATAATTTCTGCAGCGATACTAGCATTCCATGCGCCACCAGCAGCTGTAATTGCCCCGGTTATAAAATATGGAGCTATTCCAGGCAAAATAAAACGGCGCCACCAAAGATAACCAGTTACTTTAAAAGTAGCAGCAGCATATTTTAATTCTTTGGGTAATGCACTAGCGCCAGCGATAACGTTAAAGAGAATATACCATTGTGTCCCAAGTACCATCAATGGTGAAACCCAAATTTCGACATTAAGGTTAAAGGTTATTATTAATATTGCGACCGCTGGAAATAGTGAGTTAGCAGGAAATGCTGCTAGAAATTGGATGATTGGCTGAATAACAGCCGTAACTTTAGGTCTTAGTCCGATCCATACGCCAATTGGTACCCAAATTAGTGAGGCCAAAAGAATCAAGCTCATGACGCGAATCCCAGTAAAAACCCCAAGAATCATTACATGTTTGGCTTCGGCAAGAGTAATGGTTTTGAAAATAAAATTGCCAACAAAAAACAGTGAGGTAATAGCGATAAGAGTAAGCATAAAATAATAGAATCCGATCAAGAGCCACGTGGTTTTTTTGGAGATGGGTAGTTTTGTTTTGGGGTTTGTTTGGAACAGGTGAAAGTTTATAAAATAATCGCCGATATTACTAAACCAGGCGCTAGTTGAACGTAGGAATTTAGTGCGTTGAAATAGGTTTATTAACCAGACGCGAGGTAGTTTTTCGTCGTCGTCTTGAGATTCTTTAAATTTGTCGGTCCAATATACTAGAGGACGAAACAATAATTGATCATAAAGAAAAATTACGATCAACATGCAAAAAATAGCGTAGATTATAGCTTTAACATTGGTTTGGCTAATAGCTATGGCAATATAAGAACCAATGCCGGGTAAGGTGACAGTTTGGTTAGCAACGGTAAATGCTTCACAAGCAATAACGAAAAACCAGCTGCTGGACATTGACATCATCATATTCCATAACAATCCTGGCATAGAGAATGGTACCTCGATTCGCCAGAATCTCTGCCAAGTCGATAGACGAAAAACATTTGCGGTATCTTTTAAGTCGCCCGGAACTGTTTTTATTCCTTGGTAAAAGCTCAAAACCATATTCCATACTTGAGAGGTAAAAATGCCGAAAATAGCGGCACATTCAGGTCCCAGCATGCTGTTTTTAAAAATAACAAAAAAACCAGGAACTGTGATTGCAAGAAAACTCAAAACTGGAAAAGATTGTAAAACATCAACAATAGGGATGATTAAGCGTTCGGCGTGTTTATTTTTTGCTGCCCAGGCCCCAAAAACAAAAGTAAATATTAGAGAAAAGAATAGAGCAATAAATAAGCGCAATGTTGTGCGCAACGCATAGGCAGGTAAATGGATGGGATTAAGGGAAACCGGTATCACATCGCCAAGGTGGTAGGGCGAAGCCATCTGTTTGATGTTCCAGGCGAGTAAAATTATGCTGGCAAGAACCAAAACCAGAGCAATCACATCCCAATAATTAGGGATAGACCAGGTTGTCACCTCGTTTTTTGTATATGTTGGTTTGGTTAACATATTCATGGTTCAAAATTTCCAATAAAAATCCCATAATATTGTAGAAGATATAGCATTTTTCGCTGATCGTCGAGTAGGAATTTGGGGGGAGTAATTTAAGATTATTTGTTGTTAGGATAGATTGCTACAAACCCATAAATGCTCGACATTTTTGGTAGCCGCAGGCTTTAGCCTGCGTGATTAGCATGGTACCAATCCAAATACGCAGGCTAAAGCCTGCGGCTACCACAACTATAAAAAATAATATGTTTTGATAAGTTTAATTTTTGAGCTACGATGTGGCTCAAAAGAGATATTAGAAGAAGAGCTTTGCAAAATCACTTTGACATAATTGTAGTAGGAGGAGGGCACGCGGGTATTGAAGCTGCCCACGCTTGCGCGTGCATGGGCGCAAAAACCTTAATGCTTACCCATAACATCGGAACAATTGGTGAAATGTCGTGTAATCCTTCGATTGGTGGCATTGGGAAGGGACATATTGTTAAGGAAATAGATGCACTTGGTGGTGTTATGGCATGTGCAGCCGATCAGTCAGGGATCCAATTTCGTACTTTAAATGCAAGTAAAGGTCCTGCCGTTCGTGCCACGCGTGTTCAGGCTGACCGTATTCTTTACAAACAGTCGGTGCGTAATTTTCTTGAAAACCAACCCAATCTTTTAATTCTACAACAAACTGTCGATAAATTAATGCTTGAACAAAATCGCGTTGTAGGTGTTATTACTAATCTTGATTTAGAGTTTAAAGCTCGTGCAGTTATTTTAGCAGTTGGTACTTTTCTTAATGGAAAAATTCATATCGGTTTGAATAATTTTCAAGGCGGACGTGCTGGTGATCCTGCCGCGATTTCTTTGGCTAATTTTTTGCGCGCGCTTGGTTTAAATGTTGCCAGACTCAAAACTGGAACGCCGCCACGTATAGCAGGAAATACTATTGATTATAGTCAATTAATCGAGCAGCACAGTGATGAGCCACAACCAGTATTTTCATTTTTAGGAAATGTAAATGAACATCCGCATCAGGTAAGTTGTTTTATTGCGCGAACGAACGAAAATACGCATGATATAATTCGTAAAAATTTAGATCATTCGCCGCTTTTCACTGGAATAATTGAAGGAACTGGACCGCGTTATTGTCCTTCAATTGAAGATAAAATTCATCGTTTTCCTGATCGCACTTCGCATCAAATTTTTCTTGAACCTGAAGGATTAACTACCAATGAAATTTATCCCAATGGTATTTCTATGAGTTTGCCGTTTGATGTGCAAATAGAGTTAGTGCGCAGTATCCAAGGCCTAGAAAATGCACATTTAATTAGACCAGGATATGCAATTGAATACGATTTTTTTGATCCGCGAGATTTACAACCAACTCTTGAAACCAAAGCAATTAGCGGATTATTTTTTGCTGGACAAATTAATGGAACTACTGGCTATGAAGAAGCGGCAGCACAAGGATTAATAGCTGGAATTAATGCTGCTTTGCAGGTGCAAGAGAAAGAGTCATGGTATCCACAGCGTAGTGAAGCATATATTGGTGTAATGATTGATGATTTATTGACTCGCGGTACCACTGAGCCATACCGTATGTTTACTAGTCGTGCTGAATATCGTTTGCTGCTACGTGAAGATAATGCAGATTTACGTTTGACTGCTATAGGTTATCGTTTGGGTTGTGTTGACGTGCGGCGTTATAGAATTTTTTCTGCCAAGCAAGAGGCAATTGAGTGCGAAAAAAATAGGTTACAAAACATTTGGATTCGACCAGATATACTCACAAAACAGGTACATGAGCGTGAGTATAGAGCATTAGAATTATTGCGTTGGCCGGAAATTAGCTATAGGCAAATGCTAGAGCAGGGGCTTATCACTTCAAATGTCACACCGGACGTTTTTGAACAAATAGAAATTCAAATGAAGTATCATGGTTATATTGAAAGGCAATTACTTGAAATTGAGCGTCACAGTAAGCAGGCCGAAACCCAAATTCCAACAAGCTTTGATTATGATTTAATTAAAAGCCTGTCCAATGAGGTTCGACAAAAACTCAAAAAACATCGTCCAGTAACTATTGGCCAAGCATCAAGAATTTCTGGAGTTACACCTGCAGCGATTTCAATTTTATTGGTCTATCTATCAAGATAAAATAATTATCCATACGATAATTGCATTCACAATGGACAGTAAGACGGCGGCTGCGCCAATGTCTTTGCACTTTTTTGATAGCGGATGATATTCCAAGCTAACTCTATCAACGACCGCTTCTAGGCTAGAATTTATGATTTCCACCAGTAAAACTAAAAACCAGCTGCCGACTAAAATGGCTTTTTCAACCGCGGTTACTCCAAAAAATAATGCCAGAGGAATCACGGCAATAGTTAAAAAAACTTCTTGTTTGAATGCAATTTCATCTTTGAAAACGCTCTTTAAGCCACAGATAGCACAATAAACAGCTCTTAGTGGGCGTTTGATGTCATTTGGGTGTTTTATCCGTTGCATAAAGAATTTTAGTGTGCATGCTGCTTATTTCAAGCTAACTGCTAGTCTTTTAATGTTTATCAAATGTTTATAGCCAATATTGTCTGTTGTCGAATTGCCACCAAACGTCCCACACCCTAGCTTAAAGGAAGATGTTAAACCAGTGCCCAAGCCAACACATACCTGAGCAGAAGCAGCTCTTAAAAGATCCTGTAATGCTTTTACAATGCTTAGAAGTGGCACGGTAACCTCCCTTTGTCTTTTTACTTTATTGCATTATGGCATTTTTCATAATCTAGTACAATATGTGGATGCGGTTTTGTGGATGCGGTTTAGCCAAATGTTTCGTAGACAAGTGGCTAATAAGGACTCTGATTTTCTGGTTAGTTAGTAAAACTGTGAACAAGTCTAAAAAATATTTACAAAGTAATTGACACACACAAATGCAATCTGCAGAATGACCACTCTTTGGGGCGTCGCCAAGTTGGTAAGGCACTGGATTTTGATTCCAGCATTCCCAGGTTCGAGTCCTGGCGCCCCAGCCAAAATAAGCACTTTTTTTGAATGGAGTAAACCATAAAAATGAAATTATTCACCGGTAATGCAAATGTTCCTTTAGCAAACAAAGTAGCAGAGCATCTACAGATAAGCCTTGGTAAAGCAGTCGTTGGCAGTTTTACCGATGGTGAAACCTTAGTAGAGATTACGGAGAACGTGCGTGGACAAGATATTTTTATTATGCAGCCAACCTCGGCACCAACCAATAATAATTTAATGGAGTTAGTTATTATGGCGGATGCACTGCGCCGTGCTTCTGCTGTAAATATTACGGCAGTAGTTCCGTATTTTGGCTATGCGCGTCAAGATCGGCGCGTGCGCTCTTCAAGAGTACCAATTAGTGCTAAAGTTGTTGCTGATATTATGGTGGCTGCTGGGATTACCCGTGTAATTACCATTGATTTGCACGCTGACCAAATTCAAGGATTTTTCTCTATTCCAGTTGACAACGTTTATGGAACGCCAGTGATGTTTGAAGATATAGAGAAGAAAAATTTTAAAGATATGATTATTGTATCTCCCGATGTTGGTGGGGTTGTGCGTGCACGAGCGGTAGCCAAAAGATTAAATGACTCAGAATTAGCAATTATTGATAAACGTCGTCACAAACGCAATCAAGTGGAGGTCATGCATATTATTGGGGATGTTGAAGGTCGCGATTGTGTAATTGTTGATGACATTATAGATACGGCAGGTACTATTTGTCAGGCAGCAAAAGCTTTGAAGAGTAAAGGCGCCAGGTCAGTAACTGCTTATGGAACCCATCCGGTTTTATCTGGTAATGCAATTGAAAATATCGAAAAATCCGAGATAACTGAAATAGTAATAACTGATACTATCCCACTTAGTCAAGAAGCTATGAATTGTAAAAAAGTTCGTCAATTAAGCATTAGCCAAATTTTGGCAGAGACAATCCGGCGTGTGGATAATAAGGGTTCAGTAAGTTCAATGTTTCCAGATTGAAGTGGCTTACAGTAATTAAAGAAGGAGGATTAAAAGATGACTCATGAGTTGCCTGCTTTGCCTTTTGCCAAGAATGCTTTAGCTCCATATATTTCCGAAGAAACTATTGATTTTCATTATGGGCGTCATCACCAAACTTATGTTGATAATCTGAATAAATTGATTGTTGGTACGGAATTTGAATCCAAAGCTTTGCCAGATATCGTAAAGACTGCTACTGGTACTGTTTTCAATAATGCGGCGCAGATTTGGAATCATACTTTTTATTGGAATTGCTTGCGGCCTGGTAATGATGAACAATTGTCGGCAGAGGTAATGACGACGATTAATAAAACTTTTAATGGACTTGAAAAGTTTAAAGAAGCATTTACAAAAGCAGCTTTGGGTTTATTTGGCTCTGGTTGGGTGTGGTTGGTAAAAGATGTTAGTGGTAGTTTGTTAATAACTTCGACTGGCAATGCTGGCAATCCTCTGACGTCTGGGCAAATACCTTTACTGACTTGCGATGTATGGGAGCATGCTTATTATATAGACTATCGCAATGCTCGTGCCAAATATCTAGAAGCGTTTTGGCATATTGTAAATTGGGATTTTGTTAGCCGCAATTTCCATGTCTAATCCCGAAAGTTTTCAAATTGCAGTGGGATGCCCAATTCTTCTTTACGTAAGATAGCCATTACGGTCTGTAAATCATCGCGTTTTTTTGCGGTAACGCGAACGTGGTCTCCCATGACGCTGGATTGAACTTTTAATTCTGATTCTTTAATAAGTTTGTTGATTTTTTTGCCAATGTCGTGATCAATCCCATGTTTGATTGTTATTTCTTGTCTTGCCTCATGCAAGCTTTCTTGTATTTCTTTACGCTCTAAGCAACTCAAATCAATTCCACGCTTAACTAGTTTTGGCTCTAGAATTTGCTGCATTTGCTGTAGTTGAAAAGTGTTTGGTGCGATTAGGGTGATAATGTTGTCTTTGAGTTCAAAATGAGCGTCGGTATCTTTAAAATCAAAACGATTTTTAACTTCACGATTAGCCTGATCAACAGCATTAGCAGATTCGTGTTGATCAATTTTAGAAACAATATCAAAAGTTGGCATAAGTTTTTTCTCCTACATTTTTATTTTTTTGTTTGTTAAAACATTCCCAATTCCAATTTCGCCTGCTCCGACATCATCGATCGATCCCATGGTGGATCGAAGACTAGTTCAATTTCGACTGATTTTATTTCTGGCAAACCCAAAGCTTTTTCTTTAGCATCTGCAGCAATAATTGGTCCCATGCCGCAACCCGGAGCAGTGAGCGTCATGCGAATAATAACGTTAGATTTATTGTCGATGGCATCGGGGGTAATGTCAATACCATAGATTAATCCAAGATCGACAATGTTGACTGGAATTTCTGGATCATAACAGGTACGCAATGTTGCCCAAATTTTATCTTCAAGCGCGATGTTTTCGTTTTCTGCCAAGGTGAAAATTAAATTTGTTTTGCCTAGGGCATCCGCATCTTTACTCTCCAGGCGATACATTGCACCGGGTGTTGTTATGGTATAAGTTCCGCCAAGCGATTGTGCAATTGCTACCTCGGTGTTTTTGGGTAAAGTAACCTGGCTTCCAAATGGAATTAAAATCACTGTTACGTCACGATTTAGTTTTACAGTTTCTTGTTGGGTCATAATTATTCAGTAGAAATTGTATTTGGATCTTTCACCAAAGCGGCTTTTAGGGTATGCCAAGCCAAAGTAGCACATTTAACTCGCATTGGAAATTCATGTACCCCAACAAGTACCGCAAGTTTTCCTAGTTTTTCCTGGTTTTTGAGTTCGCCTGTAGTGACAAGTTTTTGAAACTCATCGAATAGGTCTAGTACTTCTACAATGGTTTTACCTTTGGTAATGTCAGTCATTAACGAAGCAGATGCAGTTGAGATTGCGCACCCAGAACCTTGAAAACATATGTCGGTTATGACACCATTTTTTTCGTTGATGTAAAGCGTAATTTTGTCGCCACAAAGCGGGTTGTACCCATCTTTGCTGCAGCTTGGATGCTCGAGTGTACAAAAGTTATGCGGGTGTTGACTGTGATCAATAATTATTTGCTGATATAGGTCGCTTAAGTCTGGCATAAATCCTCATAATTTTAACGCAGGATAATAAAGCCCGCGCTTACCAAAAAATTTTTTTAACTTTATCAATGGCTGCTATAAATATATCAATTTCTTCCTTAATATTATATAGTCCAAATGAAACTCTGGTTGTGGCTGGTATGTTGTAAAAATCCATTAATGGCATGGTGCAATGATGGCCGGCTCGAGTTGCAACGCCCTCAGTGTCAAGAATTGTTGCAACATCATGAGGATGGATTTTGTCTAAAACAAAAGAGATTACACCAACCTTGTCTAATGCATTACCAACCACTTTTAACTCATTGATTTTGATAATTTTTTCTTTGGCATAATTTAGTAAGTCGTTTTCATGTTGTAATATTTTATTTATTCCAACTGAAGTTAAAAAATCGATTGCAGCGCCAAAGCCAACTATACCAGCAATGTTGGGTGTTCCTGCTTCGAATTTTTTTGGCAGATCGGCATATTCAGTTTTGGCAAAAGTCACTTTTTTTATCATGCTGCCACCACCTTGATATGGTGGCATGGCATCGAGTAGCGCTTCTTTGCCGTATAAAATCCCAACTCCAGTTGGTCCATACATTTTGTGGGCAGAAAAAGCATAAAAATCGCAATCTAAGTTTTGAACATCGATTTGCATGTGTGACACTGCTTGGGCGCCATCAATTAATACGGGAATATTATGAGCATGGGCGAGAGCAATAATTTTTTTAATTGGATTAATGGTGCCAAGAGTGTTTGAGACGTGAGTAATTGCGACGATTTTAGTTCGGTTATTTAAAAGTTTTTCATAGTGATTTAAATCAAGTTCGCCATTTTCATGGATTTTTACTACTTGTAGTTTTGCACCGGTTTGCTCACAGATTAATTGCCAGGGCACAATATTTGAATGATGCTCCATGGTGCTAATAATAACTTCATCGCCTGCATGGAAGTTTTTACGGCCATAGCTTTCTGCCACTAAGTTTATTGCTTCGGTGGCATTGCGCACAAAAATAATTTCGGCAAGATTTTTTGCATTGATAAAAGCGCGTGTTTTCTCTCGGGCGTCTTCGTATGCTTGGGTAGCACGATCAGCCAGTGTGTGTACGCCACGATGGATATTTGCATTGTTATGCAAATAAAAATTATCTATAGCTTCAATAACACAGCGAGGTTTTTGGCTAGTGGCTGCATTATCAAAATAAACTAATGGGTGACCATGAATTTTTTCTTGTAAAATTGGAAATTGTTCGCGTAGTTCAGTATTCATAAGCAGTATCCAAAGTGATTTTAGGTTGATAAAATTTAGCAAATTGATCAATGATTTCTTGGATAAAAGCCATAGTTAATAATTCCGTAGCTTTATTTTCTGAAAGTCCGCGCGAGCGCAAATAAAACAATGCTTCTTGATCAAGTTGGCCAACAGTTGCCCCGTGAGTGCAAATGACATCGTCAGCATAAGTTTCAAGTGCTGGAGCTGTATTCATGGTTGCCAGTTCTGAAAGCAGTAGGTTCTTATTAGTAACATGAGTCTCGGTTTTTACCGCATTTGGATGTGTTACCACCAGACAATTAAAATCTCCCACTGCTTTATCCTTTATAAGTCCTTTAAATAAAATATTGCTAGTGCAATTGGGCGCTAGGTGTTCGATGCGTATTTGGTAGTTTAAAGTTTGAGTGTCGTGCAATGCAATAATTCCGATGGCGTTGTAACTGGCGTTTTTTTCGGTAAGTTCAACGCACAAAACATCTTGCGAAATTTTGGCACCTTTGCCAATAAAACCGCTGTTAATTTTGCTGTTTTGCTCTTGTTTTATGGTTGTTTGTGCGTTATGAGTGGCGACATCATTTTCAGCTTGCAACTTATAATAAGTAATTTCACTATTATTTTTTGCCAAGATATTAATTTTAATGTTGTTGTTGTATGGATGATTCTTTGTGGAGGCGTGTTCTTCTAAAAGAGTAAAGCGACAGTTTTCTTCCGCAATGATATCAATAGAGTAATCACAATTTTGCGAAGTTAGAAATAATAAGTGAATTGGTTTTTCGGTTTTGGTGTTTGAGGGAATTTTTAAAGTTTGTTGGTTGAAAATTAAATTATCACATTTGTCAGATAACTCAGGTTGGTAGACGCCATTGAGTATTACCCTAGTGTCAGTGTTAGGTAGTTTAAATTTATTAATATAATTTTTGTCTAAGTTTAGCATTTTGGTAAATTTTAATTTATTTTGATGTGATTATAGCGGAGTTGCGATGAATGTGGAAATGTAGAAAAAGAGTTTCGCAAAAAACATAAGGAAGGTTATAATTTTAGTTTTTTATAGGAAGGTGCTATGTCATTACAAAACAAAGTTGCATTAATTACTGGAGCAAGTCGTGGTATTGGTAAAGCCATTGCCATTAATCTTGCTAAAGCTGGGGCAGTAGTTGTGGGAATTGATTATAGTGAGGAATATACTAAAAATATTTCGCTTTTTCTAAATGAGCTTGGTTTAAAAGGAAAAGGTTTTGTCATGGACGTAACCAAGCAAGAATCTATAGAAAATTCTATGGAACAAATTATTAAGGAATACGGCGCTCCAAATATTTTAATTAATAATGCTGGGATTACTCGCGATAATTTAATGTTGCGTATGTCGCAAGAAGAGTGGGATCAAGTAATAGCAACTAATCTAACCTCTGTGTTTCGTCTGAGCCGTTTTTGTATTCGAGATATGGTAAAAGCACGTTGGGGTAGAATTATTAATATTGCTTCTGTTGTTGCCTATAGTGGTAATCCTGGACAAGCAAATTATGCAGCATCCAAAGGCGGCATAGTTTCATTCAGTAAATCTTTAGCCGCTGAAATTGCTTCACGAAATATTACGGTGAATTGCATCGCTCCAGGATTTATAGAAAGCGATATGACGAAAAAACTGACTGTTGAGCAAAGAGAAAAGCTATTGACTGTGGTGCCAGCACGACGTATTGGGCAACCAGAAGATGTAGCAAATGCTGTAGCTTTTTTAGCGAGCGAGGAGGCTTCCTATGTTACTGGAGTAACTTTGCATGTTAATGGCGGCATGTATATGATATAAATGAATAAAAATATTGCTTGCAAGTTAGTTACTTTTGAATAAACTAATGTCGCTATTTGAATTTAGTTTATTAACATTTATGAGGAAATTGCAGTATGCCAACTATTGAAGAACGTGTTAAAAAGATTATTGCTGAGCAGTTAGGTGTTAACGAAAATGAAATTACCAATGAGTCTTCTTTTGTTGATGATTTAGGCGCTGATTCGTTAGACACGGTCGAACTGGTTATGGCTTTGGAAGAAGAATTTAGCACCGAAATACCAGATGAAGATGCCGAAAAGATTACAACAGTCCAACAGGCTGTCGAATACGTCCACTCTCATACCAAAGAAGCACAATAGTACTAGAGGGTATTTGGTATGGTTCTGGCAAAACGACGTGTTGTTGTTACTGGTATCGGGATGGTTACGCCGTTAGGTCTGAACGCGGCAGATACTTGGAGCGCCTTATTAGCTGGGAAAAGCGGAGTGCGTGCTATTACTGCTTTTGATGCCTCCGGGTTTCCTGTACAAATTTGTGCTGATGTCAAAAATTTTGATCCATTGTTATACCTTGATCCTAAAGAAGCTCGGAAAACTGAAGCTTTTACGCAATTTGCAATAGCTGCTTCGGCACAAGCACTAGCAGATTCTGGTTTTGCTGTCACTGAAGAAAATGCTGGCCGAGTTGGTGTTTCAATAGGTGCTGGAATTGGAGGTTTGTTATCAATTCAAAGAAATTACGAAGCTTTTCTTGAGGGAGGTTCCAGAAAAATATTACCAACTTTTATCCCCTATACCATTATCAATATGGCGCCAGGAATTGTAGCAATTAAACATGGCTGTAAGGGTCCGAATTTATCAATTGTTACTGCATGTAGCACTGGTGCGCACAACATTGGAAATTCTGCACGTTTGATTAGTTATGGTGATGCTGATGTTATGATTGCTGGTGGTTGTGAAATGGCTACGACTGTACTCGGGATTGGTGGGTTTGCAGCAATGCGTGCCTTATCAAGACGCAATGATGAGCCAACTAAGGCTTGTCGTCCTTGGGATCGGGATCGCGATGGTTTTGTGCTTGGAGAAGGATCTGGCATTGTAATACTTGAAGAATACGAACATGCTAAACGTCGTGGAGCTCGTATTTATGCTGAACTTGCCGGTTATGGTATGAGCTGTGATGCTTATCATATGACTTTACCGGAGCAAGAAGGATCCGGGTCAGCTTTAGCAATGCAAAACGCAATCACCGATGCTGAAATAAATAACGAATCGGTTGATTATATCAATGCCCATGCAACATCAACCCCATCTGGTGATGGTGTTGAAATTACCGCGATAAAAAAAGTATTTTCAGAGCATGCTTACAAAATTCCAACCAGTGCCACTAAATCTATGACTGGACATTTGCTTGGTGCTGCTGGTTCAGTTGAAGCAATTATTTCCATATTAGCAATTCGCGATCAAATTGCTCCGCCAACAATTAATCTAGATAACCCGAGTGAGGGTTGTGATTTAGATTTTGTTCCACATACCGCTCGCCCAATGCAAATCAATACAGTCCTTTCAAACTCTTTTGGCTTTGGTGGCACTAACACTTCTTTGCTTTTCAAGAAAATATAAATCCATATAAAAATTTTTTTGCGTCAATGATGTAATTTGATGATTGTAGAACTTTGACGCAATTAAATAATACAAATGGGTGAAAACATGAATTTTATCAAAAATTTTTTTAGGAACTTTATTGGAGGTTTGTCAGTGGATAAAATAATTAGTATGGGTCGTTTTTTGATTAGTGTGATAATTTTGTCCTGTTGTTTTTATGCTACACCTAATGTTGCTTTCGGAGACCCAAAAATATATTTCACAAATAATAGATCATTCTTAAGACAAGCAGCAGTATTGAGAAGAAGTGGTAGAAGTATAGATGAAATTATTAACCTGATGCTCACTCATGATGTTATGCAAGAATTAACTCCTGAACTAGCACAGCAAGAATTTCACTTCGTGTTGAGACCAGGTCGCGATAATGATGATGGCGGATCTTCTCCAAGATTAATTATTATCAACACTGGGGAAGAGGCAAGGTTTGGTTTGTTTACGTTTGATCCTATAAGAAACGGTAGGGCTGTTATAGAATATACTGGCGAGGTAGTTCGGTTTGGAGACAGAGAAACAAACCCTTATATGACTAACATTGTTGATCTTGGTATGGTTGTTGACGCGCAGCGAGAGGGTAATGCCGCGCGTTTCGTCCAACATTTGCCGCCAGATGCAGCCTTAGCTGGTGTAGATGCATATCAGCAAGATGACATAAATGTACGTTATCTTTTTAGAGCTCAATATATGGCGCAGGATGTTGCAACTGCTAATCTACGAACACAAGCATATCCCAATAACACAGTGTTTTTATTTGCCACAAGGGACATTGAACCATTTGAACAATTAGGATTTGATTATGGTTTGTCATATTGTTGGCAGGAAGAACCAAGATTGTTTTATCGAAATGGCGATGTGATTCCTATAGATCTATACAATATCATAAATAGGCTTCTTGTTATGACGTGTCGAGACGAGCATGGTCGAGCTGAATATACAGAAACTGGTTTGCAAATCAATCGTGCGAGAGTACTTGATCCAGCTGGTGTCAGATACTTAGAAGGGCTAATACGCGGAGCTGGTAACGCAAACAATGTTATGATTCCATACAATATGCCACCGCAACTTGGATTTATTGAGGTTCAACGTGAAGCTTTAAATCGATTATTACCACAGCAAAGGACTGCTTTATTTCTTCCTGGAATCTATCATGCCTATAATTGTTGATGGCTAGTTGATGATTTGTAGTTGGTTTGGCAAAATATATTATTGGTCAAGCACAGGATCGGCAGAGATTGATAGAGGTTATATTTTAGTTTTTAAACGTGTATAATACGTTTGCTGATCCCATCAATAAATAAAATAGACCGTCCAATGAAATCAATAAATAAAGCTTATGTTATTTTAGTTGCTGTATTCTTAATGGTTTGTTTGGCCTTAGGTTTTGATTTTCGGTGTTTTTTAAAATCCCCATTAATTGATGCTAATCAGAAGCCGGCAGATTTTCTCTTTATCCAAGGCATGTCGGTTAAAAAAGCAGCCATTGTTTTGGGTAAGCAAAATCTGCTTAAACGACCGTTATATTTTAATTTGTTAGCTAGGTTTAAAGGGGTAGAACGCAATTTAAAGGCAGGTGAATATCGGATTGAACCCGGAGTTACTACGCCATCACTATTGCTTACAAAAATGGTAAAAGGTGATGCTATCCGTCATGCTGTTACAATTGTAGAAGGTTGGACATTTTCTCAGATGGTTGCTGCTTTAGATAATAATTCTTACATTAAGCATACTATCCAAAAATCAAGTAATGATGAAATAATGGATAAAATCGGACATTCAGGCGAGTTGCCGGAAGGTAGATTCGCCCCAGATACCTATTTGTTCAGCGGTGAAGTAAAAGATATCTATATATTGGCTAATGCTTATAAATTAATGCAAAAGCGGCTGGAAACTGCTTGGAATAATAGAGCAGCTGATGTGCCATATCATTGTTCCTATGAAGCATTAATTGTTGCTTCAATGATCGAAAAAGAAACTGCATTTGAACAAGAAAAGCCAATAATTGCTGGAGTTATCTTGCGCCGTTTAGCTTTGGGTAAATTGCTGCAGATTGATCCGACCGTAATTTATGGGCTTGGTGAAAAATACAGTGGTAAGTTAAAAAAGGTAGATATTACAAAAGATACCCCCTATAACACTTATACGCGCAAAGGATTACCACCAACTCCGATTGCTTTGCCTGGTAAAAGTTCAATTGAAGCAGCATTACATCCAGCTGCTGGTACGGTTTTGTATTATGTGGCTAAAGGAGATGGTAGTCATAAATTTTCTGATACCTTTAAAGAGCAAGATAAAGCAATCAAAAAATATTTAAAGCATAAATAACTAGCTATGAAAAAATATTTTATTACACTAGAAGGCATCGAAGGTGCAGGGAAGAGTACTTCTGTGCGGTTTTTGGCTGAATATTTACGTAGTAAAGGTGTTGATTTTATTTTAACTCGTGAACCAGGCGGAACCGAAATTGCCGAAAAAATTCGTCAAATAATTTTAGCGCATCATCAAGAACCGATGCATCCAGATACTGAGATGTTGCTTTATTTTGCTGGGCGCGCGCAACATTTTAATCAAGTTATTCTGCCCGCTTTACAACGTGGACAATGGGTGATTTGCGATCGTTTTACTGACGCTAGCTATGCATATCAGGGCGGTGGCCGTGGTATATCGCAGGAAAAAATTGCGGCCTTAGAGCAGTGGGTACAAGGTGATTTGCGTCCAGATTATACTTTGTTATTTGATGTTACAGTTAGTGTTGGATTGAATCGTATAAAGAAGAATCGGATTTTAGATCGCTTTGAAGTTGAGAAAGAATCGTTTTTTGAAAAAGTGCGCAATTGCTATTTGGAACGTGCGCACAAAGAATCCAAACGTTTTCATATAATCGATGCTAACCTTCCCCCTCAGGAAGTTGCAGTGCAAATAAAAGATTTTTTAGAAAAGATTGTATGAATTCCACTTACCCTTGGCAACAGCAAGAATGGCAACAGTTACTCGTCTGCAAAAAAAGTGGACAGTTGCCGCATGCCATTTTAATAAAGGGAATGGAAGGTTTGGGCAAATATCATTTTGCAGAGTGTTTGGCTGAATTATTGCTATGTCAAAAAAGCTCAACTAAAGCTTGTGGTGAATGTAGTGCTTGCCAATTACTAAAATCCAATAATCATCCTGATTTAATAATTATTCGATCTGAAGAACAAAACAAGGCCATAAAAATAGATCAAATCCGTGATGTCGTTGCAGAGTTAAGCAATACAGCTCAACAGGGCGGATATAGAATTGTTATTATTGAACATGCCGAATTACTAAATATTGCTGCTTCTAATTCGCTATTGAAAACCCTTGAAGAACCAGCTGTTAACGTTATTATAATTTTAACTTCGCATCATCCGGCCGCATTAGCAGCAACTATTCGTAGTCGTTGTCAAATAATAGCCATAAAACCACCATCCTTTACCAAAGCACAGGAGTGGCTAAAACAACAGGTGCCAGACGCCGACTTTGGTCTCGCGCTGGTCTTAGCTGAGAATGCCCCACTAAAAGCTTTGAACATTTTGCAGGAAGATAATTTGCGCCTGCGCCAAGAATTTTTTCAATGCCTTTATGCGTTACAAAATAAAAAAATGAGCGTCATTCAAGTGGCGGAGCAATATTTAGTTTGGGATTTCAGGACGCTGTTACTGACATTTATGCGCGTAGTGGGTGATATTATTAAAATCAAGCTCACTGTAGCTGAAAATGTAGTAAATCAGGATCAAATTAAAGAGTTGATTCATCTTGGTGCAAAAACCAATCTGAACAAGCTGTTTGCTTATCAAGCGCAGTTGCTTGGATTACATCAAAATCTTATTAAAAATATTAATTTTAATCAGCAACTAGCTACAGAAAATTTAACTATAACTTGGAGCCAATTGTTTACGGATTGATTTATCTAACCCGACTCCGCAAACGGCGCTCTCCAAGCCCCGCGCCTTGCAAAAAGCGCAAGGCTTAGGTTGGGCTAATGATATTTATCCCTTCGGGCTTAATTTATTGTTTTAAAATTTTATAAAAGTTTTTTAATCAACTATGAGCATAGCAGATTCTCATTGCCACTTAGATTGTCTCGACCTTACTCCTTACAATGGAGACCTGTGTAAGGCTATCGCTGCTGCGCGAGCCAAAGATGTAAATTATATTCTTTGTCCAGGAATTGATATGGAGCGTTTTCCAGATGTTTTGAAAATAGTAGAAACTGATAATAACCTTTTTGCTGCAGTTGGTTTACATCCAACTGAAAAGGATTCGCATGAGCCGAGTTTGGATGAATTGTTAATTATTGGACATAACAAAAAAGTTGTTGGTATCGGTGAGACGGGATTGGATTTTTATTATGCTGCAGATGAGCTTGAGCGTGAACGCCAAAAGAAACTATTCAAGCTACATATTCAAGCTGCAAAAATTTTGAATAAGCCACTGATAGTGCATGCGCGTGATGCTGAAATTGATGTTATTAAACTGTTAATCGAAGAACAGGCAATGACAGTTGGTGGGGTAATGCACTGTTTTACTGGTAGTAGCGTTTTTGCTGAAAAAGCAATAGAACTTGGTTTTTATGTTTCATTTTCTGGAATTGTAACTTTTCGTAAAGCGGAAAGCTTAAGGGAAATTGCTAAAAATATGCCATTAGAAAAAATGTTGATTGAAACTGATGCGCCATATTTAGCGCCAGTTCCGGTTCGTGGTAAACCTAATGAGCCCATTTATTTGCACTACATTGCTGAATTTATTGCCGAACTTCGTGGGATTCCTTATGAAGCTTTTGCTGCAGAGACTACTGCAAATTTTTTGCGCTTTTGTAAGGTCTAAATAAAAATTATTTCGAAAATCCTTGCATTTTGGGGGAAAATGTTTTAAAAATGACGCTGTTGTATGAGCCTTCTCATACTACGAGTTGTATTGTAACGTTACAATATAAATGACAACAAAAGGGTGTTTGCATTATGTTCACGCAAACAGGTTTTTAATTTTTATTAGGTTAAAGGAACAAAAATGAAAAAGTTACTTTCAATCGTTGTAATTGCAGCAGCTTTTACTTTGGTCGGTTGTACTGCTGAAAAAGCTACAAGTGTTGTTACAGACACTGGTTTTGCTCAGACAAAAGAAACATGCAAGGGCAAAAAATGTAAACATCATCATGGCAAGCTTGGTGTAGAAAAAGCTGTTGATGATACTGCCAAGTAAAGCTGTTTTATAAGTAAAAAAATAAAAAGCCAGGGTTCTCCTGGCTTTTTTATAAGTAGGCTACAACATGGCAATAACGTATGATGATTTTTCTAAAGTAGATTTTAGGTCGGGAACAGTAGTTAAAGTAGAAGAATTTCCAAGAGCAAAAAAGCCGGCTTATAAAGTGTGGGTAGACTTTGGTTCAGATATTGGTGTTAAACAAACTTCTGCACAGATCACTGTTCATTATAAACCTGAAAATTTGCTTGGAAGATCAGTGGTTGGTTGTATTAATTTAGAACCTAAAAATATTGCTGGGTTTGTTTCAGAATTTTTGTTAGTAGGGTTTCCCGATGATAATGGGGCGGTGTGTCTGATCCTCTCGGAACCTAAAGTGCCTAATGGTAAAAAATTATTTTAATAAGGTTTGTTCTGATCCAATGTCAATTCGACTTGTTCAATACTATTGAAGCGACTCGATATCTTTTTAGAAGATTTGTGTACAGCTTCAACATCTTCATGTGCTTGACTAATGTGTTTGGCCAGATTATCCATGCGTTCTTGGAAACGTTCGAAGTCTTTTCCCAGCAAAATTAAATGTTCTTGAATAATGTGAATTTGTTTGCGTGTTGCCGCATCTTTTATGACAGCTCGAGCTGTTGTTAAAATTGCCATCAACGTAGTAGGTGATACTAACCATACGCGAGAACGATGCGATAATTCAACTAGCTCGGGGTAATGGCTATGAATTTCTGCGAATACTGCTTCGGCCGGAATAAACATGACAGCGCCATCGGCAGTTTCTCCGGGAATGATATATTTTTCTGCAATATCTTGAATGTGTTTACGAATGTCTAACCGAAACTGTTGTTGCGCGGTCGATCTTTCATCTGGGCTTAAATTTGGATCAGATAATTTTTGATAATTTTCCAGAGGAAATTTTGCATCAACTGCAATATTTCCAGTTGGTTCTGGTAAAAACAAAATACAATCTACCCGTTTATCATTCGACAAAGTGTGCTGCAGAGCAAAATTTTCTTGTGGTAAAACATTGTGTAATAATACTGACAATTGTACTTCTCCAAAAGCGCCACGAGCACGTTTATCCGCCAACACTTCCTGTAAATTTACAATATTGCTGGAAAGATCGGTTATTTTTTTCTGCGCTTCGTCAATTAAAGCTAAGCGCTTTACTACATCAGTAAATGTTGCGGTGGTTTTTTCAAAACCCTCGGCCAAACGACGATCAACTTGGCCGCTTATTTCTTGTAGTTTTTTATCTGTTGCTTCTGTTAATTTTTCAACTCGTAGACTCAGCTCAGTTGCATGATTATTCAGGGCGCTGGTTATTTGCGCGCGCACGTCGCCCATACTAGCCTGCATACTCTCAACAATGGTTTTTAAACTATGTAACTGATGAACGCTAGATTGTTGTCGCTGTTCAAACAATAAACGCAAAATGCCATCGTGACGTTCATCGAGACGAGTGGCTAGGGCGGTAATAGCTTCTGCGTTGTGGGGGTTATGAAAAAACAACCGTATTGTAGCCACCAAAGCGATAGCTGCTGTTAATGCGCTAATTATAAGAATAATTGTTAACATATATCTATAAAAGTTATTGAGCAAAATTGTTTAGTTTAAATAAGTCATTTGAAAATATTTTTCACCTGCTAAAGAGTTCAACTTAGGGTCTTCGGGGTAGTTTGTCAACATTGGAAGTAAAGCCGATTGTCCTATTACTGCACGATAGCTGTCATCTTGCGGTTTCAAGCCCCACTTGTTTTGATAAGTCATTGCTATAGGTTCGTGGGTATTAGAATTTGGGTTAGGATAGTTTCCTATGTACAGCATTACATGTCCATTGATATAAATTATGGTCGTAAATTTTTTCCCATTTTCCATAAGATATTTTAGACGTTCCTGTATATTTTTTGAGCTTTTATCAACCATTTTGCCGGTTTTTATTTGAGCGGCAGAATTTCTTGGTAACCAAATACCAAAAGGAGCGTAGAGACTTTGCAGCTCTGCAGAGCAGTCATTATAAAAATACATATTACCCCAGCCATAAGGCCGGCCTATTAAACCAGAGATAATAGTTGCAAAGTTATGCGGAGTGGCTTTAAGCGGCATAACTGTCGCATCTTTACTCTTAAGTTTTGCAAAAGTTATTTTGGCATTATGATAAGAGTTGGCAATGGGGATTAAAATATTAATTGTATTTTTAGCGCTATTTTGGCCGGGAAATACTGTGCCAATATAAGCATTAAAACGATATTGTTTATGTTTGTCAAAGATGCTCAAGTTAGTGCGAGTAATAGCAACAATTTTTTGTTTTGCATATTTTTGCCATTTCGCGATAAAAGTTGGGCTGGTTTTAGCGATTCCGTCACTTTCCACCCAGCCTATGTAATGGTGTGGGGTTAAAATCAAATACCACTGACTATCCCGTGTTTCTCCAATAATATATACGGGAGTTCCAACCCATACTGAAGACTCTTGGAGATTGTCAAAAGGATAGCCTTCTCCAGCCAATGCAAAATTATAAAAATAAGGGTCGGTTGTAGGAAGGTCGCGCGCATGTAGATTTTTTACTGCTATGCCACGATTGTTGGATTTGTACTTAATTGGTAATATGAACTGTTTTAAATTCATATTAGCTATAATGTCTGTGATCCATTGTTTAGAGTGTGGCCGAAAATTTTCCGCATAACCAATTTTTTTCGGATCTGTTTCGTTGGGATTGGCATATTTGCTGATCTTTTTTTGTTGTGGAATTTTGTCCTTTAGTTCTTGATTTAGTATTGTTGTAACATGTTTGTAGCTCCAAGGTGATAAGGCATTATCATCGGTTGCATAGTAGCGATTGTAATATTCTTTTAAGTGTTTCTTTTGCATCGAAAATTTTATTAATGGTTGGTTATAATCCGGATCAGAAGGTTTTATCCAATGATCGATGTTTTGGTCATATCTATCCAAAGGGAATATAGTAATTGGTACTTCAATTGCAGCAGCTGAAGTACCAATTATAAAAATGTACATAGAAAGCAAGTGAGTAATTAATTTTTTTTGCATTAGATATTGTTTTTGATTATTTAACCGCTGGTTCTAGCATAGTTATCGTACCTTTATCGGCATCGATAGTAACGCGAATTCCCTCGGGCAAAGTAAGTTTTCTGTCTTCGTGGCCAATCATAGCTCCATACCATGCTGGGATATGCAATGGTTTGATATGGTCTTTTAGTACTTGATTAAAGGTTAATGAGCCATATAGAGTTGAACTACCAGCTGAACAACCACAATTAGTGCATTTACCAAAGACAAAGCCTGAAATTTTTTTAAGGATACCAGCAGTTTTGAGTTGGGTGAGCATGCGATCGATTTTATAAATATCCTCGCCCGTATCCTCAATAAACAAAATGGCTTTATCAAAGTCTGGCAAATATTGGGATCCTAGCATAGAAGTTAGAAGGGTAAGGCTGCCACCAATTAATTTCCCAGTTGCATGTCCGCCACGAATAACCACAGGACGATTTTTAGTGTGGATTAAATCATCTTCATTTTCGATGGGGTTAGCGAAGGTGACGCTTTTACCCTCAAACAATATATCTTTTACATATCCTAGCGTAAAAGCTGGCCAAGGTTCGTGTGCGACTGGGCCGTGAAAAGTTACTAGATTAGTTTTAGCGTTAATTGCCAGGAGTAGCGAAGTTATGTCGCTATAACCCATAATAATTTTTGGATTCTTTTTTATTATGTCGTAGTTAATCGAGCTAAGCAATCGGTTACAGCCCCAACCGCCTCTCAATGCAATGATTGCTTTTACCTTTGGATCGGCAAACATTTTATTAATATCAGCGGCGCGTTCTTTATCAGTTCCGGCAAAATACCCATACTGTTTATAAACTGCCTTGCCAACTTTAACCTTGAGACCCAAGGCTCGTAATCTTTCTATAGCATATTGAATTAATATCTCATCGGCATCGCGAAAACCCGGAGCGATGAGTCCAACGGTATCGCCTGGATGGAGACGCTCTGGTTTGATTACAGTTGAGTTAAGCTCTTGAGTGTTTTTGATTGGAGTTGCTGCGTTGATACTAGGGATGAAAGCAAGAATAATTATTAGAGCAAATATTTTTAGTGTCTTTAACATATACATCCTGTTTTGAATTTGTGATGATATTATAAAGTACATCTATATAAAACAACAGGATAGAAATGAAAAAAAATAATTAATTTGTTCAAATCCAGGCTTCACATAGGCACGTTTTATGGCTCTTTCCGAGAGTTTTCTAAAAATCACCACTTGATGGTGATTTTTAGGTCACTAAGTGGTGATTTTTCTAAAAAAGCTGTTACGATTGATAAATAGTTCCATTGCAAATATTAAATGATCAATACAACCAAAAAGAAATTTATTGTTTTGTTGATGCTAATCATATTTTCTATGAATGTTTCGTCATGTCAGCAGCTTTCAGACGACGAGCAACAACTTCGTAGTGAAATAGGGCAGATGCTAATAATTGGTTTTGGTGGTTTTAAGCAAGACGATGAAGGTAAAGTTTTATGGGATGACAAGGATGGTACGCAATTTAATAAAAGTTCGGTGATCGCGCAGCATATTGCAAAAAATCATATTGGCGGTGTTGTTTTATTCCAGCAGCCATTTCGTGATATAAAAACTGGTGCATTCGTTCACGATCGTAATATACAAAATCCAGCACAAGTGGCCAAGTTAAATCGAGATCTACAAAGCTACAATAAGCAAATGGGTAATAAGAATTCTTTGTTTCTAAGTGTTGATCAAGAAGGGGGGCGCATTGATCGATTGCCAGCTCCTCAGGGATTTCCTGTGAGAACTTTGTTGCCCCAGGCATTTGGCGCCAAAGAAGAAATTGCGACTGACAAAAGCAAAGCTACAAAGGAAACTTATGAATATGCAAAAAAATTAGCGCAAGAGGTTTTTGACGCAGGATTTAATCTAAATTTTGCTCCGGTGGTTGATGTAAACATCAATCCAACTTGTCCCATTATTGGAGGGTTGGGGCGAAGTTTTTCTTCTTATCCTAAAGTAGTAGTTGACCAAGCCGAGCAATTTATTAGGGTGTTTAAAGAACGCGATATTATTCCGGTGTTAAAGCATTTTCCTGGACATGGTAGTTCGTCAAGTGACAGCCATCTTGGTTTAGTTGATGTAACGGGTACTTATCGTATGAAGTTGGAATTACAGCCTTATTCGCACATAATTGCAGAAGGCTATGATGGTATGATAATGACGACCCATATTATCAATGGTCAAATTGATCAAACTCAATGTAAGGCTGGATCAAAAACCGATCACTCTACTTGGTGTCCTGGAACGATGTCTAAAAAAACTCTAACCAATTTATTGCGCGAGCAAATGGGTTTTAAGGGTCTTATTGTCTCTGATGACATGACAATGGGAGCTATTGCACAGGAATACGATATAAGCGAAAGTTTTAAAAATGCAATCAATGCTGGAGTCGATATATTTATAGTTGCCAATAATTATGAAGATCAAACTGACAAAATAATTAATGCCATTGCACAACTAGTTAAAAATGGTGAGATTGAGCGTGAAAAAATTGACGCTGCTTATAACAGAATAGTTGAATTTAAGAAAAAGCATTTAATATATTAAAGTGATTATGAATACTAAACTTTACGATCTTGCCAAAAAAGTTGGTTTAATTTTGAAAGAGAAGAAGCTGTTTGTTGTTACTGCAGAATCGTGTAGCGGCGGATTGCTTGCCGCGGCTTTGACTGATGTTCCAGGAAGCTCAGCGTACTTTGAGCGTGGGTTTATTACTTATAGCAATATTGCCAAGCAAGGAGTATTGGGTGTTCATTCTGAAACTTTAGAAAGATTTGGTGCAGTGAGCGTTGAGGTAGCCAAAGAAATGGCAGAGGGCGCGCTTAGAAATAGCCATGCGCAAATTGGGGTTGCCATTACCGGTATCGCAGGTCCTGATGGTGGTACCAAAGAAAAGCCTGTAGGCAGTGTTTGTGTTGCTTGGATGCATTTAGGATTATCCACAAAAACTGCTAAAGTACATTTCGATGGCGATCGGGCAGCTATTCGAATGCAAGCGGTTGAATTTGCCTTAGAGGGGCTTTTGGTTGGGGTGATAGACTTCAACTGCAATTTAGGATAAAACGATACGAGGTCATACGAGGAGAGTCGTATTTCATATCACTCCGAATTATTTTTTTTACCAATTGTTTTAGATATTGCACAGAGCGAAACAACCATATCCGAAAAAACTTGCGGATCAATCGTTTGCGCCGCATCAGATAAAGCTTTATCAGGATCCGGATGTACTTCAACCATAACTCCGTCGGCACCTGCCGCAACCGCAGCTCTTGCCATGGGTAAAACCAAGCTTCTTTTTCCAGTTCCGTGACTCGGGTCAACTATAATCGGCAAATGACTTAATTCCTTTAGTACTGGCACGGTAGCTATATCTAAAGTATTTCTAGTATAAGTTTCAAAGGTTCTGATTCCACGTTCACACAAAATAATTTCTCCATTGCCAGCGCTTAAGATATATTCAGCGGCCATTAACAAATCTTTATATGTGGCGGATGGCCCTCTTTTTAACAGCACCGGTTTTTTAATTCTGCCAAGCGCTTTTAATAAATCAAAATTTTGCATATTACGTGCACCCACCTGAAGGATGTCTACGTATTTAGCTACTAAATCCATTTGCTGGATTGCCATTACTTCAGAAATTGTTCGTAATTTGTATGCTTTACCTGCATCATGTAAATAACGTAGTCCTTCTTCTCCCAAACCTTGAAAATCGTAAGGTGATGTTCTTGGTTTAAATGTACCGCCTCTTAAAATATTAGCGCCACCTTTTGCAACTAATTTGGCAGTTTCAAAAATTTGTGCTTCAGACTCAACAGCACAAGGACCTGCAATAATTGTCAGATCATCACCACCAATTTTTAAACCATTTACATCGACAATAGTTTTGTTTAAATAAAAATCCTTTCCAGCAAGTTTAAACTGATTATTAATCGGCTTAGCCTCCAGAACTCCTGGCAAAACAGAAAATAATTTTATATCAGTCTTTTGATCCACCCCCTTTACTAGCGCGATAGAAAACCCGTTATCTGCTTGTAAGAAAACGGCTTGAAAACCCATAAATTCAAGGCGCTTAATTAAATTTTCCGCATCATTTTTTGCGACCTCTTTATTTAAAATTAAAATCATAATTCCTCCTTATTTCTTGGATCGACTTTCATTGCTAGCTTCTTTAATTCTTTAGGAGTTGCTCCTCGATTAATTGCATCTACAAATAAAGAGCCAACTACAAATCCATCGGCAACATCTACAATTTTTTTTGCTACTTGGTTGGAACTAACTCCAAAACCAACCACCACAGGCAATTTACTGTTTTGTTTAATCAGTTTTATGTTCTTTTTAAAATCACGTGGTAAATCGTTCTTTATTCCAGTTGTTCCATTTCTACAAGCGTAATATAGAAAGCCCCTGGCTTTTTTACCTATCTGCCCAATTCGTTTTGAGCTTGTGGATGGGGCAACAACAAAAATCGGGAAAATATCGTATTCATTACATTTTGCTATATATTCGGCAGATTCCTCTAAAGGTAAATCAACGATTAAAATCCCATCAACTCCAGCATCTTTTGCTCGTTGAAAAATATTACTATATCCAATTTGCAACATAGGATTGAAATAACTAAATAACACCAGTGGAATATTAGTATGTTTTCTTATTTTTTTTATAAGTTCTAATGTGTCCAAAATTGTAACTTTCCGCATAACGGCATCATTCATTGCTTGTTGAATAACAGGACCATCAGCAACTGGATCGGAAAATGGCACTCCTATCTCCAAAAGATCAACCCCACCTGCAATTAGAGACAAAGCTGCTTGAATAGTATAATCAAGACCTTTTTGCCCTGCTGTTAGATAAGCAATAAATACCTTATTCTTTTTAAAAATCGTATTAATTCTATTCATATTTCACCTTTAAATTAAACCTTTTGCCAATAATTGCGGGAGATCTTTATCTCCTCTCCCAGACAAATTAACAACAACTCTATCACTTTTATTAAAGCGTTTTCCTTCCCGCAACAAATATCCGAGTGCATGAGCTGACTCTAGTGCCGGAATAATACCTTCAGTTTTTGATAACAACTTTAGAGCCAACACTGCATCTTGGTCTTTTACTGATGTATAAAGCACTCTTTTTGTATCAAATAACTGGGCATGTAATGGTCCAACAGATGGATAATCTAAACCTGCTGAAATCGAGTGAGTTTCACTTATCTGGCCGGCGTTATCTTGTAACACATAGGAACAGCATCCATGCAATACCCCTGGCTTTCCAGATAAAAATCGTGCGGCATGTTGTCCTAATGCATCACCATAACCTCCTGCCTCAACGCCGATTAAGCGTACTTTAGTTTTTTCAATGAATGGAGAAAAAATGCCGATTGCATTTGAACCACCGCCTACACAAGCAATAATGACATCAGGATCGGAAGCAAATTTTTCACGACACTGTCTTTTGGTTTCATTGCCAATGACAGACTGAAAAATACGAACCATTTCCGGATATGGATGCGGTCCAAGTGCAGAACCAATACAATAATAGGTGTTCTCAAAATTGGTAGCATAATCACGCAAAGCTTCATTGATAGCATCTTTTAGAGTTTGGGCACCACTATCCACACTAATAATTTTTGCGCCTAATAGTTTCATTTTACCAACATTGGGTGATTGGCGTTCAATGTCGAACTGACCCATATAAACAACACAATCAAGACTCAAATAAGCACATGCAGTAGCTGTTGCAACTCCATGTTGCCCAGCACCAGTTTCAGCAATAATTCTGGTTTTTCCCATTTCACGCGCTAACAAACATTGTCCAAGCGCATTATTTATTTTATGTGCTCCTGTATGCAATAAATCCTCTCGTTTCAAATAAATTTTAGGACCGTTAATTGCTTGACTAAAATTTGCCACTTCTGTAAGTGGTGTAGGACGACCTGCATAATGTTTTAAAACTTCGGCCAGTTTAATTTGAAATTTTTTACTCATACCGATAATGGCAAATGCCTTGGACAATTCTTTTATTGGGGTCATTAAAACTTCCGGCAAAAATGTACCACCATAGCAACCGTATTTACCTTGCTTATTCACCAGATTCTTAGTCATTTTTCTTCTCCTCTTCTTTAACTCGCAGAATAAATTGCTTAATCAACTTTAAATCTTTTTCGCCACGAATATTTTCAACCTTGCTCGAAACATCAACCCCATTTGGCTGTGTTATACGAATAGCCTTTTTGACATTATTTATGCCAAGCCCTCCTGCTAAAAAAAATGGAAAATCATAGGTATATTTGAATTGACTGAAATTAAAAGCCTCACCACTTCCTGCTTTTATCCCATCAAAAAGCAAGTAATCTCTCTTTGGTTCTAAGCGTTCAATATTTCTTTTGTCTTCATCGTCCAAAATTTTTCCGTTATACTCAACATTAACTACATAAATTCGCGTTATATTTTGCGGCAACTTAAGTGCTTCTCGTTTAGCAATCGCACCATGCAACTGCGCGATTCTGATTCCAGTTAATTCACAAATACTTAGTATTTTAGATGCAATATGATTAACAAAAACCCCAACAGTTTTTGCTCCACCACTTTCTGTTGCCTCACAAATTATTTTAGCCATTGGCTGCGATACCAGTCTTTTGGAACATGGATGAAACACCACGCCAATAAAATCGGCTCCCATTTTTGCGGTTGCAAAAGCCGCTTTAGGGGTTTTTATTCCACATACTTTTATTAAAACTTGTTTACTCATAATAACCTCGCATTAATTCAATCAATTCCTTTGGCTTTTCTGAGCGAACAAGCAATGTACCAACTAACACAGCGTCAAAACCCGCTTGATGTAGTTGCAGCGCCACTTCCGGTGAAGTTATTCCTGACTCAGAAACTATAACAATGTGGTTTGGAATATATTTGATAAGTTTTAGCGAGTGGTTTATATCCACATTAAATGTTTTCAAATCACGATTATTAATGCCAATAATTTCGGCACTAGCACTAAGTGCCAGATCAATTTCTTTATGGTTATGAACTTCAACCAATGCGTCGATGTTCATTTTTTTAGCATAATCTAAAAATGTTTTTAATTTATTTTGCAAAACCGCCGCGATTAAAAGTACCGCATCCGCTCCTGCTAAAACTGCTTCAGTAATCTGAATTGGATTGATAATAAAATCTTTGCGTAAAATTGTTGCGCTGGTATTTTTAAGTGCGATAGCGATTTTGCTAAGATCTTTGATTGAACCTCCAAAATAACGTTCGTCTGTTAACACTGATATTGCAGACGCTCCACCACGCATATAATTAAAAGCAAGCCCAATCGGATCAGTAATAACTGACAACCGGCCATTCGATGGAGATTTTCTTTTGATCTCTGCAATAACACTCAAACCATAGTTTAATAGAGCCTTTTTGAACGACTTGTTACTTACCCTGGGTTTTTCATCAAAAATAAAATTTTGTTTTAATAAATTAACTTCCCGCTCTTTGTTTAAAATAATTTCATGCAATATATTATTCATGCAGGCCTCCCGCTTGACTAAAAACGACAAAGTCGTTTAGCAGTTTCAGTGCCTTACCATCCTTAATACTATTTATTACCCGTGGAATTGCTTGCGCAATCGATGCGACAGTACCGTAGGTATAAAGCGCGACGGCAGCATTAAATATGAGGGTGTTCGCTATTGGCCCAGTTTTACCTTTAAATACATCTAAAAGAATTTCTGCATTTTCTTTCGCTGTTCCACCTCTTAGATCTTCAACCGTACATTTTGCAAATCCAAAAAATTTTGGATCTAAAACTAATGGCTTGATACCAAATGGAGTGACTTCTAAAACTTTGGTATATCCAACACAGCTTAACTCATCTATATCATTACCATAAAAAACCATGGCTCTTTCTATACCAACTTTTAGAATTACCTCAGCCATTAAGTTCATTAGTTCTTGGTTAAAAACCCCAACAAGCAAATATTTGGCTGGTACTGGATTCAATAGTGGACCCAATATATTAAAACATGTAGGCACTCCTAGATTCCTGCGAATATCCTTTATCGTTTTCATTGCTGGGTGGAAATTTGGAGCAAAACAAAAACCAAAGCCAATTTCTTTAATACACTGAGCAATTTTTATTGGTGAAAGATTGATGTTAACTCCTAAAGCCTCTAAAACATCCGCCGAACCACATTGCGACGAAACTGAACGATTCCCATGCTTGGCAATCTTAACCCCACAGCTTGCAGCTAAAATTGCCGCTCCGGTTGAGATATTGATCGTGTTAGCACCATCACCACCCGTTCCAACGATATCTAACACCGGTATAGACAGGCTTAATTCAAGCATTCTTTTTTGCATGCATTTAATAATACCTAAGATCTCATCGACTGTTTCTTTTTTGGCTCGTAATAAAACTAAAAAAGCCGCAACCTGATGCGAATTTGCACCGCTTAAAATAATATTGATAGCTGCTTCAGCTTCCTTGATAGTTAAATTTTCTCTGTTTATTAATTTTTTAATGTATCCTTTTAACATATACGAACCTCCCTTATAAAATTCTCAATTAGCGATTCTCCTCGAGGTGTTAATATTGATTCAGGGTGGAATTGCACTCCATAAAGTGGAAAATCTTTATGCTTTATTCCCATGATGATTGCATCTGGAGTTTCCGCATTGGTCGTAAGATCACGCGGCAAACTACTTCTGTCTATAACTAAAGAATGGTAACGTCCTGCCTTAAATGGAAGCGACATATTTTTATAAATCTCTTTTCTGTTATGAAAAACTAAAGTTTCTTTTCCATGTACTACCTTGTCTGCATGAATAATTTTTGCGCCAAACGCACAACCAATTGCTTGATGTCCCAAACACACACCTAACATAGGAATTCGTTTATAAAATGCTTGAATTAGAGAAACACAAATACCAGCATTTTCTGGTCTACCAGATCCTGGAGACAAAATAATCGCCTCTGGTTTCATTTGATCAATCTGTTCTAAAGATGTTTTATCATTACGAACAACTTTGACTTTCCCTATGTGCTTCGCAATTAGCTGATAAAGGTTGAAAGTAAAACTGTCGTAATTATCTATAATTAGGAACATAATGATCCTCCTTCGGCCAAATCAATAGCCGCTAAAACAGCTTTAGCTTTATGTCTTGTTTCTTCAGCTTCCATCTTAGGATTAGAATCAAAAACAATGCCTGCGCCAGCACGAATAGATGCAACCTGGTCTTTTAAAACAGCCATACGTATGGCGATACAAGCATCTAAATTGTTTTGATTATCGATAGTACATACCGCTCCTCCATATAACCCGCGCTGAGAAATTTCCAACTCATCAATAATTTCCATAGCTCTAATTTTTGGTGCGCCTGTTAATGTTCCAGCAGGAAACACAGCTGTAATAACTTCAATGATATTTTTGTCTTTATCGAGTTCACCTTCAACTAATGAAGTAATGTGCATAACACAAGAAAGCTTTTGAATTTCCTTTAGCTTTGTAACTTTAATACTTCCGGGAACACAAACTGTACCAAGATCATTACGCCCTAAATCCACTAGCATCATATGTTCTGCCACTTCTTTTTCATCCTGTAATAACTTTTGTGCCAGTTCTACATCTTCTGCTTCGTTATGCCCCCTTGGTCGCGTGCCAGCAATAGGATTGGTTTCTACTCTTCCATTTTTTACACTTACTAATTTTTCAGGTGATGCACCTACTATTACAAAATCATCATGCTCAAGATAAAACATATAAGGAGATGGATTGGTAATTTTTAAAGCGCGGTAAATATCAAAAGGGTTGGAAGTGAATTGCTTCTTAAATGTTCGAGATAAAACTATTTGGAAAGCATCACCGTCAACAATATATTGTTTTGCTCTTGCAACCATTTGCATATATTGATCATCATCAATATCAACTGATGTAGCTAACGAATGCCTTTGCTTAACCTTAGATTTGGCTTTATCGACTCTATTATTGTGTAATTTACTAATAATATCTTCAATTGACCGCATAGATTTTTGGTAATTCTTACTTGGATTGCCGCTGGTCTCAGTCATTATCGCAACAATAACTTTGCCGCTATCGTAATCAAACACAACATTTATTCGATAGAACCTAAAAAACAAATACGGAATATTGGTTACAGATGAATGTGTGTCTGGGATGTTTTCAATCAGTCTAATCGCGTCATAACTTATAAAACCCACAGCCCCACCAACATATCTACAAAGCGGATGTTCTGAATAGCAATGATGGATTAATAATTGTTTTTGCAGTTCTGCAAAAGAATTAGTCGACTGGTTGGAGCTCGATACGAATTCTGCATATGGCTCTAAATACAGATAAGAGTATTTGTCTAAAGGGCTGTTGCCACATGACTCTAGAATGGAGATATCTTTATGGTTTTTAGAAAGGGCATGGTATGTATTAGTAAGTGTGAGACTGTCACCTGATATTTCTTTAAAAACAGCTATTCTTGAGTGCGACTTCGCTAATTCAAGAAAGTTTTGTAAGTTTAAGATATTCAACATTGTTCTCTCCTCAAAAATAATTTGAGGAGAGAGTCAATTCTATATTAATTGACTTTCTAAAAACTTCCTCAAATCTTTATTAATTATTTTAAGATAGTTGGAACCCCGGGAAATCTTTGCAATGCTTATACCAAGTCGAACTGCAATATCTCTTTGTGGTTCCTCATTTTTTAATAATGCCTTAATAGTGTTATGCTGATTGCTGATCTTTCTCCTTTCTTCGGCGGTTAAAAACAAATCAAAAAAATCATTGTATTGTTTTGCGATTTTTAACTGCCTACATAGTTTTAAAAACTGCCGCCAACCATCTTCTGCTGTTTGTGATTTCATAATAACCACCTCAAATTAATTTAGTTATTGTACTTGTGTAATGTTACGTCATTACACGCTTACAGTATAGCATACTTTAAATTTTTACAACTATTTTTTAAAATTTGTCGCTAGCATGTGATATGACCGACATATATAACACGTCAATTGACCGATCTTGATAATAAAAAAGACCACTAAACAAACAAAATGATGAACCGTGGAAACAAGGTTGATTGAAGAGGTGTTTAAAATGAGGTTTGTAGATGCATAAGTCAGTATAAAAGAAGCAAGCTAGCTTGTGAGGAAGCCGCAGATATGATGGATGTAAACGTAAGCACTATTTATATTTCTACTTTGCTTTGACATAAAACAATTTCATTTTTTCATTTACATGTGTATAATTTTTTTGGTTGGTTGCACTTATTATTTTAAATCGCGATTGATATAATATACCATTACAAAAAAACAGTTTTTGTGGTGACATAAGAAACCAAATATGAATTTTAAAATTGAACAGCTGAAATCTAGCACCATAAAAATTATTTTTTCTGGTCGTTTAGATATTGATAGTGTAGCAGAGCTTTGGCATTCATGTATAACAACTACTAATGAGCATAAACCACATTCATTGATTCTTGATTTCAAGGATGTTGATTATTGTGACGGCGCTGGTATCGCATTAATCCAGACATTACAAAAACAGCAAGTTGCCCACAAGCATACCTGCGAAATTAATAATTTAAAACCGGATTTTAAAAGTTTATTAGCCTATATTGAACAACAACCAGATAAAGTGGAATTAAAATCAACGTATTCTGCGAACCTTCCCGAGCAAGTTGGCTATCTTGCTATGAATATTCTTAAGATTTTTCATGAGAATATTGTTTTCTTAGGCGCTTTGTCTTATCAGTTGTTTTTTACTTTATTAAAGCCCAAAAGAATTCGTTGGTCTGATTTTTTACGAATTACCGAAGAAACTGGACCCCAGGCTTTGCCAATTATTGCTCTTATTGGCTTTTTAATGGGATTAATTTCAACCTTTCAGGCGGCACCATCTTTCAAGCAATTTGGGGCACAGATATATATGGTAAATTTGGTTGGTTTAGGTCTGGTAAGAGAAATGGGTCCATTGCTAACGACGGTTTTGCTTGCCGGTCGTACCGCGTCATCTTTTGCTGCGGAAATCGGAACTATGAAAATCAATCAGGAGGTTGATGCGTTACAAACCATGGGTCTTAACCCGATTCGTTTTTTGGTGGTTCCGCGAATACTTGCTACTATGCTAATAACCCCTATGTTAGAAGTGTTTTTTATTATTTTTGGTTTGTTAGGTAGTTTGATAGTAATGCTTGCTTTGGGATACACAACGGAAGCTTTTGTCCACCAATTGCAACAAGCTATTGTGCCCATAGACTACATAGGAGGGTTAATTAAAGTTTTTGTATTTGGTTTGGTAATTGCTAGTGTTGGGTGTTTGCATGGCATTAAGACTCATTTTGGTGCCCAAGCTGTTGGGCATTCAACTACTCAGGCAGTAGTTAGTAGTTTGATTATGCTTGTAGTTGTTGATGGTATTTTTGCTTTTATTTATTATGTGTTGGATATATAACCTATGAATCGTGTACCGATTATTAAAGTCCAAAATTTGAAAGTGCAATATGCTACAAAAGTTATTTTAGAAAACATTCAATTTGATGTTTATCCCGGCGAAATTTTTATGATTATAGGGGGGTCGGGGTGTGGTAAGACAACATTGCTAAATCACATGATTGGGCTGCTAGAGCCTATTTCTGGAAATATTTTAATAGATGGGCAAAGTATCAATAACGCTTCCGAGTCACAGCGATTATTAATATTGAGAAAAATAGGAGTACTTTATCAAAGTAGTGCGTTATTTGGATCAATGAATTTATTACAGAATGTTAGTTTGCCATTGGAAGAATTAACGCAATTGCCTCCTCTTGCTATTACTGAGATTGCACGCAATAAGTTAAAAATGGTGGGATTGGGAGATTTTGGCGATTATATGCCGGCAGAGGTTAGTGGAGGCATGCAGAAGCGCGCTGCAATTGCTCGCGCTATGGCACTAGATCCAAAAGTATTGTTTTTAGATGAGCCAACATCAGGATTAGATCCCATTACTTCTTCTGAACTTGATAAACTTGTAGTAAACTTGGCAAGGATTTTGGGAATTACTTTTGTAATTGTATCGCATGATCTTTCAAGTATTTGTAAAATAGCCGAGCGTGTTATTTTGCTGGATCAGGGACAAATAATTGCAGAAGGGCAACCGCAAGAGTTGAGCAATAGTTCTCAAGAGTATGTGAAAAGTTTTTTTTCCCGTGAATTGGTGTAATTAAATGACAAATAACAATGGTACAAGTTATTTTAAAATAGGCGCTTTCGTTCTGGTTGGATTGGGCTTAATCATTTTTGCTTTGCTGGTTTTTGGTTCAAGTAAATTATTTCAGCCGATTGTTCATGTCGAAACTTATTTTGAAGAATCTATCCAAGGGGTCTCGGAAGGCACCCCTGTCAAATATCGCGGATTGCAAATTGGTTATGTTGAGAAAATTGCTTTTACTAATGAAATATACGGAGGTCATGGCGCTTCAGCCGTAAGAATACACAATCGTTCTATTTATGTAAGAATAGCTATTACTTCAAAATTATTTACGCGACTTTCAAGCGAGCAAGTCAAAGAACTGTTAACCAAAGAAGTGGATATGGGTTTAAGAATTAAGTTAGTAGCACAAGGCTTGACAGGAATCAGTTATCTTGAACTTGATTATGTTGATCCCAAGTTGTCTCCGCCCCACGCTATTGCTTGGCATCCCCGAGATTTTTATGTTCCAGCAGTAATAAGCACTTTAACTAGGCTAAGTGAAAATGCTCAGTATATTATGAATGAATTAAAGGATATAAATTTCAAAAAAGTATTTCAGGATATTAATTTATTAACTGGTTCACTTACACAAGTGGCTACCAAAACCAGTGGCTTCTTAAGTCAAATCAATTATCCTTCGGCAGTGACTATGCAAAACTTTGAGGTTATTTCAAATAATTTACGCATGTTATCAGAACAATTGAAACTTAATCCATCGAGTATGGTATTCGGCAAGTCTCCACCCCCTTTAGATCCGAGCAAATTATGACACATTTTAAATGCATGTTGCGGTTACTGATAACTTGTTTATTGTGTTTAACAATAGTTGGGTGTATTTCGACAAAATATGTTGAGCACAATCAGTATTTGTTAAACATCAAAACGTTGCCAGAAAAAAAGGCGGTGCAGGGTCGGAGTTTACTTTATGTCGAACATGTAGCCGCGATAGCTCCTTTTGACCAGCTAGATTTTCTTTATCGTATTAAATCTGGACAGTATCTAACGGATTATTATCACGGCTTTCTTGTGTCACCCACCGAGCAACTTAAACCAGTGCTTACGAATTATTTAAAAGCTTTGGGAAAGTTTGATTTAGATACTGCCGAGCTGTCGCTATTAACAACACCAAACAAATTACAAGTGCAAGTTGTAGAGTTTTATGCTGATTATAGAGATAATATACATCCACGAGCGGTGATTTCATTGCGTTTCATTTTAACTAAGCTGGAAAATGATAAATTTGTTGTTTTATTCGACAAAGTTTTGAATGCAAAAGTTGCGTTAAAAGAAAAAAATACTAATAGTTTACTGTCGGCTTGGAATGCGGGTTTGCGAGATATTCTCAGGCGTGGGATAGAGGCTTTGAATTTGGTGAAATGTTAATTAATGGTTGAGGAGATACCTAGTGAGTCAATATTTATTTACTTCAGAGTCAGTGGCAGCAGGTCATCCGGATAAAGTTGCAGATCAACTCTCAGATGCTGTGTTAGATGCAATTATTAAACAAGATCCTCATTGTCGTGTTGCCTGTGAAGCTTTAGTTAAAACTGGTATGGTTCTAATTGCTGGTGAAATTACTACGACGGCGTGGGTTGATATTGAAGAGCTGGCTCGTAAAGTTATTCGTCACATTGGTTATACAGACCCTGCACTTGGTTTTGATGCAGATTCGTGTGCGGTTTTAAGTGCAATTGGCAAACAATCGCCTGATATTGCGCAGGGTGTTAACACTGGGAAAAAGAAAAAACAAGGCGCTGGTGATCAGGGCTTGATGTTTGGTTATGCTACTAATGAAACACCAGAATTAATGCCAGCTCCTTTAATTTACGCGCACCGCTTAATGGAACGGCATGCTGAAGTTTTGCATAACAATAGCTTGCCGTGGATTAGGCCAGATGGTAAAAGTCAAGTTACTGTGCGCTATGAAGATAGCAAGCCAATCTGTATAGAAACTATTGTTTTGTCGACGCAGCATACAGCTGAAATTTCCCATCGTGAATTAAGTGAAGCCGTTGTTGAAGAAATCATCAAACCCACATTGCCAGCAGAGTTAATTAAAAAGACCAAATATTTAATTAATCCAACTGGAAGATTTGTTATTGGCGGTCCCAAAGGTGATACTGGTTTGACTGGGCGTAAAATTATTGTTGATACTTACGGTGGCGCGGCACACCACGGTGGTGGTTGTTTTTCGGGCAAAGATCCTTCTAAAGTTGATCGGTCTGCTAGCTATATGGGGCGCTATATTGCAAAGAACATTGTAGCAGCAGGTTTGGCAGACAAATGTGAAATTCAAGTTGCCTACGCAATTGGTGTGGCGAAACCTGTCTCTATTAGCATTGATACTTTTGGTACCGGTAAAATTGATAATGCTCATTTAGTTAAGTTAGTCAGCAAACATTTTGATCTTACCCCAGCTGGAATCATTGCGACTTTAGATTTATTGCGCCCGATTTATTATAAAACTGCTGCTTTTGGTCATTTTGGTCGTGAGAATATTCATGATTTTACATGGGAGCGCACTGATAAGGCTAAGGTGTTACGGGAAGATGCAGTTTTAAATTAAACAATTAAGAAGTTCACGGTCTAAGGAATGTGAAGGGTATATGCAAAATCTAGTCAATATAGTCCTTGTTGGACCAATGGGAGCCGGAAAAACTAGTATAGGTAAAACTTTTGCTAGTACGATTGGTTGGAATTTTTACGATTCTGATCAAGTTATAGAAGAACGAGCAGGAGCTGATCTTTTGTGGATTTACGATTTAGAAGGTGAGGAAGGCTTCCGTAAGCGTGAGAAAAAAATCATTGCTGAGTTATTACAGGAGCGCAATATTGTATTGGCAACTGGTGGTGGTACCGTGGCTGTTGAAGAAAACCGTATGATAATTGCCGCTAATAGCTTTGTTGTTTATTTACATACTTCTTTGGCTGATCAATTAGTTCGCACTGGTTATAGTAAAAAACGCCCACTATCTGCCGAACTTGAAGAAAGGCGCAGTTATTTAATACAACTGCGCCAAGAATGTGAACCGCATTATGAAAAATTGGCAAATATTGTTTATGATACCGGTTACAAAGGAACCCGTACGGTTGTTGCCGATTTAATCAAGCTGATGCAGAAGCAAGAAAACATTACGAGCTTGCTGCCCGATTTCAAAGTGCAGGCTGTTGCTTAGTTTTGGTGTTCACGTTGGTGAAGGTGGCTATGTAGAATAATATGTCCCACTCCATGGAAAAAGCATTCTATGGCAACATTTTCTGCATAACACAAACCTTTGCTTTTGTATCCATGTTGTTCCCATTCGTCACATGCACCATTTCGGTAATCAGATATAAATTTACCCGCTCCAATAAAAGCAATAGCTGCTGCTTGCGCTGCTAATAAGGAGATGCCACCAGAAACGCTATTTAATTCTTTTGAACTTAATTCAACGATTTTACTCATTATTTTTATCCTTATATTTTGAAGTTAATGAAATAGACGTGATTTTATACAAGCAATAAACAAAAATTGCAAAATAAATTTAATATTTTAGCATTTCCTTCGCATGCGCTAGAGTTTGGGCGGTGATTTTTATGCCACCAAGCATGCGAGCGATTTCGTTAACACGTTCATTTTGGTTTAAAGTTGTGAGCGTAACTTCGGTGTCGTTGGTGTGCGCAGTTTTTTTGATCTGGATGTGATGGTGACCTTGGGCTGCAATTTGGGGTAGGTGAGTTATACAAATTACTTGGGCGCTTGCAGAAAGTTTGCGCAAAAGTTGACCAACAATATCTGCGGTTTTGCCACCAATACCAGCATCAATTTCATCAAAAACCAAAGTTGGTGTAACTTCTTTTTCTGCAGTGATTACCTGAATAGCAAGACTAATGCGCGATAACTCACCACCAGACGCAACTTTATTTAGTGGCTGTAGCAGTTGGCCAGGATTGGCGCTAACCAAAAATTCAATTCTTTCTAGGCCATTGGCTCCAAAATCTTTATTGATGTTGGGGAGAAAATTTATTGCGAATTTACCGCCAACCATGCCCAAAACTTGCATTTTTGTTGTTACCAATTGATTCAGTTTGGTGGTTGCGAGTTTACGTTTTAGACTTAATTCGTTTGCTGCTTCGAGGTAAAGTTTCTCTAATTCTTTTTCGGTGTCTTGAGCTTTTTGCAATTGTATCGTTATGGTCTTGAGGTTTTTGAGTTGCTGTTCGAGATTGCTCTGTACTTCTGGTAAGTCTTGCGGTTGTACTTGATGTTTGTGTGCTAAATCATAAATATGAGTCAGTTGCGTTTCAACTTGTTTTTGACGGTCTTCGTTGAATTCAATAGAATTCAGATTTTGCCGTATAGTGCTCGAGGCTTCTTGGGTTTGAATAATTGCATTTTGTAATAATTCGAGTGTGCTTGCGATATTTGGATCGATTTCTTTATATTTTTCTAATTTATTTTTAGCGCTATATAATCCGCGAATAACCGCTGCATTTTCATCTTCACTTATAATGTCTAGTGCCGCATTGAGATTAACTGTAATTTGCTCAGTATTGCTAAAACGTTTTTGTTCGGTGCGCAAGTTTTCTAGATTCGGGGCACTAAAATCAATTGATTCTAATTCCTTTAGTTGATAAGTTAAAAAATCAATTTTGGTTGGATGATCTTGGGCAGTGTTTTCAAGAACGGTCAGTTCTTTTTTTATTTTAAGCCAGGAGTTGTAAAGTTGTTTTACTTTTGTAGCGATAAATTTATTGTCAGCAAAGGCATCAAGCAGCTCGCGTTGACGTTCTGGATTTAACAGCGCTTGATGTTCGTGTTGTCCATGAATATTAACCAATAACTCACTGATATTGCGCAATATTTGTTGGGTACATGGATTGCCATTGATGCTGCTTTTTGACCGGCCATCACTTGAAATGATGCGGCGAATGATACATTCATTTTTGCACTCCATTTCCTGCTCTATCAACAAATCACGTACATGTTTTAAGTTGGTTAGATCGAACGTTAATGTAATTTCAGAGCGGTCGGTACCACTGCGAATTAATGAGGCATCAGTACGTCCTCCAAGCGCTAATTCCAAAGTATCAATGATAATCGATTTACCCGCACCGGTTTCGCCAGTTAAGACCGTCATTTCTGGCTGTAGGTCCACTTCGAGTTCTTTGATAATGGCAAAATTTTTGATATTTATGTACGTTAACATATGTTCTAATCAAATTTTTACAACACACAGCAGCTCCGAAGGAGATAAATACCATTAGCCCAGGCTAAGCTTCGCGTTGTTTGCGAAGCACGAGCCTGGGAATGAAATGTCTCATTATCAAGCTTCCCAATGCAACTTTGTCCGTAGAGTTTCAAAATAATTATGATCAGTCGGGTGCAGGAGGCGTAGTTTTTCTTTGGCTTTTTTTATTTTTACCGAACTACCATGTAACATGGTTTGAACTTGACCATCACAGCGTACTAGTAAATCTGTGGTATTAGCGTTGTTAAAAGTTACTTTAATAGTACTGTTACTTTTTATTACAATTGGTCGGCTACTTAAGTTATGTGATAGCATTGGAACCAAGACCACAGCTTCAAGGGCAGGGTGCAAAATTGGTCCGCCACTTGACAAAGCATGAGCAGTTGAACCAGTTGGAGTCGCGATAATTAAGCCATCAGCATAGTAACTACACAAAAATTGTTGATCGACATGCACAGAGAAATTAATCATATGTCCAGCAATATATGAAAGAAATACAATATCGTTAAGAGCAAGGTTTCGCACGATAGCTTTATCGTTATTTTGCATTTCTGAAGCTAACAAAAAGCGCCGTTCCTCATAAAATTCTCCAGCTAAAATTGCGTCAATTTTAGTAATATTATTTGGTGCGATGTCGGTTAAAAACCCTAATTTTCCTCGATTAATACCAATTATTGGCAAATCTTGGCAAGCAGCAATACGAGCGGCACTAAGGAGGCTGCCATCGCCACCAAGTACGATAATTAACTCACAGTTATCGCACAATTTTTCGTGTGGAATCACTGGCAGTTTATGGTTCGGTAATATCTTAGCGGTGCCTTGTTCCAGCGCGATATTGATTTTTTTTAGTTGCAGATGGGTGATTAAATTCGATAGGGTCTTTCTGGCAGCAACAGTATTTTGCCGACCTATTATAGCAACACTTTTAAAAGCAGAGGACATGCCCCGTAAAATAGCACAATTTTGCGTAGTTTTGAATTGCTAAATTTATTCGTATATATCTTTACGATGTTTAATGGCAAAAATATTGCTATAATGATGAAAATTAAAAGAGATTTAAATCCGGCAAAATGCATTCGGCAAAAAACTCACTTGAAAATTCTTATCAACCTCTAGCAGCGCGGATGCGGCCGCGTGAGATAAATGAATTTATCGGTCAAAGTCATTTGCTTTCAGAAGGCAAGCCGCTACGCCGCGCTATTGAAAATAAAATTTTACATTCCATGATTTTATGGGGTCCGCCAGGAAGCGGTAAAACGACTTTGGCGAAATTATTGGCTACTAGTGCGAATGCACACGTAGTAGGCATTTCGGCAGTACTTGCCGGCGTTAAGGATATCCGAGAAGTTATAGAACTTGCCAAAAATATTCGCGCCACAAAAAACCAGCCAACTGTATTATTTGTTGATGAAGTACATCGATTTAATAAGGCGCAGCAAGACGCATTTTTACCATTTGTTGAGGATGGTACGTTAACTTTAATTGGGGCAACTACGGAAAATCCATCATTTGAATTAAACAGCGCTTTGCTTTCGCGCACGCGGGTTTATGTACTTAAACGTATGCGTGAAGATGAAATTTTACAAGTAATCAACCAGGCATTGGCAGATAGTGAGCGTGGTTTTGGGACGCGTAAGATAATTTTTCCCGAAGAATCAAAGAAAAATTTGGCGCATGCTGCTGATGGTGATGCGCGGCAAGCATTAAATTTTTTGGAAATTTGCGTAGATTTTGCGGAAGCGACTCCAGAAGGGGAAATAATTTCGCAAAATTCATTAAACGAAATTCTTACTGATGGGGTGCGTCGTTTTGATAAAAGTGGTGAAGTTTTTTATGATCAAATTTCTGCTTTGCATAAAGCTGTACGCGGTTCTTCACCAAATGCTGCTTTATATTGGTTTTGTCGTATGCTTGATGGCGGATGTGATCCGGAATATATTGCTAGGCGGGTTGTGCGTATGGCAAGCGAAGATATTGGCAACGCCGATCCACGGGCATTAACTTTGGCGCTTGAAGCGTGGCAAGTTTATGAGCGTTTGGGATCGCCGGAAGGAGAACTCGCAATTGCGCAAGCAGTAATTTATATGGCGGTTGCAGCGAAAAGCAATGCTTGTTATGTGGCATTAGGTGAGGCAAAAGCTGATGTCAAAACCTATGGTTCACTTGAAGTGCCGCTGCATATTCGTAATGCACCTACTAAACTAATGAAGCAGTTGAATTATGGCAAAAATTATCGCTATGCTCATGATGAAGCTGATGCCTATGCTGCAGGAGAAAATTATTTTCCTGAAGGCATGCCGAAACAAGAATATTATCGTCCGGTTCCACGTGGCCTTGAAATTAAAATTGGTGAAAAATTAGAACAACTAAAAAAAATGGATATAGGGGGAAAACACAATGCTTGATCCAAAATATTTTCGTACTGAACTTGCAGAAACTGCAAAGCGGCTAAAAAAACGTGGCATTGAATTAGACGTTACTTTAATTAAAGAGCTCGAAGAAAAGCGTAAGTCAATGCAAATCGAATTGCAGCAATTACAAAATGAGCGCAATCAATGCTCTAAAGAAATTGGTTTGGCTAAAGCACAGGGAAGCGATGCAAGCCAAGCTATGGCTAAGGTGTCTAATGTTGGCGTCAAACTTGAATCTAAACAGGCAGAATTAGATGCGGTCTTAGTAAAACTTACGGAAATTTACCACACAACGCCAAATTTGCCGCATGCAACAGTTCCGGATGGAATGAGCGAGGAAAATAATTTAGAAATACGGCACTGGGGACATCCGAGAAAATTTACTTTTGCTCCAAAAGATCATATCGAATTGGGCGCGCAATTGGGAATGATGAATTTTGAAGATGCAGCTAAAATTACCGGGACAAGATTTGTAGTACTATATGATAAACTGGCAAAATTGCAGCGAGCTCTGGGTGAATTTATGCTTGATATTCATACCAAAGAACACGGCTATAAGGAAGTATATGTACCCAATTTAGTTAATGATGCGAGCTTGTTTGGTACAGGAAACCTGCCTAAGTTTAGTGCAGATTTATTTCGACTCGAGGGCGAATTTAAATACAGTTTAATACCAACGGCTGAAGTTCCAGTTACTAATTTATTTCGAGATAAAATTGTTTTAGAAGAACAATTGCCAATAAAATATGTAGCACGTACTCCTTGTTATCGCAGCGAAGCTGGCAGTTATGGCAAAGATTTGCGTGGTATGATTCGCCAACATCAATTTGAAAAAGTTGAGATGGTGCGTCTAGAAAAACCGCAGAATTCTTACCAAGCACATGAGGAGTTAACTCTTCATGCCGAAAAGATTTTGCAAAAACTAGAACTGCCATATCGAGTAGTTGCATTGTGCGGTGGCGACCTAGGATTTTCTTCGGCTAAAACTTATGATTTGGAAGTGTGGCTCCCGACACAAAATAAATATCGTGAAATATCTTCTTGCAGCAATTTTGAAGATTTTCAAGCGCGGAGAATGCAAGCGCGATTTCGAGATGCACAAACTGGCAAAACCGAATTACTGCACACTTTGAATGGATCAGGTTTAGCCGTTGGCCGCACTTTGGTTGCAATTTTGGAAAATTGCCAGGATGCCGTCGGACACATCCATTTGCCTGAGGCATTATGGGAATATATGGATGGCGAAAAAATAATATAAATGAAAATCATTAATCAATATCTAGCTCGAGAAGTTTACACCTCAATGTTAGTTGTAATTGTGGTATTGCTGGCTATTTTTTTGAGTCATCAATTTGTGCGTTTTATGCATATGGCCGCTGCCGGGACTGTGCCAGGACATGGCATAAGAATACTTTTGTTGTTACAACTGCCAATTCTATCTGCCATACTGTTGCCGGTTAGTTTGTTTTTGGCGATATTACTTGCCTATGGTCGTTTATATGCTGATAGTGAAATGACTGTGTTGGTTGCTTGTGGTGTAAGTCCGTTGCGATTACTGAAAACTACTTTTGCTTTTTCAACTGTCGTGATGGTTTTGGTTGCACTCTTGTCTTTATGGATTAATCCTAGAGTTTATAATTATTCCGATCGCATTTTGTCTGGCGCCATTTCTCAAACTGCTTTGGATTTGGTAAAGCCTAATAGCTTTACGCCAATGATAAAAGATAAATTAATTTTTTATGTTGATGCGGCTTCGCAAAATAAGGAACAATTTTCTAGAGTGTTTGTTGCCGAACAACCAGATGTGAATAATCCAGGAAGTAAAACTAATCTAAGTTTAGTTATGGCAAAAAGTGCTTATCAAAAAGTAGATCAAAAAACCGGGGATTTGTATATAATTCTCATTGACGGTTATCGTTATGTTGGTACACCCGGGCAAAAAGATTATGAGATGATGAAGTATGATGAATATGCAGTACGGGTGCAACAAGATATCGCCTCCGGGAAAATAGATGCAAGTAGTAAACCAACCTTTGAATTGTGGCATGAGCGTCACGATAAGCTTGCAGTGGCAGAATTGCAGTGGCGGATTTCATTGCCATTATCAGCATTAATTTTAACTTTACTCGGTACGCCACTTAGTAAAATAAGACCAAGACATGGACGTTATGCTAAACTTATTCCGGCAATTTTGTTATATATTACATATGCTAATTTTTTATTTTTGGCTAAAGCTTGGATGAAGAGTGGGGTGTTACCACCCGCATTAGGGATGTGGTGGGTGCATGGAGTAATGTTGATTGCTGCAATTTTTTTAATCGGACAACAGGTTGGTTGGCACAAAATTCGTATAAAAAAATGAGAATTATTACAAAATATCTTGGTACCACAGTCATCACCTATATTCTATTGGTGATGTTGCTTTTGTTTGGATTGTTGGCATTTATCGAATTTATGCGGGAATTTACTTATATTGGAACGGGGTATTACGGGTTGCTCCAGGTGTTGGCTTATGTATCTTTGATGATGCCGTCTGGAATTTATCAATTTTTTCCGATGGCGGGTTTGTTAGGTTGTGTAATTGCTTTAGGTTTATTGGCGTCGCATAGCGAGCTGATTGTAATGCGTGCTGCTGGCGTTTCGTTGGTTAATATAACGGCAGCTATCGCGAAAGCTGCAATAGTTTTAATTATAATAATGTTAGCTATTGGTGAGATATTGGCTCCTATAGCGCAAAAAATTGCAATTAAGCAGAAAGATATGGCTATGAGTGCTGGCCAAATTTTATTAACTCGTCAGGGAGTATGGGGGCGTAGTGGTAGCAATTTTATCCATATAGATCTGGTGTCCAGCGATAGAGAATTACAGGGAGTTACGCGTTATGAGTTTGATGCTAACCACAAACTAAAAACTGCGAGTTTCGCAGAAAGCGGCGCCTATAAAGATGGCAAGTGGATGTTTAAAAATATCGTACAAACTACATTTGCAGATGAAAAAACTAGAAGCGCGACTTTTCCCGAGCAACAATGGGAGTTGACTTTGGATCGGCGCTTAATTGGTATGGCACACATTGATCCCGATCAGAAATCCTTACCGCAGTTATATTCTTATATTAAGCATCGCAAACAAAACGGATTAAACGCTGAAGATTATGAGTTTATTTTTTGGCAAAGAGTATTTACACCGCTGGCAACATTAATAATGATTTTGCTTGCGATCCCTTTTGTTTTTGGACCATTACGCAGTACCACGATGGGACTACGTATGTTGGTTGGTGTAATGGTAGGTTTTAGTTTTCATGTTTTAAATCAATTTGTTGGGCCAATGAGTGTAGTATATCAAATCCCGCCAGTGTTAACTGCTATATTACCGTCAATAATGTTTGCGTTTATTGGCGTAGTGTTACTATTTAAAGCCCGCTGAAAATCGCTATAATTCATTTTCTATACGAAGACCACCTAAAGTGATAAAATTCTCCTACCACAAAATCGGAAGAAACTTTTATGGATCTAATAAGTAAACTAGTCCATCCTATCTTTAAAGATTTTACGCAAACTGAAATAGATTATTTGCTCAAGATTACTAAGATTGTTAGCTTCGAAGAAGGCAGTACTGTAATTCACGAAGGTGATCTCGGCCAGGAAATTTATGTTATTCTCGATGGCCAAGTTGATGTTAGTAAAGAAAGTGGTACTCCGGGTGAAATAATCTATTTAACAACACTTGGCTCAGGAGATGTTTTAGGCGAAATTGCTGTAATTACCAATAGACCGCGCTCTGCTACTGCTACCACAATCACACCAACGACAGTTTTACTGCTTAATATAGCAGTAATCAAACAAGATGTTAATGCTAAATCCATATATGAAAAACTACTGCAGAACTTGACAATAGAACTATCCAAAAAATTAATTTATGTTGGCAAGAAATTATTAAAAGTTGATACCGAAGAACAATACGCAGCTAAATTAGGTGAGGATAAAACAATTTATGCCCCCAATTCTATTCTTGTGTTATTTGGTTGGAAGTGGGTCGATATTATGTATGAAGTGCCTTTTCTCGCCGCCCATGGTTACGATGCGATTAAGATTTATCCACCACAAGAGTTTGTTGTAAAGCAGGGTGGTAATCCATGGTGGGTTATCTATCAACCAGTAAGTTATCAATTAAGCTCTTTTTATGGAACCGAAGAAGAATTTATAAAAATGATAGATTTTTGTCATGGTTATAATATAAAAGTTTATGTTGATTTAATTTTAAATCATATGGCCGATTTTGTCGAAACTGAGATCCAACATATTGGTACTAATGGTCACATCTTTGGTAAATATAATTATACGCAGCTAAACGATGAAAATGATTGTTACGAGTATGATGATTTTTATCATTTCGAACCAAGTGGCAATAAACAAATTTCTATGGAAGATTATTGCAAGCTCGAAAGCGTGTGGCACTTAGAGCACTACGATTTAGTTCACTTACCCAAACTTAATTTAGATAGTTCGCATGTGATATCGGTTCTACATAAATACGTAAAATATCTTTTATCTTTGGGAGTTGATGGCTTTAGGATTGATGCTGCGAAACATTTAAAAGTTAGGGCGGTCGAGAAAATTTTTGCCGGGTTAAAAACTCTGGATGGTTTGAGCCCCTTTTCCTACCAGGAATATTATATCAGTGCGCCAATGGGAATTGATATATATAGTTTTATGAAAAAGTATTTTCAGATTGGTTACGTGACATCTTTCAAATATGGCGAATTTTTATCCGATGCAATTAATAATAAATCAAATAATTTAGAAAAGCTGGTTGGATATTCATTTGGCAGTTCCTGGATTAACTATCCTGAAAATCGTGCGGTAGTTGTACTTGATAATCACGATACTGAAAGAATGATGCCAAATATATTAAATTATAAAAATTCGCAAAATAATGCCTATGTTTTGGCTTATATTTTTATGTTATCTTGGCCATATGGTATTCCAAAAATAATGTCTGGTTTTCGTTTTACTGGTTCGGATGATCCTATTCCAACAACTCGTGTGTGGCAAAGCGGTAAAAATACTTGTTTTGACGAAAACTCACCATGGGTGGCGCAGCATCGATGGAGTGCAATTGCTAATATGGTTTTATTTCATAGCAAAACCAAAGATGCTCATGGAGTATCGCATATATGGGCGGATGGGAACCAAGTCGCTTTCGCACGCACTTATCAAAAACCAAAGGAGTATGTTACTTCATTTGGTTTTGTAGTAATTAATGCTACTGAAAAACCTTTGAAACGCCGTTTTGAAACGGGTCTTCCGAGTGGTAAATATTATGATTTTGTTTCTGGACAATTAAACGAAGACGAAATGCAAGGACCGACGATTGAGGTTGAAAATTACGGCTTTGCAACCATTAGTGTTAGACCATATGATGCGGTCGCAATTGTGCTTGGGTATGTGGAGTAATTATTTTTATTTATTAAACACCACTGCGACATCTTTGAAATTCTTTTCTAAGTCGTCTTTTAGTTTAATAAATTCAGGGCTTTTTATATCTTCGTTGGGGATTAAATTTTTATAGACAACGACAGTGTCATCTATCTGTAAGTCATGATTGTTGTTAAGACTGCATTTGCGTGATACATATACCCAAGGAGATTTGATTTCTTTGTTTAGGGATTCGATATTTTGTACTTTAATGTTTTTAATAGTAGTTTGTTTTGAAGCGGTAAATGGGGCAGAATAAGCTAAAACATCACTTACATGATCTTGCGCAGTATCAAAAAAGCTAGTTAGCGAGTCATAGGTTAAATTTAGAGCTTGTCCTAAGTTGGTTTTTAATATTCCATTTTCTTGCTCGAAAGTATAACTAAATGAAACGGCTTTTACGATACGTGATTTGAGATCCGGTAGCTGCAAATTCTTTTTATTTTTTTCCTCTAACGTTGCGCCACTCAACTGATTAAATAATATATCTTTTATATTCGCTTCAGAGGTTTGTAATGCGGCTCCGGTAATAGGATAAGCTAACTCATTTTTGAGAGTAACATTACCATTTACGATAATTTTGCTATCATTTACAATTTCCATTTGGCGGGTATAAATCCTCTCTGCATGTTCGGGATTAATGCTTGCAACTCTTTCATAGCCAGGTTGTTTTAGATCAATTATTAAAGCCATTTTGTTTGCAACATCAGGAAATGTACCATCAGCCATGCTTTGGAAGTTTGTGGGATCTATCCAGTAAACCTTGCCTTGTTTATTGGTCACTTTTACAAAATCGTGGTTGAATGCTGCGATGTCGGGGAGTGAGTCAGGGTAAAATGCATGCACCCCTCTTCGTACTGCGGCAACTTGCGCCTTAAATCCGAGCTTAGTTAAAATCGCAGCAGTAGCTGCAGCAAAATCCTTGCAATCTCCTAGTTGAGTTTTACTGATTTTTTTTAAGTCGCGAGGGACATAGCCTCCTTTAATAGTACGCCAGTCTCCCATATACTGAATTTTATCATTCAGTAATGAGGTCACAGTATTTATTTGGTCTATCTCATTCTTTTTTTGTGCTGCTATATCAGCTATTTTTATGAAATCTGGGGGTAGGGCTTCTGTAAATACTTTTGCATAAAGCGGGGCAAATCTAAGTGCCAAATCTTCCCATTTGGTTAGACTAGAAACTGATACCCAGGTTAAATATTTGTTATTTACGATATTGGTTGCCGGTTCGTTTATGGCTACTCTATACAATGGTTTAGTTAGAGTTATTTCTACGTTGTGAAAATTATCTTCGGCATCTTTGGTTATGCTTAAGACTTTTTCTGGATCATTGATACGTATGTGTAGAGGGATTTGCGAATGTAATTTTATCCGTGCTTTTTCCATATACATAAGATCGCCAAACCAAAACACATCTGCATAAAATTTATCCAGTGGTACTTCAGAGGTTGTTTTTACATATTTTAAAAATATCTTTGCGCTAACTTCTGCTTTAGGAAAGGCTAGCAAAATTTGCCTTTTTTGGTCAAAACCACCGGGAGAGCTAGCAAGAGGTTTATCTTCTATTAAATCTTTGTTGAGTTTATATTCCTTACCTTTATAAATTGTTTTGGCTTCTAGAATTTTTATTTTTTCACTGGCGCCGTTATATACTAAGGGAAAGTTGGCGGCTATATTGCGACCTGGTTCTTTTAATATCTCGAATTGACCATCGAACGTTTCTTTTGTTTTGCCACTGCTCTCAACATTTGTTTCTTCATAGTATGAAACTTTAATTGACGCATCATCGTAGGTTGCCCATTTGGCCTGAGCCGAAGTTGATATGGTAATAAAAATCGCGCACCAAACTAATTTTAGTTTCTTCATATTGATATCTATAAAATGTTCATAGAGTGTTTGTAAACTTACAGTAGCACAATGTAATTACATGGGCAATTTTTCCATATTTTTTTTAATACTCTGTCAGATACCAATCTATCTCGCATTGATGAATTTGTGCAATATAGTTGTTCCATTCTTTTTGTTTTGCCGTAATAAAGTTCTGAAAAATGTGATCGCCCAGAGTGTGACGCATCAACTGATTCTTTTCTAATATATCAATTGCTTCTCCTAAACTGGTAGGAAGAGATTTTATTTTTAAACGTGCGCGCTCGCGATCGCTTATGCGATAGATGTTTTTATCAACAGGTTCTCCCGGATTGGTTTTGTTTTCAATGCCATCCAGGCCTGATGCAAGCATTACTGCCAAAGCTAAATAAGGGTTGCATGCCGGATCTGGCATGCGCAATTCAGCACGTGTGCTAATCCCACGCCGATCTGGTACTCGTATTAATGGCGAACGATTGTGTTGTGACCAAGCGATGTGTGTAGGCGCTTCGAATCCTGGTACTAATCTTTTATAAGAATTGACTAATGTATTAGTAACTGCACAAAAAGACCGCGCGTGTTCGAGTAGGCCACCAATATAATTTAAAGCAATGTTGGATAATTGATGTTGTTTTTTGGCATCATGAAATAAGTTTTTTCCATGCAAATCAAATAAACTTTGATGTACGTGCATGCCAGAGCCATTGATGCCGAAAATTGGTTTGGGCATAAAAGTAGCGTGCAAACCAAAATCTGCTGCTACTTTACGCACAACAAAGCGGAAGGTTACGATATTGTCTGCAGTGGAGAGGGCGTCGCCATATTTAAAGTCGATTTCATGTTGTCCCATAGCCGCTTCGTGATGAGCTGCTTCAACTTCAAAACCAATTTTTTCCAGCACATGGACAATAGCGCGCCGTGTTTCTTCGCCCTTATCGATAGGGGTTAAATCAAAATAATCGCCAGCATCATGAGTGCGTGTAGTTGCTTTACCATTGGCATCGCGTTCAAATAAAAAAAACTCTGCTTCAGGTCCGGCATTCATAATAAAACCTTTAGCGCGTGCTTTTTCACATATACGGCGCAATACTGAACGTGGACATCCGGGAAAGTGACTGCCATCCGGATTATAAATATCACAAATTAAGCGGGCAACTTTGCCATCACATTCATTCCAAGGAAAAATCACCAAGGTTTTATAATCTGGTACTAAAACCATATCTGACTCTTCAATGCGTGCAAAGCCTTGGATGGATGAACCATCAAATAAAATTTGGCCATCTAATGCTTTGTTAAATTGGCTGGTTGGTACTTCAACATTTTTGCTGTGACCCATGATATCGGTGAACCACAAGCGTAGATATGCCACTTTTTCTTTTTTCAGTAAATTTAAAATTTCATTTCGATTCATGGTATTCTCCCATTGGTTTTTATTATGTTGTACTTGTTTGCAAAAAATGCAAAAATGAGTATGCATTTTTACAAATAATATGCTATTTTTATAAAAACGCTAGCTCTAAATTACATTTTTAGCTAAAATTTTCCGTATTGCAAAAGCAAGAATTTAAGAGTAAAAATAACATATGCAAAAAAAATCGATCGGGCTTATATCTGCGACCTTCTTAGGAGTTTCATCCATAATTGGCAGTGGCTGGTTATTTGCACCATATAATTGTGCAGTTGTTGCTGGTCCGGGTTCGGTATTTTGTTGGATTATTGGCGCTATTGTTATTAGTCTTCTTGCGATGTGTTTTGCTGAAATTGCAGTTTTATACCCCAAAAGGGGCTTAAGCGCGATTATTCCAACAATATCGCATAATAAATTTTTCGGTTTTCCTTTTGCAATCGCTAATTGGTTAGGAATAATTGCAGTAGTTGCGCTTGAGGCTGATGCAACAATACAATATTTGATTTGGTTGTTACCGAGTGCGCAGCACTATTTTTACTACCAAAACCAATTAACATTTTTAGGAAATTGCTTATCGATAGTGTTGGTTTGTGGTTATTGTTTGATTAACTATTATGGAACCAAAGTTCTGATTAAAACCAATAATCCACTTTCGCTACTTAAAATTACGATTCCGATTATTACAGCACTAGTGATCATTGGCGTTACTTTTCAGCCCAAAAATTTTACTCTTGTGGGCAACACTGTCATGCCCTATGGTTATAAATCGATATTTACCGCGATTTTGACCACCGGTATTATTATCGCGTTCAATGGGTTTCAAACTATAATTTCTTTTTCTAGTGATATTAAAAATCCTAAAAAAGTAATTCCACTATCGATGTTACTCGCGATTGCACTTTGTTCCGGAGTTTATTTGTTATTGCAAATTGCATTTATCGGTGGATTGCCAAGTGAATTGTTAGCTCACGGGTGGAAAAATTTAGAATTTAGTGCGCCCATGATACAGTTGGTGGGATTAATTGGAGTTGGAACTTTGGCACCATTAATTTATTTCGGTGCAACTATTGCGCCAAGTGGTGCAGCCGTTGCATTTACCGGTTCTGCAACCAACATGTCTACTGCAATGGCGAACAATCATCAGCTACCGCAATATTTTGGGGTAGTTAATCCATTGTATGGAATTTCGCGTCGTTCGTTACTTTTAAACACCGGGCTAGCAATCATGTTTCTTTTTTTGTTTAAAAGTTGGGGTGAAATCGCGCAAGTGTTGAGTCTATTTCATTTGATTTCTTATATACCAATTCCGATTGCTTTATACGTTTTTCGTGACGTGGTAAAACATGAAAAATATAGTTTTTTTCTGCCATGGGGTAGGGTAATTGCAGCGTTATTATTTGTGTTTTTTACTTATTTATTTACCACAGCTGATTTAAAAACCGTTACTGATCTAATGCTGATGCTTGCGGTATTTCAAGCTATATTTATTGCGCTTAATGTTAAATCAATTGCTGATTTTTTTAGTGCAATCAAGCAATGCCGGTGGTTGGTGCTTTATTTTATTGTGCTATTAGTTTTTGTTTGGATATCGCCCAATAACAAACATTTGCTCGATGAAAGCTTGTTTAATATACTTGTGCTTAGTTTTGGTGTAACATTTTTCTTTATCCTAAGCAAGACCGAGACGGGCGATGTTGAAATCATGGATGCCGCAGTGAATATTTATATGCGGAAATAAAAGATTAAAGGAGAGGGATAATGAGAAACTTTAATTTGCTGGTAAAAATGATTTTTTATAAGCATAAAGAGCATAATGCTACTGCAAATAATACAAAAGACACCCCACGATGTCTTTATAACGTGGGTTATATAGATCAGTTGCATGCAAATTTGTGTACTGCAGCTAGTGAAAATATGTTATATCATTTTAGTGGAAGACCTGTTGCTACAATGGTGCGGAATCCACGAGGTGTAATGGAAGGAGCTGAGCCTAATGAGAGTAATTTCAACACAATACAAATAGATATAAAAGATAGTGCTCAGCTTCAACAAGCTCTTAATGATAAGGGTCCATTTATACTGTCATTGCCATTAAAATATGGTTGTGGTCATTCTGTTGTTGCAATTGGCTATGCCGGCGATAACATAATTTATCATGACCCTTTGACAGGAAGCAATAAGATGCTTTCGATATCTGAATTACAACGAATTTCTGACGGATCCTCTATTGAAATCGCAGTCCCTAATCCTCCGCATTTACCAGAATATCTACGCAGCAAACAGATAGATAGTTTAAACGAACACCCAATAGACATTCCCATAAAAAAATATGCCCATTTTTTTACACTAGATAAAATGGCTGATGAATCGGCGCAATGTAATGCGATTAAGAACTTTTTAATGGATTATACTAGAAATTCATTTTGGACAAAAAGAACACATAAAGCAGCCGTGGAAAGTTTTTTAAAAGAACATAAAAATACACATGATTTAAGAACTCTTTTGTCTGGTTTAACATCAGAGTTGGGCTGCGTTGCTGACAAAAACAGAGGTGAGTTATGGGAAAGGCTGAACATAATAAATCAAGCGTGTAATTATGATACCAGCGACGCCACAAACACAGAGGTAATGACTCATGTCAACGATACCACAAGAGCAATGAAACCTTAAAAAAACTTTCAAAATGCTTTGCAAGCCAAAGAATTCGTTAGGCAAAAACAAGAATCGATAATTGGTTGCGGTGTTATAAACAAAATGACTAGCCTAGGAGTGCCTGAAAGTTATCGTGTTGCCTAAACATTTGAGTAGCGGGGGATTTGGGAGGCTACGCAACAAAGCGTAATTTTTGCGACAGAACCGATTAACTACAATAGTGGAGGTAATCTAACGTGTTAAAACGCTATATTTTTTTGTGGTCAACTTTTATTGCTTTTATTATTTACTCCAGCATCTCTTTTGCTGACCCTACTATTTATTTGGCAAAAAACCCTTATTTTCTGAATCGAGCTAGCATTCTAAAAAACAAAGGATTTTCTACAGAAAAGATAATAGCTATACTTATAAGCAATAACTATTTACAAAAAATGACTCCAGCTCTTGCTCAAGAGACTTTTGGTATCACTTGGCTAGAAAAAAGTGAACAAGGTGACCTTTACAAAAGTTTTTCTGATAGTTTTGATATTAGTCAGAAACTTCCTAACCTTATTATAGCAAATATGGGGACTGCAGGTTTTGGCTTATTTGCAGCAGAAACTATACAAAGAAAAACATGTATTGCAGAATACACCGGAGAAATTATTACAAACCAAATATCTTATCAACCAGGACCTTATGTGGCTGATGCATATGATACCTCAATATGTGAAAGTTTTAGAAAAATCGATGCCTTGCGTGTTGGCGGACCAGCCCGTTTTGCTCAGCATTTACCAAACGATGAAACATTATCATCATATAACATTATGCAGCCTTATAAAAATAAGGTTGCGACAGCCAATTCAGCCTTAGGGTTGATCGGTAACAAAAATGACCGCTATCTATTTTTATATTCTCTAAGAAGAATTGAACCATTTGAGCAAATAGGATATTGCTATGGTGAAGACTATGGATTTCAACACTCATCCCATGCAGACGAGCCTTATCTTTTTGATAAGTCAGGGGATATAATTCCTAAGCAGTACTATACCCCAAATGAAAGAGTTCTTGTTATTTTTGACGCCAGAAATGTAGAAGTAGATTCCCGACAAAAACTTACCGTGATTGTAACGACTGGCAATAAACAAAAGATTGAAGATGTTATTTGTATGTTAAGTAGAAATGGACATACATATTTTTTCTCCCCTAATAGAGAGCTCATTTTGGAAGTAAACTTTGATGAATTAAAAACCGAGTTGACCAGAAAAGACAGATCCAAAGTTTCTATTATTGGTCGTCCTGTAAGTAAAGAAGAAACATATGCAAATTTAAATTTATTACCAGCAAACTACGAAAAATATAGAATAGCCATTAGTCTACCGACTAGTACTTGTACAACCACTCCTAATGTAACGCAGCAACCAGACACCACTAAAACAGGTGGTGGTAGCGATAGCAAAACAAACCCTAGTGGCGGCAGTCCAAATTATAAAGGAAATTCAGCTTTAGCTTGTGATACAACTCGACCTGATCAACTTAAAATGGATATTTCTATAAGTGATAGTTCTACAACAATCTATGATAACCATAATACATTTTTGCCAATTACATTAAACAATAGTGATGGTAGTAATACATTTTTAGATTTAAACAAACAACTATCTAATTTATGGCATTATGTATACGATGGCCGTTCTTATAAAAGCGACCATGAAATGCAAAATATTCTGGAACTTTTAACTGTAGAAATATTAAATAATTCAGAAATCAGTTCTTCTCAAAGAGAAGAACTTACAACATATCTACATATATTAGAAGATTCATTAATAACTGAAGCTTCTGCAAATATCGACATCAACAATAATCATGATCCATTTCATATGGAAACCTTGTACAATGATACTCAAAAAGAAAAATTTACTTTACCAATGAAAATTCCCGAATTAATCAGACCCAGGATTTTGACTCCATCGCTGTTTGGAACTTGTTAGTTAGAGATATTGAGATTTGGTTGTCGCAAGAAGCTATTGATAATTGGTATGTTAGCGATCGAATTTACGACGGAACTGGAACCCCTAGTTTATAAGTTTTAAAAAGGTATATCAGGTTATGGTTGGTTTTTACCCAAAAATATAAATTTCCCGCTTCAATTTAGGTGGTAATGGTATCGAGGCGGTTTGTATCTATTGTACAGTAGAAGAAGAGCAATTCCCTCAATAACGATAGCTGTCATTGAAATACCTATAACACCGGCTGTGGAATATCCACCACTTTTCTCTAACGCTTTTATTGCGCTCTCAAGTTCTATCTTGCATTGAATGATATTTTCCTCCGCCTCTTTTTTGGCTTCATTTGCATTTTTTAAATATACATTACAAAGATTGGCTGGTTCTATTAACCATTCAGGATTAGCCTGCCTGTAAGCGTTAATGATATTCATCTCTTTCTCTGTAAAACCGGCTCGATTAGACCCTTCTCTTACGCAAGAACGAAAAACAGAAATTTCAAATTTATGTTCTAAAGACTGGGTATTAGCTTCACTATTAATTTTGTATCCAATTGTAAACCTATAGCGACCATTGTTTGTATAAAAACCATCATCATTTACTATCTTACCTGTCACACCAGGAAAACAACTCTCCGCGGGTTTCAATGGAAACTTAAGGGTGCCGTCAATACCAATATATTTATCGGCAAAATCTGCTGGATTTACCCCTTTGTTGGTAATGATTTTTTCATCATCTCCCTCATATTCATTCTCTTCTATTCCAGTTATTGTTATACCACTAGAAGAAATGTTAGTTAGAATTACAGTTCTACTTCCATCGGGCTCAATAGCAGGATCTAAACTCACTTGCAATTCAGGCATAGTTCCAGTCATAGGTTGGCAATTAGTACCACTACCAAACTTAACACTATAAGCTATAGGAGCATCTTCTTTTGCAACATTTTCTTTTATAATACTGATCGCTATTTTCCATGCTTTGTAACCTTTTAAATCTACATCTAGTAAACCTAAATCTTTAGAATTGTTTTTTTGTGAACTGGGAGTAACAACTCCTTGCTTATTTGATAATTCAACAATCGGATCTTGACAATTATCCGCTTCCGCAAATGCAATATAGTAAAGCTTATTATCCTTAGCCCCACCATATACTCGTAGCCCACTTTCTTCTACTTTCGCTAATTGAATATCCTTAACTTCAATTATGTTGGTAGAAACACTGTTACTGCCATCATCTGCATAGCAATAGGTTTGTGCTCCCAATACAGCAGCCAATAATACTGGTAAAATGTTATATTTTTTATCCATCTTGCCTTCATCCTCTTTTTCACTAATAAAAAAATTCAATCCCAAGTCAGATTTTTTTAAATTATCAATCAGCCCTCTAATGGTTATTCCCTCATATTCTATTAGATGTTTTCCAACCCCTTTTTTAATACGTAATTCCAATTATCATAAATTTCTCTTACTTTAGATAAGGGTAAATTTTTAAAATTTTTTAGCAACTTTATTTCATCAAACTTCACATATCTCCTCATTTATAAAAATACGAACTGTTTGATCAAGTGTTGTTATCTATCTTGGTTTCCTACTATAAGTGTTTTTTATTAAACGTATTTACCTATTAGAATTAATTTCATTTGTTAGCTTTTACTAATAATGCCATCAGCTACTATATAGGAGTTTTAAGGCCTTATTCCGGCCTACTCTGATAATAGTCTTGTTCAACGATACGCTTGATAACATAAGGTTTGACCAAGCCTAATCACCGTTGGTTGTTGCCAGCGCTATGCCATCCATGGTTACTCCAGTTACTACATCACTTACCCAACCAGCAACAAAATGTTCTACATCATTAAATTTAACTAAAAATCTGGTTCCTTCTCGAATCAATGCAGATGTGGCAAGACTGTTGGTATATGGCAGTGAATCGCTAGCCACGTCATTAAAGATTTTAGTCTTAGTAATATAACTTGCGCCAAGAGAACCGACTGTACCAGTAATAACTTTAAATGGCACGCACCACGCTATGTGCTTGAGATCACCCCTGCAAGTGACAAGTGCCACTGCACAATGTATCGCCATGGCATTTAATATTGCATCCGAGTAAAGTTTGCTATTGTAACTTACTACCTCTTTATCAAATTTTTCATCTCCAAAAAGTGCTGCACCGACAACTACCGGCATCAATTCCTCATTGAATTTTCCTGCAATTAAACTTGTCCCTACAAAAACAGTTCCTGTAATACCACCGGTCAAAAGAGCCAACAGAGGTTGTGTTCCAGATTTTTCTTTAACATAATCAACTTTTATTTTATATAGGATATCTCGAGGTGGTTCTCCATCGGTCTTATATTCCACTCTTTCTTCTTCTGTCAAACCACTTCGATCTAAGCCTTCTTTATCAAAACCTTTTTTATCGTAACCATTTTCATCAAGGCCATTTTCATCGTACCCATATTCATCAAACCCATATTCATCAAGTTCAATAACATAAACATTAGCAGGGAAATTACATATATCATTGGAACATAAATTACCACTACTCGCAGTCGAACTTGTCTGGTCGGCAAGACTTCCACAACTAATAGAAAGTGCCGCCAAAACCAATACTATTTTTTTACTGATTCGATATTTACTCATATTCATAACAAGACCTTCATTTTGTTTTTTTATTTATTTCCGTGTGTAGCTACTTTTAAGATCACAGCAGACTTTCCCGCAACCAATGGGTTAAAAGTAACAATACTGGTTTGAATTGCCGCGACTATCCTGCGACTGATAAGCTCCACAGTAACCTGACACACCGAATTTTCTATGTTATCGGCAAAATTACTGCAGAAACAGTTTTGTGAGGAAATTATCGTGAACACAAAAAATAGTGTTGATATAACTCGATAGATTTTTTTATTAGTATTCATTGGTTTCTCCTCAGTTAATTACTAAATTTAAGCTCATCTCTTAAAAGTTTGCGCCTTGTTTTCATACCAACTAAGCAAACTATTACAGCACCTACAATTGAACAAATTGGAATTATGCTAATGGCACACTTATAGCATCCAAGATCGTATTGTCTAAGACCATCGCTACCAAACCCACCAAGCCAAAACACATCCATCGCTTTTCCTATTAGAGTATGGAAAAACGAGCCGCCGAGCATATTGATACAATTTAAGAAGGCGACGGTAACTCCCAAGTATTGTGAGGCCACCAGGTTGGCGCCGGCCGCGAAAACTATGACTTGATAGCAACACATCACCCCTATCACAAAAAACAAACAAGCAAGTAGTGTCCAGCTATATGTGTGGGTTAGGAACAATAAGATGAAGGCAAGTGTCATTCCTACACCACATGCAGCTATAACCGTATAATTCCCCAACTTTTTGCTACAAATGGCAAGGAACGGTCCACCAAAAAGCATGCCTAAAAATATAAATGACGTAAGTTTAGCTGCTTCACCCTTGTCTAAATCATATGCTGTCATCAAATAAGATACGCCCCAAACATCAGCAAATCCTTCCAGTGAACCGACCATAAGTAGGTTAGAAATGGCTAAAAACCAAAGGAGAGGAGATGTAAGAATGGCGACAAAATTTGCCATTTTAAAATATTCCTTTTGCATTGGTTTTTCTGAGTTATTTGGAGTACGCAAGATTAAGTAGACGACACAACCGATCGCTATTGATATGCAAGCAAGCGTTATAGCAACATTTTTCCAGCTATATGTTGCTATCAACATACTGACAGGCTTGCCACCATAGATTGCCCCCATAAGACCAACGGTAAATGAAAAACCTATCATGCGTGCGTATTGTTCCTTTACGAACCATTCAGATACTACTTTGGAAACGCCAAGAAATCCCGCTGCCGACCCAGCGCCGATTAAAAATCTACTCAATACAGCCAAGTAAAAGTTGTTTGTATAAGTAAACATCAATGTGGCTAGACCACAAAAAATAGCAAAAGCAAAAATAACGTACCTGGCGCTAAAGCGATCTAATAATATAGCAACAGGAATCTGCATGCCTGAATAACCATAATAATAAAACGCCGCAAGCACACCAAAGTGGGAAGCATCTATGGAAAACTGCCCCATAATTTGCCGCATCATTAGTCCTGGCCAGAGACGCAAAATAAATTGATAGGCAAAAAACAGCAATGGCAAAGCCCACATACAAAACGACCGATATTTACATCTTGTAGTAAACATGGAAGATCTCCTTCATTAAGAGTTTTCAGATTTTTAATTATTGGAAAAGTATTGTAAAAAAAAGATAGATATCGGCGTTAGCCGATAATAATGAAGAAAACAACGCGAAGCCGACGAAGCATCGGCTGAGTTAAACGCATATTTTGTAATATATTATGCCACATGTGATACCTATATAACAAAATTTGCTTAATGTCAAGCGCTGTGTGTGGCTTGTATAAGTTCATAACATATGAGACTGCCGATCCATCAGATATTGATGATCTAACACAGCGCAAAATTGGTTTATTTTTATGCTCATTTTTTTTTGTGCTTGATCCATTCGCAGCAAATTTTATACACTTTGGCGAATAACATCTTAATTTTGGGTTCTATCGTAATTATTAATAAAGATTAAACTTTTTGTATTCACACTTCTACTGGACGCAACTATGCTGCTAATGCATAGAATTGCTTCCAAATAGTCAATTAGCAGCACCAACCATCTATCCTTTTTTAAGCATGTGGTGTAGTTCAATTCTTGCTTTTGCTGAAGCAAAAGATTTAAAACCAAGCATCAGTTTGATAATGCTTTTAAAATGCAATACCCCGCTCATTTAATTACCACGGATTATTGTCAGCTCTTTAAATTTTTGTAGCGGTGAAATTTTTGTTGCAGTTGTATTTTGATAAAACTGTTCAAGTTTTTTATTTGGCACTACAACAAAAAATGATTTGTGTTTTACCTCTTGTAAAAATTCTTCTTTAGTTAAAAACCTATGCCTGAATTCCGGCAAGTGGGCACCATAATATAAATCGCTGCTTTGGTTATCGATAATTTTAAAACAAGTATTGCTATAGAAGGAGAGGGCGGAGAAGTTTTCAAAATCCTGATATAGATAAACCGAATTGGTTTGTTTGTTTTCGGTAAGATAAATTCCAGTTTTAGCCGCAGAAATATCTTCCTTAATTAACTTTAAAACTGAAGTGGCTGCAATTGCAATCGGAACAATTAAACCCGCAAGCAAAGCAGCTGCCACTCGGGGTTGGCGTATAAAAACCAAAGCAAAAACTCCTGCTACTATGCCATATGCAATTGTTCCCAAAATTAATTTTTCAGCGCCAGAAATTACTGGAAAGCTCGGTAAAAATGTAACAAAACCAAGAGACAAGGTTGCCGCAGTTGCAAATAAAATTAGCGTAACCAAAACATTAAAAAATTTTGCATGGTTAGTTGCAAACCAGGTATTCAGATAAATACCAAGTATAAAAGCAAGCGCAGGCATACTGACGATCATGTAATAATTTGCTTTAGCACTAGAAAGCGAAAAAAAGACAAGCGGTAGCAAGAGCCAACACCAGCAAAAATGTAGCAACTTTTTTTCGATGGTACCTAAATTTTTAGGTGGTAAAAAAACTAGTGGTACAAAAAACGACCACGGAAATAAATAAATTAGAATGCGGGGTAAATAATAATAAAACGACCCTTGATAATAATCGTGTGGTTCTCGCAGATTTAAAAAGCGCAAAAAATGTTCACCAACAATATAATTCCAGAAAAACCCATTGTGTTGTAGGGTTGCCGCAATGTGCCACGGCAAAACGATTGCCAAAAACAAAGCAATCCCTTGCCAGTCGATTGCCAGCCGCAATTGTTTCCAAAAACTTTTATCCACAAGTAAAAACAAACCGAAGCTACCGCAGATTAATATTATTGCTATCAATCCTTTGGTTAAAATTGATAGCCCTAACAATAAATATGCAATTCTTAAGAAAATAGTTTTTTGAGTTTCATACCAATAAAATAAACATAAAAGCGTGGCGCCGATCAAAAATGTTAGTAACATATCAAAGTAAACCATACGCGTAATAATGCTAATCCCAATACTTGAAGCAAAAATTAACGTTGCTAAGACGCCGACTTTTGCCAATTTAATCTTATGGCTAAAATAAAGCATGGCAACACAGAGCAAACTAGCACAACTGGCAGTAACAAAACGCGCAGCAAATGCTGTGAATCCGAAAATGGAAAAGCTCAAACTTAGCAACCAATATAACAGTGGGGGTTTTTCAATATAAGGGACGCAATTTAAATATGGAATGATAAATGATTTATTAAGCAGCATGTGTTTTGCAATGCTGGCATATAGACCATCATTGTTGTTGAGTAGCGGGTAATCACCAATAGCAAAATAAAAGCTGAAAAACATAAGCGATGATAATATCAAGTACCAGATTAGATGTTGATTTTTGTTGGTGGTAAACATTTAGTTTAAAAAATTTTTTGCATCTATTGCCGCCATGCAACCGAAACCAGCCGCGACCACAGCTTGATGATAATTTTGATTGATAACATCGCCCGCAGCAAAGACACCGGGAATACTAGTTGCAGTGGGAGCGCCATAAGCAAGACTAGTTTTTATATAGCCTTGATCCATTTCTAGTTGATTAACAAAGATTTCAGAGTTGGGTTTATGGCCAACGGCAATGAACACTCCAGTGACTTCTATAACTTTGGTTAAATTCGCCGCAACATTTTTGATTCTTATCCCAGTTACTCCATGTTCGTCACCCAAGATTTCATCAACGATATTGTTCAATTCAAATTTAATATTGGCTGTCTTTTTTAATTGCTCGATTACAATAGGTTCAATCCGCAAACCCTCGCGTCGATGAATAATAACTACTTCTGAGGCTATTTTTGCCATATATAAGGCATCTTTTGCCGCAGTATTACCACCTCCGATAACTGCAACTTTTTTGTTTTTATAAAAAAATCCATCGCATACAGCACAGCCAGAAACTCCACGCCCCATAAATTTTTGTTCAGATGGAATATTTAAATATTTCGCTGAAGCGCCGGTGGCGATAATTAAAACATTGCAAGTATATTCATTGTTATCACCTTTAAGGTAAAAAGGACGCTTGGATAAATTGACTAGCAATATATTATCGGAGATTATTTTGGTATCGAAACGCTGCACCTGTTTTAGCATTTTTTCCATAAGATTAATGCCTGAAATCCCAATCTCTTCTCCCGGCCAGTTTTCAATGTCATTGGTTTTTGTTAGCTGTCCGCCTTGTTCTAATCCAGTAATAATCACAGGCTCCAAATTCGCGCGGGCAGCGTAAATCGCCGCGGTGCAGCCCGCAGGTCCGGAGCCAAGAATAATAATTTTGTGATGTTTTGACATGGTCATAAGACTGTAGGTTTTGCAACTACTTCAGGTGTTGCTTCTTGCTTTGGAGCTGTGAGTGGCACTTCAGCAACAGTTACAACGGCTGGTTCAGGTGAACTTGGTGGCTCTACGGCCGGTTTTTTTGGTCGAAATTCTTCAAGTTTTTCATGTGCTTTTAAGGCGGCTTTTATATGCCCCGTTTTAGCTATCGGTAACTGATGTGTTTTGTCGAGTTTACCCAGCGCTTCACCAAATTTTTCTTGGGCTTCTAAAATTCTTTGGGCTTCCGTATTAACATTGCCGGTTGGTTTTGCTTTACTAAGTTCCTCAAGTTCCTGATGGGCTTCTAAAACATTATGAACTTTATATCTTTCTGTACCAAAAAATTTATGAAAAAATTTAAAATATCCATTTTGATATCTATCAATCCCATCTTTTAAATCAGTAATATTTTCCCCAAGACCTTTTAATATTTCTAACTGTGCATTGTAATTTTTTTTCAGTTCTGTGAATATTATTTTTTCTTGTTTTTTTGATTCCAGTTCTACAACTATACCCGTTTTTTCTACTATGGTACTTGCTTTTACTTTAACTGTGGCATTGAGTTCTATAACTTTTTGATTTTCAACTATCGCTGCTAGAAAAAACTTTTCCAATTTGTCGAGCGGAGCATTGACGGGGTTGCTTTTGAGCCAGCCGGCTATAGCTCCTGGAGCGCCTACCACTCCACCCCCTATCCACGATAACCAACCCTGCTGTTTCTTAGCTACCTCTGCCGCAAAAAAATCTTTCAGCTGGTTGAGAGGATTCGAACTGCTAGGAGAAACACCTACGACCAAACCTACTGCCCAGTTCCATGCACCCCCCCACCAACCTTCCTCCTTGGGTGCTGGAGTGGCCGGAATTTCAGATTTTGGTGCCGTCTCAACATTGTCAATAATTCTATACATCGGAGCATTAAGTTCAAGCTCTCTAGGAAATTTGTTCTCAATATCCTTGATAAGCTGATCAAGTTCCGCTTTAGAAGGTTTTTCATGGCGTGCCAGCATCTTAGTAATGCGGTCTAAAAATTCATTCTCAGGTAGGGGAGGAGGCACAGTTGGAAGGTTCGATACCTTGGCTTTGAGATCATTAATAATTACATACAGAGGACTAGTAGGAGCACCAGAAACTTCGGGAAATTTTTCTTCAATATCCCTAATAAGGTTTAGAAAAGAAGTTTTGGGATCAACGCCAGGGTTTTTCATCACTTCTCTAACGTGGGCTAAAAGAGTCTCTAAATCTTTTTTGGTAGTTTCTAATTTAACTCTTTCTGGTTCAGCTCGTAGTCGTACTAACTCCTCTAGCTCTTTTGCCTGTTTTGCCATTTCAAGTATTTTATCAGTCGTAGCCGTCGTATCTCCTGGTGCTTGTTGCGACTCTATTTTTCTTATCTGTTCTTCTATTTCTTTCGTAGAAGTTGCTATACTAGCCCTAAGGGAATTTATCTTTTTATCAATTTGTTCCCAACTTAGGTTACCTGCTATAAGAGCTCTATCATCTGCTATCTTCTTTTTTAGAGGAGCTAAAAATAAACCTACTGTAGATTGGAGTAAACTGGCGTAGGAGTCAGTGCTAATTTTCTCAGCCTCCTGTGGTGTAAGGCCAAGTTTTTTTCCAATCAGCCCTCTAAGATAAGGAAGTAAACGACCACTGAGTGTCCACAATAAAGCTTTCGCAGCACCAGTTAAGGCAAGTTGTCCACCATGAGACATCAATCCACTTATTACCGAGCTTAAAGCGGGGGGAATATAATTGGCAAGGAATTTTTGTCCTAGCACTGGTGCTATCATGTACATGATTTCATTTTTGAGCTCTTCAACAGTTTCGAGACTTTGAAAGCTGCTTTCTAACTCATTCACTATCTTTTCTAAATAATCTAGTGTTTTTGGATCTGTAATTGGAGGGAGACCGCTAATGGCACCAACAAAGCCTTCGAAAATTCCTATATTTGGATCTGCTGGTGGTAGATTTAGTGCGATTGGGAGAGTGGTCAACGCATCTTTTACTTTTTTTATCTTCCCACCATCCACGATATTTTGTAGAGGAGTTTGGCCATCGGCAGTAGTATTTAAGGTATCCACAACTCCCTTGAGTCCTCCAAAAGCAGCGCCGGCTGCACCTTTTATCGCTCCAAGTACAATGGAAGGATTTTGCTCAGGTTCTTGCGATAGTTTTTCCAACCTACCTGCTAAATCAGAAAAAAACGTAAGTGTCTTGAGTTTGTTAGGATCATTAACAGGTGATAGCATAAAACCTCCTTGATTTTGTTTAACATGCACTACTTATTCCGTAGACATAATATCATATAACAGCTTTCCGGCAAGCACTTGCTCGGAAATAAATCATGGCGATTGCATTTAAAAAGTTTCTCTGTCATTGCGAGCATTTTTAGCGAAGCAATCCGTAATGCGGGTAAAAGTGAGACAAAAAATAGATTTCTGGATTGCTTCGCCCCATAAAAAGCATGGGGTTGGCAATGACAAAAAAAATAAATGCAATCGCCTAGCTCGGAATGAATGCTATAATTTTTATTGCGCTGAATTTATAATTTAATTTAGATTATTTTTTCAGAATCAGATAAAATATTTGTTATTATAATCAGTTTATTACATTGGTATAGTTCAGGGTATTTTTTTAAGGTGAAAAATTGTATCAAGCAAACTATAAAAAACTAGAAACGGAAAATAAACACAAATTTACTCGGCTATTACGCGAAGGGGTTTTAATTATTTCTGTTGGCATTGCGGTGTTTTTGTTATTAGCACTGGTTTCATATCATACTACAGATCCTGGTTGGTCACGTACTGGAGTGAGTGTGACTGTAGCAAATATTGGTGGTTATGCGGGTGCGTGGTTTGCTGATGTTTTGCTGTGTGCCTTTGGTTATATTGCCTATATTTTTCCGTTCATGTTGGCCTATGCTGCTTGGTTACCATTCATGCGTAATGATATCGATGAGGCTAGTCAAATACTTTTTATGTTACGTAGCTTTGGTTTTTTCATGGTATTGCTCACCGGAAGTAGTTTAGCTAGTTTGCATTTAAATGATGGTAATTTGCCTTTTGGATCTGGTGGGGTTTGTGGCGATTTATTTCAAAGTGGCATGATAAATATTTTTAATCCCATTGGCGCAGATTTAATTTTATTTGCTTTGCTTTTTGCCGGTATTACGCTTTTTAGCAGTTTATCTTGGTTGAATGTAATTGACGCGATCGGCAGGGGTTCTATAAAATTAGCAGATTTTATTGGTGATCAGGTTTTACAAATAACGCGAGTTGAATCAAGTAAAAATAAAATTATCAAATATGAACCAAAAATTGACGCAGCTTTGGATGAGCCAACAGAAGTAGCGACAGCAGAAATTAAAAAGCCAGTTATTTTATCCTCTCCACAAATAAAACCCAGCGTACGTGCTGAACGTGAGCGGCAGACAACTTTATTTGATCCAAATTTGGCTGGATCATTACCGCCTTTATCTTTGCTTGATCAGCCGGAAAAAATTGCTGGTACTAGTTATAGCACTGAAGAACTTGAGGAAATGTCGCGCAATGTTGAACTACGTTTGCATGATTTTGGGATTGAAGCACAAGTTGTCGCGGTTCATCCAGGACCAGTAGTAACAAGATTTGAATTGCAACTTGCAGCAGGAACCAAAGCAAGTCGCATTACCAGTATCGCGAAAGATTTAGCTCGTTCGTTATCAGTTATTAGTGTACGAGTGGTTGAAATTATTCCCGGTAAATCTGTAATCGGTTTGGAACTGCCAAATGCTAATCGTGAAGTGGTAAGACTACGTGAAATTTTATCATCGCAAGCCTACGAACATACACGCGCGCCACTGGCGCTTGCTCTTGGAAAAGATATTGGTGGCCACCCAGTTATTGTTGATTTAGCAAAAATGCCACATTTATTAGTTGCTGGAACTACTGGTTCAGGTAAATCAGTTTGCTTAAATGCTTTGCTTTTGAGTTTGCTTTATAAATATACTCCCAAAGATGTGCGTATGATTTTAATTGATCCAAAAATGCTTGAACTTTCGGTGTATGCTGATATCCCTCATCTGCTTACGCCAGTTGTGACCGATATGAAAGAAGCAGCTAATGCGCTGCGGTGGTGTGTGGCTGAAATGGAGCGACGTTATAGATTAATGGTTACTTTAGGAGTACGTAATATTTCTGGTTATAATCACAGAATTCGTGAAGCAAAAAGTAAAGGTGCGCCGTTACTTGATCCATTGTGGCAGGATGATGGAATAAGTGGCGAACCAGGAGAATTGCAGGAATTGCCTTATATTGTGGTAATTGCTGATGAATATGCTGATATGATTATGGTGGTTGGCAAAAAGGTTGAAGAGTTGATTGCACGTATTGCCCAAAAAGCTCGAGCGGCTGGAATTCATTTGATTTTAGCAACGCAGCGACCTTCGGTTGATGTGATTACCGGCTTAATTAAAGCTAATATTCCGACGCGTATTGCTTTCCAAGTTTCATCTAAAATTGATTCGCGTACGATTCTAGATCAATCAGGTGCTGAGCAATTATTGGGTTTTGGTGATATGCTTTATTTGGCTCCGGGCACTGGAATTCCAGTGCGCATTCATGGTTCTTATGTAGTAGACGAAGAAGTGCATCGTGTCGTTAAAGATATAAAGCGACGCGGGCAGCCGGAATATCTTGAAGAAATTCTTGATGGTAGTGTTGGACCAGTTGCAGGTATTGATCCTGAGAATAGCGCCGAGTTTGCTGATGCTGAGCAAGACCCTTTTTATGATCAAGCGGTGCATATTGTTGTCGAATCACGTCGTGCTTCAATTTCTAATGTTCAGCGCCGTCTAAAAATAGGTTATAACCGTGCAGCTAACATTGTTGAGGCAATGGAAGCGGCAGGTATTGTTGGTCCGATGGAGACTAACGGCAATCGAGAAGTTCTTGCACCAGCACCAATAGAATAATGTGAGAGGAGAGTTTGAATGTTCTTACGTAAATTTATTATATTTTGTTTTTTCTTATGTTTAACAACCGCAGCAATTGCCGCTCCTGCTCCTATTCTAGCCGATGATGAGTTGGTACAACTATTGAATAATATTCATACGATGCAGGCAACTTTTAAACAATTTATGGTGAACGATGCAGGTGTACCAGTTGGGCAAAAAACCAGCGGCCAAATGGCGCTTGAACGTCCTGGTAAGTTTCGTTGGGAAGCTATCCAACCAAGTAAACAATTAATTATTGTAAACGACAATAAGGTTATGATTTACGATGTTGATTTGGAGCAAATTATTAAACGCAAAGTAGATTACAAGAAGCCTGGAAACCCGGCAATGTTATTGAGCGGCAGTACCGAAACTCTGAAACAAATGTTTAAAATTACTAAATTAAAAAAACCAGGTGCGGATATTTGGTTTGAGTTAAAACCTAAAAAAAATAACCAAACCAGACAAAACAGCGATTATCAATGGGTGAAAATGTGTTTTATTTCGGGACAACTAAGCGCAATGTATATTCTTGATAATCTTGGCCAGCAAAGTGAAATTCATTTTGCTAATGTCGAGTTTAATTCCAAAATTTCGCATGATAAGTTTGTATTTGTTGCCCCGCCGAAAGTAGATGTGTTGGATGAGGGATAAATTATTAATTAAGCCGCCATGAGTGCGGGTTTCATTTCTACGGAAAAGGAGAAAATAATATGTTACAGCCTACTACTGATACTGATGAAAAAAGAAAATGGTTGGATTTTTTGCAAGTTTTGCCGCGTGTTGAACAACAACCACTTCAACCTTTAGAATATGATGCTTTGCTTAATGCCACTCAAGGAACTTTTAAAGTTGCCGTTATGCAACAGCAACAACAACAGCAACAACAACAGCAGCAACAACAGCAGCAACAATTTGTTAGTGAAGATATTGATGCAAATAAAGAACTGTTGCGGCGAGCAAAAGAACTGTTGGAAAGGGAGAAGTCTAAAAGCGTAGAGGACTTAAAAGATATATCACGGTCGATCGATATCCCGCAGGGGAGTAATTACAATGCAGCATGGCTTAATGATGGACTTAAAAGTACCACAATAACAGCAGAGAGGTCTAAAAAAGCACTTGATGTTATAAAAAAAACCCGAGAAAGCTATGTTAAAGGCTATGATAAAAATAGAGGCTTTAATAAAATTAGCGAACAAGCTCTTAAAAAAATCATCGATAATGTAGATTATTTTGTGGATGGCGTAGCTTTTGATAACTTACCAGCCGGTTTTTTTCTTGAAGGAACAACTTTAAAGTTCGATGATGCAGCATTTCAAGCTGCAAAAAGACAAGCCCAAGAAAAGCCAAGTGATAGCTATAGCTCCCATCCTATCTTGTCTGACGGAAAAAGCGTTTATAAAGCAAGTGATGCTGAGCCAATAACAGATGAAGGTCTTAGGCAACAACTATCTTTACTTGAACTACCACCACTAGAAGAAGATATTCTTAAGAAATTAGGATTCAGCGGTGCTAATTTAAAAAAAGCCTTAGCAGCGGTTTTAGAGAGCGAAAATGGAGCTATTAAAACTTATGCACTTCTTGACACCTTACGAAAGCTTCAAACAGAAGATCCAGAATTATACAAAAGTATAAAAAAATGCTTCATAGATAAATCTGAAAATCTTTTAGAGATTGCCAATTTAGAGACTTTAGAAACTATCAAAAAAATCAGTAAGCTTAGTCCAGCACAAAAAGCTTGGTGGTGTCATCTTACAGAACAACATACAAGCGATAAAGGCGTGGGCAAATCAGATATTGCGGATTTATACCGCACCTTTGATGCTTTTTATAAGGATCTAAATAGTTTTTGGCATGAACTGTATGGTAGCAATTTAGAACTTCCCTATCCTTGTCCTTTGGATTCTGTAGGAAATTTGCAAGTGGCGCTAAACCGAATGACATATCTCGTTAAACATGCCGCTTACCCAAAAGATCAATTACAATACTTAAAAGGACTGAATTTACAAGAAGCATGCATATTGTTTGAAGGAGATAGAGGCAAAAAAAAATTACCATTTCGATTCATTCATCCAGAAATGAACACATGGGAGCGTAGCGAAAGTGATGTTATTAAATATGAGTTTTTAAAAGCTTTATACCTTGATACAGCAGAAGAGACGCAATATTTTTCAACTTTTTCTGCAGTCAAGCCCTTACTAGATGCTCTTAGTGAGAGAATATATAGCCAACTCGATACTTTACTGTTACTACCAGATCTAGATATAAATAAGACTGGTTACATTTATACTATAAAAGGGCAAGTGTCGAAACTAACCGCCAATATGGTTCATCATGAAGCACAGACTAAGGATGTTTTTCAATGCATTGATACTATTCTACGTTATATTAATCAAAATTTTCATAACTTAACTGCCACTCAACTTCAAAGTATTCAACCACTCCTAGAAAATTATCCCATGTTTGTCGATGAAAAAGGTAACCCGCATCCAAACCCAAAGTATTTCGAACTTGCGCTAAACAATTCTACAGTTAAGTCCTATATTTTTTTCGACATAGAAGAGCCTTTCAAAAATAAAACCCAATTAGATCAACAAGAACAAAAGGGTGACATTCTTAGCTGTCTTTTATCTATAAACAATAAAGATATTAATATCCAAGAAGTGATAGATAAACTTTACGAGTTAAACCCTAAAACTACTGCAATCCTCGCAAGAATTTTATCCAACACTGATTTTAGTAACCCTGAGGTAGACGGCCTAGCAACAAAAGAGCAGCTATTCGCAATTATCGAAGAATGTAAGAAGTTACCACCTTCTGCAACTCCTCCCACCTATAAAACCATACGAGCAATAGTTGAAAGTAAATGTCCAAAGGTAAAATTTCTGCCGGATCTAGAATACGCTAAAGAACTCGCCAACGAAGCACCAAAAAATTTGAATGCCATTATTAAATTGTTTGAGCCGTTGTTTGCTGATATTGGGATACCCATTGATGGTGGTGACTTATCGGTTGCTGCGACAGATATTATGAAAACATATGACACCGATTCCGCTGGACTTGGAGTTGGTGATAAACTTCAGTTAAAAGCTGTAAAGGCATTGATAGAACCAGAGATCGAAAAGCTTAAGAGCGGTAATAATGATGAGATAGCTAGGGGATTGTTGAATATAGTAAGTGCAGCACGTAATGCCGCCTTCGTTGGTATGGTAATCAGACCCAAACTAACTGCCATAAAAGACAATCAAATAAAAAACGTATCAGAATTGCTAAAACAACTTAAATTTAGCGATGGATCCATTGCTACCTTAACTCAATCAATACAACAAATTGATTTAACCGAAGATGATTTAATCCCTAAACTAGAACAGCTAGTAGCTGTAACTGCTTGGGTTAAAGAATTTGCCGGCCGCTATAGTGAATTATTAGAACTCAACAAATGGAATGAATCATCAGAAAAATTCTTAACGCTTGTTAATACTAATCTAGCTACTGTAAAAGATAATTTAAATAGCTTGCTAAATCTGTATGTTGCACACCCAAAATTAACCCAAAGTCGTTTTTGTAGTCCAGCCCAGTTCTTAGAAAAGCTGGGTTCTCAAAAGCTTGAACCAGCGCATATAGAAATTTTACAAATTTTAGCAGAAAAACAAGTCGGCACCGATCCTATTTCATTCGAACGCTTAGATTTATTGCTTGATGTCTCACTGAAGCTAAAAGATCCAGTGCTTGCAAAATCACTAATTGATTTCGTATCTAATAAAGAAAAATATGGTGATTTTCCTATAGATGCTTTTCTTGGTTTTGCAAAAGACCTTAATAAAGACGCATTAACTGAAGTAGTAGGAGACTTAAAAACTTTTTACGAAGAAGCTCAAACCCCTGAAGATAAAAAAGCATTAAACAGCTTCTTGGGAGTACTACTTAGTGGCGCGACTCAAGATAATAATATGATGCGTTATTATTATCTAAAAAAAATCCACCAAGATTTCGCTACAATAAAACAAAAGCAAGTCTTTAAAATAGTCGAGCAAATTTTATCTCAAGAAGATATTTCTAAATCACAAGATCAAAATTCCATTCACACAAATATTTTCCAATTAATTGCTCAGTTAAAGCATTTAGATGAAAAGCTATTTACAAAAATAAGTCAATTGTACGAACAAAAACCATGCCCAAGTTGTAAACAATTATTGGACATGCTTTCAGGCGATAAAAACATAGAAGGTCTTGTTACCAGATTTGAAATCAATCCATATGCGGACAGACAAAAAAAATTAAATGAAAAAGGCAAACCAAATCCACATTATATTGGTGAACAATTCTCGACCAGTGAGGTTGATCGAGTTATATGTGATTTGAGTGAGGCTAATCCAAATTTGCAAGGCACATTTCTGCAAGAACTAAAAGCAGATTTCAGTTATGTAAATGCACTGGGTAGCGCTCATGATTTTCCTGGAACGAATAAACCAATATGGCAAATGACCCAAGATGAAATTCGTAAGCACATAAAAGTTTGCCAAGATCTAATTCAAAATCCTACCAAATCAGAAGCAGAAAAATATTTAGCTAAACTACAAGCCGTCGCTTTATTGCGTGAAACCATGTATCGCGCTACTGGAAAAATGCCAAACTCCACTCAAATTCTTAGTGTATTAGCACAAGCTAAATCTAAAAGTAATATTTGCATGCAAATTAATACAGGTGAAGGGAAAAGTATTACTAATCCAATGTTAGCAGCCATGCAATACCTAGAAGGCTATGCTGTAAATGTATTCACTTCAAATACTTTATTGGCTACCCGTGACAAGGAAGAAGCAACAAATTTTTGGGCTTACCTAGGTATCCCTACGTCATTTATCGCTAAAAATTCACCAAGTGGCGCCTATTTAGAACGTGGAATAAATTATACTACGCCAGCCGATTTTGCTCTATATTCTGCTGCAGTAGGTAACCAAACAGTAGCGATGGCCGGAGTTTATGATGAATCAGATTTGGCATTCTACGAAACCAATACCGACTTTAACTTCTCAGATAGCGTCGACAAAGAGAATCTTGATCCATATAAAAATCCTTATGATTGGGTTTACCCACTGATAAATGACTTTATAGCTAAAGATCCTCAATATAATGCATTAATTAGTAGGTTAGCAGAAGCAACCGATGAACATGAAAAACAAATAATAAGCAATCAAATTGAAGCGTTATTGAGAATAAATCTAAATGCTAAAGCTGATCAGCAGCAACGTAAACTTATTGATAAAGTTGATGGCAACCGTTTGTTAAGATGGCTGGCTGCAGCAGAAAGTATTAAAAAGTTGGAACCGGGAAAGGACTATACTATTAGGGATATGGAGCGCGATGAGTTCGGAGAGAAAAGAACATATCGCAAGATTTGTCTGCTTGATGGCGAAGGACACGAAATTGAAGGAGCTATTTTGGCCAATGGAGCTCATCAATTTTTAAGTGCCCGCTTGCAAGAAGAAGACAAAACTAAAGGAATCACAGGAAAGGCTCCATTCGTAATTGATCAAGAAAGTTTTTGCGTAAGTTCACGCAACGCACATACTGAATTGTTGCGTATGAGCAAAATAGTTGGAATTACAGGTACCATGGGTCATGATGAGTTACTCGAAGAATTCCGTAAGCATCATGAAACCACCGCGATTAAAATTCCACCGCATAATCTAAATAAACGTCACGATTTGCTGCCAAGATTTGCTAATGATCACCAAAGTCATGTCAAGTTAATTAAAAAGGAGTTGAAAAAAAGCATTTCTGAATCTCAGCTTTTAATTGGTGCGGATGCCAAACAATGCGAAACTCTTTTAGAGGATTTAAAAGAATTTGCCAAAGCCAACAAAACCACGTTGATTCTAGCCACTGCTAGCGGTTATACGCAATATAAATGGGACGGCAAAGGCTGGAAAGAAAAGCAGCTATCGGATGATCCAAATGCACCGGAAGAAAGTAGCGTGTTCCAACAAGCTGCCCAACTAAGAACCATAACCATTTCTACTGCTATCCTAGGTCGAGGTGTAAATATTAGTTGCAAAGCCAAAGGGCTTAGCCTTAAAAAGGTTATAAAAGCTGCTTTTGACCCTAATGCGCGTCTAGAAGGACAAGTTGAAGGGCGAACTGGCCGTTACGGCGCCGAAGGAACTACTGTTGGAATTTATGATTGGCAGCATATTTGCGAAACGCAACACTTAGGAGATGCTCAAGCCGCAACGAAAACAGATAAAGGCAGAAGAGAAATATTGGTTGATGTTCGTCGCCGAGCGCAAGCAGAAGAAGTAAAAAGATTACACTTATCTGCAAAAATAAAGGAAATCTCTGTTCAATACCAGGATTATTTTGATGCAGCGATTAAGGCTGCTGATACTCCAGCTAAAAAAGAAAGTCTCTTGTTAGCAAAGCTTTCACTTATCGAAAAATTGGAAACCCTTAAAGCAAAAATACCTCCTGGACAAACTGACGAAGATGTACAAATTGAAGCATTTCGGCAAGGCGCTAAAAAATCTTGGGATGAAATCGTTAAAATTCAACCTGAATTACTGAAGGCGGCAACGGAGGTAGAAGCAGAAAAAAAACAGAAACAAACTAAAAAAGGAAGCGCCGGCCATTACGGAATTCAGGCATCATATAGCGTTAGTGTTGGCGGTGTTACTGATAAGTTGGTAGCAGAATATCAATCAAGAAACCAAAGAATTTATGATACAAATCAGACGCCAAAAAAGCTAGATGACAAAGAAATAGTTGTAATCTTGAAGCAATTTGATTCGGATCTAACTGATATTTATCAAAACATAGGTAAAAGCAGACGCTTTCCACCTAGAAATACAATTGCTACTAACAATATACAATCGGTAATCGAAAAATATATCAATCCCTACCTTGTATTTACTGGAAATTGGAGTAAACAAAATGTAAATTTAAGCCAAGGCGCTACTAATGTACTCCGTGATCACATAAAAAATATTACTTTAAGTTCAGATACTAGCCACAGGTACTTACATTACATATGCCGAGCAAAATTAGTTGCTGATCAAAGACAGATTCAAATAGGCTCTCGCAGAGAACCTGTAAAACTTGATTATAATCTTGAAAATCTAACTGTTGCTGATAAAAAAGAAATATTTGAGAGTCTTAAGACGTATATCGAAACTTTGCCTAAAGAAGAAAAGCAATCTATTTTGGACAGCATAACAAAAAACCAACCTACTGGAGATATAACGGTTGACTATTATACAACTCTTATCAAAAAAGAAAGGGGAATGTTACACATAAATAAATTCGGTAATACCGGTACTTTTAAGCAATTAATCGAATATGCAACCGGAGAAAAAAAGGAATTAGAGCAGGGAAAAAAACCTGAACTATCAATGTCAATGAGAAATCGCTAAAAACATGATATTTTTAAAAGGAGATAAAAATGAATGACAAACTTTCAACAGAAAAAGAGTTAGTGGGAATTATTGTTGGCGGAGGGCCTGCTCCTGGTATCAATGGCATAATCAGTGCAGCTACGATCGAAGCTATAAACGAAGGCAAAAAAGTTGTAGGACTTTTAGGTGGATTTAAGAGCCTATTCGATGGCCAGCAAAATGTTTTGCCCTTGACGATCAATGATGTTTCAAGGATTCATGCACGAGGTGGTTCTATTCTTCGTACTTCACGCGACACTCCAGGTAATGCTCAGGCAAAATTTAAAATATTAATGGCATCGCTAAAAAGTATTGGGATAAAGTATCTCATCACCATCGGCGGCGACGGGACTCTCCACATGGCCAACTGGATCGAAAAAGAGGCTCATGGCGAAATTAGAGTTGCTCATACTCCGAAGACGATAGATAACGATATACCCTTGCCAGGTGGGTTTTCAACCTTTGGATATCAAACGGCACGTCACGTTGGTGTTTATATTGTTAACAACATCATCGAAGATGCTCGTACTACTGGGCGCTGGTATTTTATTACAGCTATGGGGCGCCACGCCGGCCATCTTGCGCTGGGTATGGGACAGGCTGCAGGAGCTACAATATCCCTCATTCCGGAAGAATTTGGTGAGAGCAAACTTTCCTTTAAAAGAGTTGTCGATATTCTTATAGGGGCAATTATCAAACGCATGTCTATGGGTAGGGATTATGGAGTAGCGGTACTTGCCGAGGGGATTTTGGAGAAGTTTGATCTTGAAGAGTTGAGCAAGTATGTGGAGATCGAGCGTAATGAAAAAGGAGAATTGAGATTGCCAGATATTCAGCTCGGACGAGTACTCAAAAAATTTGTTAATCAAACCTTGGAAACAATGGGAATTAAAGTGGGTATTATTGATAAGAGCATTGGCTATGAACTGCGTGCTGCCGACCCTATTCCCTTTGACGTGGAATATGTAAGAAGTCTTGGTTATGGCGCAGCGCGGTTTCTTTTGCGAGGTGGTTCCGGATCGATGATTGTTTGTTATGAAGGCAACATCAAAACCATACCGTTTGTCGATATGGTTGATCCTGCTACGGGAAAAATGAAAATCAGAACTGTAGATGTTCATACCGAAATCTATGAAGTCGCCAGAAAATATATGATTCGACTTGAGCAGGCAGATTTTGTTGGCGCGCGTCTCGAAAAACTTGCTGAAATTGTTAAGATGAAACCAGAAGATTTCAAAGCGCGCTTTGAATATGTGTTGCCTCTTGGGTAATGTTGTTTACAAAACAAATTTAAAACTTTGCGCGGCAATTAAATCTTGTTCATCATTGACCTCGACGGTTTTTTCTTCGGTTAAACAAACACGAATAGTATAGCCATGTTCTAGCGCGCGCAATTGTTCCAACGACTCAGCTTTTTCCAGTGGAGTTTGCGGGAGATTTCTATAAAGCAATAAAAAATCGCGGCGAAAAGCGTAAAGACCAATATGATGATAAGTTGGGGCGATTGTTTTATCAGCGCCAGTAAAATACGGAATTGGCGCACGAGAAAAATAAACAGCATTACCATTTAATGCAGTAATTACCTTGACATAGCGATGATCAGCATATTCTTTTTCCATATTTAATTTGTACGCTAAGGTTGTCATCTCTGGTTTTTCACCGGCCAAATACGGTGCAACTAATTGCTCTAACATTTTTGGTTTGATGAATGGTTCATCTCCTTGCAAATTAATAACTATATCCATGTCATTATATTTTTCGGCAACAGTTGCAACTCTATCAGATCCGGTTTTTAAATCAGCACTTGTCATTTCTACATTGCCACCACAATTTTTAATTATGGCAGCAATTTCTTCGCTGTCAGTTGCGACGACAACTTTGTTTATAATTGGGCAGCGGCTAGCATTTTCATAAACCCATTGCACCATAGGTTTACCTTGAATAGGTAGCACGGCTTTTCTTGGTAAACGCGTTGATTGTATTCTACTAGGTATTACGCAAAGTATTTTCATTGTTTATTCATTCCTGTTTTGTTTTGTCATTTCATATTTGATACATTAAGTTTATAGAGTATTTATCCAAATAGTTTCATAGGAGGCTCAGTAGGAGTTATCGTTACCTCAAACGCTTTTGGTGCTACTACTGCTGGTTTGTCTGGGATATTAGCTTTTGCCATCGCTACTTTACTGAAAAAACTCGCCATGGGAGAGTTGGTAACATGTTGCTCTCCCTGACTCAATGGCTGCGGTTTTTTGGCAAACAAATTGCCTATTCCAGTTATTCCAGCCCAAACCAATTTTGGTAGAAAAGTTAAAACCGCAATGAACTTCGTACTACATTTTACATCATCTATAAGCTTGTGTGGATTTGTACCTTTAGCTAGTTGAGCCCCATAAGAGACTACGCGATAACCGCAGCTATCATTATCTCCTGCAAGTATTGATTGCTGTCCTGTAAAAACACTTTCACATTCACAACCAAAATGCTGTTCGATTCCCTTTCTAACTCCATCTGGACAAGAACTGCCAAAAAATGCATTCCTAGAATTAATTAGAGATGCTTTAGAAATCTTAACTTTACCATCTTCCAGTGACACATCTAAACTAATTCCTCTGAAATGTTTATGCTGAAATATATTACCATAAACCGTTATAATTGGCAGATAGACATGTATCGGCGGATTTGTGCCTTGTTTTATAGCTTTTTCAACGTTATCTTGAAACTCTGGGCTTTTCATGTACTCAAATACTTCTGTACACCTTGGGAGTGCTGTATCTGCTAAACGTGCATCTCCTGTAGGGTTATCTGTAGCAGTACTAAAAGTTATAACAGCAGTTTCTCCTTTTTTGTATAAATTCATTTCATGAGGACCAAACTCCCCAGCAGCAGAAGCAAAACTTACAGGAGGGTTGATTTGACTATTAAACCCTAAACTTCCTAGTTCACTTGCAAGTCTAATATCAAGCAGGTCTGGTGAAAGTCTTGTCAAAATCTTTCCTTTTGTAGTTGTGGGAGGGACCATATTCACCTTCTTTAAATTTATTATCCGCGTTTGTTACGAAACAAGTCGATTGTACAACAAAGTACTTTATCCTCAAAGAACAAGAATAGAGAAGGTGCCACAAAAAGCACAAGAATCTGAGCGTTTACCGGAAAAATAACGAACACAGTACTTTTAACTGTATTTCCAACAATTATAATTATGATATTTTAATGTTTTGCTTGGTAGACAGGGCATAATGCATCTTTGGATTATTACATTTTTTTTGGGTATTAGTACTTTAGCATTTTGTCATGAACTTCCAAGTTTGTACTGGTTGTTGTTATTGTCGCTAATATTTTTTATTAGGCTATTTATAGCGAGGTGGTTTGTATGGGAGACGCTTTGGCGCCATATCCTAGTTTTTGCAGTTGGATTTTGTTGGGCGTTGATTTATGCACATTGGATTATGGCATGGAGTTTGCCAGCGGAACTTGAGGGTAAAAAATTATTAATAACTGGATATATTACTTCTCTGCCTATTACCAAACCGCACCACATTAGTTTTGAATTTAAAACTGACGCTATTGTTGAAGTAAAAACTTCTACGAAACTAAAACTTAGCTGGTACAACGAGTATCCAAAAAATTTGCATGCAGGAGATAAATGGCAGTTACTCGTACGACTTAAACGACCACATGGGACTGCGAACCCTGGTGGATTTGATTTAGAAAAACATTTATTGGTACATCACATTCGCGCGACTGGTTATGTTGTTAATGATGACCTTAACAAGGTTATTAATTCGCATTGGTATCACTATCCACTTACGCAACTACGCCAATATTTAGCAGCTAAAATTCAAACCATTTTACGCTTTGATGAACTCACTCCAATAATTACAGCTTTGGTAACTGGTTCAGAAAATGAAATTACCAAGTCTCAGTGGGAAGTTATGCGTAACACTGGCACGAGTTATTTGGTGGCTATTTCTGGACTACACATTGGTTTGGTTGCAAGTATTGTTTTAGTGTTAGTGCAATTTTTGTGGCGGCAATCGAAACGATTGCCACTCACAATGCCTGCACGTGAAGCTGGAATTATTGTGGGTTTGGTTGTAGGTTTTATTTATGGCGCAATTTCTGGGTTTTCGATACCAACCCAGCGGGCTTTGGTTATGCTGGTTGCTTTTAGTTTGGCAGCATTACTGAGGCGTCATACGCAATTGTGGAATGCATGGTTATGGTCATTGTTTTTGGTATTAATAATTGATCCGCTTGCAGAATTGACCATGGGTTTTTGGTTATCCTTTACTGCAGTTGCTGCGATTCTGTACGCTTCGGGTTGGCGCAGAGGGCAGGCAACGACACATTTAAAGAAGTTTTGGCGTATGCAATTAATAGTTACCATTGCTTTATTGCCACTAACATTATTATTTTTTCAGCAATTTTCACTGACGACACTCGCTGCTAATTTGCTCGCTATGCCTGGGGTATGTTTGGTTGTAGTGCCACTGAGTTTATTGGGCATTTTGTGTTTATCGTTTTCTAGTTATATCGGCGGCTGGATTTTGTGGTTTAGCGCGAAACTTTTGCATCTTGTTTGGTGGTGGTTAACTTTAGTCGCTAGTTTTTCTTGGGGCAGTTGGTATCATCCAATTTATAATTGGTGGATATTAATTGCAGCCAGTGTTGGGGTTTTATTGTTGTTCGCACCGCGTGGATTTCCGGCGAAATATCTTGGGGTGGTTTGGTGCCTACCTTTGTTTTTTTATGCGCCTGCCAAGCCCCCTCCCAATGAAGTATGGTTTACGTTGCTCGACGTAGGACAGGGGCTTGCTGCTCTCGTTCAAACTGCAAATCATGTATTACTTTATGACACCGGTCCAAAATTTCTTGACTATGACGCGGGTGCAACAACTGTTATTCCTTATTTACGTCTCCAGGGTGTTACAAGTATTGATACTATGGTTGTCAGTCACGGTGATGCTGATCATATTGGTGGAGCCGCATCTATTTTAAAAGCATTATCGGTCAAAAGTATTCTTACCAGCGTTCCACAAAAATTTTATCCGCGAACTGCAGAAGCTTGTGTTGCCGGACAAAATTGGCAGTGGGATGGAGTTGATTTTCAAATCTTATTGCCGCCCAAAGATGCGCAATTAGATGGCAATAATGCTTCTTGTGTTCTTAAAATTACTAGAAGGGAAAAGAGTATTTTGTTGACTGGAGATATTGAGCGGGAGGCCGAAGATTTATTAATAAACCAATATGGTACAAGTTTAAAAAGTACTGTTTTAGTCGCGCCACACCATGGTAGTGCCACATCATCGACGCAAGGCTTAATTGATTCTGTTCTGCCCAATTATGTATTATTTCCGCTTGGTTATAAAAATCGGTTTCATTTTCCTCACAAAACGGTTGTAGAACGATACACTATGAGTGGTGCAAAACAGTTAGATACTGCACAGGCGGGTGCAATTACTTTTAAATTTACTGATAAATCGGATATACTACCACCCATTTCATATAGAGAAGGAGAGCGGCATTTTTGGCAATGCAAATAAAGTATGCGTAAAACACCTATAAAATCTACAACACCTATAAATCCCCATACCAGTTGGTCAGTTTATTTAAGGCTCCTAAAGTCTGCCGTTCCATATTGGTTGTTTTTTGCAATTGGTATTGCTGGGACAGCATTGGCAGCCGGAACTGATGTTGTACTTACGTGGTCAGTAAAACCTCTTATGGACAATTGGAATCTTGTGATCCAACGCACGCAATGGTGGTTTAATTGGTTACCATTAATTATCATTGGAATTTTAATTTTGCGCGGAGTAGCCTTTTTCTTTTCGAATTATTTTTTAACAAGTGTTGGACGTAATATTGTACGTGATTTTCGTCAACGTATTTTTGCGCATTTAATGCATTTGCCTGCTGGCTATTATGACAAAGAAACTTCAGGTAAATTGCTATCAACTTTGATCTATAATACTGAACAAGTAGCAGGAGCATCTACTGAGGCGTTATTGACGGTTACCCAAGAAGGGATGCACTTGACTGGTTTGCTTTTTGTAATGTTTCAGCTTAGTTGGCAATTAACGTTAATGTTTATGGCTACCGCGCCAATTATCTCGTTTATTATACGGTATGTTTCTAAGCGGTTACGCTATTTAAGTACTAATGTCCAAAAAAGTATGGGTGATATTACACATGCCGCAGAGGAGGGGATTGAAAATTATAAAGTGGTGCGGGTATTTGGGGGCGAAGAGTACGAAAAACATAAGTTTTTTGCGGTAACCAATAAAAATCGGCAACGTGAAATGAAAGTAGTTGCCACTAGCTCTATCGGTACATCTTTAACGCAAATTATTACTGCAATTCCAATCGCTATAATTGTATTTATAGCTACTAACCCTTTATTCCATATTACTTTGGGCGGTTTTGGTGCTTTCGTTGTTGCAGTCTTAGCATTGCTTACGCCACTGCGTCGTCTTACTAAAATTAATACTGAAATCCAAAAAGGCGTTGCTGGTGCGCATAGTATTTTTGCGCTACTAGATGAAGAGCGAGAAAAAGATACTGGGATTAAAACCATTGAGCGCGCTTTGGGAACCATCGAGTATAAAAATGTTAGCTTTAGTTATCCGAGAACAAAAAAAGCTGTATTACATGATATTAGTTTCAAAGTTGAACCAGGACAAAACATTGCTTTGGTCGGGCGTTCAGGGAGTGGTAAGACAACGTTGGTTGGGTTATTGCCGCGTTTTTATGATATTGCAATGGGCAAGATTTTGATTGATGGAATCAAAATTCAAGACTACAAATTACATGATTTGCGCAAACAATTTTCTATGGTTTCGCAGCATTTAACTTTGTTTAATGACACAATTGCTCGTAATATCGCGTATGGATCATTGCATGATGCAACTGATGCCAAAATTATGCAGGCAGCTGAAGCAGCGTATATTTTAGACTTTATAAAAGGTTTGCCGGATGGTTTAAACACCATGATTGGTGAAAATGGTTTGTTGTTATCTGGTGGGCAGCGACAACGAATTGCTATTGCTCGAGCTCTATTAAAAGATGCACCAATTTTAATTTTGGATGAAGCAACATCTTCTCTTGATACCGAATCGGAGCGCTACATTCAAGCCGCTCTTGAAGTATTAATGAAAAAACGTACCACTCTAGTTATTGCTCATCGTTTATCAACTGTGGAGCGTGCAGATAGAATCATTGTGCTAGATCATGGAAGAATTATTGAAGCTGGTACGCATAAAGAGCTTTTAGAATTAGACGGTCAATATTTCAAATTACATAAATTGCAGTTTAGAGACAATGATTAATCTTACAGCACCAAAATTTTGGTATAATAAAAATATCATTACTTATCTCTTGCTACCATTTAGCTTTATTTACCGCGTGATTGTTGTCTTGCGCAAACTTTATTATCGAATTTTTACGAGCCAGAAGTTTTCAGTTCCAATAATAGTTGTTGGTAATATTACAGTTGGTGGAACCGGAAAAACGCCATTAGTTATTTATCTAGCAAAACTTTTAAAAAACAAGGGCTACAACCCTGGCATCATAAGTCGTGGCTATGGTGGAAAAAGTAATAATTATCCTTTGCTAGTTACATCTGAAAGTAAGGTAGGGGAGGTGGGTGATGAAGCGTTGTTAATTGCGCGTCGTACCAAATGTCCCATTGTCGTTGACCCCAAAAAGACTGTTGCAGCTAACACATTGCTTTCAAATGCCAGTTGTAACGTTATTATCAGTGATGATGGTTTGCAGCATTATGCTTTGACGCGCGATATTGAAATTGCAGTGGTTGACGCAGAACTTGGATTTGGTAATGAATTTTGTTTACCAGCTGGTCCCTTGCGAGAACCTTTGCCGCGATTGCAACAAGTCGATTTTGTCGTAAAAAATCATAACATGTCTTTGCGTGACGATGATGGGTATGGAATGATTTTAGAGCCGGTTGTTTTTTATAATCTAAAAAACCCAGAAATCATTAAAACAATCGATGAATTTAGAAGCCTCTGTTTTGCGCAAAAACCTGCCATTCATGCGGTTGCGGGCATTGGTAATCCAAAAAGATTTTTTCAAACTTTGTGCCAATTGGGTTTTAATGCGATTGAGCATCCATTTCCAGATCATTATAGCTTTCACGCAGTTGATTTTTCGTTTAACTATGAAAGAAATGAAATTGTAATAATGACCGAGAAAGATGCAGTTAAGTGTGATACTATTGCCAATGAGGAAAATGAAAATTGTTGGTGTTTGAAGATTGAAGCAAAATTAAGCGATAAGTTTAATACTCAGGTGTTAGATAAATTGCATAAGATAAGGGCAAAATATATCAGCCCAGCCTAAACCGAGCGTTGTTTGCGAGGTGCAGGGCTGGGTGCATAACAAAATAATTTTATTTTTATAACTTAAGGAGATTTATATGGCTGATATGTCAAAAATTACTAATAAATTCGATTTGCAAAAAATCATTGGTGATGTCAAAGCAATGATTAGTCCTGTAGCGATTCCCGAAGCAAACAAAAACGATCCCGTTGGATATTGTTTATCTGAGCTGAGCAAGTTTACCAAAGATCTTGCAGAAAGCCACTCTAAGCAGGCCGATACAATTGCCAAAATAAGTACTACTCTGGGAACTCTTCATCAAGAGATAACAAATTCTCACAAAGTACCGAATAGTGCAGCAGCAAGCCCAGACCCTGCTGGTAAAACTGAAGAAAAAAAATAATAAAGAAAAAAAGTGAGTGCTAATTTGTTAAAAATTTCGGCCATTCTAGCTCCGAAATTCATTCGTTAGCGCGCCATTTTTTCTTTTGCCACAATTCGTCCTGTGACTGGGAAGTGCTACAATAGTTTTGCGGCGTTTGCGTTTTCTACTTCGCCCATCAACGTTTAGCTTGCTTGTGTTATCTTAATTGTTTCACTGCTATGGTTTCACAATCCACTTAAATGACATCCAAGCTAAAATAGATGGAATGATAAAAATAAGCGCCAATGGAATTTGATTATAGGTTGGAATATGGGCAACCAAACCACTGATTGCCGCTCCGCCAACTATTTGCATTGAACCATACAACGCTCCAGCATAACCGGCAATTTTGCCAAATGGAATAAATGCATCAGCAAAAGCATTGGGCCAAATAAAAGCGGCACCGAAGAAAAATAAAATCACTGGTATTACGATAACGGTAGCATTGATACCAATCAGATATTTTCCGGCGAGCATTAATACTCCTGCAATAATCATAATCGACCAACCAACACGTAACATAAAATGCATGCCGGTACGACTGACAAGTTTGCCATTAAGGTAGCTGGAGAGCATCGTTGCACAACCTACTCCAAACATGGTTATCCAACCAAAAGTTACTGGACTGATACCAACGATTTTTATTAATAATACCGGCCCAGTAACAAACCAGGCAAAAAATGCGCTGTAGCTAAGAAGTACACAAAGCGAATAACCCATAAAAATTCTGCTGCCAAGGAGTTCGCGAAAAGCCGAGACAATAAATCGGTAGTTTAAGCGTTCTTTATGATGATGCTGGCTAGTTTCTTTGAAGGCAAAAACTACCAGAAAAATTGTCAATAGTGCATAAGCCATTAAAAATAAAAAACTGGCTCGCCAACTAAAAAAGCGTAGTAAATAACCACCCACTACTGGCGCACCCGGTACCACGAAAGTTACTATAATCGCCAGGTATGAACCATACTTCGCAAGCTCAGCACCATTAAAGACGTCACGAAAAACTGAGCGCCAGAGTGCCGCACAGGCTCCAGCACCGCAACCTTGAATCATGCAACCAGCGATCAAAATATTTACATTCGGTGCAAGCCATGAAACCGCGCTGCCAAAAATGGTAATGCTAAGTCCAAAAATTATCGGCAAACGACGTCCCAACCCTTCTGAAAGAGGGCCATAAATTAACTGCGATATGGCTAATCCAAACATATAGAGCGCCATACTCAATTGAACTTTGCTTACAAGTGTATGCAAATCCTGGGCAATTGCAGGCAGGGCAGGGGCATAAATATTGGAGGCTATCGATGCAAGGCAAGCGATTGATAATACAATTAACAAGAATATTTTATTTGAGTTCATCATTCAATCCCCAAAGCCAACTTTGATTGCGTTAATGTTTACAGTTAAAACAATAATGTATATTGACTGATTAGTCAATATACCATACCATATTGATTAGTACACCAATTAAATATTTACATAAAAACATGACCTGAGGAACAGGCAATGAAAAAAAACACTAAACAAAGCATCTTAAAAGCAGCGCGCGAACTTTTTGTGCAGCACGGTTTTGCTGGTGCTTCGATGGGTGATGTTTCCAAGCTTGCTAAAGTTAATCACAGTTTGATCTTTCATCATTTTACAAACAAAGAACAATTATGGTTGGCTGTTAAACAAGACATAGTTAAAGAGGCAGACAAACAGAACAAAGTGCTTCCCAGCATCAATCTCTCCTTCCAAAGTTTTTTAAAAGCACTGATAAAACAAGGAGTGGATTTTTATCGTAACAATCCTGATATAATTCGCATGATTAATTGGCAGCGGTTAGAAGGCAGTTCAACACAGAAAATCGGTGTTACGCTTTCTTCAGAAACAAAAGCTTGGATTGATGCATTTAAACATTACCAAAAGCTGGGGGAGATTAATTCCGAGTTGCAACCAAAATTTATCGTAACTTTAATTTTATCTGTTATAAGCTCCGCAGCATTAGATCCTAATGTTTTTATTAACAAGAAAAATAGTCTGGAAGCATATATTAGTTTTTGTGTTGAGCGGCTTGAGCGAGCATTACTTTAAGCTCTTCTGAAATATACGGTGAAATCTGTCACTTTAGCATAATCTCATTTTTCATAAACCGCATCTTGATTTTTTATCAATAGCAATAAAGTTATGATTAAAACTAGCGAAAATATCTAAAATACATCTTCTAATGGAAAAAATACAATTTTGTACCAGGAACTGATACAGGGGTTTTTAGCAGTGATAGCGAAGCTATTAACTGGATGGCGGCTGGATTAGAAGGGAAATATATCAATTATTTGTATTCAGTTGGTAATGGAGTATATGAAGGCTTATATGCTGGAACTGGTTCTTATGGTGTTTACCTAAAAACACACGGAAGTAGTAGTTGGTTGGATTATGGGTCAGCAACTGTTTTAGGCGTTGATGTACAAGCCATAGTTTTGTTTAAGAATGATTTATATGCTGGATCGATGCAAGGGGTTTTTAAGAGAAATAATACTATAAGTGATTGGGAGCCAATTAACGATGGACTAGATAGCCCAAACAGCAAAAAAATAAATGTTTTACACTCAAGTCAAGATCAAGAGATGTTATATGCAGGAACTGAAGCAGGACTCTTTGCTAAATATTTTTCTATAGATAAGTGGGAGACAAAACCACTTAATGGAAAAGTGAAAAGTCTGCAAACGCCAATAGCTGGTGACGAAGTTTTTTATGCAGGAGTTTATAAGGATAATGTATGGCAAAAATAAATTTGCAAGCCATTTGTTTTGCAAAAAATGTTTGTTTTTTATTGAGTGGTTTTTTGTTCTTTCTTCTCGTTTTTTACTCGGGACTTTCGTTTGCAGAAGAGAATATTGAAATAATACAAACAAGTGTTCGGTAGAGGAGAGACAGCGATTAGAAGAAATTTTAGAATTACAAAAAAAATGGTTTGGGGTTATGGATTATTTGGAGAAAGAGGGTCAAGAAAATGTTGAATATAAGTATTATGACATAGCTGAAAGCCAGAATCCAAAAACTGGGGAAAAGATGATGGTAGAGCAAAGAAGGCCTATTATTGAGCCCAGGTACCTAAAAGCAATTCCAACAAAATTTCTTGTTAAGAGATTATTAACAGAAGAAGAGTTTGCAAAGTTTAAATTCATAGGAAGAAATACAATAGAGAAAAGGTGTCGAAATATACTAATGATGTTTCATCCCGATAAATTAAATAATATTTTAAATAGTTATACATCGACATCCTCGATGTCTGAGTTTAAAGAGAATTATCGCAATATGTATCAAGCAATAACAACGTTACGAGAAGAATTGCTTGCAAGAATTGATATTATTGATGAGCAATTTATTACTTATGATAATTCTGCTGACATTATTTATTTAAATATAAATGATAGTGACCGCTTAAGTTATTATTTTAGGCGGTAAAATGGATTGCACAACACACTGTAGCAGCAAGCCTCGCTAGTAAAACTGAAGAAAAAAATGATAAGGATTTGCTAGGCTATAGAGATCTCATGCGAAGCGCGATACAACTTAACCTAAGTGTAAAAGTCCAAACACATATGAGACTAATTAAGCAGTAATAAGCAAAGGCAGGCGAGCGCAGCGCGCTCCCAAAAGGCGCCGTAGCAAGCGAGCCTGCTATCCTGTCATAATAACGATCATCA
>Ga0209450_10000004_pt1 | contig 249933 bp, 222 predicted proteins | sample FrelakmetLWP11LW_FD_187149 | JGI IMG/M metagenome (GOLD analysis project Ga0209450, IMG submission 187149) | Freshwater lake sediment microbial communities from the University of Notre Dame, USA, for methane emissions studies - LWP11 LW (SPAdes)... | ecosystem: Environmental > Aquatic >... | reverse complement strand
ATACAGTACTGACTACAACCGTCACCGGATTTTGTATTGCCGTCGTCACACTGCTCGCCGAACAATACGTCCACCTTTCCATTACCGCAGTTTGGTTTTGAGCCGGGATCTGTGCCAGGCGTGTCGCCAACATTCGCATCCGGGTCATCCGCCGGAACACAGTCTCCGCCTTCTTCGCCGGGTGTCGTTGTTTCTTCCACTGTTACACCTTCTTCCGGTGGGGTCTCAGATGTAGTCCCGGATGTAGTTCCGGATGGTTCAGTACTGCCACCTGTTCCGCCACCACTTTCTTCTTCATCGCCACCACCTTCTTCATCATTGAACTGGAAAGGGTTGCTCATCCATTCCGCTCCGCTACCGAAAAGCACACCTTCTATCAAGTTCAAATCCACTATAAGGTCGAAAGGTGCGTCACCCAATTCCAGAAGCTGTCCATCCCAATATTGTTCGGAAGCCCTAAGTTCATATTGCAAACTTTTTTTGGTGTGATACAAAACTTTTTCTTTGCCAAAAGCTGTTTTTACTTTACTGAGAACGCCATCCCATTTTCTATTGTCAAACCACGCATCCCGTACATCTACAGGCAATTTATCAAAATCCAAATTCTTATCATCTATAAATTGGTCCAGTTTTGCCGCGCTTAAGCTTACATCTTCATCTATTATCCATTTAACCAGCGCGCCGGGGTCCGTTATCATCACATCATATCCCAATTGCTTCGCTATAGTTTTGAATACTTCGTTATCAGCCTTTTCAGTGTTCTTTTGTGATATATCGCAGTATATCTTCGCGTATGTACTTATGCCTGTCGGAGCGCAATACGCGCCAAAACTGACAGGAATACCTATCAGGAACGCGACCAACCCTATGCTTGATAGCAGGATTTTTTTCATTAAGTATTATTTACATACCATGCTGGCATCTTTTAATTTACCCGGAAGGTTTACCGCGATTATTCTTATTTTTTCAAAATACGTGCGATATTTTTCCAGATTTTTCAGCATGCACTGAAATTGCACATGCATAACATAAGCAAGGCGAAGCTGTTTTAGTGATTTGAAAGCGATATCCATAGCGACCAGCGCATTCTCCTTCTCGGATTTTGTAAGCCTTATGTTTTCTGAAGCTATTCCTACGCCTGCCAATAACTCCTGCAAGCCTGGAAGTTTCTCCGGCTCTTCTTCCGTTCCGCCTGTTTCACGCCCCTTGATGGTGTAAAGCCCTAATAGTTTATCAAGATAATCCGCGTATTCGTTATAAGTCTCCAATAACGGCGGAAGCATCTGGTCCGGATTCGTGTAATTTACTATGATCTTCATCTCGCTCTGGCTTATACAGGCGGAAGGGGGATTGTTCCATTCTTCCGCGTTCGTAGCTTTTGTACCAAGTATGGTTTTTTCCGCATAACTGAAAATACATTCGGCATATTCATGGTATTTTTCCTGAGCTTTTTCAAAACTATCCTTGTAAACTTTTGAATTCAATATGATTTCATCGCTGCCTACTTTTAACATCAGGTCGGCTAATTCCATAGCAAAATCAGGCTTTTTATCCTGGCACGCCTTTTCCGGTTCAGTCGGCCTTGGCGTTTCCTCCTGCGCGGAGACATAGCCAGCCTGCGGCATGTATGTGCCGATAAGCGCGATAACGACCAATGATGTCAGGATTCTTTTTAGTTTCATGTTTAGCTAGCATTTTGGCGCGTAACAAGCGTAACGGCTGTTTAAATTTTCAAGTTTTGTTTTAAGATATCCCATATGTGCTTCCATAGTCTGCATTTTTGGGACTATCGTGCTCAACTTAGTTTCTAGCGCGCGTGCCATCTGGTCCGCGCTATTTGTTTTTAATGCTGTTTCCAGTTTTATCATCGCTTCGGAAGCATTTGAACAATCCTGCAGTCCGTCATCCGTACCTGTGCATCCGAATTGCGTGGCGACATAATCCATACAGTTTTGATAAAACGCATTCGCTTTGGTGAGGCTGTCGTTGCTTATTTTGCTGTTTCCGTTTTCAGGGTTCGCCATACATTGCGGTATAAAAGGAAGCCCATTGGAAGCAAACCAGTCGCTTGGCATCTCCACATCTATTGTCGCGCTTCCTACGCCGGCCAACACAGTTTGCATAAGCTCCCAGTTATCTAGCATATATTCTTTTGCTGTATCAACGATTGATGTTAGCCCCATATCTTCGACATCCTGGCACCCCGGAATGGTACCTATATGCGCGCTTACTATACCTGTACCCTCCGTGCTTTCCGGTGTCCCGTAACCGCTGTACTGCACGCTTCGGCAAATGTACTCCATCCAGCACTGGTAAGTGCGCATGTTTTCAAAACCTTCATCCACCATGGCGCTTGCCGGTTTTTCCTGGTCCATCATAGCAACCAGATTTTCATTCCATTTGTTTTTTATGGCATCCATTTCCTCACGGTATGCTATACAGCATGAGTTGTTCGAACATTCATCCGCGAACTTTGATGCAGCCTGAGAGAACGGATAGAGCTTCCAGCCACATACAGCAATTATTATTGCTAATATTGGAAGCGATGATTTTATTATAGTTTTTATTTTCATTTTGAAGGCTGGTAAATTACTTCGTTACTGGCTTCATATATAACATCATGCGTAACAACATCCGTTATCGCTGTCATTATGATATCACCCTGGGCAAGGTCGGCTTCGTAGTCCAAAAAGCCGCAATCCGGGCCTTTTGTTACGTATGAACCAGGTAGCTCATCCGGCACGTTATCATCAACTTCCGGGCATCCGTCTTCATCCTCCACGCCGTCCATATCCTCCGGAACAGTCGGACATTCATCCATTTCTTCACAAGCGTCTCCAACACCATTCATGTCACTGTCAGTCTGGTCAGTATTTTCTAAAAATATACAGTTGTCATCACTCTCCTCGACTTTCGCATTATCCAGTATCCCGCTGTCATCAAATACACACATGGCATTTTCAACGGTATCGTTATCTATATCGGTATCGCATACGTCTATAACCTTATCACTATCGGTATCGTTTTGATTCGGATTATTTATGCATGGGCATTCCTCGCCAGGCGCTTCTATGGCTTCGCCTATAGGTGTTTCGTCTTTACTATCCACTATGCCGTCATCGTCCGAATCCGCCTTGTTTGGGTCAGTTTTATTTATATATTCCTGCAGAGCGGTGAATCCGTCGAAGTCATAGTCCGAAGCCGCGTCACCTGCGTACATAGGATCCAGATTATTCGCCACCTCCCACCAATCCGGCATGCCGTCACCGTCTTCATCCACTTCATGACAATCCAGCATGTTCACAACACCCATGCCCATGAACGCGAATTCTCCACGGGTTATCTGCTCATCCGGGAATATATAGCCACCGGTCTCTTTTATCAGGCCTATCTTTACCGCCGTGTAAACATAATCCTTATACCACGCGTAATCCATCACATCGGCGTAAGCCCCATCAGGTGCCTTTTCTATTTCTATCTGAGATTGTCTTAATAGCACTGCGGCGGCTTCCGCACGGCTGATATTCCTTTCCGGTCGGAATAGTCCATCGCCATAACCCGTTATCATAGCGAGGTCTTTGGCTATCCATATGCAGTAGTAATACCAGGCTGGCAGTCTTACATCCGGGAACGGTATGACTGGCATGTATTTTTGTTTTTGAGGTTCGGTCGGCATTGTACAGTCGTAACAATTCGTCACGCCCAGTGCGATTTTTATAAATTCCGCGCGGGTTATTTTTGCATCAGGTTTAAATGTGCCGTCGCCATAACCGCTTATAACCCTGCGCTTATATAGTTCCAGTATCTGGCTGAAGTAAGGATGATTGCTTGAAAGATCCGGGAAAGGATTTTCCGTTGCCGCAGGTTTTGGAATAGACGGAGTCTGCGCTATAAGCGATGCGAAAGACCTGTCTGCCGATTCTTCCAATCCTATCTGCACTCCACTGTCTTCCATGACCTTATCCTGATTTATAAGCAGATTATCGAAATTGGATTTTATGTAAATATCGAATACAGGCTGATCGTTCTTATTAACTATCTGGAAAATATAAGGATTGTTTTCTCCATTGTCATTTTTCAGCTTTAGCTTATAGCCCGCGCGCATAAATCTTATGGAACCGTTTGTATCCACAAGCGCTATGTTTTTCTGTGGCGGTGTTAGGTTATATATAGCCACTCCGCCCGGATAACTTTTTGCGGAACCCGGTATGTTTTTTGCTATTATATCGTCCGTTGTGTCCGCGTCACCGACAGTCACACCGATATCCGAAATATTATCCATGGTCAGTTCTTTGGATTGCACGCTTACATCCGTGTTCACATCCGCCACATAATAAACGTTACCAGCCACAGCACCGGTCTCCTTGGCTTTTATGGCTATCCTTGTCGGTAAATCGGTTGTCGCGGAAAGTGGATCGAGATAATAATTCTCATTCAGAAGCACAATGTGCCCGGTGCCCGGAAGTATTTTTGCTATAAGCTGGGCGTTTTTGTCTTTTATAAGAACAGGGCTTGGGTCTGCAACATTAAAGCCTGTTATGTTATATGCCCCTTCACTATCCAGTGTGTAATAACTATCCTGATATACATATTTCTTGCCCTCATTGTCATTCAGCGGAGGAGTTGTAGCCATGCCTTTACCCTTTATAAGCAGGCCAAGGTTTTTCCACGTGTCCCAACGTTTTCTAAATAAGCTGAATGGTATATCGCTAAGGTCATCGGCCGGTGCCTCTTTTAATTTTTCAAGCACGCCTTTTACTTTGCCTTCCTGCATGGCGGGAGTATCCAGATATACTTTTGGCACGTATACAATCACTTTGAAAGTCTTTTCGTATTTCTGGAATTCCGGGTCGCGGATGTTCTGTGTCGCTAAGAGTTTCACCATGAACTCCTTAGGCTCGTTCTGCGGAGGCAATGTGAGTATTTTTCCTGTTATCGGCGTCATAGGGTTCTTTTCCACGTCCACATACCAGTAATATTTGTAAGCCCTTGTCATATCCACGAATATATCCCCCGCCTTTATTACTTTTTCCTTGTAAACAGGAACGTAGAATATTTTATCGAAAGCTATATCTACAGGAGGCGCGGCAGTAACATATACCTGAGGAGACAGAAGTTCGTTATGGTTGTATGTGGAAACCCTTCCGTCTTCGTCGAACCAGGTCATCTTTATGTGATAGAACCCGTTCTCCATGTTTATGGAATATGAAGGTCCGGTATATTGGTCAAAATAAACAGCTGTATTATCGCTCAGGCTTATTGTGACATTGTTTATAGTCGTGAATTTCACTTTTTTAGCACTTGTCACTATCTTGTCCGCGTCCACTCCGAATTTCGCGATTGCGGCTTCCTCATTATCCATGCTTGTTATAAGCGTGCCGAATTCCACAGGCGCGCCATCCACCAATACCTCCGGCGGATAGCCGTTTGTTGTTGCCGGCAGAAGCACAAACTTAACATCCGGCAGATTATTTTCCTGTTTATCGGCATCGAATCCAAGAACCGATCTTTCCATTTCTATGCCATAACCATATCTGTTTGGATTGGTACTGTCTTTCCATGTAAAGCTTGAGCTTCCGTCCTGGTTCAATGTTGTCTTCATCATATTCACAGCCTCCATCAGATATGGATACTGGCCAAGCTGTGATAAGAAATCCTCATCCAGACGATATATTTTATTAGGAACATCTTTGCCAAGATTTGTTGCCGGTTCCGCTTTTGTCAGGTTGCGTTTTAAATACAAACTATCTCCATCGCTATAAACAACATGCCCGGAATCCAGGAACAGAGTCTCCGAAAGTATTGTGTTATCTATGGAAGGAATAAATGCCGTAGGCTGGCCTGTTTCCGGATTTGGCAGACACATGCCCTGACAATAATCTTCTTCACCGGAAGTGGTTGTAGTTGTCGTGGCCTTCATTTCACGCTCCATTTTTGCCTCAATTTCAACCTGCTTACTTTGAATACTTTCCGCCAGCTCATTCTTACTTTCCGTTGTCGCGCTTTCCGGAATTATCGCGCTTGTGAATACTTTTTCTTCACTATTTTCATATATTGGCTGGTTGTCTTCGCTAGCCAATTCGTAAGGTAGTGCTGTCTTTGGAGCGAACTCTGCCAGGGCATATAAATCTTTCACGTTCTTCATGGATTCGGCCTCTTTCGAAAGTTCATCGCTGTAAGCCATCAGCTTATCCTTCATCCAATTTATCTTATCCGCGCTGTTTTTCTTTTCCGGGAAATCAAAGTCCGCGACACCAAGTTCTTCCTTCACTTTTTTATAATCCACAAGAGGCGCGTTCTTCATCTTGTCGGCTGTGGCGACAAGATCTTCGAATAGCTTTTTCAGTTGATTGGATTGTGGCTCGGATTGAGGCTCAGCTTCGCGAGGCTCGGATTGAGGTTCGGACTCCAGAGCTAATTTATTATCATCTGTTTTATAACCGAAATAGTCTTCGTCATTATCACATTCATCCTTGTCGTCAAAACATGCCCTTAAATAATTCATCAGCTCATCCAGCGCGGCTGGGCCTCCGGATAGTGCCGCATCCAATCCCTTTCCGATGTTGTCGAAAATGACTTCCTGCAAAACTTCATCCGCATTGTATTTATCCAGTTGCTCCAGTAACCCTGCTAACGGCACCAGATAGTTAAGCGCGTGGATGAAATCTCTGTACTCGTCGAAGAATGTATCAAGCTTGTCTTTCCATTCCTGAGATTTTTCATCTATCGCTTTGTTGGCTTCATTTATAGCTTTTACATATTCATCATATGTCCAGTCCGGAGCATGGTCATTCGCCCAATCCTGCCATTCTTTTTCCTTGTCTCTGAAATATTTTTCGGCATCGGACATATCTTCTTCCATCTGTTTGGTGGCGTCATCAAGTTTTTTCTGTATATCATCCTGTAGTCCGCTTACACCTTCATCCATCATCTGTTCAAAACCATCTATTTTACTTTGCGCAGCCTGATAGCTTTCTTCCAGTTTTTCGGCGTACCATTTCTTCATCTCTTTCGGGATATTCTCTATGAACGTGTTCCATTCATCAGCTTTAGTTTCCATTATTTGGGAAACAATTTGTATCCTTAACCCCAAATAAACCACAGTTTCTATCCTGAGTTCATTAAACCCAAGGTCGAAAAGTGCTATATTCGGTAATTGAAGTTTTAAAATATCCAGCGGTATAAGATATGCCGGCCTGTTTGTAAGAAGCGTTATCTGGTCGTTCAGCATAGATTCCGGTACAGGCGCTAATGCTTTTTTAAGCAGACACCATACGTTAAGTATTTGCTCAATTATTTTAATGATTATTTCTAGTGATATTCCTATGTCCGGGAGTTTCGGCGGTGCAGGCAGTGTTGGTAAATCCACAGTCGGAATCGGAGGAAGAGGAGGCAGTTCCGGCATTTCCGGAAGCGCCGGAAGTATCGGCAAAGCCGGCAATTGGAAAAGCAGGCTTATATTCGGGAAATCAGGAAGCCTTATATACGGCAACGGCGGTAAAGGCAAAGATACTGGCGTTATATGAAGCATAGGCAATTCTATATTTATGCCCGCTTTCAAATCAGAAAGATCCAGTACTATATCCGGCCATTTCGGGAAAGAGATTATCGGTATCTCCGGCAGTATTAAACCAAGTAGCATCCACCAGCCGAAGTTCGCGTAGCGTTCATTAGTGCATATCGAACAGCTTGTGTCGAAGTCTATAAACAGATCGAACAAGTCTTTCCAGTTTTTGATTATTTCATATATCGTCAGTATCAATTCCGCCCATGAAATAATTTGCTCTTGTAGGCGCGCGTACCAGCCTCCGAACATATTGGCGATAACATCCATATAACACGCCACACCTTTTACGTAATCCGCCAATTGCTGTTTGAATACTATGAATTTTCTAGGGAATGTAAGATACGACTGGAGCACAGCTATATTTGTCTGAACACTTTCCAATGTTTTATCAAAATCTAACGTGAACATTTCCGCTATCTGACTGGCGGCGCAATTGGCTGCGCTCTTTAGCGGGTTATCTGTGGCCCCCGCGGAACATGTGAGTTTTTCCCATTTATCCCTTACGCGTTCAAATTCACGTTCGTAATAAAGCAACCATCTTTGAAGCTCCATTATGTAAGCTTGCACTTCACCCGAGGATATCCATGGGACTTTGAATTCGATATCTTTCTCTGTGAGATTTACAAGAGGCAGAGCATTCACCGTATCATAAAGCCCCTGAAGAGCATTAAGATTGAATATCTGCCCCTGTTTTTCTATGGCACCCATGTATTTTAGCGCCTTGGAACTTTTCCCTGTCTGTAGGCCCGTTTGTAACGTATCGAACATAGCCTCCATACCTTCATTGAAATTGTCGGCTTCGTCACCTCCTCCCCCACCTCCTCCACTGGATGATGATTTTCTTATGCCGTCTAATGTTTCACCTGTACTCTGCGCGGATTTGCTCATATTTTCTATCCATATATCCAGTTTCTTTTTGGCAGTTGCGGCATCCAAAGAGAAAAGACTCTTAATATCCGGAAGGTAGATATAGAAAGAAGGAAGAGTGAGAAGTTTAGTTGTTATTTCAAGTACCTGTCTGTCGAACCAATCCGCTATCACACCTCCCAGTGAATCAAACGCGGGTATGTGTATGTTGGAAAATCCTTTGGCCGGGGGTTCGAATTTCATAGATTCTCCCAGGTTCACTCCAAGGCTCACTTCCAGTCCGCCGGCACCGCCTTCGGAATTGCTGGCGCTTAAGCCCGCAGGCAGATTATCGTTATTGTTTACGCTCGCCGCGGCGGAATTGATTTTATTTATGCCGGAATTTATCCAACCCATAAGTTGGTTCATCTTTTCCTCAAGCCAGCCGCAGACTGACCCCCAAGGTAATGCGCTTGGAGGTAGTGCTGTAACCATACAGTTACCAACAGGCGGCGGATAAGGTATTGGAAATACCGGTGTAGGTGCCGTTGAAGAACCCATATAAGGCCCCCAACACATGGCTATACCCATGCCTCCCGTTAAGCTAAATCCTAAATAGAAGCGGATCATGGAACTATAAGTCCCTGGTACTGCCGCCGCACCCGGCATAGCAAGGAATCCCGGAATAGGATATGGTCCAGGCCCTGCGGGGAAAGCAAACACAGGCAAAGGCATCTGAGGCGGTACCAGGAATGTGAAGTTCCACGGTATAGGGAAGCATCCTCCGCCCATACACGCGAATGCATTGATGACATTTGCTATGGCATCCAATGCCTGTCCGGCACATCCGGAGACACTACTCGCGTCATCGAAACAATCATTGTTTCCTGTGGCCTCATCCAAAGATCCACCCATCCCTTCCGGCAACTTCACGCTTTTCATATCGGTTTGGTCTTCCTTTAATCCAAATTCCGTAAGCGCCGTACCAAAATCCTCCATTGTCTTTAACGCGTCCGAGGCCACAGAAGCGCCTTCCGTCATCGGTTTAGTATCACTGCTTGTCGACCTAACACTGTATTCCCTTGGGCCTACCGTGTAATGCTGTATGACGTCTCCCGTATTGTTGTATGCCGGTGAAACTACAAGATCCAGATATCTGTCGTTCACATAAATCGGTGTAGTAAGTTTTTGTATAAACACAGTCGCCTTCGGAGTGTTTTTAACCGAAGCCTCATATGTGATTGTAATAGTCTGTCCCGCTCTTAAATTCAGCCCATCGAAGAAGAAACGTATATCTTTCTGTTCGGATTTGAAATCACCGCAACCCGTACCTTCACACTTGGCTGAATCTTTTACCACACTCAGTGAATCCGGAACAGTATCCGCAATCACCACATTGTTTTTACTTATACCCGATGTGACCCTTATCTCATAAATCAGATTTTCCTCAAGGTCCAGATTCACCGCCCTCGGTCTTTCTTTGTTGCTGACTGTTTTTGTTATTGTAAGAAAACTTACATCTTCCGCGGGCGCGAAATAAGTTTCTATCTCATCATCGGATTTTGTTTCCGTTTCATTTTCCTCAGGCCATGGCAATAGCGGGACTTCCCCTCCTCCTGTTTGCGCAAAAGCAGCGGGGTCTTCCCTTGCCGCTTCCGCCATTTTCATTGCGGCTTCATAAAGAGCGTTGGATTTAGATTCACTTGGTTCGGAAACATCACCATCCAGGAATCCTTCCAATCCATTTTGCTGTGAACTTGATGCTTCCACTGCCGGAGTAGGAAGATTTACTTTTGGAAGCGCTGAAGTGTCTACTCCTTCCACCGTGCCAGCGGATGGCGGGTTGAGCCCCGGATATCTTACATCCAAATCCTTATACAAATTCTGGTCCAGTTTCAGACTGAAACCATAATTGCCTATAAGTTTTCCATTTTCCGAGAACTGATTATTTTCGTTATAGAATATTTTTATATCGCCACGGCTGTCCAATGTAACAAGGTCGTCAAAACCATCGGCATCCATGTCACCCCGCAGAAGCGTGTACAGTTTTTTGCCTATTTTTATCTGTTGGTCGGATCTTGTCAGGACTTCACCGTCATTTTCGAGGATCGCCAAACGCCCTTCTTCGGTGCCAACAAGGATGTCCTCATAGCCATCGTTGTTGAAATCGAATTTTTCAACTGCCACGGCGCCGTCCGCCAGGAACGCTATATCGCCTCTGTCCTTAAACATCGGGTCTGTCGGCGCGCCCTCAAGCAGGCGCACGCGTCCGTCTTTCATAATAAGAACCACATCCTCATATCCATCATTGTTGAAGTTGAAATTGTTAATGGAAATTATCGGGGTCTTTTCTATATCCTGGAATATTTTGCGTCCGGATGAATTGTCATAATCCAGACCGCCGGAAGCTTTTGTCTGTAATTTTATCGTCGGGTCTCCAAGCAGTATCGCATTGGCAGGAAGATTGTATTGCACGGATTCGCCTATTGAAGAACCGGCGGCAAATAACTGAAGATATTTATTGTCACCCTCAAGTCCGAAGTACTCTCCAAGGTTTTCGCTTTCCGCTTCGGTCTTGAAATTATAAAGTATCAGGCCTGTCGGATCGTTTGTACTTTTCCCGCTGTATATCTTTTCTGCCGTATGCATCGGGCTTATCTCGTCGAAGTCACTTTCGTTAAGCGTTACCGGAACAAAATTCAGCATGATGCGCCCCACCTCTTCAAAATCATCGGTCAGAATAAGTTCAACAAGATCGAATTCAGGTTCAGTGCTGTAAACCAGTTTGAATTTCGGGTCAGGTAGATTTATGCGGTTTTTCGCGACTTCCAATATCGTTTTACCGAAGGCGTCACTTATTTTTATAGCTCCGCCTCTGCCGGTGCCTAATTTATAACTGTCGCTCTGCAGGTCCACATACACTTTGCCCTTTGTAAGCTGTGTGTCTTTCGTCCACATTACTGCTTCATCGAAATTCAAAGGAATAGTCTTCGAGAAAAGCGTCACCATGTTTTTTTGATCGAATGCCTGAAGAAGCATGTTGCTTCCCGGGAATTCCACATACACTTTTTGGTATGGCGCTGTGACACTTACTTTATAATTCGGGTTTATAACTATTTCCGGCGCGGGTGTGGCGCTTTTCATGAACGAGAACACAGCCTCCGTTTTACCGCTGAACAGATGAACTCCTCCAAAATAATCTTCCTCCAAAAAGTTGCCCGCGGGGAAGCCCACGAATGAGGCGAAAAGATTTTGAGGATAAATATCCTTCCATTCATCGCTTTCCATTCTCGCGAGTACCGGAACATTTTCGATGCCCTTTTGTAGGTCACCATATTCGGCTATCAGCTGTATGTCACCGGTATCCTTACCCGCTTTTATTCTTATTGTGCCTTTGCCGTTTGCCATCGGCACATTCGGTGTGAGTATCGTGGCATACTTTTTTGTAGTGTCTTCCAGTTTCACGCTGACAGGGCTCGCGAAAGTGCGCGCCGGCATTCCATAGATGTCCGCTGCCACAACCGGTATGTCCACAGTTTCACCGACTTTTATGTATTTCGGAGGCATTACAACAAGCTTAACCGGCTGGTTTGGAGGAGGTGTTATTGTATAAGGTTCACTTGAGTAATACGGGTCTTTTTCAATCAGTTTCACTTCCTCCGGTCCGGGTGTCGGCACAAAAATGGTTTCGCCTTTTCCCGCGAGAAGCTGGACTTTGCCACTGTTTTCAAATCCGCCATCAGATGGTTTTAACGGTCCAAGGATGATATCCGTGTTCACGTCGTTTATAGGTTTTCCATCCGGATCCACAAGCGCCACATTGATTTTGAATTTTGTCTTTACCCCATCCTTGAACTGCGAATCAGTCCATTTAACCCCTATGGAATCATAGATATGTATCGGGATGGAAACCGAATTTTCATCGCCCATCTTTATGTTGAGGGATGTACTTCCGGCCTTGAGAGTTTTCAGTGTGACTTCGGCTTCACCGGTGTACACATTGAAGTCGTTTTTATCGAATTCTCCCATATTCGCGTCGCTGAATTCCAGATGCACAGGGTCTTTGATATATCCGAAAATAGTTTCACCATCCGAGTTAAGCGGATAAATCCCTATCACCGTTTCTTCACCTGTAACAAGGCTTTTTCTCTCCATCTTTACATCTATCTGCGCGACTGTTGATGTCGTCGTGTCCATCGGATCCGGCAGAAGCTCTTCTTCCGTCTGTTCCTCAACCGGAGTCATCGCGCCACAGCTGTCATCCAGTTTTAAAAGTTCGCTGGCAGGCAGTATCTCCTCTTCTATCCAGCACTGTAGGGCGTCGAACCATTCCCATATTTCAACGCCGGACGGGTCTCCGCATAAGTAATTATCATCTCCTCCGCCACCTCCACCTTCATCTTCACCGTCACCCTCTCCGCCTCCCCCGCCTTCATCTCCACCCATACTCACAGTTCGCATTGCCGGTACTGCCGGCGCAGGTTTCATCGCCCTGTTAAGGCCAAACTGGTAACCAAATGCGTCGCCATTCGCCACTATCTGCAATACTTCATATCCATTTGGTTTGTTCTGCGGTGAGCGCGCAGGTTCAAGATCCGGTGTAGGCATCAGGCCTCCTTTATCCAAATATTTCGGGATAATATTCTCCAGTTTCTGGTCCACGCCCATCGTGCGCCAGATAATAGGCTCTATTGTATCGGCGTTATCATAGATGAATTTGCTTATCACATTTGTAGTTACGCCTATCTGCACACTTAACTCGCTTTCTTTGCTTTGTATCATCTGTAACAGATTGCTGGTCGCCTCTGTCGGACTGACACCGCCTACCCTGTAGATGTTTGGATAGACGTATTTTTGTTTCTCTCCCAATTTCGCGAATTCAAAATAATGTATGCCATCCGAAGGCATGCTCGGGGTTGTAATCTGCGGGAATTTAATTTCACCGGAACTGGTCACCCTAGGTTCTCCTATATGCTTTATTGCTTTTATGGTCTCATTTGTAGGCTCGGTGTGTTTAACGAAACTGTCTATCAATTTTACATCCGTTTGCTCCGCGCTTACTTCAATGTCTACTGTGGATGCCGGAGAATACTTGATAGTTCTCCCCGTTTCCACCAGCGCCTTTACAACAGCGGAAGCCTTGCTCCGCATTGTATATTCCGGGTTCGCTATTGTGCCGTCATTTCTCAATTTCCCATAAACATCGTTTATTACTTCACCCAAGTTTTTTCCGAATTCCACACCGGCCACTTCCGCGCCCGCGGCAAGGTCGTTGAATTTATTATCGATTGCGTCTCCCCCTAAAAGACTATCAGAACTGCTGACCGCCGGCAGGAAAGACATGTATTCGAATGAACATTTACCCGCTCCATTACTTTTATCATCCACTTCATTCGAGCCGATTATGTTAAAAAGAGGTTTGACCGCTTCATCCGAATTGCATTTATAAGGCCCGAGATGCAGGCTCGGATCATCGACATCTATTTTTATCGAGTTATTGAAAACACATCCCGCGTAATCTTTGTATTTCTGAGTTTCTTCAAGCTCCCAGTCATCGTCATCATCAGGAGGTTTTATGTTTGATTCCGGATCATACATCCTGTTTGCCTCCACAAATATCGAGTTGTTTTGAAGAACACTTTCATTTTCTTTTCGTTCCTGCCCCGTATACATACCGCATTCGTTCGCGGATTCTATTTCCGATGCTTCCTTGCCGTCTATAAAACCATGGAATGTAAAATGCGTCGTATCCGCGTCTATATCCAGGATCTTCAGTTTTACTTTTAACTTGGCATCCGTTGGTAAGGTAAGTATGCGCAACGGCTCAGGAACACTGTCTTCAAAAACTTTATTTATTTTACTCTCCAATAATGTCTGTTTTTTACGCAGGTCATATTTCGCGTATTCATCCCTCATACTCACAAGAGAATCGGGAGTATCCACCTGCGAGGATTTCCAGCGTCCTGTTTTTTTCACCGCGTCGTTAAGTTTACCTCTGTATATCTTTAAAGCCTGAGAAAGCGGTGCCGTGTATTTTTTGATCAGATAATCCGTATAGACATCGAACATGCTGTCTATCGCTTCCTCCGGTATTATCTGCTCCTCCGAGCCCATATCGGTGCTGACTTCTTTAACGACTTCCTTCAGCAGATACTTGTTATACCTATGGAACGCCATTTCCTCCATATACTTTCCGTATCTTTCGTAATTCCTGTAATCCATGAAATTCATCTGCTTTTCCATAGCAGGAAAGTTCGCGTACATCATCCTTTTTTCAAAGTCCGCGAATTCCGGGTCGCCATTTGAATAAGCATTATTTTTTTCGAAAAATTCTATCAACTGGGATTTTGCCTCCGATGTTGTCTTGCTCGGAGGAACTATTACCCCATGCCATACCTCTGGTGTTGGGCTGGCGACTTCACCGTTGTATTCGAATTTGTCCGATCCGTAATTGTATATATATCTTTTGCGATAGAAGTCCGTATATGGATATACGCTAGGATGCGATGTACCATCACCTTCGTAAACAACTGGTATAGGCACATCACCAACAACCACTACGCCCGCTAACCTGTTGTCATCTTTTTTCTCCGAGTTGTTATTTAGCGGGTTGGTATCGAGAGCATTAGTGTCGATTCCTTCGTAATACAGTTTTTCCAGAATAGTAGCTATTTTGAACGTCGATTCGTTTTTATCTATCCCGATGACAAAAGCCTGTGAGTGCGGTATTCGGCTTTGGGCATTTTCCGCGTACTGAAAAATATGTCCTCTAAGTACCACATCCTGAAGTAAACTGTTCTCCGCGAGAATCGCTATAAGCCCAAGTTCATCATGGTCTTCACTTGGAACTGTTAATGTTGGCATTGAAATTTCGGCTTGCGCATGCGCTAATTGCTCTATTCCAAAAATCCCGAACTGGTTACCCAGCATAACAGCAACTATTAACCCGGCGATTAACCGTTGGAATTTTTTTATTTTTGTTTATTTTAAGCGACAATACACCAAATTTAATTGTACCAAAAAAGCACCGTCAAACAAAAAGAAAATGCATGTTTTTCCCGTGACAATTTACGGGTATGTTATGATGCGTAAAATTCCTGTATAAAATACAGGAGAATTTGGCTTTATTTACCCAAAGCCTGCTTCAAATCATTTATTATATCCTCCGCGTTCTCACCGCCTACGCATAAACGCACCATATTCGGAGGTATGCTGGCCATTGTACGGCCTTCTTCGCCTTGTTGCTGATGAGTAGAAATTGCGGGGATCGTGGCTATTGATTTTATTCGGCCTAAATCCGTAGCACGGGAAATGATATTCAGATTATCGAAAAACTTCCTTGTTTCCTCGAGTTTTCCGCCGACGTTAAACGAGCACAGATGGCCGAACATAGGCCTATCGGTATCCACAAGCTTCATATATTTTTTTGCCAATGGATGTAATGGATTATCCTCCAGCCCCAGATAGTTAACTTTTTCGATTTTCGGGTGTTTTGATAAAAATTCCACTACTTTTTCCGCGTTTTCTGAGAAATTTTCCATTCTTACCCGAAGCGATTTCAATTCATTCAAAAACTGGAAGGCTGTGAGTGGCGTCATGCATGGGCCGGAATCCCTAAACGGCAGAAGCTTGACCCAAAACGCATAGTTGCCTTTTTGCTCTTCGGTCAGATATTTACTCGTCAGATTGTGTTTCGCGACTATTGCGCCACCCACGCAGTTACCGTTACTGCCGATTGTCTTGGTGAGCGAATGTACAACTATGTCCGCGCCATGTTCAAGTGGGCGAAGGAGTGCAGGAGTAGCTATCGTGCTATCAATAATCAAAGGTATTCCATGTTTATGCGCCAGATCGGCCAGTTTTTTGATATCCACACATCCCTGCTGGGGGTTTGTCGGCATTTCCGCGTATAAAAATCTGGTGTTTTCGTCTATTTTTTCCTCCCATTTGTCGGTTTCCGCCGGCGAAGTCACCCATTTGACCTCAACTCCGCGCTCAGCCATCCTTACGTTAAAAAGCTGGTATGTGCCTCCGTAAACCTGGCATGAAGATACAAAATTTATTGGTTTATTATTTCCTTTTACCTGCGCGACAAGTGGCTCGACAGCTTGTTTAATGGCGGACATTCCGGATGATGTGACAAGCCCAGTCGCCTCTATATCCGTTCCGTAAGTCTCCAGCAATGCCAGCGTCTCCTCGAGATAAAAAATAGTCGGATTATGTATTCTGGCATAACTCCAGGATGGGATTTTATACGCGAGTGCCGCCTCCAGTTCGTCCGAGTCGCGGAAAGCCTGTGAAGTCGACGCGATTATCGGTTCTATTATACCGCCCTGCCCGCATGAAAGGGCTTCCTCCAGCGAATAAATGCCATGGCAGGCAATGGTGTCGAATTTCCATGTTTTAACTATTTTTCTGTGTTCAGCTCGTCGATCCATCGTTTTTTTAGCTTCTTCGACATAATAGTTTATTCCTTTGGTCATCTTCAAAAAGATAAAAAGTAATTTATTCAATACTACTATTTTCCATGATATTTATGAAAGTCAAAAAACTTACATATTTTTAGTCCGAGAGGTTTTTGCAATGGTGGGCGGTAGTGGATTCGAACCACTGACCCCATCGACGTCAACGATGTGCTCTAGCCAACTGAGCTAACCGCCCCCGAAGCAGTGAAATTATATTTATTTGTAGCATTATAATCAAGCTTTTTATTTGACAAAATAACTTTTGCATTGTGTAGAAAACTATGTTATAATCACTACCACTAAAAGAAAAATAAAAAACCATTCAGTTTCTCCCCGATGGTTTTTTGTTAATTTAAGCCATTATTATGGCCGATACATATCAATCCAATAAGGCGAAGATCAGGATAAATAAACAGCCCACTTTTAAGCTGTCCGCCGGTCCTATCGAAATCGTTTATGGTGATAAAAAGAAGTCCGAGGAAGTTTACAGGACTGTTTTTGACAATACCGGAACCGCTATGAATATTGCAGAGGAGGATACGACTATTTCGCTTTCAAACATGGAATTTGCAAAATTATCCGGATATTCAAAAAACCAGCTTGAAGGTAAGAAAAAGTGGACCGAGTTTTTCGTTGAAGAAGATGTTAAATTCATGATGGAATATCATAAGCTCAGAAGGATTTTTCCCGATGCGGCTCCGCGAAGCTATGAAGCAAGGTTCAGAGACAGAAAAGGCGTTATCAAAAACGTCAATCTTACCGTTGCCATGTTGCCGGGTACGAAAAGAAGCATTATTTCCATATTGGATATTACAAAACAAAAAGAAACCGAAAGTAATCTGGAAAACAGGCTTAAGGAGTTCAATGTCTTATACAGGGTCAACGCGCATATCAGGATTGCTCACAGATTGAGCCTTGTTTTCAAGAATATCGCGCACGATATAGCGCACGCGTTTCAGTTCAATGATATCGTTTATTCGGAAATCGTATTTGATGGGCGCCATTATGGGATGAAAAAGAAAGAACTGGTCTATAAACTAGAGCAGCCCATAATAGTACATGGCGTAAAAAGAGGTTTTATACGTGTTGGGTATACTAAAAAATTACCCAAGATGGGCGCATCGCCTTTTTTAAAAGAAGAGATAAAACTTCTTAAAACGGTTGTCACTGTGCTTGTTAAGCATGTGATCACCCGTGAATCTGTTCTGCGCTATCAGAAAGTGGTAAAAAAATCAGTAGCCGGTATTTATATTCTGGAAAAAAACATCATACGTTACGCAAATGAGCGTTTTTCCAAGATCTTCAAATGCGGAAAAGAAAAAGTCGTTGGCCGAAAAATAACCGATTTCATACTGGATTGTCCTTATTACAAAAAGGTCGCGGCATGCGCTAAATCCGCCCCCAGCAGATCTGTTGTAAAAGGCGTAAGAAAAGACGGTGAAATCATTGATCTGGAAGTCGTTTACCAGAAAATGGATTATCACGGAAGAGCGGCTGCCATGGGCCATGTGCACGATATTACAAAATTGAAGGAAGCCGAAAGGAAAATGCAGAATTTTAACGAAGAGTTAAAACAACTTGTGGAAGAGAAAACACGGCATCTGGAGTTGGCTAATAAAAGGCTTCTCTCGCTGAATGAGCTAAAAGATGAATTTATAGCCATTACATCACATGAACTTCGTTCACCACTTACTTCAATAAGGGGATATCTATCGTTTTTGGTCGAAAAAGAATCTCTTGAAGCTTTGCCGGAGTCCGCACGCCAGTATTTAATAAAAGCTTATAATAACGCGGAATCTCTTAATTATCTCGTAAACAACATACTTGATGTTTCACGCCTTGATCTTGGCCGTTTCGAGCTCCAGAAAATACAGATAGACCTCGTTCAGATGATAAAAAGCATGATAGACAGCCTCTCTTTTCAGGTCAACGAAAGAAAGATCAATATGCAGTTTTTCAACCACACGAGTTCAGAACAGCTGATGATAAAAATAGATCCAATCCGTATTTCACAAGTCCTGCGCAATCTACTCGATAACGCGATAAAATATTCTCCGAGAGGCAAGGATATATCAGTCGATCTTTCGGTCGAATCAGGTTATGTTTTTGTTAAAGTAAGGGATCAGGGTTTCGGCATACCAAAAGACAAAATAAACGATATATTCGATAAATTCACTCAGCTTAAAGGCGCTGACAGTCGCTATAAAACGGGTGCCGGACTGGGTCTTTTTATAGCGAAGCGCATAATAGAGATGCATGATGGTATAATAAAGGTTGAAAGCGAGATAGATAAAGGATCGGTTTTCACAATACAGTTGCCCCTGTATGAAAATTAAAAACTGTGAATATGAAAAACCCGTTAAATAATATAAAGATACTCATAGTCGAAGACGATGCCGATATATGTGAGATGTATGCCATAACTTTTATGCGCAAAGGTTTCACTGTGTATACGGCTCCGGATGGACAAGTGGCTATTGAAAAATTCCGCAACAAAGAGCCGGATATAATCTTACTGGATATTATGATGCCGAATATCGATGGCTATCAGGTGCTGGCAGAAGTCAGAAAGGATGTGAAAAAATACACACCCGTGATAATGCTTACAAACTTGGATGCGAATGATTTCTCCAGGGAAGCTCAGATAGGTGATATAGACGCTTATCTCATAAAATCACATCACAGTCCTTCCGAAGTAGTCCAAAAAACAGTTGAAATATTAAAATTAAATAAAATTTTGGATAAGGCGGTTGAAGTTTAGGCTATTTTTTGGTATAATATATAGAATAAATAAAACTATCAGCAATCAGCAATCAGCCGATCAGCTGAACTGAAACGAATAAAATAAAACAAAAATTCAAAATTGGAAAAACAAAAAATAGAATTCAATCTGCCGGCCAATCTTCTGTTTTCGGGCATCACCCGCTGTCTTGCCGATGAGATTTTTTCTTATGTCGGCTTTACCAAGGAATGGTCCAGCAGACTTAAGCTCGTTGTAGATGAGCTTTTTATGAATGCGGTCAGATACGGTTCTACTCAGGATGCGAGCACTGTGCACATTGTTTTTATATACGATGATAAAGAAGTGGAATTCAGGATAGATGATGATGGCACGGGTTCTCAAAAAACAACGGCAGAAGAATTAAAAGCGCGTATAGCTAAAAATTCAAATCATAACGATGTCACAAAAACTTCCGGCAGAGGGCTGGCTTTGATAACGCAGATATGGACGGACAAATTCAATGTCGAAAAAAGCCCTTATGGAGGTATAACTCTTTCTTTTGTAAAAAAAATAGAAAAAACACCGCCTCCGCCTCCGGCTATAATACAGACTGTAATCACAAAGCCGCCTACAAGATCCACACAGCCGGCTGTGCAGGATATAAAAGAGCCGGTCGCTACGTATAATATTTCTCTTGAAGGTGATATAGATCCTTTAAGCATAGAAAAGCTTGCCATGCCTGTTTTTGAACAGGTTTCCGCGATGGCGGAAGGTTCAAGGCTTATATTGGATTTTACAAATCTGCAATACATAAACAGCACTGTAATAGGACATCTTGCCGCATGGTATAAGGAGATACACAGAAAGAAATGCCAGCTTGTACTGAAAAACACCAGTGAACAGATACGAGATGTGCTTGATCTTGTCGGGCTTAAAAAAGTTTTAATATTCCAGTAAAAAATGAAAAATATTTCGCAAATATCACAGGAGGCCTTGGGAAATGATTACTATGCTATTCATTTAATCGGAGAAATAGATATAAATTATCTGCCCCAACTTGAAACCACGCTAAAACCAATAACTGAAATGGCACAATTGAAAGGAATAATCCTTGACTGCAAAAAACTTGTTTTTATAGACAGCAAGATAGTAGGTTTCATTGTTTATCTTTATACAAAGCTCAGCCGATCAAACCAGAAACTTATAATAGCGGAAACAAACGAGACCATTAACGACATAATGACCCTTGTGGGGCTCTCAACTATAATTCAATTCACTCCGACCTTCGATGAAGCTGTCAAACAACTTAACGTTTACGTGACCCAATGAAATTCATAAGAAACAGTCTGACAAATAAGGCGCTTTTCCTATTCACAATCCTGGTATTTGCCGGTGTTATTCTGGGTATCGCGTTTAACAGGCTTCAGATAAAATCCGCTTCACTTAATCTTATATTGATTGTTTTGGCTATAATATTACTAGTGATACTCCTTCTTTTTATTTTTGACGTAGTCATACCGGTCGGGCGTGTAACTAAGCAGATAACCAATCTTTTAACCGGCAAAAATTATAAAAGAATAGAACCTATAACCATCGATGAGGTCGGTGTGATAACGCATTTTTTCAATGAAATAACACGAGATCTTGAAAAAATATCTTACGATATCAGGGAACGCAGAAGGATGTCATCCGAACTTGATATCGCATCACAGATACAAAAGGATGTATTACCCAAAGAGGTTCCGGAGGCTCCTGCATTGGATATAGTAGCCAAAACCCGTACAGCTTCCGAAGTCGGCGGAGATACATTTAACTTCATACCTTCCGCGGATAACAATCAGCTTTTCATATATATCGGCGATGTGACCGGGCACGGTGTGCCGGCAGGCCTGATAATGATGATGGTGGACACGCTTGTGAATGCCATTATATCAAGAGGTGTAACAAACGGCCGCGAACTTGTTGTATATACAAACAAACTTTTAACACCAAGGATAAACGCGCGTCTGTTCATGACATCCGTCGTATTAAGGTGGGACAAACTTCACCAGAAGATGTATTACACCGGTGCCGGCCATGAACATATCCTTATATATCATACAAAAACAGAAACAGTAGATGCCGTAAGGTCCGGCGGTATAGCTTTGGGCATGATACCTGATGTAAGTCAGATCGCGCAGGAAAAGGAAATACCATTGGAAATAGGGGATACTATAGTTTTGTATTCAGACGGTATAACCGAAGCAAAAAACAAGACAGGCGAGATGTATGGCTTAGAAAGGCTAACCGAATCAGTAAGAAAAAACGGTTATAAGCCTTCCGCTGAAAGTATATTTGATGGCGTAACAAAAGAGTTCGCGAATTTTGTGGGCGAATATGTGCAAATAGATGACATAACTATGATAGTCATCAGATACAGAGGAAATGAGGCAGGGGCATCAAAATCAAAACTTACGATAAGCAAAGAAGGTGTTCAGCAGGAGAGAAAGAGTGTTATTTGGGATTGGGAGTAAGTTTATAAACACGTTTTATGTAATGTTTTTAAAAATTTTTACAATTAAATATTAAGTTGCCTGATTGCATTTAATGTTTTTTAAATAGTTTGAAGTTAATCGGTTAATTATATATTATCTGATTGTGAATGATTTTATTTTTTTAAATAATCAATAAATGCAACAGGAACATACAAAGAAAAAAATATCGATCATTATTATTATATTTTTTGTATTAGCTGCTCTTTCGGCATCTGTTTTATATTTTCGCAAACCTCATTTAAAAATAACTGCAGAAATTCGTGGTCAAAAAGAAAGTTACCTAGTAGGAGATACTGTTGTTTTGGCAGTTAAATTTACTAATTATTCTTTATCCTCATTTGAACATAGGTTTTCAACAAAATTAAGTGTTGAAGGAGTTGAGCAAAAGCCTCATCATTCATATCTTTTTGATGCCCCTGCTTTTGGTGGAGGCTCTGGGGGGCTATTTGTTGAGATTACTCCATTTGATTCAGAAATTTTTGTTATGAACATAAATTTGGTTAACAATAAATCATGGGAACTTTACGCTGGTGAGCAGTATAATTATGATTTATTGGTACGTCCTGGAAATAATAGAATTCTTTTTGGGGAAGGTGATGAACAGGTTTCTGTTGATGTATATATTTCACCCGAAGATTTTTATGAAGAACCAATAAAATGTGATCAATTCACTAAGCCAAACAGACAAGATCAATGCTATTCCAAGTTGCTTGAAGAGGGCGGTGAAAGAAGTGAAATTTGTGAAAAATATAACACCTTACATTTAAAAGCCAGTTGTTTTGCTGAACTAGCAAAGCAGAAAAAAGATATATCAATTTGTAATGAATTGATAGAAACTTTCTATAAAAATTCTTGTATTAAAAACGCTACTTGATAGGTAATCTTTAGAAGATTATTTACTAGGTTAACCCTTTACAGGCTTATTTGCCACAAGAGTAAGAATTACAGCTATTAGATTATCAGCTAGACTTATAATTTTAATACATCCAGCGTTTCTTTCGCGCAGTTTTCCCAAGAATACTTTTTAAGTGTGTTGGCGTGGTTTTTTATCATCTCCGCACGCAGGGCTTCATTACTTGTAACTTCTGACATCAGTGACGCAAGACGCTCGGAATCATCCACTTCAAAGAACAAAGCATTATCCTTGGCTATTTCATAAGATGTCGGAATTTTAGAAGCGATTATCGGCAGGTTATAGTGCATAGCTTCCAGTAGCGGTAAGCCAAAACCCTCATATCGGGATGGGAAAATAAAGCACATGGCGTTTTTCATAAGCGCATGCTTTTGTTCATCGCTTACATAACCTGTCACGATTATGCGATCTTTTATTTTATCCGGTATGGAATCCAATATCTCTTTTCCGCCGCGTCCTATAAAGCCGGCTAAAACAAGTTTTGTTTCAGGGGTTTTTTTCGCTAAAAGGCAAAAAGCTTTTATTAGCGTGTCGATATTTTTTTTATGTTCGATACGACCGACATATAATATGTAATTTCCATTGTCCAATTTCCAATTTCCAATTACTTTTTGCTCATCATCGCTATTTACGTCAGCAATTTTGGCATTGAAACCAAGCGGAATGACATGGATTTTTTCAGGCGGGCATTTGTAAAAATCAATCAGGTCTTTTTTTGTAACCTGTGAAGGAACTATGATTTTTTTGGCGTGTTTAACGGCGAATTTAGCGCTCCAGTCCAAATATAATCTGGATAAAAAACCGTAACTTTCCGGCAATCGCTTAAAGGCCACGTCGTGTATCGTTATGGTCGATTTTTTTGGGCATATGAGAGGAAGGACATGTGATGGCACGAAAAGATTATCTATTTTTTTATTCCTTAAAACCTCCAAGCTAAGCCTTATCTGCGTCCATAAACGAGGAAACGGTATGACTATCTGTTTAACATCTAAAGGTATTTTTTTGGGTGAAACCAGGGTTATGTCGTCAGGACATATTTTGACCAATTCATTTATAAGAAAAAATGAGTAATTCTCAACTCCTGTTTTTTTGGCTGTGTTGTTATAACGCGAAGCGTCTACGAATAACATTCAACGAAATAACGAAATAACGATATAACGATATAACAAAAAATCTGAAACTTAAACCGCAAATCTATTTTTATTGTCAATTTTAATTATCTGAGTATAATTGGGACATTGTTTTTTAATTTCCAATATATATGTCAGATGAATATCAATTTGAGGATATCGATTCGACTTCCGATATATCTCCTGTGGCTAAGTCTTCTTCCGGTAACGGTAACGGCAATGGTAAATTCGCCGATGAACTTTACTCCAAACAGATCAAAGCAAAGTTCCGCACGTTTTATATCGATTTAAAACAAAGCCATAATGGCAAGTTCATAAAAATAAGCGAGAAGAGCCATGGCCGTAAAAGCACTATCATGATGGACGCGGAAGATATTCCGGTCTTCATAGATGCGCTTAAGGAAGTACAGGGACAGATATAATCAATCAGCCTATCAGCTGGTCAGCTGAAAACTCCAAAAACTAAAAAACGCTCCGATGTTTATCGGAGCGTTTTTATTTGTAAATAAGTTTATTTCGCCGTATCTATCGCGCGCATTTCGCGGATGACCTGTACTTTTACTGTGCCCGGGTAGGCAAGTTCCTGTTCGATTTTCCTCGCGATTTCGTGGGAAAGCTTTATAGCGCCAAGGTCATCTATTTCATCCGGCTTAACAAACACGCGTATTTCACGTCCGGCCTGAATAGCATAAGCCTTTTCGATACCTTTGAATGAAGTGGCAAGCTGTTCCAATTCCTGTAGGCGTCTTATATAAGTTTCCAAAGTCTCTCTTCTGGCACCCGGTCTTGCGGCTGAAATGGCATCGGCTGCCGCCACGATCATAGCTTCCGGAGTTTCCGCAGCTACCTCCTCGTGATGGGCTTCAACAGCGTTGATTATTTCTTTAGAAAGGCCGTATTTCTTTAAGATCTCACCGCTAATAAGTGCGTGGCTGCCTTCTATCTCGTGATCTACAGCTTTTCCGATATCGTGAAGGAATCCGGCAGTTTTAGCTACATGCACATCCGCTCCCACTTCACCGGCTATATGCGCGGCTATGTAACCCACCTCCATGCTGTGTTTTAGAACGTTTTGCCCGTAGCTAGTCCTGAATCTAAGCCTTCCTATAATCTTAATAAGATCGGGATGCAGGCCGGTAATGCCCATTTCATAAGCGGCTTTTTCACCGAATTCCTTCATCATCTGGTTTACTTCCAGTTTAGTCTCTTCCACAACTGTTTCTATGCGCGCAGGCTGAATGCGGCCGTCTTCCACGAGTTTTTCAAGCGAACGTTTTGCCACATATCTGCGCACTAGATCAAATCCGGATATCATGATGGCGTTTGGAGTATCATCCACTATCACATCCACTCCTGTAAGGTGTTCAAACGCGTTGATATTGCGCCCCTCCCTACCGATAACACGACCTTTTATATCATCGTTCGGAAGATCTACCATCGTTTGTGTAGACTCAGAGGTCACATCGGAGGCGATTTTTTGTATAGCTTGTACAATTATTTTTTTGGCTTCTTTACTAGCATCTTCTTTAATATCGGCAGTCATGCTTTTGTACTTTTTAACGATGTCTTCTTTGTAATCCCTTTCCACGTTTTCAAGTAAAAGCTTCTTGGCATCCTCCTTTGATAATTTTGTAATCTCGGAAAGTTTCGCCTCTTGTTCTTTGTACATGGCTTCCACTTTGTCCTCTCGTATTTTTAAATATTCTTCCATTTTTACATAGCTGTCCTTCAACCTTTCTATCTCCAATGTTTTTTTATCGATAGCGTCTTCTTTGGATATTAAGCGTTCTTCCTGTTTCTCAAGTTGTTTGCGCATATTGCGCTCTTCTTTTTTGGCTTCATCTATTATTTCGATGGCTTTGTTTTTCGCATCAAGGATTTTTTCTTTTAATTTGGTTTCCGCCGTTGAAGCCTTTAGTTCTATTTCTGCAAGACGCCTTTCGGCCGCAGATATCTTTTTTTGATTTTCTTCCTCCATCTTCTGGAGCCTTTTTTTGTTGCCGGCATTAGAATATAGATACATGGCAATACCGCCGCCTAGTATGCCGATGATTATGTAAATTAAAGTCATATAAAATTAAGGTTAATGTTAGTAACCTCAAAGTGTATAAAAATAAAAGCAAGCAAGATGCCCTTTATCAGGGTTTCAAATCAATCTTTGGCGATTTATTTTCTCTTTTTTTCAATTGATTGAACTTTTAGCTGAGTAGCTTGAGCAATAGTCTTTTGATTGGAAAGGAATTTGCCACCGAGACCATTCAAATTAATTCCTTAGTCCAATTTTATTTTTTACCACTTTGAGATTTAAATAATTTTCAGAGATTTAAATTATCTCATAGTTGTATAAACATATTATAATAAGAAGGAATAATGTCAAAATGCTGTTTTTTGGCATATATATGTCATTTATGAAATACAGTTCAAGTCGTTGACCATATATATAGGTGTTCTATATGACGTTTTTGGAGTTTTGGTATTTTTGGATAAAAAACCCTTGCAAAATTGTTTAAAATTTGGTATAATAAAATGAACACTCAAGAAAAGATGATCATTAAAAACAACGAAAAACTTACCAGTGAGCAGAAGCCTGTCTGAGAAAACAAAAACAAACAGCTTTAATCCTTCGCCCTTCTTACTTCTCGTCGTATAGTACGCTTCGGTGTGCTTAGTGCGGGATTACTAAGAAGAATTCGATGGAAGCGAGTATTTGAAAAGTTCTTCCCAGACAGACTCCTCTCACTGGATAGAGTTAAGGAGTGGACAGAAGTCTGTCTGAGAAAAACAAAAACAAAAAGCTGTAGTCCCTACGCCCTTCTCCTGGCCCTCGACACTTACGCGCTTGCGCGTGTAGACCGAGACCGCCTTCGAAGGATACGCGGAACTACCGCATTGCTTTATGCTTCCCAGGCAGACTCCTATCCCACTCCTGATAATCAGGTGGCAGAAATCTGTCTGAGAAAAACAAAAACAAAAAGCTGTAGTCCCTACGCCCTTCTCCTGGCCCTCGACACTTACGCGCTTGCGCGTGTAGACCGAGACCGCCTTCGAAGGATACGGGGCACTGCGAGCATTGCTTCATGCTTCCCAGGCAGATTTCTTTCACCTTTCGGTGCCAGAAGCCTGTCCAGGAAAACAAAAACAAAAAGATATCTGACCTTTCAGCAGTTGGTCTTCGGATCGGTTGCATCTAGGGTCCGGATGTCACTAGTTTTCATTCTTGGACGGACTTTTGTCACCACTAAAAAAATCCCTATAGGGGATTTTTATTTTGTCTTATTTTTTGTGTTTTAAGCCGCTTGATCCAAATCAGGATATCCTATTATGGAATCCACAGCCCTTTCCGTTGCGAGTGCTGTTGGATATTTTGTGACAGATAAACCATTTGAACCCCTTTCAACCATAAGTCTAATAGCCCCGCGAATATCATATATCACTTTCGGGAGCATATTTTTTTCAATAAGCTTTATTATCGCGTTTCCGTCGATAATCCCTTTTCTGGATTCTGTTTTGAGTAGGTCTGCGAATTGTTCTATTGTTAGGTCTTTAGTGCTCATTTGTTGTGAGGTTATCTAACTATTATACGCTTTTTTTAGCGAAAAATCAATGATCTTTAGAGCTATTTTCCTTAATAATCACTTGCACTATTGCAGATTTTGTTGAAAAGGGAGATAGGTGTATTTTATGTTTGACAAATATTTATTTTGGTGTTACAATACTGCACTTTCCTAATAAAATTGCCCTTCCGCCCAAGTATTAACCACCCCCTCCCGAACATAAATTATGAAGAATATATTTGTCGGGATTTTTATTTTAATATTTGTTTCTTCACCGTTGGTTACTGTTGTTGCGGAGGAAATCCCAATTGAGGGATCAATCGAACAGCCGATTGCTGATCCGATTGCTGACCCGATTGAACAACCTGTTGAGGATCCAATAGAAGACCCAATTGAGGAACCGATTGAGGAACCAATAGAAGATCCAATAGAAGATCCAATAGAAGATCCAATAGAAGATCCTATTGAGGAGCCTATTGTCATTGAGCCGGTTTATATTTATTTTTCGGAAATCGCGTGGATGGGCACAAATGCGTCGGCTAATGATGAATGGATTGAGCTATATAACCCAAATGATTTTTCAGTCGATTTGACCGGTTGGTATATCAATAATCCGGATTTTTCATTTCAAGTCGCCTTAACAGGGGCAATCCAACCATCCGGATATTTTTTACTGGAGAGAACCGATGAAACTACGGTCAATGATATTACCGCGGAACAGATCTACACAGGCGCATTGGGTAATGACGGGGAAATACTTTCTTTGACCGATCCCGCGGGAACGGTTATCGATTCCGTTGATTCATGGTATGCGGGGGACAATGAAATCAAAGCAACAATGGCGCGTAAGGACTTTAATCTTGCCGGCACAGATTCGTCCGCTTGGTGCACTAGTGATACGACTATGATAAATAGCTTTGATGCGAATAATGCTCCGATAAACGGAACGCCACGAATGGCTAATAACTGTAGTGCTCCGATTGAAGGCCCAATTGAGGACCCAATAGAAGACCCAATTGTAAATAATCCGCCGGTTCCTGTAATAAAAATTCAGGGGGACAGCGCGTATATGCATGTGAATGTGACGGGGGACGAAAGTTATGATCCGGATGACGATACATTAGTCTATTTTTGGGATTACGGTGATGGCACAACTAATACAGAAGAGAATCCGAAAAGTTATTATTACGATGTTCCCGGCAATAAAACCATCACACTCACCGTGACGGATGAAGATGGCATGTCGGCGTCTGCAACAACTGTTTTTAATGCCACTGAAAAAACTATAACTGTCGGCGGAGGCAGTCAGCAGATCATTCAGGCTGAGCCCGCTATTACACTCATGAGCTATGAAAAAGGCGCAGTTACAATAGATAGCGTTCTGCCGAACCCCGATGGTGATGACAGCGGGGCGGAATCGATTATTTTTAAAAACAACACCGCAAGCACTATTGATCTGATCGGCTGGAAACTGGCCGACTTAAAAGGTTCGGAAACTTTTTCCGATAGTCTTGTAATAGCGCCTCACTCCACTTTGGAAGTTATGCAGGATGTTTTTGATATAAGCCTGAATAACAGCGAAGAAACCATATATCTATATGATCCAGCCGATAATCTGATAGATGAAATGAGCTGGGCTGATGCGCCTTCCGGGCAATGGATTTCAAATCTTACTTTTTTGTATGATGGTATTCCGGCCACAGTGATTTATGTCACAGATGGCGATACTATAAAAATAATTGTCGGTGGCCGTGAAATATCTGTCCGCTTAATAGGAGTCGATACACCTGAGACTGTAGACCCTCATGAATCAGTTCAGTTTTACGGCGAGCAGGCATCCGATTATTTGAAAAATTTACTCATTGGAAAACAAGTCACTTTGAACTTTGAACAGGATAAAACCGATGCCTATGGCCGATTGCTCGCTTATGTTTATCTGGATGATCTATTTGTGAATGCCGAGATTATAAAACAGGGATACGGTTACGCTTATACGCGATATCCCTTTAAATATTCAGATGAATTTGTTTTATTTGAAAAGCAGGCTAAATCCGACGGTGTAGGAATTTGGAATAGTCCGGAAATCATTCAATTAATACAGGAGCCGATAGAAGACCCAATCGATGAGCCAATAGAAAACCCAATTGATGATCCGATTGCTGATCCAATTGATTGTAATTCATCCAATCTGAAAATCGATTCAATACTTCCAAATCCTGCAAAAGGGGAGATGGAATATATCCGCCTTATAAACAATGGCCAGAATACAATCTGCCTTACAGGCTGGTCGATTGATGACACGATAAATACCGGTTCAAAACCATTTGCCATTAAAGGCGGTTCGATTGAATCCGGAGCTATGAGAACCTTTTTTAATGATGAGACAAAAATAGCTTTGAATAACAGCGATGACTGCGCGACTTTAATTGATCCGTCCGGTCAGGTGGCGGATCAGATCTGCTATTCCAAAACCCATAAAAGCGAAATATTCACACATGATGGCGGTAATTGGGCGCCAAAAGCGACTGTCAAAAAAACTTCGGGTTCCAAGTCTGCAACTAAAAAATCTTTTAGCAGAGATCCAATCGCCTATAAACAGGAATTCAAAACAGAGAGTGTTACGGGCAAAATTGAATTCATTTACGATGATGGTGAGCTTATGTACTTGAAATTGGACGACAATTCTTTAATACAAATATCTTACGCAGGCAGTTCGGTCGATATCTCTATGGCAAAACAGATGCTGGATATCAATCAACCGGTACAAGTTCAATATATGACCACCGATGAAGGAAACAAGTTTATGGCTATAAGTCAGGAAAAACAAAACATGCAACTCGAAAAAGCAGAGTATAAAAATAAACCAATTAGCATATATTATATTTTAACTCCAATATTTTTTATTTCCATGTTTGCTTTTTTATATGTATTGCGAAAAAAACATTTGTATTAAACACCTCTGTTATTAGTGTTATGTCTATTGTTTATTACTTTCTTTTGCCATTTCCATTTTTACCCTTTTTCTTTTTTCCGGTTTTTTTATCGTCGGATGATGTAGGTATTAACATGGCTTCTTCTTTTCTTCTTAAAAGCCTTTCCCTGTCTTCCAATTCCCTTTCTATTTTATTTAACTCCCTTTGTTTTTTTCTTAATGCCATTTCTTTCGCTTTTGTGGCTTTTGTGCGTTCAGGAGCCAATATTTCTCTATGGCTTGCACGGATTGATGAGATCCCTTGTACTCGTTCAGCTTCCAAATTACTTCCCGGATAATATTTAGGATCAAAGTTTGTTTCCATTACTCCACCCTTATCTTGGTTCAATCTGTTTTTATGGTATTCCGGGGTGCTCGATCCTTTTCGATAATCTTTATCCACAAACCCATCAAATAACATTATTTGAATTTCATATATATGTGTATCACCATCAGGATGATTATATTTTAAGATATACTTTCTTACCTTAAAGTCTTCTGAACTTCCTGCTGAGCGACCCTCATGTTTTCCTTCTACTAATGAGTCTTGGATTCTTTCAAACGCGTCATCCGTATTAGTGCTCTTGAAGCGTATAAAATCATATATCGGTTTCCCATTTTCATCGGTACCGGTTTGGATCTTTTCTTTCCATGCTATTAAAACACATTCCCTTTTGCTTTCCAGTTTTTTTGATATCCTATCAAATTCCGCATCATCTCCAGTTTCTAATGCTCTATTTTGTGCCTGTACTAAAGTTCTCTCATAAAAATCTTTTAATATTCTTACAAGGTTTTTTTCGGCTTCCCTTGCGACTTCATATTTTCCAAGAGTCAATCTTGCGCCATTGTGATCGTTATATTCGTCAACTGATTTACAATGCCTTGTCATTTTATCTACAGAATCTTCGGGGCTTTTTTTTTCTTGATTCAAATAAAAAGGGCTCAAAAACAGTTGTGCCATCCTGGTTTTTAATCAAAGTCCTTCTTAAATTTAATTTTCTGGATTGTACGAAATCCTCTTTTTTTACTTCGGTGTCCGATAATTCAAATTCTATTACTCCAAAATTTTCAGGGTCATGTTTTGTGTTAAGAAACATTTCAAACGTTGCCCCTCTGTCTTCCGCCTCATGGTAATAGGCGAAGCGGTCTAAAACGACATCCACAAGGAATGAAAGACCTTTGTTTGATTCGCTCGCATTTTCTTTGTTTGCCTGAATAGCCAGCTGGATCATCGAAAGAAACTTTAATTTTGCGTGATATCTCATCAATGGATTACCTTTCTGCAAAAATATTGCGGCCAATTTTCCTATGCTGTCTTCGATATTGATATGTGTATATCCCCAGCTTGCGCGATCTCTTTCATTTGGGTCTCTTTGTTCCACTTTTTCTCCATACTTTCTATTCGAAATCGGTCCAAATCTTGCCATTTCGTGTCTTTTCAGCGCCAGTGTTCTATATTTACTCATGCATTCCAGTCCGTTTAAAATGGCCTTCTCAATGCTATCAGCGATTTTATCCCGTTTTTCATCATATTTAGCTTTTAAATCCATTATCTCTTTTGGCTTGGCACCTTCAACTCTCTTTTTCGCGATCTGTATCGCAAGCTCATCTAATTTTCTTATATCTTCAACATCAACCTTTGCTCCAGTTTTCAGAAAATGCAGGAATTCATTAAATATTTCAAAGTTTTCCGGCGAAATTTCAGCTAGTTTGGCTAGATATTCTTCATCCGCAAATTGTAAGGATTTTATTTTATTTGGATTGTCTGCATCGGGGAGAGCCAATGGCAAGGCACATCCGGGTCGTTCGCTTTTTAGCGCTGAAATCACTTCTACCCTTGTAAAAATAGCGACACTTTCAGCAAACTCACTTGGCGGTGGCGGTACATATGATTCCCTTTTAGGCGATGGTGGAACCGATGATCTGCTTCCCATTAAAATTTCATAAATTAATAAACATGGCGCTTATTCTACTGTAAATATGCTATTTTGTCAAGTGGCTTAAACTGTTAATTTTTTATATAAATCAGTATCATTTTATATGTCATATAAAAATTAAAAAATGCTCACATATATTTTATTTATCGTTGGTTTTTTATTGCTCGTCAAAGGCGCGGATTATCTTGTTGAAGGCTCAAGCGCGCTTGCAAAAAGAATGGGTGTATCCGATCTGGTCATCGGCTTAACACTTGTTGCCTTTGGTACGTCCGCACCTGAACTAATAGTCAATATTTTCGCCAGCATCAAGGGCGCCAGCGATGTGGCATTTGGTAATATACTCGGAAGCAATATAGCAAATCTTCTTCTTATTCTTGGTGTTTCTGCTGTGATTTTCCCCCTTACCATACATAAATCCAATACATGGAAAGCTATTCCGCTTAGTTTTGTTGCGGCTATGACGGTTTTTCTTCTTGCCAATGATGCTCTTATAGACGGTATGGATTTTTCAATACTTACCCGAAGCGATGGTTTTATATTAATGATATTTTTCGCAATATTTATGTATTACACATTTGGTCTTGCGAAAGAAGAAAAAGATAATGGAGTCCATGTACATAAATTTTCCATTCCTATTGCCTTACTTATGACTTTCGGAGGATTAGGAGCTTTGATTTTTGGTGGCAAGTGGGTTGTGGATGGTGCGGTTGTAATCGCGAGGAATATCGGCATAAGCGAATCCCTTATAGGTCTTACTATTGTGGCTGTGGGCACATCTCTTCCGGAGCTTGCCACCTCTGCTATGGCAGCCTATAAAAAGAAGTCAGATATAGCCATAGGCAATATAGTAGGTTCCAATATTTTCAATATTTTCTGGATACTTGGTCTAAGCGCTGTTATAAGACCGCTTACGTATAATCCAATAATAAATACCGATATCGCTATTTTATTAATTGCCACATTCTTACTTTTTCTTTTCTCATTTATTGGAAGAAAATATGTTATGGGCAGACATGAAGGTGTTTTATTTTTGTTGGGGTATTCCGCTTATATCGTGTTTTTGATATCAAGGGGCTGATTCTATTGGGCTTGACTTTTATTAAATTTTCATGAATAATAGCAAACCTGCTTTTGTAGGACCGGTCGCTTATGCGACAGGTTGTTACCCGATTGGTAACGATGCGAGGGCTTCTCAACCGCCTCATTCCAGGAAGCTCCTACGTGTCGATGCCATAGGGCAGTCATCTCGTTTTCACCCTGTCGCCCCAGGGTGATGCCACTCCCTCCCGGTTGGTAACGGGTTTGACTGCCCGCCTTATGGCAGGAGTACGATGCGAGAATTCCCCCCGATTCTCCGCGTACTCCTGCCGCTTTTTTATCTTGTTTCGACAGGGTTTTAATTAAAATTGAGTGAACTTGACAAACCCACTTATTTCATTTATAATATATCCTATTTTGTTTAATTTTAACTCATGTCTGAATCTTCGGAATCACCTGATTATATAGAATCAGTAAAGAGGCCCCTTCAAGATTCATTGCCGCCAAGTTTGGCCTGGCTGGTTGATGAAACCATAGAACCACCATCTGATACACCAGAATTTATGGATGGTGTTCTATTTTCCGAAAAACAACCTATCAGTGAAGATAAAAGGCAACAAATTTGCCTTAGTTTGTATAATCAATTGATGAGAATCAAAGCGTTTAGCGATTGCGGTGATCGTGAAAAAATGGAATTGGAAAGACAAAAATATTTAAAACACATCCGCATTTTAGAAAGGTCTTATGGATATTTAAGTAAAATCAATAATTCCTATATCTCCGGCAATCCGTTAAGGGTAACCCAAAAAATAGCGGCATTTGGTTTTCGCGATTTTATTCAAGATAATCTGTTTAAAGAAAAATTAATGGGGCATATAGTCCAGCCTGTCGGCGCAGGCAAGACAAATGTTGCGGTTATGTTAAGTGAAATGTCAGGCGGTCGAACGGTATTTATCGCACATAATAACGGAGACAATATTATAAAAAGTTTTAGTGATCATCAGAAATCAGTCCACCCAGTTTCACGAAAATCAGTCGGTCAATGTTTTGGCAACAAAATGGAAACAGAAAGCGATATAATGGTCGCCCATTTTGCCTCTGCTCATAAATGGTTATCATCCATTAATTGGAGTTCAGTCGATTTAATTGTTGTAGATGAGGCGGATATAAATGCTTTGACCGAAAACAGACGTCAAATATTAGAGGAGCTTTCTTCCAAATACGGGATTCCCGTTATTGGGATGAGCGCTACGGAAGATCAAGCTAGCGGAAAGCAATTACAAGACGCGTTTCCAAGTGAAATTTGCAGGCTGGGCATGCCTGATGGCTTGCAAAAGTGTCTTCAACTTGGAATAACCTCTCAAATGAAATTTTATGACCTTCATCTGGATTTGGAAATGATGGTCGATAAAGAAGAGATTAAAAGGCTTGCGGATCTTCCGGATGAAAGTGTGGATGAATTCATCAGAAGCAACAATTGGATTGAACTGATATTACAAGATTATTTAAGCAAGTATAAGGAAGGGGATAAATTAAAACCCAGCATACTTGTTCTCAGGGATAATTTATTGGTAAGTGCCTGTCTAGAAAAAGCTAAAAAAAATGGCATAAGGGCAGTTGCATATACCGGAGATTTATCACCAGAGGAAAGGGATCAGCGCCGAAAGGATCTAGTGGAAGGAAAAATAGACATGTTAGTCGGCAGCAAGCTTGTCGGAAGAGGTCTTCATATTCCGGAAGTGGAGGTTGTATATAACAGCACCATCACTTGGTCGCCACAGGTTTTTTGGCAGGCCGATGGCAGAGGTGCAAGCATAGATAAAAACAACCCCGATAAAATAAGCCATGTTATTGCAGTTTTGCCTCGCACGATGAACGATAAAATGTCCGGTTTTCCACTACCTCCCGAATTGAAACCATTTTCCCATTCCACGTTTTTTGACCCTTTTTATTTTGAAGGAAGGGAAGAGAGATTGCTTGATTTTGACAACAAATCCAGTGTTTTTAAGCGTCGCACAGCAATGCCGGACAGGCGAGCATGTTATGAATATGATTTGCGGAATGTGGAAGCAATACGTTCGATAAGAGAGGTACATGATTTGATTAAAAGATTAAAAAGTAAACCAGACGGTTTTATTAATAGGGGAAGGGTTATCGCTCGTTATATCGATTCTTTAGGTGAAGATACCCCTCTTACAATGGGGCTCGCACGACACATTATCAATATGATATCAGCTGATATTAAGGGTGAAGCTGAGGATTTTGAACGCTTTAAAATAAAGCATCAATCATATGTCGATACTGAGAAAGATCCGGAAGAAAACCAAGATACCGATATCCCGGAATCGGTACGGTATATTGAGGAGCTTTGCAAAAATGCACCAATGTTAACCAGTGCAGAAGAAAAAAGTCTTTTGGAAAGGATTAAATCCGGCGACAGGGAGGCGGAAAAAATTATCATACATTCCTATTTGCCTTTAATCCTGAGCGTAGCAAAAAAAATGCATGTCTCCGGATTTGATTTGAGCGATTTTGTTAATCAGGGTATTGAAGGCGTGATGGGCTTATTTAAAACCCCTAATAAAATAAGAGGGGGGTTGTCCGGATATATTCTTGTTATATGTTTTTCTAAAATGCATGCAATGGTTTTGGATGAATCACGCGATGTAGATTTGCCACGTCATGTATTTGAGAATTTTTCAAAAATATCCAATACGCGAGATGCTATAAACAAAAAATTATCGTTAGCGGACCCGCCCATAACCAGAAAATACGTTAGTGATGATGAGGTGTTAGACGAGTTAGTATTGACCCCTGACGCAATCGTGGATTTTAAGAAAGAAAGAAGATTCCCACAACTTAAACGTCGACTTGAAATTTATAATAAGGTAAATGAATATTTAAGAATTAATAATTCTTACCTTTGTCTTAAGCGGCCTGGGATGTATGGATGGAATATTGGATATGGTGATAAGCAAATACCAATCGAGAAAGTTGCTTCATATGTTGGTGCGTCATCCAATGAGATATTGGAGGCATTTTCGATGGGGCATAAGGAAAGGAATCGTGTCGCCAAACTTGTAAATACACATTCCAAATTAAAAAATTTGGAGGTGGTCAGAGATCTGTTATTTCAAGATTATCAAGATGACAAACGCCCGACTTTTAAGTGGGTTGCGCAAATGCTCGGGAAGAGTCCGGAAAGGGCGCAAGAAATTTTTGAAGCATATCCCATGAGAGAGGTTAGTTTACAGGAAAGTGAAATCAGTTCTCCAGTGGAAGCTCCTAACTCACATGAATGCGTAGAAGCCAGTGAGTTGGTTGAAGCTGTTAGAAAGGCATTAGAAACTTTAAGTCCACGCGAAAAAGAAGCTTTATTGAAAAAATATTTTGAAGATAATGAAATGAAAGAAATAGCCGAAAATTTTGCAACCTGCCGACAGCGGACATGGCAGATTTTAAAAAAAGCATTACGCAAATTAAGGCATTCCAGTCAGAGTAAATTTTTAGAGGATTTTTATTATTAAAAATCAGAACTATTCTTTTCGTATCATTGTCCCCATACCTCCCGATACTTGCTTAGCTTTGGGTTTTTAAGTAAAATCTACGAGTACATGAAGAGACTCTTCAAATTCATCATCGGCAAAATACTTTCCGTAAAGGCCCGTCAGTATTTACAAAAATATAATGTGGAAGTGATAGGCATTACAGGAAGTGTCGGCAAGACAAGTACCAAGGAAGCCATATATACCGCTTTAAAAAGAAAGTTCAAAGTCTATCGAAGCAAAAAAAGCTTCAATACGGAACTTGGAATAAGTCTTGCGATATTGCAGGAAGACGAATCAGGTTTTTCATCTCCCATTGAATGGCTGAAGATACTTTATCGGGTGTTTTTCAAACCCAAGGAAGTATATGAAAAGATGATTCTGGAAATGGGCGCGGACAGAAGAGGGGATATAAAAAAACTTGTTAAAATAGCAAAACCTAAAATAGGCGTCATCACTCATATCGCTCCTGTGCATATGGACAAGGACCAGTTCAACGATATTTATGATATCGCGCAGGAGAAGGAAAACCTCATCAAGTCACTGCCTAAGGATGGCATTGCCGTAATAAATTCCGATGACCCACTTATTAATAAGATGATGTCCCCCGCCAGAAAAATCACTTACGGAATTGGCGATGAGGCCATGATAAAGGCGCATAATGTAAAATCCACAAGCAAGAGCCTCAGCTTCAAGGTTACGTATAAGGGTGTCACCGAGGATTTCACTATATCTATACTTGGCAAATTCCAGATCTATATATTCCTGCCGGCTATCGCAATCGGCCTTGAAATGGGTATGACTTTAAAAGAATGTGCGACCGCTTTGGCGTGGTTTTCACTTCCTCCAGGAAGGATGAATCTTATAGAAGGCGTGAACAGAAGCATGATAATAGATGGTTCATACAACGCTTCTCCGGAGACTATGAAAAAAGCCCTCGAACTTCTGAAAGAACTCAGGTCCGACAGAAAGATAGCGGTACTTGGAACTATGAACGAACTCGGAAAAATGGCAAAAGAGGCACATGTTATATTAGGCCAAAATGCCGCTGCGGTAGCAAACATGATAATAGCTGTCGGCCCCGAAGCGGCCACTATAAAACAGGGCGCGCTTGAGGCCGGTTTTGCTGAGAATAAGCTTTTTACGTTCTTGGATTCCGAGGAGGCGGGCCATTTTCTTAAAGATGACCTTTGTCCGCGCGATCTTGTGCTTGTAAAAGGTTCCCAGAACAGGGTGCGAATGGAGAAATTAGTAAAAGTAATAATGGCTCATCCCGAAAAAGCGGCTAAGCTTTTGTGCAGACAGGGTAAAGCTTGGAACAAGATATAAAACTCTAAATTCAAGCTATAAGCGGTAAGCTGTCAGCCTTGATATATTGTTAGTTATCGACTAAATAATATATTCGGGCTTACCGCTTAACGCTGACTGCTTACAGCTAAAAGCTTCATTATTAATGCGCGCTGATCAATTTGTATAGCACATGGCTTTTTTTGTAGAATCGGGAAACCAGGAATAATCCTATTACAATCACAGGTACTGCCACAAATGCCACGTGCAGTTCAAATAACACGTTGCAAAGCGCGTGGAATAAGGTAGCCATACCTATACCTTCGATGAATTTGCTTTCCTCGTAAACCGAGGAACGTTTAAGTGTAAGTATTTTATGTATCCATGTCGCGTTGAAAACATACGTCTTTTCACCGCCTTTTGCTTTTACAATGGGTTTCGCGAAATGCGCCAATCCATAGTAATAACCGAATATTCCGGATGCCACAACGTGAACAGGCATGCTTATAAATGCCCTTGATGCTATAAGGCTTATATCGCCGGAAGTTATTCCATAAATAACTGTCTCGATTAACGCGAACCCCAATCCTACCATGATGCTTAATGTTATCGCGTCATCTATGTCTTTCAGCTTTTTATCATCCACAAATCTGACTATCAAATGTTTCACATATTCCTCTATTACGGTCAGAAAAAGAATAGAGCCCAATAGCGATGTCACAATCGGTATACCCAGTATTTTTTCGAAGAATGATTCCAGATATATCAGTATGCCTATCATCATGCTTACGCTTACAAAACCGAACTCATTATGTTTTAGGGAATCCCTTATATTGATAAGGGTCTCATGTTTAAAAAACGTCAAAATAATGCTTATCGCGCCACAGATGACTATCAGGATAGTTGAAAGCAAAACCAGATTTAAGGCGAAAAATATCAAGCCCTTTAATATAAAAGAATCAAAAAGAGGTTTGAATATCTCATATTCCGCCAATACGGGCAGATAATTATGATATATGTACCTGTACGCGAATATCGGGATCATCGCAAAAAACCCTGCCATGAATATCTGCCCCAATACCCTTAAAGGCTGAGGATGGTAGTCTTTTTTATAAAACATGAATCCCCAGATGAAAGTTGCAATAACCAGTAATGTGACATACAATACATTCACAGTTTTAGATTTTTGATTTTAGATTATAGATTTTTGACCAACTGACTTTTAAATTTATCTTATATAATATTATAGCATATAATTGACATAATGTAAATGGTGTATTGTGATATTTAATTGGATATTTAATATATGCACACTCATCGCTTTCTAGTCACAGGAGGCAAGAAGCTTGAAGGGCAAATAAAGGTCAGTGGCTCCAAAAATGCCGCTTTGCCTATAATTGCCGCATCGCTTTTAACTGATGAGCCAGTCACCCTTACAAATGTTCCGGATATAGCGGATATAGCCACAATGGAACATATCCTTCACTTTTTGGGCGTGGAAACATCTGTGGAAGGCGATACCATGAAAATCAATCCCAAGGCAGTCGCCAATGTCGAAATAGAACATGAGCTGGTAAGTAAGCTGAGGGCATCAATTCTTTTTCTTGGTCCGCTTCTTGCCAGAAACAAAGAGGTGCGTTTAGCTTTCCCCGGAGGGTGTGTAATCGGCAAACGCCCTGTTGACGCACACCTTATGGCATTTGAGGAATTAGGTGCCGAAGTTTTAGAAGATGGCGACATCCTTCATATAAAATGCGATAAATTAGTAGGTGCCAAGTTCACCATGACCGAGGCAAGCGTAACTGCTACAGAAAACGCGATCATGGCCGCTGTCCTTGCAAAAGGGGATACTGTAATCCGCCTTGCGGCGTGCGAGCCTCATGTTCAGGATCTTTGCAACTTTTTAAACTCAATGGGCGCAAAAATCACCGGCATAGGCACGCATAAGTTAAAAATAAAAGGCGTTAAAAAATTGAAAGGCACCAAATACCGCATCACATCCGATTATTTAGAAGCCGGCACTTTGGTGATAGCCGCCGCCATCACAGGCGGGTCTGTAGATATTTTGGATGTGAATCCTAATCATCTGGATATCTTTTGGCAAAAACTCCGGGAGGTCGGCGTAATATTCGAACTAGGAGAAGATATGGTAAGGGTGCTTCCGTCCCCCGAACTAAAAGCTATTCGTTTGCAGACGGCGGTTTTCCCGAGTTTTCCAACCGATCTTCAGGCGCCTTTTGCCACACTCCTCACCCAAGCCAAGGGCACAAGTTTTATATTTGAAACATTATTCGACGGACGTCTTCAATATTTGTATGAACTTCAGAAAATGGGTCTTGAGCCGCGAATAATAAACCCATATCAGGCGGAAATAACTGGCCCCACAAAACTTATCGGTGCTTCGGTCTCCAGTTGCGATCTGCGCGCGGGAGCGGCTGTGGTACTTGCGGCATTGGCAGCGGAAGGGGAGACTGAAATAAGCAACGTGTATTACATCGACCGCGGTTATGAAAGACTGGATGAGAAATTAAACAGTATCGGAGCATCCATTAAGCGCATTAAATAAATCCTGTTGTGGCGCCACAATTTGAATCCATGGCAAAAGACGGCACGAATTCATAATATATATTAAGTGAATCATACCGTCTTATTTTTGCCCTGCCTTTCTTTTCACCTCCAGTCACCTACCGACGCCACAACTAACAAACAAAATACTAGGAATACAAATATCCCCCCTACTACATACACAATAGTCATGTTTTTACCCTACCTTTCTTTCCCCCTTCTGCTTTTTTAAATCGTTGCCGCAGATATTGTTGCCAGGAATATTCCGGAGATCACCATGCCCAGGTAGGACATGAAGTCCCAGTATTGTTGCCGGGGGGTCTTGTTCTTGAGGTCGTCGTAGTAGTGCCAGGTCACGAAGCAGATTATGAAAATGGATCCGATGATGGTGGTGATTACGTCCAGCGGCGTTATCGGCCTGGCGGAACGATAATCTATCAACACCATGCCAGCGATGGCCGTGATTGCGAAGATGGCGGACCCGATTTTTTTCTTCATCCTTTTACTCCTTTCTTTGCACTACCTGGTTTGCGTAATACAAGCACCTTTCTCCAGCCACAATGCCTACCGCGACCGCAGCTGCGATGACCCAGGTGGCGAATCCTTTCCTGCAGAAAATCATCGCAGCGATGATCCCTGCGAGGAAGAATATCACCCCCAGAATCCTCAGAGCGATGACTTTCTTTTTCTTCATCATCCCTTCCTTCCCCTTTCAGGTAAGGTCATCCGGACTGAATATATACAGGATTCCGTAGATCAAGTTGATGATGAGTCTTATCGGCCAAGTGATGATTCTGACGATTTTTTTCATCTTGTCACCCCTTTTCTCATATACTTTCTTTTGATTGCATTTCTACACACACTTCTAGCTCAAACAGGCGCTCTTCGGTGAAATTGTTTACGTAGAAGAACCTCTTACATCCATCACACCATAATTTTTCAAATCGTTTATTTTCGAAAGGGAAGCCGCTTGGACGAATTGTGTTTTTATGGCCATCGGGACACTGGAATCTCGAATATTTTCTTGGCATTTCAATTTCCTTTGCGTTGTTGTTTGACAGGCAGGACAACTGCGTTTGAGAGTGTCAGCATCTCGCGCCAGGCGTAAGAACTTAAACTCAAACAAGCACAGAAAAATGCCTGTCAAAGATTGTCCGGTGGTTTCAAGGAGCATGGAGGGCATATTATCACATATTTATGTGCAACTCATCTTTTTCTTTGGTACAATGTTGCCGTTAATCAATTAACGAATATGCAATCAAAAATTGAAAAATTAAAATCCGAGATGTTAGCTGAACTGCAGAAGGCTGATAAGCACGATATCGTCCGCGATATTGAAGTGAAATATCTCGGCAGGAACGGTGTTTTTAATGACATTATGAAAAGCCTGAAAGATCTGCCGGATGACCAAAAGAAGACTGTCGGAAAACTCGCGAATGAAACCAAAACCGGTTTGGAATTGGCTGTCCAACAAAAATACGCCGAGCTGGAAATGGCAATGCTTGGGCAGATTGCGGAGAAGGAATGGATGGATGTGACAGTACCCGGAATCAAGCCTTTAAAAGGCCATCGCCACCTTATACCAAAGTTTATCGAAGACCTTGAGGCGATTTTTTCAAAGATGGGTTTTGCTGTTGCCAGCGGTCCGGATATTGAGATGGAGCATTACAATTTCAACCAGCTTAATATCCCTCCGGATCATCCTGCGCGCGATATGCAGGATACTTTTTGGGTCAAGAATCTGAAGGACACAGTACTCCGAACTCAAACTTCCCCGGTGCAGGTGCGATATATGGAGGCGCATGAACCGCCTGTACGAATAATCTCTCTTGGAAAAACTTTCAGAAAAGACAGCGACGCCACGCATAGCCCGATGTTCCACCAATGCGAGGGGCTTATGGTCGGAGAAGATATCTCAATGGCTAATCTTAAGGCTGTAATGACTCACGCGCTTCAGCAGATATTCGAAGATCCATCCATCAAAACACGTTTCAGAATCAGTTATTTCCCGTTCGTCGAACCGGGAATGGAAGTAGATTGCACTTGCCCGATATGTCATGGCGAAGGAAAGATAGATAATGTGCCGTGCAGGCTTTGCAAACAATGCGGATGGCTGGAGATAGCAGGTGCAGGTATGGTCCACCCAAAAGTATTGGAGAACGCGGGGTATGATTCCGAAAAATATACAGGCTTTGCATTCGGTATGGGGCTCGACCGTATGGTTATGATCAAATACAGAATAAATAATCTAAGACTGTTTTTTGAAAATGATCTGAGGTTTATACAACAATTCTAAAACCAGCTTAAGAGCTTAAAAGCTTATGAGCTTAAGAGGATTCTCCATAAGCTCCATAAACTCCATAAGCTCTGTAAGCTCTGTAAGCTAAAAATTATGAAAATAGCGATTATCGGTTGCGGAAACATGGGGTCGGCAATGATTAACGCGTGGCTGGATAAAGATGTTTTCAAGCCGGCAGATATTTTGGTATACGAAAAACATCCGGAAAAACTCAAAGCTATCAGCTCCAAGCTAAAAACAGAGAAAGGCGATTATTCCAAAATCAAAAATTATGATGTCATACTTCTTGCCGTAAAGCCCAAAGATATATTGGAAGTCGCCAAGAACATTAAACCGCATATTTCGTCTAAAACAATTGTCATATCCATAGCCGCGGGCATAACGATAAAACGGATTGCCTCGGTTTTGCCGAAAGCCAAAATCGTCCGCGCCATGCCCAATATGCCAGCTCAAATCGGAATGGGTGTTGTCGGATGGTCCGCCAATAAATTTGTCACGACCAAAGAAAAAGAAATTGTGCAGACAATTTTAAAGGCCACAGGTTACGCGGTTTGCCTTTCAGATGAATCAAAAATAAATGCCGTATCAGCGATAAGCGGTTCCGGTCCGGCATATGTTTTTTATTTTATGGAGGCTTTATTTGAGGCCGGGCGCAAAATCGGTTTAATAGAAAAAGAAGTTATCCCGCTGGTCCTTTGCACATTCACAGGCGCGAGCGCGATGGCCAGTCTATCCGACTTCTCTCCAAAAGAACTTCGCAATCAGGTCGCTTGTAAGGGTGGCACAACAGAGGAAGCTATTAAAATTTTTGACAGGAAAAAAATCAAACAGATAATTTTCGAGGGAGTGCGCGCGGCTCTTAAGAAATCTGAAAAACTTAATAAATAATTTTTTAATTTAAAATTTTTTATGAAAAAAATAATTATATTACTCCTTATTCTTGTTGCGCTTCTCATGGGTGGATTTTTGGCTCTTAATAAATTTGCTCCTGATAAAACAGCTAAGCTGCTTCCTTGTAACCTACTGTCATCTGATCAATGTGAACTGAACGATAATTGTAATAGCGTATATGAAGATGTTAAATGTTTTCCTGGGGCGGCATGTATAAATGATTTTCTTACTTATAAAGGATGTAAAAAAATCTCAAAGAAAATTATTGAACACTTCCAATTTCAAAAAGAAAATTGTAAGCAATATGGAGGAGTGTGGCAAGAACAATATAAAGTATCTGGCGAATGCATTTGTCAGAATACAAATGAAATCGGGAAAGATTATCTTGGTTATATTGAGACAGGAGGGATGATAAAATTTGTTGAAGAAAAAGGATGTAAAAGTGCCAAAGATCTATGTGAAGAAGAGGGTGGTAAATGGGAAAGTGATTTTAAGTCAATTGCCCTTATTCCGAGTAATAAAAATAAGGAAAAATGCATGGAAAGAGGGAGAGATTTTAGTTGCACTGAGTCTGAGGAATATAAGTTTAGTCAAAATACATGTATATACAAATGGTATGATTCCAATCAGGCCTGTTTTATAGAAGTTTATAATAGAGATACAATAGATAAGCCCTGCACAATTAATGATAAACAAGTGACTCAAGAGAGTTTATTCTATTAAAATATTATTTTATTTTTAGTTATAAGCAATCAGTTTGGTGAAATATGAAAAATCTTTATGAAATCTTGGGTGTTGAGAAAATAGCTTCACAGCAGGATATAAAGAATGCTTATTTCAAGCTCGCCAAAAAATATCATCCGGACGCTTCCGACAAAGCCGAGATCAAAAAATTCTATGAGATCTCCGATGCTTATCGTGTTTTATCCAATCCTGCGGAAAAAACCGCCTATGACCAGACGCTAGAAAGCGGGAAAATAGGCAGAATACTAGTCGAAGAAGCTCCGGCTCACCCCACTATATACAAAGAAGAGAAAAATACCGATGACGAGTTTCGAAAGAGGGAAATGCTTAGCTTTAAACGAAAAATATTCTGGTCCGCGATAGCGCGCGTCATAGGTCTTGGTCTGCTTTTGGCATTAGGCGGATATATTTTGTCCGCGCTTCTTGATGGCAACCGTTTATTGGGCGCTGTATCAGGATCAGTAATGGGAGTGATATGGTCGGTATTTAGCAATTTTGATGTGAATTCGTTTATACAGTCTGAACATAAGGCAAAAAAAGTTAAAATAATCAGCTGGCTGTTTTTTGCTCTGGGTTTGATATATTTCATACAGTTGCTGATACGCAGGGTTTTTTAATTGCTCCCCCCTCTTGGGTCAGGAGGGGTTAGGGGGTGGTATATGTGGATGTGAGCTGTTTTTTCAAACTAAACAACATTTCACATATACCCTCTAATACTCCTTCCATATTTTCATACACATCTGTGTTGGTAAAACGAAGGAATTTGATATTTGATTTTTTAATATATTTCTCCCTCCTTTCATCATATCTTTCAGCGCTTTCCTCAAAATGCGAATCGCCGTCCACCTCTATTACAAGTTTTACATCTGGGCAGTAAAAATCCACTATAAAAGGCCCCACACTGTATTGGCGTCTGAACTTAAAGCCATGAAGCTGTTTGCCTTTCAGTTTAAACCATAGTATTTGTTCAGCTCTTGGTGCTTCATTTCTTAATTTCTGTCTTTTTTGTTTTATTTTAGGATTGTTAAACCTGTATTCAGTCATTGGAGTTGGTATATATGGTGAGTGATGTATTATATCATATCTCATCAATTCTTTACCTTAACCCTTTCAATAAACTGAATAAATTTAATTTTTTATTTTGTATGTTCTGATTTACTACCACCCCTAACCCCTCCTGACCCAGGAGGGGATTTTTTCTTTTTATTTTTTCTTTTTATTTTTTGATGTTCTATACTATGTATAGTTTAATAAAATTTATAATGAAAAAAATCGTAATAGGTTCCGATCATGCTGGGTTCCCGGTAAAAGAGAGGATCAAGAAAGAACTTGGTGATAAGTATGATTTTGTCGATGTGGGAACCGATTCAGAAAACTCTGTCGATTATCCTGTCTATGGTGAAAAAGTCGCGCAACAGGTCGCTGTAACTCCAAACGGTCAGGGTATTGCTGTCTGCGGCTCAGGTATCGGAATTTCGATTGCCGCCAATAAAGTCCCCGGTGTGCGTGCGGCGCTTTGTTATAGTAAGCAAGCCGCGGAACTTTCCCGCCAGCACAATGACGCGAACGTTCTCGCCATAGCCGGCCGTGTAGAGATGATGGATGACCCTGTGGAGATAGCGGATAAGTTTTTATCAACAGATTTTTCCGGTGATGAAAGGCATGCGCGACGGGTTAAGGAGATTATGGATATTGAAAAGAATAATTAATTTTTTGAGCTTATAAAGCTTATGAAGCTTACGGAGCTTACAAAGATTTCCTCTTAAGCTCTTAAGCTAAGCGAAGCGACTAAGCTCTGTAAGCTATAACATTATGAAAAAGAAAATACTAATCGCTCCGTCAATTCTTGGTGCAGATTACGGTGAGCTTAATAAGTCACTTAAAAAACTTGAATCGTTTTCGGATTGGTTCCATGTGGATGTGATGGACGGGAATTTTGTCAAAAATCTTACAATCGGGGCGTGTGTCGTTGCCGGAATTAAAACGAAAAAACCACTCGACTGCCATCTGATGATAAACAATCCTCATCTATACATCGCGGATTTCGCGAAAGCGGGTGCAAGCTCTATAACCATTCACGTGGAGACCAGCAGGCATTTGCCGGAGGATATAAAAAAGATAAAAGATCTCGGTTGCAAAGCCGGCGTCAGCCTGAATCCGGAAACTCCCGTAAGCAAAATATCATCAGTGCTTCCGATGGTCGATTTGGTACTCGTCATGTCCGTGCATCCGGGTTTTGGCGGACAGAAATTCATCCCTGAAGTGCTCGAAAAAGTCCGATGGATACGCAAACACTACCCAAAACTGGATATACAGATCGATGGCGGTATAGATGACACCACAGCGCCTCTCGCTGTCGAAGCAGGAGCTAATATATTAGTCGCAGGGTCTTATATACTGAAAAACAAAGATCCAAAAGGCGCGGTTAAAAAACTGAGAGCGGCGTGATGATTATTTTTTGTGGATTATTGTTCTTTCCCGATATGTCACAAGAAGAGCATTTGTTTCTTGACGTGCATCGCCTACTAACTGGAATATAGGTGTAAATTTTGCATCTATGCTATTGGGTTTGCGTTCAACAAACAACTGACCATTTTGAATATTGGTTTCTTCAGATCCACAAATGACTGTCGTGCCTTCTTCGGCAACATCAATGCTGTCAATTCGCAGGGGGTAACCTTTCATAGGGCAATTTTATTTACACTTAGTGTAGCAGATGATCACTGCGTTTCAAGCTGTTCCACCCGAACATCATAAACGCGCCCAAAGCGATTGCCACCCAAAGGGATTCACTAGGAAGGAAATAAAACGCGACTGCCAGTATGGCCGAGCTGATTATCCTGGTTATTGTCATATATATCTCCCTGTTCAGATGGAAATGAATGGGATGTATTTTATTGCTGTACGCGAAAAGATACGAATCCGTAACTGTGCAGTGCATACCGCTAGTAGTCTTATTCAGAGTTTCCACAATCCATATATAGATCATATTCGGGAAGAAAAATATCGTCGGATAAAGCAAAGTGAGTGCCACTCTTATGCCGGTAAGCCTTGTTAAAAGCTTGGCTCGCTTTCTTGCGTCAAACCAACCGCCCGCCATCCATGTAAGGATTGCGCTTAAAAGCGTTGTGACACCTGTAAGGATACCCAGGCTCATTATATTGCCGATGAATATCGCGAAAGCCAGTACCCAGCATGTTTTGATGAGATATGCTGAAAAACCTTCCCATATGGGCGCTGACCGTATCGCTTTTAGGTTCGGGTTTTGCAGAATCCTGATGATTTTTTTAAATCCGTAACTTCGCGGGTGAGGCGGAGCAAAAAACAAAAGAACGGGGATAAGACTGAATCCCGCCGTTATCGCGCCGAGGATGAATGTGATGTTGAAAGAGACAAGAAAGCTGAGCGCGCCGCCTATTATAGGAGCTATGAAGCTGACCAACATGCCCATTATGGAAAGTGTGCTTATCTGCCTCCCGATTTTCAGATAATCGGCGTTTACCGAGAAAAACCAGTGGCGTATCAGCCAATAGAAACTTATATATAGCGAGAAAATTATTGTCGCAGGAATGATAAGACGGATATTTTCAGTTGTCGTTTGCCCAAAAAGCCAAAGCGATATTACATAAAGCACAACCCCCATCGCCATGAAGTATTTCGGGTTTTTCAGATGCATCGCAAGATTGAATAACGGGATGAACAGGATCAAATAGATCAAGTTCCAGCTTAGTGTGAATATAAAAACCGCGCTTATCGAGCCGAATAATTTGTACAGAAAAATAGGCAGGACAATAGCCAGCATGCTGTCGCTGAATTGGAATAGAAGGCTGTGGATGTAGAATAATTTGATATTTCTCTGTTTCATACGTGGGTGATGCTGTATTTTGCAATAGGGAAAACCTCAAAACAACTTAAATCTTCTTCGCTGGCGCTACGCAGATTTTACGTTGTTTTGCCCTCGCTTCATTTGACCTTAGGTCTGCATTACGCTCGTGACGGTTTTCTCGCAATTTACTGGTGCGCCAGACAGGAATCGAACCTGTGGCCTCCCGGACCGCAACCGGACGCTCTATCCCCTGAGCTACTGGCGCATAAATAAGCCAAGTTATTTTATTCTAAAGGCAAGTTCATGGCAAGTTTTTTTAAAACTTCCCCTTTTTCTTTATCGGCCTTTTCTCTAGAATAGAGTTACGTAATCCAGTTGTCAGATGATCACATTTAACAATGTCACCAAAAAGTTCGGGCCACACCTTGTTTTGGATAAAATAAGCTTTGAAATACAGCCTAATGAATTTGTTGTGCTAAAAGGCGCCTCCGGAGCAGGTAAATCCACCATAATAGCTTTGCTTATAGGCGCTGAAAAACCGGAACAGGGGACTGTGGAAGTGGATGGGATGATGGTGAATGAGATGGATGATGACACCTTGCAACTTTACCGCAGAAAAATCGGCGTTGTCTTTCAGGATTACAAATTGCTTCCCAAAAAAACAGTTTTCGAGAATGTGGCATTCGCCATGGAGGTCTGCGGAGAGTCGGCGGAACTTATAAACATACGTGTTCCGGAGGTACTGGAAAAAGTCGGATTACTCCATTTCCAGGACAAATTCCCCGAACAGCTTTCCGGAGGAGAGATGCAGAGGCTCGCTATAGCGCGCGCCTTGGTGCATTCCCCTCGCCTTATCATCACCGATGAGCCTACGGGCAATCTGGACGAAGACAATGTCCGCGGGATCATGAGTGTGCTTAAAAAACTTCACAGCGAGGGCGCAACTGTTTTGATGACGACACATGATTCTTTAGTGGAACAACTTGCTGAAGGTCGTGTTTTGTATCTTGAGGGTGGCCGAATAAGATAATATTAATACCGCTAATATGACGAAAAGAAAACTCGACCACGTTGATTACGGCACGCTTGATAACGCCAAAAACAAGTTCATAGAGGCCGGCAAAAAAACCGTCAAATTCGCCGAAAAATTCGGTTTCATACCAAAGTCCGGGTTCGGCGCGAGCGCCAATGTTTTTTCTCTGGATCTGAAACCATTTTTAAAAAAGGGCGCTGACAATCTGTATATCACTTTACTGCCGGAGGGGCTTGGCACATCCGATGACGCGCGCCCTGATGATCTGAATGAAAAAGAACTCGAATTTTTCTGGTATAACATCGGCATAAAAACAGTAGCCGTGATGACTAATGACGCGGCTTCCACAGGAATGCAGACGATACTTATCTCCCTTTATCTGCCTTCCAGCAATCCAAGCCTTGTTTTCAATTCAGTTTTCATGAAAGGGTTTTTGGATGGTTTTGTGGCGGGGTGCAAAAAAGTCGGATGTGTTTATTTTTCCGGTGAAACACCTCAGCTGAAAAATAAGATCTGTCCGGGCAAATTGGATATAGCAGGTGCTTTATTCGGTCTTATGGCTCCGGGCATGAAACCTGTCGATGGCCAAAAACTTAAAGCCGGCAATAAAATCGTGTTCGTTGAAAGTTCCGGTCCGCACGACAACGGATTTACAAGTTTGAGGGAGCTGGCTGAACGCCTGCCTAATGGTTATCACACACCTTTGTCCAACGGCGTTGAATACTGGAAGGCGGTAAATGCCCCGACTGTTTTATACACGCCTTTGATACGGGATATCCTCGCGGCCGGAATACAGCCTACCAATGTGGAACCTATATCCGGGCATGGCTGGCAGAAGATGATGCGCTCATCCAAATCTTTGCGTTACGTGATACATAAAGTCTTGCCGGTTCCGGAAGTGTTTAAATTCGTTGAAAAACATTCAGGTCTTTCACAAAAGGAAATGGTCAAAGTATTCAATTATGGTGTTGGCCTGGCGATTTATACCGAGAATCAAGAGCAGGCGGAAAAGGTCGTTGCGATAGCAAAGAAAAACAAGATGAATGCGGTCGTTGCCGGCGAAGTGCAGGCTTCGGATACGAGAGAGGTCGTTATAGAACCGTGGAATATAACTTTGGAGAGCGATAAGTTTTTGCTGAAACAATAAAATTTTGATTTCCTAAAAAGTTGTGATATATTCCAATCTCGTTTTGAATATATTTGAATTTTTAGTATTTTAATGAATATTTTGTATGGTCAAAAAACATCGTGATTCCCAGCGCCGTTATTACGTCGATGGCGGTATTTATTTCGTCACATGTAAAACATTAAACAATTACCCGTTTTTCCGCGAACAGGTTTTTTGTGATTTGTTTTTGGAAAATTTGAGGGTTTGTAAGGAATTGAAAAGGTTCCGGTTGTTCGCGTGGGTTTTGGTTTATGACCATTTTCATTTGTTATTACAACCGGGTGAGAGGTTTAATTTGTCGAAGGTGATGCAATTTTTAAAACGGCATGTTACATGGGATGTTAATTGGATATTCAACCCCAATGAAGGCGCGATTCGCGAATCGCGCCTTCGAGGTGGGGGTTATGCGGAACATGAACGATTGATTATCGCGCATGATGAAAAATTAAAATCATTTCAAACCCAATTCCTCCAAACCCACCTAACCCAAAACCCACACCCAACGTTTCGTTGGCAAAAATCGTATTACGACCACATCACCCGGAACGACATGGATTTCGGATATCATTTCGAATATATCAAATGGAATCCTGTTAAACATAAAATGCCGAGTGAATGGCCGTATGTTTTTACAAATCCCGAATATCAATATTTCACTGACCAACTTGAATTATGAACGATGAATTCGTCTATCTATGGGCGCAATGGGGCGTACTGAACTTTGAAAGGTATCAATTCGTATTAAATGAATACGGCGATTTGCAGAACGCGTGGAAAAAAATCACCTCCTCATTCCTTGCGAAACTTGGTTTCGGTTCTGAAAAGGCGAAACGCGTTTTCGAGATACGCGAAAGAATACCGTTCCATAAAATAATCAAAAAACTGGATGATCTGTCCGCAAAAATAATATGTATAGAAGACGATGATTATCCGCAGTGTTTAAAATCAATTGCGGATCCTCCACCGTTTCTTTTTGCGCGCGGAAAATTCCCTCCGTTGCATAAGTCGCTGGGTGTAGTCGGCACGAGGATGATAACACCTTATGGGCATATGGTGACTGAAAAATTTGTGAAAGACCTCGTGCAAAACGGTTTTATAATCGTCAGCGGTCTTGCTATAGGTGTGGATTCCTGCGCGCATATGACCACCCTCAAAAACAACGGCATCACCCTGGCAGTACTCGGTTCCGGGCTGGATGCAATATATCCGGCTTCCAATCGCAGGCTGGCCGATGAAATAATAAAATGTGGGGGTATGGTCATCTCGGAATATCCTTTCGGCGCGCAGGCACTGGCTCATCATTTTCCTGCAAGGAACCGCATTATATCAGGATTGTCCCGCGGGGTGCTTGTAACTGAAGGCGGTGTGAAATCCGGTGCGCTTATAACGGCGCGTTTCGCGCTGGAGCAGGGGCGTGAAGTATTCGCGGTGCCAAATAACATAACAAAAATAAGTCTTAGCGGAACCAATCACTTAGTGCGCCGGGGCGAGGCTAAGCTTGTCGAAAATGTCGAACATATACTGGAAGAATTCCAGATGAAGCCCGCGCAACAGCAGATTATTTTTGAATATAATGATGATGAAAAAATAATACTCACCGCCCTTTCGGATGGCGGTATGGATATGGACAGGCTACTTGCAAAAACATCATGGGATATAGCAAAAGTTTCGGAAATCCTTACAGGATTACACCTTAAAGGCCTTGTGCGTGAAGAGGGGCGAAGATGGGTTTTGAGTTAATTTAAATCTAATTCCTCATCGGAATATTCAAATTCGCTAAAATCAAATTCTTCGCTCGTGCCCCATTCATCTTCTGTGATTTCTTCGGCAGGAGGAATAAACATCCCAGTATCTATATCCACAAAATCCGCGGGAGCCTCGATAGCAGGCATGTTATTTATTCCGCTTATCTTATAACGGTAATTAAGATCCAGTTTTTTCAGGCTTTCAATATTCCATAAGCCAAAATGCACAAGGAAATTATCGTAAATACCATATTTCTCGTTCACTTTGTACATACCATCCAAACTGAATTTATTCAGATATGCGCGCAGGCCGTCTAAGTCATATTGAGTAAGTTCTTCTCCAAGCTGACGTCCGAGTTCCAGGGCAAGATTAAGAATTGCGGACTTGCTTAGCTTAAAAGATGTGAACCCCGCGTTATTGCCGTTTGTTATCGGTTTCAAACTAAAAAACTCGGTTTCAAATATTGTTTCGATAAGTGTTTTCATTTCGTTTATCTCTTCATCATTTAATCCTACTTCACCCATAAAAGGCACTATGGTATTCATGATGCCATTTTCAATTCCGCCTTCTTGCAAGGCGTCAGTTATTTCCGTTTGGTCCGGCACTTCATAGTAACCGTTGGCCATCAGATCGCTTACCCCCAAGCGGAACCATTTTCCTTCAAACTCCTTTATCTGTTCCATTGCGGAATCGATATCCGCCTGTTCTGTTTTGTCGCATTTCTTTCCTTTTACATTTAGATTATCCAATTTAACGTAAATACTTTCGTTGAAGATAGAGATCGCTTCACCGCGCACCTCCATGGAATATTCGTCACACATCTTTATATTTTTTGTTGTGCCTTTCCCCGCAAGTTTTATACGCCCTTCTATTTTGGCATGGGTGTTGCTCTGCCATTCGCCTATACTTTTCACAACGTTATTCAATGTGAATTGATAGTCGCCTTTTATGTCCACAAAGCCATCGTCCATAGGCAATTTGTTCAGTAATATTCCGCCGAAAACACTTTGATTCACTTTGTAACTTTCCAGCTTATTCAGGTTTTCAAGATTATCAAAGAACGTCAGCGAATTTTCGTCAGCGCGGATATTCAATGGTATTAAAAATATAAATATTGCGGATATAAGGCTTATAATTTTTTTCATATCATGGGTGTGTTAAACTTGTTTCAGTTTGACATCCGCAACCTTTTTTGACAAGATAAAAGCCTTTTTAAGCCAAAATTCAAGCTATCAGCTGTCAGCTATCAGCTATAAGCCTTGATATATTATTGACTATCAACTTAACAATATATTCCGGCTTACCGCTTATAGCTTACCGCTCAATTAATATAATTATTTTTTTAAGCTCAAAGTCAGAAACTTATTGATAAATGAAACGGACATTCAAATATATTATCGGAATTATTTTTATACTGCTTCTCACAGTCCATATTTTCGCGGTCGCTGTTTTTTTCTGTCCGACTGCAAAAGTTTTATCCGTTTTAATGCGCCATGATGTTGAATATGTGCCTTTAGCCGAAATACCCGAACATGTCCGTCAGGTTTTCAAGTCCGACGGCTCTTACGATTTTAAATTTCAGGAAGAAGGAAATGTTTACGATGTCGCACTGGCTAAGATAATGAATCTGCGCGTCAGTAAGTTTTTTGATGATAGCGAGCGCGAAGAGCTTTACCTTAATATGTTTGATTTTGGCGAAGAGATAACAGGTTTGCAGGCAGCATCCAAATACTACTTTAATAAATCTGTGTCTGAATTAAGTTTTGAAGAGGCGCTGACGCTATCCGGTGTATATAAAGTGTTCCTAGAAAAATAGTTTTAAAATATTTTTCCTTTTTGTCCACATATTTTGTCCAGCCAATTTGACATATAAGACAGCTTGTCTATAATAACTTGGCTAATTTCCGTCAACAAAACATTGTCCTTACGAATGCGTTGTGGTTGCCCGGACTTGTCTAGAATCTTCTCAGCAAGCCTTTAATTAATCACAATCCTTTTCTTCTATGGCTAAAAAAACTGCGATTGCCGACGGTAAACCCGTCGCACATCCTAAAAAAATGTCCATGCCGATCCTGAAGGTCGAGAATGGGCGTTCTTATTTTACCGAAGGTACGGATACATACCACCTTCCCACTCTTATCGAGATCCAGCTGAATTCATATCAGTGGTTCCTGAGTGAAGGCTTAAAGGAACTCCTTGAGGAAATATCCCCGATAACGGATTTCTCCGGCAAGAAAATGGAGCTTCATTTTTTGAGCCATTCTCTTGATAAGCCGAAGTACGATCCGCTTACCGCGAAAAGAAAGAACATAACTTTCGAGACTTCCCTAAAGGCTCATGTCCAGCTTATAAATAAGGAAAGCGGTGAAATCAAGGAACAAGATGTCTTTCTGGGGTCTATCCCGCTGATGACTGAAAAAGGGACTTTCATCGTAAACGGAATCGAACGTGTTGTCGTTAATCAGATAGTCCGAAGTCCGGGCGTTTTTTATTCACGCAATTCAGCCGCGCCTAAGTTCTTCAATGCCAAGATCATCCCAAAACGCGGCGCGTGGCTTGAGATAGAAACGGATAAAAAAGGTGTCATCACAGTAAAGATCGACCGCAAGCGCAAGATACCGATTTCGCAATTGCTTAGAATATTCGGTTTTGAGAAAGACAATGAAATGCTTGAGGCTTTCAAGGATGTGAATGTCGATCTCAACAACGATTACATACAAAATACATTGGAAAGGGATCCGGCAAAAACTGTCGGCGAGGCTTATCAGCATATATATAAGAAGATACGTCCCGGTGATCTTGCCACCCCGGAAAACGCCAAACAGCTTATCGAAAGCCTGTTTTTCGATTTCAAACGCTATGACATGGGTCATATCGCCAGATACAAACTGAACAAAAGATTCGGAACATCCATCCCGTTCGACATGAAGCACAGGGTGTTTCAGATAGATGATTTCATAAACATACTTAAGCATCTTATCGAACTGAATAACGGCGAAGGCGAAGAAGATGATATAGATCACTTGAGCAACCGCCGTATACGTTCCGTCGGCGAGCTTGTCCAGAATAAATTCCGCATGGGTCTACTGCGTACCGATCGTATCGCGAAAGACCGCATGACTATAATGGATCTTGAAACGGTCACTCCTACTCAGCTAATAAACTGCCGTCCTATCACCGCGGCACTCCGTGAGTTCTACGCAAGCTCACAGCTTTCGCAGTTCATGGATCAGACCAACCCTCTTTCCGAGCTTTCACACAAGCGCAGGATTTCCGCCATGGGTCCTGGAGGTCTATCGCGCGAACGTGCTTCGTTCGATGTACGCGACGTGCACGCTTCGCACTATGGCAGAATATGTCCTATCGCCACTCCGGAAGGTCCGAACATCGGTCTTGTCGTGCATTTGGCTTCTTACGCCAAGGTGAACCAATACGGTTTCATCGAAACTCCTTATAAGCGCGTAAAACATTTTGTCGAACCAAAAGTCACCGATCTTATTGGAAGAATAGTGGATGAGGAAATAAAAGACGGCCGAAAGGTCGTAGCGCACGTCGGTGACAAAATAACAAAGGAACAGGCCAATCAGATAATAAAGTCCAAAAAGTCTGTTGAGAAGCCACCAGTGCAGATACTTAAAGATCCTTTGGTCCGCCAGCTTGTAGATAAGATAGCCGCGCAGGATGTTAAAATAGGAAGAAAGACTATTATTAAAAAAGGTGAGACCATAACCGATGAGGTCGCCAAAATGATAGTCGCGGATAAAAAACTAGATTCTGTAAAAGTCCATGACCGCCCACAGAACCTTGTTAAGGTAAGGGCTTATATGGATGATGAGAGCGCTCAATATTATGATGCCGATGCTGAAAAGAATTTCGTTGTAGCCGAGGCTAATGCGGATTTTGATGAACTCAGACAGTTTATGAATTCACGTGTGGCCGCACGCAGAAAGGGCGAGCCTTCACTTGTGCATGTGCGCGACCTTACGCATATGGATGTTTCCCCGAAACAGATAGTTTCCGTAACTACTGCGCTTATTCCGTTCCTTGAGCATGATGACAATACACGCGCTTCGATGGGTTCAAACATGCAACGCCAGGCTGTTTCATTGATTTCACCGGAAACTCCTATAGTGGGTACCGGTATGGAAGCTACCGCCGCTGAAAGTGCCGGTCAGGCAATAGTAGCCAGAGCAAAAGGCACTGTAACCGAAGTCGATGCCACACACGTCACTGTGATGTACGATGACGGCAAAAAAGAGACATATCCTATACTTACTTTCCATAGGTCCAACCAGGCTACTGCCATACATATGCGTCCTGCTGTGGAAAAAGGCCAGAAATTAAAAAAAGGCGATACCCTTATCAATGGCACTGCTGTAGATAACGGTGAACTTTCCCTGGGAAGGAACCTGCTTGTCGCTTATATGCCTTGGGGCGGTTACAACTACGAAGATGCCGTAATCGTATCCGAAAGAGTTGTTCAGGGCGGTTTCTATGATTCCATACATATAGAGGTTTTCTCTATCGATGTACGCGATACAAAATTGGGTCCGGAAATCGTAACGAGAGATATTCCTAATGTCGGTGAGGCTCGCCTGAAGGATCTGGATGTCGACGGCATCGTTCGAATAGGCGCCACTGTCCATGAAGGGGATATATTAGTAGGAAAAATCACACCTAAGGGTGAAACCGAACTTACCGCCGAAGAAAGATTGCTTCAGGCCATATTCGGTGATAAAGCGAAGGATGTTAAGGATACTTCCCTGCGTCTGCCCGGCGGTGAAGGCGGTAAGGTTGTGGATATACAGATATTCAACAGGTCCGAAGGCGATGAACTTCCGACAGGCGTAATCCGCCAGATAAAAGTTTACGTCGCCCAGACAAGAAAGATGCAGGTGGGAGATAAGATGGCCGGCCGACACGGTAACAAAGGTGTCATATCAAGGATCGTTTCCAAAGAAGACATGCCTTTCCTTGAGGACGGCACGCCTGTGGATATCATCCTTAACCCGCTCGGCGTTTCAAGCCGTATGAACATCGGCCAGATACTTGAAACACATCTTGGATGGGCTGCCGAAAAGCTGGGCATACGTGTTGCCACTCCGGTTTTGAATGGTATATCCGTGGATCAAATCGGTACTTTGATGAAAGATGCCGGTTTACCTGTGGATGGCAAAGTCCAGTTGCACGATGGCAGGACGGGCGCGCCTTTCCACTATAAAACAGTAGTGGGCAAGGTATATATGTTAAAACTGCTTCATCTTGTCGAAGATAAACTGCACGCACGTTCCGTTGGTCCTTACTCTCTTGTCACTCAGCAACCTCTTGGAGGCAAGGCCCAGCACGGCGGACAGCGCTTCGGAGAAATGGAGGTGTGGGCGCTTGAAGCTTATGGCGCCGCTTACACTTTGCAGGAAATGCTTACAATCAAATCCGATGACGTCATCGGCCGCGCGAAAGCTTACGAATCCATAGTGAAGGGTGAGACCATCAAAACACCTAGCGTGCCTGAAAGCTTCAACGTACTTGTAAAAGAGCTTAAGAGCCTATGTCTTGATGTAGGCCTGATAAAACAGGCAGGCGATAAGCTTGAAGAGGTCGCGCTTGAAGATGTGATAGAAACCGATGATGAAGAAGCAGAAATACCTATTTTGGATAAAATACATGAATTAAGCAGTGATCAGCTCGCATTCAAAGAGGGTGAAAAGCAGATAGAGGAGGAAATCGGCGGAAAAAACATCGGTGAAATGGATGTCATTGAAGAATTGGAAGCTGATGAAACCAGACACGAATCCCCTGAAGGCATTGTCGATGACGAAGGTATTGAGAATATTGAGAAATTTATTGAAGGAGAACAGGATAAAGAGAATTTCTAATTTCCAATGTCCAATGTCCAATGACGCAATGACCAATGCCCCCTCGTTAAAAACTCGAAATTCGAAACAAATCTTTAATCATAAATCGTTAATCATTAATCTTTAATCAAAAAGAATATGAGAAGTGTAAACAAAGTCATTTTGGTCGGCAATCTGACTAGGGATCCTGAAATCAAGCAAACCAATAACGGCCAATCAATTGTCACTTTCGGAATCGCAACCAACCGCGAATGGGTTACTAAAGCGACGGAAAAAAAATCTCTCGCTGAATACCATAATATAGCCGCGTGGGGCAAGCTTGCCGAAATATGCAAGCAGTACCTTCGAAAAGGCAAATTGGTATATATAGAAGGATACCTTAAAACACGTTCATGGGATTCCCCGGAAGGCGTAAAGATATTCAGAACGGAAGTCGTCGCGACCGATATGATAATGCTAGACAAGCGTCCGCGTGAGGACGGCGAAGGCGAACAATTCCTTCCTACCGATGAGAATTCCCTGGATATCGAGGAAAACATGTTCGATCCAGACGCAAAATAAACCGAAAAGATCTACCCGTTAAGAAATTATTTCCAACTATTAACTATTCAATATGATTCAACAACCTAAAGGTCCAAGAAGACATGAGGATTTCGATTCGATAAGCTTATCGGTCGCAAGCCCTGAAACAATATTGAGCTGGTCTCACGGTGAAGTTACGAAACCGGAAACCATTAATTACCGCACTCAAAAGCCGGAGAGAGATGGTCTTTTTTGCGAGAAGATATTCGGCCCCACCAAAAACTGGGAGTGTTATTGCGGTAAATATAAAAGGATCCGTTATAAGGGCGTAGTCTGCGAGAAATGCGGTGTCGAAGTAACGCGCTCAATAGTCCGCCGAGATAGAATGGGACATATAAGCCTGGCTGTTCCGGTAACACATATATGGTTTCTTCGTTCAACTCCAAGCCGTATAGGTCTTCTTTTGGATCTTCCTATCAAAGCCATTGAGCAGGTGATCTACTTCGCGGCTTATGTGATAATCGATGTGGATAAAGAAGGAAAAAAAGAGGCTTTGGTCAATCTGGATAAGGATTTTGATTCCTTTAAAAAACAGATACAGGATGAATTCAAAGCTAAATCAAATGAATTTAAAGTCCAGAAAAGGGATAAAAAATTAAAGAAGAAAAAGGGTGATGAAGATGCCTCCGAAGAGAATGTCGAGGAGCTTGTAAAAGTGGAGGATTCATTTGCCCAGAAAATCGAGGAACTTACAGCACAGCACCAGCAGGCCAAGGAAGATCTTCAGAATCTGGGAATCGGTAAAGTCCTCGGGGAGCTTGAATACCGTGAACTTTCCATGAAATTCGGCCATGTGTTCTCGGCCGGAACAGGCGCTGAATCAATAAGAAAGATATTGGAAAATATCGATCTTATGAAATATGTTAAGGAGCTTGAAGAGGAGCGCAAAAAGAGCACAGGCCAGAGATATAAAAAACTTACAAGGCGCATAAGGCTTGCTTCCGCGCTTCATAAGGCCGAGATACGTCCGGAATGGATGGTAATCGCGGTACTTCCTGTTATCCCTCCGGATTTACGTCCTATGGTGCAGTTGGATGGCGGCCGTTTTGCCGCGAGCGATCTGAACGACTTATACAGAAGGGTCATCAACCGTAATAACCGTCTAAAAAGGCTTATGGCGATCGGTGCTCCGGAAGTCATCTGCCGAAATGAAAAACGCATGCTTCAGGAGGCTGTCGATACTTTGTTCAACAACGCAGCCCGCGCCGGAAGAGCGGTATTTACAGCAGGCGACAAACGAAAACTAAGATCACTTTCCGACATGCTTAAGGGTAAACAAGGCCGTTTCCGCCAGAACCTTCTCGGCAAACGTGTCGACTATTCCGGCCGTTCTGTTATCGTCGTCGGTCCGCAATTAAAATTACATGAATGCGGAATACCTAAGGAAATGGCTTTGAAATTATTTAAGCCGTTCGTCATAGGTGAACTTATCCGCCGTGAACTTGCGCATAACGTGAAAGGGGCTGAAAGGCTTATCGATTCCAGCAAGAAAGACGTATGGGATATATTAGAAGAGGAGACAAGAAAAAGACTGGTGCTTTTAAACCGCGCTCCTACGCTTCACCGCCTTGGTATTCAGGCTTTCCAACCGGTACTTATCGAAGGTAAAGCTATTCAGATACATCCGCTAGTATGCGCCGCGTTCAACGCGGACTTCGACGGTGACCAGATGGCCGTGCATCTTCCTTTATCCGATGTCGCGCAGAAAGAAGCCAATGAACTCATGCTTGCCAGCAGAAACCTTCTTAAGCCTTCCGCCGGTGAACCTATCATCACTCCTACTCAGGATATGGTGCTTGGTATTTACTTCCTTACACGCGCGTTCAAAGGCAGAAAAGGCGAGGGTATGATGTTCTCCACTATAAGCGAGGCTATCAATGCTTACAGAATGGATTTCGTTGATCTGCACGCTTTCATCAAGGCAAGGGTAAATGGCGAAATAATGGAGACGACAGTTGGCCGTATGATATTCAACAGCTTCCTGCCAAAGGAAATCGGTTATATAAATGAGACTGCCGGTAAAAGCATCTTAAAAAGAATCCTATCCGATATATTGGATAAAGTAGGACCGGAAGCCACAGCAAAGACCGCTGACGAATTCAAACGCATTGGCTTTAAATTCGCGACAAAATCCGGTCTTACCATTTCCGCTTTCGACATGCTTGTGCCTGAGGAACGTGAAGATATGATACAAGATGCAGATGAGAAGATCAGAAAGATCAATAACCAGTATTGGAAAGGTTGGATAACAGAAGAAGAGAGATACAATCACGCTATCCGCCTATGGTCATTCCTGAAGAACGATATCACCGCAAAGATGATCGAGAAATTCGAGAAAAATCCTGAAAACAACATCTATTACATGATCGATTCCGGCGCCCGCGGTAACTGGGGGCAGGTAACACAGCTTTGCGGTATGAAAGGTCTGGTCGCCAATCCTTCCGGACGCACTATCGAACTTCCTATTAAATCAAACCTTAAAGGCGGGTTCTCGATCCTTGAGTACTTCATCGCCACACACGGCGGACGCAAGGGTAAATCCGATACCGCTCTTAAGACAGCTGAAGCCGGTTACTTAACACGCCGTCTTGTAGACGCGGTTCAGGATATAGTCATCAAGGAATCCGACTGCGGTTCCACACATGAACATCTTGTAACAAGAACTGAAAGCCAGAAGATAGGTGAAAGCTTTGAAAAACGTGTATTCGGACGCACTTTGGCTGCCCATATCGCGCACCCAAAAACAGGCGAGATCATAGCTAAAAAAGGTCAGCAGATAGATAACCATATAGCTAAACAGATAAAGGAACTTGCTATACCGGAAATCAAAGTCCGTTCCATAATGACATGCAGAACAGAAAACGGCATATGCCAGCAATGTTACGGATTCGACCTTGGCACAAACCACCTGGTGGATTTTGGTACAGCCGTAGGTATTATAGCCGCTCAGAGTATCGGCGAACCGGGTACACAGCTTACTATGCGCACGTTCCACATGGGTGGTGTCGCCGATGGTTCCGATATCACGCAGGGTCTTACCCGTGTAGAAGAATTGTTTGAGGCCAGATCACCAAAATCGCCAGCCGTGCTTGCGGAGATAGAAGGGGCTGTAAAGATCAAAGAAAAGAAAGAAGGCATTGAGCTTACCATAACATCCGATGAACTTGGTGAAGACAAATATCCGCTTCCACCGGATTTTGAGACACTGGTGAAGAAAGGGGATAAAGTCCGCCAGAAACAGATAATAGCCAGATCAAAGGTAGATAAACATACTGTGAAAGCTAATGAGGAAGGAAAAGTCATGGATTTGAAGAACGACATAATCACTATTAGGCACACCGAGAAACATAGTAAGGTCTACACATTCAACCCCCGTGAAAACATCCTTATTGAAAATAGTAAATATGTTACCAAAGGTGCTCCGTTAAACAGAGGCCATTTGAATCTTCAGGAACTTATGAGTATGTCAGATGTGTATCTTACACAAAAGTACATAATGACCGAGGTTCAGCATATTTACGCTTCACAGGGGCAGACTATCAACGACAAACACATCGAGATCATAGTAAAACAGATGTTCTCCAAGGTGCGCATAGTCAATCCGGGAGGCGCAGATTTCCTGCCAGGTGAACTTGTAAACGTGGAGCGTTTCAATGCCGTTAACAGGGAACTTGTTAAGAAAAAGAAACAGGAAGCTTATGGCGAGCGCTTACTGCTCGGCATATCCAGAGTGGCCATCACAACCGACAGCTGGCTATCCGCCGCCTCATTCCAGGAAACCATCCGCGTACTTGTCGAAGCCGCGACAACCAGAAAGATAGACTTCTTAAAAGGCTTGAAAGAAAATGTTATTATTGGTAAACTCATCCCCGCTGGCCAGATTTACCGTAATACCGTTAAGAAACAAAAATCAAAATAATAAGCGGAAATCCGCTTTAGTAATTTTTAATTTATATTTTCCAACATCATATTATGCCAACGATAAACCAGTTAGTTAAAAGGTCCAGGCGTTCATTAAAGAGAAAGAGCAAGGCTCCCGCGCTCCAGTTCGCCTTTAATACATTAAAGAACAGATCCGTTAAGCTTAGCAGGGGCTGCCCGCAAAAACGCGGTGTCTGTGTTAAGGTGACTACCATGACTCCTAAAAAGCCTAACTCCGCTTTGCGTAAAATTGCCCGTGTCCGCCTTACAAATGGTGAAGAGGTGAACGCATACATAATGGGTGAAGGGCATAATCTTCAGGAGCACTCCGTTGTAACTGTGTATGGGGGCAGAGTTAAGGATCTTCCAGGTATCCGCTACCATATAACACGCGGAGTTTTGGATTGCCAGGGTGTACAGAACAGAAAGCAGGGAAGGAGCAGATATGGAGCCAAGAAACCGAAAGAATAATAATATTTCAGATTTCTGAATTCAGATTTCAGATTCACATTGAACATTTTTAAATTTTAAATTTACAATTCACAATTTACAAAATATGGTACAGAAGAAAATCAAATTTATGCCTGCAGGGTCTACTGAATGGCAGGAGAAATTCATTAACTGCATGATGACAAGAGGCAAAAAGTCTATCGCCAGGGCGATTTTCAGTGATGCCATGCAGACTATGCGTGATCAGGGCACAAAACATCCTGAGGAAATATTCGAAAAAGCCATAAGAAACGTTATGCCTACAACTGAAGTCCGTGCCAAACGCGTAGGCGGTTCCGTTTATCAAATACCTGTGGAGGTCAGCCCAAAAAGGCAATTGGCTTTAAGCATACGCTGGATAATAACCGCTTGCAGGACAAAGAAAGGCAGCAAAATGAGCAAAAAGCTTGCGCAGGAGCTTCTTGATGCCAGCAACGAAACAGGTGGCGCGTTCAAGAAACGTGAAGATGTACATAGAATGGCTGCTGCCAACAAGGCGTTCGCGCACTTCGCGAAATATAGCAAATAAACATCAGCTGTCAGCGGTAAGCTGTAAGCTGTCAGCATTAGTTTTAATTATCAATCAAAATACTTCCGGGAAATCGGAGGTATTTTTTTGTATTTTTTGCGTTTTATGATAAAATATTCCTGCTTTAATAAAAATAAAAATATGAATAAGACCCAATTAAAAATCCGAAAGCAGATAGCCGTAATCTCACTCTGTTTTTTCGCTGTTACACTATTCGCTCCAAGCGCCCTGGCCCAGACGGCCTCCACGACTTCCGGAATACAGGCGGTTTCCACAGGTTTCAGCGATGTGCCGAGGACACATGCCAATTATACGGCGGTTACCTTTTTGAGCGATACGAAAGTCATAAACGGTTATCCGGATGGTACATTTAAGCCTGATAACGCTATAAATCGCGCCGAAGTTCTAAAAGTGATATTAACAAGCTCAGGAATCGAGGCTAATGAGAAATTTCAGGCCGTTTTCCCTGATGTCACGGCTGATAACTGGTTTGCTTCGTATGTGATGAAGGCCAAAGCCATGGGTTTTGTCCAAGGCAATAGCACCGATGGGACTTTTGCTCCTTCACGTCAGGTGAATCTGGCGGAATTCATTAAAATGCTGCTTAGCGCAAATACAATCGATGTAAGTTCTTTTCAGGGAAAAACAGTAGCCCCGAATATACCGGTTGACGCATGGTACGCGAATTATATTAATTACGCTTACGCGCTTGGGATATTACCAAAGGATGCCAATGGAAATGTTGATGCCGCCAAACCTCTTACCCGTGGCGAAGTAGCTAATATACTTTATTTATTCACAATAATACGCAAGGGTAAAGATACACAATTTCTGCTTACGCGCGCTGAATCCGAACTGGCTCAGATAGAGATCTATATAGGCGCGAATCAGGTCGCTTTGGCAAAAGTCGCCTCCGAACTTGCGGTGGATATAACACAGCAGGCTTACAAAAATATGCCGGATAATAATGTAGTTGTAGGCGCGGCTAAAATCGCCAGAGCTTATGATTATCTAGTCAATGCTTTTGTCACAGGTGTGCAGAAAAAAAATACCGAGTCTGCCGACTGGGCAAATCAGGCAATCGATAAAGCCACTGAAGCCTGGGAAGCAAATAACGCCACTCAGCCTATAGCCAAGCATATTAAAGATAGGGCGAGGGAGATACTTGCGCAGGTTGGAGGAACGGAAAGTTAATTTCAGATTTCTGATTCGATTTAAGATTTAATATTTTGTGTTTTTTGATGTACAGCAAATAATATTAAAGATGCAACATCTCAAATGCAAAATGTGAATCTGAAATCCTAAATCTGAATTCAGAAATACATTAACTTAGTTTATGAATCGAAACGTAAGTTTCTTGCGTGTTTTGGTTTATCACACGAGCAGCTCCGGAGTTTTGAAATGTGAAAATTTCTATGTATTGGCCTGCTGTAAGGTAGACCGAGTCTGAAACATTTGGTGCGTTGTTAGCATAAATGTCTGTGGCGTTGGCAGATGTTCCTACTGCCAAATTATTACCAACCGCATAAGGGGTGCCATTTACATAAATCGCTATGCTAACATAGTTATTTGCCGTTGCCGCTGTAATTGTATAAAGCACTCGTGAATTTACCTGATAATAACCATCTTCTTTTGCCGTAAATCTGTAATTCGTTGTACTGTCGAATTCACTTTTTTCGTCGTAATTTTCCGCATTGAATTGGATTTTTGTCCAAGTCGCACTTGCTATCGATTGGGTTGAAGTGGCTCTATATGCTCGCGCGCGGCTTTGGTGGTTTAGATCTATAATACCTTCGCTGCCGGTTTCCGTATGAAGTCGGAACATTGTGTTGGCATCGGAGTAAGTTGTGCCTGTTAGCGTTGTTGTATTGCTGATCTCATAATTGTCATTGTCATCGTTATCTATACCTACGCTGATATTCTGGCCTCCTGTAAGTAAATTTCTTAATGCTGCATCGCCGGTATCATCCTGTTCGATAAGCAGGGCAGGGGATGTATCTGTATTATTTTCGTAAATATTAACATTGGTCGCCGGAGTCTGCGTTCCTATACCCACATTTGCCGTAAGTATGTTTACTTCATCTGTAGTCTGGTCATCAAATTCGATTCTTCCTGCTGTAGCGCCAAGGCCAAGCCAGTCATCGTCCGCTGTGGCATCCGCAAATGTGTCTCCGGTTGTCATAGAACCTACTGTTGTGATATCACCCGAACCTGATGATGTTGCCCAGCTTAAAGTGCCAGTGCCATTTGTAGAAAGCACTTGTCCGTTTGTTCCGTCTGCAGCAGGCAATGTCCATATAACATTAGTTCCGACAGTGCCAGCAGATTGGAATGCTACGTAATTTGAAGAATCGGAATCCGCGAAGCGTACATCTCCCTGTCCTCGCACTGTTAAATCAGTTCCTGTGGTCAAACTATCCGTTACCCATAGGTCGTCACTAAGGTTGAACCTTAAATTAGTTGAATCCCATGTTAGCGACTCATTTAATGTAGCGCCAAATTGCAGAATCACATTTCCGCCAGTATTATCCGCATCTAAAACATATGAATTTGATGTGTTAACAGGAACTTCTTCATCTGCCGGAGCAAAATCGTCTGCTTGAGCACAATTGACAATTAACATTTGATCGCTGACTGCGATGATAAAGCCGGTGATTAGGATTGCTATAATTTTTTTCATATAAGTACTTATGAACTGATGAACTTATGAACTATGAACTAATTAACTAATTAAATTATTTGGGGCGTACTTTGGCTGAGAAAGCGCGTAATTGCTTGTAAATATTTTCTGCTTTTATTAGAAAGTAATCATAATCCTCCTCAGTAATATATTTGTCATCAAGTGCGGCATCGAGACAGGCAACAGTTTCATTAAGCGATGTTTGTGCGGTATTGAGGAATCGGCTGAAATCTGTGTCCGAGTAACGTTCGCTGCCTTCTGCGATATTTAGAACAATAGAATCCAGCGCTCTCCAAAGTTGTGATGTTAAAATATATTTTTCTTCGGCAGGGAATTTTTTACGGCTCAGTTCTTTTAGTTCCCTGCGATATTGGCGAGCTTCGTTATAAACAGGAAAGTCATGGAATCTAAATGGATTTGTCATAATATTTTGTCTTTAAGTTCATCAGTTCATAAGTTCATCAGTTTTTATAATAGTTTTTTACCAGTGTATTCGATTCTCACCATATGAATATTCAAACTTCCTGTGAAGGTATCCGCTCCATTTCCTCCATCTCTTTGTAAGCGTATATTTATCATGTCATTTGCTGCCAGTGAGGCATTTGGAATCTGGAAATTTGTTCCTGTGCTTGTGGTTTGCGCGTCTACCCCCGGAGCTGCCTGTGTATATAAGACCTGAGTAAAGGCTCCGGCTACAACTGCTTCACCCGTAGCCAATGAAGCGTAATCAAAATTCCAGCGCACATTACCTGTATTTGTGCCGTTTGGTGTCCAATAAACAACTACGTTTATAGGCGTGCCCGACACCCAGTCATCCGGTACAGGGAAACTCCATTCCGTGCTGCTTAATCCTGTGGCGTCGTATTGCAAAGCAGCCGATCTTCCACCCGCAAGTGTTCCAACCGTCACGCTATTGTTTACTCCGCCGTTGATATCCAGAAATTGGTATTTCGTCTGTGTGTCTGTAGTTGTGATTGAACCCGCAACATACAGAGGATCGCTTAGTTCAAATCTGGCAGTCGCGGAATTGCGTGTAATTGTTTCATTAAGAGTCGTACCGAAAACAAGGGAAACATTGCCGCCTGTGTTGTCGTTATCCAATGTGAATGTATTGCTGGTTGTCCCAGTATCCGTGTTCTGTGTATGACTTCCAGCTCCGCCAACTGCCTGCCACACGGCGGCGCCTACTGTGGCGTTTGTCAGAACATAAGCTGCGTTTGTAGCGGTGTTTACCCATACAGTACCAAGTTCATAACCGTCCGCCGAATCGTCGTTTACTGTCGGCGCGGCTGTGGCGCGATGATGCGCAAGACCGATTTTAGTCGCTGTGCCGCCATCTGATATAAATGTAGTTGTGCCTATAAACCTGTTCAGTGAAACCAGATTTCTTTCCTGTAGTGCTGAACCAAGATTTATACCCGTGTCCCAGCCATTGGTATCGCCGTTGATATCGTTATCCGAAATAGTGTTGTCATCGGCATTGCCGGCCATAGTAAATGCCGTTGTAGTTCCTGTGGCGGCGCCTCTTATCGTATTGCTCTGGAAAGTGTTGCGGTATATCCCCACATTCGTTGCATTACCAACCTGGAAACCTGTTCCGAATCCTACTCCTCCATTGCCCGTACCATCGATTATGTTATTAGTGATAATACAGTCTGTAGTCTGTTTTAAAACACCTGTGTTGAATGAATCAACACCGATAGCGATAGCACCTGTATTAAGCGATCCGCTGAAAACGTTTGCGGTCATATTTATGTTTGAAACGTTGCCTAGAAAAATACCATATCCATTTCCTCCGGCGGCCATGCGCATTCCACGGTTATTGAAGAGCGAGCTGTTTTGCACACCGGCAAAAACATAAGAAGTCTCACGCACATAATCCACCATGTTTCCATCCACCAATGCGTTTAAGACACCCTGGTTGTTGCCGAATACTCCCGGATAACTTGTGTCCGAAGTCACATGTATACCATCTGTAAAATATGCTGTTACCCCTGAATTTCCAAGCACGCGTGATTTTGTGATGACCGGGCGTGTAAGCACGCATGTTCCTGTACAACCGGAGGCCGCGTCTATCATCTGTATGCCCATACGGGCTGTTGTTCCTGTACCGGAAGCACCGGAAATTTTTTCCACGGTCACATTATCTATGCGGTTATCTTCTCCGCCTACTATGCGTATGCCGTGTATATCGCTTGCGCCCGTTCCGCTTACCAACAGTTTAAAATCTTTAAGCACCACATCGCTTTTTGCGGCTGTGCCGTTGGTAGCACCTATCTGTATGGCTGCGACCGTTGAACCGCCTGTAAAGCCGGAAGCGTTGATAATCGAAGAGTCACCATAACCCACCATTTCAATTCCGTCATCTTCAATGGTCAAAGGTTGGGATATATTATATGTACCAGGAAGCAATGTTATAAGTCCGCCCCTGCCGGCATATTCCAAGCTGTCGATAGCACCCTGAAGGTTCATATTTGGCGAAACGGTAATAGAGTCGGCAGGAATTGGAGAGATTATTCCGCTTGTGTTTACACTGCCTCCTCCCGCAAGTGTCAGATCCCAGTCGCTCATCTGAAGAGGTGTATCACTTGAACGTGAATCTATATAAATCGCGGAAGATGTATTTAAATTGCTTAAAGCTTTTGTCTTCAAAATAGTTCCGTTGCCGCCTGCCATGTTGGATTTGATGAATTTCATTGTGGTTGTCGGCGCCGTACCCGCGTTACTGTCTATAAGCGAGTCACCTGTGTCCTGGATATTTATATCAACGTAGTTGAAAAGCAGAGCGTTGGAACCTGTCTGAACATCAATAGCCATATCGTCTGTTATAGAGCCTGTTGTAAGTGTCAGATATTCGTAAGTCGTATCATAGCTATCCAACTGTCCCGCACCTGTGATATTTATTGTTGTTCGGCTGGCCTCTTTACCTATTATAATAAGGTTGGTCATGTTCACTGCTGTGTTTACCACGTGTGTTTCCGCCGAAAGAAGCATGATACCTCCAGATAGTGTTTGAAGATAAGCGGCACCATTTGCAATCGTTGTGTAATCGCAACCTGTACTACCAACCGTAATAAGTTTATTGAAATTTGAAGAAGTCGTGCCAGTCAGTGAAATCCAGCTGCCACCGTCCCATACATAAGTACCACCTCCGCAGTTTGGAGAAATGGTGCAACCTGGCGCAACAGTATCTGTGCCCGTTAGCTGCACTATACGTCCTCTGCCACCAACACCAAGTCCGCCGGCTCCGCCGGGGAGGGAATTAGCACCCGTCGCATTTTCAATACGTGCCGCGAGCATCTGATTTGAATCAAAATTCACATCGTCGCTGAATTTGAAAGAGGTATTCGCGTAATCCCACATGAATGTCTCGGTATTATTTGTACCGAATTGCAGTTGTATGTCGCTTGTTGCCGCATCCAATTCTTGTCCTATTCGGAATATACTTGCTTCATTCTGGAAAACATCGTTTGTAAACACCAGAGCCGCATTCGCAGGCATGGCTGCGCTAAGCACAAGGCTTATCACTGTCAGCAATTTCCCGATGTTTTTTAGTGAATTCAGCATTTATTTTAAATCTATATATTTTAGCATTTTTATCTTATAAATTCAATGGATAAACTGATGAACGTATGAACTTAAGAACTAAAATAATATTTATTCGTTCATAAGTTCATCAGTTGTTAAGTGTGAAAAATAGATAATTGACACTATCTGCTCCCCAACTTTATCCTGTTATACACAGTTTTCAGTCAGGGAGTTTAAGCGCCAACTATAAAGGCTTAATTAGTGTAAGCCCATTTTACCCAACCAACATCAGCGTAATCGGCAGCGCCGGAATTGTCGTAGAATATGACATCTACTCTGACAATGTCGCCGGCACTTATACCAGCACAAGCCCCGTTAATAGTGGCGGCTGTGATGGTGCCTGTGGCCCAGGCGCCCGCATTAACATTAGCCAGGCTGCTTCCGCAGGAACTGGCATCTGTTATATTGTAAAGGACGATATCCACTTTGTTGTCCGTGTTAACGGCAGTGCCTGTCCTATATCTGAATGTGAAATTGCCTGTAGCGGCAAAATCAGGAGGCAATGGGAACTGGAAGCGCAGATTCATATCCTGCAAAGCCGCGTTCGTGCTTGTCCAGTTGTAATAGTTCATGTCGTTCGCGTTATCATGAAAGCTTTCGAGCGTACCTTTATTGCTCCCGCCATCAGGATAGACTACGGAATCCGGGAATTCCGGATAGAACGTCAGGTCTTCCACGTTGTCGGCAGCAGATCCTATTAACCCGTTGATTGTTTCCAGGGCATCCTGCAAGTCGGTAACTGTGCCGGTCGGATCGATATTTTCCAAATTAGCACCGGTATCATAAACACCAACGTTGCTGGCACCATTACCAACTGTAGTAAGTGTGAAGCTGTTGATATTATCAACGATACCGTCTAAGGCGAATGTAGCTGCCCAGTCGGTAGCAGTATCCGTCATCTGTACGATACCCGTAAGCTGAGCATCGTCGAAAACCAAATCATCGGCACCGGTAAATGTAATATCATTACCTATGCCTGTTGAAGTGATGCCAACAGTAGTACCATTAATCGATACCGTGTCGCCACCGTCGCCAAGAGTCACAACACCATTCGCGTCGAATGTGCCATTCGCCGTAAGAGTGCCTGTAACAGTTGTGGCAGGTGTAAGAGTGATAAGTTCACTGCCGTCTGTGGTGGCCAAATTGATGTAGCTATTCGCACCCTGTTTGATCTCGAAACCTACAGCGAGGTTATCTGTGATGCTTAAAGATTTATCAGCATCAGCACCGTATACAGCTTCGAAATCCTGTGTACCAGATGCAAGAGCAGTCCATGTGTTGGCTGCTGTACAAACGTAGGTAAGGTTTGTGGATTGGTTATAAACCAAATCACCTTCGGCACATGTGCCAGGGTTACCCGGGCCTACAACGGAAGCCAACGATAAACTGGAAGCGCCTGAGAAGTTGATAGCGCCTGTTGATGTGATCCCGGTAAGACCGGAAACCACGCCCGCGCCTGTAACATCCCAAACATTGGAATTGATGACAACATTGTCGCCACCATCGCCAAGGTTAACAACGCCATTGGCAGTAAAAGTCGTGCCATTGGAAATCGTAACTGTACCGGCATTATTGGTGAGCGCGCTGGATTCTGTCCAAGCGGTGCCATTCCAATAAAGTGTGTTACCGGCGGAAGTACCGTCTGCAGGATTATTATCCGCGGATACCCATGTACCTCCGTTTGGAGCGCCAACAACAGTACAAGTGTAAATCGCGTTTGTGTTTGTATCCAAAGCGACTTCACCCACATATTTACAGTCTGGGGCTGTACCGCCGGAATAGGCGGCAAAAGCCGCTTGGCGGATTTGGGTATGGGATGCCCCCTGGAACCGGACTTCACCGGTAGTGGTTAAAGTGTCGTCAGTAAAATTGATATCATTGCCGGGAGTATCGATAGTGATATCCTGGGTGGTATCATTGTATTTCATTGTGGCGTCTGTGGTGTCGTTGCCGAATTGCAACGTGATATCTCCACCTGCAACACCGTTGTCATTCGAGTCTAGTATAAGACCCTCGGACTGAACGTTGAGGTACAAATCGTCTTCGAAGAGGATTTTGGCTGAAGCCTGACCCACAAAGCTGAGAGTCAAGAACATGGCAGTCATAAGACCGCTTGCCAAACGCATCCACTTTGATCTGATTGCGTTATAAGTTTTCATGTTATTAAAGTTATTATTGATATTGTTTATGAATGTCTTCATATGAGCCCTTTCTTTAACGGTTTTAAGGTGACCGATTCCTTTTTGCTTGCCACGGCATGGAATTTTCCGCGGGAGTCCATTTGGCGCAATGGATCCTAACTCCCTCCACTGCTTACCTATATATAGGTATGTAATGGAAGAAGGATGTTGGTTATGGTCGTTTACATATGCTTAAGGGTTAGAAAATATTTTACTGTCAGCTATCAGCTGTCAGCTATCAGCCAGTCAGCAAGCGCTGATAAGCTGATAGCTAACTACTGTTAATTTCCGTTATACTGGAATATAACATCGGCTGTTTTGGCGAAGCCGGTGTTAATAGTCGAAAATTTAATAACCAATGTTATTGTTCCGCCCGGTGTAAATGTAGGCGCGCCACCGAATGTTATGTTGGCAGTAGTCCACGCCGCGTTTGCCAAATTATTTCCGCCTGCAAGCGCCACTGCGGTATCCGTAGTATCGTAAAGTGAGACATCTACTTTATTATTCGCGATATTACCATCGTTTGTATTGTAGATAACTTGTAAAGGAGTTGCGGTAAAGCTTATAAAATCATCAGGGAGTTTTATTGAAAACTGAACATCCACATCCTGCATTCCCGCATTCAAAGTATTCCATTCGTAGAAATTATATTTTCTTGCGCCGATATCCACCATTTTGGAAGTAAGCGTGCCGCGGTTATTCGTGCCGTCTCCGATTGCGACACTGTCTTCGTACCCGGCATTGAACACAAGTTCTTTCACTTTCGCTCCTCCAAACTGCACCCAGCCGGTATTGGTGGCATTACCGCTATTTTTTATGTAAGCGTTACCGTTTGTTCCATCTATTGTTATGTCGCCGATCGAACCTGTCACACTTCCCTCCGGTGTAGCATCGGCGCGGAACATCTGTACATCTCCAGCTGTGTTGCCGAGAGTGAAAATCGGAGTAGTGTTCGCGGCGCCGGAATTAACTTCGAGCTTTGTGGATGGAGCTGTTGTACCTATTCCTACGTTTCCGCCGTCTGTGAATGTGGCGAATGTCGTACCGCCTGACTGCACCACTAAATCACCGGTGCTCTGTAAATCGAATGCCATATTTCCCGCAACTGTGGATTCGAACTCAAGCCCTGCCGCGTTATTTACGTTCATTTTTTTATCCGCATCTGCCGTATAGGTTGTATCAAGATCCGCTCCGGCGGCAGCTGCAGTAATGTCCTCCCATACCGCGCCGTTCCAGATGTAAGTATTACCATCCAGCGTGTTGTGATACATCTGTCCAGCTACTGGTGCACCCGGAGGAGCTGCAAGATTATCGATTGCGAAATTTTTGATCTCGTTCTGTGCAAGATTGATGTCGTTATTGAATTCAAACCAGTTGTTTACAATATCGAACTTCAATATCGCGCCGAGTAAGTTGCCGAACTGCAAAGCTATATTTCCAACCGACGTGTTGTCGTTATCGATTACAAAAGTGTCCGCGTTTGTTCCGCCCGGTATAAAGTTTATGTTCCAAACTCCTCCGACATCCAGTGTCGCGATATTGCCTGCACCCGTGCCAAGTTCCGCGTAATCCAAAAAGTCCGCGTTGTTTGTGTACGGCGTTGAACCGATAGTCTGACGGTCGTCCGCGTCCGCGCCATTATCACCCGTCGGATCCATAAGCTCGTAACTTGTATCCGGCGAGCCCTGCGGTTTTATTTCCACCATCAGGAATTTATGCAATGCGAGGTTCATATTCACCATCGGATTCACCCATCCCAGCTTAAAGAAGAAGGTCCCATCCACATTCGGTGTAACGGTCTGCGCCTCCTGCCATCCGCCATAAGTAGGCGCGGCACCATTAATCGTTCCGCCCACAACGTCACCTGCAACAAGATCCGTGGATGACCACAATGAGAATCTGAAAGTGTGCGGAGTCGTTATCGGATTATTTGACGGATTCAATAATTTGCCCTCGTAAATGAAAACATTGGGTGTTGTAACCGCGGCACTGACAGTGGATAGATTTGCGATTGTGATAAGCAGAAGGATCGTCATTATCATCCGTATCTTGAAACCATTTTTTCTGCCCAGTGATTTTTTTATCAGGTTTTTGGCCTGTTCATATCTGCTCAATAGCGCCATCAGCGCGATTGCGATTATCACCCATATGCAAGGCAAATTTGATTTGTCTGTAAGTTCGAATACGTAGCGCACATTTCGTGAAACTTTCCCATCTTCATACACCTGAACGATGTCCATGTGATACGAACCTGTTTTCAGATGTTCCGGTACAGGAAGTTTATAATTGCCCCCTGTATCCGCAGTCACTTTTACAACTGTCACAGGATTCACACTTCCTTTCCTTGGTGTTGCAAGCGGCTGGAAGTACGCGAAATACTTTGTGCTGGGTTTGCCACGTCCTTCCAGGAACAGATTGTCCTTTTTCTCCACTTTTCCAAGGCAGATAGTATCTCTTTGTACTTCCCCGTCCAGCGTCAGTGATTCGTGCAGACGATACTGGCTGTCTTCGATAGTCACAGGGAATCTCTTGATAAGCTTATGTTCCTTGTCGAATATCTGCAGTGTGTACGAATCGTAATCCAGATAAGGCAGTACTTCGATTTTCAGTATGCCTCCGTTATCTGTTTGTCCGCCCTGTCTTCCAACCTCCGTGCCGTTTTTATCCAGCACAATAAGCTCGTAAACTTTATTCGCATCTAGCTGTGTCGCTATAAGCGGAGTCTCATCGAGTATTGTTATTTTCTCTTCAACCAGATAATCCTCGAAATGGAATTGCTCGTTTACCTGCTCTGGCGCGGCAGGCCTTAACTTTGTAGGGATTATCGTCACCGGAACAGGCTTGATTATGAAAAACGGTTTTTCTCCGGTTTCGACATTGAATGTCAATTCCTCTTCGCCTTCTGCCACTTCCAGCTTGCAAGCCGAAGAACAGCCGTCTTTATCAGTCACATTTCCATCATCACACTGTTCGCCAGTTTCTTTTATGCTGTTACCGCAAACAGGAACAGGAACCGCGAACTCCAGTTTGCATTGCGGTGTGCAACCGTCACCAGTATTCACATTGCCGTCGTCACATTCTTCAGCACCTTCTATGATGCCGTTTCCGCATTTCCAATTCTCCAGCCTGCAGCCTGATGAGCACCCGTCACCGTTTGATTTGTTTCCGTCATCGCACTGTTCGCCTGCTTCTTTGATGCTATTTCCGCAAATAGCTCCTCCTCCGCCCGTGTTGTAACAGCCGGATGTATCGATCAGGCATGTTGGGCATAGCAAATTGCCGGAATTGTAACCGAAGTCACTGCATGTAAGTCCGTTAAAGTTAGCGGTATCGCACTGCTCGACGCCTTCTATCAAGCTATTTCCGCAAACAGGTCCGCCTGCAGCCGGTAATCCGGCATAAACGTTACGCAGGTTAAAGCTTGAGGAAGTTCCTTCCGCGCTGATCTCGCTTACGGCGTCTATCAGGTGAAAGCTTGTAGACTGCTTTGTGCCAGCATCGGAAACAGTGCGTCCGTAGTCCAGTCTGTAGCTGGCGCTACTTTGGGCAAAGGCATTACCCGCAAAAACACAGACCGCAAAAAAAGCTCCCAGTAATACACGCGTGTATATATACGCGTGCGCGTGAGCGAAATTTGCAAATGGGAGCCTATGCGTGTTTGGTGCAGTTTTGCGCAACTTTTGTGTTTTTTTGGGTTTCTTCGAAATGATTTAAATCTAAATATTCTAGCATAAAAAAGCCCAAAACTCAATCCACCAAGCTTTACCGATTTTTATATTATTGTTTAATATACTTTTAATATTGCAAGGAATATAAAATATTGTATAGATATACTATAAATATTGACAAGTAGCCAAAAACCTCATACAATTACAACCTTTAAGATGAACTTTTATGGGTTTCCCCGACCCCCAGGAGAGTACGGCCATTGATATTTATCAGCGCGAATTTCCCGATGCGGAAAGACAGCAAATAAAGCTGGATCTTTTGTTATTGGAAGGGAAATTCCATGTAGATATGAGAAAGCAGTTTATTGCCCAGCGAAGGCTTTCCTTATCAGCCATCAAAATGTACCAGAAAGGTATTCTTGAGCTGTCCGCTGATGAATTTGAAGCACTTGCCTCGGGAATCACCAGTAAGGAGATCAGGGATGATATACAGACGCTCCTTACCGCTTCGCAGAATGAGGTGAAATGATATCAGCTTCGCGTGGATGCGCTTCGCCCACCTCCGCTAAAGCTACGGTGTACTTCGCTGTGGTTTTTTGTTGACAGTAACATGGATTTTTTGATAGGTTAACCACCTGTTTTGTATTTAAAAGAATATTTTTGTAATTTAGTGATTTATGTATTTGGATGAATTTAATTGTGGATTATTCAAAGGTAAATATCGTATAAAATCCGTACGTTTGGATTATTGGGATTATTCATCGTATGGATGGTATTTTGTGACAATCTGCACAAAAAATCGCGAGGAATATTTTGGTGAAATTAAAAACGGAATAATGGGATTATCGGAAATCGGATGTATTACCGCAAAATGTTGGAAAGAAATACCAAAACATTTCCCATCCGTCACGTTGGATGAATGGGCTGTGATGCCGAATCATGTTCATGGAATTATTATTTTAAACGGTTCACAGCAAACCGTAGAGACGCAAAATTTTGCGACTCTACGGAATAATTGCAATTGGAGACAAAATAAATATGGACCACAATCCAAAAATTTGGGGTCTATTATGCGTGGGTTTAAAATAGGTGTTAAAAAATACGCGGTAATGAATCAAATTGATTTCTCATGGCAATCCCGATATTACGACCATATCATCCGCAATGAAAAATCATTGGATGCCATTCGTGAATACATACGCAATAATCCCCTGAAATGGGAATATGACAGGAATAATCCCAGTTATCCATGGAATTAGATTAAACCAATTACCCTCTAAATTCCCTTGCCATTTTTGCCTTAGTCTGTATACTTTTCTCGCAATTTTTAACTTAACAAACATGGCAGATTTAAATAAGGAACTTGAGAAGGTGCGAAATTTCGGTATTATCGCGCATATTGACGCGGGTAAAACTACCGTTTCCGAACGCATACTTTTTTATACAGGAAAAAACTATAAAATCGGCGAAGTGCACGAAGGCGCCGCTACGATGGACTGGATGGAGCAGGAGCAGGAAAGAGGCATCACAATCACTGCTGCCGCCACAACATGTTTCTGGAAGGATCATCAGTACAATATCATCGATACTCCGGGTCACGTGGATTTTACCGCCGAAGTGGAGCGCTCAATGCGCGTTCTTGACGGCGGAGTCGTTGTTTTCGATGGTGTCGCTGGCGTTGAACCTCAGTCCGAAACTGTATGGAGACAGGCCGACAAATACCATGTTCCGCGCATGTGTTTCATCAATAAACTGGATCGCATGGGTGCCAGTTTCGACAGGTCTTATCAGAGCATCCTAAGTCGTCTTACAAAAAAAGCCCAGCCTCTGCAATTGCCGATAGGTCTTGAATCCCAATTCAAAGGCATTATCGACCTTCTTGAGATGAAAGCCACGATTTATAAAGATGATCTGGGAAAGGAAATGGAAGTCATCGATGTTCCTGAAGATATGAAAGCTGAAGCAGATAAATGGAGGATAAAACTTATTGAAAAAGTCGCCGAAGCGGATGACGCTTTGATGGAAAAATACCTTAATGAACAGGAAATGTCCGTTCCGGAGATAAAAGCTGCCATACGCCGTGCGACAATCGCATGCAAATTCGTACCGGTTCTAACCGGCACAGCCCTTAAAAATAAGGGTGTTCAGCCTCTTCTGGATGCTGTTAACGAATATCTGCCATCACCTTTGGATGTGCCTCCAATTGTCGGTCATATAGATGGCGACCTCGAAAAACCTGTTGAAAGGCATCCAAAAGACAGCGAGCCTTTGGCCGCGCTTGTATTTAAAATAGCCACAGATCCTTTCGTCGGCCGTCTATGCTTTGTGCGTGTTTACTCGGGCATTCTTAAAAACGGCACATACGTCTACAACTCCAGCCAGGGCCAAAAAGAACGCATCGGCCGTCTTGTCCAGATGCACGCCAACCACCGTGAGGAAATACAGGAAATACACGCCGGCAATATCGGCGCCGTCATCGGTCTTAAATCCGTAAGAACAGGAAGCACATTGATAGAAGAAGGTGAGGATAACGTGATCCTTGAGTCCATCACATTCCCGGATCCTGTTATCGCCATCGCTATCGAGCCAAAAACCAAGGCAGATCAGGAAAAAATGGGCTTCGCGCTTCAAAAACTTGCCGAAGAAGATCCTACGTTCAAGGTGCATACGGATGAGGAAACAAGCCAGACCATCATCGAAGGTATGGGCGAGCTTCACCTTGATATCATCGTCGACCGTATGAGACGCGAATTTAAGGTCGAAGCCAATGTCGGCAAGCCTCAGGTCGCGTACCGTGAAACCATTCAGAAAGAAGTCGAAGAGGAAGAAAAATACGCAAAACAGACAGGTGGCCGTGGTCAATATGGTCACGTACTTCTACGCCTTAAACCAAATGAACCGGGCAAAGGATACGAATTCGTCGATAAAATCGTCGGCGGACGTGTTCCAAGAGAGTTCATCCCTGCTGTCGATAAGGGCGTTAAGGAAGCTCTAACACGCGGTATCATCGCCGGGTATCCTGTTGTGGACGTCATCGTCGAACTATTCGACGGTTCTTACCACGATGTGGACTCGAACGAGCTTTCATTCAAGATCGCCGCTTCCATGTGCTTCCAGTCCGGCGCCAAAAAAGCCAGCCCCGTCATTCTGGAGCCTATGATGAAGGTCGAAGTTGTAACGCCGGAGCAGTTCATGGGTGATGTGATGGGTAACATCAACTCCAAACGAGGCCAGATAGAAGCCATGGGAGACCGCGGTGAAGCTAAGACGGTTTTGGCCAAGGTACCGTTAGCCGAAATGTTCGGTTACGCCACAGATCTTCGCTCCATGACACAAGGCCGTGCCAGCTACACAATGGAATTCTCACACTACGCCAAAGTGCCAAACAACGTTGCGGAAAAGATCAAGGAGGCCAGGGGAATAAAGACTAGATAGTGCAAGTGCAAGTGCAAGTGCATGTGCAAGTGTGTGTGCAAGTGAAATTTGACTTCATTCAAAAAGGTATGATATAAGTTTGTACCTTAAGTGATTTAGAATAATATTTTGTATTTAAATAATTTTTTTTGTATGTTTGATTTTGAGAATTTGGAAGTCTATAAAAAAACATTGAATTTTAATAAGGATGTTTTCTCTTTCATCAAAGAACATTCGTCTATTGATGCTTTTTTACAGAATCAATTAAAAAGAGCTTCGACGTCTATTTTGGCCAATATTGCCGAAGGCGCCGGAAGATATTCTTATTCCGATAAAAGCCATTTTTTTATAATCGCGCGAGGATCGGCTTATGAAACAGCGGCCTTTTTAAATTTTATTTACGACCAATATCCGTTTGATACAGCTAAATTTACCGTTTTAAGAAATGAATTGTTTAATATAGTCCGTATGCTTTTCGGCCTAACCAAATATTCAAAAAAATAACATTATTTAAAGTACTTGCACATGCACTTGCACATGCACATGTGGTATTTATGAAAATTTATTAAAAACCCCTTTACATAATGCATAATTATTTAGTACACTTTCTGTAAGATTAAAGACAAAAAATCATGAAAAAACACAAAATGAATAAAATTCTAAAGGCAATCCTGGCTCCTATAGCCAAAGGCTTGTTTATTTTCGGTATTTTCGCCGGCGCGCTTTATGTATACGCGGCGATTTCCTATCCGCCGGAACCCAATGCCGTAACAGGTGTGGTAGGGCAGTTTATTGGTGTTACAAGCACCAAGTTCACTACTGCATTGAACTATGAAACCGCTAACAGCAACTGCAAGACCGGTAATGTAGTTACTCCAACCGGCACAGTAAGCGATACAGGCTCACATATCTGCTCATCTATGGAGCTTATTAACAGCTATAACCATAGCAATGCAGGCATAAATGCCCAAGCAGGCAATGCTCTTGTTAACAATGGTCCTCCAGGTTATACATCCTTTTCCAACGATTGTCTTGGTTGGTCCAATACTACGGGGCTTTACGGAGGTCTTCCTGTTTATGGCGCTATTTGGGATTTTACTAAAAAATTCGGAAAACTCAGTAACTGCGGGGACATAGTCGCTACTTCCAATTACTCTTTTGCCTGCTGTAAATAACCTTTATATAAAAATTTTTTAAAAATAGATATGAAAATACAAAAAATATTCTTCTCAATTTTATTTTTATTAATAGCGGTATTCGCATTTTCCAAAGGCGCCTATGCGGCGGGATTATGTGATTTTGCTGAAACTAATCCGGCTGATTGCTGTACCAGCTTATATGCCGGTGGCGACTGTTTAGATGTTGGAAAAGACTGGTATGTGGGCTCATCCTGCGTTATGAACTCCACAGTCGTTTCCGCCATAAGTGCCGCGACAGCCGCAAATAAACAATATAACTGTGTAACCGGTGCAACACAATGTCGCACAGGGTATATATCATGTAGTGGTAATTGTCAGGCAGCTCTTGCTGATGATGGTGTAGCCGATGGCGTAACAAGTGCTCCTCATGCTTCTTGTGCTGCAATAAATCGTGGATTTGATCAATGCACAGGTTTATGTACGCAGACTTGTATTAATGGTACCGAGGTTGACCCAACACCTCCTTGGACGAGTACTCTTAAATGCCGTGCGACTTGTCCAACAGGGCAGGTGCGCTCTGTAGATGGCACGACATGTTTGTCTTTGGATAAAGTTTCTCAAATACTGGCAAAAGTTTTTGGTGGAGTAACTTTGAGTAATTTGATGTCGACTTATAGCACTATAATAAGCAATATGACCGCCAATCCTTCTTATTATCTACTTACAGCACAAGGTGATGGCTCCGGTGCTTTTGCAGGCCAAAAATTATATAAATTTGGTTCTGGAGGCGATCCTTACCCTGCCAAAGTCCGCCTTGAATCCGACTACGCGGATATGACCTGGGCAATAGATCCCGCCAATCCGGCTTATACTATTATTCAGGAAATAATAAACGAATGGACCGGATTAAATATGTGTACCGTTGATTCCGATTGTACTGTTGCCGGTGAGTCTTGTGTCGGCGCGTTTTGTCAGGCTTTGGGTGGCGAGGGCGATACATGTACCGATAACTTCGATTGCGCGGCCGGGCTTTACTGTAATGTAGCCGCCGCTCCTAAAGTGTGCGCTCCAATAGATGGCGGTTCAATCGACCCTTCCGGCATTGTGCCAGGTTTGGAAGGGCAGGTGCTTACGACTATTGATGATGGAGGGCTTGTAGCCAGTTGGGAGGATCCGACAGGGGGGGCAACATCCAATTATTTAGGTGTATCAAATAACGCATTTACTGCAAGTATCGGTTATACCGGTGCCAACACTCAATGTAAAAATTCATATGTCACCAGCCCAGATGCGCACGTTTGTATGTCTTCCGAAATTTTGGATAACATAAACAGAGGTATTGTTAGTTCAAATTTAGGTTTGGCTCCCGGAAATGCGGTCTGGATAAACAATGGTCCACCGGCTTTCACTGCCAACGCGAATGACTGCCGTGGATGGACTCAGCCGAATACAAGCTACTATGGAACAACTTGGGTGATAATGGGTACGGATGGAGTCGGAGGACTTTCAAAGTGTAATGTTGCTACTTATAAATTTGCCTGCTGCGGTTCTGCTGAGTAAAAGATATAAGAATAAAAAACTCAAATATAAATATATATGAGCAGGAAAAACCAAATCAAAAACATATTCGTGTCACTCGCGCTAGCCTTATTATTCCTGTCCTCGGCAGGCGTGACATATGCCGCTTTCTACTATGACACGGTCTCCAGCTATTCGGTAATAAGCGGACTTACCTCCGCACAGCTGGATACCACCTGCTACCTGTCCACGGATTTTGTGAACGGACAATTCTGCACCGGGGGCAAACGCCCTCAGGACCTTGACGGCACTAATATAGCCTGCAAGTCCGATGCCGAAATAAAGACCGCCATGCAGACACAGTGGACTTCCGGCAAACAATACACCTGTAAAACCAATGCCACACCAAACATGTGTTCCGGCAATGATGCTTGGACTACATCCTGTGCCACTGGGGGAAATCCTCAAAATTGCACAGCGAGTATATGCTGCAGAACAAACTATTGCACATTGTGGCACAGGGAGGCGGGAACATTTGATATCTGTAACGACGAAACAACCAAATCACTATGTGGCCCATGTCTCGCAGGCTGGCAGGATGCGGATGATAATTTGGGTACAGTAGAGGCTTGTATCGAGGCCGTACCGGAGAATTACTGGACGAAAACAGTTAACAACATCTCTAATAACAACACTGGCAATATTGGGATCGGGATTGCTAATCCTAATGAAAAACTAGAGGTCGCCAATACCAGTGGCGCCAGAGTAGTATTCAGCGATGCGGGAGGAGCCAATAGAAATACCATTCTTTTTGAAGCCCCCCAATCCACCCGCCAATATGGCAGGATTGAAGCTTATAATTATGGTACAAGTGCAGGCTTACCCCTTGTATTCAACACAGTTGGCGGAGGTAATGTGGGAATCGGAACAACTGCACCTGATGAATTATTGCATGTATACGGCACTACAGCGGGTATCGGCGCACATATTGGGAATGCTTATATGGGTGTATGGGATGGTGGTACAAGCTTTGCCGCTTTTACTCATAATTCACTTAAATCAACTACAGACAGTTACGCGCTATTACAGAGTAACGCAGGTATGACGTATTTAAATGCCGCAGAAGGACAAGATATAAATTTCAGAATAAATAATTTGACCAAAATTATTTTGGATCAGGATGGCAATGTGGGGGTTGGGACGACTGTACCTTCCCAAAAACTGCACGTCGAAGGAAGTATAAGATTAACAAATCAATTAACTTGGGGTACTCCTTATTTTCATTGGGATTCCGGGACAAGTTATTTCAGGATGCTTAATGGCTCAAGTGCCGCACCATTAAAAGTCGGCGGTTTGGCTGTTACAGACAGTTACACAAATAGCGCTCCCGCAAATGGTGCCTATATACAGGGAAATGTGGGTATTGGAGTGACAACACCTGTAAGCCGTCTTCAACTAGGGAATAATGTCGCAATTGATGCGCTTGATAATTTCTCTGAGTATCAATTGCTGTTGTATCAATCTGCGGCTGCCATCAATTCATATGGAATCGGAGTCAGAAGCGGCACTTTAGCGTTTAATACAAATGATGATTTTGATTTTGATCAAGATGGTGTCACTGTTATGACAATAGATAATGGCAATGTGGGGATTGGCACAGAGTTACCAGGTTATAAACTGGAAGTTGCCGATAGGATGAAAATAAATTCAGATAATGCCGGCATGTGGATAGAGGCGGGCAGTACGGATTGGTTTATAGGCAGAAATGGATCAGACGGAACAGGTACTAATTTAAGGTTTTATAATAATGGTGATAAAGTCACCATACAGTCAGATGGCAATGTCGGTATCGGGACAACAGCCCCTGCATACAATCTTCAGGTCATGGGTGCGGATGGAGACTCATCTATAGGATTTAGCGTAGGTCGCGGTTATGATGACGGGCACATTTATATGTATTGGAATGATGCAGCCGATTCCGGGGTTTTTCGTTCTTATCAGGCAGGAAACAATGCTCCTTTGACCCTTTGGGGGTCAGATCTGACTGCGGATGCCCTGAACGGAACTTTAAAATTGGCGGGACAAGATATCAATATCATCTCTGATACAGGAAATACCGATATCACCGCTGATGCTACGGATGCCGATGTTAACATCACCTCTGATCATGATGATATCGTCATTGACGCTCAACATGCTACCAACTCGACACTGACCCTTAAATCCGGGCAATATGTTGATGTAAGAGGTGATCAAGTTACCATTACAGGAGATTACAATGACGATATGACATTTGGAGGTATAGATCTCAAAAATGTAAGAAATGGAACAACTGTGAATGGTTTACCTCAAAATCAGATTTCCATGGATAATGATGGAGATATAGGTTTGTATTCTTTTTATGGAGGCAATATAACAATCGATGCCTCCGGGGATGTCACTTCTGATGGGAATATCTATATGTGGGGCTTTGGCTCAGGCACCGGAAGCACTGTTCTAAGAAGTACCGGTGGTCAGCTTCTTTTATCCACATCTTCTATACGCTACAAAGAAAATGTTAAGGATTTGGAAGATTATTCATGGATATACAAAGTCCGTCCTGTAACTTTTAATTATAAACCGGAATATTCTGCGGATAATGAGACCAGATATGGTTTTATTGCTGAGGAGGTTAATGAAATTGATAAACAGACAATCGTTTATGATGAAGAAGGGCTTCCTCAGGATGTAATGTACACCTCCTTTGTCCCACTTCTTTTAAAGGCAATTCAGGATCAAAAAGAAGAAATAGATCTTCTTAAAAATAAAATCGAGATTCTTGGAGCCGGCTTACAATAAATTTAAATTATATAGTTCTTTAATTAAATTATGAAATTATCCAAAAAAATATTTATTATATTATTTTTAAGTTTCGTTATACTTACCGGTTGCAGTAATCCTCTTGTAAAAACCGATCAAAAATCACAGGAAAAATCTTATTCCTGTTCCTGCGATGATTTAAAAATTGAATCAAATCGTACGGATTGCATGATGCAAATAAAAAATATTGCGCTTGATGCCATTAGCTCTGAAATATTCCATACCTTTGACCTAAAAAGATGCGTGGAATTGCCACAGGAGATGGCTGATGAATGTGCAAAAAATATTCAGGAAACCGGTGTAAAAGGGCCTATAACAAGTGAGCAATTACAGGCTTTATATGATGCTATGGAGCTTACTTATAAAACAACGCAAGGTCCCGAAGGTGAATCTGTATCCGAAGGAGAGGGCTATTATGATTTAACAAAATGCAAACAATTCACAACTCCAGGGCTTAAAGAATATTGCGAAAAACAATTAAATAGACGCATTGAGGATGAAAAAGTATTTCAGATAGTGCGATCCGGAGATGTTACAAAGTGCGAAGAATTAACAGGAGAATATAAAGATATATGTAAAATGGAATTGGGTGTTGAAGTGCAAGGATCTGAAATCACTGAACCCCCAATGGCTGAAGAAAATATTGAGCCTGCAGAAGGTGAAGTGATGCCATGACTTATACAATTTCATTAATTTTTTTAATTCATTCCTATGTTAAAAGACAAAGTATGCAGCTGCAAAGTATGGAAGATCGTCCTTATAGTATGGATAGTATTCACGACTTTGTATCTAATTTACGGCGAATATAACCGCCTTGCCAATTATGTAGCCGCCAGGGCATATAACAGCGGGCTCACAACTGCCGTCACACAGATAATAACGGAGTCCGAAAAATGCCAGCCTGTCCCTATCAATGTGGATGGAAAGAAGGCTACTATTATCAACATCGACTGTCTGAAACAACCTGCTACGGAAGAGAAAACAAAATAATTCCAATCAATTTACTTAAAAAATATGATAATGAAAAACTCAACCAAAAACATATTCGTGTCACTCGCGCTAGCCATATTATTTCTGTCCTCGGCAGGCGTGACATATGCCGCTTTCTACTATGACACGGTCTCCAGTTATTCGGTCATAAGCGGACTTACCTCCGCACAGCTGAATACCACCTGCTACCTGTCCACGGATTTTGTGAATGGGCAATTCTGTACCGGGGGCAAACGCCCACAAGACCTTGACGGCACTAATATAGCCTGTAAATCCGATGCCGAAATAAAGGAATTTATGCAGGCAAGTTGGACAACCGGCAAGCAATACATATGTAAGACAAACGGTACTGCAAACATGTGTTCCGGAAATGACGCATGGACTATATCCTGCGCCAGTGCGACAACTTGCACACCCACGACTTGCTGCAGAACAAATTATCCCACTTTATGGCACAGGGAAGTCGGCACTTTTGTCATATGTAATGATGAAGCGACCAAATCACAATGCGGACCTTGTTTGGCAGGCTGGCAGGATGCGGATGATAATTTGGGCACAGTAGAGGCCTGTATAGAAGCTGTACCGGAGAACTACTGGGATAAAACAGGTAACGATATCTCTAATAACAACACCGGTAAAGTGGGTATTGGGATTGCTGCGCCGACTGAAAAACTTCATGTAAATGGCGACGCGATAATAAACAATGTATATATCGGCAACGTATCCGGTGGTTATGCCGGTTTAATAAATAGCGCTTTGAATGAAGATCTCACTACTGAATACGCGATTTTACAGACAGGCGATGGAAACTATACGGTTATTAATAAAAAAGACACAGGTGTTGGAAGCCTTGATTTAAGAATTGGTAATGTAACAAAATTAACAGTTTTAAATAATGGCAATGTGGGGATTGGGACGGCTAGCCCTTCTGTAAAACTTCAAGTTGATGGAGGTAGTAATTGTACTTTGGCTACAAATACTGGTTATATAATTACCAATGATGGTACTACTTATAATGTTTGTGTGGATGAGAATGAAATACAAGCAAGAAATAATGCAGCCGCCTCTACTTTGTATTTAAATTATGATGGGGGCGATATATATACAGCAGGAAATTTTCATTCCAGTGCTCATGTGACCGCCGATGCATTTTATGATTCTGATGATTTGGGTCGTTATATTAATCCTGACGCCACTTCCTATGTTGAAAATATAAGCGGTTATGGCTGGATTTCATCCGCGGTAAAAGTAAATGCTCCTATTTTTTATGATTCTAATAATGTAGCTTATTATCTTAATCCCGCCAGCTCTTCAAATGTTTACGAAATGGATTTAAACGGGACTAATGACGTTACCCTTACAAATACTACGGGAGTGTTGCGCATAGGAAATTTTGCTGGAGTCCATATGGCTTTTGATGGCAATGAAATCCAGGCAAGAAACGTTTCGGCTGCATCTCCATTGTATCTTCAGGGTTCTCAAGGTGATGTTATTATTGGCTCTGGAGCAGGAATTTATAGCTCAAAGTTAGTAATAGCAGATTATGTGAGCGGGGTAACCTATGGCGGTGATGGTATAATTATTGGCAGTGATCCGGCGGCTATTTATTTAGGTCCAAGCTCTAGTTCTTATGGTAGTATCGGTTGGACTGATTATTATAAATTAAAAATTGAATCAGAATCCAATATAAGATTGCAGGCTGCTGATGATATAAATATATTTACCGGAGGTTATCAAAGGATGAAAATAGCTTCAAATGGCTATGTCGGGATTGGTACAACCACTCCGGATTACTCATTAGATGTTGACGGAACGATAAGGGGGGCGATGTTAAGAGATTCAAATAATTCAAACCGATCACTCGATCCAAGCGCCACTTCTTATTTGGAACATTTAAGAGTATGGGGGAATTTCTTTGGTTCTACGATCCAAACCGAAGGTACCGGTAACGATTTATCTTTCCCGGAATCCGAAAATTGGCAACTTGCCAAGAAAAGCACAGGTGGCGCATATACTGTTTTATTCACGGTGCAAAACGATGGCGATGTTTATGTCGGGGGGACAAAAGTCCACACTTCAGATATGAGGATGAAAAAAGATATAGCGGATAGCCAATACGGTTTAGATGCCGTTATGAAACTTCATCCGGTTTCATTTAAGTGGAAAAATGGTGATGATCATACGACTTTAGGTTTTATCGCGCAGGATGTCCAGCCTGTAATCGGCGATTTGGTCTATGATGATGCTCTTGGCGGTAAAGATGGTGAGAATATGCTAGGATTAAATTATGAAGGCTTCACGCCGGTTTTGGTAAAAGCCATACAGGAACAACAACAAATAATCGAAGATCTTAAGATCAGAGTCCAATCTCTCGAATCGCAATTAAATAAATAATTAACCAAAATAATTTTATTATTATGAAAAATTCCATCAAGATTTTATTTTTATTATCATGCGTGCTTATTTTATCCGCTTGCACAAATCCATTTAAAAAAACCGAAGTTGTTAAGGATATGCCTTCCGATATGGTACAGGAAGAGCAAAGGACTTATTCCTGCGATGACCTTAAAAACGATGCATTACGCGCTGATTGTGAAAATCAGGTAAGTGATATGGCGCGTGATATTCTTTATTCCGAAATAATGCGGACTTTCGACTCAAAAAGATGCGTCGAACTATCTCAGGGTATGGCGGATGACTGTGTAAACACCATAAAAGATAGCGGTGTGATAGGTCCTATTTCCGATGCGGAAATAGCAACCCTGCGTGAAGCTATAAATCTTACTTACAAAACAGTTCAAGGTGCGGAAGGTGAAGAAATGCGGGAAGGTGAGGGATATTACGATATTACGAAATGTGCCACTTTTACGGCCTCTGGTCTTAAAGAATATTGCGAAAAACAGCTAAATAGGCGTATTGAGGAAGAAAAGGTGTTTAAAATAGTCGAATCAGGAGATGTCACAAAATGCGATGAGCTGAAAGATGAAAATTACAGAAATATGTGTAAAATGGAATTGGGTGTTGAAATAGAAGAGCCCAGCATAATTGAAAATACAACTGAACCTATGGAAGCGACCGAGTCCCTTCCTACAGGCGAACCTGAAATAAATGAACCAACACCGGAAACTCCACAACCATAACTTATAAATTTATAATTTACATTTAACTCTCATTCCTATGTTCAAAGACAAAGTATGCAGCTGCAAAGTATGGAAGATCGTCCTTATAGTATGGATAGTATTCACGACTTTGTATCTAATTTACGGCGAATATAACCGCCTTGCCAATTATGTAGCCAAGAACGCTTATAATCAGGGGCTGACAACCGCTGTTACGCAGATAATCGCCGAATCCGAAAAATGCCAGCCTGTCCCTATCAATGTGGATGACAAGAAGGCAACCATTATCAACATCGATTGCTTGAAACAGCAGGCTACTGAGGAGGAATCCAAATAATGATCTTAAAAGAACGCCCGCTTTATTTCCATATTAGAATAAGGCGGGTTTTCTTGTACCCTGATCGACTATATAAAAGACGATAGACGGACGACGATAGACGGTCATACAATCGTCCATCGTCCATCGTCAATCGTCCGATTTACAATAACTAGGAAAAATAAATACACCGCAGTAATAATCAGCAGAAAGGTTTGGGGGGTGAAAAAGAGAAAAGGCCCCCGCACCTTGTTTTAAATTATCCACCCCTTAGCGAGGCAGACAATAAACATCACAAGGTTAATTCCTGTCAGGGAGCCAAGGGCGATAAACTGCCCTTTTCGCGTTTTGATGTTATATACATTAAACGCGAACATAAAGAACCAGAGGTAGCCCAGTACGAAGACCGGGATCATAGAATACCAGGGGCCGGCGCCCCACCATTGCCATTCCCATGTGAGCAGGCCGCCCATGTTGAGGAGTTTTTCGACGATAAGGGCTAGTGTCGAGCCGACCATGGACATGATCCATTGGTTCCGGCTGAGGCCCAGGAACTTTTTTTCACTTGGAGGCAATGCCTCCGCGAATAGCGCGAACGGAATCCCGCCCATCAGGAACATGAACACGATGTTCAATGTCCATCCCGGGAGGAGGATTAGTGTAGAACCATCATTCACGGGCGTGCCCCATACCGGAGCGTAGCCGGAAGCGAACATGACGATAGTGTTCCACAGCTCGTTACAGACGTCAGCCATAAAGAACGCGAGCCCCATCAGTGCCAGGCTGTACTTTTTGCTGTACACAGCAAGGGCGTATATCCCAAGTGCTATAGGAACAAGAGAAACGAAATTGGAGTTGTCCAAGTGCTTGTTTTGGAGCGCTTCGATGATCTGTTTTGCGATGTCCGTGTATTCGGTCATATCTCCACCCACTTTCTTTTTTTGTTTGCTGGGGAATGATTTCGCCCAGCCAGACTTTTAACATGTAATCTTCATCTATAATCTATAATCTCCAATCTATAATCTATATATAAAAGCCCGGCTGGAGAAACCATTCACACCTTAAACATTTTCACCCCACCTTTCCGCTGATTATTTTAATGAGCAATTTATTAGGTGTGAATCATGTCAAAAATTGTTTTTAAAATCAATGAAAAATTCATTAAATCTCCAAAATAATCAAAAAATATCATTTGAAATATTTACAAAAGACGAAAAAATTCTTTGACACACCAGTTTTGATTTGCTAAAATCCCTCTGCTTATCTAAGTACGCGCGTTTCGTGTCCCGAGTTCTGTAAGCAATTCACCTTTGTTTATGGAGCACGGCACATGAATGCGCTTCAAATTTTATTTAATTATTAATCTTTAATATTATGGCTGAAGGAACATTTGATCGCAGCAAGCCGCATGTTAACGTCGGTACAATTGGTCACGTTGATCATGGTAAGACAACACTTACCGCCGCCATTACGACGGTTGCAGCTGCAAAATGGCCCGGAGCAAACAAAGCTGTTGCTTTCGACCAAATCGATAACGCCCCCGAAGAAAGGGAACGCGGTATCACTATCGCTACATCACATCAGGAGTACACAACTGATAAGCGTCACTACGCTCACGTTGACTGCCCTGGTCATGCTGACTACATCAAGAACATGATCACCGGTGCCGCTCAGATGGATGGCGCAATCCTAGTTGTTTCCGCTGCTGACGGCCCAATGCCTCAGACACGTGAACACATACTACTAGCTCGTCAGGTGAACGTACCTTATATAGTAGTATTCATGAATAAAGTGGACATGGTCGACGATCCTGAACTTTTGGATCTTGTCGAAATGGAGGTCCGCGAACTACTTACCAAATACGAATTCCCAGGAGATAAGATCCCTTTGATCAAGGGTTCCGCTACAAAAGCCTTGGCTAACCCAACAGGTCCGGATGCCGAGCCTATTTTGCAGCTTTTGAAAGCTTTGGATGAATATATCCCAGAACCTAAACGCGCTCTTGATAAGCCTTTCCTAATGCCTGTTGAAGATATCTTCTCCATCAAGGGTCGTGGCACTGTCGCCACTGGCCGTATTGAACAGGGCATTGTTAAAGTAAACGAAGAAGTCGAAATAGTCGGCTTGAAGGAAACACGCAAGGTAGTAGTAACCGGCGTTGAGATGTTCCGCAAATTGCTGGATCAGGGTCAAGCCGGTGATAACGTAGGTCTTCTTCTACGCGGTGTTGAACGTGAAGACATCGAACGCGGTCAGGTTTTGGCTAAAGCTGGTTACATCACTCCTCACACAGAATTCGATGCAGAGGCTTACATCCTTACAAAAGAGGAAGGAGGCCGACACACTCCATTCTTCAAGGGTTATAAACCTCAGTTCTACATCCGCACAACAGACGTTACTGGTGAAGTCATCCTTCCGGATGGTGTAGAGATGGTAATGCCTGGCGACAAGATTAAGATGAAAGTCGTCCTTGGTAAAACTGTCGCTCTTGATGAAGGCACACGCTATGCTATCCGCGAAGGCGGCCGCACAGTTGGCGCCGGTGTAGTAACCAAGATCCTTAAATAATTTTTCATCCCCGATGACTCGTTCGTCGGGGCTACAAAGACTATTTAGACCAATCCGCCAGCCTTCGCTAAAGCTACGGCTGACGAAAGTCTCATAACAATTAGTTAACAAAACTCATATGGCAGAGAAAAAGAAAGCCGCTGCTTCAACACAGCGCATAAGAATAACCCTTAAGGCATTCGATCACACTATCATCGATAAAGCAGTGAAGATGATAATCGAAACTGCCGAACGCACAGGCGCTATTATAGCCGGCCCGATTCCTCTGCCAACCAAGATAAAAAAGTTCACCGTTAACAGGTCGACCTTCGTTTCGAAGAACGCCCGTGAACAGTTCGAGATGCGCATACACAAAAGGCTTATCGACCTCCGTGAGACAACAGCCAATACAATCGAATCCCTTACCAGCCTTTCCCTTCCTGCCGGTGTGGATATAGAGATCAAGATGTTATAAAAGCTGTAAGCGGTCAGCAGTAAGCTGTCAGCCTTTATATATTATTATAAGCTTCAATTATAAGCTTATATTTCGGCTTACCGCTTATGGCTTACAGCTAGTATTTTTGCTATATTAAACTCGTGAACAAAAAACTAAATAAAAAGCAGGCGCAGAAAAGGGTTTGGAAATTTATACATGAATTCCGCGACAAAGTCGTACCGCATATTAAGGATAAGTTGGATTTCATCATCATATACGGTTCCGCGGTAAGAGGAGAATTCGTTCCGGGAAAAAGCGATGTGGATATAGTGTTCCAGGTTTTTAAACAAAAGGACAAAAAACCCGTCGAAGAAAAGGCGACCGAGATTTTTTGGGAAACCGCGAAGAAATATCCTGAACTCCAGTTCGAAAAATCACTTTCCGTCTCCAAAAAAAAGAAACGAAATGCCGTTACTGCAATATTGGAAAAGGCGGAAAGGTCCAGTTTCCTTTATGTGCCCGTGTTTGTTTTTGTAAAAGGGGAGATAGACTGGGGAAAGGGCGAACTTCATTCGGATAACCCTTTAATAAAACTTGGTCAGAACTTTTTAATACCGCAGAGGACGGTTTTTTTAAGATTCAAACAGGAAGGAGAGATATTGTTCGGGCGCGATATAAGAGAGGATATAAATATACGGCTGACGATTATGGACAGATTGCGCCTTGGAGCCGCGCCTCAGCTTCTTGGTCTGGTCGGTGTCATGGTTTCTGTTATCGCACCTAAGAAGGCACGAGGTTATGCTGTGAAGGCTCTTTTATATCAGGTAGATTCACTTTTAACAGCTTTAAGCGAATATGAGAAAATGGAGCGCCTTGAGAAGATAAAGAAAGACCAGAAAATGCTTTTGCAGGAGTATACAGAACATTTGCAGCAGCTTGTTTTCCTCCGGCTTGATTATACAAAGGGCACGCTTCGCCCTTCGGATTTCATTCTTTTTACTGATGCTATGAAAATAAAATGGGGCGAAAAACGATTGAGCTACTTCGGCACGATCTGGTTCTGCTATAAGGCATGGTTTTTTATACTGCGTTCCAATATAAGGGCTGTGATTTTGATATTTTTAAGAGCTGTAAGCGGTAAACTATAAGCTTATCAGCTATCAGCTGATCAGCCTTAATATATTGTTGTAAGTTTAAAATATAAGCTTATATATTTAGGCTTACTGCTTGTTCTTTTCCTTCATATCCATTTCCCAGATGTATTTTTGAGTTTTATAGACGACCAGAAGTAGGGCCATAAAACTCAAAACCAACAGGTGCGGCAGAAACTGTGACAAGAATATCTTTCCGAACCAAACCAACATTGTGTTGGCGATAATGAATCCGATTCTTGCTTCAGTAGGCCCAACTCCGAAATAGCTGATCCTGAATTTATTTATTGCCGCAAAACTGATGAACGCGTTAACAAGAAATGCGCCGTATATTACCAATATATAGAAAAGGACATTATACGGGTCGGGTATAAAGAATGTGTAACCGATCAAAATACAGCACATGAATATATAATCCAAAAAATGGTCCGCGTAATAGCCCCATTTGATAAGCCCGGTGTTTCGGTATCTACCTACTGCTCCGTCGAATAAATCAGTCAGATATTGCGCTATTATCATAAGCGATGAGCCCCAAAGCCAGTGTATGTTGTACTGCGCCATATATCCGAAGATAAGAACGAATATACTCCAAATACCTGTCATATATGTAAGTGTCCATGTTTCTATCCTTTTTGGAATTTTAGGCGTACCCCATGCTACGAACCTTTGTTCCAGGTTATGCAGCATCGATTGGCCGACTTTTCTGTGACCGGAGAATTCCTTGTTGGACATAATTTTTTGGGTTAGCATCCTGTCCAATTATAACAAGAATATTCTTAATTACACGCATATATGTGCCCCCCTCTTCAACCCCCTATGGGGTAAGAGGGTAACTAGTGGAGGGGTAAAGAAGAAAATAAACAAAGAAGAAAGCTTTTTCGTTTTCTGGACAGATTGTCCAAAAAAACCTTGACATTGGCGTTTTAGTCGGTAAAATAGTCAGGCAAAGTAGCTTATTAGGCTACTAAGCAAGCCAAAATCAAATATTATGTTAGCCGTGAGGTCCAGGTCCCGAAAGGGCATCAAAAACCTCCTTAACCTCTAAATACTATGCCAGGAATCATAGGAAAAAAATTAGGAATGAGCCAAGTCATTCAAGACGACGGCCGTGTGATCCCAGTCACTTTTGTAAAGTGCGATCCAAACGAGATCGTGCAGATAAAAACACAAGAGAAAGACGGATATCCGGCGATAGTCCTAGGCTTTGATGCGTACAAAAATCCTTCCAAGAACATCAAATTTAAAACACAGAAGGAATTCCGCATCACAAACCCGGCCGATTATAAAAAGGGTCAGATCCTTACTATCGAAACTTTAAAAGGTGTCGAGAAAGTAACTGTAACAGCCACTTCCAAAGGTAAAGGCTATCAGGGCGTTATAAAAAGATATCACTTCGCCGGAGGTCCTGAAAGCCATGGCTCGCACTTCCATCGCGAACCTGGTTCCGTAGGCTGCCGCGCCAAACCTGGAAAGACGATCAAGGGTAAAGGATTGCCGGGCCACATGGGTGTGGAAACTGTAACTATAAAAAACCGCCCGGTCGTAGCAGTCGAGTCCGCTCAGAATCTGGTCGCAATAAAAGGTGCTATACCAGGGGCTATCAGTACATATGTATATATAAAATTCTAAAATAAGCTATCAGCTATCAGCTGATCAGCTGACAATCCTGAAACTCTAAACTCTAAATTTCTTAATTACTTAAATTAAAGGTTGTGAAAATAGATCTATACACACAGGCAGGCGAAAAAAAGGGAACAGTCGATGTTTCCGACAAGATGTTCAAAGCCCCCATTAATGACGAAGCTGTAAGATACGCTTTATTGCGACAGCTCGCCAACGCGCGCAGGCCTATAGCTGCCGTGAAAACACGCGCGGATGTACGCGGAGGCGGTAAAAAACCATGGAAACAGAAGCATACCGGTCGTGCCCGTTTCGGTTCCTCACGTAATCCAGTATGGAGAAAGGGCGGTGTCGCCCATGGCCCATCAACTGAGCGTAATTTTTCAATGCGCATAACCAAAAAAGCAAGCCGTGCGGCTTTGTTCTCTATTCTTTCTCAGAAGGCCTCCGAGGATGCGATATTCGTATTGGAGAATTTTGAGGTCAAGATTCCAAAAACAAAGGAATTCACAAAGATGATGAGCAAACTTCCTGTTAAGCGATCACTTCTTATTGTGCTGGACGCAAAAAATGCCAATTTTGAAAAATCCTCCGGCAATGTACCTAACGTAAAGTCTATTCTTGTTAACTATCTCAATCCTCACGATCTTCTGAAATATGAAAAAGTAATGTTTATGAAACCGGCTTTAAAAAAGGCTGAAGAATTATTTCTTAAATAATATTTTTGATTTGTGAATTTTGAATCACAAATCTCAAATCTCAAATTACTATGGAATTAGTAGACGTAATAAAAACACCGGTGGTAACTGAAAAGAGCTCAAAGGCTCAAAGCGAAAGGAAATATACATTCCTTGTCCATGGAAGTGCCACTAAAATCGACGTTAAAAAAGCGATAGAAGACATGTACGGTGTTAAGGTCGATTCTATAAACATAATCTATGTTAAGTCCAAGGTCCGTTTGGCTGGGCGCGGGAAGAAGATCACTAAACGCCATGATTCAAAAAAAGCTATCATCACACTCAAACCAAAACAATCATTAGATTTTAATAAGGTTAAAACATCAAAATAATGGCTATAAAAACTTATAAACCAACAACGCCCGGCAGACGAGGCATGACTGTAGTCGATTATAGTGAACTCACTAAAAAAAGGCCTGAAAAGAGCCTTGTTTCAAGAAAGTTCCAAAATGCCGGCAGAAATAATCAGGGTCACGTAACTGTCCGCCACAGGGGCGGTGGTGTTAAAAAGCTTTATCGCGAGATAGATGGCAAACGTTACGACAAGCTTAACATCCCGGCCTTGGTCGAATCACTTGAATACGATCCAAATCGCACATCTTTTATAGCACTTCTTAAATATACAGACGGTGAAAGGCGCTACATCATAGCTCCTGATAAGCTTAAGGTCGGCGTAAGAGTCATATGCAGTGAAAAGGCAAAAATCAAACCGGGCAACAGAATGAAAATCGGCAATATACCGGTAGGTTTTGATATACACGATCTGGAACTTCAGCAGGGCAGAGGGGCTCAGGCTATACGCAGTGCAGGTTCATCCGGAAAAGTATCATCTTTGGATGGCGAGCTCGCCCAGATAACACTTCCTTCCGGCGCCGTAAGATATGTATCAAAGGATTGTTACGCGACTATCGGTGTAGTCAGCAACCTTGACCACAATAACGTCACATACGGAAAGGCGGGACGCATAAGATTGATGGGCCGAAGGCCACAGGTGCTTGGCAAATCCATGAACGCCTGCGACCATCCGCACGGAGGCGGAGAAGGACATTCTCCTATCGGTCTTAAGATGCCAAAAACTCCATGGGGCAGGCCTGCATTGGGCGTTAAGACACGCAAAAGAAATAAATATTCAGATCGCCTTATAGTAAGAGGCAGAAGAAAGAACAAATAATTTCAGATTTCTGATTTCTGATTTCAGATTTTCTATAATCTATAATCTACAATCTACTAACTAATTTATAAAGCATGAGTCGCAGTCTTAAAAAAGGAATATACGTTGACCCGAAACTACTTAAAAAGGTCCAGATGATGGAAGCTTCCGGTCAGAAGAAGGTCATAAAAACTTGGGCCCGCGCCTGCACTATTCCGCCTGAGTTCGTAGGCCACACATTCGGTGTCCATAATGGAAAGACTCACATATCCGTTTACGTTACAGAGAATATGGTGGGTCATAAATTGGGCGAGTTCTCTCCTACGCGCAAGTTCAAGATGCATGGAGGCAAGATAGCCAAAGCTGAGACTCCAGCAGCGTAAAATTAAAATTTTAAATCCTATAATCCTAAATTCTAAATGAAGGCAATACTAAGGCAAATCAGGATATCACCCGCTAAGGCTAATCTAGTAGCCGGCACAGTCCGCGGAAGAAAAGTAAAGGAGGCGTTAGCCCTTCTTAGGTTCATGCCTAAAAAAGCCGCGAAAATATTATACAAAGTGATAAATTCCGCAGCTTATAACGCAAAGAACAACTTCAAGCAAAATATCGATGACCTGTATGTGACTTCCATAATCGTCACAAAAGGGCCTACGTTCAAACGTTCTATACCTACAGCCCGCGGAAGAGCTCTTCCTATCAGAAAAAGGACAAGCCATATTACAGTCGAAGTCGGTGTTAAGGGCGCTGATGGCAAACTCGTAAAACCTGAAGTGAAACCGGAGCCAAAGCCTGAGACTAAAGTAAAGACAAAGGCTGAACCTAAGGTGAAGGCACCAGCCTCCGCTAAAGCTACGGCCGATAAAAAGACCAAGGCACCAGTCTCCGCTAAAGTTACGTCTGATAAAAAGGCGAAGGTAGAAGATAAGGTGGAGAAAAAAACTACTAAAAAGAGCAAATAATTTTTTTATTAATATTTTAAATATTTTGTATGGGTCAGAAAGTAAATCCAAAAAGCTTACGCCTCGGCATAATAGGAACTTGGGATTCCAAGTGGTATGCCGACAGGAAAAATTACGCGAAATTGTTCCATCAGGACCTTGCTCTTAAAAAAGTCATCCGCGAAAAACTTAAGACCGCGGGCGTTACAACTATCGAGATACAGCGCTCCGCCAAAAAAGTCATAGTCAATATATATGCCGCCAAACCAGGTCTCATAATAGGCAGACAAGGAATCGCCATTGAAGATCTTCGCGATATGCTCAGCAAAAAATTCAACCAGAACATAGATGTGAATATACTTGAGGTGCAAAGTCCGGATACAAGCGCGCAATTACTCGGTGAGCTTGTGGCGGTTCAGATAGAAAAAAGGATAGCTTACAGGCGCGCGGTAAAAATGGCTTTGCAAAAGGCTATTGAAGCCGGCGCAAAGGGGGCCAAAATACAGGTTTCCGGAAGGCTTAACGGCGTTGAAATATCCCGCAGGGAATACTTCAAGGAAGGAAATATCCCACTTCATACATTAAGGGCCAACATAGATTACGCTCACGTTAATGCAAATACCACCTACGGTGTTATAGGTATAAAGGTTTGGGTCTATAAAGGTCTTGTGTTCAAAAACAGGGAAGCCCAGCTTGAAGAAAGCACAGTTAAAGCAAAATAATCTTAAAATTTTAATTTAATAAAATGCTACAACCAAAAAGACAGAAATTCAGGAAAGCTCATCGCGACAGAGGCGGCAACAGCGGAAAGTCCAAACGCGGTAATAATGTCAGCTTCGGTTCAGTCGGCCTGAAGGCGATTACATCCGGCGAGATAACATCCAGACAGATAGAAGCTGCCAGGCGCGCAATGACACGTGCCATTAAACGCGGAGGAAAAGTATGGGTGCGCATATTCCCTCACATGCCTATCACCAAAAAGGCTTCAGAAGTTCCGATGGGATCAGGAAAGGGAACCGTTGAATTCTTTGTCTGCAGAGTAAAACCGGGAAGAATCCTGTTTGAAATGGATGGCGTGACCGAGGATGTATCCAAACAGGCTTTGACTTTGGCCGCCGCTAAACTTCCGGTGAGAACCAAAATCGTTTTACGTCATCTTTAAAAAGTAACTTTATAAGTAAATGCTTTCAACTCAAGAACTAAGAACATCGACAAAGAAAGAACTTATAGCGGAATTAAAAACCGCCAGAAAGGATTTGTTAAGCGTCCGCATGGGCACCAGGACAAAACACACTAAAGACGTGAGTCTTGCTTCAAGGCAAAGGCAATATGTCGCAAGGATAAAAACCATTTTGCGCGAGCTGGAGCTTGAGGAAATGGTAAAAGAAGCCAATAAAATCAATTAATCGAAATTATTTGTAAACTTTAATACATTATGCGAACCAAAACAGGAATAATCACCAGCAATAAAATGAATAAGACCATAGTCGTGACAGTCCAGATGGCTAAGGCTCATCCAAAGTATAAAAAGAGATATATGGTATCCAAAAAATTCTACGCTCATTGTGAGGATTCAGCGAAATACCCGATTGGCAGCACTGTCACAATCTCCGAAACAAGGCCTATGAGCAAATTGAAGAGATGGAAAGTCGTACAATAATATATTTACCAATTGCGGGTCCGATAACGGGACCAACCGTGAAAAAATAATCAATCAATAACAATGATACAAGAAAGATCAATACTCAACGTCGTGGATAATACAGGGGCAAAACGCGCCATGTGTATCAAGGTCCTTGGCGGCTCCAAGCATCGTTATGCCGGAGTAGGCGATGTAATCGTTGTAGCCATCAAAAGTGCTTCAGTTAAGGGTATAGTAAAGGATCACTCCGTACAAAAAGCCGTTATAGTCCGAACAAAAAACGCAATACGCCGTGAAGACGGGTCATATGTGAAGTTCGATGATAACGCCATAGTAATCATCGGTGGAGATATGATGCCAAAAGGCACCCGCGTATTCGGCCCCGTAGCTCGCGAGATAAGGGCAAAAGGCTTTCAGAAAATAATATCCCAGGCACCGGAAGTGCTCTAAACTTTAAACTCTAAACTCAAGCTATCAGCTATCAGCTGAAAACTTACAACCATTTAATCAAATAACTATGAAGGTAAAGGTAAAAGACAAAGTAATCGTTCTGGCCGGAAAATATAAAGGCAAAACAGGTCTAGTCATGCGTATATTCAAAAAGGCCAACCGCCTTACGGTAGAGAAGATCAATATTCGCACCAAACACGTTAAAAAGACATCCACACGAGCCGGACAGATAATAAAGTACGAGGCTCCGTTCGATGCTTCAAATGTCATGGTGTTATGCCCTAACTGCAATAAGCCAACACGCGTCGGATATAACATACCTGAGAGAAAAACCACAAAGAAAGGCGCCGTTGCCGGAAAGAAATACAGGGTCTGCAAGAAATGCGGTGAATCCATTGAGCAAGCTGTTTCCGCAGTCGATAAGAAGAAGAAATAATTTACAATTTACAATTTACAAATTACAAATGTCATTCTACGAGACTTTTACATCAAAGATAGTTCCAGAGCTTGAAAAGGATCTGAAAGTTAAAAATATATGGGCTGTGCCACGCCTTGAAAAAGTATGCCTCGGTATAGGTATAGGCACTCTTACCAAAAATACGAAAGACTTTTCAGATGTACTTGATAACCTGGCAAGAATAGCAGGCCAGAAACCTGTTGTGACCAAATCCAAAAAGGCTATTTCCAATTTTAAGCTAAGAGAGGGGGTGCCAGCAGGCCTTGTTGTAACTCTTCGCGGTAAAAGGATGTATGATTTTGTCTATCGCCTTGTAAATATCGCGCTTCCCCGTGTAAGAGATTTCCGCGGAATCAGCCCAAAGGCTTTTGACGGTAAAGGTAACTACAGTATTGGTTTTAAAGAGGCTACAGTATTCCCGGAGATCAATCCCGATGATGTGCTGAACGTCCATGGTCTTCAGATAAACATAATAACTACAGCCAAAAACGATGAGCAAGGGTTTACATTGCTCAAGCATTTAGGTTTTCCATTCAAAAAATAATTTTAATAATTTTTTATTTATTACAAATGGCAAGAACGGCATTAATCGTCAAGACAGAAAGGTTTAAAAAGAAATACATGCAGGCTATGGCCCGCGGTAAAAAGCCCGCCAAATGGGTAAGGCATTACAATCGCTGCAAGCTATGCGGGCGCGATAGAGGTTACCTGCGCTACTTTGAAATCTGCAGAATATGCTTCAGAGAACTCGCTTCCAAGGGTGAGATAATGGGCATAAAAAAATCAAGCTGGTAAGAAAACAATGTCCAATTTCCAATTTCCAGTGTCCAATTAAAATCTAAATCCGAAATTCCAATTACCAATTAATTTTCAATCAATAATTTAATTAAAGCTTATGATAACTGATCCTATAGCTGATCTGCTTACAAGAATAAGAAACGCTTCAAAGGCAAGGCAGGAAAAAACCATCGCTCCTTATTCCAAATTAAAAGTCTCCGTACTTACGGTTTTAAAAAGGAGAAAATTCGTCGAGGATTTTGAGGTGGTAAAAAGCGGTTCAGCCAGCGATATCATGATAAAAATGAATCCTGAAATAGTTGATTTAAACCTAAAACGTGTAAGCAAACCAGGTCAGAGGATATATATACAAAAAGATGAGATCAAGCCTGTTTTGAATGGGTATGGTATTTCTATCGTTTCCACATCAAAAGGCATGATGACTGGCGATGAAGCAAGAAGGGAGGGTATTGGCGGTGAACTTATATGCGAGGTCTGGTAATAAACAATCTAAAATCTACAATCTATAATCTATAATCATAATAACTCATGTCACGCATTGGAAAAAAAACCATCAAAGTACCTGCCGGAGTAAATGTCACTATTGAAGGCAACAAAATTAAGGTGAAAGGCCCGAAAGGCGAACTCCGCTATGAGTTCTCTTCCGCAATAAAAGTGGCCTGCACGGATGGTGTTATACAAATAAAACGCGTCAATGACGAGCCTTCCGACAGAAGCCTTCATGGTCTGGCACGCGCGCTTATAAACAATATGATCAATGGCGTCACTACCGGCTACGAGAAACGCCTTGAAATAATCGGTGTAGGATACAGAGCGCAACCAAGTCCAAAAAAACTTACATTGAATCTGGGCTTCTCTCATCCGATAGATATGCCTGTACCGGAAGGTATACATGTGGAAATGGATAAGGAGCAAAAGAATGTGCTTATAGTGTCCGGCATAGATAAGCAGGCTGTCGGTCAGTTCTCTGCCAATATAAGAGGATTCCGCCCACCTGAACCTTATAAGGGCAAGGGTATAAGATATGTCGATGAATATGTTCCAAGAAAAGCAGGTAAAGCAGCGGCAGGAGCTAAGGAATAATAACAATTTATCCGCCACAGCGGATTTGCAACAATTTTAAATTTTAAATTCTCAATCTGAAATGAAAGTCACAACAAGACAATTAAGGTCAAGAAGACACATAAGAATACGTTCAAAGATCCACGGCACATCCGAACGCCCGCGTTTATCTGTTTTCCGCAGTCTCAGCAATATATCCGCCCAATTAATAAATGACGATACGGGAAAAGTATTGGCAGCAAGTTCCAGCCTGAAGGTGAAGAAAGGCAAAAAGGCTGATGTCGCCAAGCAGGTAGGTATGGATATTGCCAAGAAGGCTGTGGCCGCCAAGATAACAAAATGCGTTTTTGACCGCGGAGGATATCTTTATCATGGACGTGTTAAGGCTTTGGCGGAAGGAGCCCGCGAGGGAGGACTGCAGTTTTAATTTCCAATGTCCAATTTCCAATTTCCAAATACAATTTACAATTACTAATCATTAATTACTAAATGTCTAAAAAGAACTTACAAAGAGCTAACGCACAAGTTAAAGAGCAGAAGGAATTCGAAGAGGAAGTCCTTCAGATAGACCGCGTTACACGCGTGGTGAAAGGAGGACGAAGGCTCAGATTCCGCGTTACTGTCGCTATCGGAGACCATAAAGGTCAGGTAGGTATCGGTACGGGCAAGGCTTCCGAGGTGATATACGGCATTAAAAAGGCTGTCACTCAGGCCAAAAAAAGCCTTATAAAAGTGCCTATCACAAAAGGCGATACCATTCCTCATGATGTGAAGATGAGACATAAGGCCGCATACATGCTTATAAAACCGGCTTCCCCGGGTACAGGTGTTATCGCAGGAGGTTCTCTCAGAAAAATATTAAGCCTGGCCGGCGTGAAAAATGTGCTCAGCAAAAGCTTTGGATCCAGAAACGCGTTGGTCACCGCTCAGGCTTCCATTAAAGCTCTAAAGTCATTAAGGCCAGTCAGACAATATGCGTCAAAATCAGAGAAGCCAAATGAAAAAGTACAAGAAAAGAAAAGCAAATAATATTTTACTTATCCAACAATTCCTATAATCAAATAGCTATGAGATTAGATAATATCAAGCCAAAGGCAGGAGCCGTAAAGGCCAGAAAACGTCTTGGAAGAGGTAATGGCTCCGGTCACGGAACATTCAGCGGACGAGGCTGTAAAGGTCAGGGCCAGAGAAAAAGCGGAAATGTACGCCCCGGATTTGAAGGAGGTCAAACACCTCTTATCAGGCGTATGCCAAAATTGAAAGGCTTTAATAATCCTACAAAAGTCACATATCAGGCTATAAACCTGGGTGCTTTGAATGTGTTTGATGACGGTGCTGAGGTGAATGCCGTAACACTTGCTGAAAAAGGCCTTATAACAAGAAAGAATCTTCCTGTTAAGATATTGGGCGATGGCAAACTTGAGAAAAAATTGACTGTGAAGGTGCATAAAGTCTCCGCATCCGCCAAGGAAAAAATAAAAAAAGCCGGAGGCAAAGTACTTTAATATATAAACATTAAAACGTGTTTAAATACCTGCATCAAATCTGGCAATCGCCGACATTAAGAAAAAAAATCCTTTTTACACTTTTCATTTTGTTGGTTTTCAGGATTGCCGCACATATAACCGTACCCGGAGTAAATACACAGGCGCTCGCGGGGATTTTTGACAAGAACCAGCTTCTGGGCGTGTTCTCCGCTTTAACGGGAGGAAGCATGGAAAACTTCTCCATCGTTTTGATGGGGCTTTCTCCATATATCAATGCTTCCATCATCGTTCAGCTGATGACTGTCGTTATCCCAAAGCTTGAGACTCTATCCAAGGAGGGTATGGAGGGCAGAAGAAAAATCAATCAATATACAAGAATACTTTCAGTGCCTCTCGCATTTTTGCAGTCATATGGAATGATCATACTTTTAAATCAGAGCTCACAAGGACAACTTATACCGAATGTCGGTTCCATGGGTGTAGTACTACCTATAATGCTAATAGTAACTGCAGGAACCGTGTTTATGATGTGGCTTGGTGAGCTTATAACAGAACGCGGAATAGGTAATGGTATTTCTCTTATCATCTTTGCGGGCATAGTCGGCGGGATGCCGCCCGTGGTAGGAAGAATGCTTGGAATAGCTCAGGGCGGAGACTCTACAAAGTTGGGCTATTTTGCCTTCTTCATGATAATGACGATACTGATGTTGATATTCGTTGTGCTTATAAGCGAAGGACAGAGGAACATACCTATAACCTACGCCACACGCGCCACAGGCGGTAAAGGCGAAAAAGCGAGTCTGCCGATACGCGTTAATCAGGCGGGTATGATACCTATCATCTTCGCTGTATCAATGATGACATTTCCATCCGTAATTTCTCAATTTTTCCAGGCTTCGGCTTCCCCCGTGCTGAAAAAAATAGCCGATTTCATGCTTAAATTTTTCAACTCCTCAAATCCGTCTTATTTCTACATGGTTCTTTATTTCCTGCTCATCATCGCGTTTTCGTATTTCTATGTAAGTGTCACATTCAACTCGGAACAGGTATCTGAAAATATACAGAAGAGAGGCGGTTTTATACCGGGTATACGTCCGGGAAGCCAGACAGCTGAATTCCTCGGCAGGGTATCAGGCCACATGAACCTTTTCGGAGGTATATTTTTAGGAATAGTCGCGGTAATACCTATTTTGTTTACAAAATTCACACCGCTTTCTTCCAGTGATCTTATAATAAGCGGTTCAGGTCTTATCATCGTCGTAGGCGTAGTGCTTGAGCTTATTCGCCAGGTAGACGCGCAGCTTGTGATGCACGATTATGATAAACTTTATTAAGAATTACATATTTGTGCAAGTCCAAGTGCAAGTCCAGGTACTAATATCAACACTTGCACATGCACTTGCACATGCACTTAGCAATTAAGAAGTATGGATATAATATTATTCGGTATGCAGGGGTCCGGTAAAGGCACACAAGGCAAAATACTTGCCGAGCGCTACGGACTCAGTGTTTTTGATATGGGTTCGGAATTGAGGAAGATGATAGAAGCCGCCACACCTCTTGGACAGAAAATAAAACATATAGTAGAGAGCGGAAATCTGGTCGATGATGCCACCATAATGGAAGTCGTTGAGAATTTTCTTGGTCAGGTAGACGCGAAACAATCGGTGCTTTTTGATGGCATACCAAGAACACTTGAACAAGGAAAAAAACTTACAGCGATTTTGGAAAAACATAAAAGGCAGGTTTTTGCGCTGTTTATCAAATTATCCGAGAAAGAGGCTATAAAACGCCTTACGCAAAGGCGCGTCTGTTCAGGCTGCAAAGAAATATACCCGTCTTTTTATAAAGAGGAAAAATGCGCTAAATGCGGAGGCATACTTATCACCAGAAAAGATGACAGCAATCTGGAAAGCGTAAAAACAAGGCTGGACCATTATCAGAGTGAAACTCAGCCGGTAATAGATCATTTTTACAGCATAGACCATTTAATAGAAGTCGATGGGGAGCAGTCTATCCCGGATGTAACGGAAGAGATGATAGATAAGGCGGGATACCTATTTACTTAAAACAAAGTGCAAGTCCAAGTGCAAGTCCAAGTATTGAATTGTAGATATTTTGCACTTGCACATGCGCTTGCACATGCACTTTTGAAAAATGAATATACCAATTAAAACTCCGGCGGATATACAGATAATGCGCGAAGGGGGAAAGATACTGGGGGAGGTTTTTGAGAAAATAGAATCTATTATAAAGCCGGGTGTTTCCACATACGAGCTTGATATCTTCGCTGAAAAAATAATAAGGGCGCATAAGGACGCGTTACCGGGTTTTAAGGGATACAGGGGTTTTCCGGCCACACTTTGCACCTCCGTTAATGAAGAGGTGGTCCATGGCATACCAAAAAAGGATAGAATACTCAAAGATGGCGATATAATAGGCGTCGATTGCGGTGTGCTATACGGCGGTTTTTATACGGATGCCTGTATAACATATGCGGTGGGCAGTATAACTCCACAAGTCATCCGCTTTTTAAATGTCACCAAGCAGGCGCTGGATAAATCCATAGAAGAGGTAAAACCCGGAAACCGCATAGGTGATATATCCGCAGTAATACAGGAAACTCTTGAAAGCAATGGCTATGCTCCGGTTGTTGAGTGTACCGGTCATGGGGTAGGAAGGGCTTTGCATGAGCCTCCGGATATCTTAAATGTCGGCTATAAAAATTCCGGACCGATGATGAAACCCGGCATGATGCTTGCCATAGAACCGATTTCCGTGATGGGGTCCGGAAAAGTGACCACATCGGATGATGGATGGACCATAATTTCCGCTGACAGAAAACTTTCCGCACATTTTGAGCATACCGTGCTTGTGACTGAAAAAGGCTATGAAATTATTGTTTAAAATAATATTTCAGTAATACGTCAAGAGAATTTTAGCAAAAAATACAAATTCCCTTTTCTAAATCAGGCAATTTATGTACACTCTTACCGCTTATGTTTATTGCTCATGACAAAGGAAGTAATCGAGGTCGATGGGAAGATAGTAGAATGCTTATCAAACGCCAATTTTCGAGTTGAGCTTATAGGCGATAATTATAAGGGTCATACTATCCTCGCTCATATATCAGGGAAGATACGCATGAATTACATACGAATACTCCCCGGCGATATAGTTACGGTTGAAATGACGCCTTACGACCTTACCAAAGGCAGAATAACATACAGACATCCAACAGCAAAAAAAGAAGAAACAAACGAATAATTATTAATTTACCAAATAAATAGCATGAAAGTACGAGCTTCCGTTAAGAAAATCTGTGAATATTGCAGGGTTATCAAGAGAAAAGGTGTCGTTCGCGTAATCTGCCCAAGATTTAAAAAACACAAACAAAGACAAGGCTAAACATTTTGCATTTGTCATTTTTCTTTTTTTCCGCCACGGCGGATTTACAACTTTTAGCACTTATCAAATCATTTTAGCATGGTACGTATAGCAGGTATCAACCTACCAAAAGGAAAGCGAATAGAGGTCGCCCTTACTTATATATTCGGCATAGGAAGAAGCGCCAGCCATAAGCTTCTTACCAATCTTAAGATAGACGTTAATACTAAGACCGACGCCTTAACGCAGGATCAGGAAAACAAGATCCGTGAAGCTATCGAAAAAATAGTCACGGAAGGTGATTTAAGGCGCCGTGTAGCTAATGATATTAAACGCTTACAGGAGATAGGCTCTTACAGAGGTTTCAGGCACCGACGCCGTCTACCTGTCAGAGGACAGCGCACAAAAACAAACGCCCGCACCAAGCGCGGTAAACGTGTCACAATGGGCAGCGGAAAAGTAAAAGAACAGAAGACGTGATACATTCCCCAAAATCCAACCCTGTTCGTCTTTGTAAATGTTTACAAAGAGATCAGCAGGCAGGTTTCAATTACTAATTTATTAATCACTAATCACTAATGGCAGCCAAAGAAAGCAAAGCAAAGGCAGCGGCTCCGGCTACATCAGCGCCAGCCCCGGCAGCAACCGCAGCCCCACAGAAAAAGACGAAGCGCAATGTGCCTGAAGCATATGTCTATATAACAGCTTCGTATAACAATACCCTTATGTCACTTACTGATCCGAAGGGTAATGTCTTGGCTCATTCCAGCGCGGGCGCCAATGGTTTTAAAGGCACAAGAAAGTCAACTCCTTACGCGGCAACCGTAACAGCTGAAAAGCTTATGGAAAAGGCCGCTTCCTATGGTGTCCAGAAGGTGCGCATATTCGTAAAGGGTGTGGGTACCGGCCGTGAACAGTCTGTCCGCGGTATACAGGCCTCCGGTGTAGAACTTGAGGCTATATTCGATACGACACCTATCCCACACAATGGATGCAGAAAGAAAAAGAGCAGGAGAGTGTAAAACAATTTCCAATGGCCAATTTACAATGGCCAATTTACAATTTTCATTTTCATTTATAAATTATGCGTTATACCGGTCCAAAAGCAAGGGTTTGCCGACGTCTAGGAGTCAATTTGTACGGCACTGAGAAATACACTAAGATCCTAAGAAAACGCCAGGCAAAACCTGGTATGCACGGTTCAAAGTTCACGAAAAAAAGCGAGTTCGGCCGACAGCTTGAGGAAAAGCAAAAAGCCCGTTATGTATTCGGCCTTACTGAACGCCAGATGGGCAATTATTTCAAAAAAGCTTCCGCTATGACGGGTGACACGGGTCAGAATTTACTTCGCATGTTCGAACGCAGAGTAGATAACGTCGTTTATGTAACACAATTCGCCGTAACAAGAGTGCAGGCCCGTCAGATGATAAGCCATGGGCATTTCAAGCTTAATGGGCACAAGATCACAACTCCTTCTATACAGGTCCGCCCGGGAGACAAGATCGAGCTTAACAAAAAACTTACAACTTCCGCTCTTTATAGCGGCCTCGATAAACTTAAGGATTATTCCCCAAAGTGGCTTAAGGTCGATTTGAAAAAATTCACTGTCGAGGTATTAGCCCTTCCCGATAAAGATGATCTCGAAAAAACTATAGATAGCCAGTTGATCGTGGAGTTCTACTCCCGTTAAACTTCTTAACTTTATAAAGTTATGCATATTATCCAAGAAGAAATCGGTTTACCAAAAATTAAAACCGAATCCGCCGACAAGAACCATGCAGTTTTCACCATCAGCCCGCTTCCATCGGGTTATGGTATGACGCTTGGCAACTCCTTTAGGCGAGTGCTTCTTTCCTCTTTACCGGGTGCAGCTATCACAGCCGTCAAAATAGATGGCATATCACATGAATATTCAGCTATCCCGGGAATAAAGGATAGCGTTCTGGATATTCTTTTGAACATTAAGCAGATCCAGCTTAAAAAACATTCCAAAGAACCGGAAGTCATGAAACTTACCGTGAGCAAGGAAGGCGAAGTCTTCGCGAAATCGATAGACCACTCCAGCGATATAGAGATCCTTAATCCGGATCTTAAGATAACCTCTATAACCAAAAGAGGCGTAAAACTCAATATGGAGCTTACAGTTGAAAAGGGCGTAGGTTATGTTCCGGCTTCATTAAGAAAGAAGAACAAAAAAGATATCGGCATCATACAGATAGATGCAATATACACTCCTGTCATGAAGGTGCGTTATGATGTCACAAGCACACGCGTCGGCCAGATGACAGACCTTGATAAGCTTACGCTTGAAATAATGACTAACGGCTCAATAGCCCCTGAGGATGCACTGAAATTCAGCGCCAGCGTGCTTAGGTCATATTTCGACCTATTCCTTATTGAAAAAGAAGAGATAGAGCCTGATTTCAGAAGCGATATACAGAGAGTGAAGGAAAAGGAAATCGAAGAGCAGGAAGAGGAATCAAAGAAAGAGACATACACACCTATCGAAATACTGAACTTCTCCCCACGCACACTGAACGCTCTTATCAATGGCGGTATCGGTTCGATAGAACAGCTTGTGAAATGCACTCCAAGCAAGCTTGGCAATTTCCGTGGTTTCGGCAAGAAAGCCATGACCGAGGTGGAAGACGCTCTTGCTACCCGCGGGCTTAAGCTTACAGATGACGGAAGCGCAAACTAAAACTCAATAATCAATTACTAATTTTAATTTCCGCTAAATCATGAGACACCGAGTCAAATCCAAAAGAATAGGCAGAAATAAGGCTCATTTAAGCGCAATGCTTAGAAACCTTACAACATCGATAGTGCTTTTTGAAAAAGTAAAGACGACCAAGGCAAAGGCAAATGCCGTAAAGCCGATAGTCGAAAAGATGATAGTCGATGCCAAGACCATGACTTTGCCTTTGGTTATGAAAAAACTAAAGTCTTATCTGAAAGATGACAATGCCGTTAAAAAAGTCACTGAAGACCTTGCAAAGAGATACAAAGACAGACCTTCCGGATTCGTAAGGCTTATCCCTATCGGATATCGCCCAGGTGATTCCGCCCCAATGGTACAAATAGAACTTGTTTAATTATTTATATGACACAAAAGACATTTTCTCCAAAATCCCAGTCTAAATCCGAAAGAAAATGGTATCTGATAGATGCTACGGATAAAGTTGTAGGCAGGATTTCCACTCAAATAGCCAATATTCTAAGAGGCAAGAACAAAGCCACGTTCTCCAATCATCTTGATATGGGCGATTATGTGATAATCATCAATGCTGAAAAAGCGCGCTTTACGGGAAGCAAGGAACAGCAGAAAGAGTATTACAACCATTCCGGTTACATGGGGCACCTTAAACGCAGTTCATTTAAGCAGGTGCAGGCTACAAAACCTGAGCGCATACTTAAGGATGCTATAGCAGGTATGATCCCACGCAACAAATTGAAGAAGTTTATACTTCAAAAACTTTATATCTATGCCGGCGCAGAACATCCGCACACCGGACAAAATCCTATTACATTTAACGCATAACCATGGCTGAAAAGAAAGTAACAGAAGAGAAAAATTTAATGCAGAGGCAAGGCCGCTATTTTTACGCTGACGGCAAAAGGAAATCTGCCATTGCCCGTGTCCGTTTATATGAAAACGGCAAAGGCGGCATTGTTATAAACAACAAACCAATAGACGAGTATTTCTTTGGAATGCACGTAAGCAAGGTCAAAGCTCCTTTAAAGATAGCAAATGCCCTAAATCTTTTTGATATCATCGTGAAAGTGATCGGCGGTGGCGTAAGCTCCCAGGCCGATGCCGTTCGCCATGGTATCTCCAAGGCTTTGCTTGAATACGATCCTGAGCTAAGAGCCCAACTTAAAAAGGCAGGCCTCCTTACCAGAGACTCCCGCGTTAAAGAACGCAAGAAACCAGGTCTACGCCGTGCCAGACGTGCTCCTCAATGGGCGAAACGTTAAGCTATTAACAAAAGCCTCCCGAAGGGAGGCTTTTTTAGTCTCCCTGCTCTCAACATGCATAAATGCGGGCAGTGAAAAACATGAGAATGCTTTCCACCCATTTTTGTCTTGATACAAAAACGGGTGGAGCCGAAAAAAATCAAGGCCTGCCTGAACAGCCTGTCAGCGTTCTCACGGTCCTCCAAGGCTTCGGACCTCACTTTATCTTCAGCTATATACTTATCGATAAGCATTTCACCGGCGGCTGCCCTTACGGGGCCGGCAGGCCGATTTCGCAGGTTGGTTAAAACCAATTACCGGCAGGAACTGTGAATACTTCACTATCTGTAAAGCTGACCGCTTACCGCTTATAGCTGACAGCTTGTATAATCGTCATTCTTCCTTTGCCGGTGGTACCAAATCCAAAACACCCCAGCTGTCGGTGTATTTGTTTCCGGGGCTCCAGATGCTGAAGCCGGTGGCGCCGGCATCGTAGGCGCCGTTTATCTGGTCGGCTATGTACTTTTCGCCGAAGTTATATGCCTTTAGGGGGAATCCCTGTATCCAGGGCCTTATTTCCGCGTTACCGGCGGATCTTTCAACGAATCTGGCTATGGAGTCATGCACTATGTCATACGGCGCGGAATACATATTGTAATAGCCGTAGAAACCGGGGCTATAGTGAGATGGATAAGTCATCGGGTATATGGCGTCCACTATTTTGGACATATCTTCTACCGATTGTCCTACTATGCGCCAATCCACATCGCCCCAGACGATAGCACCGAAGACATCCACGCTGAATGGGATGCCGTATTTATCCGCGACGATATTAGCCCGCTCCAGGAATTGGTTTATGACATCAATATTTTCAAATTTACTTTCGTCGTACCAATAGTTCAGCGCGTTGTGATTGGCCGCAGGGAACCTTATATAATCGAACTGTATTTCGTCGAAGCCAAGTTTTGCCACCTCTTCCATTATCATCAGGTTGTAATACTGCACGCCCGGTTTGGAAGGATCCAGCCACCTGTAATCGTAAGTGCCACCTCCCCATTTGTATTTTATGCGCCAGTCCGGCCTTCTATTGGATGTGTATGGGTCGTTGAACACCACCTGCCTTGCTATCGCGTATATACCTTTATCATGCAGGATCTTTATCTTCGCTTTATAGTCGTTGAAATCACGTCCGGGGTTGATAGTCTTTAAAAACTCATTCTCCGGCACAAACGCAAGCTGTCCTCCGCCTATTTCTATGTCCATTACAACCGCGTTGCCCCCATTTTCCACTAAAGCATCCGCCAGCTCCTCAAAACGGCTAGAATTGACCGTGGAAGCCGTCAGATAAATAGCACGGACGTTTCCAATTGCGGGGCCAATTGTTGGACCTGTAGTGGAGCCAATGGTGGCTCCGGTTGATATTATAAAGAATCCTAAAATAAGGATTAGACGGATTGTGGTTTTTAAATTTTTTGGCATTTTATTGTTCTATAACCAGTTCATACCAGTTATTTTCAGCTTCATTATGGAAGTACGCGGTTTTAATAGCCGGATCGTAAGTAAAAATATCTACCGGGAAATCATTTTTGGAAACTATGACTTCTTTTTCTTTTGTCGAAGGGTTGTATTTATAAATATTAGTGAACTCGCTTGCTTCGTTTGTTTCATAAGTCAGCAGAGTTGAAGTATCCAGCCAAAAGCTCTTATTCAGATCCATATTTACACTCAATTCCTGAAAAGTTTGAGGGCTATTCCAATCAGCCTTTAATACAGCCTTATCTTTGTTTAAAAGGAAGTAGTTTCCGTCCGGCGACCAAACAATGGCGGATGGCTCGAAGTCTATCACCTGTTTTTTTCTGGAGCCGATATCCGCCTGTATCAGGTACATGTCGGTTTTGTTTATAGCTACTATCCTGTTTCCGTCCGCGGACCAGTAAAAGATGATAGGCGCGGATATATTCTTGAGCATGGTCACCTGTTTTACCACGCCTTTTGTGTCGGATATCTTTAACCTTCCGTCACTTGAATCCAGATACAGCAATTTGCTTCCGTCAGCATTCCACTTGTATCCCACTACGTTCTTTTCATCCATATTCTTTGGTAATGGCATGGCAGGTTTTTCAAATGCCGGAATTTTTTCGCTTATTTTAAGTTCCGCGAGTTTTTTCGGGTTGAATGTTAAAGAAGTAGTCCTGCCTCTTAGCACAACTGTATCAAGATAGATTGAATTATATCCATCTTTGGCGAATTGCAGTTTATGGTTCCCGATTTCCAGCTTTATCACACACGGGTCCGCCGTGCAGTTAACCGCCTGGTCGGCGACGTTTATCGTGTATCCGCTCAAGCCTGTTGTTATGGAAACACTGCCTTTATTCAGTACAAAAAACCAGACGGATATAAGGCCTATTATCAAGGCCGTGACTATCAGTATCAATATATTTTGGGTTTTGTTTGTCATATATCTTTGTCGTCAGAAGTATAATCCATTTCCTGCGTGATGTTCTGCAGATGTGTTATTTTCGGCGTTCCCGAATCCATCTCTATACTGATTATATCCATTCTCCACTCCGAATCTAACTGATTTTTCCCGTCCAGCCATATATTGGCGGTTTTTATCATCTTTTTTATCTTCCTTTCGTCCACCGCTTCCTCCGGATAGCCGAATGATTTCGCCCTTCTCGTCTTTACTTCGGCAAAAACTATTTCACCGTTCTTATCGAGCGCTATCAGGTCTATTTCACCGTATCTGGTATGGAAATTTTTATCCAAAACCGAATAACCCACACCCTCCAAATATCCGGCAGCTATTTTTTCCCCTTCCATGCCTTCTTCCCTTTTATCCATCAGGTAAACAGGCTTAATGTGTAACTGGCTCCGATAGGTATCAGAAGATTGTCGTCTATCTCAAAGTCGAATATTTTCACGTGAAGCATTTCCAGAAACATCGCCACGGATGAACAGACTATCGCGGCGGTAAGGTTAGGCACGAACGAGTACGCTATCGGTATGGAAAGTATTATACCCACCACCGTGCCCTCTAAATATTTATGCGGGCTGAGTTTCGTCTTGGTCTTGCCTATATATCTGCCAACAAGATTCGTCACTGCATCGCCGACGGCCAGTATAAGTATGCCCGCGTAGGCTATTTTCGTCTCAAATAATATTAGTGAAATAAAGGCGCCTATCGTGTAAAACAAAATCCCGCGTCCCGGAAACTGTTCCATGTGATGGTCGCGCTCGAAAAATCTGAGCATCCTCGCGAAGAACGGAAGCTTCTGCCTTTTTATCATAAACGAAGCGAACATCCCGCCGACTATCATTCCCAAAAGCAGGGCGTTATTGAGTATCTGAAAGTGATACAAAATAACCAATGTCGGCCCGTAAAGCATGTGTATGATCTGTCTTCTTATCTCCAGTTGGTGCATGGCTAATTACTTAAAACTCTAAACTCGAAATAACAAGATAAGAATACCATCTTAAGCGCTAAGTGCTCAAGTGTTCATTTTGTGACGCGTGTCATTTACAACATACGAAATTTATTCCGAAGGCGAAGTTCGCGAACTTCGCCTTCGGAGGCTCGGAAGCGCTTCCGAGCCTCCGGGGTTAAATTGTACATTGGGCATCACGCATCATGCATCACGTTGTTAATAGCACCCTTTTATGCTAGTTTATATCCGTCATTTATAGCTTGAATATGATAAGAAAACGGGAGGACATAGAGAGGATAGAGATGCAGACTCTCGCGGATTACGCCGTTAAGAGCGCGAAGAGCCGTGGGAGAAAATATCCCGAAAAAGAAGCCAATGACAGGACATGTTTTCAGCGCGACAAGGACAGGATAATCTACTGTAAGGCCTTTTTGAGGCTTCGCGGTAAAACTCAGGTAGTTCTTGCCGGCCATGGCGACCATTTCCGCACACGGCTGGACCACACGCAATATGTCGCGACAGTAAGCAGAAGTGTGGCGCAATCACTCGGGCTGAATCAGGATCTGGCGGAGGCTATAGCCCTTGCCCACGACCTTGGGCACACTTGTTTTGGGCACGAAGGTGAATCCGCCCTGAACGAGATGATGAAAAAATACGGCGGGCGTTTTGAGCATAACGAGCAAAGCCTGTGGGTAGTAGAAAAGATGGAAAAAAAGAACGAAAAATATGACGGGCTTAATCTTACTTACGAAGTCCTGGACGGAATCGACAAACACCGCACTGGTTTTGATAATCCGCAGTCCAAAAACAGTCTTATGCCATCGCTCGAGGCGCAGGTCGTGAACATAGCGGACGAGATCGCCTATAACTTCCATGATATAGACGACGGACTGCGCGCCGAGGTATTTACGGAGAAGGATCTGATGAAATTGAACATCTGGAAATCAGCCAAGAATGCGATAAAACAAGGTGACTCCAAGTTGTCCCACAATATCCGCTCCAAGACGATGGAACTGATGATAGACGACCTTATAAAGACCACGAACAAGAACCTTGCCGCCAAGAAAATCCATTCAGTTAGCGATGTATATAAATATCCCAAGCAACTTGCCGAATTTTCTCCGTCCATGCGTAAGGAGATAAATGAACTGAAAGTCTTTTTGATGAAAAATTTCTACAGATCTCCGGATGTGAAGAGCTATAATAAAAAAGGCAGGGAAATAATCACGGTTTTGTTTAAAAAGTTTTACGACAAGCCTGAACTTATGCCGGAGGAACTGAAAAACAGACTGAAAAAAGAAAAAAAGGAGATGCTCGTGAAGGATTATATAGCCGGCATGACAGACGGTTACGCGATTTCGGTTTATAATAAATATAACAAATAATCAAAATATGAATTGCCCCAAATGCAAAGCACTGGATACGAAAGTCGTCGACTCGCGCGAGTCGGAGCAGGGGAAAGTTATACGAAGAAGAAGGGAATGCGAGAAATGCCAATGGCGTTTCACCACTTTCGAGCGCGCCGAATTCGGCAATCTTATGGTCAAAAAGAAAGACGGCACATTTGAACCATACAGCAGGACAAAACTGGAACATGGTGTCTGGATAGCCTGCGGTAAGCGCCCTGTAACGCAGACACAGATCGACGATTTATTGAACGAGCTCGAGGAAAAATGGGGCACGAATAAAAAAATGGTCGCGAGCCAGACTATCGGAAATGATGTTATGGAAGCTCTTAAAAAACTCGACCATATCGCCTACATCCGTTTTGCCAGCGTGTACAGAAGCTTTAAGGATGTGGATGAATTTAAGGAGGAACTCAACAAATTACTGAAATAATTTCCAATTTCCAGTGTCCAATGTCCAATTAACATCAATTTACTCTTTTCTAAAAGAGCTAAAGGAGTACGGCATAAAAAACGATATTCCGAATGTTTCCGAGGACACTGGGCGGTTTTTGAACGCGCTAGTGAGGATGAAAAGGCCGAAAAATATACTCGAGATAGGATGCGCGAACGGATATTCCACTATATGGATGGCTGAGGCGGCGAAAAATGTCGGCGCGAAAATACATGCCATCGATAAAAGCCGGCCGACATTCGAACAGGCTAAGATAAACATACCGAAAGCGGGTTTTGGCGACGTTGTGGAGTTCCATTTTGGCGACGCGATATCCGTCATAAACAGTTTCAGCCCGGAACTTATGTTTGATTTTGTGTTTGTGGATGGCGAAAAAAGGAGCTATCTGGATTTTTGGAAAACTGTTGAGCCCAGGCTTACTAAAAACGGCGTAGCGCTATTCGATGACATGGTTTTATTCCCCGAAAAGACCAGGGATTTTTCAAAATACATTGAAACTCTCATGGGTTTTGATAAAATCCTTTTACCTGCAGATGAAAACGACGGAATACTTTTATTAGCTAAAAAATCCAGTTTATAACATGAGAATAATCCCACTGATAATCGCCGCAGCCGCACTTTTTGTAATAATACTTAATCAAAATACAACATTGCAAACACTTCAGATAAAAACACAGGACAAGACTTATGACATATCGGTAGATATTTCCAATACTCCCGAGGAACGCAGCCTTGGCCTTATGGGGCAGGACGCGCTTGGTGAATTCGAGGGTATGTTTTTCATCTTTGAAAAGGAACTTATACCGGCTTTCTGGATGAAGAACATGAAATTCTCCCTGGATTTGGTTTTTATAGGCGAGGATAACAAGATAAAACACATAATACCTTCAGTCCCGCCATGCACAACTAGTGAACAGGAATGTGTGAAATACTCTTCGCCGTCCCCTGTGCGCTATGTGCTTGAAGTCAATTCCGGGTTTACGGAAAAGTACGGCATAGATATAGGGGATGAGGTAAAACTTCCGGAATCGTATTGATTGTCGGATTGAGGTTCGGCTCCGCGAGGCTCTATTCGGCGGTCTGTTCGTTAATGTACTCGATGGCTTTATCCATTTGCGGATCGGAGCCGTTTTCCATGTCTTCAGTGTCGCGTATTACCACGATATCCGGTGTTATGCCGGTTTCACTGATATTCACATCGTTAGGTGTGAACCATTTCGCTATGGTAACGCGCAGGCTGGCACCGCCTATCAGGCTTTCGACCTCCTGAACAGTGCCTTTTCCGAAGCTGTTTTCACCTATCACTACAGCCCTTTTGTTATCCTGCAGAGCTCCCGCGACTATCTCGGAAGCTGAGGCACTGCCTTTGTTTATTAGTACCGCGAGAGGAGTGCTTACTATACGAGCCTGACCGTTCACGAATATCATCTCGTCCTCTTCCGGATTGCGTTTTTTAATGGTAAGCACTTTGCCCTTATCCATAAATTCGGAAACTATATCCACAGCCCCTTCAAGGAAGCCTCCGCCGTTGTAACGAAGATCAAGAATTATGCCTTTCGGCCTGTTGCTCAATATTTCGTTGATTATCTTTCCGAATTCAAAGGTGGTGTTTTTGCCGAACTGGTTTATCTCTATAACCGCTATATTTCCTTTCATCTTCCATGTAACGCTATCCACATTTATAGAATCCCTTGTTATTACTACATCTATCGGTTCTTCATGCCCTTTTCGGATTACTGTAAGCGTGACTTTCGTGCCTTTCTGTCCGCGTATCTTAAGAACGGCTTCCTCGAATGTAAGTTCTTCAGTCAACTGTCCGTCTATTTTATATATGATATCCTCCGGCTGTAATCCGGCCTTTTTGGCAGGTGAGTTTTTGAGCGGGGATATAACTGTAAGCACGTTATTCCTCACTGTAAGCTCCGCGCCGATACCCTCAAGCGTGCCCTCAAGCATATCCTGGAATTCCTTGTTCTCCTTAGGGTTCATGAATATGGTATAAGGATCGCCGACAGCATCGACCATTCCCTTTATGGCGCCGTATATCATCTTCTGGGTATCAAGCAGATGAGGGTCTACATAACGTCCGCTCAAAATATTCCATGTGTCCCAAAAAAGCTGCATGTTAACGGTTTCCAGCTCTCCGCCGGAGTTCATCACCACGTTCTTGGAATCAATGCTTTCTTTTTGATATGTGTGGTTAACGCCAACATTCCAGCCAAGCAGGAATACGAAGAATATCAGGATCACGAACCCGATTACCTTGGGCGCGGAGATTTTTTTAGATGGATTGTAGCGGTCTTTTAGCATATTTCGGATTGATTATCGGATTGAGGCTCGGCTTCGCGAGGTTCGTATCGGTGTTCGAATTGAGGCCAACTTATATATTCATCGATTCGACCATCTATCCGAGCTTCTATTCGAGCCCCTATTCGGTTATATTATAATATTGATTCTCTCAATGGATTTTGCTTTCGCTTTGCCTGATATTTCTATCACAACGGCATTGAAAATACAAGGACCGGAGGGGATATCCAGTGAAAAACCGGTCTGTTTTAAAAACCCTTCCAGAACGGTGTTTTTTTCGGCGCCGATGATAGAATCTATCGGGCCCACCATGCCGACATCCGTTATATAAGCTGTGCCCTTTTCAGTCACCATATCGTCCGCTGTCTGCACATGTGTGTGAGTTCCCAGAAGTGCCGTGACCCTGCCGTCCAGATAATGTCTCATCGCTATTTTTTCACTCGTGGCTTCGGCGTGGAAATCCACGATCACAGCATCAGGTTTTTCGTGCTTGAACTCTTCCAATATCTCATCCATCTTTCTGAACGGGCAGTCGTAGTTGTCACTGAAAAACACGCGCCCGATAATGTTTATCACCAATATCTTTTTACCTTTCTTTGTGACGATCTGGCAGCCTTTGCCTATATTTCCCGGCGGATAGTTGGCGGGGCGCAGTACTTTGGTGTGCGCTTTTTCAAGTTCCGGATAAATATCCCCGCGGCGGAATATATGGTTGCCGCTTGTAAAAAAATCTACCCCCGCCTCCGTCATCTCCTCGAAAGTCTTTTTGCTCATACCCGCGCCATGCGCCAAGTTCTCGCCATTTGCTATCACAAGGTCAAACTCATGCTTTTTATTCAGCATTTTCAAAGCTTCTTTCGTGGCATTTCTGCCAGGACGGCCGGTGATGTCTCCGATAAATAAAATCTTCATATTGATGGGCTAATGGATGGGCTAATGGATGGGCTTATTGTTGGGCTAATGGTTGAATTTAAATATCAATAGCCCTTCAATTAGCCCTTCGCGAAGCGGCCCCTCGATTAGTAAAATTACCCGAAAATACCGCGGGGCTGGGGTTTTATGTTCAGCTTCGCTTCTTTGGCCAGCTGTTCGTAAAGCTCTTTCTCTTTTTTTGAAAGTTTTTTAGGGATTTCGATTATTATTTTCACGTAATGGTCGCCTTTTGTTTCGGTGTTCATCTTCGGCGCGCCATGTTCCTTTATTTTAAACACCTGACCGCTTTCCGTGCCGGCCGGGATCTTCAGCTTCACATAACCGTGAACGGTTTTCACCGGTATTTCGTCGCCCATCACAGCCTGCAGTATGTGGATATCCTGTTTGGAATAAATATCATCTTTTATCCTTTCAAATTCCTCGTTATGCGCGACGCTTACATGCACGAATAAATCCCCGTACGGTCCGCCCTGAGTGCCGGCTTCGCCCTTGCCCTGTATTTTTATGGCGGACTGGTCGTGTATGCCCGCGGGTATTTTCACTTTTATTGTGGAAGTCTTCACCATTCTTCCTTCGCCCTTGCACGTGTTGCATTTTTTCTCCGGTATTTTGCCCGCGCCCTGACACGATTGGCAAACGGCTGATGTCTGAATATTTCCAAGCGGTGTTCTTTGCACTCTCACCTGCTGGCCCGTGCCGGAACAATCATCGCATTCTTTAAGCTCCGTACCCGGTTCCGTACCCTTACCTTTGCATCTTTCGCATGATTCGTAGCGGGATATCTCGACATCCTTTGTAACACCGAAAATGGCTTCCTCAAAACCAAGCCTTATCACCATTTCAAGGTCACTGCCTCTGGCCGGCCCCTTCTTTTTGGCAGATCTTTTCGCGCCCCCGCCGAAAAACGTGTCGAAAATATCACCAAAATTTCCGCCTAAGCCGAAATCCACGTTTTCAAACCCGCTGAAATTAAAACCGCCGAAACCCTGGCCTCCCGGACCGCTCCCCATATGGCCGAACTGGTCGTATTGTGCGCGCTTCTGCTTATCGCCAAGCACTTCGTAAGCTTCCGTCACTTCCTTGAACCTTTTTTCATTGCCCTTTCCGGTATCCGGATGGTTCTGCTGGGCAAGCTTGCGGTACGCGCGTTTTATATCCTGTTCGGTTGCCGTTTTTTCGACGCCTAATATTTTGTAATAGTCCATTTTGTTTAATTACTTGTAGCAAATAAGGATTGCACTTCACTTACGCAACGCGGGTTTTCTAACCCGCGGAGCGAACCCCGTTCGCAGGTTGGAAAACCTGCTCTGCGGGGTGGGGTAATTCGTAAATTTGTTTTAGCTAATAGATTCTAGTGAAAAATGTCTTAAAAATCAATAATACACCTTGAATACAATGGGTTTTAAAAGGTACAATAAGCATCGAAGATAAAAGTGAAAAACAATGAAAATAAATGACATAAATTTTATGGTAGGCGGTATAGCGGGCGAGGGGGTGGAAGTCCCCGGTGAGTTCTTCGCGAAGCTGTGCATACAGGCAGGGCTTTATATACATACGAACGGCGAATTCCACAGTGTTATAAAAGGGTACAACAATATATTCCAGGTGCGCGCCAAAGAGGAGCGGGTGTATTCACATTCGAATAATTTCGATCTGGTACTCGCGCTCGATAAGGAGACTGTCGATAAGTATTTTGAAGATGTTACTCAGGGCGGAGGGATAATATACGACCCCGATATGGCGAAGCCGGCAGAGAAAAAAGGCGTTAAGCTTTTTCCTGTTCCTCTGCGCCTTATAGCGAAGGAAAAAGTCGGACTGGATCTTGCCAAGAACATAGTCGGCATCGGCGCTGTGGCAGGGCTTTTGGATTATCCGATGCAACCCATCACGGATATGCTTGTGAAGACCTTCGCGCGCAAGGGCCTTGATGTCGTAAACAAAAATATCGACGCGGCGCAGGCAGGTTATAACTATGTGCGCGAGAATTTTTCCAAGGAATTCGATTACGTCATACGCCAGAAAAAAGATACGCCGAAAACAATGATGGTAAACGGTAACGAGGCTATAGGCATGGGCGCGATAAAGGCGGGATGCAAGTTTGTCTCGGAATATCCGATGACGCCAAGCTCTTCCATTCTTCATTTTATGGCCAAGTACGCGCAAAAATACAATATGTCCGTGAACCATGTGGAGGATGAGATATCCGCCATAAACATGGCGATAGGCGCTGGTTATGCCGGAGTAAGATCCATGACCGCCACATCCGGCGGGGGATTCTCGCTTATGACGGAAGCCATCGGCCTCGCTGGGATGACAGAAGTTCCGGTAGTGATAGCAGAAGTACAGCGACCGGGCCCGTCAACAGGCCTTCCCACAAGATCCGGACAGGGTGATCTTCGCCAGGTACTTCATGCTTCACAGGGCGATTATCCGAAAATAGTAATGTCGCCCGGTACCCATGAGGAGGCGTTTTATATGGCGTTCCACGCGTTCAATCTTGCAGAAAAATACCAATGCCCGGTGATAATACTATCCGAAAAATATCTTTCTGAAGGGCGCGCGAGTTTCGAATTCCCGAAAACAGACCAGCTTAGGATAGACCGCGGAAAGTTATTAAAGGAAAGCGAGATACCGGCCAACTTCAAACGTTTCGCGCAGTCGCCCGATGGAGTTTGCGCACGCACTATCCCCGGACAGAAAGGCGGAGCGCACACGGCTTCCAGCTACGAGCACCGCGAGGACGGATATTTCACTGAAATCGTTTCGGAAGTGGTTGATATGAACAACAGAAGGATGCAGAAGATGGAGACAATATCCACAAAACTTCCTCACGCGGAAGTCGAAGGCAAGGCGAAAGCGGATGTCACATTAGTCTGCTGGGGGGCCACTTATGGCCCGGCCCATGAGGCCATTGCACTTTTGAAAGAAAAGGGCGTCACAGCCAATCTTCTCCACATAAAATACCTTATGCCGTTTCAGCCGGGAGTGCGCGAAGCTCTTGAGCACTGCAAGCATCCTGTGCTTATCGAGGGAAATTTCAGCGCGCAGCTCGGCGGGCTTATAGCCGAAAAAGCCGGAGTGGAGATATCGGATAAAGTGCTTGATTACTCAGGAAGGCCGTTTACGCCGGACGTGATTGCGGGCGGTGTGATTAAATTACTTAAGTAAAGATTAAAGATTAATGATTAAAGATTAAGGATAGCAATCATCAAATCATAAAATCATCAAATCATAAAATCGTTAATAAATAAATATGCCAAGAACTTTAAAGGATTACACCAACACCACAGGCAAGCCAAACTGGTGTCCCGGATGCGGGAATTACGGCATAGAAGCCGCGCTTAAATCCGCGTTCGCGAAACTGGACCTCGACCCCGATGGCATCGCTTTCGTCGGCGGGATAGGATGCGGAGGAAACGCGCCATACTGGTTCAGTTCCTACGGAATAATCACCCTGCACGGCAGGTCACTGCCTGTTGCAACCGGTATAAAACTTGCCGACCACAAACTCAATGTCGTCGCGTGGGCAGGTGATGGCGACGGTTACGGAATAGGAATGGGGCACTTTATACATTCCATGCGCCGTAACGCCAACATCCTATATATAGTAGGCGATAATACCGTTTACGGGCTAACCAAAGGCCAAGCTTCGCCTACCGCGCGCAAGGGTACAAAAACCCCATCCACTCCATTCGGTTCGCCCGATCCTAATCTAAGCCCGATCGCACTGGCACTTGCTACAGGATGTTCATTCGTGGCACGCGGTTACGCCGGCAATCTTCCTCATCTGACAAATTTGATTATGGAAGGAATCAAACACAAAGGCTTCGCGCTTATCGATATACTGCAACCCTGCGTCACCTACGCCAAAGACATCGGTTATGAATTCTATCAGCAGAGGACTTACGACCTCGCCGCAGCCGGGCACAATGCCTCCGACAAAAAAGCCGCTTACGAGCGCCTCTCCGAAGAGCCCGACAAATTCCCGATAGGCATTTTTTATAAAGAAGAACGCGGAGTATACGAAGACGAACAACCGCAATTCTCCAGCGGGCCACTTACCGCGCACGATATTTCCAATGTGGATATAAATCCGGTTTTTGAAGAGTATTCGGTTGGTTGATTTTATTTGCCCCCTATAATCCATAAACAAATCAACATGTAGAGACGCGCCATGGCGCGTCTCTACGGATTTTGGTAATTTGTTTAAACGTTGGGCAAATAAAATTAAACCTTCACCTCCACCTCTTTCGTTTCTTTCACAAACATCAGCAAAATTATCGCCACTACTGTCATGCCGAGGGCGAAGTAGAAGGGGGCGGACTTGCCGACTTTATCCCAAAGGATGCCGGCGAGGAAAGATGCCGGGAAGGCACAAAGGCCAAGGACCATCTGGAACGCGCCAAGTGTGCTGGCAGTGAATCTGGCGGGGGTAATTTCGGCGACTAATGTTTTTTGAATCGGTTTTATAGAACCCCTGTGTATGCCATATATAACAAAAGCGCCGACTATCGCCCAATAACTGTGGAACAGTATGAAGCTGAGGCAAACAAGGCCCCACATTAAGAACGAAAGCATAAGGGATTTTTTTCGGCCGATTTTATCCGTTAATTTTCCGAACGGGACGGCGAAAAGAAATGCCGAGGCGGTAAATATCAAATAAAGTATCGGGACGAAAGCGATTTTAAAACCGAATTCTTTGGCGAATATAAGAAGGAAGGAATAAGTGAACGCGCCGAGTTCGAATATCGCGCTAAGCACCAAAAATAAACCGAAATTCGCGTCCAGATCCTTGAATTTAAGCCCTTCATACAACTTGATACCGTTCTCTTTTTTCTCTCTCTTTATAAAGAAGAATATAAGAAGCACAGCGATGACCGATGGGATGGCGGCGATTAAAAACAGGTTCCGGTATCCCAGATACTGGAAAAGGAAAATGCAGAAAAGTATTCCGCAGACCGCGCCGAGATTATCCATCGCCTCCAGTATCGCGAAGTTCGTGCCCCTGTCCTTTTTATCCGAAATATCGGACACTATCGCGTCCCTCGGGGAACTTCTCATCTTGCCCATCCTGTCCAAAATGCGGAAAGGGATGATATGCTGCCAGATACTTGAAATGGCGTAACCGACTCTTGCTAACGTTCCGCATAGGTATCCCGTCCAGATAAACACTTTCCTCTTTTTAATCCTGTCGGATACATATCCCGAAACAGCTTTGGATATAGAGACTATCGCCTCACCTATTCCATCGATAAGGCCAAGAATAAACATGGGCGCGCCCAAAACTTCCGTAACAAAAAGCGGCCAGATAGGATTTATCATGTCCGAGCCCATGTCATTAAGGAATGACGCGGTTCCGAAGATGCCGACGGTTTTTTTCTTTTGGTCCATTTCGTATTGTGGCGCACATTGTGGAGCAAATTGTGGCGCCGTTGTGGTTGTTATAAGTGCTGGTAAAGCCCGACTAATTCAGACTGGTCTAGTATATGGTTCTGCATTGCCGGTATCAAGTCGGTTATCATCGAGCCTTCAGGAAGTTCCAGCATGGCATCCAGCGCGTAAACCCTGAACGAGTAACGGTGCGTACCATTTGGCGGACAAGGCCCGCCGTATTCAGCTTTTCCGAAATCAGTTTTACCCTGCACTCCCGGCACACTGTCTTCACCTATACTTTTGGTGTCTGCCGGTATGTTCCACACAATCCAGTGCGCCCATGCCGAACCTGCCATCACCGCATCCGGGTCATCCACTATAAGCGCGAAAGACTTTGTGCCTTCAGGCGCATTCCATATCTGCAGAGGCGGATTTATGTTTTTATCGTCGCAAGTATATAGCGGAGGGATATTCCCATTTTCCTTAAAAATCGGGCTAGTTATGTTCATGGCATTGGAGTTATTTTGTAAGCCCGCTACAGGAGCCTTCGCTTCCGGCTTAAAAACAAAGAACATTATTATGCTGGCGGCTATTATTATGATTATTGGTATTAATTTTTTCATAGTTTTTTTCTTTTATGACGTCTGATTACATATATAGCTATTCCGGCCACCATAATCAAGAGAATAACAGGGCCGAAAATGAACATCCCTATTTTATTGTTAAAAGCCGAAAGTGCCGATTTCCCGAAGAAGTCCGATTTTAACGTCGGCAGGGTCTTAATAGTGTTTAAGATCTCATCCGGCGGAAAAGATTCTATAGTTCCGACCGCCAACACGTATTTTCCTTCGTTATCTGCGCTAAATACCTTTATCTGATAAATCCCGCTATCCGCTATAACTCCTTTTGGATATTCTTCATTCGGATTACTCCTTAATTCCGGACCATTGTAATAACCGTCGCCTCCGAATTCCTCCCAAAAATATGTCCATTCATGGTTCAGGCCGTCAAAATCCCAAAGGACTTCCTCATCTTTATAAACCGTAAAACTGATATCCTTATCGATGCCCTCGATATCCGGTACAAGCACCCCCAGATACAACTCAAACTCTTTGTCCGAAGTTATTTGGTAGTACTCCGGCTCGCCATTAAGCTCTCCGTAAAAAGCCTGCGAGATCTCAGGGTTTTCGACAATCGTCATCTCTTTATCCACTATCCTTGGCTGATGCGCCAAAGCGTTTTGGGTGAATAGAAGAAAGGCGAGAATGGATATTATTTTTTTCATAGTTTTTGTTTGGGTAAATTATACACTATGTTGGTTTTTTGCTCACGTCCCGTTGAAAACAATTACCAAAATCTGTAGAGACGCGAGATCTCGCGTCTCTACATGTTTATTTGTTTATTGATTATAAGGGGTGAGCAAAAAATACCCAACTTTTCCCTTTATTTTTTTTAACTGTTTGGTGGTAAAATGAAACTTGGAGTTGCTTAACAAAAACAATATGAAGGCAGATGATGTACGTATAAAACACGGCAAGGGGGTGGAGAGGTTTTATTCCGTAGGCTCGCACATCCGCGCGCATGAAGCCGATGGGTTTTTGTCTTTCGGGTACTGGCATAAAAAAACCAAGGAATATTACGAATCCGCCGAGAACCTTGTTAAATTTTTCCTTGAAAAAGGAAAGATCTCCAAACCTGATACAGTCCTTGATGTCGCCTGCGGTTACGGCGCCGAATCTTTCCGTTTTTATAATTTTCTGAAGCCGAACAAAATGCACTGCGTGGATATCACAGGGGCTCATATCGAGTTCGCCAGAAAAAGAGCCGAGGAAAGAAATCTTCACGATAAACTTATATTCGAAAAGAAAGACGCCTGCCAGACAGGCTTCGCCGACGAGTCCTTTACTCACGTTATCGGCATCGAAGGCCCAGCTCACTTTAAAACCAGAATGGATTTCTTTAAGGAAAGTTATCGGGTACTGAAGAAAAAAGGGGAGCTACTGCTTACCGATATAACCTTCGACAAGGCAAAGTCTTACAAGAATTTTTTGCTTAAACGGCTCTCCAGTTTTGCCTCCAAAAGATGGCATATGCCTTCGGAAAACTGGGTAAACCCTGTGGAATACGCCCAGCAACTCAGACAAGCCGGCTTTAAAGTCCACACAGTGCTTCCGATAGGCGACAAAGTCTATCCGGGGTTTGCCGCATATAATACGAAATTCAAATCCATAATCAACGCCATAAAAACCCGAGGTCTTTTCATCGGCATCGGCATCACCATCATCTCCTGGTTCCTCGGATACGGTTACCGTAACGGCGTATTGGATTATGTGTTTGTGAAAGCGGTGAAAGAATGATCTATGGCTGTCATGCCGAGTCCGCCGCGGCGGATCGAGGCATCTACAGCCCCTAATTTTCAAAAAAAGCCCAGATCCCTCGAGAACCTCGGGATGACAGGCTTTTTTAGTTATTAGATGTTGATGGTTATTTGGATTTCTTTTTTGCCTTAACTGCTTTCTTGGCAGGTTTTTCTTCAGTCTTTGGTTCGACCTTTTCCTCCGCCTTTGCCTTTGCCTTAGCTTTAGGCTCTGCTGGTTTCTTGAAAGGGATTTCTTTGAAATCATCTTTCTTTCCTTCTTTCTTGGCCTCAGGAGCTTTTACAACAGCATCCACCTTCTTTATGCCTGCTGACTCAAGAGCCTTGATGATCCTGTCCAACTTGGTATTAAGAAGTTCGAACAACTGTTTGCTCTCGTCCGTCTTTTTAGGTTTGAAACTGCCGTCATCTTTGCCGAAGCAGTTGTTGCAGTAAACAGGTTTCTCGCCATTAGGCTTGAAAGGAACTTCACATTCCTGACCGCATTCGGCGCAAACCGCCTTGTACATCCTCTTTTCACCGAAACCTCCTCTGTCTCTATCCCTGCCTCCGCCGAAACCGCCTCTATCTCTGTCTCTTCCGCCACGGTCACCACGGTCGCGATCTCCGCCTCCCTGGTTCTTAAAGCAGTCACTGCAGTAAACAGGCTTGTCGCCACTAGGTCTGAAAGGAACTTCGCATTCTCTTCCGCAGTCTGCGCAAATAGCACTGTGCATATCAGGACGACCTCTGTCTCTGCCACCGCCGAATCCGCCTCTACCTCCGCCGAAACCACCTCTGCCTCTATCCCTGCCACCGCCGAAACCGCCTTTATTGAAATTACCCATAAAATTGTTGTTAATTGTTAGTAAGCCAAGAGATTTTAGGCTTATATAAAAGAAAAAGCAAGCTAATATTATATAAGGCGAAGGCGAAGGCGGAGGCGAAGGTGGTTTTTTCTTTAAGGCGGAGGCGAAGGCAAAGGCGGAGGTAGGGATAGCGTATTTAAGAAAAAGGCCGTCCGGATAACTAGTACCCAAACGGCCTTTTCGGTTTATAAAACTAATTAGACTAGTTTAACATTGACCGCTTTAGGACCCTTTTCAGAGTCTGCCTTCTCAAAGGAAACTTTGTCGCCTTCGCGTAGTTCATTGAACTCAACGCCGACGAGATCGTTTCTGTGAAAGAAAACGTCTTTAGATTCTCCTTCCGGAGTAATAAAACCGAAGCCTTTTTCATTCAGCTTCTTAATTGCACCTTCCATAAAATAAAAGGTTAAAAAAATAAATTCCGCTAGATGAATGTTTATTAGAATTTATTTTGTAAACCCTGTAATAAAAATTAGCCTATTGGACTTCTTTAATAATACAGCAATTTTACGAATAGTCAAGAACGAATAGAAGATCGGATAGAAGCTCGATTCGGTGTTCGAATTGAGGCTCTATATATTGTTCTCAGTTAATAGGCAGGTGCCCAGTGATTCGGATTCAATGATATCCGCCAAATTTTTATAATTTACTCCTTCTTCACCAAAACAGGCTGTCTCCACACCTTCCTCCATTGCCTCCTCGCCATGCCCATTTTCCATTCCCGCCAATGTGATGCTCGCCTTGTTGCTGAAAATAAGCATAGAAGTGCTAAGCACTAGCCATGCTGCCATTGGAATAAGATGCCGGGTTGTATTAGGTAATTTTTTTATATTTTTGTTTTTAGTGTATATATTATTATAACATATTATTGAAATTAAGGCAAATATAAAAAGCCAGCTCTAATTGAGGGGCTGATTGATGGGCTGTCCCGATGTACATCGGGACGATGGGCTGATTGTGGGGCCATCGTGAAAAAACATCAATTAGACCTTCAATTAGCCCATCGATAGCCCTTCAATTAGCCCTTCAAAAGGATCGGCTGTCATACGCCCAGTGCAAAACCGCCTGACGCTGGCGCCTTCGGCATACAAGCTCCCGTGGGGCGCAGTTCTTTTTTATCTGCGCGATATGGCGGGCAATCGCCCTCCACCTCTTTATCTGCCTCTCGTCATCTTCGCAACGTCTCCCCATATAATAACGGCAGTACCATTGGAACCATCCCCGCGGATCCTCGTGGTAAATCCACCCTTTTTTGCGCCAGACCGAAAGCGGCTGAGAGGCATTCACTCCAAAAAAGTTCAGTTTAGGGTCATGGAACTCATGGCAAAGCTTTGCTTCCGTAAACCAATCCGCCGGAAACTCCTTTTTGCAATCCGTCATGTACTTTCCGCCAAAAACACCAAGCTTCAGCATCTGTTTCGGCGTCATTTCAGGTTTAAAGTCCGGATGGAAATTCTTCCCCACCGGTTCGGTCAGGTAGTAAACGTAATTCTTCTGCATTAAATCGTTTACCTTTATCTTTTTCATATTTTTTTACTTACTGGCGACTTTCTTAATTTTGTACTCGATCTCCTCCCACTTGATCACCGTGTTCTCCAGTTTGAAGTAATAGATGTAGTAAGCCAACGTAAGCACCGCCAGTATCACAAAGACGATCAGTATCAAAACCATCGCCAGAAACAAATACAGCGCGAAGAACGCTATGCAGAAGACGGTAACGGCAATAGTCACTATAAGGTGGATAAACCTTTCGTGCTTCAAGATCTTAAGCGCCTCCTCGTGGGTTTTATTAAAATTCTTGTCCTTTTGGAACTTCTTGATGTATTCGTTGTGGGTTTTAATCAGGTCGGTTGTGTTCATGAGACTATTCTACAAAAAGGCGAAGGCAAAGGCAAAGGCGAAGGATGTTTAATAATCTATTTCAGCACCTTATCCAAAAACGTAAACACCAAATCCAGATTCTCCTCCGTTCCAAAGGCAGGGTCCGCGTGCCTTGCCCCTTTTAACAAATTCAGCGTTACATTTTCCTCCCCCAATACCGGTACAAGCTTGTTATAAAAGACTATAGCCTGTTGTGTAGGTATCGCCTGGTCAAGCGTTCCATGCTGGATAAAAAACGCCGGGTCATCAGCGGAAATATACGTCTCGGGATTCGCCTTTTTAACCTCATCCGGTACGTCGCCGATCTTCGCGCCCATAAACATGCTTTCAGGAGAACCTTCCTCGCCATGATTCGCCTTACCTTTACCGCTCTTCGTGAATTGCTCATCCATTTTCAAAAAATTGATAGGCCCATACCAGTCCACAACCGCCTGCACGTTACTCGCAAACTCCGCGTTGCCCAAAGTCAGGTCCTCCAGCTCTGCCACACCCCCGGATGTACCCGCGAGTGACGCCAAATGTCCGCCTGCCGAATTGCCCCATGTCGCGATTTTATCAGGATTCAGGTTGTACGTTCCGGCATTCGCCCTTATCCATCTTATCGCCGCTTTAATATCCTGTATCGCGGCAGGGAATTTAGCCTCGTCGCTCAACCTGTAGTTTACGCAGACAACAGCATAGCCTCTATTAACCCCCTCCTTCATCGGATCCACCTGCCTATCCGTCTTATCCCCGCGTATAAACTCACCGCCGTGTATCGCCACGATAACCGGAACAGGCCCATCCGCAGTAACCGGCAGATAAATGTCTAATTTTTGAGCATCTGACACCGTCGCGTAAGGTATATCCAGATATTGTGTCGCGTTTACTTTCACTTCGGATGAGTCCGGAGCTTTTTGGGCTTCCTCCGTTTGCGCGTTACAGCCCATAAGAAGCATTGCACCGATAACTGTTATTATTATTTTTTTCATAGGGATTTGATTATAAACTAACGTTATTTTGTCATGCCGACTTATATGGAGGCATCCCTAGCTTTATGCTCATGACCAAAATGGTTGGTAGTGAGGGACTCCTCGACATGCTCGGAGTGACAAAATAGTTTAACTCTTTAACTGTTCTTCTACGGCATTTCGATAAGCGCAATAATCGCATTCACTATCCGCTTTAGGTATTTTGTCCGAATCCAGACACTTCTTTATCTCAAAAATCACCCCTTCCACCCAATCCGCGTTGCCCTTGTAGGGGATAACACGTGTATCGAACTCCAATTTGTCTGCAAATCCGGGTTTTTCCGTGTCCCCATTCGCGTAGACAAAGTATGCCGTGTCCGAGACCTTAAAACCATTCTGCCGAAGCAACCATTGGTACACCTCCGCCTGCCTTTTATACCCATCCTGCCAATCCTTATCCAGCGCCACGATTTCCTCCGCCTTACTCGTCGCCTTGTAGTCCACGACTATAAGTTCGTCATTCGGCTTTATCCACACATCATCCACCGCACCCGTAACAAGCATGCCCGTCGGCTTATGCAAAAACGCGACCCCGCCCTTAAGCGCGTTCCTCCATTCATTCATATCTTTATGTTTAAACGGCACGGCATCGATTCCATACTTCTCCATCAACGGATGCGCCTGACCCTTCGCCCGATACTTATCAAACTCCTTCTTAAGCAGCGCGTCCACAGCCGAGTTAAGCGTAAACGGAAACCCCGGCGGTCTCTTCACCCCCAACTTGTTATCCAGATAAAAACATCTGGGGCACTCCATAAACAGGTCTATTTTCGACCTCGATAGCCTCCAGTTCTTTCCTCCGTAGTTCCAGTTTGAGTTGCGGGAGGGGGTGTAGTAGGTGGACATAGTTATTTAGGTTAATTGTCTGAACTGTGATTCTCGTGTGATTTCAATGATGCGCCCCAAAGGGGCCCCTTCGGGGCATGATTTTTTCTGTCTGGTCAGCCTTTTAAATTCCAGGCTTCTTGCGCCAAAATTTATGAGTAACCCAATTTCCATATCATATACTTCGAGGTAGTTTATTGCCTGTGCCAAATGGACTTTATCTAATTCTATCAAAGCTTTTAATTCAAGCATAATGGTATCTTCGACAAAAAAATCCACCCTTCTTGTGCCAATCGGTTCATCTTTATAAGAAATCGGCATCTCTTTTTCACGTTCAAAGCTTAATCCGTTGTCTCTCATTTCAATCGCTAATGCTCTTTGATAAACAACTTCCTGAAATCCGTTCCCTAATTTGGAATGAACCCTCATGGCACAACCGATGATTTTCTCGGTAATATCGGAATACTTATATTCTTTTTTTATCATAAAAATCAATTTAATCACATAAATCACAGTTCAGACGGCGTACTGAAACACTGTTACATTTTTCTCTAATTCGTCGGCTAGTAGATCTTCCTGTATGTTTAATTCGTAACTTGCCTGCAAATTAAGCCACATTTCGGCAGAAGTACCAAAATATTTTGAAAGCCGGAGCGCAGTATCCGCCGTAATACTTCTTTTTCCTTTTACAATTTCATTTATACGTCTTGGAGGCACGTTGATGCCCTTGGCGAGCCTGTACTGGCTTATGCCAAAGCCTTTGAGGAATTCTTCCATTAGAATTTCACCCGGGTGGATTGGTTTCATTTTTTTAGTCATTGTAGTGATTATTTATTAATGGTAATCAGTTATCTCAACGTTATAGGCATTTCCGTCTTTCCAATTAAAGCAGACTCTCCATTGGTCGTTTATCCGAATACTGTATTGTCCACTTCTTTTACCCTTTAGTTTTTCGAAATGATTTCCGGGCGGGACTCTTAGATCTGTTACATTGGCAGCCGCTTTAATGTATTCCAGCTTGCGCAATGCGACTCTTTGTATATCTCTTGGAATCCTGTTTTCCCATTTTCTATCGAATAATTTTTCAGTTTCCTTGCATTTAAAACTCTTAATCATGTTAATGCGTTTAAATGATAACGTATCGCGTTAATAATGTCAAGCGTTATTAGTGCAAAACATTATTAATAAATAAGCCTAGGGTCTCATTTTAGTAAACAAATGTTCACTAGTCAAGGCAGTTCAACTACTCACCCCTGCCTTATCCATCTTTTTCCTACTTCTTTTTCATGGTTTTGGATTTCTTATTCTAGTTTTTAATTATTTTCTAGAATAAGGAAAGCTATAAGTCTAAAGTCTAGAATAAAATTTCTCCGTCAGCAGATGATATAATTATTCTGTTGAGTGTCTATAGCATGAATTAAATGACAATAAAATTGCGTGAAAAAATGCCGGTTAGATTAGGAAATCCGCCTAAAGCGGTTAATCCGAACGTGTCAAAATCAATGAAATCCAATAGGTCAAAAGGCACAAAACCAGAAAAGATGTTGCAAAGGATTTTGCTTGATAGTGGTTTAAAGGGGTATAGGTTGAATTGGAAAAATGCACCCGGTCGGCCTGATGTAAGTTATCCGGGTAGAAAAGTCGCCATTTTTGTGAATGGTTGTTTTTGGCATAGATGTCCAAAATGTGATTTACCATTACCAAAAAGCAATAGAGACTTTTGGATAAATAAGTTTTCTAGGAACATTATGAGAGATAGATTAAAAATAAAAAGACTCAGAAGTCTTGGATGGAAGACGTTAATAATATGGGAATGTGAACTGAAAAAAGAGCCTAAAAAAGTATCTGAAAAGCTCAAAAAATATTTTAGCAGTGTGAATTAAGTCGGCTTATCAGGGGCTAAAGTTTTTTATGTGTCTGAATGAAATCAGATAAAGATTCTCCTAGTTTTTTGATTACTCCAACAACTAGTGCGTTGCCCATTATGAATGCTCTTTTTACATCTGGTGTAATTTTATTACCATGCATCATTTTTGTATGATTAACAGGGAACATGTTTAATTTTTCTAATTCGATAGGCATAAGTCTGCGTAATTTACCTGATTTTGTTTGAATTACATGTTTAAATCGCGATGGCGAGATGCCACCTTCACCTGTCACTATCGTTCTTGATGGTTTATCTAATGGATCCGGAAAAACCATAGAACCTTCTGAATAATTATATTCAAAACCACTTTTTGATTTTCTTTTCTCATTTTTTTCACCCTTTAAATACTCCCATCTTTCCCTGTCTTGGTCTTTAATATAAAAATCTTTAGGAATATTTGTTTCATCGTGAACAATAATATCTTTTAGCATAATGGTTTTACCGTGGTATTCGGGAAAGGTCTTTATTGTATAAACTTTTCTGTTAATCATTATGCCTGAATTTTCAAAAGGGCTTTTTGCTGGTTTATCAGAAGAAAAATCATCTGATACCTCTTTTAAATTACCTTCAATTTTGAATTTGGATAAATCGGAAGTATCTTTTTTTACAGGAAATGCCTGAGCAATTACCCCCGTTTTATAAATCCAATCCCTAACATCCTTTTCTTCTTTAATGAGATTAGAAATTTTATAATTATTTTTATATCCCATAATATAAACCCTTCTTCTCCTTTGCGGGAATCCATATTCAGCAGCATTTATGACACGCCATTCTACGTCATATCCCAAATCTGCGAGTGACGCCAGCATAACAGCAAAATCTCGTCCTTTTTGCCCTGCTGGTGATTTCAATAAACGATCTACATTCTCCAGCATTAAAAAATTAGGAGCGTCTTTCCCTTTCTTGCTTAGAATAGAATGAATCGACCACCATAAAACGCCCTTTTTCCCATAAATACCTTTCGCTTGATTGAGCGTTTTTGCAACGGAGTAATCTTGGCATGGAAAGCCACCAACCAATAAATCATGATCTTTTACTTCATGAAATTTATTATTTATAACTTCTTGAATATCTTCGCAAGAATGACCTTCTGCCCCAAATCTGTTAATGTAAATACTTGAAGCATACTGAGCAACTGAACCAGGTTCCCATTGATTACTCCAAACAACTTTGTATTTGATTTTTTTGTTGTTTGCTTCTTCCAGCCCTAGCCGAAAACCTCCAACGCCTGCGAAAAGTTCAATGATTCTTATATCTTTCATGTGATGATTTTAACAAACATTTTATGATTGATCAAGCTGAATTATGAGGGATTATTTTACCATGATCAAGACTTATTTTAGTAAACAAATGTTCACCTAATCAAGAAGATTGGCTTCACATGTAATAAATTTTATTTTATAGTCTTAGTAATCAATTTATAAATCAAATGGAAGAAAATCAATCATTAATCCTTCCTTTGGGCGATAAAGGAAAAGTATTTCCGCATATAAGAAATATAAGTATTAATAGGCGCAAGGAATCAGTACTTGAAGCTGTTGGTTTAGAAAATGGTGAATCCCAGGCAAATCAAGTCATTCATGAATTCTATGAATATAAAAATTTTAAAGTTGTAGCAGGAAAGCCTGGAAAAGAGGCTGCACCTGATTACAAAGGAAAATTAGGGCATAATTATAATGATATGACACCGACGCTGTTGGTTGACGGTAAAAAACACCCAAATAATTTTGGATTTGATGATATTTTTGGAATGTTATCTAAAATAAGTAAAAAAAGTTATATTGCTTTGGAACTCCTTGGATGCATTTTGTTTAGAGCAGCTTATATGCTTGACCACAAGAAGGATGAAAATGGACATTGGCGTATTAATCTACCCGAGACAACGGTTTCTATCATAGAAAGTAAAGCAGCTGAGGTTGAGGGAATGCCTATTAGGGTCCTTATTTATTTAATAGAACTGATTGCCTTGAATGAAGATATAAAATATTACACTTTGGGTAGAAATGATGATTTTAAAGATGCCATCGGAAGAAGGAATAACCTTTTAACGTATTGTAATTTAATTGGGGTATTGTTAGAAAGAATATCGTTTTCTAAATTTGCAGGTTCATTTGCCAGACTGCCTGTAGGCATATCGGCTTTAACCCAAAAAGACACCTTTAAGGTTTTTCCACTTTTGAAGCCAGAGGGTTTGGAATGATTTAGCAAGAAAGCCCTACTGATTCCGCAATTCAAATTTCATTTGATTTATTTTATTTTCATTTCTTTTTCAATTTCACTTAAGAATGAATTTGCTTTTTTCTTAAGAAAATCCATATCTTCTTCAGCTTCGTTAACAAAATCCTTAAAGTACTTAAATGCCATAGGTATGTTTTCTGCTATTTTATATTGAGTGTATCCTAACCAAAAATATAATTGGGGTTTATTTTTATATTTTTTAAGTAAATTTAAATTAAATACTTCAATTTCTTGGATTGTTATATCCTCATTAGGATAAGTGTGCCTACTTATTTTTTGACATTCTTTCCATGCTCCTAGATAGTCTTCCTGCCAAAATAATAGGAAGGTTTTACTATATCTCCACTCACCGAAATCATTAGCATATTTTTCTGCTTGTTTAATAGTGTTTAAAGCATTTTCAGGATTCTCATCAATCATGAAATCATATATTGCTTTAAATAATAATAAACCATAGTTCTTGGGGTTATTTTTTAATGCTAAATCTAGATATTTTTTTGATTCAATGATTTTACTATTTTCATAGTATGCTCTTGCAATAATTAGACATTCATTTGAAATAATTAAAGGCAAATCCCTCTTAATTGCTTTTAAGTATTTAAGATCGAATTCAGTTAAGCTGCCCATATTTTTTAAGGCAACATTTATTTCATTGTATTTTTCTAGCTCTTTTTCAAGACCATTATGTAATCTATATGCCAAAAATGGATTGCCTGATACAAAAGATGCGATTCCAGATATATATTTACTTGTTAAATATGCAATGTTAGCAGTAACTTTACAACCACGTAAACCAAAAAATGAATCAAAATTTATTTCTTTCGGCAAGAGTTTTCTAAAATCAAAGGATATTTTTAGACTAGTTTGAATAGGTATGGGCATGTGTTTTACTTCGCCATCAATCACAAGGAAATATTTTTCACTTTTACCATCTAATTCCTTTTGTATATCACCATAGAAATATATATGACCATTTACTTTTTTATGTAATTTATCTAGTTCATCTTTGTTATTTACTTTTTTAGCTAAATGATTTTTTATATTAATTACATTGAATACTTTATGTAACTCTGCATCATTAATATTTCTTATTAATTCCTTTAAAAATAAATTCTTTAGTTTCAACTCTTCTGAACCTTCAGCATAAATGGATATTACTAACCCTATTTGCTTCTTGTTATTTCTTGGGTAACTTAATTTGTACCATAGCCAGTATATTGTGATACAAGCAAATAAAATTAAGTACACAATTTTTTCATAATCAAAGTCGTTTTTTATTACTGCATGAATTGGACTTACAATCACAAAAAAATAAATAAAATATAATACTAATAAAGTTGTAATTGTATGAAATTGATCCTTTATGTAGGATAACCAGTTTTTAAATTCATTAAACAGTATCATTTATTTGAAATTTAATTTTAAAATTATTAACGACTATTTGCCATTTTTGATATTTAATCAGAACTTATTGTAGTCAGGATGCGATTGTCTTTCATTATACCAACTTTCCCTTACCAAATCACCATCTTTTCGCTAAAATACAATCAAACTAAAACAAAATCCCCATGCCAAAAAAACAGCTGATAAAAACGTCCGCCTTCGCCAAGGCTACGACGCACACGTTTAAACCCAGCGCCAAGGTTATTAAGAGTTCGGCGGTGAAGGACTGGAAGGGGGTGATGAAGAGGGCGAGCGGGGATACGGTCAAGTTTTGGGATGAATCGGCAAGGGAGATGGAGTGGTACAGGCTTTGGGATAAGACTTTGGACAAATCCGACGCGCCGTTTTATAAGTGGTTTATTGGGGGAAAGTGCAATATAGTCGCGAATGCTTTGGATAAGTGGATGGGGACGAAGGTGGAGAAGAAGCCGGCGATAGTTTGGGAGAGTAATTCGGGGGAGAAGAGGAGTATGACTTATGGCGAGGTGAATAAGGAGGTCTGCAAACTGGCGAATGGGCTTAAAAAGCTGGGGGCTAAAAAGGGCGATAGGGTGGCTATATATATGCAGAATATTCCGGAGGCGGCGGTTACGATGCTGGCATGCGCGAAGATCGGGGCGGTGCATTGCGTCATTTACGCTGGGTTCGCGCCGGAGGCATTGCATGAGTGGCTTCATATCACTTCGGCGAAGATACTTGTTACGGAAGATGTGGGTTACAGGGGCGAAAAGGTCATTGATATGAAAAAGAACGTGGATGAGGCGCTGAAGAATAAGACGACGGTTAAAAAGGTCGTGGTCGTGATACGACAAGGCGAAGGCAAAGGCAAAGGCGGAGGAACAATCAGATTAAAAAAAGGAAGGGATGTGAGTTATAAGGAGCTTATTTCCAAATCTTCCGATAAATGCGAAACGGTACAGCTGGATTCCGAGGCTCCGCTTTTTATTCTTTATAATTCCGGCACGGCGAGTAACCCGAGGGGGATGGTGCATGTGCATGGAGGGTATATGGTGGGGGTGAATAAGACGACGCACTGGTCGCTGGATCTAAAGCCGGAGGATGTGATCTGGAGCACGGCGGATCCGGGGTGGATTACGGGGCATAGTTACACTATTTATGGTCCGCTTATGGCGGGGGCGACGACGGTGATGTTCGAGGGGGTGCCGAATTACCCGAAGACGGATACGCTTTGGCAATTGGTGGATAAGTATAAGGTGAGTGTGTTTTACACGGCGCCAACATTACTGCGGATGCTGAAGGGGCAGGGGGATGAATTTGTTAAGAAACATAGTTTAAAGTCGCTTCGCCTGCTTGGGTCGGTTGGGGAAAGGATAGATCCCGCGACGTGGAAATGGTATTACAGGGTGGTGGGGCATAATCGTTGTCCTATTATGGATACGTGGTGGCAAACGGAAACGGGAGCGCATGCTATTACACCGCTTCCTTCGATGCCTTTAAAACCCGGTTCCGCGGGGATGCCTTTTCCGGGGATAATCGCTGAAATCGTGGATGAAGATGGGAAAACGGTGAAGCGGGGGGAGAAAGGGTTTCTGGTGCTATCAAAACCATGGCCTTCGCTTTTCCGCAATGTGTATAAAAAGCCGGAGGAGTACAAAGAGATCTATTTTAAAAAATTCGGCGGGCGTTATTGCACTTTGGATATGGCGATGGAGGATAAGGATGGATATTTTTGGATGCTCGGGCGTTCGGATGATGTTATTAAGATAGCGGGGCACCGCATCGGCGCTTCCGAACTTGAATCCGCGGCGCATCACCATCCATCTGTGCAGGAAGTGGCGGTGATAGGCAAGCCACACAAGATAAAAGGCGAATGCGCGAAGGCGTTTGTGGTGCTTCGCAAGGGTTTCACCGCTTCTGATGAACTGGCGACGGAGATAAAGAAGGAAATAGTGAAACACTTGGGCCCGATTGCCATCACAGATGAGGTGGAGTTCATCGATAAACTTCCAAAGAACCGCAACGGCAAAATAATGCGCCGTGTCCTTAAGGCGAAGGAGCTTGGGGAAAAGTTGGAGGGGGTTACGGTGTTCTAGAGTTTTGACCACCCCTGGTGTTTGACCAATAACCAAAATCCGTAGAGACGCGCCATGGCGCGTCTCTACAATGTGTGGAACCAAAAACCGTAGAGACGCGATTAATCGCGTCTCTACAATGTGTGGTTATTTGTTGTTTGCGAGGGTGGTCAAAACCCCAATATGATATAATATCCCCGTTACAAAAATCCGTAATTTTTTATTATGCAAATAGGCGGTTACAGTCCTTACACGGCGGGCACAAGGGGCGGAAGATCCAGAATAAGATTGCCGGAGTTCTCCAGCGGGACGAAAAAAGTCCTGTTCATCGTGCTGGGGGTGATAATCGGTATATTTCTTATACTATATATAAGCCTTGGTGAGCTCAGGTTTTTCGCGAATCATTATATGAGGCTTACATGGTTCAGCAAAAACTATCTTGTGCTGCTGCAGAACAACTACGAATCACGGCCGGGGGGAGGGTTTATAACCGCTTACGGGAATCTGGATACGTTTTTGGGGTGGCCGACGAACCTCAGTTTCAATAATTCATACGAAATAGACACGCCCACGTATGTGAATCCTCCGTACCCGCACGAGGAAATGCTGAAAAACGAATGGTACGAGGGGTATACATTCCGCGACGCGAACTGGGAACCAAGTTTTCCGGATGCGACGCCGGCGCTTATCGAGTTTTACAAGAAAAAATTCCCGGACAGGGATGTGGACGGCATAATAGTCGTGAATTTCACGATGATAGAGGATCTTGTGGAAAGGCTTGGGGAGATAACGGTGAACGGGCAGACGTACACGAAGGATAATCTTTTCAGCGCGGTCACAAATACCGTGAACGACGTGGACAGACATGATGAGGAGGCGCTCGCTTCCCGCAAGAACATATTGGGCGATCTATCGGCGGTTATCATGGGCAAGGCAAAGATGCATCCTTTTAAGGCAAAGGCCGCCGTCATAAAGGCGCTTAATGACAAGGATATGTACTTCTGGTTTGCCAGCAAGGGGATGGAAGACAAGGTGATAAGTAAGGGCTGGGCCAATGCGATAACGGTGCCGGAAAACACGGATATGCTGGCGGTGAACATCGCGAACCTCGGCAGTAAAAAGGCGGACAGATATCTGGCAAAAGAGGTGCATTATTACGTGAATCTTACAAAGGAAGTGCCGGAGGCGACAGTCGAAATCACGGTAAGATACCCCGGCTTTAAAAACAATTTCGCCGATGACTATAAGGGCTATCTGCAATTGGTCATACCCGCGGACGCAAGCTTTAACGAAGCGCTTTCCGACAGTCATGTAAGCGTGCAGGGAAACCTTCAGATAATAGGTGAAAAAATAATCCTGCCAGCGGGAAGCAAGACTACGTTTTCTTACACATACAAGCTTCCACGCAATTATTTCAATCCGGATGAGTACCAGTTACGGCTTATCCGCCAGTCCGGAGATGAAAAGTATTACTGGGTAACGGTGGAGACTTCCCCCGACAGGATGATGCAGAGCGAGGATTTCGACGCCCGTGAGAACCGCGCGATGTTCTTCGGAAAACTGGACGAGGACAAGGACTTATCGCTTACAATGTTGCCGGACAAATCCCCTCCATATCCGATAGAACAGGTATTCAGCGATATAAACACGATTAGCATTTACTGGAACGAGCCGATAGACGAGGCGACGGGCAAGGACGTCACTAATTATGTGATAAAGGATATGAATGTGACAGATAGCAACGTCACGGACGAAGTGAAAGTGGTTTACGCGGAAATAGTGGACGGAAGCGTGAGCAAACTGGAGATAGAAGGCGCCACAGCGCAATCGCTTGAACGTTATCAGATAGAGCTAAAGGCGATACGCGACAATGCCTTGAACACAATCGTTCCTGATCCGAAGATAATCACAGTCGTCCAGCGCCTTAATGGGGTAGTAGCGGCAACCGAAACCCCGGCAGCCGAAACCCCGGCAACGGAGGCCCCAGCGACGACCGAGACGCCGGCGGTGACAGAGGAGTAAATTGGTTTGGACCACCCCCGGCCCCTCCTTATAAAGGAGGGGACTGTGTTTTGTTGAATAATATTTTCAACAATCCCCTCCTCGTTTGAGGAGGGGGACACAGGGGGTGGTCCAAACCCGAGCATATGCTAAAATACTAACGTACTAACATAAAACCCATGGACATATTCACTCTCATCAAATCACGTCGCAGTATTCGCAGGTACAAGGATAAACCCGTTCCTAAAAAACTGGTCGCGCAGGTGGTGGAGGCGGGTATTTGGGCGCCGAGTTCCATGAACCGCCAACCGTGGAGGTTTGTAGTCGTCACGGGGCAGGAAGAACGCGAGTTTTTTTCCGCGGAGGCGAAGGTGAAGCTGATGGATTTTATCAATTCCCCGGAGGGCAAAAAACACTGGCCCAAAGATGTGCGCGACAGGTTCGGAAAAAGGGCGAAGAGCAAGGATGACATGATATTCTACAAGGCTCCGGTGATAATATTCATCATCCGCACGATAGATGTCGGCGATGAGTTCGATTACGGCCTTGCAACCGAAAACATGATGCTCTGCGCCCATGGCCTTGGCCTCGGCACTTGCCCGATAGGGCTTTCGCAGTTCCTGGATGACTCCAAAAAGGCGCGCGAAAAAATAGGCATGAAGTCTAATGAGAAACTCATACTTTCACTGGTCCTCGGTTACCCGGATGAAAAACCAAGCCCAAGCAGGAGGGATTTTTCTGTCATCAGCTTCATCGAATGACTTTTTATATACCAAAAGGAGCTCCGGTAGGAGCTCCTTTTAAAAGATTTTAAATGTCCATATCCATTTCCGGTATATCGATCACAGGATCTATTTGCGGAACGATTTTTTTTGGCATTGTCTCGATATCTATATCCGGAATTGTTATATCCGATGTGTCCGGTTCAGGGTCTATTTTTGGAATTGTTATATCCTTTATATCCGGAATATTTATCGGAGGGATAAGATTCCCCCCGCCTTCATCTTCATCCGGTGTGGTAACGCCCAGCATATCTTCTAATTTGTAATCATTCCAAAAATCCTCATAACTAATAGCGAAAGCGCCGGTGTAGACTGTGCGGGTTTTCTTTTCCATGTCGAATATGAATATCGCGGGGATTTTTTTCATGTCGTTATCCTCGCTGGAGCCGAAGATAAAGAACCTGTTGTCATCTATCCATCCGGCGCCTTCAAACGAGCATGGGGTGCCGCAGCTTATGGCCCTATGCAGTTCTTTTTTTTCAAGGTCTATCATATTCACATATGAATCCGGTTCGCCATCGGCGAAGGATACGACAAGTTTGCCGTTTTCTTCCGATAGCCTCGCTCTTCCGCTATAAGGTTCTATGAACTTGTTGCCATCAGGAGAGAACGGGTAGAACTTTTTTTCCAGTTCTGTGACTGTTCCCGTGTATGCGTTATTAAGCTCAAAAGCCAATACGCCTTCACCTGTGGAAGTGAAGCCTTTCCAGTTAAAATCAGGGTCTTTTGTCTTCCAAAAGGCGACCCATCCGGGGTACTTGGAATCTATCATTTCCGTAGCAAGGGTGAAATCGTCTTTATCGCTGACGGCAGTTTCAGTTCCTGTTTGCGTTTCAGTTTGGGTGTCTGTAACTGGGGCGTCCGCCTGCTTGGCACACCCTATTAGGAATAAAAACGGGATAACGAACAATAGTATTTTTTTCATATTTTTTTACATTAAAGATTGCATCCTGATTATAGCAGATATGAATTCAAAATTTCGTTTGTTTTGAAAATCACAGGTGATGTTATAAAATCTGTTCAGACATTTATGGAAAAATTTCACCCTTAGCAGGGTTGATGATCCTGATGTTTGACCCTCCAAAAAAAGAAAGGAAAAGTCATGACAAATGACGAAAAGCGGCCCGAAGAAGATGAGGATTCGCAGGATCGTGAAACTGTAGCAGGTACTCCTAGCGCAAAAGCGATTAAGGAACATACCGGTATGCAGTTGGGGTACTGCAGAAAGTGCCTGTCTCTGAGTGTTATAGATGAAGAAGGTTTGTGCGTTAAGCACAGAAAAGGATGAAAGGAGGGAAACAATTGCCCCCGGTGCGAACCGGGGGCGTTTTTTATTGTTTTGACAAATGCTTTTCTATAAATAGAATATTATCTGCCAACGAAAGTCGGCGCGAAAATGGAAACCGCCTCCATGTGGGGCGCAACCTTTCAAAACCCCTTTTGCCGGACAAGAAGTTCTGTCCAAGGAGTCGTCTGATGATGTTCCGAGAGAAATCTAAACACCAGAGGATACCACAATCTCAACAGCCAGTGCACGCTAAGGACACTATCCCTTCTAGACCAGTTCTTCAGAATTCTCCCTACTGTTCATGTCCGCAGCCTCGGCCTCTGCTTGTCGAAGGCAAATGTCCGAAGTGTTCCAAGCCACGTAACGAGTTCTAGGTTCTGCTGCCCCGCAAAAGGGTTCCCCGCCTGGAGCGAAGTAACATTCGCTCCAGGCAATTTTTAATATATTTATTGACTTTTTTACTCATATAAATAAAATACACAGGTGATCCGTTTGGAAATTGCCTTCCCAATGGTGGCGAATGGCTCGCCCTCGGATACAAAGTGCCCTCTTTAACAACACAGAAATCCAGATCTGAATCCTGAAGATCAAAAAATCCATTTATAAAGAATGATTTATATTGACCTCAATTTTTAATGCTTATTTTTTTGAAAAGCAAACATGTTCGTTTTGCGAAAGGCAAACTCGAATATTATTTACAAAAAAAGAAAGAAGGGGAAAATGAAATGTTCTAAGTCGTGCATGATGGCAGGAGAAAAAGATGGGCTGTTTTTAGATCATATACAAAACAGCGGTCACTCAATGCGCTTTGTCCATTTTTTATCTACACGTGTAAGAGATGAGTATCGTGTAGGTGTATGCGAAGAATGCGGTGACTTCAAACAGGTCGATTTCTGGGGATATTGTCCCGAATGCGAAAGAGTCAAAGTCTGAATTTGGCACTGACTCCAGGCCGCCGAAAGGCGGCCTAATTTTTTAAATATGGGTTATTTTATTGACTTTTTTACTCATATAAATAAAATACACAGGTGGTCCGTTTGGAAAGAATCTTCCCAATCATGGCGAATGGTTCGCTCTCGGATACAAAGTGCCCTCTTTAACAACACAGAAATGTGGAAAGGAAGTGAAAATGGAAGCTGCGAGTTGTCTGTTAAATGAAGAAGATACGAAATTCACAATAGTATGGCGCACTGAACCGCCTTCTCCAAGCGTGTTTGCGCGACATATGTTTCCAGAGACAAGGGGCAAAATACCGACGGTATTTTGTCCGGTTTGTATGTGTGTGGGAACTGTAATTCAACATGGCAAATGCTATGGCCATAACTTGTGAATGGGGGAATCGATGGCAATCAGCAAACGCGAGTTTCGTCAGGCTGTCCGCAGATGTCAGGAATTGGGGGTAGCTATCGATATGCTCCCGCTTCCCGATTATCATAACAAAACTTCAGCAGGACTTGAAAAAACCCTTGTCCATGCCGAGTGCAGGATATGCCACAAACACACCTTTGTGAATCTCTTCGGAGAATGTTGCGATTGCGCGGCTTGATCCAAGGGCGTTCACGATACTTAGGAGGGCTTAGCTTAAAGGGGTCGCCTCAGGCGACCTCTTTTTTTGATTTACGAATATTGAACATGGATTTTATATTTTTGATTTGTAAAGGCGCGATATCTCAACATTTGATTATTTATCTCCGAAGAAGGCGCGATTCGCGAATCGCGCCTTCGGCAGGAATGAATGGGCCGGATGTTATCGCGCTTTTTTCGAAAATTTGGTAAAATGTTATCGCAAATAACAAAAAACAAAATGAAAACAAATAATCGCAAAGTCAAAATCGCTGTAGTCGGCACTGGAATGGTCGGTTCGTCTTTTGCTTACGCGGCGATGATAAAGGGGCTTTCAGCCGAACTTATACTTGTGGACGCCAGTGAGGAGCGCGAGGCTGGCGAGGTGATGGACCTCTCGCACGGGCTTATCGGCGGTGAAACAGGAGCTGTGCGCGGAGGGTCTTTCCGCGACTGCGGTGATGTGGATGTGCTTGTGATAACAGCAGGCGCGGCCCAGGCACCGGGAGAGACAAGGCTCGACCTTGTTAACAAAAATGTCAAAATACTTAAAGGTCTGATCAAGCAAATGGGGAAACTCCGTGATGATACTGTTGTCGTAATGGTATCCAACCCTGTGGACATACTCACCTACGTCGCGAAACAGAATATCAAGCTCCCGAAAAACCAGATATTCGGCACGGGTACATCGCTTGATACTTCCCGCCTCAGATACAACATCAGCCAGGCTGTAGGAGTAAACCTGCATAACGTGCATGGCTATGTACTTGGCGAGCATGGCGACAGCGAATTTGTCGCATGGAGCGCCACGAATGTTTCCTCGACTCCGATAGAGAAACTTCTTTCAAAAAAACAGATGAAAGATATAGCATTTAAAACCAAGCGCGCCGCGTACGAAATAATTCAGAGAAAGCGCGCCACATATTACGGCATAGGAATAATAATCACCGAGATCGTCGAGGCCGTTCTTCATGACACCAAGTTCATCATGCCGGTTTCCACCGAACCGGGCTCCGATTACCGAATTACCGGAATGTGCGTCGGCGTACCGTGTGTGATAGGTAGAAAAGGCGTGGAGAAAGTCTGGAAAGTGCCTCTTACAGCGGGCGAGATGAAAAAACTGAAAACCTCCGCGGATCTGCTGAAGAAAATACTTAAGGGGGTGAAATAATAGCTGTCAGCTGTAAGCCGTAAGCGGTAAGCTAACCTACATTCCGCAGAGCACCCTTTCCGGAGTGCGAGGCGGGACAATTTAAGTTATACTGTGTTAGCCTATAAACTAAGCTGACAGCTTACAGCTTATCGCTTACAGCTAAGAAATATGTTCAAAAAGCCATTCGTCGTCCTCGACCTGGAAACCACCGGCGTAGATCCCAAAAAAGACGATATCATCGAGGTCGCTGCTGTGCGTTATGAAAATGGGAAAGAGGTTTCAAGATACACAAGTCTTATAAAGATAGATTACGAACTGCCGGCGATAATCACGGCGATAACTGGTATAACGGACGCGGATCTGAAGGAGAACGGAAAGCCTCAGGAGGTGGTCTACAATAATATCGAGGGCATAATCGACGGGGCATATCTTGTCGGGCATAATATACAGTTCGATTTCGGCTTTTTAAAGCTGGCCGGAATAAAAAACAATATACTGGGTCTTGTGGATACCATACAGCTGGCGCAGATACTTTATCCGAATTCCGCGAGCTACAGTCTGGAATCTTTAACAGATGACCTTGGCATCGAGCATGAGCATAAGCACAGGGCGATGGGGGATGTGGAGGCGACTCTGGAGCTTTTTAAGAAATCGTTCAAATCCGCGTGCGAACTTCCGAAGCATCTGATGGATGAAATAAACTCTGTCGCGGAAAGGTCGGATTGGACTGCGGGAGTGTTTTTTGAACAGGTTGGTGAAGCGCGTCATAGTCCGGCACCAAAAACAAAAGCGAGGGATGCCTCCACTCCGGTCGGAATGACAAATAATGCGCTCGGGATTACAAATACGGATGATGGCGTTAAGCGCGCGCTTTCCATCAACGAAATATTCGGAGAGGGTGGAGCGATGATAGAATGCAAGGATGAGTACGAATCCCGCCCACAGCAGATAGAGATGGCTGATAATGTGCTAAATGCTTTCGAGCAGGGCTATCACCTGATATGCGAGGCGCCGACTGGTATCGGTAAGTCTCTGGCTTATCTTGCTGCCGCGGCGAATATATCCATTGAAAACAAATCCAAGGTCGTCATTTCCACAAACACTATAAACCTTCAGCAGCAGCTTTTTGAAAAAGACCTGCCGTTACTTCAAAGCATATATAAGAACGCCACAGGAAATGCCGGAGTTAAGGCGGCGCTACTTAAGGGCCGTTCCAATTATCTTTGCCTGAGGCGCCTCGCGGAATTCAAAAGGCGTCCGCGCTTCACACATGAGGAGCTGATACTTCTTATCAAGGTGCTTGTATGGCAGTATAAAACCGAAACAGGAGACAATAACGACATAAACCTTACACGTCCGGAAACTTTGATATGGGATTTTGAACTGTGCGCGGACCATAAATACTGCACACCGCAAAAGTGCAAAGCCTTCGGCGAATGTTACCTTCATAGGGCGCGCAGAAAGGCAGAGGAGGCGGATATTATAATCGTGAACCACGCGCTTCTTTGCTCCGATATCATATCCGGCGGAGGTTTACTTCCCGAGTACAATTATCTTGTCGTGGATGAGGCGCATCACTTTGAGGAGGTCGCCACAAGGTCGCTTGGGGTCGAAGTAAAACAGGAGAACCTCGCAATACCTATAAAGGCTTTGCAGAACCATCTTGAGGACATGAAACGAAGGTTCTCCGGCACTCTTTTTATAAACAGCAAGGCTTTGGAATCGGTGGATTCGATAATAGATTCCGTGCCGGATCTGCAACAGTCCGTGGACAATTTTTTCAACATAGTCGCGCTTTTTGTCGGCAGGAATGTGCCGGAGTCGGGATACATAGAGAATCTTCTGATAGACCCTGTGATAACCGCGACGCAGGAGTGGGTGAATATAGGCGCGTCGCTTACCGATGTATCACAAAAAGCCATAGTGTGGCTGAGCGGGTTAAGAAAGTTCGCGGAGGCGATAGAATCCGCGCAGGATAATAATGACGGTTTCACGGATGAACTGATGCAGGAAATCGGCGTGATGAATGAACAGCTCGCGCACCTTAATAACTTTTTCAACGAAGACCACGAGGACAAGAAATGGATAAGATGGATAAGTTCCGACCTTCACGGGATCGTCACTATAAACCTCGCGCCTCTTACAACCGGTCCATATCTGAAAGACCTTCTTTATAATAAAAAGAAGTCCATAGTGCTCACTTCCGCGACGCTGGGAGTAAAACTCGCGCAGGAAGGCGGAGACGGATATGAACAGCATCCGTTTACTTATCTCCGCCAGATGCTGGGCCTCGATGACAGGTTCGAGGAAGTGATCCTGGACAGCCCTTTTGATTACGAAAAACAGGTATACGTCATTATGCCCACAGGCCTTGAACCCGTTCAGTCCAAAAAGAACATCGAACAGGCGAGCGGTTTCTTTAAAAGGCTGATCAAGTCCGTCGGCGGAGGGATGCTCGGGCTATTCACCTCTTATGGCGCGCTTGAAAATGTCTACCTTAACCTGATGCACGAGCTTACCCCGAAAGATCCGAAAGTCCTCGCGCAGAGGATAAGCGGAGGCCGTGCCAAGATTATGAAGTCTTACATGAAAGACCCGACAAACTCCGTACTGCTCGGAACCGCGAGTTTTTGGGAAGGTGTGGATATAGCGGGCGACGCGCTGACAACGCTTGTCATCCACAAACTGCCGTTCGATGTGCCAAGCGATCCTATATATAAGGTGCGCGGACAGATGTTCGCGAATGGGTTTATGGAATATTCCGTGCCGAGGGCGATACTAAGGTTCCGCCAGGGTTTCGGCCGTCTGATACGCTCCAAAAAAGATTACGGCGTGATGATAGTGCTGGATGACCGCGTACTTGGGAAAGAATACGGGCAGATGTTCCTTGCCTCTCTGCCACAGGGGGTGACTATTGAAAAGATGCCGCTTAATGAGGTCGAGGGGAAGGCAAAAGAATGGTTGGGATTGATGGCTAACGATAGGTGAGTGCAAGTGCATGTGCATGTGCAAGTATATATAAACGTTCACTTGCACTTGCTCTTGGACTTGCACTTTTATTTTTTAATAATCTGTTAAGATTTTTTTAAGAATTTTTAATAAATGTAATGTACAGTACGCGTGGGTCACTTCAAAACTTGATCCGCAAGGATCATGGGAGGGCATAAGGGGTCGTCGTTTCGATGGCCCTTTTCGCTATGTCGGTTTTTGGTTCCGTAGAGACGTTGCATTGCAACGTCTCTACGGAATACAATGATCATGTTCAGACAAATGAACTTAAATACTCCATTATCAGAGGCGCTCAGTACAAAAAAGGAATATATCCGTTCTTTGAAGGAAATGGGTTTATACACGGTGCGCGATTTACTGCTGTATTTTCCGCGGGCGTACGAGGACCTCTCGAACTTTAAAAAAATATGGGAGGCGAAGGACGGCGAGATAATAACCACCAAAGGTTTTCTTCACGGGATTAAACTGATACCCACAAGAAACAGAAGGGTGAAGCTTGTGAAGGCGATGTTTTACGACCAGCATGGCACAGAATGCGAAGTGGTCTGGTTCAATCAGCCTCATCTGATACGGATGCTGCCTATGGATACGGAGCTTATCGTCGCGGGGAAGGTCGAGTTCAAATACGGCAAATACATATTGCAGAATCCCGAGGTCGAAACAATAAAAGAGGCGCAGATACATGTGGGCACTATGGTGCCTGTCTACCCACAGCATGAGGTGATAACCGCAAAGTGGCTGAGGACAAAACTCCACCCGCTTTTATATCTGGCGAAGGATTTTGATGAGATACTGCCTGAGGAACTTATTGCCGAAGAGAAACTTATGCCAAAGGCGGAGGCGATACGCGAGGCGCATTTTCCGTCATCGGCGGAGGCGCTGAAAAAAGCTCAGGACAGATTGGGATATGAGGAACTCTTTTTACTCCAGCTGAATGCCGTTAAAACAAAACTCGACTGGAAAAACAGCAGGCATGAGTCGGATAACATAAAAGGAATGCCGATGGATCCGGAATTCGTGAAGGGGTTTTTCTCCACTCTGCCGTTTACTCCCACAGGCGCGCAAAAAGTGACTATTTACGAGATTCTAAAAGACATGGAAAAGCCTTTTCCGATGATGCGCCTTCTTGAAGGGGATGTCGGTTCGGGTAAAACACTTGTAGCCATGGTCGCCTTACTTCAGGCTGTAAAGAACGGATATCAAACGGCGATAATGGCGCCAACGGAAGTGCTCGCGCGACAGCATCTTTCTTCCATCAGCAAGTTTGTCGGAAATTACGAGGCGAAGTTCCCGGGCGGGAAGCCATTGAACGTCCAGCTTTTAATCGGCTCGATGACCGCCAAGGAAAAAAAGAATCTGCAGGGCGCCATAAAGGACGGTTCGGTAGATATAGTCATAGGCACACACGCGCTGATACAGGAATCCGTACAATTTGAACGTCTCGGTCTTGTAATTGTCGATGAGCAACACCGTTTCGGCGTGAAACAGCGCGAGGTTTTGGTAAAACAGGGGAGTCCGCATGTGCTGAATATGACAGCAACTCCTATTCCAAGAACTTTGGCGCTTGTCGCTTATGGCGATCAGGATCTTTCGGTCATCAACGAACTCCCGCCCGGCAGAAAACCGATTACCACTAAAATAGTTCCGCCTGAACACCGTGAAACTGTGAACAAGTTCATCGCGGGGAAGGTGGAACAAGGGCAGCAGGTCTACGTCATATGTCCGCTGATAGATGAATCCGACACCTTGGAAGTAAAATCCGTGAAAGCCGAATACGAACGCCTGCATGGTGTGTTTCCAAAGTTCCGCATAGGACTGCTTCACGGAAAAATGAAGTCCGCGGATAAAGAAAGCGTGATGCAGAATTTCAAAGACGCCAATATCGATATACTTGTCTCCACATCCGTTATCGAGGTCGGCGTGGACGTGCCCAACGCCACCATGATGATGATAGAAGGCTCGGAAAGGTTTGGTTTGTCACAATTGCACCAGTTCCGTGGTCGTGTAGGCAGAGGCCAGGAGCAGTCATACTGTTTTTTGTATACGAATTCAAATACGGACGCGACATTTGCCCGCCTTAAGGCTATGGCCGACTATACCGATGGCTTTAAACTCGCTGAAATAGATATGAGACTGCGTGGTCCAGGTGAAGTGTACGGCGTCCGCCAATCCGGTATACCGGATCTGAAGATGGCTAATATGCTGGATGGGATCCTTCTCGACCGTGTACGCAAAGCCGCTGAAAAAATAATAGAAATGTCACCCGAACTTACTAAATACCCATTGCTCAAAAGCGCTTTGGAGGAGCTTAGAGGCAAGATGGAGATTGCACAATAACCATTGTACGGTTAACTTTCTGCTAAACACTTTCCCCTCCTAGGGTAGGAGGGGTTAAGGGGTGGTATTTTTTATGTTTGTTTTTTATTTTTTTTGATTTACTACCACCCCTAGCCCCTCCTGATCCAGGAGGGGAATTTTTATTTTTCTTTTTTTTAACAAAAAGGCAGGAATTCCCCTAATAAGGGGGATGGCAGGAGGTAAATAACTAGCTCGTACAATGTTTATTGTACAAAAAACCCCGCTTGCCTAAGGCGAGCGGGGTAAAGGTTTGTAAGGTTAGGTCAGAATAATCAGCCTGATACACACATGGCAGGAGTTGTTAAGCCTGGAACTGTGCAGCCTCCGTCTGTAGTGAATACTTCGGCGCCGACAGCTAATACATATATTCTAGGTACGGCTCCGGTAGTGTCCTGGCAGACATAGTAGCCAGTGGCAGTTGCGCTATATGTGCTGCTTGGATCGATAGGTATTTCACGCAGGTAGGATGGGACTAAAGTAGTTGAACAATCGTAGGTGTTCGCATCGGCAGGTGTTCCCAGCTCGACCGCACCGGCGAAATTTGTACCGCATTCAGGGATTGCTGTGGCTACCGGAGTGGCTCCAAGTAGGCAAGTTGGCAATTCACCGCGAGCGGTAGGAGATGTTTGGAATTGGTAAATGGCACTAAGAAGTGTTCCAATTTCGGATTTTCTTTCCGAATCATTGGCTTTTCCGAACTGCTGGGCAGGATTTACTGCAACCAAAACAATGCCGGCCAAGATAGCGATAATGCCGATCACTATAAGCAACTCAATAAGGGTAAAGCCCTTTTTGTTTTTGTTAGACATTTTATTTTTAAGTTATTAAATATTAAACCTTACCTATTATTTTACGCCATACCAAAAAAATTGCAATTATTTTTTGAAATATGTTAATCCACATTTAATACACGTTTAATCCAGGTACAACCTTATATTAATGTCAGCGCGGTTCAATTCGCTTAATGAATCTTCGTTTTCCGGGATGTAATTAACTGAAAAATCTGTGATTTCCGCTATGAATTTAGAATTATAAAGTTCATCGAAAATCTGAAAGAACAACGGTTTATTTCCGTTATTTATATTTAAATTCACTCTGTAATCTGCATAGTGATTTACATAAATCTCATCCTCCTTACTTTTTATGCTTATCTCAGATTCCTGGTCTATGGCATAGAAAAGGTTTTCAAGTATAGCCACGAAAGGTATCACCTCTTCATATTTGGCGAAAGATTTTTTTGTGAGCACAGATTCCTCAGCTTGTCCTATTTCGGCATTCTGTAAAACAGATTCCAGCGATTGCGCCAATTGTTTATTAGTCTCTATCTCATTTATATTCGCAATAATTTTCTCCTTGTATGAGAAATTTGTGAAACAGAGAGCTAAAACCCCCATTATTATAATCACATTCAATGCACTTATGATCCTCAGGAATCTATTCCTTCTTATTATTGTGAACGCCTTTGATAATCTGTTTTTTTCTACCATGTTTTTTATTTAGGCATACTTGGTCCGGATGTGTTTTCTCCGGTTTTGCCGTAAGCATCTATTATTTTTGACGGGTTTAATATAAGGTCTATATTTACGAACCTATCCCCTTTGCCAACGAGGTTTGAAAGCGGAGAGTCGACTTCATCGAAATAATCTATTTTTTCAAGTTCGGATATGAATTCTTCGGTTGTTTCACGGTCTTTTACTTTCGCCCTTAGCCTTATCTCAGGCTTATTATCCTTGTTAAGCCTGTAATCAAGGCTCACCAGGCTTATCCCATCGATATTAAAGGCATCCAGCCTTTTAAGCATGTCGCTTATCGGTATTATGTTTTGTGTTATGGTTATTATTTGATTTTCAAGCTGTGTTTTTTGCTGGTTCGCCCTGGCTATCTGTGTAAGATAAGGATTATTTGCCTTTTCCGCGTATATGGCTAATTCCTGCTGTGTGATCTTATATGTCAGATAATTATTAACCGTTCCAATGCCGGCCCATATCATCAGTGCTATAAGGCCCACGTTCAGAAATATCGAATAAATGGTTATTCCGGGTTTACGTTTAGCTGTTTCTATTTCGACCTTTTTTTCCACAGGCAGAAGGTTTACGTTTTTCTCATTTTCTTCTTTTAACGCCGATCTCAAAGCAAGTCCTATAGCTTCGGAAAATATCATCTCCGCCACGCCGTTTATATCTATATAATCCAGCTTTGTTTTTATTTCAGCTTCCGGGAAGATCGCCTGATACTCTTTTTTAAGCCCCGGCAGAGATGAATAGCGGCCTAAAAGATAAACATTCTTCAGGTTAAATCCTTCCAGATTTTTAATGGCTTTTATAAGCTCCTTTGTTTTTTTTGTTATTACATCCAGCTCTTCTTTCAGCTCTTCATGCAGGCTTGTTTGTTTTTCAGGCGATTCTTCATCCTGTTTATATTCTTTCATTATTGAAACCATTTCATCCGCGTTATTCGTATTCAGTATACGTTTCATCTTTTCGGCTATATGCAATTCATCCGGAGATATATTCAAAGAATACGCGTGCCCAGAAGGAGTTGATACCGATATTGAAAATTTATCCACATCCAGATATGAAACAAGATAACCTCCTTCATTTTTCTGGAATCTGTTATTACAGCATCTTAATATGCTGTTTTTACTTACATCTATTCCTATTACATTTAGCCCCATTTCCTCCAATATATTTATAAGTGGTTTAACCAGCATTTTCTGTACGGCCGCAAAGTCAAAAACAATGGTATTTTTATTACTTTCTTCCTCTATAGGTCTGTAATCTATCACGGCTTCTGTCAGGTCTATCGGTATATAATCCCTTGCCATCTTTTTTATATATTCATCATCATTGCTATGTTCCACAGGAATTTCCAGATGATGACTGAAAGTCTTTTCCTCAGGAATGGAGATTATTACATTTTTCGAAAGTATCGGACCGTTATTCGCCTCTATGAGCAGTTTTTGCACAGCTTCCTTAAACACTTCTTTATTTATAACGATGCAGTTGTCTTCCACGACTCCCGGGGATAGCGGAGCGAGCGAATAGTTTTTCAGCGAAAGACCGGATTTTGCGTTCGACAGCTCCACCGCTTTTAGAAATTCGTTGCTGATCTGAAGGCCGAAGGTGTTTTTATATATATTTTTCATTATTTTTTAAGAGGCGATCTCATGCATAGATATGATATCTATATTATTCATAAAGTCCAAATTCCCGCTAGCATAGTTAACATCGTATTTTGTTATTTTTAATTCATAGCGATATTGTCTTGTGAAGCCATTGCTTACGCCGGTCACATCAAGATTCGCCAAAGTTTCCGTGACGCCGGTTTTTATCTGCTGAGGCAAAAACCATTCAATATCGGTCGAGCATGAATCATCATCGGTTATCATGTAATCCAGGTCCCTTGAAAAATTCGTTTCCTGTTTTATTCTCAAAAAGGTGTCCTCGAGGCATGTGGTAGCGTTTATGTGAGCGTTTTCGTAATAGATGCTGCTAAGCGATGCGCTCGCGTTATCCAGTCCGTCTTTAAGCATCGACATAGCGAATATCATACTGATAGTCGTTATTATCAATAAACTTAGAATGGCTATGAATCCCTGAGTTTTTTTATTGTGTGCTATTACCATTTAAGATGTAATGTGAAATAATCTATCAGCATAAAACATGGTGCGCTGGAACTCCCCTGCGGAGGTGTTCCATCCCAATGAAAATGCACCCTTGCTTTTATGTTTATTCCGCCGGAACCTCCCACATATTTAAGAACATCATTATCCGCGTATTTGACTTCAAATATCTGCTGATCGCTTTTTGTGCCATCCAGATTCGGCGCTCCTATGACTTCCCATTGTGATGTCTGCCAATTGTACATTTCAACATCCTGAGCTCCTACAAGATTTCCGTTCATAGGACAGCTGGAATTCAGTGTATCGCAGAAAAATTGGCCAAGGCTTTGGTAGGCTATTTCTCCGCCGACCGTGATACTTTTAAGCTTTTGAAGCTGCGTGTATGTCAGCACCGTCTTGAATGATTTTTCCCAGTATACGGCATTGTCTCCTGCGTGAGTGCCTCCCAAATAAGCAGGATTATTGGAATTATCATCCAGAAATGTGTACCAATTGGAACACCATTCCGGGAAAAGGAAATTCCAAGTATAACATCTGTCCGTATATATATTTGATGTTATGATACCCGTACCGCCGTCCCCGCAATTATCGGAGCACCCACCTTCACAGTAGCATGTATATCTGTTTGTTTTGTAGGTGCCTGCTGTCGGGTCTACGACAGTTGAGCCTTCACCAAAATCTAATGTTATCGATTTAAGGTTTTCCTCATTATCCACCATGCTTATGCCAATCGCGTAAGTATTATCTACTTTATTATATAATTCCACTGCGAATCCAAGTTCGTCTTCTATATATTTTTCACTGAAAGATATTGTGTTTATATCAGTAGATGTTTCAGTTTCTGTGGTTACCGTAATGGTTTCCGCTGGATTTAGCACAGTTATCATAAACACATCTGTTTTCTTTTCCGTGCTTACCTGCAACGGATAGTCCGCGTTATAAAATTGTATTTTATTTACCCAAGTCTCTCCTTCGGGCGCATCCGATGAAAGTATTACTTGGTAATTCACATAGTTTCTCCTGTCTATTCCAAGCCATGGAACATATGTCGCGATTACATCCGCGGCGTAAATCACTACTTTATTGAGCACCGGAAGGCCCGACATAGCCATGACGTTATTTAAAACATTTTCAGGCAATTTTGTATTTGCAACGAAAACCTGCGTGAAATGAGTTTTTGTTAAAATCGGATATTTTGTTATAAGCTCATTCAATACAGTGGGAGGAAGAGGGGATGAGCTAAGCATGATTTGCTTTAACTGTAGGCTTGGTAAAGGCGGTTCTTGTCTTATAAGAGCCAGCAATTGACTATCTGCACTGCAGTTAAAGGCACCCAATCCGCCTCCTCCGCTTCCCCCGCCGCCACCGCCGTCATCATCTCCGCCTTCAAAAAAAGTGGATGAATCACACTGATCTCCCACATCATCACTATCAGTATCTTCCTGGAACGGATTATATTCATAAACGCAATTATCATTCTCGTCACATGTCCCGTCTATGTCCGCATCTCCGCAGCATTCCGGGGATCTTGGAAATTTATCCAGGTAATCCGGGCATCCGTCTTCGTCAAAATCTCCCCTTTCAAGGTTTGCCGTAACCACGTAATTCTGCACCACATCATATTGTTCAAGTCCGCTTATTTTCATCCTTACACTTATGCCCAGGATTATTTCAGGGTCATTCTGCCTATCCGTGATCCTGTCAAAAAACAGGCTTTCTACTTCCGCTGTGCCGGCTGACAAGGCAGATGTAACGCCGTCTTCAGTTATTTGTATTGTTTTACTGTCTTCATCCAGTTCAATTATCACACTGCTATTGTCCTGCATTACAAGCGATAATCTCCCCTGATCGTCTCCCAGCCTTGAATCGGCAGTATTTATCTTCTTCGTATCTGTTATGAGGTCATAGATCCTTTCTATAACAAACTGGCTATCCGCGCTTACCTGTTTTTCCACATCATGCTGTTGTTGCATGCTTATGGAATTTATTGAAACAGAAAGCAATATCGGCGTAAGCACCAAAAATACCGATATATACAAAAGCAATTCTATGAATGTAGCGCCTTTGTGATTTTTAAATAAAGAAAATACCATTTATTTATGAATTATATGTAAAAGTATTCTGCCAGTCAGTTATATAAATCGTATGAGTGATCAGATCCAAAGGCAGGTAATCCGGAGCCCAGAGTATCTGCATGACTATTTTTTTTGTGTTTTGGTCTTCATAGGAAGGGCCTGTATCACCGTCGAAATATATGTCTTTAGTGTCCTGGTGCCTTAAGGCATTGGATATAGTCACATATCTTTCAAAAATATCCTTGTCCGGCAGGTCGCTTTTTATAAGCCATGTCTCCGTACCCGGGTTGCGTATAAGATAAAACGAACCATCCGCAAGCAGGCTGAAACCCTGATTTCTCATATACCTTAATATATCGTCCGTTTCCCCCAGTGTTACCGCGGCCGAGTGCTGAACATACCCCTGCCCAGCTATTTTTCTGGCCCCTATGAATATCCCCACGGAGCTTGGAACCAAAATCGCGAAAAGCACAGTGACTATGATAAGCTCCACGAGACTGGAACCTTTTTTGTTTTTCGCCCGCTGGTTTTTTTGGGTTTTATTGTACAACTCCCTGTGGGTTAATGTTTACTGTGTAACTATATATGTCATTTCCTATGGTAAAGCTTCCGCAGTTTGAAGTCTTTCCTGTCTGAGCCTGAAAAATAATCTCATGAGTGACTCCCGGATTCGGGTTAAGATTCAATTCCAATATTTCCAGCTGTTCAAGCTGCACTTTTTTATTTTCACTGTCCGAAGGGTTATATACCCCCTTAAAACCTGTAAAAGTCCTGCCCGGTACATCTATGGTCACCCCATAGTCCGATCCCGTCGCGTTTTTCAGCGCGCTGAATCTGGTCTGTTTTATAAGCGTCATAGTGTTTGAAACGTCATTTCTTATAAGAGAGAACGAATAGTATTTGAAATATGCCCCGACCCCTATGCCGGCCAGGATCAGAAACAGCGACATGGTCAGCATGATCTCTATAAAAGTGAAACCTTTTTTGCTTTTTCTTAAAATCTGCCTGATTGTAGTATCCGGTTGATACATTATTTGCTTACATTAGCTATTAATTGATATATAGGCCCGATTACAGTCACCACAAGCCCCGTTACCATAAGCCCCAAAAGCACCATGATGACAGGTTCTATGATGGATGTGATATTTTTAACGTCCCCGTCCACAAGGCCTTTGTAATAATTCTTCATGTAATCTATTACATGCGGAAGCTTGCCCGTTCTTTCACCTACTTTTATAAGTTTCATGAACATCGGCGGGAAATATGAGTTATCCCTGAAGCTCTGAGAAAGAGATGAGCCGTTCTTGATCTTATTCACCATGTATTCTATTTCATCCTGAAATACTGTGTTTTTCACAACAGTCTTTGTTATTTCCAGACATCTTATAATAGTAAGTCCGCTGGTGAACAGTGTGCCGAAATGCTGGCTGACCTGCGCTGTGTTATAGTTCAGCACAATGTGGCCTATAAGAGGCACTTTCAGATAAAACTTATCCCTGTATCTTTGGATTAAAGGATTTTTTAGCGCTATAAAAGAAACTATTATCAAACCAAAAATACCCAATGCCACATATATCAGATTATTTTGCAGGAATTTTGTTATCCATATTATAACCTTTGTCGCAGCCGGGATCTCCGCATTCAGGCTGTAAAAAATAGTCAGTATTTTCGGCATCACAAAGAAGAACAGCACCAATATGAATGTCAGCATCACGGTAAGAATGATCTTCGGATATATCAGCGCGCCTTTTACCTTCTTTTTGAAGTTATCGTTTTCCTCCAGATGGTCCGCAAGGTCCATCATCGTTTGAGATAAAGACCCTGACTGCTCGCCAACGTGTATTATGTTTGTAAAGATCTCCGGAAATACTTTCGGGAATTTTTTCATGGAAGCCGAGAGAGACTGTCCGTTATTCAGGCTTGCAATTACATCATCCAGCCTGCCTTTAAATACTTTATTCTTTGTCTGGTCTTTTAAAAACGAAACAGCTTCGAATATGGTCACGCCGGCTCCAAGCATCACCGCGAGATGCCGTGTGAATTCAACGACTTCTTTTGATGAAATAGTACCGATCTCATTAAGCCGCTGTATCAACCCCTTTTTCTTTGCGGTTTTTTTTACTTTTACGAACTCAGGGAAGGTATTCGTTTTATCCGCAGGCTTTCCTTCAATATATGAGGAAACTGTCTTATCAATAGATATGCTGCGCATGCCTTCAATTTGTGTTTGTGTTTCTGTTGCCATATTTATTAACTTTTTATTACACGGATAATCTCCTCCAGTGACGTGATGCCCGAAAGCGCTTTTTCTATTCCATTCTCAAGCATTGTGTTCATGCCGTTTTTAACAGCTATATCCTCCAGTTCATCCGAGCTTTTACCGGCAAGCACGGCCGTTTTTAACTCGTCGTCAAGCTCCATGACTTCATAAATCCCTATCCTTCCTTTGTATCCTGTGAAACCGCATGATTTACATCCGGTGCCCTTGTAAAAAACGTACTGGTCTTTTAATCCAAATTCGCTTATCTCATCCTCCGTGTAAAATTTTGAGAGTATTTTATTTATAAGCTTCAGGATGTTTTTTTCTTTGTAGATCAGCTTTAAAGTTTCAGCCGAGTATACCTGTGACTTTATGCAATGCGGGCATACCCTGCGCACAAGCCTTTGAGCCAGTAAACAGTTTATAGCTGCCGTAAGCAAAAACGGTTCGGTGCCCATTTCCAGCAGACGCGGTATGCTTACCGAAGTGTTATTCGCGTGAAGCGTCGAGAAGACCATATGCCCTGTCATGGATGATTCAATGGCTATCTGCGCGGTGTCTTTATCGCGTATCTCTCCTACAAGAATACAGTCGGGATCCTGACGGAGTAACGCCCTTAGCCCATTGGCGAAAGTAAGGTTTGTAGCCGTATTCACCTGAACCTGATTTATGCCTTCGATGCCGTATTCTATAGGATCCTCTATGGTCGCTATGTTTACGCCCTCCGAATTCAGAAGTTTTATGATGTTATAAAGTGTCGTTGTTTTTCCCGATCCTGTCGGACCGGCAACTATCATCATCCCGTAAGGTTTTGTCGAGTTCCTGATGACTTTTTCGTAATCACTTTCGCTTAGGCCGGATTCTATCAGGTTTACCGAACCTTCAAGTTCCACCAAGATACGCATTACTATCTTTTCTCCGAAGTGGGTAGGCAAAACGGAAACACGGAAGGCGACGTTGTCATTGTCCAGTTTTAAAGCTATACGACCGTCCTGAGCGGCACGGGTTTCATCTATTCTAAGTCCGGCCAATATTTTACAGCGCGTTACAAGGGATTCGTGTAATACTTTCGGAAAATCCACAATGTTATGCAGAACGCCGTCTATCCTATAACGCACCACAGTATGCTGTTTTGTGGCTTCGATGTGTATATCCGAAGCATGATGCCTGTATGCGTACAAAAGGATAGAATCGAATATTTTTACAATCGGTATATCGTCCTCCACGGATTCAGCCGGGATTTTTCCCTGTTCCAGATATCTCAGTTCCTCAGGCAGCATGTTAAGAAACACATTTTTCAGCTCCTGATTGTATTTACCGATAATATTTTTGATATTGGAAAGAGTTGTGTAATAGACTTCGGTCTCCCTTCCGGTTTTATTTTTTATATCGTTAACCAGTTCCACGTCGAATGGGTTCACCATGGCTATTTTTATGGTGTTGCTGGTCTCATCTATGTCGAAAGTTATGACACCCTGTTTTAGAGCTATATTTTCCGGGATTATTTCCAAAAATTCATTCGGTATGTCGATTTTTGTCAGGCTGATGTACGGATAGCCGATTATTTCTGCCACAAGCTTACCAAGTTCCTCGTCAGTAAGGATATGTTTCGCGGAAACCACATCATAAAGAGATGATTTGGTGTTCACCGCCTCCTCCTGAAGAGCCTTGATATCTTTTTGGCTTATTTTGTGCACCTTAAGGCCTGCGATTAATTTTTTGTCGTCAATGTTCATTTTGTTTTTTTAACGTTATTTTATTATTTTGATTTCAATTTGATTTTTTTCGGAGGCTTGATGATCTTCTGTCCGCAGTTATTGCAGAAGTGCGATTCCAGTCCGAGTATTGTGTGACAGCGCGGACACTGAAGCATTTTTGCCTGTGTTTTTCCTTCCTCTTCGGACATCGATTTAACCTGTACCTGTATATCCTTGACCACGCGATCGAGATCGGCTTTGTAGTCCGCATGATTCGCAAGAAACTGAACAAGATCCTCGAATTTTGTAAGGTCTTTGCTGAACAGATTTTCTATATCAAATGAAGCTATTTTCGAAAGGTCTTCAGAGTTTTTCAGCATAGTATACGCTATTGCGGGGATTTTTTTCTTTTTTAACAATTCAAGCAGATGGTATCCGTTTATAACCGGCAGGACTATTTCCGAAATCACAAGATCTATTTTTAATCTTGCCAGCTCTTTAGTGGCTTCGCGCGCATCCTGCGCGAAATAAAACTCCAATCCGTATTTTTCCTTGATCTTGTTTTTGCTTAAATAGTCTTCAATATCCTGCATAAGACCTCTGTCGCTGTCGACAAACAGAATGTTTTTTAGTTTTGAAGATACTGAGATTGTTTCCATAATTATTATTAGATAACGAAATAACGATATAACGAGATAACTGTTTTAATATTCTAAAAACATATTTACAAGATCGCGGTTCATGGCATAGATAAGAGCTGTTTCCTTTGTGATTTTTTTAGCTTTCACCAGCTCTGCCAGGCATTGCTCAAGCCTTACGAAAGAGGCTTCATCCTCGCTTTGCATGGCGTTATATATCTGCTCGATTTTTTCCGTGCGGATTATATTGCGTATGGCATCATTCACTATCATCTGCTCAAACGCGAATACCAGTCCGCTTTTTGTGCCGGGCACAAGTCTTTGCGATATAACGCCTGTAAGAGTGCTGGCTAGCTGTATTCGTACCTGTTTTTGTTTCTGCTCCGGGAACGCGTCTATTATGCGGTCTATTGTCTGCGGAGCGTTATTAGTGTGCATCGTGGAAAAGACGAGATGTCCGGTTTCGGCAAGCGTGATAGCGGCCTGCATAGTCTCATAATCCCTCATCTCACCGATTATGATTATGTTCGGGTCCTGGCGCATGCAGGCTCTAAGGGCGCTCTGAAAAGACGAAGTATGCCTGCCCACTTCGCGCTGTTCGATTATACTTTTTTTGTTTCTGATTATGTATTCGATAGGATCTTCGATAGTCACTATATGCTCTTCCCTGTTGTTGTTAACATGGTTAAGTATGGCAGCGAGGGAAGTGGATTTACCCTGCCCCGTCGGGCCGACTATCAAAAAGAACCCCTGTTTGTAATTTTCCGCCATTTCCTTGAAAATCGGAGGCAATCCAAGCTGGTCGAAACTGAGTATATGATTTCTTATTATGCGAAGGCTCAATGAAAGTCCGCTTTCCTGCCTATAGAGATTTCCGCGTAATCTGTATTCAACGTCGTATGTGAAAGCAAAGTCCACATTGCCATTTTTTATAAAATCCTGCATCTGGTCCTTGTTCAGCATTTCCTGAAACTCTGGACTTGTTTCAGCAAGATCGAAAATTTCAGCATCATCCACCTGATAAAGCTTGCCACTTATCCTTATCACAGGCTTTTGTGCTGTCTGGAAATGGATATCTGAAGCATTCTGGTTAATTGCCAACTGGACTATCTTGTTGATTTGTGAATTCATATTTTTATTTTTTATAAATCTATTAAATCTATTAATTTTACCATAAATCAGCCAAAAACTCAATACTAAAATGTTAAGTTTTCTTAAAATCAGGCATGGTGGTAAAATCATATAAAAGAATAAAATAAAAATCACATGAAAAAGGCCTATCTGCTCATAATCGCGGTCGCTCTGTCGCTTATAGTTTTCGCTTATATAAGGCTGTTTTCAACGCAGGCCGGTTATCAGCAGGTTTTGGATTCGGAATCCGGTGTCTTTATACTGGAAAATCCGGATAATGCCGATATAAAGATAATAACCGCGAAAACAGACAAGATCACAGTAAACCTTAACGGACCAAGCGATGAGATAGACAAAATCCGCTTTTTCAGCACTGGAAATGGCAGTAAATTCACTTTTTCCGACGAATGGCAGAAATTAAGCGGGACAATAACCGTTCCAGAGGGGACATTGCTCGATATAAAACTTTCAAACAGTTCTAGCATTACACTCGATGATTCTAAAGGCAAAACCAATGCAAAAAAGATAAATTCATTCCTGATTGATACAAATTCCATGAAATCCATGGATGTGGATGGTGATACCAATGATATATCGATAGATGGCTGGGGCGATGTTATTTTGTGGGATACTCAAAAATGGCAACTGCTTACAAGCGGGCAAAATGATGGGGATGCTTCATCTGGATCCGGACAAAATAAGCCTAGTGAAGATGGCACATCCGGAACTTTAAACTGTACTCTTGGGTCGCAATCGATAAAAAATTATTGCTGTGAAAGGACTCAGAAAGATGCAGATAAGCCATTTTGCAAGGGGTATGGCCACTTTATATTCGATAATACGGATATGCAGTGTTCGTTTGAATGTGAGCCTACCGAAGAAGAGACCAGAGGCACGGATTGCAGTATAGGCTCACAGCAAGTCCGTAATAACTGCTGTATAACAACCAACCAGCTTACCGAAAGGCCGGGTTGTGTAGGTGAATGGAGATATGGGAACATGGTGCAGGCATGCGAATTCTATTGTTATACGGAAGAGGAGATAAAACAGAAATTCCAAAATGGCGGGTCCGGTGATTCCGGCCAGAATGATGAATCCAACGGCTTGTGTTCAAACTATTCTACCAAGCAGGAAAAAGACGATTGCTGTGACTACAACCTTAAAAATCCGCTTTCCATAGGCCCGCACCCAGGTTTCCCGGATTGCATAGGCAAATGGTATTTCGATGAAGAAGACGGCTGTCAGTTCAGGTGCGCCGAATACGGCGAAATGCAGGAAATATTAAGGGAACTTAAGGAAAATGCTGCGGCCGAGCAAGGGGAATAGTGTCATTCTTCAATTCAATCCCAAATTATAGGACACCATAATAAATATAGGATATATATTGATCTAAAATAGAAGGGTTTTTATTGTTTTTTGTAAAAAATAAAAAATAACAAGTATTTTTTTTAAAAAATACCCTATTTTTTATATATTTTAAGATGGCTTATTTAAGCCTTTATTTTTTCTAAAAGTATATTTTTGAAATATTTATTATAAATAGTCCACTATAAAAACTTGATAAATTTTCTAGGCTTGATATAATTTCATGATTTCTTCAGTTCAGACACGCGGACAAAAAACAAAAAAATGATCCGGACAGGTCATGAACAGAAATCTCCCAGTTAAGTTCATTTACATCATAGATATAAATGTAAAGCCCCGGGAAGATTACGTAGGCAATAAGTGCAAAACAAAAATAAAATAAAATTTTTACACTCCTTGCCTAATCTTCCCTAGGCTTTACGATGTAGCTCAGCCTGGCTAGCGTGGGCTCAACAACGTATTGTTTTGTTGCCAATATATTAAAATAAAAATCAAATATAAACAGGTAACGCCAAAAAACACGTCTTGGAAGGACGAAAACAAAAACCAAAGTACAGCTTAGAATTAACTTTCGACTAGCCGCCAAAAGTTGTTTGGTCCCGAGTGATTCCCGATACGTAGTAAATGTATCGCCCGATTCACACCAAATCGGAACCAGACAAAAAACCCTGACATATCGTCGGGGTTTTTTGTAATATGATTTTAGTTTAAATCATAGCCTTAACCGCTTTCTCAAGGGCTACTGGTCCGATTCCTGCCGATTCATAAAGTTCCATTACCTGTCCGGAAAGCTGATATTCACGCACTGCCAAGTTTTCAACTTTTGCCTGTATGCCATTTTTGGCTATAAAGCTATCCAGCTGGCTGGCAAGACCTGTATATGGGTTGTGATCCTCGATTGTTATGACTTTGCCGGTCTTTTTCAGGGAAGCCACAAGCATTTTTTCATCAATAGCTTTTGGTGAACTTACCGCTATCACCTCCGCTGAAACCTCGTTTTTAAGTTTATCTGCGACCTGCACAGCTATACTTACCATTGAACCGCTGGCGACGATTGTAATAGCTTTACCATTTCTGATAAGGTCGGCTTTTCCGTATTCCATTTTATAGTTTTCGTCGTAAAACGGGGTGCCGTCCTCTTTTGTTATCACTTCGAACTTATGACGGCCCATTCTTACGTAAAAATTCCCGTAATGAGAAGCTATATAGCGGATGATATGGTCGGTCTGGTTCGCGTCTGCCGGTTCAAGCACAAATGTGTTAAAGAAGCCAAAAAACGAACCACTGTCGTCTATCGCCTGATGGGTGGGGCCATCTTCGCCGACGGAAAGCCCGCAATGTGTGGCAACCATTTTCACATTTGTCCTGTTTATGTCATTCACCCTCGCCTGGTCTTTCGCGCGGCTGGAAATAAATGCGCCGAATGTGGAAGCGAAAGGGATAAACCCACCCAGACTCAATCCTCCGGCAAGGCTTATCATATGCTGTTCGGCTATGCCTACATCCAGATGGCGCTCAGGGAATTCCTTGCCCATAGTGTCGGTTTTAACCGAACCGCTTAGGTCTGCCGTAATGGCGACTATATTTTCGTTCAGTTTCGCGAGGTCCAAAAGCGCTTTTCCGTAAGCCGATCTGCAATCCGCCTTTGTACCAGCTGGCAGTACAATAGGTTTGCCGGTTTTAACCTCAGACATCGGCTTTAGTGATTTGATGAAGTATTTTTCCGGGTCTTTCGGCTTCCATACGACATTATTTTTCCTGAAAGCGTCCAGTATTTTTACTTCCTCATCAGTCATTTTAAGTGGGCCTGATAGTTCCTTTTCGGCCTGTTCCGGTTTTGGCGCGTTGCCGTGCCATGTGGATTTATGCGCAAGACCATCAGGTTCCATAAAACTTACGCCCTTTCCCATAACCGTATGCCCGATTATAACCGTCGGTTTTTTTGAGCTGTAGCTGGCGCTTATTGCCTTCCACATATCATTGTAATCATGGCCGTTTGCCTCAATAACATTCCAGTTTGCGGACTCGAAAATGGCTTTAATCTTTATAGGCATTACTTTTTCCAGACTGTCAGTCAGCTGTACTTCGTTGTAGTCGACAAATAATGTCAGATTATCGAGTTTGTATTTATTCGCGAAATGCATCATCTCATAAACCTGTCCCTCATCACTTTCACCATCGCCGACAGTCATAAAGACCCTTCTGTTTTTCTTATTTAACTTTTCCCCCATTGCGAAGCCTGTGCCAGCGGAAACTCCTACCCCAAGAGGTCCCGTGCCGTAGTGTATTCCCGGTACATGGCGGGTAATATGACCTTCGTATATTTCGCCTACTTTACGGAATTTTTTGATGACATCATCGCGCCCTATATATCCCATTTCCGCCAATATGCTGTAAACAGCAGGGGATGTGTGGCCGTTGGATACGACAAGATCTTCCCCTGTCTGACTGATTATGAAGGCGTATAGCAAAGCTAAAAAGTCTATCATCGAGCATGACCCGCCCGGATGGCCGGATTGTGACTGCGCGGTCATAGCGATTATCGCGTTACGGCAGCTTTTGCTTAAAGTATTCAGAAAACTTACTTGTTCGTTATTTAGGGGTTCTCCGATTTTTGGGATATTCATATTATTAGGACTATTAAGGCTATTACGACTATTAGGATAAGTTTTTTGCAGGTTTAATTCAATCTTTTATAATCCCGCCTGTTCAAACTTGGCTTTTATAGCCTGGAATTTGGCTTCACCTAACTCGCTCCTAAGTTTCTCCTGCATAGCTTTAAGCATGGGCGGCGCGTCTTCTCCTGCCATTATTACCTTCCTCATCATTTCCACAGGGTCGAGTCCATCGAGTTTTTGCGCGCGTTTTCTCGGATTGAGCATTTCGTAAAGAACTATGCGCATGGCGCGTTTTACTTTTTCCGGAATATTCGGATTATCAGGTATTTCTTTTTCGTATAGCTCGCGGGCTTTCTCCGCGTTATTTATTACATATTTTCCAATTCTGACAGGACGGTTTTTAATAAGCTCTTTGTTCGCTTCGCGTATCAAGCCGTCCAGTTTCGCGCTACGTTCACTTGAATGCTTCGACACTACGGCATATGCGTTCAGCTCCGGCGCCAGTTCGCCTGTTATCGGCACAAGCCTGTGATGCGACATATCCATTCCCATAAGCGGAAGCTTTGTGTTCGGGTAAAACTTAAGCTGATAGTTCCTGCATTCAATATTATTGTCTATAAAATAATTGAACGCTTCCTCTATGATATCCAGATCCTCTCCCGGCACGCCTGTTATGTAGTCCACAACCATATCCTGTCCGGAATTTATTGTTTTTTCTCTTATCACTTCCGTCAGTTGCTTTGTGTCAAAAGGGCGCATGAAGAGTTTTAATATCCTTTCGTCAAAACTCTGCACGCCAAAAACAATCGTATCCGAACCGGCTTTTTTCATCATCTCATAATCGGAAACAGGGAGTCTGGATATGATGCTCGGGTGGTGATACGCGGTCCAATTTATATAATCATCCATACCTCTATCTGTAATCTCTTTGCAGAACTCGCGTATCCACGATTCCTCATAAAACATTATGTTGGAATTTGTGAAAGTGAACATAAAAAACCCCGCCTCACGCGCAAGATATTCAAGTTCATCGACAGCTCTTTTAGGCGAGTATTCGATCATCCTTTTTTCATACTGAGGCACGGAACAATAGGTGCATTTAAATGGGCAGCCGCGGTTTACATCCAGCCCCTGTGAGCCGAATATCATCTCCATTCCATAATTTCCGAGGTCGCCTGATTCCAGAACAGGTTTGTAGTAATTCTGGTAAAAAGTGTTGAACTTAAGGTCTAAAAACGGTGTGGATTCATACTCTTCCGGAGTCAGTGATACCTTTTCACCTTCTTTAAACTTTCCATTCTCAAAAGACCATAGCCCATTTACGTCCGACAATGATTTTTTGGTCAGAATTTCATCTGTTATCTTCTCGCCAAGGCCTTCGACTATTCCGATTTTATCCAAACCGCGACCGATCAGAAATTCGGCCAGTTTTTTAGGCTCGGAATTTGCCAAAGGTCCGCCGAAAAGGATTTTTTTATCCTTCAGCGACAAACGACAGGTATCTAAAGTCCTAAGTATATGATTTATATTCCATGAGTTCGTATGGAAACCAATGGATTTATATTTTTTGGCGTTATCCGCTATCCATTTACCAAGCTCTTCCGGACCTTTTGTTCCGCTTCCGCGCCCCGTGGTATCTATCACCGAACATGTGTGGCCTTTTTTCGCCAAATATCCCGCCAGCCTGTTTAAGCCAAGATGATTTTCCGGCATTGAGGCGACACCTAACTCGTTTTTAGAAAAATCCGGGTTGATGAGGAGTATGTCCGCCTGACTTGTTGATGGAGTCGGGTTAAAGTTCATAATTATTTGTTCCAATAATATCATAAATCAATTAAACTTATTGTCAGATACTATTTAACAAAAAAACTATGGACGCAATTATTTCCTTACTTAAAGGAATTGGCATACCCTTGCTTGTTATCATAATAATCAGCATAAGGCAGATTAACCAATATCAGCGCGGTGTGATGTTTACAATCGGTAAATATACTGGCACGAAAAATCCGGGCTGGCGTTTGGTCATACCAATATTCCAGAGAATGGTTAAAGTGGATATACGCACGAAAGTCGTCGACGTTCCGGATCAGGAGGCTATTACAAAGGACAATGTTTCCATCAAGATCAATGCCGTTATCTATTATAAGATTAAAGATGCTTCGAAATCCGTTATAGAAGTTGAAAACTACTACTTTGCCGTCAGCCAATTGGCGCAGACAACTATGAGAAATATCGTCGGCGAAGCTACTCTTGATGATCTTCTTAAAAATCGTCAGGAAATCGCGGATCGTATCGAGTCGATTGTTGAAAAAACAACCGATCAGTGGGGTGTCCAGGTCGAAGCGGTCGAACTTAAAGATATCGGTCTGCCGGATGACCTTAAGCGCACTATGGCCAAGGCCGCCGAGGCAGAACGCGAGAAAAAAGCCGTCATCATACAATCCGAAGGCGAAGTGTTGGCTGCGGAAAATGTCAGCAAAGCTGCAAAAATGCTTTCCGAATCGCCAGGAGCCCTTCATCTGCGCACTTTACAATCCATCAATGACCTTTCTTCCGACCAGTCCAACACAACTGTCTGGATGGTGCCTGTGGAAGCTTTGAAGGCGCTTGAAGGATTGGCGAAAAAGAAGGACTGATTAAAATTGATTACTAAAAAGCAGGAGGATTATCCTTCCTGCTTTTTTGGTAATATATTTTTTTATTTAACAATTTTCATTGTAAGTCTCACATTCACATTTTTCCTGTTTGGCTTTTTCCTCTTCTATTTTATCATCCGGAATTGTATATGGCTGCAATCCAGCAGAAATATCTGCCAACTCCAGATATAAGAAATCTCCGTAGAAACCTAGCCACCACGAAGTGCATGGACGAGGAGAGTCATCTAAAATATTTTGTTTTAAGATTAATTTTGAACCTTCCATGCCAGACCCCTTTAAGCAGTAATACTGTTTATTGTCTTCATCATATAATTTAATCAATTCATCTTTTACAAAGTCATATGAATATATTCTGCTTGTTGCAGTTTCAAGCACGCCTCCGTCTGGAGTAGAAGTTGTTGAAGATGGCGTAATGCAAGTTGCAAAAATCACAGATGAATCAATTGATGGATTTTGAAATATGCTACCGATTTCTTCTTCATCCTCAAAAAGTTTCGCTAATGTTTCTGCGCTAAAATTAATATTATCTCCATCTTTTCCGTAATTATAATAACCACCTATTGCCGCCTTAAAAGATTTGTCGGATAATGGCCCATTTATAGGGGTATCAACTATTTTTTTCGGTAGAGTTTCCTTTTTCGGCTCATCTATTTTTTCCGGCATGGTTTCTTTTTCAGTTTCATCCGATTTTTCCGAAACAATTGTAGTCTCTGGGGCTTTGGTATTTTGGTACCAATACATCCCTCCGCCGACGACCATGGCAGTGATTATGACTGCAATCACAATAGGTAGTTTCTTCATATGATTATTTTTAATAATTTATTAAAAAATACCTCTGTTTGTGTTTTATGTAAAATAAAAACTCAAAAGCAAAGTAAGTCTATATATCTAAAATATCAATGGTGTGTGCACTATAGATTTCACTTCAAACCTTTTTCTGAATTCAGCGACTATTTCACCCCAACTGCTGTTTTCATTCAGGTTTAATTTTGTCGCGGCCATCTTTCTTGCGTTTTCAGCTTCTTTGCTATTAATATCATTCCAGCTGGCATCGGGGGGCAGACCGCGTTTGGGTGCTATGGAACTTCTTAAATAGATATCCCTTGCCTCCGCAATCTTAGACCGAGTCATTCCGCCTTTTTCATAGAAATCAGGTTGCAGAGTTATTCTGTCTTTATTGTCTTCTTTGTGTTCAGTCATATGGGTACACTTTGATTGGAAGAAGGAAGTTTCACATTTTTTTATCCATTTCGCAAGCTTTTATTTTTCATGCGCCATGTGTTCGGTTTTTATCCATGGCATGGCGAGAAGCGCGATAAGCGATGTGACCACGCCCAATATAATTGTTATCTGAAGGCCGTTCATGCCAAGCATACCGTTTTGAACGTTTTCATATATCATGCCTCCGCTAATCGAACCGAATACCAGCCCGAAATTCATTATGGAGGCGAATATGGCAAAGTTCGTGCCTTCAAGGTTTTTTGGAGTGCTTAGCGCGGCGAATTTCAGAAGGGCGACGAACGATATCATATATAGAATGCCGAGGAAGAAATCCAGAACGAAGTTCAAAAATACCAATCCCTGCATCTGCATCAGTGAGCTCCAGAATTTTGTACCCTGAGCTATAAAAAATACGGGTGAGGCGATAACGGCTCCCATGTATTTGATGATTGGGAAATTGCCTATCGCGTTGCCTAATTCCGGTTTTGTAAGGCCTAACTGCGTGAGCCCTAAAACCGAACTGAGCACTATAGTCCAAAATAAAACTTTTCTGAGGCTTACCTTGTCGAATAATTTAGCGAAGAGTATGGAGCCCACAAGCCATCCTATATATGCCACGACTCCGAAGTATCCGTATGTCTCCTGATCTATGCCGATCTTGTTTAAAAAGTAATCCTGCCATGGCGCTCCGAAACTTGGAGTGAAACGCCACAGGAATATGAATATAGCCGCGGCGAAAATACCTTTTCCGATTATCTTGATGTCCATAAGGTGTTTGAAATATCCCGCGAGCCATATAAACCAGACACCTATTATCGCAAGCGAAGCTACGGACATATTTTGCCCCTCGTATGGGTAAAGCAATATGATAGTCACTATAAAAGCCAGTATCGCTGTGTATATATAGCTTGGGCTTATCGCCTTATGCACTTTCAGTTCAGACTTATCCATTATGCGATTTTCTTTTACAAAGAATGAAAGTCCGAAAGTTATTATCGGCATAAGTGCCGTAATGAGAAACATCTGCCTTATATCCAGTATCTCCCTTCCAAGCAAAAACCCGGAAAAAAACGTTGAGATTATCGCGCCCACAGAAAGCGCCCCCCAGCAGATGGACTGGAATCTCCCCGCTGTTTTTTCATCAGACTGCTGAACGACAAGTCCGTCCGCTATTACATCCGTGAACCCGAGTCCGATATTCGCAATCATAAGCGGTATGGCGAAGCTGATGAACGAGTCCGCGAATTGCCAGATATAAAGCCAGCTTAAAACAGTCACTATCGGCATTATATGAAGGTACGGTCTGCGCCTGTAGCCTCTTATCGGAACGAGATCCGTCAAAAAACCATAGATGGGTTTTATGCTCCAGGATATGGTCGGCAGTGCCGCCAGTATACCAAGCTGTATAAAGTCCAGACCGAGTTCATTCCTTGTGAATATGAATTGTGCGATAGACGAAATGCCCACCGCGGCCTGCACAAAATAAACTGCAGCGAAAAATATTTCATTGCGTGAGAAAGGGGATTTGAATTTCATATTTTATTATTTATTTTGATTCATTTTACCATAAACAATTCCTTTAGAACTTTTATCGCCAGTTTTTGATCGATAAAAAACGGGCTGGTAGCGATTGTTATAAGGTCGGCTTTTTCCATTAGCTCTCGCGTGACGTTATTTTTTAGTTCTGCGTTTATGTAATCCATTTCGGGGGACCAGAAGTCCAAATCTATATTTAAGATTAAAGATTTAAGATTAAAGGTTAAAGATTCAGTATTTTTCAATTCCAGTTCACTTGTGACCGAAATCACTTCGCTTATTAACCCATCTTCGATGGCCGGCGGGAGATAATTGCCGACGTTGAGGACGAAATTGGTATATTCGAATACTTTTTGCAGGTCTTCGGAGTCTTTTTTTGTCAGGAATATGTCCGGTTTTCTTGTATCTTTGTGCTGGTCGATATGGATAAGTGTCGCACCGTTTTTAATCAGACCTTTACTTCTGGCCTCGTGCCAAAAATAAAAGACATGATTATGGTTATCCACGATTATCACGGGTTTTTTTGTCTTCGGGTGTTCAGTCCGGATGAAATGTTCTAATCCGACACAGGATTTTAAATTACTTGTGCTGTCAAAATCTTCGAATACGATTTTATCTCCGGTTCGGACACTGTTAACTTGTCCATCGACTATACCAGCCACCCATAACTCAGGGTTTTTTCTTTTGCCGAATGAAAAAGAATTGTTTCCGGCATTTTCCGATATTGAAAATGATTTGTTATACATCGTTTTTATTCTACATGATTTTAAAAAGCCCGACATAGCTTTAGCGACGTCGGGCTAGTTTGTTTTGGGGTTTCTTTCTATTTTTCCTTTTCAACTGCAGCCGGAAGTTTCACCGCAATCCAGACATTTGTAGCAACTGCCGTTTCTTATCATCACTGAACCGCAGTTGTGGCACATCGGGGCGTCTTCGTTCTGGAATGCCTGAGGGGCTTTTACTGTAGCGCCGACAGCCATGGCTTTTTTGGGAGCCTGTACTTTGGATTGTTTGGGAATAAGTGAGGATTTTTCGAGGGCCTGTATAAATTTTCCTTCGGCATCTTCCTTGTTTTTAAGCTGAGGTTCGGATAGATGTATAGTGCTTCTTATGGCAGGCATCACACCTTTGCTGGACATAGTGCCTTCGTTGTATGACCTTTCGACAAGCTCGGAGTTGTGGTATTTCTTGGCTTCTTCCTTATTAAGGAATTTAAGGGCAAGCCAGCGTCCGATATAATCCATTATCGATTTTACAATCGGGATTTCGTTATTGGCGGTCATGCCGGATGGTTCGAAGCGGGAATGCGTGAATTTGGATATAAGCACCTCAAGAGGTACGCCGTACTGAAGATTCAGAGAGATGGAAAGCGCGAGGCTATCCATAATGCCGGAAAGTGTGGAGCCTTCTTTGCTCATCTTGATGAAGAATTCACCGGGAGCGCCGTCATCGTACATGCCTACTGTGAAGTAGCCTTCATGGCCGGCGATGGAGAATTTATGTGTGATGGATTGGCGTTCGGAGCTTAGGCGGCGGCGCAGAGGTTTCTTTGTTATTTCCACTTCGCTCATCTGCTCCTTCTTTTTCTTCTTTTCAGTTGAAGACGTGTTTAACGGCTGTGAAAGTTTGCTACCATCCCTGTAGATGGCATTAGCCTTAAGGCCAAGTTTCCAGCTCATATCATAGGCTTCCTGTATATCTTTCACCTGTGCCTCGTTTGGCATGTTGATAGTTTTGGATATGGAACCGCTTATGAAAGGCTGTACGGCGCTGAGCATTTTGATATGGCCGGTATAGTGTATGAAGCGTTTACCTTTTTTACCGCACCTGTTTGCGCAATCGAATACGGAAAGATGGTCTTCCTTTATATGAGGCGCACCTTCTATGGTCATTGTTCCGCATACGTATTCATTGGCGCATTCGATTTCTTCCTCGCTGTAGCCTATTTCTTTAAGGAAGCTGAAGTTAGGGTCGTTGTATACATCCGGAGTGATATCAAGGCGTTCAAGGGCACTTTCTCCGATAGTGAATTTGTTGAAGGCCATACTTAAGCCGAAAGAGTTTTTGATGTTAGCCTCGATCCGGATAAGCTCTTCTTCGTTGAGACCCTTTTCTTTCAAAGTCCTCCAGTTTATGAACGGTGCATCCACTAAAGTGCTTTTTCCTACTATGTAATCAAGGATTTCCTGAACCTGTTGTTTTGTATATCCAAGTTTATCAAGGGCAACCGGAACCGATTGGTTAATGATCTTCATATAGCCTCCGCCGGCGAGTTTTTTGAATTTTACAATGGCGAAATCAGGTTCTACTCCTGTAGTATCGCAATCCATGACAAGACCGATGGTACCCGTAGGTGCTATCACAGAAACCTGAGCATTCCTGAATCCGAATTTCTTTCCTTTTTCAAGGGCCAGATCCCATGCTTTGCAGGCTGCCTTATATAGGTAGTCCGGGCAGGAGTCGTTTTTAAGACCTACCGGTTTTATTTCAAGATCTTCGTATTCACTTTCAGATACATTGTAAACAGCCCTTCTGTGGTTGCGCATAACACGGAGCATGTCTTCCTTATTGTGTTCGTAGCGGATAAAAGGCCCGTAGGCTTCGGCCATTTCGGCGGAAGTTTCGTATGAAGCGCCTGTAAGAATAGCTGTAAGCGCGCCTGAAATATTCCTGCCTTCCTCGCTATCGTATGGAACGCCAAGTATCATAAGGACTGTGCCAAGGTTAGCGTAACCTAAGCCCAGGGTTCTATATTCATAGCTTTTTCTGGCGATTTCGTAGCTTGGGAACTGCGCCATAAGAACGCTTATTTCAAGGGTCAAAGTCCATAATCGGACGGCGTGTCTGTAGGCCTTGATATCGAACTCACCTTTTTTAACATCGATGAACCTTAAAAGGTTTAAAGATGCCAGATTGCAGGCGGTATCATCAAGGAACATGTATTCACTGCAAGGGTTGGATGCATTGATGCGTCCGTCTTTCGGGCATGTGTGCCATTCGTTTATAGTGGAATCGAACTGAAGCCCAGGATCGGCGCATGCCCATGCGGCATAGCCTATCTGATCCCATAATTTGCGGGCTTTTAAAGTTTTAAAAGGCTGGCCGTTGGACCTTCTTATAAGGTCAAAGTCGCTATCCTTTTCTACCGCGTTCATGAATTTATTGGAGATACGTACGGAGTTATTTGAATTCTGGCCGGAAACCGTTGCGTAAGCTTCACCGTTGAAATCCGATGAATAGCCGGCGGCTATAAGCGCGGCGACTTTCTTTTCCTCCTCGACCTTCCAGTTGATGAATAATTCGATTTCAGGGTGGTCTATGTTAAGGCAGACCATCTTCGCGGCACGGCGCGTTGTTCCGCCGGATTTAATGGCGCCTGCGGCGCGGTCTCCTATTTTAAGGAATGACATAAGACCGGAAGAGAAACCTCCGCCGGAAAGGGATTCTCCTTCACCGCGTATAGCGGAGAAGTTGGTACCTGTGCCGGAACCGTATTTAAACAGACGGGCTTCACGTATCCATAGATCCATGATGCCTCCTTCGTTTACAAGGTCATCCTTAATAGATTGTATAAAGCAGGCGTGAGGCTGCGGATGAGTATAGGAATCCTCCGATTTTTTGATTTCTCCTGTTTTCGGATCAGCGTAATAATGGCCTTGTGCAGGGCCGTTTATGCCGTAAGCATGATTAAGACCGGTATTAAACCATTGCGGAGAATTCGGAGCCGCAAACTGGTTTATCATCATATAATTCATTTCGGCTTCGTATGTATCCGCATCCTGTTTTGTAGCGAAATAGCCGTGTTTTTCGGCCCACATCCTCCAGCAGCCTGTCATACGACCGATTATCTCGTCCGCGCCTTTTTCCGCGCCGAGTACGGGATTGCCTCTCATATCCTTTATCAGCTTTCCGTTTTCATCACGCTGAGGAACGCCGGCTTTTCTGGCGTATTTGGAAGCTATTATATCGTGCGCGTTCTGAGACCATGATTTCGGTGTTTTGAAATCCTTCATCTCAAAAACGGTGGAACCGTCCTGTTTCGTTATACGGCAGTCCCTTTTTATATATTCGATTTCCTTTAAAGGATTCTTGCCGGGGGTTGTAAAAAGACGGTCTATTTGTAAACCACACTTGGGTCGAGCTTTTGACATTTTATTTTTTGGGGTTAAAAAGTTATTTTGCAGACAGTAAGACCACCTTGAAATAGTGTGGAGGGCATTTCAAGACAGCTGAATTTTTAAAATATTTTCAAGGAAGTTTTTTTGTTTTTGAAAGCAAGTTACATTTTAATTTTGCACACCCTAAAGTCAAACAAAAGTTCTTGACGCGACACCATATCTTGTATAAAGATAACTCCAGAAACACAATATATTGATATTCCTATGATTTTAGTAATAACCGGAAACGGCAAGGGGAAGACCACCAGCGCGATAGGTTCCGCGATAAGGGCTTTGGGATGGGATAAGAGCGTAGCCATAGTGTTTTTTGACAAGGGCGGTAGCCATTACGGCGAACAAAATATTTTAAATTTATTGCAAGAAAAAAAGTTGGATATTTTCCGTTTCGGACTGGAACGTTTTAATGAAAAAACAAACACTTTCCGCTTTGAAAATACCGATGAAGACAAAGCCGAGGCTGCTTCTGCCCTTAAAAAGGTATTTTCCTTATATAATGATGGTTATTTCCTTATTATATGTGATGAAATAATAAACTCCATGAATCTTGGGCTTGTGGACGAGCTTGAAGTGCGTGACCTTGTGAACCAATGTCCGGAAAACACCCATCTTATGCTTACGGGGCGTGACGCGCCGGACTGGCTTATGGAAAAAGCCGATCTTGTATCCGAAATAGGTGATGTAAAACATTATTTCAAAAAACAAGGCGGAGCGGTAAAGGGGCTGGATTATTGATTATAGATTCTAAGTAATTGGACATTGGTTATTTAAGGTATTATAATTGCCCCCCGATTTAAGTATTAAAAAGATATGCCTGAAGCAGAAAATAATGACAGGGAAGAGTTATTTATACCTGAACAATGCAGTCATATAACGATAAGCGGTTTGCCTGCCTGGGCCTTTATGGATGAAAGATTTATCGCTTTTTTAAAGGAGAATATTGAAGGTGAAATCAGCACGGATCCAGAAGCCGGTATTATCGGAATAGTAAGGGAAGAAATTTCCGTTTTGACTGAAAAAGAGAAAATGTTTTTAAAAAATTATTATACGATTAACCCGAATTGCGGTATTTTGGTCCGCTGATTGCAATTTTTAAACGAGTTGAAGCGCTATTTGACAATATGTCTTTTTTTATATAAAATCATATCCTTTTAAATAAAACCCATGAGCTCTCCCAAAAAGGCCCCCACCAAAGAAGATTTTCAAGAAGCTTTAAGAAATATCGATAGCTTTACTCTCAGCTATCATAAAAGCGGAATAAAAATCCATATTAATGATGGTATTATAGAATCCATAAGAGTGATAAAAACCGCAATCAAATCTTTGCTTTTTATGAATGAGCAGGATATTAATTGGGTTTCTTCCACAATCAGTCACGTCAAAAGACTGAACGCTGAAAGGGCGATTGATTTCGATGGTAAAGATGAAGAGGTCCGCAGTTTATTAACCGAGATAAGCCTTGCTATACGCGATTATAGGAATCAGTTTCGGCCGATTTTAATGGATTGATCTACTTTATAAACATAGAGTCTCCGAAGCTGAAGAACCTGTAACTTCCTTCTTTGGCTTTTTCGTAAGCTTCCAAGATGAAATCACGGCCTTCCAATTTAGATCCCTCGACTGTCGCCCCGCCTGCCGGACGGGCAGGTCGGGATGACAAATTGGAAGCAAATGAACTGACAAGCATTAAAAGGGTGCTTTTTGGTACATGGAAGTTTGTTATCATCCTGTCCACGAATTTCCATTCGTAACCGGGGTATATGAATATTTCCGTTTCGCCGGACTGGGGTTTTAAAACTCCATTACTGTCCGCGCATGTCTCAAGGACGCGTACCGAAGTCGTACCCACAGCTATAATTTTTTTACCGTCTTTTTTGGCTTTGTTTAGCCTGTCCGCGGTGTCTTTTGATAGCTCAAACCATTCGCCATGCATCTTGTGCTTGGTGATGTCGTCGATTTTAACAGGCTGAAATGTGCCAAGTCCCACATGCAGTGTGATGAACTCTGTTTGTATGCCTTTTGATTTCAGATCTCTAAATACTTTTTCCGTAAAATGGAATCCTGCGGTCGGCGCCGCGACAGACCCCTCAGTTTTAGCGTAAACAGTCTGATATTTCTCAGGGTCTTCAACTTCTTCCTTTATATATGGAGGGGTGGGAGTGTGTCCGTGTTTTTTCAGATAAGAGTTAAAATCATCGCATTTGAAATGTATTTCACGCAGGCCATGAGGAGTTATCCTGTTCACGTAAAAAGAACATTCCTGGTCTATTCGCCATTCGTCCTTCGGCTGGAATTTTGGTCCTGGTTTTACCATACACTCCCATACGTCCTGTTCCAGTTTTTTGATAAGCAGTATCTCGGCATTCCCTTCTCCGAACTTAAACTTCAGCCTGGCGGGTATAACGCGGGATTCGTTGAAGACCAATACGGAATCGCTATCCAGTAAATCCGGTAATTCAAAAAACCTATGATGGCTGATCGACCGGTTTTTACGGTCCAGCACCATCAATTTTGACTGGTCCCGTTCCGAAAGAGGACGCTGGGCGATATATTCTTTTGGAAGCGAAAAATCAAAATCTGAAAGATCCATCTTATTTTTTATATATCGCGCCGACTATCGCACCACTAATAAGGCTGATAAGAAGAAGCTGAATAAGCCAATATACCACTACAGTCGTGGCAATAGTCATATATGAAGGCATTAAGGTAATACCGGATAATGCCCCGACAAGCCATACTATAAAGCCATAAGCTACACCCTTTTTAGCGCCTTTGCCGGGGATACCTTTATATATCCAGGCAAAAACCAATACGAAAACAAGCGAGACCAAAAGACTTCCGCCATATGATATCAGCATGTTTGGTGTCTGCATCATCTGGGCAGGAGCTTTCCATATTATCGGAGGTATTTGATAGACCCAATTAAAAAGCCATCCGCAAGTAAGCATCACGAAAGCGGATTTGAATATCCATATAAGAAGACTCGAAATAACAATTCTTTTTGCATTCATAATTTTGAATGTTAAGTCTTTAAAATTATCGCGAGAACTGTAAGCAGTCTTATTTCTTGCCTTCTTTTTTCTTCTCCTCTTTTCCGGCAGGAGCGGCAGGAGCGGTTGCAGCACCTTCAGCAGGAGCGACTTCTCCTGCCACAGGAACAGCTTCAGCTGCAACAACGGGCGCTTCTTCAACTTCGGACCTTGGAGCGGCTACAGTGGCTACGTTGATACTTCCGTTATCCAATACCTTTATGCCATTAGGCACTTTGATATCTTTTACGGCAAGAGCGGTGTGGAAATCCACAAGAGAACTGATATCGACTTCGATTTCATGCACAAGGTCTTTCGGAAGACATTCGACCTGTACCTTATTTTTATTCTGTACGAATACACCGCCAAGATCTTTAACGGCAGGCGAAGTTCCTGTAAACCTAAGAGGTATCTCAGTCGTAATAGGTTTATTCATATCTACAGCGATCAGGTCGACATGCATCATATCGTCACTAATCGGCTCGTATTGTATTTCGTGGATAAGGACGTTGAACTCCTTTTTATCCTCGTTGGCGATCGTGACTATCGCGCTTCTTCCGGCTTTTTTGAAAATACGTCGGAAATCCTGATAATCCGCTGAAAAATTTACAGGCGTTACACCCTTGCCGTAATAGATCATAGGCACGCGCCCGGCTTTTCTGGCATCTTTGGCTGTTTTATAAACACCCTGAGTTACTTCTAGAATAATCTTTTCCATTTTAGTAAAATTTAGGATCTAAATGATTTTAAAATTATATTCTTTTGAGCTTTGCTATCTGGTGCACGATGTCCGATCTTGTGATTATGCCCAGAAGCTTATCGTTTTTATCAGTGACGGGAAGCCTGTTGATATGGTTCTTTGACATCAGATTGATGGCGTCCAATAAGGTAATATCCGATTTTGCCGTTATGACCTTTTTGGTCATAATATCCTTAACCGTTTCGGCGCAATGGTCTTTAAGTTTGTCGTTGAAGTCGTTTATATCATCAAGGAATACTATGCTTCCGAGAAGGTTGATCCCCCGCGGAGCCTTAAGTGTTGTGAAGTGTTTTATAAGGTCGCTTTCCGTTACTATTCCGATGACCTGCTTCTTCTCATTTACTACCGGGACGCCCAGTATAGCATTCCTGTCCATCAATTTGAAAAGGTTTTTTATCGTCTCATTTCCTTTTACAGCTATGACCTTTTTGGTCATCAGACTTTTAACCGGTTTTTTGAGAAGTTTCTCCATATTTTGTGATAAATGAATTTTTGCTTGGTGCCTAGGGAGGGACTCGAACCCTCACTCCCGAAGGAAAGAGATTTTAAGTCTCTCGTGTATACCATTTCACCACCCAGGCTTGTTTTTAAGATCATTTTGCATATATGGTATCGGTCTAAACCGGCATTGCCCGACTATTTTAGTGAATTTTTGGTTTAAAGACAAGGTAATTTCCAATTTCCAGTGTCCAGTGTCCAATTTTAGATATTCGAGCGATATTTATTCTATTGGAAATTGGAAATTGGACATTGGAAATTGAATTTCTGATGTATAATGTTAACCTGAAAACCTAACTGTCAGAATGCTATACAAATGGGACATCATCGGGCACGCGAAACAGCTTGAACAGCTGGAAAAGGAAGTATCCGAGGACAATATATCCCATGCCTATCTTTTTTCGGGCCCCAAGGATATAGGCAAATTCCGTGTGGTGAAAGTTTTCGCGAACATACTTCAATGCTCCAATAACTTCTGCAGGGCGTGTACGGATTGCAAACTTATACAAAAAGGCAATCATCCTGATGTCGTGACCATACAGGATAATGATGAGACTATAAAAATAGATGACGTTCGCGACCTTATACATAAAACAAATCTCACATCATTCGGAAAGCGCAGGATAATCCTTATAAAGAATATCGAAAGAATGCCTATCGAAGCCCAGAACTCCTTTCTTAAAACTTTGGAGGAGCCGCCGGGAGATACTATTTTCCTTATTACCGCGACACGCACAAATCAGGTACTGCCCACTATAAAATCCAGAGTCAGAAGGTATTATCTTTCCGGCGTGGGAGATGCCGAATTAAGAAAAGCCCTTGAGGATAAATTCGGCGAACATCAGAATATGGATGAGATACTTCAGATGGCTCAGGGCAGGCCTGGGCTTGCCATAAATCTGATAAGCAGTTCCACCGAATTAAGCCAGCAAAGGAACCTTTATAATCAGATAGAATTTTTTCTTAAAAAGAACGATCTGGCGCAAAAATTCATGTTTATAGAAGAGCTTGATAAGGAGCCTGAAAAATTGGAAATGTTTTTCGATGCCTTTTCCCGCTATATGAGAAAACTGGTATATGATTATATGATGAATGAGGATCATCCGATGAAAAGCCGTTATTCATTGAACGATATAACAGATCTGTTTGAATCTTTTGAAAAAACACGTTATCTTATTGACCGAAATATAAACAAAAAGCTAGCCCTCGAAAACTTTTTTCTAAAAACCGAGAGGTAAGAAGCTTATCTATGCCCCAGATCTATATATTTTTACTGGCAGTACTGGCTATAACCGTTTTGGTCGGCCGAAGGCATTTTATTTTCAGCCGTGAAAAACACGAACAGTTCAAGAAGGAGGTCGCGGTCAAAATACAGGAATCAAAAAAGATAGAGCATGTCGAGATGAAGAAGCGTTTTAAGGATGAGCTTGTAAGGGAGCAGAGAGGGCAGAAGTTCGATATAGCAAAATTCCGGGATGAGATGCGTAAAGCTGAAATGGCGATGGCTAAGAAACAATGGTCTGAAGCCAAAAAATATCTTATACAGGCTACAGCGCTATCGAATGACGAAGTGCCGGTTACTATTAAGCTTGCCGGTGTATATATGGATAGCGGAGACATAAAAAAAGCCGAGACAATATACAGGCGCCTTATTGAGGTGGCTCCGGATAATCCGGAGATATATGAGAATCTTGGGAAAATATTGGTCAAGAAAAAGCAATATAAAGAAGCCATACAGGCTTATGTCCGCGCTGTGGAATTAGATGAGAAAGATGACAAAAAGTTCATCGCGCTCGGAAGGCTTTATCAGCTTCTTATGCGTTATTCCATAGCTGCCGAATGCTACAGGCGCGCGGCGGAACTTAAACCGCGTGAAGTGGAATACATGTTCCTTTTGGCCGATGCCTGCAAGGCTGACGAGGACTATGACAATGCCCTTTTCAGCTACGAAAAAATCCTTACTATCGAGCCATACAACGAAAGGGCAAAAACAGGCGCAAGCGATGTGCGGCTTAAGCAGAAAGAGGTGGAGTCATTCCTTCAATAAACTAACGATCTAAGTGCATGTGCATGTGCAAGTGCATGTGTCATAAATAATTTTTTAAAACATACTTGCACTTGCTCTTGCACTTGCACTATTCAAAATACTTGAGCACGCAATACTGAAAATGTTATTGTCGTATTGTCTAACATTATTAATATGAATCATTTCGGAGATCTATTAACAGCCCGCATAAGCGACTTAAGCAATCCGTCCGTTATCGGACTTGATCCGCGTCTTAAGCAGATACCGGAATTCATAAAGGATGAGGCTTTGAATGAATTCGGAGAGACTTTCGAAGCCGCCGCGGCAGCAATACTGATGTTCAACAAAGGGATAATAGACGCTATTTACGATATAGTTCCTGCCGTGAAACCGCAGATCGCTTTTTATGAATGTTTCGGTCATGAAGGCGTGAAGGCTTATCAGGAAACAGTCGCTTACGCGAAAGAAAAGGGGATGATAGTCATCGGTGATGCAAAAAGGAATGATATCGGCACTACTGCCACAGCCTATGCCGAGGCGCATATCGGCATGGTCGATTTATTCGGTGAAATGGCGCCTGTTTTTGACGCGGATTCTGTCACAGTCACTCCATATTTAGGTACCGATGGCATTAAACCTTTCACTAAAGTGTGCGCTGAACAGGGGAAGGGGATTTTTGTCCTGGTCCGCACATCCAATCCTTCCGCTGATGAGATACAGGGGCAGATAGTTGAAGATCATCTTATGGATGAACATGTGGCATCCCTTGTTGAAGGCTGGGGCCGTGAACTTATCGGTGACAGCGGATTTTCTTCCGTCGGTGCGGTTGTCGGCGCGACTTATCCCGAGGAAGCCCATATACTCCGTAACCTTATGCCTAATCAGATATTTCTGGTTCCAGGTTATGGTGCCCAGGGTGGTGGTGCGGAAGATACAAAACCATGTTTTCATTCAAACGGCACAGGCGCCATCGTGAACTCATCACGCGGGGTTATATTCGCGTACGAAATCAACAAGCAACCCGGTGAAGCTTACGCAGATGCAGCTCGTGAGGCGGCGATAAATATGAAAAAGGATCTGGGGAAGTTGTTCTAAAAAAACAATTCGTTTATCAATTCGTCGTTTATGTATTGATACGGATAATCATTCCATTTTTCGGGTAATCCGGCTTTTATGGGTTTGTGCGCAATATAATCGATTACCGCATATAATTGTTTGTCAGTTTGTATTATTTTGTCATGAAATCTTTCCTGCCAAAAATTGCCGGTATGTATTTTGCGTGAAAATGTGCCTTTGATGGATTTTATAAAATCCGAAATATTATATTTGTATGTGTTTTTCACATCGCAGGTTGGAAAACCTTCACTGCGAAAAACATGTGTGCATCCATCATCTCCGCAGCGCGGGTTTTCCAACCCGCGCATAGGATGTGGATTTTCCGTTTTGCATAACAAATGTACATGATTCGGCATGATGCAGAATTGATATATTTTATGGTTTTTTATATCGCCCGCATTCAATATGATCTCATATAATAATTTCGTTTTTGTCTCATCGCCGAAAAACCATTCTCTATTTAATACATTAAACGTTATATGATATGGGAAGGCGCATTGGTAAATGCGTCTTTGGGTCATGAAAAGTTTTATTATTTGGATTCGTCTATTATTTTTTTATTTCAATTATAAATTGAGAGCGAGGCAGATATTTAACCTTAACGTAGTCATTTTTTTTAACTAAATATGGGCTAAAAATTGATGCGAGCGGCTCTTGAACATTATCCAGGTAAATATTTTGTCCTTTTATAAGTAACATATAGGGGGTACGACGAGTTTCGTTAACTTTTCCTTCTACTTCAATTACACCATTTTTCATTAGATCAAAAAAATCGAGAATGAAATTATAGGAAAGTGTTAACATAAAAATCGACAATAAAATACAAATAATCCTACCAGGTTTTGTGTAACGTTTACCATTAATAGTAGCTCCAAAACTATCTTTATATTTGGATTTGATGGCAAGCCAAAGCAATAAAATTGGTAAGCCAATTAACAAGATAGCTAAACCGATTAGTCTCCCAATAAATTCAATATTAAATATTTGACCACAATAGGCTAATAAAAATGGAATTAACAAAAAAATTATAAGTAATAATACCCTCAGAAGATTATCTTTGTTTATTTTGTTCACAATGGAGAAATTATTTTAGATAATTCTTCCTCTGTATCAATTCCACTGTAGGTACTAACCCTTACTTCGCAATTGTGATATTTTTTGTAAAAGGTGTTGTATTTTGGTCCTTCAAAGTCACTTGTGTTAAGAATCACATCCCCTATTTTCTCCTCTGGATCAAACTGACACTGATTACTTACAATTTTTACTTCGGGGAAATCTATGACCTGAGAAATACCGTATTCTTGCTTACCCTCTATTCTGGACTTTGGATAGCAACTTACATCTATCCTAAAGGATGGCTCTCCATTCATTCTGAAATTGGAGGATGAACCCTTGCATATCCAATCAGGTCTATAATAAAAAGTCAGTTCTTTATTATCACTGACAAATGGCAGATATTCACTTTTTGGTAAATCTATTTTTATTAAATCTTCAATATTTTGAGTTAAATTATTCATTTCAGCTTTGGGCACTTTATTCATTTGGTCAGAAAGTCCAAAGTGTTCTAAAAGGTCTTGGTAACTTGTCGCCAAGTAAGGTGACTGATCATCCGATGGAGATACCTCATTTGGATCAAAGGTTTTTTTCATACGAGGATCTGTTAGTGTTTTTATTTGATTCCGAACAGAGCCATCTTTGTTAAATGTCCATGCTCTAATCAACCTGAGATTATCGTCATACAAATCTAATTGAGAATATATTTCAATTATATTGCCTGCATCGTCAAAGCAATAACTATCTTGTTTGTTCCATTTTGCAGATGAGTCAAAATATTCTGGGTTGTATTCAACTTCAATATCCTGCACATTATCATTCGTCCACTGATTCCATCGATCAAATGAGATATAAACTTTTGTCCCCTTGGCGGCATATTTTTCCGCGTCTTTAATGAGGTATGTTACGCGTTGCCATTCACCTTCTTTATTAGGATCCTCATAAACATAAACAAATGACACATCAGGAGCTTTTCCGTTTATAATGGCATCACATGTATCTGTTTCCGGATCGCTGTTATTTACCCACTCCATGTGCACTTGATTACCTTCATGTTTATCTTCTGCTATTTCAGGGGCTTCATTTGTTTTAGTACTAGCGCACCCCGCAAGGAGCAATAAAGTGAGTATAAAAATTGAAAATCTTTTATATTGATTCATTATAATATTCGGTTAGAATTTAATTTTCAGTCTCATCCTTATCTTTCTCAGATTGAGCTGATTGAGGAGCTGCCTCAAAGCTATATTTTACTGTTTCACTGTTTTTAAAGCCAAGATCCTGCCTGAGAATATCCATCACTTCTTTTTTATCATCATCGGTTCTCGGTATTGTGCACCCTTGGCTATATGGTTTTTCATTATCCTCAGCGGGTCTATGAAAGAAATAAGGTCCATCTATTTGAAGGGTGTCCTTTATATACCGGCTAGTTGCACCATCTACCCCTATTTTAGCATCGTAGGAAGTTCCATTTTGCAGATTATCTTTATTTTCTGAGGCTGTTGTACCATCTATAGTGGACTGGACTTCAAGATTATTTAATTCAAGCGGTCCAACTTTTACAGAAAGGTTATCTTTATAATAAACTTCATCTTTTATTGTAGTTCCTTCATAAACATCCCTTGTCACTACTACATTTGTAACACTCTGAACAACATCTTTTGCGGTTTCGCTCATGGTTGTTAAAAATCTTAAGAAATCTCTCCCAAACTGCTGCACCGGTGTTGATTCCTTCCCTGTCGGATCGTTGTACTTCAGCGGATTATTCATAGCATAACTGTACTTATTTAAACTCTGTGGATCGGCAAGGTCACCACCCCACGGGTCAACGCTCGTAAACCTACCCAGTAAAGGATCATAATATCTGGCTCCATAGTACATCAATCCCGTCTCATCATCCATTTCTTTACCTGTGAATCTGTAATCTGTTTCAGTGGTATTGGCGTCCGCAATTCTCAAGCGGTCTGAACCGAATGGAAGATAATCGGCGCGTTCGATTACATTGCCTTTATCATCCATGACAACATCAATACTCCCAAGATGGTCTGTTAGAAAGTAGTAGGTTTCTTCTTTTGAGTCTGCATATGCTGTAGGTATAAGCGATGCGAATAGACGTTCCACGCTGGCTTTAATACCATTATAATCATTTTTTTCTCTGCCTATCACGTAAATTTCAAAAGTTTCACTTTGAATCTTTTCGCAATATTCACTTCCGTCCTTCTTTAGTTTGCATTTCAGAAATCTTGCGTCGATTTTTGTAAATCCGGTAAAGCCATGTTTCGGCTCTATTGTGATCTTATAAGGATTATTATCCTGTTTAAACATTATATTTTCATTTCTTCCTACTCGCACTTTATCAAAATTCTGCAGGAATAATTTCCTGAAATCCACAGTTTTACTGTCGTCCGCTGATATGAATATCTGTCTGGCATTAAGCTGTACGCTTGATTCGACTACACGGCCGTCAGCATCCAAAGCTTTTACGCGGTAGGTATATTGTTCATTCGGATTTATAGTCTTGTCCTTAAACTTATTTTTGAACATACCCGGTTCGGTTTCGGCTATCGGCTGGCTGGCGTCTATAGAAAGTTTTTGAGGATATGGCTGTTTACTTCTATATATTTCGAATTTAACAATATTTTTCGGCATCTTATCCCAGCTTATTTCCGCATATTTCTTTTTGTAATTTATTTGCAGGTTTTTAAATATTGAAACAGGTTCGGTTTTTGTGGCTGTCGCATCACCGCTTAATGTCACTTCATAAAGTCCAAGTTTTTTACCCTCTTGTATAGCGCGCATCTGCTGAAGATGTTCCATCGAACGATAATTTCCTGTCTGCATAGTTATTTCTCTGCCGGTGTTTGTAGTTATGCTGTAAGTAGGATAAGGCGTCAGCGGGTCTGTCGGCGGTTCAGCCGGTGGATTGACCGGTGGTGTAACCGGCGGAGTCACAGGCGGTACAACTGGCGGTTCGACAGGCGGAATGATGGGGGGTGTTACTACTTCATCTATAACCCTTTCCACTTTTGCGATTTTCATTTTTCCGGCAAAAATATATTTAGTTTCACTGTTGCCTGCCGTTTCATAATATTCATTCGGATAGTATTTTACTTCTCCTGTCACAAGGTCTGTTTTTGTTATACGATCATAACCCTCTCCATATTCAAATTCCGCCTTACCATTACTTTTTATCAGGCGATTCCTGTAATCGTAAGACATAGTATCCATATTTCTTGCCGTCATATTCCCATTATTGTCATAAGTGAAAGTCTGGTCACCGGCTTTTATCACAGCGTGCGGGTTTTCAGAGTCGTATTCATATGAGCCTATATCGCTTTTAAACATCATGTTCCCGATTTTGTCGTATTGATAGTTTTCCGTTACATTGTTCTCATTTGCCGTTTCTTCATAACGCGCTTCAGTAAGCCTGTACAGATCATCATATTCATATGAAACGGTTTTTGCTGTAAGCCCGCTATTTTCATCTGTCATCGTCAGCAGATTTCCGACAGCATCATACTGATACCCATATTTTTGCAGTTTAACGGAATTTGAAAGAAGACTAGTCCTGTCTACAAGTCTGTACATCTGATTCTCATCATATGTATTTGTTGTAACTGCGCCATTCCCAAGTGTCATTTTTTCTATCTGTCCGAGAGGAGAATGCTCAAAACCACTGGCATAAGTAGTTTCATCACCTGTCACTTCATCAAGTAGATGCGCGTTATTATATGAATAAGAAATCACCGTATCATCGGGATATGTCATTGTCTTCACTCCTCCCATCTGGTCATATGTGTATCCGAATGTGAAATCCTTACCCCTGATTATCTTTTGGTCTTCAGTCGAACGGCCCCACAAGTCATACGTCATATTATGCTGATAGTTCTGTCCATTTACATGCGCAAGTCTGCCAATGGCATTTGCCCCCTGATCATATATATAGGAAAGTTCAATACCCGCTTTTCCTTTATAATCTTCACTCAGCGCGCGATCCAGTTCATCGTATGAAAATGTTATCACCTCATCTTTCGGATCAGTTCTTTTTACCAAGTTCCCATTCGCGTCGTATTCATAATCCCATCCCGACTGGCTGTTTAATTTTGTCTGCCAAATGCGCCTTCCCAAAGAATCATAACCGAATGAACGCGAATTATTCTGCGCGTCGGTTATCTGAATGAGCCTGTTTAAAGTGTCGTAACCGTAAGTAGTATGGTATGTACTGCCTTCATTATTTTCATCTACTCCTGTCAGATTACCGCGCGCGTCATAGGCGTATGTTTTCTGGTTTCCGTTCGGGTCTGTCACTGTCGTTTCCAGGCCGTTGTAACTGTTTGTTGTGGTACCCAGCGGGTTTGTTACCCTAGTTACCCTGTTCAGCGCGTCATAAGTGAACAGGTTCCCCAGTTTATTTTGGTCTATCGCTTCAAAATCCGAAGACGAACTGAAATATGCCTGCAGGCTTTTTTCCACATTTCCGCGTTTATCGTAAACCGACGCGGACACAATCCAATTTCCGTCAGGCGCTTCCTGTTTTGATTCTATCGCTCGCCCAAGCCCGTCAAAATACTTGTAGCTATCCACGGCGATGCTGTCATCGTTATATATCCTTTCAAAAACCGATCTCGGCATTTCATCGTCTTTATAGCTCACGGTTTTAACGGTCACCATCTGACCCGGATCTTTCGGGTCAGTCTGGCGTAATTCTTTTAGCCTGCCTAATCCGTCATATATATTTTCAGTTTTAAGTCCGTTAGGATCTATCTGATAAATGACGTTTCCCGTTCCTATATCAAAATCCATCTGGCTTACATGCCCCTTCGCGTTTGCGACGGTATTCGGATAAAGATAATACTGGTCATAAGTCGTTACTGTCGCGTAACCGCGGGGATTAGTCTGCCTTATCGGCATGCCATAATCGTTGTAATCGATTTCAGACGAGGCCCAGCTATCATCCGTATCCAGCCATGCCTCCTGCTTTGTCACATTGCCTTTTAAAACCTCGCCCAATGGCAATTTGTCATAATATACCCTTTGATTTCCGATCAGCTGATTATCTTTATCAAAGACCTTGTTTTCAAAGGTAAATCCGACTAAATAATCGGCAGTATTATTTATGTAAGAGAGAGATGTTTTAATAAGATCGTTTCCGATGTCTGTGAAATTCCCGTCTTCGCTAACCGCCTGCACTTCCCCATAATCCGAACTTTCGGCTACGTTTCCGTAACTATCATATACATAGGATTGCGCGGTGCTTTTTACTGCTCCTGTGTCCGGCGAGATAGATTTGGCCACGGTTTTTTCGAGGAACGGGAAGTAATGGTTTGCGGATAATTCGCTGTAATTCCATTTGTTTATAGTTACCTGCATCTTTCTGTTCTGATTATCATAAACCTCTGTCCTGTATGTCCGTCCTTTCTTGCTGATATGGTCCGCATATTCTCCATTCGCAGTATCCTGCACGCTTGATTCTGATTGGTGGTAATAGGCTTTTGTCTTATAACCAAGTTCATCCGTTTTTGTGATCACACGGAATCCCGCAAAACCTTTTTCGTAACTATTTTTGAAATAATAATGTCCGTCTTCGTAAAAATAATTTAACGCGGATGAATTCCCTATGCCGTCACGTGTGGTGATTTTACTTACAGTATCTATTATTATCGGAAGTTTCGGATTGGCCTGAGTGCCATCATCCTTTATGTACTGTGCCGAAGTCTTATATTCCAGATCTATCTGTCCGCCTTCACTTGTGTGTATAGTCTTTAGGAAATAAGGGCGTGAACCGGTATTAAGCCATACATGTTTTTCCGGATAGTAATATATATCTTTCCAGACCAATACCTGTTTCATAATACTTTTTACTATGTCTGGCAGGCGATCACCATTTACATCGAATACCCTTATTTCGCTCGCACCTCCGAAGTTTTGCCCCGTTCCATTACCTCTGCCAAATAAAATAGGGAAGTCGCCGACATCACTGGTAAATCCATTACCTTTATTTATATAGATGTGATTTTTTACAGGTTCGTAAGAGGCATAGACTTCTATCATCGCCCAAACACGGTCCGTGAGGCCATCGCCGTTAAGGTCCATCGAGCGGTAAAAATATCCATCGGGCTGTGTAAAACTACATTGCTGGCCGGGTTGTGGTGTTAGCCATCCCCCCTTCCCGTCATTGACCCAAAATTTGTTGAAATTGGTGAAATCCGCCAGACCATCATTATTACAATCTTCCACATATCCGCTTCGGGGATACTGGTAACCGATATTATCTATATAAATAACATGCTCAGGCGCTTCCCATAGGGAAGTCAGTTTGCATTTATTTCCATTTTCATTAAGACAAGTTCCTTTTTTAATCGTTTGATTCGCGTCATCATCAATGTTTAACATCTTCTGTATCATGTCAGGCAGACCATCTCCATTTAAGTCGGCCACAGATGAGCCATAGTCATATATACTCTGCCCCATGGCTACATCTATTACATTAGACATCATCAATCCGTTGCCGAAAAAAATCTGGCTACCCAGACTTGGGGGATAGGTATAAGGGTTTATATATGAGCTGATTATATCCAAGCTGGCGTCACCGTTAAAATCTGTAGGTTTTACAACTGTATCCGGCAATTTAGCAGGATATACATAGTGATCCTTTTTCGCTTTCAAAATCCATCCACCTTTTCCATCGTTCACATATAACACCTTGTCGTCGGGATTGCTGTAATAGGGTATATTAGAATAGTCCACAAGTCCGTCACCCGAGAAATCCCAAAGAAAATCCTTATCGTAAGATACGATGGTGCCGTCATCATCGTCATAAGGATAAGTAACAAAATAAACAGGAGGGCTATATAGATCAGTTTCCTGCCAGCTAAAAGCGGAAGGCGTGTATTCGAAAGTCTCCGCCGGCAGTTTTGTTTCGCTTCCATCTTCACTGTAACCGGTTTCCTGAATACTCCCTAGTGTGTTTTTGACTAATGGGTCAATACTCGTAAAACCCAGTTCATATTTTCCCCTGATCTGTCCATCCGCGTAGACCTCTATTCCATTTATAAGATATTTGGTTTCCACTAAAAAGCCGGTCGCGTAGGAAAAATACTTATCGGCACGGATTGCCGTACTGCGTGAAAACCTGACTTCAAAAATACCATCCTCCTGACCGTAGCCGGTGTATATTATCCGGCTTGGATACAGCTGGTTATCTACTTTTTCATATTCGTAGCGTATGAAATTATTATTCAGGTCGCGTACTTCCTCCAGCATCCAACGGTAAGTACGGTTTGAATCAGTCGGATCGAACTGCCGTGACGCATCGGAAGCGCCGAAAGTAAAACGAGTTCCTTTTTTATCGGTTATGACCCATGAATTATCGGATTTAAATTCATATCGCGCGAAAGAAGATTCTATTTTTTCAGCAAAAAAACCTCCGCCAAGTTCAGCAAGTTCGCCGGAGCTTATTGGGGTTTCCACAGTAAAATCATTCCTGGTATAAAGCTTATCAACACCCATCTTATTTAGGCGCTGAATGGAGTATTGGCTTAATGACCAGTGGTAACCGACAATATTATCCAGCGCTTCATCCTGACTGTTGAAGGTTATATTTAAAGACGGTGTCAGTCCGTTACGGCCCGGTGGAAGTTTAACCGGGTATTGATAAGTGGCGGCACCGGTGAATTCCCCGACCTGCATCTGTCCGCGCTGTTTAACACTTTGCAGAGGATCGGTGCGCGTAGCGTTGTCCGAAACATACTGCTCCGCGGCCAACGCCGAAAACGGCGAAGTCATCGCAATAATAATCAAGGTCAGGACGGCAACAAATAGCTTACTGAAGGTCCGCATATAAATGGGTTAAAAATACAACCCGGGAGTGCAGACATGTTTTAGTGTGTGATTATATGCGAAAAATTTATATTTGTCAAATATATAAAGCTAGCTTTAATTAAGTGGCCATTATGTGTAAAAACCGGTTATTTCTTTCTCTCAACCAAACACAAAAAGCTCTTCAGATATTTTGATTCCGGAAAATTCAGTGCCACAGGATGATCTGAACTCTGCCCGTATTCGCCGATGACATGCAGTGTCATATTGTTCTGCACTGCCGCACGGTGTAGCATTACGCGGAACTCGTCGGATGATAAATAGTGCGAACAGCTTGAAGTAACAAAAATACCCTGGTCGCTGACCAGCCTCATGGCGGCACGGTTTAAAAAGTGATAAGCCTTCTTTCCATTTTCAATATCCGACCTGTTTTTTATTATCGCGGGCGGGTCGATTATGACCATATCATATTCCGGTTCGTGTATGGGGCGCGTTATCCACGCGAAAATGTCAGCCTTTTCAGTTTTTATGGAAGTCTTTTTCAGTTTATTCAATTCAGCGTTTTTTTTGCAGCCTTCTAACGCAGGTTCCGAACTGTCTATATTATTTACGGATTTCGCTCCGCCTGCCAGCGCGTAAACAGCAGACGCGCCGGTGTATGAAAAAAGGTTTAAGACTTTTTTACCTTTCGACCATTTCTCGATTGCGGATCTCAGATCTTTTTGGTCCATGAAAAATCCCGTCTTCTGGCCATCTACAGGGTCCACGAAAAACTTATGGCCATTTTCTTTGAATGTCACAGGTTCTTTTAATTTGCCCCAAAGTATTCCGGAATTTTGAGGCAAACCTTCTTCACTTCTCACCGGCAAATCGCTTTTTTCGATGATGGCGGATGGCGAAAATATCTTTTTTAGGACATCCAATATAATTGGCTTTAAAAGTTCCATCCCCATTGTTGATATCTGAAGAACCAGAACATCTTCATATTTATCTATGACCAGTCCGGGAAGTCCATCAGACTCCGAGAAGCATACGCGGTAGCCGGTTGTATCCTCTCCATATCCTAATAACTGACGATATGAATCAGCTTGTTTTATTTTGTCCGACAGCCATGATTTTCCTATTACCGCTTCGCCGAATTCAAATACGCGAACGGCTATCATGGAATTTGGTGAAAATGTGCCGGTTCCTATTATTGCTCCGGAACTGTCCGCGACATGTACAAGCGAGCCGTTTTCCAGTCCGTCCGGAAGATTTTCCAGCGCGCCGGAAAATACCCATGGATGGCGGTATTTAAGGCTGACTTCTTTGCCGTTTTTTAATTTTAAAATGGGATATTGTGCTTTCATTGTGTTATTGGGTGTTACGCGGTCAGTATATCATCAAACGTTTTTTACTATATAGGTAGTTTAAGGTTAATTTGATGTTTACAAAAAACAAGCCATCCTTTAGAATATCGTCGCAAAATCGTGGAGCGGTAGTTCAGCTGGTTAGAACGCCACACTGTCACTGTGGAGGTCGCGGGTTCGAGTCCCGTCCGTTCCGCCATCAACAAATAGCTTGAAACTTATTTGGATGGATTTTTTGCGTGGGACGAGAAGTTTATCCTCCGGAGTCCGCGTATGCGGACGTAGGGGGAAGTCCCGTCCGTTCCGCCATCAACAAATAGCTTGAAACTTATTTGGATGGATTTTTTGCGTGGGACGAGAAGTTTATTTCTATTTAGAAAAATATTTGTTTCAATAATTAGAATATTTTATTGGTTTTTTATTATTTTATTATTTTTCTTCTTGCAATTTTTTATATAACATTTAAATTAAAAGTAGTTTCTTTATATTTTAATCCATTACAAAAATGAAAAAGAAAACTAAAAAGAAGGCAGTTAAGAAAACAGCCAAGAAGACTGTAAAAAAAGCAGTCAAGAAAGTCGCAAAAAAGAAAGCCACTAAGAAATCCAAAAAAAGATAATAACCTCAATAAATATGTTTATTGAATGTGAATGCGGAAACAATTGTCCGCTTTGCGAAGGATGCGGATTACCTGAATGTGAGTGCAAGTGCAATGAAGATATGGAGGAAGACGAAGATGAAGAGGATTTTGAATGGTAAAAAGGTCCCCCTGATAAACATCGGGGGGATTTTTATTTATTAATTCTGAAAGAAAAATATATAATCAGTTGTATCATATATTTAGGTACACAAATTTTTGACGTGAATCAATGGTCGATTACAAAACAAACACTGATGCGGAACTGGTTGCTTTGACTCTTAATGACCAAGAGGTGTTTTTATATCTCGTTAATAGATATGAAGCCAAATTGCTCAGATATATACGCCGTATCACGGGCTTAAGCATGGAGTGCGCCGAGGATATCCTTCAAGAAGTGTTTATAAAAATATATCGCAACCTTAATGATTTTGATCCCGACTTAAGCTTTTCTTCATGGGTCTATCGCATAACCCACAACGAAGCTTTAAACCATTTAAAAAAGGCCAGCAACCAAAAAACAGTGTCGCTGGAAACGGATGACAAGGATACATTGAGCCTGATAGATGTCCTTCAGGCTGAAACGAATATACCAAAAGAGCTGGATAAAAAAGAATTGCAGAGAAAAGTCCGTAAAATAGTTTCCATGCTTTCCCCGGATTTCCGAGAAATCCTCATCCTCAGATATCTGGAAGAAAAGGACTATAAGGAGATAAGCGATATTTTAAAAAAACCTATGGGCACGGTCGCCACTCTGGTCAATCGCGCAAAAGCCCAGTTCAAACAAATAGCGGAGAAAAATAATCTTATTTATTTACCGTACTGACCATGAATAAATTAAGCGAAATGATTTTAAAGAAGATCAGGGAACAGAAAATCACGCCGATACCGCGCTGGAGGTTTATTGCACTTCACATACTTCTGATTATTGCTCTTGTAGCATCCATAGCTTTGGGCGCGATGGCTTTCGGGTTTATTCTAAGGACTATAGGTGATGTCGATTGGGAAATAGTTGGCCGTGCGGGGAAAGGTCCTGTCCGGGGGTTCTTCCTGATACTGCCCTATATATGGTTTGCGTTTTTAGGAGCTGTCTTATATCTTTCCGGCAAATTATTTTCCATCACTAAAACAGGTTATCGCTACAGGCCGTATCTGTTTGTTTTATTATCTATAGCGCTTTCATTGATAATCGGAGCAATCCTGTATTTTTCCGGAGCCGCTCATTTCGTTGAAAATGGATTGGCGGATCGAGTTAAACCATATGCCAAATGGCTTGAGAAAAATGAGCAGATGCTGGTCGCGCCCGATGAAGGCACGCTTGTCGGCATGATCATAAGCGTCAATAAAGAAAAGGAACTGATGATAGTGGATTTCATGCAACACGAATGGATTGTGGACATAAGCAAAGCTATATATAAAAAAGATTTTAAACCTCAGGCTGGGCGCCCCGTTGGTGCAATAGGCGAGAAAACCGGCGAAAAAACTTTCCGCGCGGATAAGATAATGCCATGGAAACCAAATAATCCGCCTCCTATTTTTAAAAACATGCAAATTCCGCCGCCTCTTCCATTGCCACCTTTGCCTCCGGTCATCAATGAAACTTTGCCGAACGATTAAAAAGTGAAAGAAAAAATTACAAGTTTGTGTATTAGTGAGTGGAAGAAGATTTTTTTCCAGAGTAGGCCACTCAATATATATTAAAACTTAATTTTTTATTATGAAAAAATACACAATTATAGGAGGGGTTATGACCCTCCTGCTTGTTTGCACATTTATAATCGCCGGCTCCACTTATGCCAGCAATTCAAACAAAAATAATGGTCAGGGTCCAAAAATCGAAATGACTGAAGAGATGAAAGCCATTCGCGAACAGATGGATACCGCCATTCAGAACAATGATTATGAGACCTGGAAAACACTTGTAAGCGAAATGCCAAATGGTCCCGATGGTTCAAAGATAGATGTAACCGAGGAAAATTTCGCCAATATAGTCGCAAAATATAATGAACGTGTCGCGAATGACGCGCTTAGAGAGCAGGTAAAAACCGCAATCGAAAACAGCGACTATGCTACATGGCAATCGCTTATCAGCCAGCTTCCAAATGGCACTGATATGCTTGCCAAGATAGCTACTGAGGAAAGTTTTCTCAAGCTGGTCGAAGCTCATAAGTTGATAGAGGAAGGTAAGGCAAAGATAGAAGAAGGGCATGCGATTATGGAGGAGCTTGGATTACCTAAAGAACCAAAACCGCCATTTGGGGATGGTCGCGGTATGAATATGGGCATGGGTAAGATGATGGGAAAATTTGGTCATGGTGAACAGCCTCAGGAGCAGGAATAATAAGAAATATTGATTATGGGGTTGCCCCTCGACGTAGCCTTGTGCGAAGTCGGGGGGCTTTTAAAAATAATCTCTTAGCGAAAATGTTGACAACATGCCGGTTTTCTATTAAAATTTAAAACCACGTACACATTTTTCTATGAGTGGCCCAAATAGTACATCAACTATCCCCCCAAAACCGCATGAGGACGGACCTAAACAATCCGACCATATACGCGAAATAAGCGGTTTTGTACTTGCGCATATTATTTCCAGAAATGGCCGTGGGCTCCCCGGATATTCCCTTGATCTGGGTAACAACTTAAAGTTCCATGTCATGAGGTGGTATTTATCTCACAGGACAGAACATGGCGCGGATTTCTATGTTTCCGACCCCTATGATTTTGATGCGATCGATGAACTTGAAGATGTTATTAAGAAGCATGATTTCACACAAGAATTAGTTATCGCATGCGATGTAAACGGGGAAACAATGCATCTGCATATTTCCAAGAATCAGCCTTTTAATTCTCTGCATTCTGATGAGATGCTCCGCAAAACAACAAGAAGTCATGTTATAAGAAGCTTGTCAGCTTTTGATTTAAATAACCCAGATCCACAATGACAAACCCTACAGAATCACAAAAGCCTATCGATGTCGTAGAACAAGTTAACCTTGCCTTAACACTTTCAACGCGCGAAGGTAATGACTGGTCTGTTGAGGTCACAAAATGTTCAGATCCTGTGGATCCGGATGTAAATATTCAGGATTTGGAAGGCATATATTCATTATGTTTAGGCACTCCTAATGATCCGAAAACTTTTGTAATAGTAGATGAATGCGGCAAAATGCGTAGAGTAAAGATTTTCAGAAAACCGATTGATGGCATTAATGTCGCAAAAGGCGTGAGAGGTAATATTGAAGAAACTTTATAGAGCAGATCCCTCCAGATGACAATCGAATCAGAATCAAATAAAGGTTTGTCCGAAAAAGAGGTAACAAGCGTACTTGATTTATTGGGTACCGGCTTTGAAGGTGGCGGAATAATCCGCGAAGTTTCATTCCCTGATCTAAATGGTTCGACAGTTAGAATTTTCCATGAAATCGGTACTGGTCCTGAAAATAAAACTGATGTAGAATCATCAGCAGTTGTTGAGGATATCAGGTTTGATATTGAAAAAATTTAAGCCTTCCAATTATGAAAAAATCAAGAATAATGCCATGTGATACAAATCGTGTTTCTGATTATTTACGTGAATTAGAAACCAATGAAAGCCCAGGAACTATTATTCTTTCCACGCGTACTCATGTTACAGCTGTTAAGATCATGCCTTCACCGGATCAAAGCATTGATTTGGATGCAAATTCCTTAAGCGGAGGGAGTATAAGGAATAAAATGGGAATAATTATCAGCAATGGCATAAATTACCGCAGAAAGAACGGTGATGTTTTTCGGGTCCACGGTTTTAAAAGTAATTCATCTGTTCCGCCGTCGCCCAGATAGTATTCTATAGAATGGGTTAATATCTTGTTTTTTTGGCTTATTCATGCTATAATATATAGATAGAATTATATTTTAACGCATGAGCCCGGTTCCTGAAAAAAAAGAGGGGATGAAACAGGAATTGCTTCCAAAGAAGGCAAGAGAACTCATCGAATCTCCGGATGCTTTTTTGGGTATACCTGAGGATAAGCAAAAAGTTTTGATAGAAGCCGCTGTTTTGTTTGTAGGCGCACTTCTTTTAAATGAAAAAAAATCCGATGAAGAAGGCAAGAAACAAGAAGAGACAAAAAAAGAGGAAGCCGAAACAAAAACCGATACAGCTGAAAAAGCAGTTGCAGTCGAAGCGGTCACAGAAGTTAAAAAAGAGGAAATAAACGAAAAGCTCGTTGAGCTGAAGGCAAAAGTTACACCAAAAGAACCGTATTTACCGAAAGTAGAGGAAAAAGAAAAGATCGAACAAGGTAGTGTTTATTATGTGGGCGATTCATATATGCAGGGCATTACAAATGCCGCTAATATTCCTGGAGGCAGAAAAAATGTGGCGTCCGGCAGACCGCTTTTGCCAAAAAAAGAGGGCAAATGGTCCGGCGGTAATGATGTAGAATCGATAGCGCTTAAGGTAATAAGGGAAAATAAACCAAAATTGCTTGTGCTGAATGGAGGTCTCAACGATTTTTATATGAATCAGAGAAACCCTGAAGGCCTTGCGGAAAATATAATCGGTAGTTACTCAAAAATAATCAATGAAGCTAATAAAAACGGTGTCAGGCTTGTAATATACGATGTTCCCGACATACCTTTGGAGCATGCGAATGAAAAAGGGGCTAAGACCGGAATGGATAAAGTAAACAGCTGGCTTGCTAAGCAGGCGGGAGTCAAAACTTTGGATACAGATGCCGTCATCGGCTACAAATTCGGCTCCGACAAGACCCATACCACAAGAGCCGGATATAAGAATTTATCTGAGGCGGTAGGGGTTAAGAATGCTTAAAAACTCCGATTTTTTTATGCATGGGGCCTTTTGGCGTGAGTACACTTTCGACCAGATAAAATTCTTTTACATCAAACTTGTGAGGCTCGCCTTTAACCTCTTTTATTCTTTGCTTAGGCGGATATTTATACCTGCCTAATGTTATATGCGCTTTAAATGGTTTGTCCGGTGCATAGCCTATTGCCCTCATGGCACTTTGTATATCTTCGGCAAGCTTTTTTAGTTCAGGTATAAGCTTACATTCGATCCATACACCGCGCGGTTCCAATGTATTCGGAAAGGGGAGCGCGTTACCCATCTCTATTTCAAATGGAGTGAATTTTATTTTTTTTAGCGCCTCGATAACAGGTTCCGTGGTTTTACAATCATCACCTAAAAACTGTACCGTCATATGGAACTCTTCGGCATTTTTCATTTCAATAAACTGCCCCTGCAGTTGCCTGCAGTAACGGTATAAAGCGTTAGGCACATCGATGGATATAAATAGCCTCATAATTTTGTTTATGCACGAAAATTATATCATGCAAATTATTATTGGAGCTATCAGCCCCAAAGGGGCCACTTCGTGGCTGATCAGTTCAAAACTCAAAACCGACAAAAATATCAAAAATGAATTGTGAATCTGCAATCACAAATCTAAAATCACAAATCTTTTTACATCATTCCCTGGCTCTCTTTTGGTTTAACTGTTTCATCCAAAGATTTATTTTGTTTCGCAAGTATTTCCTCGGGTTTTGTAGTTATTATCCTGTCTTCGTTGTAACTAGCTATTATCTGTATAGCCACGTGCTTTAGTCCGGCGAAGAAAAGCCCTTGTCCTATACCCGCGTTCATCAATAGATATTTTTCAGCTTCAGTCAGATTGAATATCTGCACCAATTTTTCTATGGCCGTCGGGGATTGCTTTAAAAGCAGCTGCATGGATGAGTTTGTGATTATCGGCTTGCCGTAAACAGATGCCACGAAATCTTCAACGTCCTGAGTGATAGTGGTTATGCCCAAATAATATTTTCTCGCCCTTTTTACAAGTCCGTACAGGAATCGCGCGCTGTCTTCGTACTGCATCATAGTCCATGCCTCGTCTATAACAAGCATTCTGCGCTTTAGCGAAGATCGGACAGTGTTCCATATGTAGTTCAATATTATGTACATCGCTATAGGGCGCAGCATGTCCTCAAGGTCGCGGATGCAGAAGACTACCAATCCGGATTTAAGATCCACGTTTGTAGGCTTATTGAATAGTCCGGAGAATGTGCCGACTGTATATTTCTGAAGTCTGCGCGCAAGATTATCCGCGCCTTTCATGTTGCTAAGTATGTCATAAAGGTCTTCCATCGTAGGAGGTTCGACTGTACCCGGTTTTGGCGTATCCATAGTTATTCCCTTAAGCGCGTATGTGTCTATCAGGGCTTTATCCATAAGCCCTTCTTCTTCCGGGGTCATTTTGCCGAGCATCAGATTTAAAAGTCCATGCAATGTTATTATGTTGGATCTCAAAAGCTCCCCAGGCTGCTGTTCCTCTTCACCCATAGGCTGAGGCAGATCGAAAGGATTTATACGCTGATCGGAATTCAGTGAAACACGCAGATAAGTGCCGTCCACTGTATTAGCCAGTTCCTCGTATTCGTTTTCAGGGTCTATCACTATTACGTCCGTGCCTATCATCATGGAACGAAGTATTTCCAGCTTGATCGCATATGATTTGCCGGCACCGGATTTCGCAAACACTACCGAATTCGCGTTTTCAAGATTGAACCTGTCGAAAATAATCAGCGAATCATTGTGCCTGTTTATGCCGTAAAGTATTCCCTCGTTCGATGTAAGTTCCGCGGAGCTGAATGGGAATGTAGTTGAAAGGGGATTGGTGTTCATGTTCCTGCTAACCTCCAATTCATCCATAGCTATGGGCAGACATGAGTTGAACCCATGTTCCATCTGCAGATCGGAGCTTTTTGTAAGCACGAGTTTCCCGCCCAGAGTGCTTTCTATGCGTGTCTGTATCTTCTTTAGCTTGTCTTCATCATCGGCATATATAGTGAAATACAGGCCGAAGTGGAAAAACTTTTCTTCGCCGCGCTGTATGTTGCGTCTTAATTCTTCCGCATCCTGCAAAGCTGTTTCAAGCGCGGGGTCGCTTACCATTCCCTTCTCCTGTTCTATGCGCATTGTGGATTGTATCTGCGCCACCTTGTTTTTAAGGAATTTCATTATTTTCGCGCTGCTTGCGGGGTAGACAAACATGGATATATCCATGCTTATGTCGAAGTTTATAATAGGTGAAAGCCAGTTCACATCTATGTAACGCGGATAGGCGTAAACGAAAAAGCTTTTAGCGTATAGCCCGCTCACGCGCAGTTTATCGTACATGAATTCGATGGCGGAAGGGGCTATCAGGTCTTTTATTGTAGCTAAGCCTTCCCTGTATATCCTTTCGGCTTGTTTGATCTCATCAGCCTGTGTTTTTTTATCTGTTGGCACTTGGGGTGCTGTAACTGTGCTTTTGGTTTTTTGTCCTGAAGGGGCGGCTGGGAAAAGAGTAGCCTTTAATTTCGCAAAAAATCCCATTTTTTTAGCCTCTTTTTTGGTCTTTTCATCGAAAACCACAGTTTTGTTTTCGTTTTGTTTAGACATTTTCAAATGCTCGGGAATACCCGGTTTTATGCCTTCGTTTTGAGATCCTGTTTTTATTTGAGGCTCCATAGTTGTCTGGTTTTGGTATACAAATGGCTTATTGATGCCAAAATATCTATGTATTGAATTCAGTATTTCCATGCTTCTTATTTATCTAATAATTATAGCACAAAACCAGCTTAAAAACAAGGGTATAAGCCATAATAATTCAGATTTCTGAGTTCAGATTTCGGATTCGATTTAAAATTTTACATTTAAGAATCTGGAATGGGAATCTGAAATCTGAGATCCGAAATCAGAAATTTACATCCCGTTTCCCATACCCAATAATCCTATAATAAGGCCGATGACGGCAAACATTGCTCCTATTATCCAAAAACGCATTGTTATCTTTGATTCCTGCCAGCCTTTTTTTTCAAAATGATGATGGAGCGGGGCCACCAGGAACACTTTCTTTTTAAACAGTTTTTTTGATGTGAGCTGAATTATAACGGACAGAGTTTCGGCTATGAATATGGCACCGACTATAAGAAGAACTACAAGCGAATTAGTCATCATAGCCATTACGCCAAGGGTCGCCCCGTATGCCAGGGCTCCGGTATCCCCCATGTAATAGAGCGCCGGCGGAACATTATTCCACAAAAAAGCCAAAAGAGTCCCTATTAAGATCCCGCAAAAAGTCGCCAATATCAAAAGCCCTTTCGCGTAAGCGATTACCCCGAAAGCCACGAAAGCGAATATAAGAAGGCCTCCGGCCAATCCATCCAGTCCATCCGTGATATTCACCGCGTTGGAGCAGGATAATATCACCAATATGAAAAGCGGTATGTACCATATACCTATTTCAAAATCACCAAGTCGCGGGATATGTATGCTTGAAAATCCGAGTTTGTAATAGAACCACCATGCTCCCGCAACGGCGAATAGTGTAAGCAGGAGGAATTTGGGTCTGGCTTTTATACCTTTCACACCTCCTATCTGCTTTATATTGAACCAGTCATCTACAGCGCCCAGCAAGCCTACAGCAATAAGCGTAAAAAGCGGAAGGTAGACCTGACCTCTTTGCAGTAATGAATGCGGTATAACGCCAAAGAATGACAAAATGCGTGAAATGAGGATCACTATCAAAACCGATCCCCACATTATCACTCCTCCCATGGTGGGTGTGCCCGTTTTTTTAGCGTGCATCTCCTTGAAAAAGGTAGCGCTTTCTCCGCTTATAGCCGTCTCGCGTATCTGTTTTCCCAATTTAATCTTTTGCGCGACTTTGATGTAGATCGGCGTAAGTATAAGTGTTATCGCAAAAGCCAATGTAGCCCAGCCGAATATGGAGATCAGATTAGGAATTTGGTTCATCTTATAGATTTAATGAATGTGCACATGCACTTTTAGTTATCAGTCTCTGGAATAGCCATGCTGTCTGTCCACGTCGTAAAAGCGCATCTGGGCTTTATCGAAACGAAGTTCGGATTTGCCAACAGGGCCATTTCTGTGTTTACGGATGAATATTTCGGTTATGCCCTTCTCTTCTTCAGTAAGGTTTTCTTCATAATAATCTTTCCTATAAAGCATAAGCACCACATCCGCGTCCTGCTCAATAGAGCCGGATTCACGCAGATCCGAAAGCTGCGGGATCTTAGGGTTCCTTAGTTCCACGGCGCGGGAAAGCTGTGATATGGCTACAACTGGGACATGAAGTTCGCGGCCTAAGCTTTTAAGCGCGCGGGATATTTCTGAAATTTCCTGTACACGGTTGCCGGCATAGGCGTTATTGCCTGTGGACATCAGTTGCAGGTAATCCACTATAAGCATATCCAAACCGTGTTCCATCTGAAGCCTGCGGGCTTTCGCGCGCAGTTCGGCTATCGATGTACCCACGGAATCATCTATAAATATAGGCGCCTGATTCAATAGATCCATCACACCGCCCATGTTCTGGAAATCCCTGTCATCCAGTTTGCCATGCTGTAGTTTCCATGAATCCACGCCGAGAAGTGAGCAGAATAAACGATCTACAAGCTGTTCCTTGGACATTTCCAATGAGAATATGCCTATCGTTTTCTTTTTGGCGGCCTCTATGGCTATTTTTTGTACTATGGAAAGTGCCAAGGCTGTTTTACCCATACTCGGGCGCGCTGCAAGTATTATAAGATCCGCGGGCTGGAATCCGGAAAGTATATTATCGAGCGATTTATAGCCGGTAGCTATGCCTTTTACCTTATCCTTTTCATCGGCCATATGAAGCGCCGCGAATTCTTCATAGCGCTGAGTGAGGATATCACGCACATGGACGAATTTATCTTTCAAAAACGTCTGTGATATGCCGAATACCTCTTTCTCGGCTGTTTCAAGAAGATCACTTACTTCCTCACCCTCGCTGTATCCGCAACCCATAATAACATTACCGACGCGGATCATTTTCCTCAGCGTAGCCTTGTTTTTTACTATCTGCGCGTATTTGAAAATATGCGTGGCAGTAGGCACTATGGATGTAAGTTCCGCCAGATATCCGGGACCGCCGATAGTGTCTATTTTTTTCCTTTCTTCAAGAAGGTTTGTAAGAGTAAGAAGATCTATAGGGTCGTGCCTGTTATACAGATCCACCATGGCCTCATAGACTATCTTATGTATATCATAGTAAAAATCATCAGGGTTTATGAGGTCTATGATCTTTATGATGGCGTCCTTATCTATAAGTATCGCGCCAAGTACCGATTGCTCGGCCTCCTTATTATGCGGTGGTATCTTTGTATTGTCGGCCATTTTAAACAAAATAACGAAATAACGAGATAACGAAATAACATGCGCTTTTTCGCCAATCTTTTATTTTTTATTTGAAGCCTAATCAGTTTAGCTATTTTATTATTCATTTTCAATGAAAAAGAGTAATTTATTAAAAACCCGCGTGCCACAAGGTTTTATATGGCACGCGGGAAGAAATGGTTTGGTTTACTCGCCTTTAGTCACAGGTTTTGTAATGTCTTTTTCCACCTGTTTTATTTCGCCTAAAATTAGTTTTTGGTTTATTTCGTCGAACATCTTTGGATTATCTTTCAGGTACTGTTTGGCGTTCTCACGTCCCTGGCCGATTTTGTTTACCTTATATGTATAGAAGGCGCCGGACTTATTGACTATCTTGTTTTCCACGGCTGTATCCAGAAGATCTCCGGAACGGCTTATACCTTCGTTGAACATGATATCGAATTCGGCCTGTTTGAAAGGCGGAGCGACTTTGTTTTTGACCACTTTTACACGTACGCGCCTACCTGCGATTTCTTTATTTTCTTCACCCGCGCCGTTAACTTTATCCATTGCGCGTATATCCAAGCGGACAGAAGCGTAGAATTTAAGCGCGTTACCGCCGGTAGTAGTCTCCGGATTACCGAACATCACGCCGATCTTCATACGTAGCTGGTTCAGGAATATGACGGTTGTGCCTGTTTTGGAGATTATGGAAGTAAGCTTCCTTAGAGCCTGGCTCATAAGGCGAGCCTGCAGGCCCATATGGGAATCGCCCATCATGCCTTCGATCTCGGCTTTTGGTGTCAACGCGGCAACGGAATCTATGACTATTACATCTATAGCGCCGGACCTTGTAAGAGTTTCCACTATTTCAAGTGCCTGTTCGCCGTTATCCGGCTGGGAGATCAAAAGCTCATCCGTATTAACTCCAATTCGTTTGGCGTATTCCGGATCAAGCGCGTGTTCCGCGTCTATAAAAGCGGCTGACCCGCCCTTCTTTTGGGATTCGGCTATTATATGTAGCGCGAGCGTTGTTTTACCCGAGGATTCGGGGCCGAATATCTCTATCACACGGCCTTTCGGAATGCCTCCGCCCAAGGCGCGGTCCAAAGAAATGGAGCTGGTGGAAATTGTTTCGACCTTCACTTTGGAAGCCTCCCCCAATTTCATTATTGTCCCCTGACCGAAATTCTTCTCGATCTGCGACAAGGCCATTTTGATGGCATCTACTTTTTTATTGTTAGTATCTTTTGTCATACTGTGTTGATTAAGGATTAAAGATTAAGGATTAAAGATTTGAAGATTAAGCATTAAATATTAGCGATTTAAGGATTTATTTTTGTCTATTGGACTCAAGTGCTCTTTCCAATTTATATAACATTTTTGAACTTATATTATACTCACTTATAAAATAGTTTAGTTTTTCTTCAGTTAAGTAATTTTTTCTGTGGGCTATGTATAAATGATGTTTTGTTTCCCTGATTTCGGCCTGAGATCTGCTAATTGTTTCCAGATAGATGTTCGTATGTTTATTATTGAATCCTTCTGCGAGGTTAGCCGGCACGGAATTGGAAGACCTTCTTAGTTGTGATCCAAGCTCATAGAGTTCGAATTTTGGGAATGTCATTGTAAGCTCGTGGATCTGTAATGTTAATTCAAATAATTGTTTATAAACTCTTAAATCTTCTATTACCATGTGCATTCACATTAATCATTAATCTTCAAATCTTTAATCACGTTTGTAGTATAGTAAACAAACGTTCACCTCGTCAAATAAAAATTATAAAAAAGCACTAAAAAAGGTCTCGCGACATGCCGAAACCTTTTTAATAAGCCGAAAACTAAATATAGACAAAATCGTTATAATATTTCTAATTATTCTTTATAAAAACCTTTTTAAACCTTCTGAAACCAAAATATATTCCGGATGAGATGAAAGAAATCGCCAAAAGTATCCAGATGCTCGGGCCTACCGCAGGAAGATTCGGAGCAGGAGGAGTTGTGTACGCGATTGCGAAATCAGCGGAACCTATTTCATTGCCGTCCTTATCGTAAGACATCACTTTATAAGCATTCTCTCCGGCTGTAAGTGTGCCGTATTTTGTGGAGGCTATATAGCTCCATTCTGTTTGCCCCGGAGCATATTTTGTAAGAGTGTAATCATTCACCTTCATTTTATAGGTGTTTTTTGGGGTAGTTCCGCGGATGACCTGATAGTTTTTATCAGTGTCGAGTTTATCGCCCGCGAAAGATGTGACAGCAAGGCCAGGTCCGCCGGTCTCTTCTATAATAGAAGCGGTGTCTTCCTCAGCAGAATTATCTTCAACATCCGTGGTGACTCCGTCGATCTTCGGGTTAAAATGTACAGTATTGGTCTTTCTCGCGTTGCAGCCCGTAACAAGCACAAGCGCAAATAAAACTATAAAAACAAAGATAAGCTTTTTCATATTATTGTGTTAATTTAGTGAAATAGGGCTTAAATCTTTTGTTTTTATTTTGTTTTTTCCTCAGTTTTTTTGATGTCGTAGAAACTATATATGGATTCCTCCGTGCCGAACGAAACATTCTCCTTATCGCACACTCCGCATTTGAATTTGAGTTTCTTTCCAATCCTTTTCGGCACTGTAAGTTTTTCGCAATCCTGGCAGTAATACACTATCTTCGCGGGGACTCCCGTCTCCTCGACGTATTTTTTTTCAGGAGTGATGTCAGACTTTACTATCTCGACAAACTCCCTATGCTGAGCCTCCGGTTTTGTTTCCTGCGCGCTTGCTGAGTCCATAAGGGTATTATTTTAATGATATTTGGTTTTCAGACAAATTTTTCTTAGTTACAAAAACTTAAAACATTTTACAATTAACATTTTACTAGCTTACGCTTGACGATTGACGATTGACGACAGACGGTTGTTCCTGACTGTATTACATCGTCAACCGTCAATAGTCTATCGTCTTAACAAATCAGTCTTCATAAAAATTCATCGAAAGGTTGGAAGGTTTACCCTTGCCCCTTTTTTCATCATCTTCATCTTTTATCTCGGGTTCGGCCTCTTCCGGAACCTCTTCCGCCGCCAGTTCTTCAACTTCAGGCTCTAGCACTTCTTCGATGATCTTTTTTTCTTCCTCCGGCTCCTCTATTTCCTCTATAACTTCTTCCTCGACAACTTCCTCTATCTGTTCAGGTTCCTCGTATTCATGCTGAACCGTATCTTCCTCCAATATCTCAGCCTCTTTACTGTCTTCAAAAAGTGCCTGTTCTTCGACCGGTTCTTCGGCTATTTCGATGACCTCTTCCTCAATCTCATGTTTACTCTTCCTGTGTTTTTTTTCAGTCACAGCCGCCTCATCGTGTTCAAAAAATTCTTCAACATCCTTTTTCTTCAGTTTTTGCATCTGGGAAAATGCGGAAAAGGCCGCTACGACAGAACCTATCAGCGCTACATATATACCGAAGCGCAGTTCCGCGCTTGTGAATTCAAGCGATCTTTTTGTGTAGATGGCTATGGAAAGAAGGACAAGAAAAGCGCTTTGGCCCATCAGGAAGAAAAGTATCTGTTCCTTGGTATAGCTTAACCTCGGCAAATTTATATGAAGATATTCCGCGGTCAGCACTATGATCGCCAGAATGGTCATAATAAGTATGATAAAACCCATCACACCCATATCCCCGCTAAAACCGCCCTGGGTAACGTTTTTTTCGTCAAAGCTGGTTGCCACGGAATACCATGGCATAAAAAGCCCCGCTATGACTAGAAGTGTGCCCGCGCCTATAACCTTCTCCTCCGGACTTAGGCGGAGAAACATATGTTTAATGCGACGTAAACTCATGATTTTATTTTTAGGATTTACTGGGAATACTTTACCACAAACGCAACGACGAAACAACGAGGCAACGATACGACGAAACAACGAGACTACGAAATGGCTATTCCATTGACAAGAAAGTGAAAAGTAGTAAAATATATCACTATAGCTATATTTTATGCACAACCTTCCACGGGTTCTAAGAGAAGGCAGTAATTTGCCCCCCGAATTGGGCCACAACCGCATGCAGATCGACGAAGCCCTGCGAGGCCGGGCGTTTTTCTATATACAATCCAGCCCGGATTTTGAAAGGGTACAGGCAGGTGAAATGGCACCATCTGTTTTTATTGAACAGGTCGTCGCCAGTTCGCCGAAAGAGATCTCAAACGCCGTGCGCGTTATGTGCGCGGTCATTCTGGGGGCGTTTGTGATGCAAGGTTGTGGTTCCGCTAATATTGAAATTTCAGGCCCCAGTAAAATAAATTTTGCGCCATCTTCAGATGTAGATAATCCGGACGCTTCAGTGGATGATAGAGATGCGGGTGCCGACAGTCAGGCGGAAATTCCAAAAAATTCAACAAAAACTGACTTAACAAAAGAAAGCTTCGAATGGTTACCAGATTATCCGGTCAGCAAAAAGATTGGAGTTATTATTAATGGTGACTCAGGGGAGGATCGTCATAAGAAAAATGTCGAGGCCGCCATAAATGTACTTCAAATGCGGGGATTTGATGAAATTTTTGTCGCCCAGGATGCTTTCGTAAAAGATAAGGCAAGCATACATCAGTATTCCGGTACTAAAAGTAGTTTAGATAAACTCTTCGCGGATTTAAAAAAAGTTTTAATAAAAGATTCCATAGTGTTTGTTTATGGCACCGGCCATGGTCAGCCTTATGAAGGCGGGGCTATATCACTCGATGAACCTATAGGAGTGGAGGAAATAATGGATTATATGAAAGTGATTAAAGAAGGAGAATCTCGCATTATTGGTGTTTTTGATTCTTGTTACAGCGGTGCTTTCCCGCAGGCTATTATTGAAGAAGAAAAACTGGAAGGGGTTGTGCTTTCTCCTGGGTTACCCAATACAGAAACCTGTTGTAATTTTTTTACCCCTTATTTTTTTGAGGGTTTAGAGAAAGGCGCTGATTTGAATAAAGACGGGGGAACTGAAATAAACGAAGCTTTTGTTTCCGCGATGCAGGTTTATCGTCATCAAACCGGCAGCGAGGAATATGGTGAATATATGCGTTCCAAAACGGAACTAACCTCCGAAAATTTTGACGATGTAATACATTCGCAAAAAACGGTTATAATCGATATCAATGCCACCTGGTGTCTTCCATGTAAAATATTTTCCGTAGAGCTGGCAAAGCTTTCCGGGTTAGTCGGCGAACAGGTGGAAGTTTTTACGATTACCGATAATATCAACCCTGAGGCGAAAGCGCTTTATAAGAAGCTTGCAATTGATCCAAAGGCTTTTCCTACCATGGTTATAAAAAAACCCGGCATAAATAACTCGCCGGAAGTTTATGTGGGAGTAAAAACGCATCATGAATTGACTGAACTACTACAAAATGAATATGACATAGCTATTAATAACCAACAATTTGTTAACAGGCTGTTACCAGGTGTCATCAAAAAATATCCAAAGCACAATGAGGAAATTGCGCTTTTTTTACAGTCTTTAAATTCTGAACAGACTTGGATTTTAAGATATCTGAACGGAACATTTTTTGCGCAATTCAAAAAAATAAAATCAGGTTCATATGATTCTACGAAAAATATGGTAGATGATTTGTATGAAAAAGCAATAAGGGCAATGGCACCAGCAATAATTCTTAAATTCTCCAATAAATTCAAGGACCAGTCTTATTATGCGGAAGTTGTAGAAAAAGCTGCCCGTCATGAAGCTCATTGGTTTCCGACATCCGCTTTAGAATATTCCGACAGGTTTAAAGATCAGTCATACGCTGAATCCGTAATACTTGAAGCTGCTGCAAAAAAGCCTTGGAATATAATTGTATACTCCGATAAATTCAAGGATCAGCCTTATGCTGAGTCTATAATCCGCGCTGCCGCTGAAAAATATCCAGATTATGCTCTTACATACTCTGATAAATTCAAAGACCAGTCTTACTATGCTGACGTGCTGGAAGAAGCGGTTTACGCAATTGTCAAAGAAAAGCCATTGAATGTAATTGCATACTCAGATAAATTCAAAGACCAGCCTTATTATGCGGAATTACTTGAGAAGGCGGTTCTTATTGCTGTGGAAGAAAATCCAGGTGATACGTTCAAATACTCAGATAAATTCAAAGATCAGCCTTATTATGCCGAAGTGCTTGAGAGGGCAGTGCGCGCAATCGTTGAAATATTTCCTATAGGCCTTCTTTGTTACTCCGATAAATTCAAAGATCAGCCTTATTATGCTGAAGTGCTGGAAAAAGCGGCTCGTGCGTCTATTAATTTCTCAGGTAAAGCTGAAGGGGTAAGTTCCTTTATAATAAGCTCTGGTCTTTTTGGACCAGTTGGCGTAATTAAATACTCTGATAAATTCAAGGACCAGCCTTATTATAATGAGGTACTTGAAGATGCAGTTCGTGAAGTCGCAGAAAATTATCCAACAGAGATATTTCGATACGTAGATATATTTAAGGATAAACCATATTACGAAGAGATACTTGAAAAATCTGTTCGCAAGGCATCCAAAATAAGCGCACATGAGATTTTTTATTTTATAGATATTTTTAAAGATAAACCATATGCAAAGGAAATGTTATTTGAAACAGTTAAAAGAATATATCAACATAGTACGGTAATAAGAATAAAGGATTATGAAGGGCTTAAATCATTATCTTATTATGAGGATCTGGTTAAGTTAGAAAAAAAACTCAGAAAAGATCATAGAGAAAGAAAAAACCAGGGAAATAATTAATTCTAATCATTGTAAATCCCCTCATTTTTAGTGTATATTAGATGAGACCGCTTTTTAGATTTTATTTTAGGTGAGACGGTCATAAGAAAAAAATTAAAATCAAATATTGGAATAAATATTCTTAAATTTTTTTAGGTGAAGATAGCTTTTGACATCAGAGGCATCGAGGGCGACAGGGGCGGGAAGGGGATATGGACCGCGAATGTGCTCAAGAGCATTTTAAACAACGATCGGGAGAACGAGTATTACCTGTATACCAATAAGGATTGGGACAACATATATAAGGCCCTTCCAAATGTGCATGTCATGAAGGTGTGGGGGAAGGGGGTTATCTGGCACTGGCAGTTTTACAGGTCGATGCTGAAGAACAATATCGATATCCTTGTGGCGACGGAAAGTTACATAGTGCCTTTTCTGCATGACCCGGCGAGGCTTAAGGTCGGTTTAGTCGTTCACGATCTCGTTGCTTTCAAATCTCCGGCCAAGCACCAGAAGAGGGCGACGTGGATTGAGAAGATCACATTGGGCGGTGCAGTTAAGAAGGCAAAATGGATTTTCACGGTTTCGCAGTATACAAAAAAAGACCTTATCGAGAGATATCCCAATCTTGAACTATCGGACAAGATAACTGTCGTTTACGCGGGTATACGTGACGCGTTTTTAAGACATGTGGACCCGAATAAGATAATCGAAGTACAGCGCAGGTATAATCTGGATCCCGATTATATGATGATGGCTGGCACGCTTGAACCGCGAAAGAACATAACAGGCGCGCTGGAGGCATATAGCCTGATCAGCCCTTTCAACCAGCAGAGGTACAGGTTTGTGGTCGCCGGCAAAAAGGGCTGGTATTACAAAAAAATATTCCAGAAAGTAAAAGACTTAAAGCTTGTCGGGCGCGTTAAATTCCTTGAATATATTCCCGACGAGGATTTGGCAGTACTCATGCAGGGCGCCAAGATATTTTTATTCCCGTCGTTTTACGAAGGTTTCGGATTGCCGATACTGGAGGCTATGGCGAATGGCGTGCCGGTGCTTGCCTCACGCGTTTCTTCAATTCCGGAGCTGGGTGTTGATGCCATACATTATGCCGATCCTTACGATCCTGTGGATATAGCCGACGGTATAACTCAGCTACTTGATAGTGATGAATACAGGCGAAGCCTGCGCGATAAAGGTTTTGAGCAGGTGAAGAAATACAGCTGGGGTAAAACTGCGGGATTGATTTTGGAAGCGATAAACAAATAAAGGCGGAGGCAAAGGCGAAGGCAAAGGAAAATGAAGAAACTAAAATCTATAATCTACAATCTATAATCTAATCTATGAAGAAAGTAGCTATCGTCTGCCGGCGCGACCTTGAAAAACACGCAAAGGTGTTCAAAAATGTTGTGAACTGCCTTAAAAAACTCAATAAAGAGATTTATCTGGAGGACAGGGTCGCGAAAATACTGGATACGAAAAAATATAACCTATATATAGCCGGCGAAACAAATGTCGACCTTATATTAGTAATGGGCGGTGATGGCACGATACTTAAGGCGGTGAATAAGATGACGCAGGTAAAGGCTAAATTCTTCGGCATAAACATGGGGCATAGGGGGTTTTTGTCCGAGATAACTCCGGACCAGATAGGTAAGACTCTTGGGCGCATATTCGCGGGGGATTACACGGTGGATAAAAGGATGACACTTGATATAACCGTTAAACGCGGTAAAAAGACAGTGGCGCATTTTCATGCCCTTAACGAGATCGCCATAACGCAGAGCACGCTTTCACGTCTTATAAACCTCCGCGCCAAGGTGACGCACAGAAAACTGGCCAATTATAGGGCGGACGGTCTTATTGTGGCAACGCCTACAGGCTCAACGGCTTACTCGCTTTCCGCGGGCGGGCCTATTGTGCATCCTTCCATGAGGGCTTTTATCGTCACGCCTATCTGTCCGAATAGTTTCAGTCAGAGGCCGATAGTGATACCGAACAATAAGAATATCGAGATAGAAGTGGACAGTAATTTTGAATTCATGAACGCGACTATGGATGGCCAACAGAGCTTCGCGCTTAAATATAAAGACATCGTGCATATTAAACAGGGCGATCTGGTTGATTTCATCCGTCTGCCGAGCGAGAGTTATTTTATAACACTCAGGCAGAAGTTGGGGTGGGGGGATTAAATATTTCAGATTTCTGATTCGAGATTTCTGATTCCCATTTTTACATTTGGTATTTGGTATTTTTAATGATGAATCCGGAATCTGGAATATAAAATCGAATCTGCTTTTCTCGCCTTTATGGCGATAATCAGAAATCTGAAATCAGAAATGAAAAAGCCAGTCTAATGACTGGCTTTTTTTGGTTTGTTATTCAAATAGTTTCGACCATTCTCTCTTCGGTCGGTTCTTCCAGTAGCCTTTGTGGTACGCGTAGCTTGCGATCAGAGGCACGACTGTCGTTGCTTCGGCAAATACCATCTGTTCGTAAACCGTGTCCACCTTGCCCCATGAGGAGGCTTCCTTGAGGGTGGAGCTGGAGCAGGCGCCGTCACGCACGTCGGCTACGGTTATCTGAATGGCGTATTGGTGCATCGGAACGTCTTTACCCAATACTTCGGCGCATACAACGGTATCCTGCGCGAAGTTTTTTGGAACGCCTCCGCCTACCATAAGCAGGCCGGAAGTCTTGGCCTCCATTTTTATCTGGGTAAGTTCCATAAAATCTTTTACGGAATCGATTGAAACGTGTGGTTTACCTTTTCTTTCCCATTGATGAAGGACCAATCCGAAGCCGGCGCTGGAATCGGAGAATGCCGGGCAGAATATAGGCACATTGTGTTCAAAACAAGCCTGCACAAGGGAATCTTTTTTCTTGGAATGCTTTGTTAGATATCTGCCCATTTCCTTGATGAACTCTCGTGAGGAGTAAGGTCGTGGTTCAAGGCCGTCAGTTATCTCCTTTATTGTCTTGTCACACACCTGAAGCTCTTCCTCATCGATGAAAGTATCGTATATGCGGTCGATATAAAGCTCGCGCAGTTTCTTGTCGTCGACAGCAGGTGTTCCTATATAGTGTTTGAAACCCAAAGCTTCAAAGAAATCCATATCCACGATGGACGCGCCTGTGGAGACGATTGCGTCTATCATGTTGTTTTTCACCATGTCCACATATACCTGCATGCATCCGCCGGCGCTTGTGGAGCCCGCGAGAGTAAGGATGTTCGTGCAGTCCTTATTATCAAGCATCATGTTGAAGATGTCGGCGGCTCTTGCGGTATCACGGCTGGAAAAAGACATGTCGCGCATAGCGTCAATTATTTCGGTTGAGTTTATTTTTTTGATGTCTACGTGTTTAACAACACTTTTTAGAAGTTCTTTCTTACTCATGTTATTTTTGGTTAAAGAATTGATAAGCTAAAATTTTATAAACAAGTTTCGCGGCCAAAAAATCCGATGACTTCTCCTTTGGGTTTGGCGCGAGCTCCACAACGTCGAAACCGACGAGCTTTTTTTTCGAAATCACTTCCTTCAGAAGGTCCAGCACTTCATACCATCCAAGCCCGCCCGGTTCCGGAGTGCCTGTGGAAGGCATGATGGAAGGGTCGAAGACATCCAGATCGATAGTCAGATAGACTTCATCGGTAAGTTTCGCGACCACATCCTTTATCCAGTTTTTGTTGTTACGGATTTTTTCGGCAAAAAACACGCGGTCTTTTTTGATATTCGGTTTCTCGCATATATCCATACTGCGTATCCCCACCTGCACCACAGGGCAAACATCCTTCGCGCGAGCCATCACACAGGCGTGGTTGAATTTTGAACCGTGATATTCCTCGCGCATGTCGGAGTGGGCATCAAGCTGAAGCACGGAGAGTTTCTTGAATTTTTTTGCCGCGGCAAAAATGGCGCCCGCGCTTACGGAATGTTCACCGCCGAGCAGGCACACCAGTTTTCCCTGATCCAAAAAACCTCCGACTTTCTTCTCCGTCACCTTCGCGCCCTCTTCCGGAGTTTTATATTTCAAAGGCTTATCCGTATATATACCTATAGTATATGGCTCGGAATCGGTTTCGATGTCGTAAAGCTCCATGTTCGCGGAGGCATCCAAAAGAGCTGAGGGGCCTTTGTCCGCGCCTTTACCCCAAGTACTGGTACCATCGTAAGGTACCGGGATGACAACAACCCTCGAGCCTTTTAGGCCCGAATATTTGGCTGGAATATCGCCGTAGTTCATTATAAAAGCGGGATGACGTAATTAGTGAAACATAGTGACACCAACGCGGTACCATATTTCTTGGTAGCCAACAGGCTTTCTGAGTTAAGTGTGATGTCTCTCATTTCAAATTCTTCGTCATAACCGTTTGTATACAATTCATTTAAGCTCTGATGCAGCTGGTCGCTGGCTTCTTCCTCGCTCAATGGGCCGTTGTATTCGCAGACAAGTCCGCCGTGTTTTTCTCCGGTTATCCTGTTATATAGCCAGCCGAAGATAATAGCGGCTGTCGCCCTTTTACCTTTTTCCGCAGTCGAAACTGCCATGATGGTCTCCATAACGGAGCCATGGGTAAGCTTGGCGGGTCGCTCGATCCTTTTGGCTATACTTGGGAGTATGGAGGAGTAAGTCATGATATTGCACATCTCGATGCCAGCCTCGCGAAGAGCAAGGTGGTATGAACCGGCATGGACTGTGATATCGCTTTCTCCTTTTCCTTTAGTAATAAAAAAATCCCGGGGAATACGCGTGCCAATTAATTGACTTTTCGGTTGAACAGTTTTGGTAATTGGTCTGCTTTTTAATGCTCCTTTAGGGATTTTGGTAAGAATGATATTTTTTTCCATTTCTTATTCCTATATATAAAATGATTTTTTAACAATAGTAGTTGCGTATAATTTAGAAAAAATTTTATCTAATGTAAAGAGAATTTTTTCCTAAATTTTACAATTGTTTTTATAGGATGTGTTTTTGTTTTATTTAAGCCATTTTTTTGACCTGCTAAATTTGCAGGATTTTTGATGTTTTTTGTTGGCCGAATTATATCAAAAATTTTGGCGTTGCAATAGTATTTTTTTCAACGGCCAATTGTTAATAAAATCGCAAATCCCAAATTTTTATGACCTCTTCACGCGTATTGCTTTATATGATAACCTTTTAGCGTAATATTTTTTTATAATCAAAACAAAATGCTGGATAAAAAAGAGCTTTTAACCAGAGGCGTGGAACAGATCGTTCCAAGGGAAGGGCTTATGGAAAAAATAAAGTCAGGCAAGAAGCTGAAGGTCTATTTGGGAATAGATCCGACTTCCACCCATATCAGCCTTGGTAACGCAGTGCCTCTTCGCAAATTGCGGGATTTTCAGGAAGCCGGACACGAGGTCATATTCCTTGTAGGCAGTTTCACAGCGCTTATCGGCGATACATCCGATAAAGACGCCATGCGTAAACCTATGACGCCTGCCGAGATAGAGCATAACTTCCATACCTATAAAGAACAGGCCAGCAAGATACTTGATTTCTCGAAGGCGAAGATAATGTACAACGGTGACTGGCTTTCAAAATTAAATTTTCAGAATATCGTGGAACTCGCCCAGCAGTTCACAGTACAGCAGATGATAGAGCGCGATATGTACCAGAAGCGCATGCAGGCCGGCAAACCCGTCGGGCTTCATGAGTTCTTATATCCTCTTATGCAGGGGTACGACAGCGTTCATATGGAAGTGGATCTGGAAATCGGCGGGAACGACCAGCTATTCAACATGCTCGCAGGGCGCACTCTTTTGAAGGCGTATAAAAACAAGGAAAAGCATGTGCTCTGCACTCCTCTTATCGAAGGTCTTGATGGGCGCAAGATGAGCAAAAGCTACGGCAACACTATAGATATCATGGATGAGCCTTCCAATATGTTCGGCAAGGTTATGTCCATGGCCGACAACCTTATAATAAAGTATTTCATACTCTGTTCCGATGTGCCGATGAAGGTAATAAATGAGATAGACGTCGAGCTTAAAAACGGCGCCAATCCCCGTGACGCGAAAATGCGCCTTGCGCATGAAATAGTCGATCTGTATCACGGCAAAGGCGCGGGCGCAAAGGCGGAAGAAGAATTCATCAACGTATTCAAAAAACATGAAGCTCCGGAGGATATGCCGGAATTCAAGCTAAGCGGAGACAGGAATGTAGTCGACCTTCTCGAGCTATGCAAACTTGTCGAGACAAGATCCGAGGGTAAGCGCCTGATAAAAGAAGGCGGTGTGAAAATAAACGGCCAGAAAGTGCCCGACGCGAACGTTTCCGTGCATCTTGAAAAGGGGATGATAATACAGGTGGGGAAACGGAGATTTGCTAAAATCATCTGATAAGGCGAAGGCAAAGGCGAAGGATTTGTTGACAAATAAAAAATAAGATATATATTAGGCTCGTTTTTAGGTTTAGATGAATTTTAGTATTTTAATGAATTTATTATGTTTGAATTTGAAAAGTTTCCTTTATATCAGAGAAGCTTGGAACTGCACCAATCTATTTTTGATTTATTAAAAAATAATCCAAGAGTTGATTATCATTTTCAGGATCAACTAAAAAGAGCTAGTACTTCCATAATCGCAAACCTTGCGGAGGGCGCTGGTCGTTTTAGTCCTGCGGATAAAAAACATTTTTATATTATAAGTCGCGGGTCTGCTTATGAAGTCATTGCTTTATTGACTCTGATTTTCAGATCATATGCTTTCGATAATTCAGTTCATCAAAAAATGCGTAATCAAATTGATGAAATCATAAAAATGCTTACCGGATTAATAAAAAGTAAGTCAAAATAAAACACCTTCGCCTTTGCCTTCGCCTTCGCCTTGTTTAGGCTAATTCTGATACGTACACCTTTTCGCCTTTCTTATTCGAAACATAAACACCTCTGCCGTCCTTTTCCATATTTTTGAAAGTCTCAGCCATATTGCGGTTGATCCCGTGGCCGAGGAATATATCGCCCGCGCCTACGTTGCCTAAAACTGCCGTCGGTTCTTTTGAGCCCCCCGCGTCATCAATATTTTTACTGTTATGAGAGGATCTGCCCACTATTTTCGATCCGGTTATTTCGGTCGCTATACGCGCGCCTTTTTCGGTTGTCCATAATGTACCCGGTCTTATATATTCCGGTTTTTTACCCGTTACAGCTTGTACCGCTATCGCTCCGCCTATCGTTTCGTCGTATAGTTCTTCAATACTGCCGGTTATTTTTTGCCCCCACTTTTTACCCTGTCCGCTTTTTCCGCTTTTGTCGGTCGCGTCTATACTTTCGGAAGCGAACGGGCGATGACTTAAGCCATGATTCCCTATACTTATATATGGCTTTTTGGAGGCTTCTGCTATTTTTGCCCGTATCCTTTCGTTCTTTAGCGCCTTGCCCGTAACAAAGAGTGTCACAGGTATTTCTTTTTTTATAGCTTCATCGATAGTGCTTATCACTATGTCCGTTTTCTCATCGCCGTAATCCGCGCAGATATCCAGCGTGATAGCGAAACTGTTTTTGGATTCAAAATCATTTACCGTTATATTCTGACTCTCCTGCCATTTTCCTTCCGGCATGGAATCATATGCTTTCTCGACCTCCGAGAGCGTCGGATAGCCCAGTTTTTTTGCCAGTTCATCTTTTTCCTTCCTTGTGCCTTCTTCGAATATGCGCACAGCTTCCTCGGCAGTGATTGTCATTTTTACAGCCTCGGTTTTTTCTTTCGATACAGCCGGCTTCGCATCCTCACTTACGTTTGTTGTCGAGTTTTTAGCCTTCTTGCCCTCCAGGAATCCGGTTTCTTTTTTGGCGATTGCTTTCTGGAAATCTAAAAGATCCCTTTCACTTGAAGGATCGACTTTTTTTCTGCCGTAATAACTGACAGCTTTTTCCGCGTAAAAATATATACTTCCAAAACTTGCTCCGCCCATCTTCTGCGCGGCCGTCATGCTTGCGGATAGCTTCGGGTTCTTACCCGAATCCACACCCTTTCTGAAATCAAGCATGGCTTTGCCCTTTTCCGGCCCGGCGTAATACGCCGCTGCCATCGCGTAAGGGTTGCCTTCATATGCTTTCGCCATTCCTTTTATAATATCCATGTTCAGGCTTTCCTGCATGCTCGGCGTTGTCAGGAATTCATATATCTTTTTAAGCCCCGCTTCACCCTTCCACTCCCACTCCATCCTTTTGAAATGATGTTTCGGAAGTATCTGGTATTTTCCAAGCGCGCATCTACCAAGGACTTCAGCCGCTTTATTTGCCTGTTTTGCAGGATCTTTTTCTCCGGGTAAAAGATTTTTGAATATTGTCGCCTTAAACGAATCATAATCTCCCATGCCATGCGGGAACATCGATATCGCCGTGAATTTTTTCACATTCTCCGGCAAAACTATGCCCATGGAGGCGAGCTCGGCAGTATTCCTGCCATTCATGGAAGCCTTTAGCTGTATCGCCAGATATCTTAAGCTCCTCTCAGTCTCTATATTCTCCGCGAAAGGGTAGATTTTACCCAATTCCTCTTTGCTTACAAGCCCGGAAGTCACAAGCTCCTTGAATCTATCCTCCCAAGCCTTGATGTCGTACGCGTAGAACGACACCTTCGCCGCGAGGATATCCGCGAACACATCCTTAAATACCGTTTCGTCCAATTTCAGACTGTTTATATCTATTTCTGTATAACCTGTTTTTAAGGCCTTTTTGTAAGCTTCAAAAAACTTCGGAGCGTTTTCAATTTTAAATTCGATTGCTTTTCCTTCGGCCGCTTTTTCCTCACCACCGACTAAACCCTGATTTTCCAATCCTTTTATTTCCTGTTCTGTTTCCTCGTCGCCTTTTTCTTTTTCAATCAACTCCTCATCCGGCTTAAGCAGCCACGTCAAAGCCATTGCTCCTGCAACCGTAATAGCCTCCTTCTTCGCTTCAGGATCTTTGAATATATCTATGATTCCTTCTTTCAGGGATTTCAACCCCACTTCGCTCTTCAGTTCCTCTTTTCTTTTTTGATCCACGGCGCCTTTTAGCGCCCCTAAAACCTCTGCCGGATTGCCGGATGCTTTATCCGGTGCTTTTTTCTGCGCTTCGGTGTTGACGGCGGGGATTTGCATAAATTAAATATGGTCATCATTCAAATCATAAGAAAATCACAGTTCAGACAGTGGGTTTAGGTTTTTTTTGTTTTTTTACCCTTACCTTTATTTGCCGGGTTTTTCTTATCCTTATTATCGACTGGTGGCGGATTGTTTTCCGCGACCTGAGTCTGCGCCGGAGCAGGTTCTACAGTTGTTTCACCTTTGAGTACTTTCTGGAATCTTTCCGCCATTGAATTAGTACCTGTGAGTCCTTGAAACGGAGCATCACCGACATTAATATCAGCTCTGTCCTCCTTGCCATTCTTATCCTCCAATCTGGCGATTTCCTGTCTTAACTCCTTTTTCCTCTCCGGATTTGTTGCTCCTAGGTCACTTATTTCATCCTGTAATTGAGCTATCCGTTTATCATAGTCTCCGGTTTCAACTTCCTCTACTTTCATCTTGTTATCCTGGCTAATGGTTATTTCAAAATTCCTTCCGCCTTTTTTCGCGAATATCCTGGTCCCGCCTTCGGCTTCTTTTTCCATTTTGGTTATATCCACATTAAGCGCACTTTCCATTTTGCCTTCTATCGCCTGTTTCATCATATTTTTGTATCTGGCGCCCTCTCCGAACATCTCCGTGACTTTCGTTCCATTAGGATCCATGTACAAGTCCGCCAATTGATTCGGGTCATTGATGCCTTCGATTTTCTGTTTATACATGTTCTCCGCCTCCTTCATACTTTCCATAGGATTTTTTCCCGAGTTAAGGTCGCCCATCATATCGGTAAGCGTGCTGAAATCTCCACTTTCAAAAGCTTTTTTGGCCACGCTCCACAACTGCATAATCGTTGCGATAAGTTCCATCGGTTTCATGCCCTTAAGCCCTGCTACGCCCTCCGGAGATAGAAGGGCTTTTTCCACCTGGGCCATCCTTGCAGCCGTAATAGCTTCTTTAGTTCCCATTTCACTCAATTCCTTGATCTTCGCTTCTCTCTCTTCCGGTTTCATTTCTTTTGGCTGTTCATTTAAACCTGTTCCATATGCATCATTATATCCAGCTGCAACTGAATCTCTTTTTGGGAATAGTGCTTTATATTTATTACCCATTTCTGCAGGAAAAATTTGAGGATCCGTTGAGTTTATAATGTCTTCAAATTTTGCATAAGGTTTGTCGTTTATTGTTATTATATTTCCACCGGCACCCTCTGTTATTTTGTATTTCATTGAAAGGACTGTGGCAAAATCTTTACCAAATACTTCGGCAAAGGTTTTTTTATCCTTGCCGTCGCTTATTTCCAATCCGTTTATAAGCGCCACTTCCGCCTTATCGACATCTTCAAGACCTTCACTAAATACTTTGTCTATCGCCTTAGCATCTTCCGCGGTCAATTGGTATTGGTCGCCTTTTTCGGTAAGACCTTTCACAAGCGGGCTTTCTGGATCCTTAAGACAAGCATCTATTTTTCCGGGGAATTTTTCCTCCAATTTCGCTTTAAAAGTATCTTTATCAACACCTTTATCTATTCCCATCTCCGGCGCCAACCATTCCTTAAACTTGCCTTGTCTGAATAGGATAGTTGTAAGGGCATTTCTAGGGTCATTTGGTCCTTTTTCTTTGGCTTCTTGGAAGTTATTGGTGACTTCCTTTTTATGTTTATTCAAATATTTTTGTCTAAGTTCTTTCATTTTACTAATTTCTTCTTTATTTTGTACAAGATCATCTATAGTACCTTTATTAATTCCATCAATAATTTCTTTTGCTCTGTTTTCAGATAAGCTATTAATAAGTTCAATAAAAGCGTTTTTAGTATCTTCCATTGTTAAACCACTACTTTGAATTTCTGTGATTCTTAATTGTGCTTTTTCTATTACTTTATCTAGTATAATTTGCCTTTCAGTCTTTTCTAATGTTGGTGTTTTTTCTGCTGATTTTTGGGCTTTTTCCCATACATTATCATTTATGTGCGTATCTATTTCGGCAAAGGCAGGTCCTAGGTCATACGGAATGAAGCTTTGCATTACACCTATATATTCCGCAGGAAATAAGTTAGCTGAGGATGTGCCTATTGTAATTGTAGCCTTTTTCACCGCCTCTTTTTGTTTTTCAATAGGTTGATCTTTTGCACTTTCTAATGTTTTGATCATCGTAGCCGTGTTTTTTTCTATTTGTTGTATACAATCATCGATCATTTTGCTATAGGTCGTTAGATATTCATTAGATTTGTCTCCTTCTCTTGGGGTAGATTTTGTCAATACCTGTTGTTTGTTATCTTTGAGATATTTTATTAAACCTTCGCTCGCATTTTTAAAGTTGCTGATTAATGCTTCATTAAATTTTGCAGGTGTATCTGTGGGCACATCTTTTAATCCCAATAAAGCGCTAGGCGGTAGCACCTCATCAGGAGATGGCGCACTTTCCGCCTTATCTTCTTTCTTAGCGGCTGGGGCGGGTTCTGCGGGTTTTTCTTTTTTCGCCTTATCAATAAAATTAGCAACTTTTTGTTCAAAAGTTTTTGTTACACTATCTAGTTTTTCGTCCATTCCGTTTGCCGCTAAATCACGTTTTCCTTTGGTATTTTCCAGTGCGGATTTATGTGCATTTTGCAAATCATCCAGTTTACTTGGATCTACACCTACTGTATTTGCCTGCGCGTCAGTTTTTGCGTCAAATGCTTGAACGCGAGTATCTATAGATTCAGTCTGTTCCGGGCCGGACGGAGCTTTATCCGTTTTTTCCTTTGAGGCTTCAACCCCCTCTGGAGTATTTGTAGGAGCAGGTTTTGCTTCTTGATATACAAACCGATTGTAATCAAATTGCCTGTAGTTTTCTTGTAGTCTTTCCATATTTTTTACGTTATGACGTAACGACATTTATAAAGTGTTTAAATAGCTTATTCCATATATAATGCCCGCGGTCAGGGTGCCGAGTATTATAAGCACCAGCATTACGTTGCGCAGGGTGTGTTTTTCCGATTTTCCCAGTCTTTCACGGGCGCTTAATTCTTTTTTATTTTGAGCAGTTGTAACTATTTCGGCTTCCACCTGTTTTAATTCATTTGTTACTTTTTCAGTGTCTATATTTTCTAGTCTTTCTGCAGATTTTTTAGTGTATTCCTGATCTACGCGCCTGATTTCCTTATTATATTCTTTGTTTAGCGTGTCTATACCTTCATCATGTTCTTTGCGGGCTTTACCTATTTCTTCTGTGGACTGGTTTATTAACCCCAATAGCTCGATTCTTTCCTCGGCTGTCATTTTTGGAATAAGCGGAATCAGTTCCTTTTTCTGATTTTCATCTATCGGGCTGTTTTTTAGTCCATCAAGCAATTGGCTGTCCGTGATGTTGGTTTGTGTTTCAGTCATTATATATAGGTATATATATTAAATTTATGCTGCAGCTTCTTCTTCAAAAATAATTTCTTCTGAACTTGCAACTTCTGTTACAGCTTTTTTATCTGTTTTGGTTTCTGTACTTTTCATTGCTTCTTGAACTTGCTTATTTTCAGCCAGGAAAGGTTTGTATTCTGTAAAGTGCTTCACTATAAAATCTGCCCGTTTTGTATCCAGTTGCGCCTGTATATCTCCGGGTTTTTTTGATTTAGATTCTTTTTTTGCCTTCTCCCATGTCGGATAATCATCAGCATAATTTGTTTTGGCGTAATCAAGTTCTTCAACTAATTTACCAAGCACTGATTTGCCTTTAGGATTATTGCTTTTAAGCGAATATAATGCTTCCTTATATGGTTTCTTCTCTTTTGAGGATTCATATGAGCCTTTCGATTTTTCCAAGAAAGCCTGTAAGCTTGCAAGTTTTCCATCGAATTTTTCGATCTTGCCGGTTTTTATTGTTTCGGCATCGTATATGGTAAGTTTTTTAATCTCACCTACGGTAGAAATACTGAATACGAATTCTTTACCTTTTATCTTTGCCGTCATTTTGCCTGTACTATCCATCGCGATATCCATTTTGGTTTCTTTCTTTAAATAAGCGTTAATAGCTTCAAGTTTTTGAGACTTGTAATTTGCCATCAAAGCATTCTTGGTTTTATCTCCGGAATCAAGATAAGGTGTGTTTTCATTTGTAGCTGCTTCTATAAGGTTAAGGATTGTAGGGTTTTCCTTTTTAGCTTCCAGAGTTTCTTTATATAGTTTCGCAGCTTCGTTTCTCTTTTCTATCGGATTTTCATTTCGGTCTATTCCGGACGTGACTTCCGTCAGACCAGCAATGTCTTTATTGCTGATAAGGCTGTTTACTAAAGTCACTAGCGCGAGAAGGTTTTCCGATTTACTCATCCATTCGTTTTTCTTGTAAGTTTCAGGAGTGATTTTACTTAGCGCTTCGGCTTTTGTTTTTGCTTCTCCTTGCTCTTTTGGAACATTGATTCGCGCTAATACCGTTAATCTATCTTCTATTTCACGTTCAGGAGCTGTTTTGGCATCCTGGTAAGCGATTGTGGAAGCCAGAAGTTCTCGAAGCTGACGGTTGTCTTGGACATCCTCCAGGCCTTCGACTTCATAATCTCTGCCAGCCAGTCCTTCCAAAAGCTCGTGGCGGCGTGTCCATTGTTCCTTGGCTTTTTCGTCTATTTTCTTATTATATTCATCAAGCGCTGTCATATCCCTTATTTCACTTTGGCATATGTTTTTCAGATGCTGGTTGAATTCATTGCCCGGCAAATATATTTTGTTGCCTTCCATAATATCCACATAGTGATTCACTGTTTTGCCATCTTTTTCAAAAACAATGTTGAAACGTCTTGTGAGAAGGTCTACCATTTTATCTTTATTTTTTGTGCCGATATTGGCAGTTAATGCCAAGTTCGACCTTTCCTCCTCTGATAAATTTTCATTAGGTTTATTAGATTCCGCAATGCTATCGTCGACGATTTTTGAGAATGCCGATCTTTCATTTGGCTCATCTTTTACGTCGTTTATCTTAGGTCCTTCGTCGAATACTCTTTGTACAGTGCTTTCGAGCAGTTTTTCGTTGTTTAATTTTTGTCTCAAATCCCTTTTAAATTTCTTTACACTTTCATAGTTCTTCGCAAGCAGATCATCTAAAAATGCAGGCTCCACCTTCAAAACATATTGTCCAAGGCCCGGCATTTTAAGTTCTTCATCCAGTATTTTGATTTTTGCCTGTCTGGCTTTTTCCGGGTCCTTTTTATCCGTAAGAGATTCTTTTAAATGCGCGAAATCCTTCTCTTCCAAAACCTCTTTTGTGTACGCGTTCATCTGATCAAGAAAATCCGCGGCGGCATTGTTTAATACGGTTCTTGCCTCTTTGGCTTCTTCGCTGTTTTTTCCGACGACTTCCAGCCTTTCGAAATAGTTATGCTCCAGCAGATCGAATTCGCTATCAACATGATTATTTATTGTATCTTTCACTTCTTTTTCTACAGAGTCTTTGTCGCTAAGTGTGGCTTCGAGCCGCATAGCCTCTTTTAAATCCTTGGCAGATTGAGTGAATACAGTCCTTTCTTTCGGCTTATTCTTTTCCGCAAGACCTGTTTCCGCCTGAGTTTCGCCTTTATTGAATTCGGCGTAATCCACCTTGGGCATAACATCCGGAGACATATAAACCAGAAGGTTTTTGTTAAAGTCCCTGTACTTCTCGTTGTTTGTTTTCATCTTTTTAAAAATTAAATGTAGAAAAAAAGTTATTAGATATTTGTGATTTCAGTTTCTATTTTGCCGACTTCCTCTTCGGATTCTTTTGCCTCAAGCTTCCTGTATTCGCCCAGGGCATACTGTGTAAGCTCTCTCTTCTTATCGGAGATCTTCTGATCATATTCAGCGTTAAGAGCCCTTAGATCGTCCTGAGCCTTATCTTCCTGCTCTTTAACGTTGTGTGACTGTCTTATTAGGTCCATAAGCTGGGTGCGATCTTTATCTCCCATATTCGGGATAAGCTCGGCGAAATGGTCTTTATATGTCGGATCCAAATAGCTATTTTCCAGCTCATTAAGAAGCATTTCATCCGTTAGTTGTTTTGTTTTTGTAGTCATTTTGTTAAGTTTAAATTTTTAATTAAATCAGGCATTTTTTTTATCTTTTTCCGGATTCGGGGCGTATTTAGCCAAAGCATCAGGATTTCCAGGGAGTTTATAAGTCTCATCCAGATAACTGCGCATAGCTTTTTGGTCTATTTTTGAGATACGAGACATATTATCCGCAACCTTTTGATTATCGGCATCGTTGAATACTTCCGCGAAGTAATAAGCGTGTTTCAGCGTCACACGGACCTGATCCGCCTTGTCATCCATATGCTTTTTTAATTGCGCTAAAGCTTTTCCTTCGGCGGCTTTTTCCGCCATGGCGACTATTTCCTCAGGGGCTTTAATCCCTTTTTTGTAAACAAAAAGCACATCATTATCAAAACTTGTTTCGTCCAGAGTCAGCCCTTTTGATCCAAAAGCTTTTTTAACATCTTCTTTGGAATTTTTTGCCAATTCTTCGACGGATTTTTTATCGGCATCCGTAAGTTCTTCAGCAGGTTTTTCCGCTGTCGCAACAGCAGTGTCATTTTTTACAATCTCTATACCTTGCAACTTAGCCAATTCCTCTTCGCGGTTGTTAAGAATATAGCTCATTGTAAGCTGTGCTTTTTCTCCCGGTTTTAATTTTTTGAATTCCTCAGGTGTTTGCACGTCCGGAGCTATCCATGACATAGCGTATGCCAATATAGTGCCTACGCCAGGCATATCTTTTAGCCTGTATGCGAAATTCTTTATAGGATCGGTAGAATGTTTTTTCTTTGCTTCGGCGATCAGTTCATTAAGTTTTGTGTATTGCGCGAATTCATTAACAAATGTGTCCAATCCTGCGTATTCAGGGCTTTCTTTGATTGTCTTGAATTTGGCTTCGGTTGTTGCCTCTTTGAATTTTGCCCTCATCTGTTCTTTGTATTTTTCGCGCTCTACAGGGTCTTTTATCTTTAGCTCATCAAGGTCTGTTTCCAGTCCTTTAAGGGCTTCATCCAGGATTCCCACAGCTAATTGGCCCTCTGTGCCCTCTTTTAATTTTTTAAGAGCCTCTTTGGTTTTGTCCAATTCAGGGTTTTCTTTGCCCTTTTCAGCACCGCCCGATGTGAAGAAGTTTTTTATTACGTCAAACATGTTTATTAGTTGTTAGAATGTATTTTATCGAGGATGTCCTTTTTGACTTCCTCCAGCGTGCGCATTATTTTCTTTTTTTCATCGTCGCGCACGATGAATATTCCTCTTTCTACCGCGTTGCATCGGTAGGAAAAGGCCTGCATAAGGCGCAGGTATTCCCTCTGCTCCTCATTGCCCATCAAAAAGAGAGCGAGGATATATCGCTTTTTGAGGTCTTCCGAAAGATGTTGGTTGGCCTCAATAAGATCGATTATTTGTTTTTCTATGTCGGTCATTGTAATGATTAAAGATTAACGATTAAAGATTTGATAATTATAAATTGTCTGAACTTTGATTTTTGTGATTAAATGATTTCTTTGATTTTTGTATGTAGAATTTAAGTTGTAATCATGGCAATCATTCGAATCATACGAAAATCATAGTTCTGACTTTATATTTTTTTTAGGTCTTTCATCAGTTCCTCGTCCGCTATAGGTTCTTCCTCTTTTTTATGATGCTCGAGAGCTTTGCGCCTTATCTCATCGGCTCTCTTTCCGCCTTCAAGTATTTTCTTGATGTAAGCGGGGTCGCGCCTTCTTGTGTGATGCCCTGCGGGAGGTATATCTCCGTTGCTCATATCGGTAATTAGATTATGTAAACATCTCCATGTTTCTGCTCGAACACGGATTTCATCTGAAAAACTGTTTCCACAAGGTTCTGTATCTGGAATGTGGCTTTATTGTCTATTTTCCAAAGTGCTTCTATCTGTCGTATAACACTCATCAGGTTTATGGCTGTAAGGTCGGCTTTTTCCTGGTCGTTTTCACTTAGTTTGTCGTAAACAGCGCGATTATAAAGTGTCTGGGGGTTATGCGTGTTTAATTCCCCGCTTTCGATCTTCTTAATAACCAGTTTCAAAAAATCCTCATGGCCGGCATTAAAACCCGTTTGGTCCATCAACGGCTCGTTCAGTTGTTTCTGAGTCTTTGGGTCGATTATCGCGTCCTTGTATTGTTCGATTATTTTTTGCATATCCTTTGTCCGATTAATGATTAACGATTTACGATTTATGTTTAATCTATTTATTATACCAAAAAAATGGCTAAAAAACAAGCATATATCTCAGATTTCTGATTTGTGATTTCTGATTCCTATTTTGTATTCTTATATTTAAAAATTTGATTCCAAAATAAAAAATCTCAAATAACAAATCGAATCAGAAATCTGAAATCTGAAATCAGAAATTTACATTGGTTTTAACCCCAGTAGTTTGATGGCTTCCTCGTCGGAGACTTGCGGAAAATTCTCGTAAAACTGGCCTACGGCGTAGAAATCTTCGCGGATGTCCAGACATATCATCTCATCGACCTCTTTCTCCAGTTTTTTGTATGAATCTGCTGCGGAAACAGGCACAGCAAGCACGATTTTTTTTGGCTTTTGTCTGCGCGCGTACAGCACGGCGGCAATTGTTGTAAAACCTGTGGCTATGCCGTCATCGATTATTATCACGATTTTATCTTTTAAATTTGGCAATTCGGCATCGCCTCTGTATTCCTCATAACGGCGCTTTATCACATGTTTTAGGCGCTGGGCTTCATCGTCGATATATTTTTTGGGTATGCCGTACATCTCAACTACCCCCTCATTTATCTCCACATGCCCATCCGGACCGACGACTCCTATGGCGTATTCCTCGTTTCCGGGAGCGCTTATTTTTTTGGTGACGACAATATCAAGCGGTATATCCAGCTTATCTTTAAGCACTTTTCCCAATTCCAAAGCACCTCTAGGAATTGCGAGGATAATGGCGTCCTTTCTGCCTTTGTATTGCGCGAGCTTTGGAGCTAGTTGTTCCGCGGCGTCGATCCTATCTTTAAACATATCTTAAGCACTTATCCCTCTTACCCTTGCTCCGACTGACTTTTAGTGCAAGTGCAAGAGCAAGTGCAAGTATTGTAATGGTTAACTAATTTTTCAAATTTTCAAGTATGTGGCCCATTTTCCGTTTTTTTGTCTGCAGATATTTCAGGTTTATTCTATTCGGCTGGATCTCCAAAGGTATTCTTTTTATTATCTCCAGCCCATAGCCTTCAAGTCCTACAAGTTTTTTAGGATTGTTTGTGAGAAGCTCAATTTTTTTAACGCCCAAATCCGCTAATATTTGCGCTCCGATGCCGTAATCACGCAGGTCGGATTTGAAACCCAGGTGGTGATTGGCTTCAACGGTATCCATGCCTTTCTGCTGGAGGCCGTATGCCTTTATTTTATTCGCCAGACCTATTCCGCGGCCTTCCTGTCGCATGTACAAAAGCACCCCACAGTTTTTCTCTCCTATCATTTTAAGGGCCGCGGAAAGCTGTTGCCCGCAGTCGCAGTGCATGGAGCGGAAAGCGTCGCCTGTCAGGCATTCGGAATGCACTCTTACAAGCACTTTGTCCGCTTTTTTTATATTTCCCATGGTAAGCGCCACATGCTCTTTTAAATCCGTCATACTTTGATAAACACAGGTCCTGAAAACACCGTATTCCGTTGTAAGGCTGGATTCAGCCTCTTTTTTTATCAGCTTTTCGTTACGGCTCCTGTATTTAATAAGGTCCTGAATTGTCGTTATCAGCAATTTGTGCTTAGCCGCGAATTTTTTAAGGTCTGCAAGTCGGGCCATTGTACCGTCACCGTTCATTATCTCGCAAATGACTCCGACAGGGGGCATCCCCGCCATTTTCATAAGATCCACAGCGGCTTCCGTATGTCCCGCGCGCACAAGCACACCGCCTCTTTTGGCTATAAGCGGAAACATGTGTCCAGGTCTTATAAAATCGTTCGGGCAGGACTTTATATCTATGATTTTTTTAATAGTCTTTGCCCTGTCCGCAGCCGATATACCGGTGGTCGTACCTTCTTTTGCGTCAACGGATACCGAAAAATTACAGTTGCCGTCCGGATTCGGCACCATGGGATGAAAATTCAGCCTGTACGCCATTTCCTCTTCCATCGGCACACAGATAAGCCCCCTGCCTTCCTTCGCCATGAAGTTTATAGCTTCCGGCGTGATCTTATCCGCGGACATCACCAAATCGCCCTCGTTTTCACGATCCTCATCGTCGATGATGACAATCATCCTGCCTTTTTTGAGTTCGTCGATGGCTTTTTGCATAGCAACGAAATAACGAAATAACGATATAACGATATAACAAAAAACTCGAAACTCAAAACCAAAGCTATCAGCGGTAAGCTGTCAGCCCCAAGGGGGCCCCTTAGGGGCTGTCAGCCTTGAAAATATTGTTGTAAGTTTCAACTATAAGCTCATATATTCAGGCTTATTGCTTACTGCTGTCAGCTTACAGCTTATATTTCAGTCTTATATATCGCCTTTTTGCTCAATACATAAAGCGTCTGTTCATTTGGGTCTACATATATCCCCTGAAGGCTATCAAGATCGCTGAGGTAAATCTGGCTCTTGTAGCGGGCACCTTCGCCTACTTCTTTTTCTATTATCACAACGCGTTTATTAACAGGGTCCATTACATACAGGTTGTTCAATTCAGGTGAAGTGAATATCTGTGTGGCCTGCGATATATCGGCTCCCATGTCCTCTACGACGAAAGGCTGGACTTTGGATTTGAATATTTTAATTATTTCGCCGCCCTGCTTAAGCACGTAGACATTGCCGTCGATGGCCATGGAAATGGCACCCTTCAAATCCGCGTCGGAATTATATTCAGTTGCGCTGGAGAAGTTATTCCTGAGCCTGGAGTATTTATATATCTGGTTGGCAGAAGGGCTTAGCAAGTATAGGTTTCTTCCGTAAGCTTTTACATCGATTCCCGGTTTCCATCCGCTGTCCTCGTTACTGGCGAACCTGAACTGGCCGTCGGCGTATTCGATTACGCGTCCGGATTGAGTCAGGAATACAAGCATTCCCTGATCCGGCATGGCTGTCGCGGACATAACGACTTCAGTCTCATCTATAGTTTTAGGATCCAGCACCTGATCGAGGATCACCTCGTAAAGAGCGTTGTATTCATACGCGAAAAGGTTATCATCCATGCTCATAATGCCGAGTGCTTCCACCGTTTCACGCTTCTGGCTTAAATCCACATAAGGCTGAAGAGAGCTGAGCCTTTTTATGTTGTTTATGCTATCTCTGGTGCCCTGCACTTTATCCAGAAGTGCCAGAACTTCGGTTCTAAAGTAATTTGTAGCCAGAACATCGCGTGCGTCGCGTTCCACTTTATCCAGAATCGCATTAGCAGTTTCCTTGTCGTTGGCATAGCCCTTGGTATTGGCTTTACTGATATCCTGGTTCATAGCTTCTATCTTCACACGATATTCCTCGCGCAGAGCTTTATCCCTGCTGCCATCCACAAGGAATGAAATGCTTATGATAAGAAGCAGTGCCACAACAAGAATGGCCGCCAATATGGTGTTTTTGCTCCATTCGGGTTTTTTGAGGCCTGTTTTTTTCTCGAAAAATGCCGATACAGAAGATACGGCGGATTTCACTTTTGCCAAAGCTTTTTCCACGATGGGATTGGATTCTTTTGGCGCCTCCTGTAATACCGGTCGCTGAGGAAGTTTGGCGTGCACAAGCGCCACGCCGATACTTAATTCGTTATCCGAAAGTACAAGTTCGCGTATGGAATCCAGCGCCTCGGTTATACCGTCCATACAAAGCTGAGTGATCTGTGAATGAGTGGCAAGGCGGAGCAGGCGTGAAGTGGCGAAAATAAGCTTGTCCTCCGACATAAGTTCACCGCTGGCAATGTTTAAAAACAAATCATCCGATTTTCCGGAAAGCCCCTCGCTTATTAATGAAAGCTTATTTTTCCTTATCAGATAAGCTTCGGCGTCGTTGGCTTGCGTTAAATGAAGCTCATTCCCCGCGAATACGGCTATGACCGCGTTTATTTTACCCATGGATTTCACTCCGCGTTTCTCCTTTATACTGTTATATATAAGGTTTATCTCCTTAAGCGTGTTTTCGAAGCGCTCGTAAGGCTCAAGTTCCGGGTTGCTGAAGTACACCTCGTCCACTATATCTATGATGCTCTGCACGGTAGCCCGCGCGAATTTGGTGTTCCCGATAACCTCGAAAGAAAGCCAGACCTGGTCGTCCAGGCGGGGTTTCTTAAGCGTTTTTATTTGGATAAAATGTTCAGAATCACGCGCTACGGAGAAAGTATCTGCTAATATTTTGAAAGACATTTTTGTTTCGTTAAAATATCAGGATAATAGTAACATATAAAACTCGAAACTCAAAATTACAAAGTGCATGTGCATGTGCAAGTGCATGTGAATGTGTATATATCAGTACTTGGACTTGCACTTGGACTTGCACTTTCTAATAAGTTTTCATTTCCAATTTTCCATTTCCAATTTATAATTATCCCGTAATCTAACAAAAACAATATGCAAATAAGACTTTTGGCCCAACATATAAATCTAAGCAAAAAGCAGGAAGAGGATATACGTGCGAAGATTGCGAAATTGGCAAAATTCGCCGATCCGATATCCGATGAATCAAGCGAAATAAAGATCGAGCTATCATTTGAAGATTCCAAAAAACCGGAAGATTCTTATTGCTGTATACTTACTATTTTCGTTCCTCAGGATACTTTGAGGGCTGAGTCCAGGGGTGAATCTTTGCAAAATTCGGTCGATGACGTTATTGAGAAAATAAAAAGCCAGATAGAGCATTATAAGGCGAAGGTTTATCATTTAAATGACCGAAAGTAAGCTATAAGCGGTCAGCTGTCAGCGGTCAGCCTTTATATATTGTTTTTAAAACTTACTACCATATATTTGGGCTTACAGCTTGCCGCTTACTGCTGACAGCCTAATTATTATGCTGAAAGAATCAGACAATACACTACAGACTTTCATCAAATCCCTACTATACGTTTCGCCGTTGGTCTTTCCGCTTTATCTTATAAAATTCCAGGTCTACGGCATACCTTTTACCGTTCTTGAGTTATACGCGTATCTGCTTTTTGCTTTGTGGTTTATCGCGCTTATTTTTGGGAAAACGCCTTTTACCTGGGCTAAACCGCTTCGCTATTACTGGCTTACGGCTTTTGTGCTTTTTTTGGGCGCCACTATGGGGGTGCTTTCCGCGCCTCACTTTGTACAGCTTCCAAATCAGGAAATATTAGACGCGCAAAAAGTGGCGCTTGGTGTATGGAAAGGATGGATAGTAGCGCCAATGCTTTATTTCGCTGTTCTTACCCAGACTATAAGGACGCAGCCGGAGCTTATGAAACTGATGCGCCGTTTTGTTTATTCGGGCGCGCTTATCGCCCTGATTTCCTATGGTTACGGTGTCTTTAACGGCGGTGTCACATACGATTTTAGATTGAGCGGGTTCTTTGAGTCCGCCAACTATCTTTCCCTCTATCTTGTGCCACCGCTTTTGATGAGCGTCTGTTTTATCTTCCAGCGTCCGGAAAAGCCAACGATGACCAGCTACCTGGATCTGTCGTCATTCGTCATAATGGCCCACGCGCTGTTTTTCACAAAATCATACGCGGCCATTATCGGCGTTTTCGGGGCACTGATACTTTATTTACTATATATAGTAGTTAAAAAACGCGTAAAACTTAAAAATATAATAGCCGGGCTTTTGGCTTTGGGTATTACATTCAGCATTGTGCTTTTTACCCAGATAAACACTCCTAAATTCCAGCAGTTTTTGGAGCTTAAAGAAAGGTCCAGCTCCTCCGTGCGCCTTGAAGTGTATGAAATAGCATGGAATCTTATAGATGAAAATCCATTACTTGGTGTCGGGCCGGGGCTTTTTCAGGCCAATTACCAGACAAAGGGCCCCGCAATACTCGGTCACGCGCCTATGGAATGGAATATACCGCATCCGCATAACATATTCTTCGCCTTCTGGCTCTTTGCCGGAGCTTTAGGCTTTGTCGCGCTGCTTATTTTTATAGCCTACGCGAATGCAAAGTTCACCTGCGCGTTGATACCATTTTGGGGCATCATCATACACGGACTGTTTGATACCCCTTTCTGGAAAAACGACCTCAGTATGATCTTCTGGATCGTTTTAGGCGCCATAGTAATAATGCAAACTTATGGAACTCATACCGATCAAAAGCCAGCGGCTCCTATCCGGAGGCGACTTGCTCCAAGGATTTCAAAAAGCCCTAAAGTCTAATCGTCAGTCGTTAAAAAATGGGGATATTCTTGTAGTCGCTTCCAAAGTCTTTTCTTATTCCGAGGGGAGGCTTCTTGAAACTAAAAACTCAAAGCTGTCAGCGGTAAGCGGTAAGCTGTCAGCTGAAAAGCTTTCATTTCAGGAGATTGTGAAAAGGGAGGCGGATTATGTTTTTGAGAAGGGCGAGATGGTAATGACACTTAAAAACAAAATACTTATACCAAATGCCGGAATAGATAACAGCAATACGCCCAAAGGAATGGTGGTTTTATGGCCGAAAGACCCTTTTGCTTCAGCTCAAACGTTTTTAGCCAAACTCAAGAAAACATTCCGCCTGAAAAAGCTCGGAATAGTGATAAGCGATTCACATTGCCAGCCACTCCGGTCCGGAACGACTGGTATTGCCATAGCCTGGGCGGGATTTGAAGGTGTGCAGGATGTCCGCGGGACAAAAGACCTGTTCGGGAAAAAGATGGCCTACACACAAATCGCCGTGGCGGACGACTTGGCATCCGCCGGGAATATATTGATGGGTGAAACCGATGCTTCTACACCTTTTGTGATAGTACGAAGGGCGCCTGTTGAGTTTACGGGTAAAAAGTATTCGGCTAAAGATTATTCCATCGATCCGAAAAAGTGTATTTTCAATATTTTCTACGACAAAGAATTTTTAGCCAGGTAATCTGCCTGATATTTCAGTAAGAGTTTTTAGCAAAGGGGCTATTTCTTCTCTGTGAGCTATTATCGCCGGTTCGAATAAGCTGATTTTAAAGGCCAGATGATACATTTTTGGTATCGGAAACGCGGTTTCTCTGTTTGAAATTTCATTGGCACCCAATGTTTCTCCGATCTTAAGAAATGTTTCAAACGCGACACGTTTCATCTCATCAAGTTCTTTACCGTCAATGCCTGTGGCATGCTCAAGTTTTCTGGCTACTTCATAAAGGATTGTTCGGATATCCGGGTCGGTTTTTTGGAGGGCTTCACTCATTTTATTTCAGTTAAAAATTATCTGAGACCAAATTATATATTTTAAAAGAGGAAAGCAACTGAAAACAATTTACTCACCCTGTAAAAATAAAAAAAGAAAAAAAAGAAAATTCCCCTCCTGGATCAGGAGGGGCTAGGGGTGGTAGTAAATCAGAAAAAAATAAAAAACAAACATAAAAAATACCACCCCCTAACCCCTCCTAACTTAGGAGGGGAGAGTGCTTGGTTTTAATCAATTATCTATCACCTCAATAACCACCTTCTCCTCGGTTTTCTTATCATCCGCCACTGCTTTGACTGTAAAATTGCCAGCTTTCGGCTGCCATTCCAAGCGGAATTTCGGCGTGAGGGACTCGCCGACATCTTCGCCGTTAACAAACCAATTTATTTTTGAGATATCGTCGCTGGCGCTGGCCTGAAAAATAATTTTTTCGTTAGTGTCCGGCACCATTGGGTCCAGTTTATAGCTTTCGTTGACCGACGGTTTTTCTATCATTATCCATGAGCCCTGTTTTTGGACTTCTTCCGGGCATAAAGGCGAGTAGACCCTTGGCGCCTCAGGCCAGCCGTTTTCACGGGCCCAAGTCTTCAGGTCCGGCGGAAAGATAGCGAAAACTTTTTCCTCCGTAAACTCCGCCGGGCAACCTTCGCTCGCTATAAGCCCGTTTCTTTTATCTATTTTTACCGGAGTGAAAATATCGTCGGTATCTTTCGGTTCCGTCCCGGCTATAAACCACTCCTTTGTCTTGTAAGCGCAGTACTCGGTCGGGAGTTTCCCCGAAAGTTTGCATATTTCTTTCTCGTAAATGCCTTCAGGTTTTTTGAAACTGAGTACCGGCCTGTTCTTTACCGCAGCGACCATGATATCGTGGAAAATAGGGCCCGCGCCTGTAACGCCCGAAGTCTCTGTCATAGGCGAATTGTCGGCATTGCCGACCCATACACCTACCACACGGTCCGGCGTGTAGCCTATAGTCCAGTTATCTCGGGAGTTTCTCGTCGTGCCTGTTTTCGCGGCAACCGGAAATCCGAATTCCAATGGTCCGGCTTCTCCGAATTCAGGCAGGCGCGCGCTGTCATCGTCCAAAATATCCGTTATCAGCCACGCGATCTTTTCATCCAGTATTCTTTTTCCTTCCGGCGCGCTTTCGTCCAATAGCGTTTTTACTTCCAGCGTCTTTCCGCCCCGCGCGAACATGGCGTAGGCTTTTGTCAGTTCCAATAACTTCACCTCTCCGCTCCCAAGTGTGAGCGCGAGGCCGTAATGTTCAGGCAGTTCGTTTAAAGTGGTTATGCCTGCGCTTTTAAGGAAATCCAGCAAAGTCTGCACACCTATTTTCTCCAGAACTTTCACGGCGCAGATGTTATATGAGTTCGCCAGCGCCTCCCTGTAACGCACCAGCCCGTGGTAACCGAAGTCGTAGTTCCTTGGTATATACGGGTTGCCCTCCTGAGTAAAGAACTGAGTTTCTATATCCGACACTGTTGTCGCCGCCGTATCCCCGCGCCTTAATGCCAGCGCGTATGTGAATGGCTTCAGGGCGGAACCAGGTTGCCTTGAGCTAAGCGCCACATTCACCGCGCCGTCGTGTTCGGCGTCGAAATAATCTCCGCTACCCACCATGGCGAGCACTTCACCCGTTACCGCGTCCAAAACAACCGCGGCGGCAGATGTCACATTTTTATCCGCGAGATCTTTTAAGCGGTTTTCTATAATCCGTTCGGATTCCTGCTGTAAATCGAGGTCTAATGTTGTCCTTATTTCCGATTGTGGCGCCGCTCCGCGTGGCGCAAGTTGTGGCGCAAGTTGTGGGCTGCTATTTATTCCACCATTTGCGCCACCATTGGCTCCACCATTTGCGCCACCACTGAGTATCCACATTACGAAGTGAGGAGCGAGGATCTGGATTTTGCCGGAACTTAGGTTTATCGATTCGTTTTTTATTTCCGAGATTTCATCATCGCTGAAAGTTTTAGCTTTTTCCAAAATACCGATGACTGTCTCGTGGCGTTTTTTGGCGAGGTCGAAATTCTTGAATGGGTCGTACGAAGTGGGGGATTGGATAAGCCCTATAATAAATGAACTTTCCGCCAATGAAAGCTCACCAGCGTTTTTGTTGAAATAAGTCTTTGCCGCGGCCTGTACTCCATACGCCTGATGTCCGAAATAAACAGAGTTCAGGTAACTTTCCATTATCTCATCCTTGCTCATACGCGTTTCCAGCTTCAGGGCCAGAAGTATTTCCCTTATCTTATATATGTAGCCCCTGTGTTCCGGTTTCAGGCGGTTTCTTACAAGTTGTTGGGTGATAGTACTTCCTCCGGAAACTATTTTACCGGATACAAAATTCTGCCACGCGGCGCGCGTAATACCTTTCAGGCTTATTCCGTGATGGCTGTAAAAAGTTCCGTCTTCGACCGCGGTAGTTATTTTGATGATATCTTCCGGTATATCCTGAAACGCCAGATATTCCTGCAGACCAAAATTCTCATCCCTCGATTCATAAAGCAGTTTCCCATTGCGGTCGAGTATTCTCATCGGTTCCCTATTCGCTTCCGACTGAAGCTGTTTTGGCAGAGGCCAGAGGAAAAAAATAAGGATGATTCCTAAAATTCCGGCGAGTATAAGACCTAATATTTTTAGTTTGGTGGGTTTCACTGTTCCCTATTTTACCTTTTACAAAATTCAGCACAAGGAAACAGGTGCGGGTTATTGTTTATTAAGTACTAGTTAGGCAAAATTCCTTAAAGTTCAACCTAATTCTTATTAATTCCCGCTAATCGCCTTCCACTAAGGGGCTATTATTAGCCCTTATTTTATGCTATAATATAGTGATATTTATTATTTTTATGGAACCAAATAATAAACCTAAAGGATTCAATCGAAGAGAATTTCTTCAAGGTGCACTGAAAGGGCTTGCTGCAAGTGCTTTGACACTTGCAGGGGCAGAAGCATTTTTGGTTGCGACAGGCCGTGATGATTTTTTTAAAGTATTGGAAGATTATAATGCAAACATGGATTCCCCTCAAAATAAGGCACTGGAGCTTGCGTCTAAAAATCTTGAAAGTAAGAAGTTTCATTATGAATTACATGGTATTCAGTTTATTAGCAATACTGTATCAGCAGAAGCTTTAGCTCCATACATGGATGAAGCGATCAAAAAGGTTGGTGGTCCTTATTGGTCACCTGAAAAACCTATTGTAATTGAACATAATAATATTGGTGCTACAAATTGCGATAATTATGTTCTTATTGGTAACTCTAAGTCATATACTCATGAATTAATTCATTTATTAATTGGGCCATTTACCTACAAGTGGCCTAAAGTATTAAGTGAGTTTTTTGCTTATAGTGCAAATCTTGAAAAATCTTATACCTCTGATGAATTAAATCACCCTACCATTAGTATGATTGACCCACTAATGATTAGCATAGTTAAAGCTAAAGAAAACAACCTACGTCGTTTAATGAGTCTAAGAAATATTGCAGTAAGTCAATTAAGCAACCAATTAAGCGATGAACAACGCAGAGAGATGTGTAAGGCAGCAACGCAAAAAGGAGAAATAAATATGGATGAGCTTGATACCTTTGTAAAACAATTTGGCATTGATCATGCAGTTTTCAAAAAAGGAAAGCCGGGTGAGTTACATCATGCTTTTGCGGGAATAGATGCTGGGCGTAGAATAGTTGATTTAGTTAGTTACCAAACTGATGAATATGGCAGAGAAAGGCCTAAATTGTCTACTATTCATTTAATCCCTCAAGATAAAAATGGAGAACCTATTACAAAAGAGGAGATAAAAGTTAATGTTAGTGGTGTATCAACAATTATTGTGCCTGAACTATATAGACATATTTATAGAAACGATCCTGCATTTAATTTGTTTTCTGATTTTACAAAAAAGGAAGGTAAAATTACTTCAATTTATATTCCTGAATGGGATTTATTAGTGGATTTATATAAAAAAAATAAGCATAAATAATGTTTTCGTGGAATTAATAAGATTTCATTTAAATTAAGAATTTTAAGGGTGTAACATATGTTGCCTAACTAGTACTTATAAGAACTCATTCCTTCACCTCCAGCCAATCACCCTCGGTCTGGCCGAATGTCTCCGGATAGTACATCTCCCATGCTGTCGCGGGTCTGTTTCGGAATTTGCCCGGAGTGGTTGCGCGGGCGAGGTATTCGTATTCGTAAACACCGGCTGGCAGATAATCGGCGAACATGAAGACGGCGTCATCACGGTATTCTATATGGTTGAAATACCATATCGGATTCCACCAGTACCATTCGCCTTCTTTAGGCTGGTTTATTTCACCGGCTAGTCTTTGCTGTGAAGTGATGAACTGGAAGTCTATAGCTTCAAAGCCGGCAGGAAGAGGGCTTGAAACCGCGACAAGGTTTCTATCTTCCGGCACAGTGATTGTCAGTTTGGTCTTGTAAGTGCCTTGTACCTTGTAGCCTTTTTCACCTTCCTCAAGCGGTGTTATTTCACGCTTTATGCTGATGCCCTGATCGGTCGCCGGAATATAATCCAGTGTCAGGAAGTAATCCATAGTGAGGTCGTAATACAACTTTCCTTCGCCTTCCTTGGATATCTGAACCGGGTTCATCTTGTCCGCGTTCAATTCCTCAAACGTTTTAATAACTTCCTTTTTCGTCAGTATGTTTTTCTCGCCGTAAACTTCGCTCAAAGCTTCCGTGCCGTTGATATTCACTTTGGCGGTGAAGTTGCCCTCAAGTTCGTTTGTGAATTTCAGATAGTCCACGAGCGCGAAAATGCTGGCGACTGTGGATTGAGTCGTATCCCAATGTCCTTCGTCACGAGTCGCGATAAGATAGCGCACCATGTTCGGGACAATAGGATTATCCGGCAGTATGCGTATCATGGCCTGAAGCACGAGCGCGGTCGTCTTGGTATTGGTGTTCATAGCAATACCCCAATATCCTTCATCCATTTCCTCAAAGTGCGTTCCACGTGAATCGATTTTGGCGTAATTCAGTATTTCCTCAAGAAGCTTTTTGCCGTTACCGTCTCTGCCATATGCCATTGCAAGATGAGCTTTCGCGAATACAGGAAGCTGATCCCTCTTCTTATATAGGTTGTTAAGCAGGGCGGTATCGCTTCTTCCGGTTTCGGATAATACATATAGTATGTAGGCGCGGGTTGTAAGATCTATTTTTTCCTCCATATTCTGATTCCTCATGACAAAATCCAGATAATCATAAGCGCGCGCGAGAACATTATTATCCACCGCGTAGCCGGCGCCTTTTGTCATCTGCAGTGCGTAGGCTATATATGCCGTCAGGTATGGATAACTTTCATTGCTCTCGCTCCAGTATCCGAATCCTCCGTCGCTTCGCTGGAAGGTATAAAGTTTTTCCAACCCACCGATAATGTTCTTTTCAAGTTTCTTATCGTCCACGAACTTGAACTCATCAAAACCCTGAAGGGTTTTGACAGCCACGTTCGGTAGGAAGCTTGATACAGTCTGTTCGGCACAGCCGTATGGATATTCAACAAGGAACTCCAACCCCTTCGGCAGATATGACGCGAGTGTCGGAGATATCGTCGCGGTGACTTTACCGTGTTTGGCTTCGTTTTTTGGCGGGATATACACTTCTTCCGTGGAATCCTTATCCACCACGCCGTTAGTAGCGACGAACTGCGGAGTGCCGAATTCGTAAACAGGAATGTTTTCCTCTATTTCGTCCAAAGTATTATCTCCGACAGCTTTGAAGTGAAGAACGGCAGTTTTTGTATCGCCTATTTTTACAGGGAACACTATTTTGCCGGATTCGTCAGGTTTTACTTTCACTTTTTGCGTAGTGTCGGATTTTGTCTCAAAACCGGTGCCGGAGAAAGTCACTTCGTAATCCTGAACTTTGTCCGTGAAGTTGTGTATGGTCGCGCCCAGTTGTATTTCATCATCTATTACGGCAAAGCGCGGGCGAAGAGGTCGTACAATTGTCTGTTTGGTCTCTATGACCTCATGTGTGGTTGCGCCGTAAAGACTGTCCTTTGTATTCGCGATGGCAAGGAACTGCCATGTGGTCAGATTATCCGGGAGCGTGAAGCTTACTTTCGCCTCGCCTTTTTCATCCGTCATCACACTTGGATTCCAGTAAGCGGTATCCTTGAAATTGGTGCGCACTTTAGTTTCAGGCTCTCCGCCACCACCACCTTTTGAACCCGGCTTGAATACATCCATCAGATATATAAGCATCTGGGAAGTCTTAACGCCCAAGCCTCTCTGCTGGTAGAAAGTGTTAACAAGATCCGGAAGCTGGAAGCCGAGCAGTGCCTGTACGCTTAGGTCTACGACACCAAGCGATACTTCCGCCTGCACCGGCTGGCCGAGATAGTTCTTTACCTTAATAACGGTGTTAACATTTTCGCCCGGGCCATATTTCTTTTTGTCCGTGGAGATCTCCAGATCCAGTTTCTTCTGGCTTGTCTCTATATTAAGTGCGGCGTAGCCCACTTTGAATGCCGGGGTTCCGGTGTCTTTCCCATTCTCATCGAATGTTTCGCCGTCACGCGGTTTTATTATGACAACGGAAACATAAGCGTTCGGTATAAGGTTTTCCGTTATCGGTATTTCCACAGGCTGGGCGTTGCCAAGCACCTGTATCACTTTTCTGCTTATGATGCCTTCTCGTTCCACTGTGACCAATGCTTTTATTTTTTCACCCTGATAAGGCGATTTGATAAGAAGCTTCGCGGTGTCGCCAACTTTATATTCCGGCTTGTCGGTTACGACCTCGATGCGGTCGTTATTAGCCCGAGGCCAATTGATGAACACATCCGAGAAAGCGTATACCACTGTGCCGGCTTTGGAAACGCGCCCTTTGCCGTCTTCCGTATCCACCACTATCCTGTATGTTCCGCCCGCGTCTATCATTATATCCGCGCTGCCTTTACCTTTGTCGTCCGTAGTGGTGCGGGTCTTTCTGATAAAGGTGTCCTTAGGCTCGTTTTCATAATAATATTCACCGTCCACGTTCTTCTTTTTGACCGTGTTCCATTCGCGCTGGAAAAGCTGTATGCTCACGCTTTGGCCCGGAGCAGGAGAGCCATCTGTTTTGAGTGTTATCACCTTTACCTTGGCTTTTTCGTTCGGATTCACGACGTAATCATCGGTTTTTACTCCCACATATACTTCCGATTTATGCACCGGCACGTATTCGCGGTTAGCTACGACCTGATTATTCGTATCCGTGATATCCGCCTCCACCATTACTGTCTGGCTGGTCTCTTTATTGGTAAGGTCGACAGGGAATTCGACTTTGTAATAACCGTTTTTATCCAGCTTTCCTTTTCCTTCGGTTATGGTATCCGTCTGCGACGAACAATTCCACCAGCACCAGACATCATCTAGCGCGAATGAATACCAATCGTCCGTGTATCTGTTGAACCAATAAGCGGAACCTGTCGCGTACCAGTTTATATCCGCGTTTGCCATCGCCGCGCCGAAGTAATAAGCCGCGTTCACGTCGAAAGCAACCTTATCCCCCGAGAAATATTCTTCTTTCTCCGGTTTCAGCTCCACTTTGTATTCGGGTTTTCTGTACGCGAGCACATTGAACGATGTCCCGCCCCAATTGTTATCGTATTTATCCTCCGGCAGAAGTTTTACAGATATCTGATACACTCCCAGAGGCGCGCCCGCGTCCACAGGCAGTTCCGCGGAGAAAGTGCCGAAGTCATTCAGCTTTATAGTCTTATTGTATATCTCGTTATACTGCGCGTCCGCAACTGTAACAAGCGCGTTCGTGCCCTTTGGTATCTCTATTTTTCCGTTGTTATCCCTTGTCCTTAAAATACCTTTGAAGTACACGGTGTCGCCGGGCCTGTATAGTTGCCTTTCGGTATATATATAGGAATCGACCTGATAGTACGCCAATGACGGTCCGCGGAAATTTTCACCGATACCGAAGTTCCATGGTTCAAGGCCGTTATTCCATTCGCTTCCAAGGAATGTGAATTCCCCGTCCTTTTCCGCCGTTACCCAGAACTCGGGATTCCATTCATTGTTAACGGTCTGGAATTTTTTCAGGTTAAGATTCCCTTCAAAAAAACCGTCGGCGTCCGTCTTTCCGCTTAAAACCATTTCGCCTTTAAGGTTGTAGAACTTTATCGAGGCGGAATTTATCGGACTGCCGTCTTTCAGGCTGACCAGCCATGCCAAAGCTTTACTGCCGGAATATTTAAGCGTGAGCGCCTGATTGGTGATCGTAAAAAACTGATACTGTATGAACGGTTTATATGAATCGTTATAAGTCATATAAGTATGTTCCGGAGCGGATATCTTAAGCGCGTATATACCGGGAACAAGCTTATGTCCGATTTCTTTTTCCACATCGAACGTTATCAGTTCGCTTACATCTTTCTGATTTTTAGTTTTAAAAGACAGCGATTGATAATCCGAATAGTCTGAAAGGCTTATCTCTGTTTCCCATGAATCCCTTCCTGAATCCCTTCTTGTCTGGCGGATTTTCATAAAATCCTCCACGGAAACCCTCGCCATTTCAATATCCGCACGGCTGATATTCACACCATGCATATAGTAAATAGGTGTGTGGTCGCCTTCAAAGAATCCGAATTCGCCCTTGCTTGTTATATTAAGCGATGGATGTATCGCGGGTGTTGTTATCTTGAACTCGTATGGCGCCTGAAGGCTTTGCCCCATCTGGTCTTTGACATTCGAGCCGAAAGTGAACGTGTACTCTGTGCTCGGTTTAAAATTGGTCATGTACATATTGAAACTCCTGAACTCGGACCATGAATCCGCACCGAATTCCAGATCTTTCCATCCTTCCACTTCCGGAGAAACCGATAAGCTTTTTTTAAGAGTCTCGTTATCTACAGGATTTGAGAATTCGATATATATGAAATCCGAATACCGGTCTTTTTCAAAACGATTTACTTTAAAATCCCCGACAGTCCTGAAATTCGCGGTGTATTTTTCCGTGCTTCCAAGGTCGCCCTCAAGGCCGAGTATGCCCTCTTTCACCATAAACATATATGGCGTGTTCAGAGTAAGCGGCATATCGGGTTTTACGACGATAAGTTTTTTGCTGACAGCCTTTTTGCCTTCTTCTATTTCCTCCTCGCCGTAACGCAGGTCGTAAGTGAGAACAGTAGAGCCTTTAACGATTTCATCAAAATTAATTGTCCCGTCCTCATTTATCTTGGGCTGATTGTTATTGTCGGTTTTATACAGGAATATGAAATCGGATGCTTTTTTGAGATCCATCTCATGGTTGAAAGTCAGCAGTATCTCTTTACTTGGTCCGGCGATGGCATATCCTTCCGTGGGGTCGCTTGTTATAAGTTTCGGGCGCTCCGTTTCAAAGCTCCATGAAAAATCCTCCGCGGTCTTATCGCCTATGGTAGTTACGATTCCTGCAGGCACGTTTACCGTGTATTTGGTAGCCAGCGTGAAACCGTCTTTCGGTGTGAATTCGGCTGTTGTAGTGCTTATCCAGCGCCAATCGCCTTTAACCTCCGGTGTTATGGTAACAGGCCACTGCCCCGAATATTTTTTAGCCCCGGATCCCTGAATAGCGGAAAGCGGTATTATAGGGCGGTCGAAGATAATATGTATTTTCGTTTCAGACGGAATATCTATGGCATCCGGCACAGGGAATCGTGAGGATACAACCGGCGCTCCCGCAACCGTGAATCTGAACTCCAGTTCTTTATTTATAGGTTTTTCACTGGCGTACTTGGTGTCCGGAGAAACTCTGAACGTATATGTCTTCCCCATCTCCAGTTTTTCTGTGGGCTTAAAGGAAAGAGTTTTATTGCTCCAGCTTATATCGCCCTCTATTTTATCCGATATTTCCAGTTTACTAAGCACATCTTTATGATCCATTTCACCCGGGAATGTCATATACAGGGTGGAATTTTCCGATACCTTTTGCAGGCCCTCGAAATCCGCGCTTGATGAGAATGGTCTACCGCTGTACAAATCCCCTCCAAATTCAAATAGTGTTGCGGCGAGAAGTATGGCAGTTACGCCTAAAACGCCGAACAAATAAGTTTTAAATGTTGAAAATCTGCTGGTTTTTTTCATAAATGGGGTTATAAATGATTTTTATCGTAAGTATTATACGATAAAACGGGAATAAGGTAACTAAAAGCGGTAAGCTGTAAGCTGTAAGCGGTCAGCTGTCAGCCTTTATATATTGTCATTAGTTTCAACTATAATTCAATATATTCGGGCTTACCGCTTACTGCTTACCGCTGATAGCTTGATTGGTCATCGGATATTGGTATAGTTATATCGTTATTAAAAGTCAAAACTATGTACAAGATCGCAGTACTTTCCTCCACTAATGGGACGAATTTCCAGTCCATTCTGGATGCCAAGGCGCGCGGGGAACTTAAGAATGTCGAAATATGCTGTCTTATAACCGATAAACCGATGTGCGGTGCCGCGCTGAAGGCACGTGACGCCAAGATAAAAGTCTACTATATAGACCCGCGCGATATCAGCCGTGAAAAGTTCGATGAGACAATCATGGACACTCTTACTTTTTTCGGCATCGACCTGGTCGTGCTCGGTGGTTTTATGCGCATAATCGGCCCTGCGATGGTCGAGAAATATAAAAACCGCATAATCAACATACACCCAAGTCTGCTGCCAAAGTTCGGTGGCACGATGAACATGTCCACCCATCAGGCCGTTATTGATGCCGGCGAAAAAGAGACGGGGATGACCATACACATCGTCGACGAAGGTGTAGATACAGGAAAAATAATATTGCAGAAAAAGGTTGCAGTTGAGCCGGGCGATACCGCTGAAACACTGAAGACTAAAGTCCAGGCGCTTGAGAAGGAGTGGTATCCGAAAGTCATTCAGATGTTTGCGGATGGGGAAATACAAATTTAATTATTCAATATTTTGACGATTTATGATTAATGATTAAAGATTAACGTAAATCGCAAGCCATTAATCGTTAATCGTAAATCGTTAATCGTATATATGAAAACAAAATTCAAATTGCTAAATTTCATACCGGCTTTATCCATTCCGGCTGCCATATTCATACCGCAGGCCGGAAAACTTTTTTCACATTACACGATGTGGATTCTGGCGGCTTTGCTTTTCTTTTCATTCCTCGGACTTAATACTTCTGATCTTATAAAAGAGGCAAAAAAACCGCTCAAGCCTTTTTTTGTCAGCGTGGTTATTCTTATAATTTCCCCACTTGTCATCTATCCGGTCATGGAAAGATTTTTCCCGATATATCTGCTCGGCGCGATTATCTTTATGCTTCTTCCTTCCGCAGTTTCCTCGCCCGCTATAGCTTCGATTTACGGCGGAAATGTAGCTTCCGCAACTGTTATTTCCGTTTTTTCAAATCTTCTTAGTCCTTTCACTATCCCGCTTTTCCTCGCAATATTCATGACGACATCCGTGAACGTAAGCATTGCCTCAATGCTTTTGCAATTGCTTGCGGTAGTCGTCATACCTTTCATTATCGGACTTATTGTGAACCGCTATTCTCCCTCTTTTGTAGAAAAAACAAGGCATCATTACAGGTTTATAAATCTTTTTATCCTGTTTTTGCTTTTTTATGCGGCCATTTCACCTTACGTTCCGGAGCTTATGGCGAATCTTGCCAATTGGCACTTATGGCTTGCTGTGTTTATAGTACATCTGACTCTTTATTTCTTCTCCAAGCTCGCTGTTCTTCATGAATCCAATCACGCGGAAAAGATAAGCATAGAATCCAATATGATGTTTTTGAACGTCGGACTAGGTGTTGTAATCGCGCAGACTTATTTCGGTCCGAACGAAATACTTTTTATTATTTTCTGTGATATAGTTTGGGCGTTTATGGTCGGTTTCTTTAAATATCTTAAATAGCGATTTATGATTAACGATTAAAGATTAACGTAAATCGTAAATCATTAATCATTAATCGATAGGATTACCTCAGGTTTTATGCAAAATTGGAATACATTCAGGCGTCGTAATCTTTGGCAGCATCCGGTTTGGGGTGAGTTTCAGAAATCTTTTGGCCGTAAAACATGGTTACTGGAGGCTGATGGCGCGATGGCATTGGTGGTGCAACATAAAATGCCGTTAGGCATGAACTGGCTTGAGGTTCCAAGAGGTCCGCTTTTTGAAAATGAGAAAGGTCTGTCGGAGATTCTAAAAATGATCGAGGATTTGGGGAAAAAAGAGAAGTCAGTTTTTATACGCCTATCTTCTTACGCGCCTCTTGAAACGAAGGCGCGATTCGCGAATCGCGCCTTCGTTGAGGCGCATCATGATCACCACCCCGAGTTTTCGTTAATAATCGATCTCAATAAAACCGAAGACGAGATCTTGAGCCAGATGAAGCCTAAAGGCAGGTATAACATTAAAGTTGCCGAAAAACATGGTGTTACTGTCAGTCCGAGCAATAATGTAGACGCGTTTTACTCGATACTTTCAAAAACAGGCAATCGTGACGGGTTTGGAATACATCCAAAGTCTTATTACGAGAAAATGCTTCAGTCGCTAGGTGATAAAGCACAACTTTTGTTGGCGAGTTATGAGGGTAAGGTAATTGCCGGCGGGATATTTGTTTATCTGGATGAGTGGGGGATCTACTATTACGGCGCTTCCGATAACGAGTATAGAAATGTCATGTCACCGTACCTTATTCAGTGGGAAGCGATAAAAGAAGCAAAGAAGAGAGGGTGCAAACATTATGACTTTTTGGGCATAGCTCCCGAAAACGCCAAAAAACACCCATGGGCCGGCGTTACTGAATTCAAGAAAAAATTCGGAGGCATGGTAGTCGAATATCCGAAAGCTAAAGAGCTAGTCCTATGCAAATGGCGATATGCTTTATACAGGTTGTATAAAGTTTTTTAGGCATTCGCAATGTCACCGGCTTTATCTATTTTAGAACGTATTTCTGGGATCATATTGCCCCAGGCCCTTCCTAAGCCTGTGTATTCTCCTTCTCCCATTTCTGCTTCCGGTGCTTCCGCTCTTTCTATATCTTCCTTGGTTAAAGGTGGCGTGCCCCATGCAAAAAAGTCCTTATTAGGACTGTAACAGTCATCTTCGTCAGGGCATGCAAATCCCTCGTAAGTTATGGGTCTTTCTTCTTTTCTCATTTTGAGAGGGCTAGAAAGTAAATTTAGAGTTTATTATATGATTTATTGGAGTTTATGTCAAATCTAAAAACCAATACAATAACCATTGTACGGTTAATCGCCATTTCTTTTTCTTTTTATTTTTTCTTTTTCGCCTGCACCAAAGGCGTCACTTCGTGACCGGCGGGGCGTCCATTTTTTTGGCGGCAAAAAAGTG